>Ga0209025_1000195_pt1 | contig 148218 bp, 143 predicted proteins | sample AraplaMF_Col_mLB_FD_184256 | JGI IMG/M metagenome (GOLD analysis project Ga0209025, IMG submission 184256) | Arabidopsis root microbial communities from the University of North Carolina, USA - plate scrape MF_Col_mLB (SPAdes) (version 2) | ecosystem: Host-associated > Plants > Roots >...
CGCGGCGCTGTACCTCATCAAGCATCCCGATGCGCCGGTTGAAAAGCTGGTCGAGTTCATTCCCGGTCCCGACCTGCCGACCGGCGGCGTGATCGTCGAAAGCCGCGAGAACATTCTCGATGCCTACAAGACCGGCCGCGGTGGGTTCCGCGTGCGCGCCAAATGGGAAACGGAAGACCTGGGCCGCGGCGGTTATCAGATCGTCATCACCGAAATTCCGTTCCAGGTTCAGAAATCGCGGTTGATCGAGAAGATCGCCGAATTGCTGATCGCGCGCAAGCTGCCGCTGCTTGAAGATGTCAGAGACGAATCCGCCGAAGATGTGCGTATCGTGCTGGTTCCGAAGAGCCGCACCGTCGATGCGACGTTGTTGATGGAATCGCTCTTCCGTCTCTCCGACCTCGAAAGCCGCCTGCCGCTCAACATGAACGTGCTGTCGCTTGGCAAGGTGCCGAAGGTGATGGCGCTGAACGAGGTGCTGACCGAGTGGCTGGCGCATCGCAAGGACGTGCTGGTCCGCCGTTCCCGCCATCGCCTTGCCGCGATCGACCGCAGGCTGGAGATTCTAGGCGGTCTCCTCATCGCCTATCTCAACCTCGACGAGGTGATCCGCATCATCCGCGAGGAGGATGAGCCGAAACAGGTGATGATGGCGAAATGGTCGCTGACGGACCTGCAGGCTGAATCCATCCTCAATATGCGGCTGCGCAATCTGCGCAAGCTCGAGGAATTCGAAATCCGCAAGGAATTCGACGAACTGACGAATGAGAAGGCCGAGATCGAAGCGCTGATCGCTTCTGATGACAAGCAGTGGCAGACTATCGCCTGGGAAATCGGCGAGGTCAAAAAGAAATACGCGAAGGCGACCGAACTCGGTCGCCGCCGCACGCAATTTGCGGATGCGCCGGATGCCGATATCGAGGCCATACAGCAGGCGATGATCGAGAAGGAGCCGGTCACCATCGTCATTTCGCAGAAGGGCTGGATCCGGGCGCTGAAGGGACATATGTCCGACACCTCATCGCTCACCTTCAAGGAAGGAGACGGCCCGAAACTGGCTTTCCCGGCACAGACCACGGACAAGCTCTTGCTGCTGACGACTGGCGGCAAGGCCTATACGCTCGGCGCCGACAAGCTGCCGGGTGGTCGTGGTCATGGCGAGCCGATCCGCATTATGGTCGATATGGAAAACGATCAGGATATCCTGACCGCCTTCGTGCATGATCCCTCACGCAAGCTGCTGTTGGTCTCCACCGCCGGCAACGGTTTCATCGTCGCAGAAAGCGAAATGGTCGCGAATACCCGCAAGGGCAAGCAGATCATGAACGTATCCATGCCTGACGAAGCCAAGCTCGCGGTTCCCGTTAGCGGCGACCACGTCGCTGTGGTCGGAGAAAACCGCAAGCTCCTGGCATTCCCGCTGGCGCAGGTCCCGGAAATGTCGCGCGGCAAGGGCGTGCGCCTGCAGCGCTACAAGGACGGTGGCGTTGTGGATGTGAAATGTTTCGCGCTCGCCGACGGCCTCAGCTGGTCCGACACGGCCGGGCGTATTTTCACCAAGGTTGGCGAAGAACTGCGCGAATGGCTCGCCGACCGCGCAACAGCGGGCCGCACCGTGCCGAAGGGCTTTCCGCGCAGCGGGAAATTTGGTGGGTGAGGATTCAGATGCCGCTCCGGCTTAGCCTGGGGCGGTTCAAGCCTCTTGCTTATCGCGACAGGACCAATGGAGACGTCATGACTCGGCAAGCGCCTTTAGGGCAACATGATATTTGCGCATCGCATGCCGAGCAAATTCTAACTGACGATTGAAGTCGTCTGTCGCTTGTTCGCTTGCGCTGTGAGCTCGTAACTCAAGCAGATCACCATCACAATGCATGTTGAGCAAGTCGCCTGCCTGCCACCCCAGTCGTTCGATAATTTGCTTGGGGATGACAAGACCAGTATCTTCACCGATCGTGATTAAATTTATCTTCATGAAAATACTCCTTATCAAATGGAGTGCATCATAATATATCTGCTAAGTTTTGCGAACAATTACTTTTCTTCCGGCGTATAAATCTCCCACCCGCGCGGCGTCAGATGCTCCTGCGGGTGGTAGCGGGTCTTGTAGCCCATCTTTTCCGAGCCATCGACCCAATAGCCGAGATAGACGTGAGGCAGGCCGAGCGCGCGGGTGCGGGTGATATGATCGATGATCATGTAGGTCCCAAGCGAGCGCTTTTCGAGTTCCGGGTTGAAGAACGAATAGACCATCGACAGGCCGTCGCTCATCACGTCACTGAGCGCCACGGCCAGCAACTCACCGCGCTTGCTGGAATCAATGCCAGAGCCGGGTTCGCGGACGCGATATTCGATGATGCGAGTGTTCACGTGCGTGTCTTCCACCATGATCGCGTAATCGAGGGCAGACATGTCGGACATGCCGCCGGACTGGTGGCGGTGGTCGAGGTAGCGGCGAAACAGGGCGAACTGTTCGGTGGAGGGTTCGGCCGCATGAACGGTGGCGACGACATCCTTGTTGGCGGCGAGAACGCGTCGCATCGATTTCGTCGGCTGGAACTGCTCGGTGAGGATGCGAACGGAGACGCAGGCGCGGCAGGTTTCACAGGCGGGTCGATAGGCGATGTTCTGCGAGCGCCTGAAACCGCCCTGGGTCAGCAAATCGTTCATTTCAGCGGCGCGCGGGCCAACAAGATGGGTAAAGACCTTCCGCTCCATCTGGTTCGGCAGATAGGGGCATGTGGCCGGCGCCGTAAGATAGAATTGGGGAGAGGGCGTCGCCTGCGTGTTCATCGAACCGTGATCGCCTCCTGCGTCTGTTATAAAGCGCCCCCATGACTTCACGGAGATGGCGGCGGCGCTTCAAGCGACATGCATAATGTCACAGAATGGCAAAATGACGGAAAACGTCAACTGCGGGATGAGCTATTCGGCACACGGAAAGCCGTGTTTGCGCGGCTTTCCGCTAAATTAGCGCGTTCTGACGATAACGGTGCCGAGCAGGAAGTCGTGAACAAGGCGTGAGCGCTCCGTAAACAGGCCTGCCAGCAGGATGAACGGCGTCAAAACCGAGTTGATGATCCAGAAGAGCACGATGTGCACCGTGGACATCAGAAAATCGATTCGCTGACCATCCATGCGCGCCATCGCAATCCCCACGGCGCGCATGCCTGGGGTGGCCTGCGAGGGGCCGCCAAGCGTCATGCCGAAATAAAGCACCGCGACGATGACGAACAGCGCCGGGTAGAGAAAGAAGCCGAGCCCAAGCGTGATGATGCCGAGAAAAAAGACGATCACGGCAGCCGGGATGCACAAGAGGAGAACGATCGCGTAATCGATCAGGAACGCGAAAACCCGCCGGCTCAGGACGCCGCTATAGGCGCGCCAGTCATCCGGTGCGGCATAGGTGGGGTTCTGGTCGAGGCTCATCGGTCGTTTTCTCCTGAGACGGCATGACAGCGCGGCATGAGTGCCGTGTCAGCAGACAATATGGGAAGAAAACGACCGAATACAATAAGCCTCGGTCTTCAGCCCTTCGCCAGTTTGCGTGCGGCTTCGATGGCGAAATAGGTGAGAATGCCATCACAGCCCGCACGCTTGAAACAGAGAAGCGTTTCCATCATCACCCGCTCGCCGTCGATCCAGCCATTCATGGCGGCAGCCTTGATCTGGGTATATTCGCCGGAGACCTGATAGGCGAAAGTGGGCAGGCCGAAATTCTCCTTCAGCCGCCAGCAGATATCGAGATAGGGCAGGCCGGGCTTGACCATCAGCATATCGGCGCCTTCCTCCACGTCGAGCGCTGCGTCGCGGATCGCCTCCATGCCATTGGCAGGGCTGATGTAATAGCTGTTCTTGTCACCCTTCAGCAGGCCGGCGGTGGAGATCGCCTCGCGATAGGGGCCGTAATAGCCCGACGAGAATTTCGTCGCATAGGCCATGATGCCGACGTTCTGGTGCCCGGCCCCATCAAGACCGCGACGGATGGCGCCGATGCGGCCATCCATCATCTCCGATGGGGAGATAATATCCGAACCGGCTTCCGCCTGAAGGATCGCCGCCCTGACGACCTGATCCACGGTCTCGTCGTTGACGATCTCGTCGCCGCGCAGGATGCCGTCATGGCCATGGCTGGTGAAGGGGTCGAGCGCGACATCGGTGATCATGCCGATATTGGGGACGGCTTTTTTGACCGCAATCGTCGCCTGATTGATCAGATTGTTTGCTTCGAGCGCGTTGGAGCCGGTCTCGTCGCGCAGCTCCATCTCGATATTCGGGAAGGTGGCGATGGCGGGAATGCCGAGGTCGGCCGCTTCCTTTGCCGCTTCCACCAGCTTATCGACGCTCATGCGGTTGACGCCTGGCATGGCCGGGATCGGCTCAAGAATATTGGTGCCCGGCACGACGAACACCGGCCAGATGAGATCGTCAACGGTCAGGCGGGTTTCCTGCACCAGACGGCGCGTCCAATCCGCTTTGCGATTGCGCCGCATGCGGCGATGGCCGGTGATCTCGTCGACCAGATGCGTTTTGTCCTGCATGTGAGAATGTCCTTCGATCAGATTTCGAAAGCTGCATAGCATGAAGCGCCCGCCATGCGAATGCGACAATCTACCCTGTCTAAACTACCGCTCCGGCGCGGCGGCTTTGACAAGCGTCGCGGCGGGTTTCAATATGGACTGGTCGCACGCCCATCGAGACCGTATCTTCCGGCCATGGAACCTGATTCTCAACCTCTGCCGAAGCGCCCGCTTTCCGAAATCCTGTTTCTGGTCTTCATGAGACTGGTCGCAGTGTCCTGTTTCTGGTTCGGCCTGCAATATTGGGCGATGCTGACAGGATATTCGCTGGGCGGCCATGGACGTTTCGATATGTTGAATCTTCCCTGGCGTGTGGCGGGCAGTGCGCTCGCGGTCATTTTCCCGGTTGCCGCCCTCGGTCTCTGGCTCGGCGCCTCCTGGGGCGCCGTCATGTGGGTCATGGGGGCAGGGACACAGATCGCCATGTATAAGGTGTGGCCGCATATCTTCGGCGCCAACACGCTGGTGCCTGTGATGCATGGTCTTGTGGCAACCATTTATATACTATTCCTGGTCGCTTTCTGGCTTGATCAGCGCCAGAATGAAGAGCGCGCAAGAATTGATTTACCATAAGAATAAAGCAATTCGGCCGCGTTTCAGGCGGATTTTTGTCTGTAAGTCGTTGATTTATATAAGACGATATCTACCCGGTCCCGCTTCGCCACAAGTTCGGGCCTGCCGACAAAATGCCGGTAACCATTTGTTAATCGTAGCTTTTAAGTAGAATTTTATGCGCATTGATTAGGTTCTCACTCAAGGCGGGAGACAAACAAACACACCGCCAAACAAAACAGTGAGGCAGTCATGATCAATAGCAAAGTTAAGCCCCAGGCCGTTGTTGCCGATGCACATGAAGATACCATCCGCTCGCTCTACATGGAGTCGCTGCATCTGGTGGAACGCCTCCACCGCCGTCTCCTCGATGTCATCAAGGATGAGTTCGACCGTCAGGGTCGCGATGACGTCAATGCCGTTCAGGCTCTGCTGCTGTTCAACATCGGCAATTCGGAACTGACCGCCGGCGAGCTTCGTTCGCGTGGTTACTACCTCGGCTCGAACGTTTCCTATAACGTCAAGAAGCTGGTCGACCTCGGTCTCATTAACCACCAGCGTTCTCGCGTCGACCGCCGCTCGGTCCGCATCAGCCTGACCGAAAAGGGCCAGGAAATCGCCGAAACGGTCGCCCGCCTTTATGAACGCCACGTTGGCTCCATCGAAAAGGTCGGCGGCATCGGCACCGGCGAGTTCTCCGAAATGAACAAGCTTCTGCAGCGCCTCGATCGCTTCTGGAACGACTCGATCGCTTACCGTCTCTAATTCGCGACGATCAACTCTTCAGGCCGGGGGCATTCGCATGCTCCCGGCTTTCAGGATTCCGGCGGCTGACGTCGTCCGATCGGGGCTGTCAAGCAAGAGCCCGAATCTCTCTCATCGCCCTGTATTTCAAGCGAACACAGCTTCGTGAGAACGGCCCCGTGACACGAATCGGCCATATTGATATGGGAGGCGCAAAGGCATAGGAGCCGGCTGTTTCTCCTGTTGTTGCGGCAAGTGTTCGACTGTAATGCCAGACACCAGCGCCCTGATCATGGCGTATCGAGTATTACCGGCCGGCAGGCGCGTTATACGTGTTTGTTAATCATATTGGTTTAGGCATTGTTCAGAATGCCTGAGAGAGTGGCTGGTAGGTAGAATGACAAAAAAACCCATTTCCGAATCCGTATCGCGCCGCACGCTGCTGCGTTCGGCCGTTTCCGTTGGTGTTGCAGCACTTGCTGCGCCGGCTCTTGCGCAGAACGCGCTGAACGATCTCATGGGCTCGTCGCGCCGTGGCAACTGGGATGACCAGTTCGATGCCAATACCTCGCGTTCGGCCGTGGGTGTCGTCTCCAACAATCCGGTTCTCGGCCGCGAAGCCCCTGTCTACATGCAGCAGGCGATCATGCAATATCAGCAGATCGTGCAGAATGGCGGTTGGCCGGAAGTGCCGGTATCCCAGCAGCGTCTGCAGATCGGCGTTTCCGATCCCTCCGTTCAGGCGCTGCGCCAGCGTCTGATGGTATCGGGCGACCTGCCGCGCGAAGCCGGCATTTCCAGTGCCTTCGACTCCTATGTCGACGGCGCGCTGAAGCGTTTCCAGGCCCGTCACGGCCTTCCGGCTGATGGCGTCAGCGGCGAATACACCACCAAGGCGCTCAATGTCTCCGCGCAGATCCGCCTGGCGCAGCTGCAGACTAACCTTGTGCGCATCCAGTCCATGTCCGGCGATCTCGGTCAGCGTCACCTGATGGTGAATATTCCGGCCGCCGCCATCGAAGCCGTTGAAAACGAACGTGTCGTCCTGCGCAACACGGCCGTTGTCGGCCGCGCCAGCCGTCCCACGCACGTTATCAATTCCAAGATCTACGAGGTTATCCTCAATCCTTACTGGACCGCGCCGCGCTCGATCGTCGAAAAGGACATCGTGCCGCTGATGCAGAAGGACCCGACCTATCTGGAGCGGAACAACATCCGCCTCATCGACGGCAAGGGACAGGAAGTCTCGCCGACCACGGTCGACTGGTTCGCACCGAAGGCGCCGAACCTGATGTTCCGCCAGGACCCCGGCAAAATCAACGCCATGTCCTCGACGAAGATCAACTTCCACAACCCGAACAACGAATACATGCACGACACGCCGCAGCAGGGCCTGTTCAACAAGCTGATGCGTTTCGAGTCCTCCGGTTGCGTTCGCGTGCAGAACGTGCGCGACCTGACGTCGTGGCTGCTGCGCGACACGCCCGGCTGGTCGCGCCAGGAAATGGAACGCGTCATCGCCTCGCGCGTCAACACGCCGATTAAGCTCGCACAGGAAGTGCCCGTCTACTTCGTCTATATCACCGCATGGTCGGCGAAGGACGGCGTGGTTCAGTTCCGCGACGATATCTACGGCAAGGACGGCAATGCCGAACTGGCGCTGAACACGACAGCGGGCATGGAACAGCCGGCTGGTGCCGTGGACGACGATCTGCTGCCGCGCAACTGATCGGGCTTTGCCGTTGGTTTCTTACCGCGAATGAAGGCCGCGCTTAGCCGGGTGCGGCGTAGCCCTCATACGCCGTCACCCCGGACCTGTTCCGGGGGGCAGTGCGATCAAGTCCTTGATCGCGAGAGAGCCCTTTCACGGCGCAGACGCGCCGTGGCTGGATGCCGGATCCAGTCCGGCATGACGGGAGGAAAGCTTGTCGCCTTTCCTCACAAGTCTGATCCTCTCCGCTACGTGCGGCTTTTTCTCCTCTCGCCGCTACTTAAAAAAAAACAACTGCCACTTTTCGTCGCGACGTCGCAGTTTGACGGGCAAATCTCGCTGCTCGTATTGCTCTTGTCGGGGCAGGGCGCTAAGACCCCATCGCATTACTGTTTCAGGAGCCTTCATCATGTCGAACACAGATGCTTTCTTCTCCCGCCCGCTTGCCGAAGCCGATCCGGATATTTTCGGCGCGATCGAGAAGGAACTGGGTCGCCAGCGCCACGAGATCGAACTGATTGCCTCGGAAAACATCGTGTCCCGCGCCGTGCTTGAAGCGCAGGGTTCGATCATGACCAACAAATATGCCGAGGGTTATCCGGGCAAGCGTTATTACGGCGGCTGCCAGTTCGTCGACATCGCTGAAGAGCTCGCGATCGAGCGCGCAAAGAAGCTGTTCGGCGTCAATTTCGCCAACGTTCAGCCGAACTCCGGTTCGCAGATGAACCAGGCCGTGTTTCTCGCGCTGCTCCAGCCGGGCGACACCTTTATGGGCCTCGACCTTAACTCGGGTGGTCACCTGACGCATGGTTCCCCGGTCAATATGTCCGGCAAGTGGTTCAATGTCGTGTCCTACGGCGTGCGCGAAGGCGACAACCTGCTCGACATGGACGAAGTGGAACGCAAGGCCAAGGAACACAAGCCGAAGCTCATTCTTGCTGGCGGCACCGCCTATTCCCGTGTCTGGGACTGGAAGCGCTTCCGCGAAATCGCTGATGAAGTCGGCGCTTACCTGATGGTCGATATGGCGCACATCGCCGGTCTCGTCGCCGGTGGCCAGCATCCTTCGCCGTTCCCGCATTGCCATGTTGCGACCACCACCACGCACAAGTCTCTGCGCGGCCCGCGCGGCGGCATGATCCTCACCAACGACGAGGATCTGGCGAAGAAGTTCAACTCCGCCGTTTTCCCCGGCCTCCAGGGCGGCCCGCTGATGCACGTCATCGCCGCCAAGGCTGTTGCCTTCGGTGAAGCGCTGAAGCCGGAGTTCAAGGACTATGCCGCACAGGTCGTCAAGAACGCCAAGGCGCTGGCCGAAACCCTGATCGAAGGCGGTCTGGATGTCGTCTCCGGCGGCACCGACAACCACCTGATGCTGGTTGATCTTCGCAAGAAGAACGCGACAGGCAAGCGTGCGGAAGCAGCCCTCGGCCGCGCCTACATCACCTGCAACAAGAACGGCATTCCTTTCGATCCGGAAAAGCCCTTCGTCACCTCGGGTGTCCGTCTCGGCACGCCGGCCGGCACGACGCGCGGTTTCAAGGAAGCGGAATTCCGCGAAATCGGCAAGCTGATCGTCGAGGTTCTCGATGGTCTGAAGGTTGCCAATTCGGATGAAGGCAATGCCGCCGTCGAGGCCGCGGTGCGTGAAAAGGTCGTCGGCCTGACGGACCGTTTCCCGATGTATCCCTACATGTAAGGACAGAAGACGATGCGCTGCCCATTCTGCGGTTCCGAAGACACACAGGTCAAGGACTCGCGTCCGGCGGAGGACAACACCTCCATCCGCCGGCGGCGCATCTGCCCGGATTGCGGCGGCCGCTTTACGACCTATGAGCGCGTGCAACTGCGCGAGCTGATGGTCATCAAGAAAAGCGGCCGCAAGCTTCCTTTCGACCGCGAAAAGCTGGTGCGTTCCTTCGAGATCGCGCTGCGCAAGCGACCGGTCGATCGCGACCGGATCGAGCGGGCCGTGTCGGGCATTGCCCGCCGGCTGGAAAGCTCCGGCGAGACGGAAATTCCCTCGGAAGAAATCGGCCTGCAGGTTCTGGAGGCGCTGAAGAGCCTCGATGACGTAGCCTTCGTGCGTTACGCCTCGGTCTATCGCGATTTCAGCCATGCCGAGGATTTCGAGAACGTGATTGCCGAAATCAACGCCAAGATCGCCCGTGATACGGATGGTGGAGTCTAGCCGTGACGAGCCGTGCCGATGACGAAAGGTTCATGGCCCGCGCCATCGAGGTTTCGCTTCGCCACCAGGGCCAGACGCTGACCAACCCCTCTGTCGGTTGTGTTCTCGTCAAGGATGGAAAAATCATCGCCGAAGCCGTGACCGCCATCGGCGGCCGGCCCCATGCCGAACGCCAGGCGCTGGAGCTGGCCGGCGAGGCGGCGCGGGGCGCAACCGCCTATGTCACGCTCGAACCCTGTTCCCACTGGGGCAAAACCCCGCCCTGCGCGAACGCACTGGTAGAATATGGCGTTGCCCGTGTCGTGGTGGCGGTAGACGATCCGGATGAGCGCGTTTCCGGCCGCGGTTATCAGATATTGCGCGATGCCGGCATTCTCGTGGAAACCGGGCTGCTGCGTGGCGAAGCGCAAAGGGCGCTCGCCGGCTACCTCACACGCCAGATGAAAAAACGCCCGCATGTGATTCTGAAGCTTGCGATTTCCGCCGATGGGATGATTGGCCGGGAAGGCGAGGGGCAGGTGGCGATCACCGGTCCCGAGTCTCGCCATGCCGTGCATGAGCTAAGGGCGCGCTGCGACTGCATTCTCGTTGGTATCCGGACGGCGATTGCGGATGATCCGGAACTGACGGTGCGCATTGCCGGCATGGAGAGCCGCTCGCCGGTGCGGATCGTGCTGGATCGGCAGTTTGAGTTGCCGCTGACGTCGAAGCTGGTGCGAAGTGCGCGTGAAGTTCCGGTAGTGGTTGCCGCTTTACCCCCCTTTGCCCCATCGATCTCCCCCCTTGTGGGGGAGATGCCCGGCAGGGCAGTGGGGGGTAACCCCGACCACCGCCGCCAGCTCCTGACCGACGCCGGCGTCCAGATTCTCGAAGCCCCAACGCTCGAACACCTCCTCCAAACCCTCGCCGAACGCGGCATGTCGGAACTTCTGGTCGAAGGCGGCGCCTTTGCCGCAAAATCATTCCTTGAAGCTGGATTGGTGGATCGTATCATGTTGCTCGAAAGCCCTGTCGTGATCGGCAAAGGCGGCATTGAAACGCCGCTCAGCCGTGCCGATATCACGGGCGACTATGCTCTGATCAGCGAAACCGCTTACGGGCTGGACCGCTGCTTCTGTTATGAAAGGCCGATTTGATGTTTACCGGAATTGTCACCGACGTTGGAACCGTGTCCGAGCTGGAAGCGCTGCCTGAGGGTGTTCGCCTGCGTGTGGCGACCAATTACGATCCGAAGACCATCGATATGGGCGCATCCATTTCCCACGACGGCGTTTGTCTGACGGTAACGAAGCTGCCGGAAGACGGAAGCAACGAGCGCTGGTACGAGGTTGAGGCCTGGGAAGAAGCGCTGCGCCTCACCACGATTGCGAGTTGGCAGAAGGGCACGCATGTCAATCTCGAGCGCGCGCTCAAGATCGGCGACGAACTCGGCGGCCACATCGTTTCCGGCCATGTGGACGGCAAGGCGGAAATCCTGTCGGTTGAGCCGGAAGGCGAGGCGGTGCGCATCCGCCTGCGCGCGCCGGAACATCTGGCGAAATTCGTGGCGCCCAAGGGCTCCATCGCACTCGATGGCACCTCGCTCACCGTCAACGCCGTCGATGGCACCGATTTCGACGTTCTCCTGATCCGCCACACGCTTACCGTCACCACCTGGGGTGAACGCCAGCCGGGCGATTTCGTCAATTTCGAAGTCGACACCATGGCGCGCTACGCGGCAAGGCTCGCAGAGTTTCCTTCGGCGTCAACCCGGCAGGAGCCAACTGCCTGAAATGCGGATTCTGGTGGTACTAGCTCATCCACTGGAGGAAAGCTTCGCCGCGGGCGTTGCGGAGACCATACGGCGCAAACTCCTCGCGAACGGGCATACGGTCGATTTCCTGGATCTTTACCGAGAGAATTTCGATCCACGGCTGACATCTACCGAGCGCTCCCGTTATTTTCAGCCGGACTACGATGTGTCGGAGGCCGAGCCCTTCGTCCACCGTCTGCAGCAGGCGGACGGGCTTGTGCTGGTTTTCCCGCAGTGGTGGTTCAATTTTCCAGCGATCCTCAAAGGTTATGTCGATAGGGTTTTTGTTCCCGGCGTCGCCTTCGATAACGACCCGGCTGGTGGTCGCCTCCGTCCAAAGCTTAGAAATATTCGCGTGTTGTGGGCCTTTACCTCGACTGGCTCTCCATGGTGGATCGTCCATTTATACATGGGTAACCCCGTGAGAAGGCTGCTCAAGCGGGGCATCGCTGCATTTTGCGCGAGAGGCCTCGATTTCAAGCTGGTTAACCTCTACGATATGGACCGTTCGAACGAGGAAAAACGACGGGCGCATCTGGCACGGGTCGAGATGCTGGTCGGTCGCTTGTGAGCAGGAATGCCGTTTGCAGTCTACTTTCTGCCAAATGAGGTAGGGGAACCATCATGCCGTCCTATGAGCTGCTCACAGCCTTTTTCATCACCACTGCCCTGTTTGCCTATATTCCCGGCCCGGCCATGATTTACGCGGCCGCGCAAACCATGGCGCGTGGCCGGTTTGCTGGGCTGATGCCAGTGCTCGGCATCCATGTTGGCTGCTATTTCCACATCTTCGCGGCTGCCGCCGGCCTTTCCGTGCTGTTTCAGGCGGTGCCGTGGCTTTACCTCGCGGTGAAGCTGTGCGGCGCGCTCTATCTGGTCTGGCTCGGTTTCTCGATGGTGCGTAGCAAAATGGAAGGCGAGGCGGTCAATCTGACCGTTGAACCGAAATCGGCGCGTCGGGCCTTCGTCGACAGCATCATCGTGGATGTGCTCAACCCGAAGACCGCGCTGTTTTTTCTTGCCTTCCTGCCGCAATTTGTCGATCCGGCGGCCGCTTTGCCCGTCTGGCTGCAGTTCCTGATCCTTGGCATCGCCGTCAATTTCATCTTCTCCTCCGCCGATCTCGTCGGCGTGCTTCTTGCAGGCGCGATGGTCGGGCGTCTGAAACGATCGAGCACCGCGCAGGCTCTGGCCCGCCGTGCTGCCGGAACGGTGCTGATGGGGCTCGGCGTCCATCTCGCCTTCCAGAAAACCTGATTCACGGGGAGCCGCGTCGGGAGCGCAAAACCGGGCCAAATGCCCGGCAGACGCGGCCTCTTGCACCGCCGACACATGAAATTACTTGCCAAAAACAGCCAGCCGTGGTTTGACCGCCGCAAAACCCGGTATGATCCGGCATCAAGCTTTTCAGGAAAATATCATGTCCAAACCCCATCTTCTTATCGTGGAAGCACGTTTTTATGACGATATGGCCGATGCCCTTCTCGAAGGCGCGAAGTTCGCGCTCGATGAAGCCGGCGCCACCTATGACGTCATCACCGTTCCCGGCGCACTCGAAATCCCGGCCGCCATCGCCATGGCGCTTGACGGCGCCGACAATGACGGCACGGAATATGACGGTTTTGTTGCACTGGGCATGGTCATTCGTGGTGAGACCTATCACTTCGATATCGTCGCCAACGAATCCTCCCGCGCCCTGATGGATCTCGCCGTCAGCGAATCGCTGCCGATCGGCAACGGCATCCTCACCGTCGAGAACGACGAGCAGGCCTGGGCGCGCGTGCGCCGCTCCGACAAGGACAAGGGCGGTTTCGCCGCCCGTGCGGCGCTGACCATGATCGAGCTGAAAAAGAAACTAGGTGGCTGAACGCATGTCGGATGTTGAAAACGGCGGTGAACCGCGCCAGCCTTCGGTAAAGCCCGCCAACCAGCGCGGCGCGGCCCGCCTTGCGGCCGTGCAGGCGCTGTACCAGATGGATGTCGGCGGAACCGGCGTGATGGAAGTCGTTGCCGAATATGAGGCACACCGTCTCGGCCAGGAAGTCGATGGCGATACCTATCTGAAGGCAGATCCGTCGTGGTTCCGTTCGATCGTCTCGGGCGTCGTGCGCGACCAGACGAAGATCGACCCGCTGGTGCGCTCCGCCCTTCTGGAAGACTGGCCGCTGTCGCGTCTCGATGCCACCGTGCGCGCCATTCTGCGTGCCGGCGCCTTTGAAATTCTCGAGCGAAAGGACGTACCGGTCGCCGTCATCGTGACCGAATATGTCGAAATCGCCCGTGCTTTCTTCGAGCACGACGAGCCGAAGCTGGTGAATGCCGTGCTGGACCGTATCGCCAAGCAGGTGCGCGGCGAGGCAAAACGCTAAAATACGTTAGATGAGGAAGACATGAGCGCCGTTTCCGTCCCCGGACTTGAAGTTCAACTGGGCGAGGCGAAGCGCAACGTCTTCCTTCTCACCATGGCGCAGGCGATCATGGGATCGGCCGCGTCGATGAGCTTTTCGGTCGGCGCGCTTGCCGGCTATCAGCTGCTTGGCGCTGACAAGTCGCTGGCGACTGCGCCATTGACAGGCTTCAACATCGGCGTCGCGCTCGGCGCGATCTGCGTGGCGGCCGCATCCCGCTTCCTCGGTCGCAAGGCGGGCTTCATGGTCGGTGCGTTGATGTGCTCCATCGGCGGCGGCATTGCCGCGGTCGCTCTCTTTCGCTCCGATTTCTGGCTGTTTGCGCTTGGCCTGCTGTTGATCGGCATTTCCGGCGGCTTTACCCAGAAAATCCGATTTGCCGCCGCCGATGCTTCGCCCTCCTTCTACAAGCCGAAGGCGATCTCCTGGATCCTGGCAGGCGGCATCATCTCCGCCATTGTCGGGCCGCAGCTGGCCATCGTCGGCAAGGACCTTCTGGCTCCGGTCACCTTCGCCGGTGCTTTCATCGCCCTCGTGCCGATTGGTCTGGTTGCGATCGCCATTCTGGCCTTTCTGAAATTACCCGACCCAAAAACCGCCGCGACACATGCCGAGGCGGCAAGGCCGCTGTCGGAAATCGTGCGCACCCAGCGTTTCATCACCGGCATGATCTGCGGCATTGGCTCTTACGCGCTGATGACCTTCATGATGACCGGCGCACCGCTCGCCATGGTCGTCGGCTGCGGTTTCCCGACCGAACTCGCCACGCTCGGCATCCAGTGGCATGTGCTTGCCATGTTCGGCCCAAGCTTCTTCACGGGCATGCTGATCTCCAGGTTCGGCGCTGAAAAGATCGTCGCGTCCGGCCTCATCATTCTGATGGCCTGCGCCATCGTCGCGCATATGGGCATCGAATTGTGGAACTTCTGGGCGGCGCTCATCCTGCTTGGCCTTGGCTGGAACTTCGGCTTCATCGGCGCGACCGCCATCATTACGTCCAGCTACCGCCCGCATGAGGCGGACAAAGTGCAGGGCTTCCACGATATCGTGCTGTTCGGCACGGTAGCGCTGTCGTCCTTTTCATCGGGCAAGGTTTTCACGGCCTGGGGCTGGTCGGTGATGAACCTCGTTATCTGGCCGGTTGCCGGCCTTTGCCTCCTGCTCGTCCTCTCACTTATCCTCACCAAGCAGAAAAAAGCCGCCTGAGTCGCGCGCCGCGCGCTACCCCTTTCAAGTTTCAGGCAAATTTGTGGGCTTGACGCGACACCTTTCGCCAACGCAATCTCGGCACTGAGGACATTTTTCCTTGGGAGGGGAACAAATGCCCAATCGGGGGACTTCGGACACGCCGTCCATCCCCCTCTGCACAAGGTTTCGCCGCGCCGGGGAGGGAGTGAGACCCGGCCTTTTGGGAGGTAAGTGCGCATGACCGTAATACCGATAGTAATTTTATGCGGTGTCCTGTCCGTTGTTTACGCGGCATGGGCTACCAAAAGCGTTCTCGATGCCGATCAGGGCAACGAGCGCATGCGTGAAATAGCAGGTTATATCCGTGAAGGTGCGCAGGCTTATCTCACCCGTCAGTATCTCACCATCGCCATCGTCGGCCTGATCGTCGCCGTTCTGGCGTGGTATCTTCTCTCATCCATGGCTGCCATCGGCTTCATCATCGGCGCGGTTCTGTCCGGGGTTGCCGGTTTTGTCGGCATGCATGTGTCCGTGCGCGCCAATCTTCGCACCGCGCAGGCTGCATCCCACAGCCTTTCCGCCGGTCTCGATATCGCCTTCAAATCGGGCGCCATCACCGGCATGCTGGTGGCTGGCCTGGCGCTGCTGGGTGTCTCCATCTATTATTTCGTCCTGACGTCGGTGATGGGCCACGCGCCCGGCTCGCGAGAAGTGATCGACGCGCTGGTGTCGCTTGGCTTCGGCGCATCGCTGATCTCCATCTTCGCCCGTCTCGGCGGCGGCATCTTTACCAAGGGCGCGGATGTCGGCGGTGATCTCGTTGGCAAGGTGGAAGCAGGCATTCCCGAGGACGACCCGCGCAACCCCGCAACCATTGCCGACAATGTCGGTGACAACGTCGGCGATTGCGCTGGCATGGCGGCCGATCTTTTCGAGACCTATGCCGTGTCCGTCGTTGCGACCATGGTTCTCGCAGCCATTTTCTTTGCCGGGACGCCGGTGCTTGAGAGCGCCATGGTCTATCCGCTGGCGATCTGCGGCGCCTGCATCCTGACGTCGATTGCCGGCACCTTCTTCGTCAAGCTCGGCACCAATAATTCCATCATGGGCGCGCTTTACAAGGGGCTCATCGCCACCGGCGTCTTCTCGGTCGTCGGTCTTGCGGTCGCTACCCATGCGACGATCGGCTGGGGCACCGTCGGCACCGTGGCCGGCATTGAGATAACAGGCACCAACCTCTTCTTCTGCGGGTTGGTGGGCCTCGTCGTGACGGCTCTGATCGTCGTCATTACCGAATATTACACCGGCACCAACAAGCGTCCGGTCAATTCCATCGCACAGGCCTCGGTTACCGGCCACGGCACCAATGTCATCCAGGGCCTTGCCGTCTCTCTGGAGTCGACGGCACTGCCCGCCATCGTTATCGTCGGCGGCATCATCGGCACCTATCAGCTCGGTGGCCTCTTCGGCACGGGCATCGCGGTGACGGCCATGCTCGGCCTTGCCGGCATGATCGTCGCTCTCGACGCCTTCGGCCCCGTCACCGACAATGCGGGCGGTATCGCCGAGATGGCAGGCCTCGACCCCGACGTTCGCAAGGCGACCGATGCGCTGGATGCGGTTGGTAACACCACCAAGGCCGTGACCAAGGGTTATGCCATCGGCTCGGCCGGTCTCGGCGCGCTGGTTCTATTTGCCGCTTATGCCAACGACCTTTCCTTTTTCGCGGCCAATGGCGATACCTATCCCTACTTCAAGGATGTCGGCGAGATTTCCTTCAGCCTCGCCAATCCTTACGTGGTTGCCGGCCTGCTGTTCGGCGGTCTCATTCCCTATCTCTTTGGCGGCATTGCCATGACGGCTGTCGGCAAGGCCGCGGGTTCGATTGTCGAGGAAGTGCGCCGGCAGTTCCGCGAAAAGCCCGGTATCATGGCCGGCACGGAAAAGCCGGACTATGGCAAGGCCGTCGACCTGCTGACGCGTGCGGCAATCAAGGAGATGGTCGTCCCTTCGCTGCTGCCGGTTCTGGCGCCCATCGTCGTCTATTTCGGCGTGCTCGCCATTTCCGGTTCCAAGGCATCGGCCTTCGCAGCATTGGGCGCGTCACTGCTTGGTGTCATCATCAACGGCCTGTTCGTGGCGATCTCCATGACCTCGGGCGGCGGCGCCTGGGACAATGCCAAGAAAAGCTTCGAAGATGGCTTCGTCGACAAGGATGGCGTGCGCCACGTTAAGGGGTCGGACGCACACAAGGCGTCGGTAACGGGTGATACGGTCGGCGATCCCTACAAGGATACGGCTGGTCCAGCCGTCAATCCTGCAATCAAGATAACGAATATCGTAGCCTTGCTGCTGCTCGCCGTTCTCGCCCACTAAGGCTTGTTAATCCGCCAAATGAAAAGGCCCGGGGGCGATCCCCGGGCCTTTGAATGTCTCACTCCCGCCACCGTCAGGGAGCGTTGCCGCTTTGGCCGAGAATGCTCTTGGCGATATTGGCGCCCGACGTGCCGCCCGAGAGCAGCTGCTGGAGGAAGGTGAGGTCCTTGCCGCCCGTCGGCGTGGTGCGCGAAATCGTGTCGAAGACCTTGCCGTCCTGCAGCGTGTAGTTGGCCTTGCGCTCGATCACGCCATCCTTGTTGAAATAGATCGCGAGAATGTTCTGCTCGACCAGCGACGGCTTCATGAAGGCGGCACGGCGCACGCGCTTCTGCGAGATGTAATAGAACACCTCGTTGCCGAACGTCGCGGTCGTGGAGGGCGTGCCCATGGTCAGCAGCACCTGCTCGCGGCTCGAACCCTCGGGGATCAGCTGGAGCGACTGCTCGTCCATGACGTAGCCGTTGTGGAAAACATCTGTCGTGCTGGTGCAGGCGGAAAGCAGACCGGATGCGAGCACGATTGCAATGGCGGTCTTGCTCAGAATTTTGCCGTGACTTGCGGATTTCTGCTTGCTCAACTGCTTTTCCCCGACTGCGATCATGAATGGCACCTTCCGGCATTGCGTGGTGCACAGTGTCTGTGCACATGATTGTGTCAATCCGGGGACGGAAAATCCCGATCACCCCCCAAATTCAATGCTTTCCCGGACGTTTGGAGCTCCTCCGGTTCTCTTCGACTGTTTCAGCCCAAAGACGAACGTGACCGCGACAGCATTGCAATTCGTGGATGCTTCGGTAAACCAGCTTTGACGATCATGCAACAAGTGCGATGGGCGGTTAGCGCATTCACCCGTCCCGTTCGGAAAAAAAACGATGATATTCGGGCTTTTCAGACAGAAAAACAACAATCGGGCCATCGTTGACAGGCAATATGCCACGCTGACGGCGGCGGCCCGCACGCCTGGGTTTTATCTCGATCTGGGTGTGCCGGATACGGTCATGGGCCGTTTCGAGATGCTCTCGGCCGTCATGATTCTCTATTTCCGTCGCACCAAATCCTCTGGCGTCAGCGGCCAGGAAATCGCCCAGGAAATCGTCGACGCTTTTTTTCAGGACCTCGATCATTCGATCAGGGAACTTGGGATCGGTGACCAGGGGGTGCCGAAACGCATGAAGAAATTTGCCGGGATGTTTTATGGACGGCTCGAATCCTACGCTTCGGCGCTGGATGCCTCCGACCGCGCTGCTCTTGCCGCAGCGCTCCGGCGCAATATATATCCGCAGGCAGATGACAAGGCGCCGGACATGGAAGGGCTGGCGGGCTGGATGATGCAAGCATCCGATGCCATTGCCGCCCAGTCCGAAGAAACGATAGCAACCGGAAGCCTGACGCTGCCCCTGCCTGGACAATGAGGTTCACGATGAACGCGCGACACCCCGCAAATGACGACCTGCCGTTTTCCTACCCCGTCAAGGTAGGCCATATTTCCGCCAATCCGGTGAGGATTGGTCTGGAAGCCAGCGCCGATGAACTCAAGGCCCTGGCGAAATTCTGGGATGTGGTTTCCGTCGAGTATCTGAAGGCAGAGCTGCAGGTATCCCGCTGGAAGAAGGATGGTGTGAAGGTAAAAGGCGAGGTGCACGCGGCGGTCACGCAGTCCTGCGTCGTGACGCTGGAGCCGGTTTCGAGCAAAATCGATGAGACCATCGAGCAGATTTTCGTGCCGGAAGGCTCGAAACTGGCCCGCATGGTCACCAACGAGCAAGGCGAAATCGTGCTCGATCCGGATGGCCCTGATATTCCCGATCAGTTCACAGGCGACAGCATCGATGTCGGCGCCGTCGTTGCCGAATTTGCCGCCCTTGCCATCGATCCCTATCCGCGCAAACCGGATGCGGCGTTTCCCGAAACGGCCGAAAAAGAACCTGAAGAAGAGAAGCGGCCATCGCCCTTTGCCGTGCTGAAAGACTGGAAAAAAGACTGAATGGCCCAGCCGGGCCGAAATAATTTTATTGTAACGAAGGCCGGAAAAGGTATTTTCGCGCAAAATCCGCTTGATTGGCGGCAGTTAAGGATAAGGGACGCGTGATCAGAATTGCAATTGACGTCATGGGTGGCGATTTCGGCCCAGATGTTGCCATCCCCGGCGCTGCCAAGGCGCTGGAGCGGCACAACGATGTAACTTTTCTGCTATACGGGCAGAAGAGCAAATGCGAGCCCATTCTGGCACAATATCCCGCACTCCGGGAGAAATCGGTCTTCCATGATTGCGAAGTCTCGGTCAGCATGGATGAAAAGCCGAGCCAGGCTTTGCGCCGTGGCCGCTACGTCTCCAGCATGTGGCGCGCGATCGAGGCAGTCAAACTCAATGAAGCCGACGTGGCCGTTTCTGCCGGCAACACCGGTGCGCTTATGGCCATGGCGAAATTCTGTTTGCGCACCATGGCGCGGGTGGAGCGCCCGGCAATCGCCGGTATCTGGCCGACGCTGAAAGGCGAAAGCATCGTGCTCGACATCGGTGCAACGATAGGCGCCGATTCCCAACAACTTCTCGACTTCGCCCTGATGGGCGGGGCCATGGCCCGCGCGCTGTTCGATATCGACCGTCCGACCGTGGGCCTGCTCAATGTCGGTGTTGAAGAGGTCAAGGGCCAGGAAGAGGTTCGCGAGGCAGGCCGGCTGATCCGCGAGGCCGATCTTGGCACCATCGACTATCGCGGCTTCGTTGAAGGTGACGATATCGGCAAGGGCACGGTGGATGTGGTGGTGACGGAAGGCTTTACCGGCAACATCGCGCTGAAAGCCGCCGAAGGGACCGCACGCCAGATCACCACGCTTCTGCGTGAGGCGATCTCCCGCAGCTTCTTTGCGAAGATCGGGTATATTCTGGCAAAAAGCGCCTTCGATGTGCTGAGAGAAAAAATGGACCCGCGCAAGGTCAATGGTGGCGTGTTTCTGGGCCTCAACGGCATCGTCATCAAGAGCCATGGCGGGACGGATGCCGTTGGTTTTGCCTCGGCCGTCGATGTCGGCTACGACATGGTTCATAACGGCCTCACGGCCAAGATTGAGAATGATCTGAAAATTTACCACGCAAGACGGCTTCCGCCCCCGGCGCCCGAAGCTCTCGTGGCTGACGAGGAATAAGGGAATGATCCGCTCTATAGTTCGTGGTTTCGGGGCAGCGCTTCCGAAGCGTGTCATGACCAACAGCGAAATCGAAGGTGTCGTGGAGACATCCGACGAATGGATCGTGCAGCGCACCGGCATCAAGCAGCGCTATATCGCTGGCGATGACGAAACCACGGCGTCGCTCGGCGAGGCAGCAGCGCGTGCGGCGCTCGACAATGCCGGTCTCACGCCCGACGATATCGATCTCATCATTCTGGCTACCTCGACGCCGGACAACACGTTTCCGGCGACGGCTGTAAACATCCAGAACCGTCTTGGCATGACCCATGGCTTCGCCTTCGACATGCAGGCCGTCTGCTCAGGCTTTGTCTATGCGGTGTCGACCGCCGATCTCTATATCCGCGGCGGGATGGCCAAGCGCGTCCTGGTGATCGGTTCTGAAACCTTCTCGCGGATCCTCGACTGGAAGGACCGCACCACCTGCGTTCTCTTCGGCGACGGCGCCGGCGCGCTGGTTCTGGAAGCGGGCGAAGGCGAGGGCACCTCTGCCGATCGCGGTATCCTGACGGCGCAGCTGCGGTCCGACGGCTCGCACAAGGAAAAGCTCTATGTCGACGGCGGACCGTCCACGACCGGCACGGTCGGCCATCTGCGCATGGAGGGCCGGGAGGTCTTCAAGCATGCCGTTGGCATGATCACCGACGTCATCGAGCAGGCTTTCGAAGCGACGGGCACGACATCGGATGACCTCGACTGGCTGGTCCCCCACCAGGCCAACAAGCGCATCATCGACGGCTCCGCCAAGAAGCTCAACATCGACCCGGAAAAGGTCGTCATAACCGTCGATCAGCACGGCAATACCTCGGCTGCCTCCATTCCCCTGGCGCTTGCGGTTGCGGCTGGCGACGGACGCATCAAGAAGGGTGATCTCGTCATGCTGGAGGCCATGGGCGGTGGCTTCACCTGGGGCGCCGTCCTGCTGCGCTGGTAGGGCATTTCTCTGCGTTTGGGAGCGCGGCGGCGCGAATTCCGCCGTGTTTTTCGCGCCCGCCCCCCGAACGAAGCGCCAAAGCGGTCCCGCCCTGTTGCAAAACCGTACCGGTCACCTAAGCCCTTGCAGTGATTGCCGAAAGCCTCCAATGAATCTGGAACAATCCCTTGACCGGTCGCCACAAGGGAAATAATCTCGGCGGCTCCTAGAGAAAAATTCAGACACGGTTTGTGGGGAAAAATGGCCGGGAAGACAGTGACACGCGCAGATCTTGCAGAATCTGTGTTTCGTAAAGTCGGGCTGTCCCGCACCGAATCCGCCGAACTGGTCGAAACGATCATCGACGAAATATGCAACGCGATCACCCGCGGCGAGGTCGTGAAGCTATCGTCGTTCGCAACTTTCCAGATCCGGGAAAAGAACGAACGTATCGGACGCAACCCGAAGACGGGTGAGGAAGTTCCGATTTCGCCGCGTCGGGTGATGACCTTCAAGGCATCGAACGTGCTGAAACAGCGTATTCTGAAGGCTCACACGGCCCGCAAGGCCAAGCAGAAGGGCCAGAAGACCGGGGCTTGAGCAGCCCGGCAGTCCGCCAGGACCTCGTTTTCGGGCGACAGCGCAACACAGTTTTACCATTCTTCCTGTGAACACACTTGAAATTCAACGGGCAAGCCGTTGAAATCTGGTCGACTCACATCATAATCAATTTTAGTGATTTGTATTTACCGCAACGGTGTCTGCGCGGGTCTTGGTAGACAGCAATGGTTCCCAGCGGTGACAGGCGTTCTCGTTCAGTGTCCGGCCAGGTGCATGGCGCTCCGGTTTGGATAGGAGTGGAAATTTGGACAAAAGCCCCGACGCGTTCCGGACGATCAGTGAAGTGGCGGACGAGCTGAACCTGCCGCAGCATGTGTTGCGGTTCTGGGAGACGCGCTTTCCGCAGATCAAGCCGATGAAACGGGGTGGGGGCCGCCGTTATTATCGTCCCGACGATATCGATCTGCTCAAGGGCATTCGCCACCTTCTTTATGACCATGGCTACACCATCAAGGGTGTACAAAAACTCCTGAAAGCCAACGGCAACCGTTTCGTGGCAGCCATTGCCTCCGGGGATCTCGCGACCATGGAAGCCATCATGGCTGCAAGCGGTGAGAAGGAAGTTGCCGAGCCACGCGTGATCGATACCGATGGTGACGAGGTTGTCGGTCGCCCGAAAGCCAAGCCGAGCGGCCGCTTTTTCGGCTTCGGTGGCGGCAATAGTGATGCTGAAATTTCGGTGGGCAAATCAAGCATCGGCAAGGACGATCAGGCCCTGCTGCAGGAAGCGCTGTTTGATCTCCTCGAATGCAAACGCCTGCTCGATCAGGTGCGTTAACGGTTTTTCCACAGCTGATTTAATCTTTCCCGCACATCGTCGCTGAAAAAACAAAGAGTTAGGTATTTTCGCGGATAGAGCGAGATGCGACGCGCCGGCGGCTCGCCAACCTTTCGGAAACTCCTTTGGCCGATAATGCGGCTCCGTTGAAAGGAGTCCGATCGTGAGCAACCGAAAATCGACAGCGCGACGCCGCACGGCGAAGAAATCGAGCGGAGGCAGCGTTTGGCCCTGGGTGCTGATGCTGGGCGTGGTCGCCGGCGGCATCCAGGCCTATGAACATCGCGATGGCCTTATGCCGCAACGTCACGTCGCGAAGGCCACGTCGTCGTCATCCGCCAGCGCTCCGAAGGTCGCGACCGTGCCCAAGCGCGAGGCGGTCACGCCAGAGAAGGTCGCTTCTATCCGTCCTTCATCGCCCGCCTTACCCGGCAACGGTCCCGTGCCGCCGCGCGCCATCGCCATGCCATCCGTCCCGCAGCCCACCCAGGTCACCGCTATCCAGCCTGAACCTCGCCCACCGATCGAGAAAGTATCGCTTGGCGAAAAGGCGGGCGCCTTCGCATTTTGCGGCCGCTCTGGCCTCAACAACTGCGTCGCGGACGGCAATACCTTCTGGATGAAGGGCGTGAAGATGCAGCTTGCCGGCATTGAGGTGCCGCAGATCGACCGTGCGCGCTGCATGGAAGAGCGTCAGCGCGCCTTCATCGCAAAGGTCAGGCTTCGCGACATGCTGAATGCCGGCGCGTTCGACGTCTCCTCTTCAGGTGATGCGGGCGGGCAGGCGGCAGAGCGTAAACGGCTCTCCCGTTCCGGCGTCTCCTTCGCCGATCAACTCGTGCGCGAAGGCCTCGCCCACCCGGCATCTGCAAAAAATCAGTCGTGGTGTGGCTGAGGCCCCGTTGACCGGGGCATGCCAGCCTGTGTAGATGAGGCACCATTCACTTGGGTTTAACGCCATATGGTTGCTGCCCGAGTGGAAAATAGTCGCAGCGCCCCTGCATCTAAACGACAGGGGACGCCGCGATGCGGACGTGGCGAAATCGGTAGACGCAGCAGACTTAAAATCTGCCGACCATTGGTCTTGCGGGTTCAAGTCCCGCCGTCCGCACCAGCTCCATCCCTTGTCAATGGAGGGTGATAGCGCCGGCCAGCGCTATGATGCGGCTGGCCGGGCGGTGATGGTCACTTCTTGTCGAGACCCTGAGCCATTTCAAGGTGGTGTTGCAGCGCCGGCAGGGTTTTTGCTGCCCAGGCCTTCAGTTCCGCATTGTCCCCGCCTTCAGCATAGCGCTTGAAAAGATCGACTGCATCCTCATGAGCGTCGACCTGGTCGTCGATATATTCTTCGTTGAATTCGGCGCCATCGAGTTTGGCGAGATCGTCGATTTCTTCCTTGTGATCATCGGTGAGCGCAGTAGCGGGCGTCCCCTTCACCTTGCCTCCAGAAAGAAGAGCTTTCAGTTCCGAGCTGGTTTTTTCGTGTTCCGTAACCATCTGCTGGGCGAAGGCCTTGGTCGCCTCGTCGCCCTTGGTCAGCGCGAGCTTGCTCGATTCGATTTCGAAGAGGTCACTGGCAGAAACCTGCATCACGAAGTCTTCGGTTTTTGGCGCAACGCCGAGCGCGGAATTAATGCCCGTCGTTTCCGTTGCGGATTGCGCCATGGCGGTGCTGGCGGCGAGCGCGAGCGCGAGTGTTAGAATGGTCTTCTTCATCAATCTGCCTCCTGATTGTTGGAGCCAATCCAACCGAGGTGCAGGTGGATTGTTCCTGAAGCGACCCAAAGAAACCGTTCATCGAAGCTGTTTTTCCTTTGAATTACCATCATTTGTGTCGGTGAGGGGGGCGGGGAGATACCGCCAAACACGGCATTTGTGCGAAGGTGAAACTTATCGAAAAGAACCTATTGACCTTGCCACGATGGGAAGCCCTATCTTTTTTCCAGTACAGGAAGAAAGGGGTCATACGCATGTCACAAATGGAGATCCGTGCCAGTCACCAGATCGCGATCGACGGCATGACCTGCGCCTCCTGTGTCGGTCGCGTTGAAAAGGCGATTGCCAAGGTGCCCGGCGTTGTGAAGGCCTCGGTCAATCTGGCAACGGAACGGGCCGACATCGCCTTTTCCGGGCCGCCGGATGTGCCCGCCGTTATCGAGGCGGTGCGGCAGGCCGGTTACGGCGTCGATGAAAAAACGATCGAGCTCAATATTGAAGGCATGACCTGCGCCTCCTGCGTGGGGCGCGTCGACAAGGCGTTGAAGGCCGTTTCCGGTGTCTCGAGCGCCAGCGTCAACCTCGCGACCGAGCGCGCAACCGTTCGCGTTGCCGGCAACGCCGCATCGCCTGCCCAGCTTGCTGACGCCATCAAAAAGGCCGGTTACAGCGCAAGCGAGATCGTTGCCGACAAGGCGCCCGGTGAGGAGCAGGACAAGCGCGAAGCGGAGCTCCGTCACCTCAAAATCAGCCTTGCCCTGGCGGCGGTTCTCACGCTCCCGGTCTTCGTGCTGGAAATGGGCTCGCATCTGATACCCGCCATCCATGATGTCGTCATGGAAACGATCGGCATGCGGGAAAGCTGGTATCTGCAATTTGTCCTGACGACACTGGTTCTCTTCGGGCCTGGCCTGCGCTTCTTCAAAAAGGGCATCCCAGCGCTTTTGCGGCTTGCGCCGGATATGAATTCGCTCGTCGTGCTCGGCACGGCGGCCGCCTGGGGATTTTCGGTTGTGGCCACCTTCCTGCCACGAATCCTGCCGAGCGGCACGGCCAATGTCTATTATGAAGCCGCAGCGGTCATCGTTACGCTGATCCTGCTCGGGCGCTTTCTGGAGGCGCGGGCCAAAGGCCGCACCAGCGAAGCAATTAAGCGGCTGGTCGGCCTGCAGGCCAAGTCGGCACGGGTGCTGCGCGATGGCGAAACCGTCGATGTGCCGCTGCAGGACGTGCGCGTGGACGATGTCATCGTCGTTCGCCCAGGCGAAAAGGTGCCGGTCGATGGGTTGGTGCTCAGCGGCTCTTCTTATGTCGATGAGTCGATGATCACGGGCGAGCCGGTGCCTGTGACCAAGACGGCGGGTTCGGAGGTTGTCGGGGGTACGGTCAACCGCAATGGTTCCCTGACCTTGCGCGCCACCAAGGTGGGTGCCGATACGCTGATTGCCCAGATCATCCGCATGGTTGAGGAGGCTCAGGCCGACAAGCTGCCTATCCAGGCGCTGGTGGACAAGGTGACCAGCTGGTTCGTGCCGGCCGTCATGCTTGCCGCACTCGCCACCTTTGCCGTCTGGTTCATCTTCGGCCCCGATCCGGCCTTGACCTTCGCGCTCGTCAACGCGGTTGCGGTTCTCATCATCGCTTGCCCCTGCGCCATGGGTCTCGCCACGCCGACCTCCATCATGGTCGGTACCGGCCGCGCCGCCGAAATGGGCGTGCTGTTTCGCCGTGGCGATGCGCTTCAGACGCTGCGCGACGCCGATGTGATCGCGGTCGACAAGACGGGCACGCTGACGCTCGGCAAGCCGAAACTGGTGCATTTTGCGACGACGCAGGGTTTCGACACGGATGAAGTGCTGCGCCTTGTCGCCTCGCTGGAAAATCACTCCGAACATCCGATTGCGGAAGCGATCGTCGAGGCCGCGAAACATGGCGGGATGGTGCTCGCCAATGCTGAAGCCTTCGAGGCCACGCCAGGTTTCGGTGTCGCAGCGCAGGTGGATGGCCGCAAGGTGGAGGCCGGTGCGGACCGGTTCATGACGAAGCTCGGTTATGATGTCGGCAGTTTCGCAGATGATGCCGAACGCCTGGGCAGGGAAGGGCAATCGCCTCTTTATGCTGCCGTCGATGGTAGGCTGGCCGCAATTATCGCCGTTGCCGATCCGGTCAAGCAATCAACACCGGAAGCGATTGCAGCGCTGCATGCGCTGGGTCTCAAGGTCGTGATGATCACCGGGGATAACCGCCGCACCGCGGAAGCAATCGCCCGTCGCCTCGGCATTGACGAGGTGGTTGCGGAAGTGCTGCCCGATGGCAAGGTGGAGGCGGTCAAGAAGCTTTCTGCCGGTGGACGACGTGTCGCTTTTGTCGGCGACGGCATCAACGATGCGCCGGCGCTTGCCGCCGCCGATGTTGGTCTGGCCATCGGCACCGGCACGGATGTCGCGATCGAAAGCGCCGATGTGGTGCTGATGTCCGGCGACTTGCGCGGCGTGGCCAATGCGATTGCGCTCTCGAAGGCGACCATCCGCAATATCGGTCAGAACCTCTTCTGGGCCTTCGCTTATAACGCGGCTCTCGTTCCCGTCGCGGCTGGAATATTGTATCCTGTCAACGGCGTTCTGCTGTCGCCTGTCCTTGCCGCCGGAGCCATGGCGCTTTCCAGCGTCTTCGTGCTGACGAATGCCTTGCGCCTGAAAACGTTCCGGGCGCCGCTCACGGACACACCTGCGGGCCTGAAGCTCGCGGCGGCGGAATAGGGAGCAGGCAGATGGCTCTTTCCCATACCATTCACCTGCCGCAGATCGACCGCAGCATTACGGTGGCACAGGGCGAGACCGTACTTCAGGCCGCCTTGGCGGCGGGCGTTGCTTATCCGCACAGCTGTCGCATGGGCCGCTGCGGCGCCTGCAAGTCGAGGCTGATTTCGGGCGAGGTCGAACTTCTCAAGCACACGCCTTTTTCGCTGACGGAGGAAGACAAGGCAAATGGCCTGACGCTTGCATGCCGGGCGATACCATCGAGTGACGTGGTGATCGGCTGGATCGACGGCGCCGACGCGCTCTCCGACAGTCATGCTGACATCGTTTTAACCTCGGAAAGATAGGAGCAGGATCGATGAATATTGGCACCGCCGCCGCCGCCTCCGGTGTTTCTGCGAAAATGATCAGGCACTATGAGACCATCGGCCTGATCAAATCCGCAAACCGCACGGATTCCGGATACAGAGTCTACACGACCAACGATCTGGAAACGCTGCGCTTCATCCGACGCGGCCGCGATCTCGGCTTTTCCATCGAAAAAATCAGGCAGCTCATGACTCTATGGCGCGATCCCGGCGGCGCTTCCTGCGATGTCAAACGCATCGTCATGGAGCATGTGGTCGATCTGGAGGCAAAGATGCACACGCTCCGGGAAATGGCCGATACGCTTCGAAACCTCGCCACCTATTGCCCAGATAACGGAGAACCGGAATGCCCGATCATTCAGGATCTGGCCCATTCCGGCGACGTTGATTTTGCCCCGGTTGCCGTTGTGCCGAAAAGGTCCGGCATGCTCAAGGGCACCTCCGGTCCGATTATGGAGCTACAGCGCCTCGCGAAATAAGCGGCCGTTTTCCCGGTGAAAAGCCGGTTTGAAGTGCAGTGCAGACACCAATGACGGTGAAGGAGACCAAGCTATGTGGATACGGATATTACAGCGCTTTCTCATTCTGTGCCTGATGCTGGCGATCGTGTCCGTTATCGCGTTTCTCCTGCCCTATATGGCGGGCGGTGATCCGGCCCGCACCATCCTCTTTTCGCGCATGCGGGATACGGCGCTCGATCCGCACGCGGTGGAGGCGCTGCGGGTCAGCCTCGGTCTCGACCGGCCTCTCTACGTGCAGTATTTCGCATGGTTGGGGAATGCATTGCGGGGCGATCTCGGATTTTCCTTCACCAGCAGCCAGCCCGTTGCCGCAGAGTTGATGCGATCGCTCTGGGTTTCTGTCACCCTGGCGTTGACGGCCCTTGCCATTGCGGTTGCGGTTGCGCTCCCGCTCGGCACGCTGGCCGCCATGCGCCCCGGCGGGCGGCTCGACAATTTCGCGACGCTGATGATCCAGACGTTCGTCGCGACGCCGGAATACTGGTTCGCGCCCATGTCGGCGCTGGTCTTTGCACTCTATCTCGGCTGGTTGCCTTCAGCCGGATGGGACAGCTGGCGCTCGCTGGTGCTGCCGGCGCTGACGCTCACGCTCAGACCGCTCGCCTATTTCACACAGGTGACGCGTGCCGCCATGGCCGAGGTTCTGCGCGCCCCCTACATCACGGCAGCCCGCAGCCGCGGTCTCGGCATGCATGGCACCGTCATGCGTCACGGCATCCGCAACGGCTCGCTGCCGGTCGTCACCTTCTTTGCATTGTGGCTGGCGGGCCTGCTCGGCGGATCGGTGGTCGTGGAGGTAATCTTCGCCATTCCCGGTATGGGCCGGCTGCTCTACGACGCCGTGGTCAATCGTGACATTCCGATGTTGCAGGGCGGTTTCGTCTGCATCGTGGCGCTTTCCATTCTCATCAACACCCTCGCGGACAGCTTTTATGTCCTGATCAATCCAGCGATACGAGGTCACCATGACCACTAGTCATTTTCCAGCTGCGGCGTCCGCCGCCATGCCGTTGGCCCTGCCAAAACGCACTTCGAGCCTGTCGCGTTTTACGGATTTCATTCGCCGGCGGCACTGGACCTTTTATGCGGGGGCGGCGATTTTCCTCGCTATCATCGTGCTGCTCATCATCGCGCCTTGGATTTCGCCCTACGATCCCGCAAAGCAGAACCTTCGCCTGCGGTTGAATGCGCCCAGCAGTCTTTACTGGCTCGGAACCGACCATCTCGGCCGCGATGTGCTCAGCCGGCTTTTGATCGGTGGCCGCTTTACGGTGACCATCGCCGCCATCACCGTCATTCTCTCCGTGGCCATCGGCACCTTCATCGGCATCATCAGTGGCCGCAGCCGCGGTATCGTCGACGAGGTGCTGATGCGCATAGTGGATCTGCTCATCGCGATCCCGGACGTCGTGATCGCGATTTTCCTCGTGGCCATTTTCGGACCGGGCTATGGTACCTTGATCGCCTCGCTGACAATCGTCGGCTGGACGCCTTTTGCGCGGCTGGCGCGGGGGCTGACGCTGTCGATCAATTCCCGCGAATATATCCGCGCGGCGGAGGTGCTTGGCTGCACACGGCGCTTCATCATCTTCCGGCACATCATTCCCAACACCATCTGGCCGATTGCGGCCGTGGCCTTTCTACGCTTCGGCCACAAGCTGATCACGGTAGGTGGCTTGTCATTCCTCGGGCTTGGAGTCCAGCCACCGGCCGCCGACTGGGCGCTGATGCTGGCAGATGCGCAGGCCTATGCCGAGCGGATGCCGGTTCTGGTCATCGCACCGGGTCTTGCCATCTTCCTTGCCGCACTCAGCGTGACCTGGATCGGCCACGGGCTCAATCTGGAAACGAAGAAATCTGACGGTCAATGAAAGCCGCAAACCGGCGACGATCGATTTGATATTCGTCAAATATGAATGACGCAACAGAACCAAAAGGAGAGTACTATCGCCTGAAGCCGCATGAAATTACGCAAATGCCTCCGATTCAATAAAAATAAGGGGAACTCTTATGAATATCGAAGGACAAACGCTTGCCAACACGGCCATGTCTCCCGAGCGCGCACCGCTTCTGGAGATTGAAGACCTGCACGTTTCCGTGCCGACGCAGAATGGTCGCAAGTTTGTTATTTCGGGCCTGACGCTGACCGTCAATGCTGGCGAAGTCGTCGCGCTTGTCGGCGAATCCGGCTCGGGAAAGAGCATGACGGCACTGTCGCTGATGCGGCTTTTGCCGCAGGGCGCGGAAATCGACTCCGGCCGCATTTCCTTTGCCGGACGCGACATTCTGGCTCTTTCATCTTCTGAACTCGATGCGCTGCGCGGTGCCGATATCAGCATGCTGTTCCAGCAGCCGCAGGCGATGCTGGATCCCACCAGCCGCGTGAGGACGCAGGTGGCCGAGCCACTGTGGGTCCACCGCAAGATGAGCCGGAATGCTGCGCTCAACCGGGTCGTCGGCCTGCTGTCAGACGTCGGCATTCCCGACCCCTCGGCGCGGGCGCAGTGCTTCGCTCACGAGCTTTCCGGCGGCATGGCGCAGCGCGTGATGATTGCGGCCGCATTGTCGGGCAATCCGCAGCTTCTGATCGCCGATGAGCCGACGACGGCGCTTGATGTCACCGTCCAGGCACAAATCCTGCGCCTGCTCGATGACGAGCGGCGCAAGCGCCGGCTGGCAACGTTGCTGATCACCCATGATCTCTCCGTTGTCGCCGCTTTTGCGGATAGGATCGCGGTCATGTATGCCGGCCGCATCGTCGAGGAGGGGCCGACCCAGGCGATCCTCAAGGCGCCACAGCACCCTTACACCAAGGCGCTGATTAGCTGCTCACTGCTGACAACCGACAGCGAGGGGCAACTGCTGACCATCCCGGGTTCCAGCGCGCAGGCGCACGACATGTCCTGCGGTTGCCGGTTTCATCCGCGCTGTGCAATCGCCAACTCGACGGGCATGGGTGGGCGTTGCATGGCGACAGAGCCGGATTTGAATACTCTGCCGGAGGGGCGCAAGGCGCGATGCTGGGCGGTGGGTCACGACCACGCGGGGCATGATCATTCCGGTCACGACCATCAGAACCACGCAATCTGCTGAGGAGGGCGACGACAATGCTATCGACAGCAATGACACAGACCGCCCCATCGGCGGAAACCATGCCCAAGCCCTTCGTGGTCGCGAAGAACCTTTGCAAATATTATCCGATATCCGGCCTCGGTCACCGGGTGGTGAAATCCGTCGACGATGTCTCCCTGACAATCGGAGAGGGGGAGGTTCTGGGCCTCGTGGGCGAATCCGGATGCGGCAAGAGCACCGTTGCCGGGCTGATCACGCGGCTGACCCACGCGACCAGGGGCGAGGTCAGCATCGGGCAGAACGATATGCTGCACATGAACGGAGAGGCGCTGCGGCGCATGCGCCGGGTCGTACAGCTGGTGTTCCAGGACCCTTATTCCGCGCTCGATCCGCGGATGCGCATCGGCCAGAGCATGGAAGCGCCGCTTGCCCAACATGGCCTCGGCACGCGTGAGGAACGCACGAACCGGGTTTTCCGCATGCTGGAGGAGGTCGGGCTCGACGGCTCCTTTTACGATCGGTATCCGAGCCAATGTTCCGGCGGGCAGCTGCAGCGCGTCGTCATCGGCCGAGCGCTGCTTCTCAATCCAAGCTTCCTTGTCTGCGACGAGCCGACATCGGCACTCGACGCCTCGATGCGGACGCAGATCCTGAACCTTCTGATGGACATGAAGCGTCGTCACGGCCTGACGGTTCTGATGATTTCGCACGATCTGCGTGTGGTGCGATATCTCTGCGATCGTATCGCAGTGATGTATCTCGGCCGCGTCGTTGAAATCGCCGACCGCGAGGAGCTTTTCCGAGCGCCGAAGCACCCCTATACCAAGGCGCTGATTGCGTCGTCCATGCTGGACGAGACAGGGCTTTATGCTCCGGAAATGCTTCTGGACGGCGATCTGCCGAGCCCTCTCAATCCTCCCGACGGCTGCAAATTCCACACCCGCTGTAAATACGCGACAGGGATATGCAGTCAGGCGGAGCCCGTTTTGGAAGCTGTTTCCGGCGAGCATTTCGCCCGCTGTCATCGCTGGCAGGAACTGGGTTGACGGAACGCGCAGGTGCAGTTCTCTGGCGATGTAAAAACAGATGAATTGTGCGTTTGCAGATTAATATCGGAATAAAATTCCGAGTACAAAACATAAAATAGAAGTTAATCTGATGGATATTCGCGGTATATTCATGGGATATTTTGCTGTCATTTTATTTTTACTGAAGATGCACGCATTGTGAGCGTTATCACCAAAATAAAAGGGGATCTTCCATGATGAAGTACGCAATTTTGGCGACATGCGCCACTGTGGCCTCGTTCGGGGCACAGACGGCAATGGCCCAAACGATCACCTATGACGATTACACCGGCGTCAAGACCGGCTGGCAGATGGCGTCTGACGATGCCTATCTCGGTTCGCGTGCGGGGTGTTTCGAAAGTCTGGTTCGTGTCGGTTATGACACGACGCTGGAACCGGGCCTTGCGGAATCCTGGACGCAGACCTCGCCCAAAGTCTGGGAATTCAAACTTCGCAAGGACGTGAAATTCCAGAATGGCGAGCCGCTCAATGCCGCCGCCGCTGTCAATGCGCTCACCAATCTCCTGAAGGCGCCCGTTCCGGCCCGGGCCTTTTCGCCCAAGCTCATTGCCGCGGTTGAGGCGGGTGGCGACGATATCGTAAAGATTACCACCATCGAGCCGTCTGTGCTGGTCCCGGCGCAGATGGCAAGCCCCGCAACCACTATCCTCGCACCAGCGGCTTACAAGGATGGCAAGGTCGATCCCATCGGAACCTGCACCGGGCCTTTCAAGATCACAAAGGTCGATGCAAACCAATATATGGAGCTGACCGCGAACCATGAGTACTGGAACGGCATGCCGAAGCTTTCAGGCGGCCGTGTGAACTTCATTCCGGATGCCGATACGCGCGCCACCCAGATAAGAAGCGGTGAGGTGCAGATCTCGCGCGTGATCCCACCCTGGGCGGTAAAGACCGTTGAAGCGGCGAAGGGTGTCAAGGTCGCACCGATCACGGTGCCGCGGATTACGGAGATGCTGCTCAATAATTCCAAGGCGCCGTTCAAGGATATCAAGGTCCGGCAGGCGATCCGGGCCGCCATCGACACCGCCGGTATTGCCGACAGCATCTATGAGGGTGCGGTAAAACCCGCGACGATGCCCTTTGCACCGGGAGAGCCCTGGGCGCCCCAGGACGTCAAGCCTGCTTATGACCTGGAACAGGCAAAGGCTCTGTTGAAAGAGGCGGGAATTGCTCCCGGCAGCCTGAAACTGACGCTGTTGGCCTACACTGAAAGAACCGAACTCAAGGACGTTGCTGCCGTTATCCAGGCGCAGCTACAGGAAATCGGCATCAAGGTCGATGTTCGCGTTGCCGATTACACGGCGATAGAACCCGATCTTCTGTCCGGCAATTTCGACATGGTGCTTCTGTCGCGCGGTTACGCTACCGATGTTGCCGAACCGATCGGCTTTCTCAATGCTGACTACACCTGCACAGGCGGTTACAATATCTCGCACTATTGCAGCGAGCAAACGGACAAGCTGATCAAATCAGCCTACGCGGTGACCGAGCCGGAAAAGCGTTACGCCATTTATGCCGAGGCGGCGAAGAGAATCTATGACGAAGCGGTCACCGTCTATCTGATCCACGAGACAGCGTTCGACGCTTATTCGGACAAGGTCGAGAACTTCAAACCGCATCCGATCAACTTCTTCATCATGACCAAGGACCTGGCGACGAAGTAAGCCAATCCAACGGTTCTGACGAAACAGGGCCCGGCTCGCAAGAGCCGGGTTTCGGCTGTTATGGTGGCGTCCCCCCCCGCAGCTAGGATGCCGGATCAGGTCCGCTGGCGCAGGGTTAATTTCCTGGGCAAGGGTCTTAATCGATTTGGAATGACGAGTTGCGCCAAACGCTCCGGCGTTATCCTCGGGCTTGTCCCGAGGATCTGCCACCGATTGATTTTATTCGACGTGATTAGATGCTCGGCACAGGGCCGAGGATGACGCCGAGAGGAATGAATTCTTCATCACCAACTTGGGGAGAAGCTTTTGCCGCGGGAGGTACGGGGGGAAGAAACTCGATGTCGTCCAATGGCCTTTTCGCACCGTACAGCGTCAGGCTGGGCCGGCAGTGTGATCCGGCGGCGGCAGTGGAGCGCCGCCGGTATCTTTTCTGTTCAGGCGCGCGCTTCTGGCGTGTATCCAGCCGCAGTAATGATTTCGGCAATGTGCGCAGCATCGGATGCACCGCCGACGACGACCGTGCGGCTTGCCGGATCGGCATGCACGGCGGCACCGGGAACGGTCTTTTCGATCGCACCCTTGATGACACCGGCGCAATGGCCACAGGTCATGTCTTCAACGTGAAAGGAAAGGCCTGCGTTGACAGGGGCGGCGGTGGTTTCGTGATGGTGCTGATGGCCATTGCACATAGGCGGTCTCCGTGGTTTGGAAGTCTAACACAACAGAGCCTGGACTATTCCAACGTGGGAAGGTCAAGCGCTTTATTCATGTCATCGCATCATGGGTGCGAACACCTTAACTGCGCCAGAAAATCGGCATCATCAGCACCAGAACCGTCAGGATTTCCAGACGTCCGAGCAGCATCAGCACGGACAGGAGATAAAGCGCGGGATCGCTGATGGTGGAGAAATTGCCTGCCGGACCGATGATCGGGCCGATACCGGGGCCGACATTGGCGAGCGAGGTCGCAACCGCCGAGGTGGCAGTCAGAAAATCATAACCCATCAGGCTCATGGCAAGGCTGCCGGCGATCCACAGGGCGATAAAGCAGCTGACAAAAAGGAAGATCGTCCGGATCGTATCCGGATCGACCACCTGCTGGCCGTAACGTACGGAATAGACGGCGTTGGGATAGATCAGTTTTTTGAGGCCGGCCCGCACGACATTGAACATGATGAGGAAACGATAGGCCTTGATGCCGCCCGCGGTCGAACCGGAACAGCCGCCCATGAAGGTTGCGAAAAAGGCAACAACAACAACGAAGGGCCCCCAGAGCGTATAATCGTCGCTGGCAAAACCGCCCGTCGAAAGGATCGAGGTCATGTTGAAAAAGGAATGGCTCAGCGCATCATCCAGGGGCACGCCATTCCTGAAATGGTGGTAGACACCGACGGCAATCGAGATCGCGCAGAGATAACCGAGGAAAACAGCGATCTGCGGGTCGCGCAGCGTTTCCAGCCGACGACGCACGGCGAGCAGGATCATGACCGAGAAGGGCAGGCTGCCGAAGATCAGGAAGATGGTGGCGATCCAAAGCAGCGCGGTATTGTTGAAATAGGCGAAAGAGGCGTCATGGGTGGAAAAGCCACCGGTCGCCACTGTCGACATGGCGTGGTTCAGCGCATCGAAATGCGACATGCCGGCAAAATCGAAGGCTACCGTGCAGGCGATGGTCATGACGATGTAGATCGCCACAAAAGCGCGGGTGAAGCTTGCCAGCCGCGCGAAAGGCCGGTCGTTGCCCGTATCGGACGATTCCATGCGGAAGAAGGTCATGCCGCCGACACGCAGGAGCGGCAGGATGAAGAGGCCGAGCGCCACGATACCGATACCGCCGAGCCAGCAGAGCAGGGAACGCCAGAGAAGAATGCCCTGCGGCGCGTTATCGAGGCCGGATATGGCCGTTGATCCGGTCGTGGTGATGGCGGAGACGGATTCGAACAGCGCCTGGCCGGGGGACAGATCGAGCTGTGACAGGTAAAGCGGAACGGCGCCGACAATCGAAAATACCAGCCAGAGCACATTGACGAGCAGGAAGCCGAAACGCTTGTTGAAGGAGGCGATCGGCCCACGCGTCGCGAGCGCGCAGGCAAGTGCGAAGCCGCCGCACATGAAACCTGAAAGCGCAAACACCATCCAGTCGTCATTGCCGTAATAAAGATCGGTCAGCGCGGGCAAGAACATGGCCGTCGCAAGGTAAAGCCCGAAGATGGACGCGACATAAATGACGGAGCGCAGGAGATTGCTGTTCAAGAAATGAAACCCAGGGTTCGTGGCCGCGCTGAAATGAATCTTTGTCTCTGACGCCGTCCTATGGCATAGCGGGTGCCATTATGAATTTCAATGGATTGACTATCGTGGACAAGCAGCTTGTGGAAGCAGCGCGGCGGGAAGTGCGGGAAATATTCCCCGAAACCCCGCTGCAGTTGAATGAACATCTCAGCCGTCGGTATGGCGCGTCGATTTGGCTGAAGCGTGAGGATCTGTCCCCGGTTCGTTCCTACAAGATTAGAGGCGCGTTCAACTTTCTGCGCAAGGCCGTCGCAAAAGCCGGACAAGACAAGATTTTCGTTTGCGCTTCGGCCGGCAACCATGCCCAGGGCTTTGCGTTCGCCTGCCGCCATTTCGGCGTTCACGGCGTTGTTTTCATGCCGGTAACAACACCGCAGCAAAAGATCGAAAAAACCCGCATCTTCGGCGGTGAATTCATCTCGATTCGTCTGGTGGGCGACATTTTTGACCAGTGTTATGCGGCTGCCCGCCAGCACGTGCAGGATAATGACGGCTACATGGTGCCGCCCTTCGACCATGAGGACATCATCGAGGGACAGGCGACTGTCGCGGCCGAAATCATGGATCAGCTGCCCGACGGCACGAAGCCCGATATCGTCGTCATGCCGGTCGGTGGCGGCGGTCTTTCAGCCGGCCTCACCGGTTTCCTGGCCGGGACCGTGGCGAAGGAAAACTTCGTGTTCTGCGAGCCCGAGGGTGCGCCGAGCCTGAAGAAGAGCCTGGAGCGCGGCGAGCCGGTGACGCTGAACAAGGTCGACAACTTTGTTGATGGCGCAGCCGTCGCCCGCATTGGTGACCTGAATTTCAAGGCGCTCAAGGATTTTCCGGCCGATCAGGTCCAGCTCATCCCGGAAAACGCCATCTGTGTGACGATCATCGAGATGCTGAACCTGGAAGGCGTGGTGCTGGAGCCTGCCGGCGCGCTTTCCATCGCCGCGCTGGAAAAGCTTGGCCGCGAGAGGCTGGAAGGCAAGACCGTGATTGCGGTGGTCTCCGGTGGCAATTTCGATTTCGAACGCCTGCCGGATGTGAAGGAACGCGCCATGCGTTACACCGGCGTCAAGAAATACTTCATTCTGCGCCTGCCGCAACGCCCGGGCGCGCTGCGCGACTTCCTCAACCTGCTCGGTCCGGACGATGATATCGCCCGTTTCGAATATCTGAAGAAATCGGCTCGCAACTTCGGCTCGATCCTGATCGGGATCGAAACCAACGCGCAGGAAAACTTCGCCGGGTTGCTGGAGCGCTTTGAAGCGGCCGGTCTCGGTTATGAAGACATCACCGAAAATGACATCCTGTCGAACTTGATCATCTGATCCGGACAGGATGACAGCGAGGGGCGGGCCAATGCCGCCCTTCGCATGTTAGACGAATTGAGGGAGTGAAAGCCATGGCATCGTTTTTTTCAAAAATCCTCTCGGCCTTCGGCTCCGGCCAGCCGTCCTCTGACGGGCCGCAGAAAGTAGCGCAGGCCGAGCCGCATGCCCATGGCGATTACCTGATCTATGCGACGCCGATCAAGGAAGGCGGCCAGTTTCGCTTGGCGGGCCGCATCGAGAAAAAGGCGGGTGATGAGGTGCTGGTGCACGAGTTCGTCCGCGCGGATGTCTTCACCAGCATGGATGACGCGGTGGAGTTCACGATTCGCAAGGCAAAGCTCATCATTGATCAGAATGGCGCTTCGCTCTTCCCCTGAGAATGATGACCTTTTCTCGCTGCGGACATTAAGATTCCGTTGGTTGCTTCAGCCTATCCTAAAACAATGAAGCCGCGTGCCAAGGGCGCCACGCGGCGTTAACAGGTAAGGCATGAGCCGATGCATTGGGCAAATCTCGCCCTCTTTCTAACGGAAGCCGTCGTCTATTTCTCGGTCATGACGGCTTTCCTGCATTATCGGCATATCCTGGGCATCGGTGTCTTTCTCACCGCCCTGGGTGTCATGCATTTCATGGAAACCTATCTGGCGGCCGTCTTTTACGTACAGCTGCCTTTCGGCGTGGCATCTCCCGGCTCCTCCATCCTTTTTGCCGGCAAGCTGATGATGATCCTCATGCTTTACATGCGCGAGGATGCGGCGGTGGTGCGACAGCCGATCTACGGCCTGTTTCTCGGCAACATCCTGACGGTCATCATGGCCCAGCTCATCCGTTTTCACGAGACGGTGGCGATCGTGCCCGGACAGGCCGCCAGCACCGCCTTTCTGGATGAGATGGGCGTGCTGATGGTGTGGGGCACCAGCCTGCTCTATATTGATGCCATTGCCATCATCCTGTTTTACGAAAAGTTGGGCCGGTATCTGCAGCGCCATATCGTCCTGCGTTTCGGCATCTGTGGTGTCGTTATCCTCAGCCTCGATCAGGCGGGCTTTTATGGCGCATTGCGTTTGCTGTTCGACGCGCCGATCGACGTGTTCTATGATGGCTGGAAGGCAAAGATGGCGGCGGTCGCCGTCTATTCCCTGCTTTTTGCGGTCTACCTGTGGCTGACCTCCGCCAAGGGCCGTTTTTTGATACGCCGCAACATCGCGGATGTTTTCAACGATCTCACTTTCCGGGAGCGTTACGAAGAGCTGTTGTCCCGCTCCGGACGTGACGTTTTGACGGGCGTTTCAGACCGCGCCCGCATGGAGCTTGATGCGCCCTCCATCGTTCTCGACTGCACGGAGAAGCGCCGACCCGTCAGCGTGATGATTGTTGACATCGACCACTTCAAGACCGTCAACGACAGTTTTGGTCACCTTCAGGGCGACGACATGCTGCGAAACTTCGCGGCTGTGCTGAAGCAGCTGGTTCAGCCCCATGGCCACCTCTATCGTTTTGGCGGCGAAGAATTTGTCGCTCTGCTTCCAGCCATGACACATGAAACGGCCCTCGGCTTTGCCGAAGAGTTGCGCAACGCTGTCCTTGCGGGGCTGCGTAGGCCGGACGGTACGCTCCTGACCGTCAGTATCGGTGTGGCGACGGGCCTCGAAGATGGCCGGCTGTTTCTCGAACTTCTCTCCGAGGCAGATGCGCGTCTGTATGCGGCAAAAAATAACGGCCGGGACCAGGTCCACGGCCGTTACGGAATGTGGGTCGGCTGATATCTTTCGATATCAGCTCCAAATGCCTCAGGCGGCCTGCGCCAGTTCTTCAACCTTGGCTTCAGCGGCGGCAACAGCCTTTTCGACGGCTTCCGGACCGAATGCCAGGCCCTCGACATAGATGACTTCCACATCGGTCATGCCCATGAAGCCGAGAACGGTCTTCAGGTAGGGCACGGCGTGGTTCATCGATACGGCCGGGCCTTCGGAATAAACGCCGGCAGCGGCGAGCACGATGTACACCTTCTTGCCAGTGGCGAGACCGACCGGGCCGGTTTCGGTGTATTTGAAGGTCTGGCCGGCGCGGGCGACGTTGTCGATCCACGACTTCAGGCCGGAATAGATGTTGAAGTTGATGAGGCCGGTGCCGATGACGACGGTGTCGGCCGCCAGAAGCTCGGCAACCAGCTTGTCGGAATAGTCGGCGGCAACCGCTTCTTCAGCCGTGCGCTGGTCCGGTGCCTTGCGGATGGCCGCAGTCTTGACGGTGTCGAGATGCGGGATTGGATCAGCCGCGAGATCGCGGTGGACGAGCGTGTTCGAAGGCGACTTGGCCTTCAGCTTGCCCGCCAGTTCACCGGCGAACTTGTTGGAAACCGACTCGTCGCCGCGTGGGCTGGAAGTGATGAGCAGAATGTTGGACATGGTCTTTTCCTTACTTATGCGGTGAATTCACGGGCGCCTTGGGAGGGCGGGAGAGCACGATGCCCTGCCTTTGCGCCTTATATGAAAAATTAGTGCCATCAAGAAAACTGTGATAATGTGGAAGCAATCTATCGATAAAATGGATGGGACATGGACGCGAACCCGACACTCGATCAATTGCAGGTGTTTTTAACGGTTGCCGAGACCGGTAGTTTTTCTGCGGCTTCGCGGGCGCTTAATCGTGCCCAGTCGGTGGTCAGCTATACGATCGCCAATCTCGAGGCACAGCTGGAGGTCACCCTGTTCGAGCGCAACGGTGTGCGCCAGCCCAAACTGACCGACGAAGGCCGCGCCATGCTGGAGGATGCAAGGCGCATCGTTGCGGGTCTGCAGGAAATGCGCGCCCGCGCCAAGGGGCTGAAACAGGGGCTGGAAGCGGAACTTTCCGTTGCTATCAGCACCATGGTGCCGGCGGAGGCCGTCGTTGCGGTGCTGCGCGATTTTCGCCAACAATTCCCAACCGTGACGCTCAGCCTCAACGTCGGCGAACTGGGCATGGTCATGGACATGGTCTTATCCCGTAAGGCCGGTATCGGCATCGGTGGGGCGGTTTTGCGCCAGGATGATGAACTCGTGATGGAGAAGGTCGGCCACTCCTTCATGCTGCCGGTGGTTGCGGCCGATCACCCGCTGGCGCAGATCGAACGCCCGCTGGTGCTTGCCGACGTACGCGAGGAAGTTCAGCTCGTGGTCACCGATGCTTCGGGTCTGACCAAGGGGCGGGATTTTAATGTGCTGTCCTACAAGACATGGCGCGTCAGCGACATCGCCACCAAATACCAGCTCATCAAGGGCGGCCTCGGCTGGGGCGGTCTGCCTGCCTCGATCGTGCGTAATGACCTCGCCAATGGCAGCCTGAAGGCGCTTGAGCTCGAAGCCTATGAGCAGGGCGAATATCCGCTCTTCACGTTGCGGCGGGTCGATTCGCCTGCCGGGCCCGCTGGCCAGTGGCTTTCCGACGCGTTCCAGCAGCGCCTCTCGGCGTGCCCGAATCACAAGGATTTCAACGGGATGCTGGCGGCGAGCAAGCAGAGGACCCTGGCTGTCGCTGCGGAGTGACATTGTCTCCCTCCCGACCTGTTCAGTCGGGAGGGAGACGCTTTTAGTTAGAGAACCAGCCGGAACTTCGCGAAACCTTCCGCACCGTCACCGGCATCCTCGATTTTTGCGCCTTTGATCTCAGCCGCATAGTGGCGGCCCTTGGGGCCAGTCTCGAAGATCGCTGTGGTATTGGCGACTGGGGCGAAGGACCAGTTGGCGTCCGCAGACGGGTTGATGGTGCCCTGATCGATAATATACCGCACGATCACATCGCGGTTGGTATCGGGTGCCACGAAGATGACCTTGTCGGCGGCGATGTCGGGGAACTTGCCGCCGCCACCGGCGCGGTAATTGTTGGTGGCTACCACGAATTTCTGTTCGGGATCGATCGGCTTGCCATTGAACTGCAAGTTCACGATGCGGTTGCTGTCGGGATTGACGGCCTTGCCGTCCTTGTCGAATTTCGCCGGTTTGGAAATGTCGATCTGGTAGGTAACACCGTCGATGACATCGAAATTGTAGGACGGGAAGTCGGCGTTGAGGAGCGGCGCATCCTTGGCGCCGGCCTCCACCGTGTTGAACATGCCGGCAGACATTTCCAGCCAGTTCTTCACCTGCGCACCGTTGATCAGCACCGCCTGCACCGTGTTCGGATAGAGATAGAGATCGGCGACGTTCTTGATGGCGATGTCACCGGCGGGGACATCGGTGTAGTAATCCGCGCCGCCGCGACCGCCGGACTTGAAGGGGGCTGCTGCGGAAAGCACGGGCAGGTCCTTATATTGCCCTTCCTTCAGCATGTCCTTGATGTACCAGGTCTGGGCGTTGGAAACGATCTGCACGGACGGATCATCGGCCACCAGCGCGAAATAGGAATAGAGCGGTGCAGAGGTTTTACCGACGGGGCGGCGCACATAGGCGAGCGCCGCTTCGTGATCGGCCTTGGCGGCGGCGAGAACCTCCGGCTTGTCGGTATAGTCAGCAACGATCTTGCGGCTGTCGTCGCGATGGTAGATCGGGCGTGCCTCAGAGGTGAAGTCGATGATCTTCCAGCTCTTGCCGTCCTTTTCGAGCAGCAGGTCGATGAGACCCATATGTGAGCCCCAGAAGCCGGCCATGACGGCCGGCTTGCCCATCAGCGTGCCCTTCACGGCATCCGCGCCTTCGATGCCGTCCCAGGTCTTCGGTCCGGGGAAAACGAGATGCTGGTGGCCGGTGAAGATGGCGTCGATGCCTTCGACGCCCGCCAGATAAAGCGAGGCGTTTTCCATGCGCTCGGTCTGGCCTTTGCCATCGATGCCGGAATGGGAGAGGGCGATGATGATGTCGGCCCCTTCCTCCTTCATCACGGGCACCCACGCTTTCGCCGCCTCGACGATGTCACGCGTCTGCGCCTTGCCCTCGAGGTTCTTGGAATCCCACATCATGATCTGCGGCGGCACGAAGCCGATGATGCCGACCTTGACCGGGCTGGTCACGCCGCCGCCATCGCGGATCTGTTTTTCCAGAATGACGTAGGGCTTGAAGAACAGCTCGTCATTCTTGGGGTCGGACGCCAGCTGGCCCTTGGTGAGGTTGGCGCAGACGTAAGGGAAACCAGCACCCGCCAGCGTGTTCGACATGTAGTCGAGGCCATAGTTGAATTCGTGGTTGCCGAGCGTACCGCAATCATAGCCCAGTACGTTCATGGCGTTGATCACAGGGTGCTTGTCGCCAGCCTTCATGCCCCGCTCATAGGCGATATAGTCGCCCAGCGGGTTGCCCTGCAGGAAGTCGCCATTATCGACCAGCATCGAATTGCCGGCCTCGGCGCGGATCTTGTCGATGATCGAGGCGGTACGGGAAAGCCCCATCGTGTCGTTCGGCTTGTCGGCGTAATAATCATAGGGAAAGACGTGAACATGGATATCAGTCGTTTCCATGATGCGCAGATGCGCCTGATTGGACGCTGCACGCGCCGCAAAGGGGTGCAACATCACCAGTGCGGAAGAGGCTGCAATGCCGCCGAGAAGCGAACGCCGGGTAATGGGGTGGAGAGCGAGAAGCGACGACATGGGAACTCCTTGGGATGAAGCTTGCGCTGTCATGGAAAACGACAGGGTAGAAGCAATCGCCGAGGAGTCCATCACCAAAATGACAGGCTCGTGACAGACGGGGCTTTTTTCAACCGTTTGATAAATTTTTTATGGCCGACATGCGGCCTTGACGTCTCCGGGCCACGGAATGCGCGTTATCATTGCCGCGCATCCCTCTGCGGACGCAGGGCAGATCAGCGCGCCAGCGTCGGTTTCACTTCTTCATGGAAGAAGCGGAAGTAGGAGGAAAGCTGCGCCAGCGTGTTGGTGGAGAGCTTGAGCTGAAGGCCAAGGCGGTTCATGTGCTGCCACTGGACGACCCCCTCGATGAAGCCGAGGTCGTCGCTCTGCACCTTGACCCGGCTTCCCTTTGCCGCGGCGAAAGGTCCGTCCAGTTCAAGCGCCATGCCGGTGGCGGAAAGATCAACCACACGGCCTCTTGTCGACTGGCTGAAGTAATGGACGGTGGCAAAAATTCTCGTCTTGCTGCGCGGTGCGCTGCGTGTCGCCATGTTGAGGTTGTTTGCCATGTTGACGCTCAAAATTTATTGTTTCTGATAGAGGCATCCTAGACTTGAAAAGTTTGAAACCGGTTTAGCCGTTAGGTTAAAACTTATCCAATGCTCGGTTTATGCTGTATCAATACGGCACTGATAGCAGTTGTTGCGGGCAGAACGCACATGCACATAGGCGATGTCTTCGCGCTCCAGAAGCTGTCCGGCGCGAGACGCGATCTCTTCGGTGGGGGTCACCGCGCCGGTGCCGTAGACGATGCGGTCGTCTGCCGAATATCCACGGACAATATAGTCAGGGCTGTCTAGCATCGTTGGCAATTCATCACTTTCAGGATAACGCTCGCAGGCTCTTTCATGCAGAAATACAGGTCCCGTCTCGGCATAGGGCTGAAGTGAAGGGAAGGGGCGATAGGCGAGGAGCAGCATGGGCTCGCCCTCATCAATTTGGCCAAGGCAATGGCGGCAGGGAATGCCGCCGGGCGAAATGACCTTCTCCGGCGTGTGGCCATAGGCGTCCGCCGCCCCGGCCCGGAAGGCCTCTGCTTCTTTAGCCGGCATTGCAGTAAAGACGATAGTTGTCATGGCAGGGTCTCCTGAGAGGTGATCGGCGTTGCTTCTTTGCAGCTATGATCCCGAAATGGAGCACTATCCACCCGATTCTTGACAGGTGACGCAACCAGCCCATTGCGTGACTCGTTAGCTTGGGGAATCAGTGGCGCTCCTCGTTCCCGGAAGGTCTGATTTTATGTTCCGTCGTTTTATGGCCGCTGTTCCGCTGGCTCTCATGTCATTGACGGTTCCGACGCAGGCCCAGATGGCGTCCGGGCTCGACGGCCTGTCGGATGATCAGCTACAGCAGGCAGTCAACTTCGTCATCGGCAACGCGATTTTCTCGCTTTACCATGAGGGATCGCGCATGCTGATCTCGGATTTCGGCACAGCGGAGACGGCAAGCGCCCAGGCGCCAGCCGATCAGCTGGCCGGCACGCTGATCCTTCAGGCTAATGAGGAATGGCTCGACACGGCGCTCGTCAACGCCACCGACAGCTGGTATCTCGCGCGTGAGGCCGAAACGCTACCGGAGCACGAAGCTCCGGTGTTTTCCGCGCTGGTGCCGGACCGAAGCCGCGACCGTAACATGGCCTGCCTGATGGTCGGCCGCGACAAGGACGGGTACGGCGATCTGGCCACGATGATGGGGCTTCCCAATACCGAATTCGACAAATGTGTTGCTGCCTATCCGGGTGTAGCCTCGGCCTGGGAGAAATTCCTCGCGCCTCACCGCAGCCAGACACCATCGAAATTTTCCGTCAGCTACGTGCCGCCGCGCGATCCTGACCTCGAGCCTTATGCCATCATGGTCAAGGAATCGAAGGTTCTCGACCTCATCAGCCGCAGTTTCAGCGGTTATGGCCTGAAGGGCGATGTGAAGCTGACGGCGAAGTCCTGCGGCCGCCCCGATGTTTATTGGTCGGCGGAAAAGCGCGAAATCACCTATTGTTACGAGCTTGGCAAATTCCAGGCGGAGCTGATCGCCGATCATCTCATGAACACCGTCACGCAGGACAAGGGCGCCGCCGGCGGCCAAATCCCGACGGCGGTCAATCTGGAACGGGAAATCTGAGGCCGATCAGCGGATGCTGGTGATCTGCCTCTTGAACGGGAGGAGAGTGCCATGCCGAAAGTTGTCGTCCGCAATTTCGCCATCTCGCTTGACGGCTATGGCGCAGGACCGGACCAGAGCCTGCAGAATCCCCTGGGTGCGAAAGGCGAAGAGCTGCACCAATGGGCCTTCAAGACCCGTACCTTTCATCGCATGTTCGGCAAGGAGGGTGGATCGACCGGCATCGACGAGGATTTTACCCAGAAGAGTTTCGCCAATATCGGAGCCTGGATTTTAGGCCGCAACATGTTCGGCCCTGTGCGTGGTGCCTGGCCGGATGAAAAGTGGAAAGGCTGGTGGGGCGAGGAACCGCCTTATCATGTTCCGGTCTTCGTATTGACGCATCATGCGCGTCCGTCCTTCGAGATGAAGGGCGGTACGGTCTTTCATTTCGTGACGGAGGGCATCCAGGCAGCGCTCGACAAAGCGCTCACGGCTGCGAATGGAAAGGATGTCCGCATTGGCGGCGGTGTTTCCACCATCCGCCAGTACATGGCGGCAGGCCTCATCGATGAATTGCACCTGGCGCTGGCGCCGGTGTTCCTTGGTCGCGGCGAATCACTTTTCGAAGGCATGGACTGGACGTCGCTCGGTTACCGCTGTACCGGTACCGTGGCGGGTGAGGGCGCCACCCATCTGATTATCGAAAAAGTGTAAGCTTAACGTCGCTCCCCATCCTTGACTGACGACGATGGGGAAGCGTGACGTTGAAACAAGCTCAATGACGCAGAGAGATTTCCAAAAGCTCTGTATCGGCAAGCGGCTCCACCCATGCCTCATAGGTGCCGACTGGGGAAAAACCCATCATCTGGTAAAGCTGCAGCGCGCGCGGGTGGTCGAGCGTGTTGGTCGTGACCGTCACCCGCTGCGGATTGTCCTGCCAGGCGGCATAAAGCGCCTGTAACAGGAACCACTTGCCCACACCTGCGCCGATAGCCTCCTCGAGCAACCCGAAATAGGACAGCTCTGTCACCTCGTCGCTCGCCTTGTTCAATTCGAAGAAACCGGCCGGTGCGCCGTTCATGTAGAGAACCGTGACGCTGTTTTTCGGGTCGCGCAGGACCGCCGAGAGTTCCGCGTCGCTCATCCGCATGCGCTTTTGCCAGTGCCAACGCTTGCCCACCCGCCAATAGAGGTAGCGATAGAAGTGCAGGGGAATATTGTTGACCCGCATCAGCGCTGTCTGGATATTGACCGGGATCGGCAGGCTGACCTTTGGCGGCGCCGTCATTTCCAACTGAGTCACATGTGCCTTGAGCGGTCCGTGCGACAGTGTCGGGATGACATCGGCCGGACCGGTAACAACCGGCGTATCCTGCAATCCGCCCCATTCCGACCACGAGCCGTCATAAAGCGAATTGTCCTGGTGGCCGAGCGATTCCAGTGCGAGCGTTATGACGGCGGCGGTCACGCCCGAGCCGCAGCTGGTCACGACAGGTTTCGTCAGGTCGATCCCGGCATCGGCCACCATCTTGCGAATGGTGGTCAGGTCCTTGAAATGGCCGTTTTCGGAAAAGGCGGTCGCTGGCAGGCTGCGTGCGCCGGGCATATGGCCGGAACGCATGCCGGCGCGCGGCTCCGCCTCGTCGCCGGTAAAGCGTCCGGCACCGCGCGCATCGGCAATCTGCTTTTCGCCGCTATCGACGATGCCGCGCATGGCGCCGAGCGAGGTAACGCGCTTCTCATCGAAGTCCGGCGTAAAGGTTGCGGGCGTGATCTCCGGCGTCCCCGTTTCAAGCGGTCGGCCCTCACGCTTCCAGCCATCAAGACCGCCGTCCAGCACATAGACCTTGGCAACCCCCATCACCCGCAACATCCACCAGACGCGCGGCGCGGAGAAGAAACCGGGGCCGTCATAAACGACGATCGTATCGGTGTCGCTCAAGCCCAGTGCGCCGACCTGTTCTGCGAAGAATGCGGGCGAGGGCAGGGAGTGCGGCAGGCCGGTCGTGTGATCGGCAATCTTGTCCTGATCGAAAAAAACCGCGCCGGGCAGATGGCCGGCCGCGTATTCTTCCGCGCCGTTGCGCTTATGCGCCGGCAAATACCACGAGGCATCCACGACACGAAAGCCTGATGTGCCAAGCTGTTTTTCCACCCAGTCCGCCGAAACGACGAAACGGCTCTTATCCGTGCTCACGATGTCTCTCCCGATCTCAGGCAGCAGCTTCAGGGGTGCCGAAACGAATGCGGAACCGCCTGTTCTCCTTGCCCTTTTTCTCTATCTTGGCAATGTGGATATCGCCCACTTCCTGCGTTTCCGAAACATGGGTGCCGCCGCAGGGCTGGCTGTCGATGCTCGAATTTTCGCCGATGCAGACGAGGCTGACCCGGCCGAGCCCCATTGGCGGGCGTACATTCTTGGATTTGACGATGCCGGGATTGGCAGCAAGCTCCTCATCGGTGATCCATTGCAGGAAGACGGGATGGTTGGCTTTCACCAGCTCCATCAGCTTTGCAGTCACCTCGTCTTTGTCGATGGTCTCCGACATGTCGAAATCGACACGCGATTCGTCCTCGCCGACTGCTGCTCCCGTGATCGGCCACTGGCAGACGACGGACAGCAGATGGCAGGCCGTGTGCATGCGCATCAGCTTGTAGCGGCGCGGCCAGTCCACATGCAGGGTCAGCTTCTCGCCGATCTGCGGGCAGGGCTGGCCTTCCAGTGGTACATGGATGATGACGCTTTTGTCTTGACCATGCCTGGTTATCCCAAGTTCGATGCGCGAGCCATCGGCCCGCTCCAGAAAGCCGCTATCGCCGGGCTGGCCGCCGGATGTCGCATAAAAGCAGGTCTGGTCGAGCTCGATGCCGCCGTCCTCATGCACCGCCGTGACGATCGCTTCTGCGGTAGCAAGATAAAAATCGTCACGGAACAGGGCATTCACAGGCATTTCGGCATGTCCTCAGGCGGTTTCATAGGGAACCGGTATATCGCTTTTTGTTGCCAGCCACTGGGGAACGGGAAGCCCCTTGGAACGCAGGAATTCCGGGTTGAACAGCTTCGACTGGTAGCGATTACCGTAGTCGCACAGTATCGTCACAATGGTATGCCCCGGACCGAGGTCGCGGGCAAGGCGGATTGCGCCGGCAATGTTGATACCCGACGAACCGCCAAGGCATAGGCCTTCCTTGGTGACGAGATCAAAGAGAATGGGAAGCGCTTCCGCATCGGGAATGCGATAGGAAAAGTCGGGCGTAAAACCTTCCAGATTGGCGGTGATGCGGCCCTGGCCGATGCCTTCGGTTATGGAGGAGCCCTCGGACTTCAGCACGCCATGCTGATAGAACTCATAAAGCGCTGCCCCTTCAGGATCGGCAAGGCCGATCTTGATGTCGGGATTGAAGTCGCGCAGGCCATCCGCCACGCCCGCCAGCGTCCCGCCCGAGCCGACAGCGCAGATGAAGCCATCCACCTTGCCATCCGTCTGGTCCCAGATCTCGGGCGCCGTCGTCTCGATATGAGCCTGACGGTTGGCGATGTTGTCGAACTGGTTGGCCCAGATCGCGCCGTTCTCGTCGGCTGACGCGAGCTGCTTTGCGAGCCGGCCGGACACCTTCACGTAATTGTTCGGATTGGAATAGGGAGCAGCCGGAACTTCGACCAGCTTGGCGCCGAGAAGCTTCAGCGCATCCTTCTTTTCCTGGCTCTGCGTCTCGGGGATGACGATGACCGTCTTGTAGCCCAGCGCATTGGCGACGAGCGACAGGCCGATGCCGGTATTGCCCGCCGTTCCCTCGACGATGGTGCCGCCCGGCCGCAGATGCCCACGCCTTTCGGCATCTCTTATAATGTAGAGTGCGGCCCGATCCTTGACGGACTGGCCCGGATTCAGGAACTCCGCCTTGCCGAGGATTTCACACCCCGTCGCTTCAGAGGCAGCCTTCAGGCGGATAAGGGGCGTGTTGCCGATAGCACTGAGCGCAGAGGGGTGAATGGTCATGATTGAGCCTTCTTGTCTGAGCGGAAATTAGGTGCCGTTATGTCCCGTTACAACCGCTTCAAGGCAAGAAATTATCTTCCCGGCTTCGCCTTAGCCACGCAAAATTTTCCCGATACCCAGTTTTATGCGTCCTTCTTGATGCGGGAATAGGCGGCGAGGGCTCTTTCCCGGCCCTCTGAGTGGTCGACAATCGGCATCGGATAGGTCTTGCCAAGTTCAACGCCTGCTTTCTTAAGCACCTCTTTTGGCGCCTCGAACGGCTTATGGATATATTTCGACTCGAGCTTTTCGAGCTCCGGCACGAAGCGGCGGACATACTCCCCGTCGCCATCGAATTTTTCGCCTTGAAGGATGGGATTGAAGACACGGAAGAACGGTGATGCGTCCGCGCCCGAGCCAGCGACCCATTGCCAGTTCGCGGCGTTGGAGGCGGGGTCGGCATCAACCAGCGTATCGCGAAACCACTTTTCGCCTTTCCGCCAGTCGATCAACAGATGCTTGATGAGAAAGGACGCCACGATCATCCGTACGCGATTGTGCATCAAGCCGTGCTTCCACAGTTGCCGCATGCCGGCATCCACGATCGGGTAGCCGGTCATGCCGCGCGTCCAGGCTTTGAAGGACGTTTCATCATCGCGCCAGGCGAAAGCGTCGAAACTGCCGTTCCAGTTCTTTTCGTCGAGCTCTGGGAAATGGAACAGCAGATGATAGCAAAATTCCCGCCAGACGATTTCCTTGCGGAAACGGCTGATATCGTTCGACGCGATGTGGCGGGAAAGCCCCTTCGTGGCATGCCAGACCGTGGCAGGGGAAATTTCCCCAAGCGCCAGATGCGGTGAGAGCAGCGACGTGGCATCCCTTGCCGGGAAGTCCCTGCCTTCTTCATAACCCTTCAAGGCGCCATCGACGAAATCATCGAGTTTTTTCCGCGCCGCCTTCTCCCCAGGTGTCCAGACGTCGCCGAAATGTTTGGCCCAGTCTGGTTTGGTCGGCAGAAGCTTCCAGTCGGAAAGCGTCTCCGATTTTGGCCATGTCTTGGGCGCTTTCAGGCTCTTCGGCGCATCCGCCGGCGCGTGCGGCTCATCCCCGCCCTCGATCGCGCGCCAGAAGGGTGTATAGACGCGGTAAGGCCCGCCGGACTTTGTCTTCAGCCGGGAAGGCTCATGCAGGAGGTGGCCGGAAAAACTACGGACTGTCAGCCCTTCGTCCCGCAGCTTCTGCTTGAGCACCTTATCCTCGGCGATACCATCCGGATCATATCGTCTGTTCCAGAACACGGCATCAGCGTCTGTCATTGATACCAATTCGCGAAGCACCGTCTCCGCTTTGCCGCTCGCGAGAAGGAGGTGGCTGCCCTTTTTCTCGAGTGCGCCGCTCAGTTCCGTCAGCGAATGATGCAGCCACCATTCCTGCGCACCGCCGAGTGCTCCACCTGTTTTTTCGTGGATATACAGTGGGATGACGGGCCCGCCGTGCTCTAATGCGGCAAGGACGGCAAGATTGTCGGAAAGGCGCAGATCCTTGCGGAACCAGATGATAGCGGCGGCGGTTTTGCTTGACATAGGAGGTCCCGGTTCACTTCCGCTTGAACGAGTGTTGAACCGCTTTGTTCCGCAAATCCGTTACAATGGGAAGATGGGGAACACGGTTTATGGGTGGTTATTTTTTTGACCTTGAAACCGCTTGTGAAGGGAACCAACTGGAGGAGCCGGCGTTTGTCGCGGGTTAATTGAGCATGGAAGTACAATCAATGTTGCTGAACGACGTTAAGTGGGAAAAGCCTGTCACGATCTCTCTTGAAAATGGCGCCCCCCGGATTTTCAATGGCGTTTACGAAGCCTTCGATTTTCTTCAGCACGAATGGCCTCAACGCGGTGACAAGACACATGAACAAGCGCTTCGCCTGTGCCGTGCCTCACTGATGGGCGACGTGGCAGGAGAAATCGCGCGCACCGCTTTTATCGCCGCCAGCAGACAGGCGCGATGCCTCGTCGAAGAGCAGGCGAAAATCGCCTCCTGAGCCGATTTTTAGGATGATAGCGACAGGCCACCCGCTAAATCGGGTGGCCTTTTTGTTGGGCACAGGAAACGGGTTGTTTCACATCCGCAATATGGCATCTTGCGGTCGATAAAGTGCGTAGGCAACGATCATGACCATTCATTGCGGATATATTGTTTTCCCAACTGCGCTTGGCCACTGCGGACTTGCGTGGACGGAACGTGGTATCGCGCGGCTGCAATTGCCCGGATCAAATGCTGATGAAACGGAAAAACGCCTGCAGGCACGTCTGACGTCTGCCTCGATTGCCGTCCCGGAACCGCATACGCGCGACGTCATCGGAATGATTACGCGTTATTTCACTGGCGATGAGGTCGATTTCAGACCGATCGAACTTGATCTGTCCGGACAGGAGCGGTTCTTCCTCGATGTTTACGAGGTCGCGCGTCAGATTGGCTGGGGCGATACGACGACCTATGGCGGCATCGCGAAGACGCTTGGGTGCGGCATGGAAAGAGCGCGCGACGTCGGTCAGGCCATGGCGAAAAATCCGGTGCCGCTGATCATCCCCTGTCATCGGGTTCTCGCCGCCGGCGGCAGGCTTGGTGGCTTTTCCGCACCGGGAGGAACCGCTAGCAAATTGCGGATGCTCGATCTCGAAAAAGGCGGCCGTAGCCGCACGGATCAGGCGCAGGGGAACCTGTTTTGAAGCATTGACAGATCAGCACCGATGAATAGGTGTCTGATTCCTGCCCATTTCTCGTCAAATTGTCGCTAAATTGTCACAATACACGAGCGCCCACCAACATAAGGGCGAGACGTTTGAGAGTATCCGCGTTAATTCTATCCGTTGCCTTGTCTTTTACAGTCGTGGCATCGGCCTCTGCTGGCATGCTGAACCAGGCAGAAAAATACACCGGACTGCATGAGTCCAAGAACAATAAGAGCCTCAAAAATATTCTGGGCGCAAATCCGCGCAGCACCCCATGGTGCGGACTTTTCCTTCATGCTGTCGCCAGCAAGGCAGGGCGGCAGTCACCCAAGTCCTACGGGTTCGCCAAATCATGGACATCCTTCGGTTATGCCGTTCCGGTCAATCAGGCGAAGCCTGGTGATGTCGTGGTCATCCGCAATGGCCGTGGCTACCACGCTGGAATTCTCAAGAGCATGAGCGGCAAGACAGCCCAGATCCTCGGCGGTAATCAGTCCGGCCGCGTGCAGGTATCAAACTTCAATCGCAAGGCGATCGTCTCAGTCCGCCGATAGGCGGGTGGGAAACTTCGTTGGATAAAGGCGGGCTTTGACCCGCCTTTTCCATTTCTGGCTTAGGGCTGTTCACGCGTGCCGGGAGCTGCCTCGCGCTGGTCATCGTCTTCCAGATCGGTCGCAACGATAAACGCGTCCTCGTGCTGACGTGCTGCCTGTCGGCGCGCCCGCAAATTCATGCTCTCATCCGGATCGATCTCCGTGTCCTTGTCTTTCAGCTCGCTGTCGGTCTCGAAGCGGGCGACATCTTCATCGCTGATGTCCAGTGGCTCGGTTGCGGGCTTTTGCGGGTTGGTCATGGAGCAATCTCCTGTTGGTTTCTGGCTGACAAACGATCCGCGGGGAGGGACGGTTCCCTTTTGCTCGCAAATGCTCGGTCACGACAGGTTGACGCGGAACCAACTCTGCCCTTTCTTGTTTTTGAAGTGGCACAATCAAATCCGGTGCAACGCAACGAGGAGGTCCGTTATGAGCCATGACCGCGAAGCCGCAATCCGTGAAAGAGCACGGGCAATCTGGGAGAGGGAAGGGCGACCCGACGGACACCATGAAAGACACTGGAGTGAAGCCGAACGTGAAGTATCAGCCGCGGAGACCGGGAAGACGAAAAGCGCTGTGAAAAAGTCGGCGGCGCCAACGGAAAAAGCCGCAGCAAAAAAGGCGCCGGCAAAAAAATCTGCAGCCGCAAAAACCAAGTCCCCGGCGGTGAAGTCACTCGAGAACGAGCAGAAATCTGCGGCCAAGGGCAAAAACGAAGATGATCTGACCGAGAGCCTCGAAGAGACGTTTCCGGCAAGTGACCCGCCGGCGCTTACCAATGCGACCAACGCAACGAAACGGGCATCGAAGAAGAAGTGATCGTTTGACGGGCAGCTCCCGCTGGCAGCGACGTCCCTGAAGTCAGATTGTGCGAAGTGCAACTGCACTTCGCCTTTCCCACGGTGTTTTGCGAGGATTTGTCTGCCGGCGCGAATAACATCTGGGCTGCGCAACCACGTCTCAGCGGCCTGCTTCGGTCTCCTTCTTCATCCCCGTCTCATCGATTCCTCACGCTCACATAGGCGTGGCATAAAATCGATGCGAAAAATCCCACGAAGACCAGTGCCCAATACCCGACGATCCGATTGGAAACGTTGTGCCAACCTGCGAGCAAGGCCCTACAGGCAATCTTAGAAGGATTAATTTGAGAAGACGTACGTGGGTGATGTGACGTAATACAGATCGTCGTTGTGCGGCTCAGACCAGTCAGCAAAATACAGAGAGTAATCGGACTTCAAGATGAAGCACCTTTCGCATTTCGCGAAATATTTATCGGCTTCCGCCTTTGTTTCATCGAAGAACCGATCGAATAGCTCCATTGACATGGCGCGGGGCGGATGAGCTGTCAATGTCCTCGAAGCTCCTCGGAGAAATGCAGCTTCGGCTCCCTCAACATCAACCTTCATGAAATCGAACCGGACGCCCGGGCAGGCATCGTCCAATCTTTTCAAGGGAACATCTTGCGATATCGGCGTCTCCCCAAAAATGGGCGCGAAAAGTTCGACGGTTCTCGGCTCGATCGTGCTTCCCTGATTATGCGTTTGGGACACCCAGATTGGAATAGATCCATCTCCATCACCGAGCGCGCAGCCATAACCAGTAAACCGAGGGTCCTTTATGGCTTCTATTCTTGCGTACAGGGACGGAACAGCCTCAAAAGCGTGCACATGCGAGGCCCCCGCATCCAGTAATTCTGCAATGGTTATTCCGATGTTACAACCCGCATCAAGGGCAACATCCCCCGGCCTGACAAACTTTTGGAAGATGAATCGGTCGATGTCGGCTTGCGGATGGGGCGAACTTAGAAAATGGCGAGCGAAGTAGTTTCGCTCATGCCTGTTCCTCAAGTCCAATGGCACCTTTAAGCCAGCAATTTCGATTGAGGCTCCCCGGGCATCGTGGCTAACCAGCTCAGCCAAGCCGAACTGTTTTGAGACAGGCGCAGGTTGGGCCGCCGCGGGCTCGGGCTGTGGTTGGCTAATCACCGCATTTTCGATTTTCTTACGCCAGAAACTCAACATGGATATCCAATCTCTCTAATATTCATATGACCGATATCTGAATATTCTGACTATCTCAACCGGCGTACGCCGCTGGCCAAGCGATGGGCGCGATCTCGGCAAGAAGTTCGTCGATGGTCGGTTGTTCGCGCTGCGCCTGCTGCACCTTGGCCAATTCGCCATAGGCGTAAAGGGAGAGTTTATCGCGCTATGCGACAAAGGCCGGCGCTTCCGCCGCCAAGTCCGGCTTTATCGATGCTGTGTGACAGGCAGGCGTTGTTTTTAAACATCTTTTCACCTTATGCGTTTACCCGCCTGGAGACGAAATGTAGCCAAAAAGTATCGGAACCAGCAAGAATGGGACTAGGTAAGAGCGCCGCTGAAATCAGTCGCAAGCCGTACAGACTGATTTTTCTTGATGCTTTAGCGGTACGTTACTTTTCTCTCCTTAAGAAAAGTGGCTCCCCGGGCCGGTGCGGGATCCAACTGGTTTGCATCGATATACTTTATGAAAATCAATTAGTTATGATGGTATCGCGGAGTGGTGCGGTCATCTTGTAGTCATTTATGTATCTAAATTGTAACCCGATTGTCTCCTATACGATACTTGAAAGCAAACCACCGACTCTTATTGAAGCTTAAGTTTTTTTAATGAATTGCACCATTCTTCTCGACGCCCACCGAAGTGGCCTTGCACTCCCTCATGCCAGTCACCCTTATCGGCAACATCGGCCACCAAAACTCGCGGCCTTCGACCTAATTCCTCTATAGCTTTCTTGTCCCCATTCATGATCACAAGCCGAGAGGTTGGGTATGCTTTGATTAATGCCTCGAATATCACGCAATATATGTCGGAATCTGTTGAAACTTTTACCATGTGAGATGGCAACGCATCATGTAACCCGGCGCGGTTCAAAAAGAAAATTGGGCGTTTCGCAGCAAGGATGGAAAGGTGCATTCTCTCACCCAAAAAGCGGTACTTCGAGACCACTTCAGGTATTTTATCTTTCCAATCGTCGGCTATTCGATCGTCGCAATCACGCGGGAAAGCATGGTGTAGCAGGATACCAGTCTTCATGTGCATTATGCTATCTGCGCCACCCGCAAGTTCAACATGCTCAACTTGCTTTTCAAAATCGTTCCCAATTAAATCGAAATGAGATCCGATCAAGGGCGGAATGGCCGAAAGAGGTGTAATCATCCAGTCAAGGAGACCAGTCTGTTGCAAACCATATGTTTGCCGCAAATTGTACGCCATTTCGCAGTTCGTCCCCAAGGACGCCATGAAATCTATCTTTTTACGAAATGGCCAAATCACCTAACATCTCCTAAAGTGCTAACTGCCCAAACCGTAAGCTAGGGCGTCTGTGCATTTCGTCAGGCTTCAGTTCGTAGCCTCCTGATAGGGCACAGCTATTCTCATATTCTTAATAATTATCCTTCCGAGGAACGAATTCCATAACCTATCGCCGTTTTAGGCCCCCGACCCAAAGACTGGTCAACTCATGCCAAAACCTTGGGTCATGTGCCGATGCCGGTTTTAGTCTAGTGCATCTCCAAGGCGGTGTTCATCGTATTCATTATGGCCGCTGTTTCTGCTGGGTTAACTCACCGCAACCTGGGCTTCAAGTTTGCCGTTGTAAACATTCATACGTTGCGGCGAGCTGTTTTCCACAGGCGTAGTTTTCTGTGGATTTCATTTTACAATCAGATATTGAGGTCACTGGAAGCATTAGGTTCTTTCAGGCCTCATTTTACATTTTACGCGTACCCACAAACCTGAATCGTTGAGAATGCGATGGGATTTGTAATTAGGTTACCTGGCTGAGCGCATCGCTATGTCTTCGTTTTCAAATCGCTCATTATCTGCTGCATCGCTTTTCGCGCGCTGGCTGCGGCTTCGGCTTTTGCTTTTTTCTGAAGGTCCTCTTCAAGGATCGAAATTATAATTGTCTTCACCACCGGGAAATAAGCCTTACATGTGTCTTCGTCCAACTCGTGGACGCCTTTGCTAAGTATCGAATAGACTTGCTTGAACTCTAGGGCGGTCTCCGGCAGGACGCTGGAAAGAGCCTCGACTTTTTCAAGCATTCTGAGGCTATCGAAATTTTCGATCGGCCCATTCTTTCCAGAGAACTGATGATAATGGTCAAAAATTAGCTTTTCGAAAATTCGACGAAGATAAACGAAGGCACCTATACCGATACCGTGGCTTGCAAGGCCGCCCGCTCGCCGAAGATCTGAAAAGTGCTGTTTCGCCAGCACCTTGCGATATTTTTCTAAATCCGCACCTGAAATGTCTTCCAGCGATGGCATCTGCCCTACTTTTTGTAAGTTACCATCTCTCAGATCGAAGTAAAAACTGTAGCCGTGATCGTTGTCCCTTTGACACCAAAACTTCATTGTCTGCTGCCAAGTTTCCAAAGAGGGATCTCTTTTTTTTGCCAATTTAGGGATTTGCCAGTATTGGAATACAATTCAAATATATCATCGCGGCCTTCGCGCTTAAAAGTGCTCTGGCGGCCGCACATTACGCAGTGAGCGTCGTGGGTGTGGCTGCCGAATAATATGTCATACAGAACCTTATGCGAATCCAGATTGCCTTCGACTACTTTGACGCAAGAGTAGAGGCTTTTTTCCCAAATGAGTTCTGTAGAAATTTGGCTATCTTGCTCATTTCCAAAGTCTTCGTACTCTTCCATCTTGCCCCCTCATCGCATGGTTAATTATGTTAGATTATCTGGATTTTTTTCAAGAGATCTTGTCGGCGGAACAGCTCTGGACCATCACCATAAGTCGGTCGTCCAACCTCATGGCTCATGAAATCCGCTTGCATCCGGTCGGACGCTCCTGCGTTCTCGATGCGATCCTGAAATGTGTGGCGCAGCGAGTATACGGTATGGCTCTTGGTAGGACGCAACCCAGCATTCACATGAACTTGTTGATGTTCGCGGAGGCGCTGTCAGATTTGTCCTGGTAGAGGGGAAAGCCTTTCGGATGCCGCTGCATTGCCTTCAGCGCGACGCCGACGAGCGGGACTCGACGAACGGAGTAATCAGTCTTGTTTCGATGATCATCACGCTCTGCGACTTCAATATGTGGAACTTCTCCATATAGGTGAATATCCTCAAGCCGCAGATTGCAGACCTCTGTGAGGCGCATGCCGGTCTCAATCATGACGTGGATGATTGCTTGGCCCTCATCGTTCAATCCATCTAACGCGCCTTCTGCCAGGATCTTGTCTTTAATCCATGCAACAGGGAAGGGTGGTCGTTTGCCCAGCTTCGTCGCGTTCGTCTCCTTGATCCGGAGCTTCTCCCATGGCTTGTGGAACTCTGTCTGAAGCACGTCATCAATGACCGTCAGCATACCGGCAATGTCGGTAATGCTGCGATTGGCGCTGTAGGCCTTAAGCTTTTCAGTTTTGATTTTCTGCACCCACCAGTCCCTAAAGCGGATCGTGTCTGCGCGGCGGATCGCTGAGAGCTCAGTATCGCCCAATACGTCTCTAGCGTAAGCGCAGCGCGCGTTCCCGTGAAACCCTGTGCTTGCGCAACTGGTTCGGCGACATGCCGGTCAGGCCTGCTTCATTGTGCTGAGTATAGAGCCTCCACACGTCGCTGATGCGCGGATTTGGCTCTGGTGCCGTCCCGAGTACGCCGTCTGCGATGGTCGTTGAAATGTCGAAGTTTTGTTCAGCTATTCTGAAGCGGCGCTCCAGCTCGACGATATCGATCTGAGATACGTCGCCGACAGGCTTGTAGGTGAAGCCGAGGGATTGCGCAGCTCGCACGGCTGCCTCGTATTCTTCAATCGCTCCGATCGCACCTTTTCCCTGAACCAGAGCGCGCCAATAGGCTTCGGAAGCGTTGTGAATGGATTCGGCTCGCTCAAGCGCCTCTTTATGATTTTTAGTTTTGAGACTTTTTTTACATGGGCGCGCTTATCGAGGTCCGAAACCTCGGTAGGGGCACGCCGATAATACCGATAGATACCGCTCGACGGATCTCTTAGAACATATTTTGAAACATCTTCTGACTTCATTCGTTTACCCGCCTGTAGACGGAAATGTAGCCAAAAAGTATCCGAAATAGCAAGAATAGGAGTTGCTACGCGCAGCGCTGAGTTATAAGCAATTGTATTTGCTTGGTTCTTTAGCGGTACGTTACTTTTCTCTCCTTGAGAAAAATGGCTCCCCGGGCCGGATTCGAACCGGCGACCTGTCGATTAACAGTCGAATGCTCTACCGCTGAGCTACCAGGGAACGTGCGCTGCTTGGCGCGGTGTGAGCGGGGTAATACAAATGCTTTTCCGATTTGCCAAGCGGTTTTTTCAAAAAAAACGCATTGCCCTTGTTTTATCTGTGCAGAGTCCCGATTTTCCGGGCTTCTGGACGAAGAAAAAATTATCCACAGGCCAGATGAAAAGGGCAGGATGGAATGAAATTCGGTATCGACCACAAAACGGGTCGCCTCAATGTAGGAAAATGGAGCCTCGCCATGCCGCGGTCACGGGTCGGCAGGATCGCGACGGGTTCGGCTTTGATTGTCGGCGGGACTTTGGGTTTCCTGCCCATTCTTGGCTTCTGGATGATACCGCTTGGTCTCGTGGTGCTGTCCCACGATCTGCCGGCAGTTCGGCGGCGGCGTCGGCGTCTTGCGGTTTGGTGGGCCTACCGCCAGAACCGCCGCAGCAACCGCAAGGAGGGCCAGCAGTAGGCTTCAGGCGCCGATGGAGCTGCTGAGGCCCTGGCCGGCCCAGAACGCGGCATAGGCGAGGGCTGCGAAGTAAACGGTGGTCAAGCCGAGGAAGAGGTAACCGCCAAGCACCGTGACACCATCCCTTTGAATCATCCCGGCCGAAAAGAGCAGGATCGCAACACCCGGCAGGGTGTTGGAGAACGGAATGAAGCCGAGTGGCATCATCAGCAGGACGCCAGCGGTCATCAGCGCAAGGCCGTTGATCCTGTTGGCGATCGCACCTGTCGTCAGCGCCGGAAGGCGCGGCCGGATGAAGCCATCGAGCTTGGAAACGATGCTGACGCCCTTCTGCAGGGCGGGGATAAGCTTTGCGGTTTCAATCTGCCGATCGAGGATCTTTTTCGGCAACCATGGAAGGCGGTTCAGTGTGATTGCGAGGCTGACGAGGATGATCGCTGCGCCAAACACAGTGCTGACGCCGGGAATCGAAACCGGAATAAGAAAGGGCAGGGACGCGATGGCGCAGATCAGCAGCAGCCCCTGTTCACCGATCGCTTCCATCAGCTCGCGCAACGTGATCGTCTGACCTTTCAGTTTTCCGATCAATTTTTCCAGCGTCGTGCTAAGCTTTTCAGACGTGTCAGAGAATGCGAATTCGTTCGTCATACGGCGTCCCGGAAGTTGTTTTAACTCCGGGCTTGATAACATTCATCGGGCCGAGTGCCTATCACCGATAGAAATCAGCCCTTTCACATTTGGTCGAGCGGTTCGGCGCTTTTCAGTGCGAAACCCAGTTGCTGTAGGCGCCCGCAAGCAGAACCACCAGCAAAATCACAAGAATGAACGGATTGATCGATGTAACGAAGTTGACATAGTCCATAATGACTTCCTCCTCTTCCTCCACGTTTCATTCTACAGCAAAAAGGCGAGCAAATCTACCGCAGGGTGAAATTTCGCAATGCAGCAACCAAAATCTGGTATCGTCTCGTAGGAGGCGTCTCCGCGACTTTTTGCGATGCAAAATAAATCTTCCAACATTTGCCATTCTCCTGCGATGTCTCTAATTCTCTCGTTCGGGTCGGATATTTATCGCCGATGGCAAGCACCTCCAGACCCGGCAAATCACCAGGGCGTGCTTCACCTCCTGGATCAAATCCCAACACGCTTCCCCGGGGACATGACATGCTGAAAAACATCTACGCCTGGACGATGGCGCTGGCCGCGCGCAAAACCGCAGTCTGGTGGCTGGCGATCGTCGCCTTCGTGGAAAGCTCCGTCTTCGTCGTCCCGGCAGATGTGCTTTTTCTGCCCATGGTGCTGGCGAAGCCCAGGAAGGCGATGTTATACGCGCTGGTGGCCACAGTTGCATCCGTACTGGGCGGCATTGCCGGTTGGTTCCTGGGGCATTACGCCTTTGAGAGCCTCGCCCGCCCCATTCTCGAATTTTACGGCAAGCTCGACAGTTTCGAGCATCTGAAGAGCTCGGTGGATTACGAGACGATTATTCTCCTGTTGGTGACATCGGGGCTCGCGCATCTGCCGCCGATCAAGGTCGTCACCATCCTTTCCGGCGCCGCCAATATCAGCCTTGGCCTCTTCATCCTGTCAGCCGTCGTCACCCGGGGCGCGCGCTTCTTCATCCTTGCCGGCCTGCTGCAACGATACGGGGAATCGGTCCGCCACTTCATCGAAAAACGTCTCGGCGTCATTACGGCGGCGGCCGCCGCCGCGCTCCTGGCTGTCTATGCCGTCTACGTTTTCGTGCGCTGATCCGTAATGCGGGCAATACTCTAACAATACTGTCGCAGAACTTTCAGCCTGCTGTCAGAATCCATCGGTACCGGTTCCTTGTTCAATCAGGGAAACCGTTCAGTCATGCGGAAATTTTGGAAGTGCTCGTTTTGGGGCATGGGTTTTGTTGTCCTCGCGACAGGCGGTTACCTCTACGCCATCCAGCTCCTCGGCAATTTTCACGAGGTCGTTTCGGGTCAGTTTTTCCGCTCCAATCAGCCGACCGCCGAGCAACTGACGCGCTACACCGAAGATTATGGGATAAAGACCGTGATCAATCTGCGTGGCCCCAACGAAGGTGAAAGCTGGTATCGCGACGAACTGGAAACCTCGAAGAAGCTTGGCTTGAACCATATTGATTTTGGCATGTCGGCCAGCCGCGAGCTCACCATGAGCCAGGTCAATCAGCTCGTCGCAATCATGCGCGACGCGCCAAAACCCATTCTCATCCATTGCAAATCGGGTGCGGACAGAACCGGCCTGGCCACCGCGCTCTACCTCAGCCGCATTGCCCGGCTGGGTGAAGAGGCGGCAGAAAGCCAGCTGTCCATTCGTTACGGGCATGTCGGCATCCCCTATCTCTCCGCGGCCTACGCCATGGACCGCACCTGGGAAAATGCCGAGGAAATGCCTCTTATCGACGACCTGACAATCGCCTCCAACGAGTTCTAGAGCGCTTTCTCAGGAAACCCCATTACCCGAAATTCCCCATCATTGTTTTTACAAGGTCTAGACGAACAACGGCCTATTTACTTTTGCCGGGCGTGTCCGAGACCGGGATTCGTCCCGGCCTTGCTCGGAAGAAATATATCGCCGATCCGGCTAAAATGTCCCGGTACTCTTCGTCCGCGTCCGCGTAGGCACATCTTGCGTCTCCCACGCGACGTGACGCGGGCGGTCGCAATTCACCTATTATATTAGCGACTTACGCGATTCCGAATTGAAGTTGACTCTATATGTCATCTTTTATAGAGCATCTCTGTTTCAACATTCGGATCGCATCATGACCCACAAAATATTTCTTGCCGGCCTTGCCGCATCTCTATTTTCAGCCTTCTTGATCGTGCCTTCCGCCGAAGCGGCGGAAAAGACCATCACGGATGTCATCGGCCGTCAGGTCAAGGTTGATCTTCCTGCAAAACGTGTCGTTCTTGGCTTCTATTTCGAAGACTACATGGCTGTTGGCGGTGAGAAGGCCTATGATTCCGTCGTTGGGATTTCGCGCGAGGCCTGGGAGGGCTGGGTGCCCGCCAACTGGAAAATGCATCTTGCCCACCGCGCTTCCCTTGCCGATATTGCCGATGTAGGCGAAGTCGAGGCACAGACCTTCTCCGTCGAGAAAGTTCTCAGCCTCAATCCCGATCTCGTGATCCTGGCGGACTGGCAATACAAGGCGCTTGGCCTCGATGCCGACCGTCTGGAAGAAAAGGGCATTCCGGTCGTCGTGGTCGACTACAACGCGCAGACGGTCGAGCGGCATGTCGCCTCCACGCGGCTTTTTGGCGAGCTGACCGGGCAGGAACAGCGCGGCAACGAAATCGCGGAATTTTATTCCGGTTCGCTGAAGGACGTCGCCGATCGCGTTGCGAAGTCCGGCAAACCGAAGCCAAAGGTCTATGTCGAGTTCGGCAATAAGGGCCCGGCCGAATATTCCTTCACCTACGGCAAGAACATGTGGGGCGCCATGTCCACCGCCGCTGGCGGCGACAACATCGCGGCGCCATTCGTCGAATGGTGGGGACCGATCAATCCGGAACAGGTTCTGGCTTCCAAACCGGACGCGATTTTTATTGCCGGTCGTGAGAACAACAAGAACCCGGCTGCCCTGCCGATGGGGCAGGCGGTGGAGGCCGCAGATGCCCGTGAGAAGCTGAAAGCCTTTGAGACCCGTCAGGGCTGGAGCGAATTGCCGGCCATCAAGAACGGCCAGCTTTTCGGCGTCTACCAGGGCGCGTCGCGCACGCTCTCTGATTTCGCGATGGTCCAATACATCGCCAAGCAGCTTTATCCCGAGCAGTTCAAGGACATCGATCCGATCGCAAACTATCTCGGCTATTACAAGAAATACCTGCCTGTGACGCCCGAGGGCACCTTCGCCATCGCCGTCAAGGATTGATCGCTCCCTACTGCTGCGTCGAGGGCGCCTGGTCTTCATGCGCAGCCGGGCTATTGCGGACGCCGCGTCGTGGCGTTCGCTCAATACGATCCGTTACAAGCAGGTTCTTCATGACAATTGCCGCCCGTTATGCCGAGGCGATCGGCGCCCATCGGCTGCGCGAACGTCGCCGCTGGCGCGTCGTATCCATTTTTTTCCTCATGGTGGTCGTCAGTCTTGTTCTCGATATCGCCACTGGTCCATCGTTGCTCTCCCCGGCCGAAGTGGTGCGTTCGCTGACGGGTCTTGGCGAACGGGCGGCGATGACCGATTCCATCGTGCGGGGCCTGCGCCTTCCCATGGCGTTGATGGCGCTTGCCGTTGGAGCAGCACTCGGCGCGGGCGGCGCGCAGATGCAGACATTGCTGAATAACCCGATGGCCAGCCCCTATACGCTCGGAATGGCTGCGGCCGCCGGTTTCGGCGCGGCGCTTGTGCTGGCGCTCGGCGGGCTCGGACTGGATGCCATGATCGCCGTTCCCCTTGGCGCTTTCGTTTTTTCCATGCTGGCGGCGCTGTTCCTCTATCTGCTCGCATCCATGCGCCAGATGAGCGCTGAAACCATCATCCTGGGCGGCATTGCTCTTCTCTTCCTGTTTCAGTCGCTTCTCTCGCTTATCCAGTTCCTGTCGTCGCCGGAATTGTCGCAGCAGATTCTGTTCTGGCTTTTCGGCAGCCTCACCAAGGCAACCTGGCCGACGCTCGCGCTGACGGCATTCGTGACGGCGCTCTGCTGCGCGCTGTTGATGGCCGACTGCTGGAAATTGACGGCATTGAGAATGGGGGAAATGCGGGCGACAAGCCTTGGCATCAACGTCCGACGGCTGCGCATGAAGGTTCTCGTCATCGTTGCTGTCATGACTGCGACGGCCACGAGTTTTGTCGGCGTCATCGGTTTTGTCGGGCTTGTGGCCCCGCACATTGCCCGCATGAAGGTTGGAGAGGACCAGCGCTTCTTCCTGCCCATGTCAGTGCTCAGCGGCGCGCTGATGCTGTCGGCCGCGTCCATTCTCTCGAAGTCCATCATTCCGGGCGCGCTGTTTCCCGTCGGGATCGTCACGGCCATCGTCGGCGTGCCGTTTCTTCTGTGGCTCATCTTCAGTCCGAAGAGGCGTGGCCGATGATGGTTCTGGACGGTATCTGCGTCGATCGTGGCGATGTTTCAATCGTGAAAGATCTCTCAGCCCGCCTTGATGCCGGGCGGATCCACGCCGTCATCGGCCCGAACGGAACAGGCAAGACGACCCTGTTGCGGGCGATCTTCGGAGACCTGCCGCTTGCCGCCGGCTCGATCAGTCTTGGAAGTCGTCAACGGATCGCCAGAGCGAGGGCAGGGCGAGGTGCAGGCAACTGGCAGGACAATTTTGCCTATATGCCGCAGGATACAGGGGCGGATATCGCCCTCAGTGTCCTGGAGGTCGTGGCGCTCGGCCGCTTTCAACGACTTTCCCTGCATATCGACGATGAGACACTCGACCTTGCCATGACCCGTCTGCATCAGGCCGGTATTGCTCACCTGGCGGACCGGGACATCGCGACGTTAAGCGGCGGACAGCGGCAGATGGTGCTTTTCGCCCAGGTTCTCATGCGTCAGGCGCAGGCGGTGCTGCTGGATGAGCCGGTAAGTGCGCTCGATCTGAAACACCAGGTGGCTTTGCTCGATCTGGTCCGGCGGGAAACCCGAGCCAACGGCTGGGTAACGCTGGTTGTGCTGCACGATCTCAATCTTGCCTGCCAATATGCGGATAACCTCCTCGTTATCGCAAATGGCACGCTCAAGGCCGCAGGCGCACCACGTGACATCGTCACGCCGGCGCTGATTTCAGACACCTACGACCTTGCCGTTGAGGTGCTGCGGGACCGGCACGGCAACCCCGTCATTCAGCCTGCGGGCGGTTCGCCGCCAGACCGTTTCGAAACTTCCGAAGGAGTAATTGCATGAGCAGATTTTTATTGACGCTTGCCACGATACTGGCTGTCACTCTTCCTGTTGCAACTGCCGTCGCTGCCGAGCACAGGGTCCTGATGCTCAACTATGGCAAGGAGGGTGGCATGGTTTTCGAGCCTTCCTATGTCAAGGCGGAGCCGGGCGATACGATCACATTCGTGCCTGAGAATTCGAGCCACTACGTCCAGTCCTATGCTGTTCCCGAAGGCGTGACGCCATGGAAAAGCAAGCTAGATGAAGCCTTTAGCGTGACCGTCGATCAGGAAGGCGTCTATCTCTATTATTGCCCGCCGCATTTGATGATGGCGATGATCGGCGTCATCCAGGTCGGCAAACCTGCCAATCTCGAAACGGTCAAGCAGAAAGCCGAGAAGCTCCGGCCCAAACTGGTCATGAAGGTCGAGAGGCTCGACGCGGCGCTCTCGCAGGTAACGCCGGCCCAGTAATCCACAAAAATCCAAACGCCCACCCTCGCATGGCCGTCTCGACGGCACGCATTTTTGAACCCCAAACAAAGGAATAAGCCATGGCCAGCAAGCCCATCGAAGCGACGCTGAACGATCTCCTCAACGGCGAATTACGTGCCCACCACGCCTATCTTCAAACGGCCGCATGGGCGGCGGAACGCAACCTCGACGGTTGCTATAAATTTCTGATTGGTCACGCCGCCGAAGAACTCGAGCATATGCATCGCATCTTCACGTTCCTCAACGATCTCGGCGCAAAGGTCACGTTCGCGGAACTACCCGCACCGCAGGTGACTGCAAATGACATCAAGGGTCTTTTCACGATCGTCACCGAACATGAATCCCGCGTCACCGCAGCCATCAACGCTGCCGTCGATCTCGCCCGGGCGGAAAAAGACCACGCGACGACGTCATTCCTGCAATGGTTCGTCGATGAGCAGCATGAGGAAGACAGCCTATGCCGCACGATTCTTGGAAAGATCGAGCTGATCGGCAACGGCCCCAATGCCGACTACCTTATCGACCGGGAAATTGGACATCTGGCAGAGAAGGGCTGATTGCTACCACGGATTTGTCAGCACTTCCTGAGCCACAAGAATGCGGCTCGGGAAGTGCCGATTTAGTTTTACTCCCGCTCCATATCGGGCGTCCACCCGCGCGTATATCCCCTTCCCATCAGGGCGACGGCAAGCGAAAGCTGATCCTGCAGATGTTCGATTTCACCAAGAAGGGCTTCGACAGCCGCCTTTGCATTGCCGTCATGACATTGGATGACGTATCCCGCGATGTCGTCAGGCTGGATGGGGGTGATTTTTTCCGCGTCGGACATGGGTGGCGACCTCTCTTTTGTTCACTAAATGTTCTAATTTTAGCGGAGAGTCAATAAGCCAATATCGGCCATCCCAGGTCGGCGCCGTTGGCGGTAATGAAACAACGATTTCAGAAATCGGCCACGAGCGCGTCTAGTGAACCGAGGGTTCCTCGCCATCGAGAAAGCTGCGGATGCCATCTTTCTCGAAGGTGGCCAGAAACTCCTCCCACGCGTCCTTGTCGGTCGCGAAGGGCTCGTCCCAGGTGGTGACATCGTCGTGCTCGCTGATCACCTCCAGCGTCCAGTCCTGCTGGGTGCCGGCGGGCCGGTAAATATCGACGAGAACGGTGACCCCATCATCCTCGAACTCGCCCGAGAACTCCGAGTGCTCAATTTTCGGTTTTTTGGCCATTTCCGCACACCTGCTTCTCAAGGCTTGGACAAAGATTAACCCCGAACGGGTCTTTTCACGCGGCGAGGAGCGATGTTGCAGACCGCTGAAACAAATATAGCCAGCTCTGGGGGAACTGGCTATCTATCTGATTTTAATGGTCGGAGCGGCGGGATTCGAACCCACGACCCCTTGACCCCCAGTCAAGTGCGCTACCGGGCTGCGCTACGCTCCGAACCTGAAAGCCGTTTATATAGAAGCCTCTTGGGGCGCAAGCGGAAAATGGCCTTTTCATAAAAAAACAAAAAGAAGGTGTGGACGCCAAGTGAGCCCGCCGCAGGCGGGGGCGGACTGGACGAGCTTTGCGGCGAGGAGACAACCGTCAAACCCCGGACATATCCCCGTTCCATCATGGCCGGAACAAGCCGCTCCATCGGGCGTTGAATGGCAGCCGATTTAAAACTCAGGGAGACAAACTATGTCCGAACTCGTCGTTATTGGTTTTGATGGTACGGAAGTCGCCGATCAGGTGCTTCTGAAGCTTGCTGGCCTCAAAAAGGAATATCTGGTCGATCTCGAAGATGCCGTGGTTGTCGTTCGCGATGAGAATGGCAAGGTGCACCTGAAACAGAGCGTCAACCTCACCGCCATCGGCGCAAGTTCCGGCTTTCTGTCCGGCGGCCTCTGGGGCGGCCTCGTTGGGCTGCTCTTCCTCAACCCGCTCGCCGGCTTTGCCATTGGCGGCGCGATTGGCGCGGGCACGGGCGCGCTAGCGGGCTCGCTTACGGATTTCGGGATCGATGATGACTTCATCAAGTCGCTTGGCGAGACCATACCGAACAGTTCTTCCGCCCTGTTCGTGCTGATCCGTAAGGTGCAGGCGGAGAAGGTGCTTGCCGAGTTCGAGGGCCTCCGCGGCCGCGTTATCAAGACATCCCTGTCGCCAGCGCAGGAGGCGGAACTTCAAAAAGCGCTTTCCGGTAACGCGGCCTCGGCCGTCCCTGCCGCAACGCCCGCAATATGACGCAGGCGTAGATCGACGTGCTGCGGCGCCTTATGCCGCAGCATCACTCTTCCCGGCCGCTCAAACGGTCAGGGTGCCATTCTTCGCCTGCGGCCAGGTGAGATAATAATAGCGGCTGCCGACACTGCCGAAAAACGCATTGTCGCCGGAGGCGGCGTCGACATAGGCGCCACTTCCGCTTTTGACGTAGGTCGAACCGTCGCGCTGCAGATGGTCCTTTAAAAACGTGCTCCAGCCTTCAGTCGGAATTTCCGTGGTGGGTTTGGACACGGTTTTCGGGTCAGCGCTGACGTCCCAGGCCGCGATTTTCGCGCCTGCGGCGGGATCGGATACCGTCAGCGTTCCCCCTTCCAGTGCCTCCAGCATCGCCTTGGCCTGCGTTGATTTATCCGGGTCCTTGATAAGGCCTTCCAGCATCGTCTTCAGCGCTGTCATGAAGTCTGACTTGTTGATGTCGCCGGATACGGGTTGTGCCGTTGCGTCGTCGGTCTTGTCCTGGTCCGATGAGTGCGCGTATTGCGCAAGCAGCTGGGTGAGGCGGGTATTGGTGGATGACGGGGACGTGTCCAGCCCATAGGCGCCGAGGAGCGTGGTCCGTGCAGACGAAGTCGTGGCGGCGGCGCTGTCCTCCTGATCCTTGATGGCCTTGAGGGCGAGTCTGGTGGCGGTCAGGCGTGTGGAAAGGTCGACGGAGGAGACCATTGCGCGGATGTATCCTTGATCGGGCGATACGGATCATGCGTATCGGGCCGGCTCTGCGGGCATCGATCCCGCCTTTCGTCTTCTCTCATAAGAAGACCGGGTGCATCCACGCCGGCTTTGACGTGGAATGCACCCGGTCTTAATCGCCGGAGTTTGCGCGACGCTTGTGGCTTAGTTCTCCTGAACGGAGACGCCATTCGGGCCGATGTTCATCTCGATCCCCTTCGGCTTGCTTTCTTCATGCCAGACGTAAATTCCAAGGCCCGCGATGACCACAATAAGGGCGCCGATAATGAGATAGAGATTATTGGTCTGCGTCATAAGATGTCTCCCCGTTGGACATGTCACAATCGAGGGCTAAACGGTTGCAATAGCAGAAGGTTCCGTAAGGGCAGCTGTTTTACGCAGCGCGGGCGCGCCGGCGCAGGTTTTCGCGCTTTTCGAGCGCCATGCACCCCCACAGGATGCCGAGCAACAGGAAGAAATGCCGCCAGTGATCCGTGTCGATGACGGCGCCGATCAACACATGCCCGACGAAAGTAACCCATGAAATGATAAGGAACGGCTGCCAGGGGCGCGGTCTCAGAAGATGGCTGAAGCCGGCGGCAATCGTCCAGCAGATCAGGGTGAGATAAACGACAAAACCGAACCAGCCATGGGTGGTGAGGCTTTTCAGCCATATATTATGTTCCGCCGCCGGGAAGATATCGTCGAATACCATCGGCCCGATCCCGAGCGGATGTTCCATGGCGAGCAGAAAGCCGAGATAGTGGCGGGCGAAACGTCCGAGGTGACCGCCGTCGTAGGACTGCACCGCCGACGCACGGCTGGAGAACAGGTCCGCCACCTGCTTGAACTGCAGCGCAACGATAATAGCGGCAACCATGAGCCCGACGGCGACGAGGAACAGCACAAGTATTTTGAGCCGAAACGCTGCCGTTCGCTCCTTCAGCAGCATGACGAAGACAAGCAGAACGGTGGAAAAGAGAAATAGGCCCCAGGCTGCGCGCGAAAATGAGAGAAAGATGCCGAGCGACAGGATGAGCAGCCCGGCAGCCCGAAGCGGCGCATGCATCGCCTTGCCGGTTAAAAGGCCGTAGATCAGGTATAGCGACGGTGTCACCAGGAAGGGACCGAAGACGTTCGGATCCTGAAATGCACCCTTGGCGCGATCATAGAGCGTAAAGACCTCAAAGCCCGGAATGGCATGGAAATATCCGATGATGCCGAGCAGCGACGTAATGAGCGCGGCGGCAAGCCAGGCCCTGAAAATCAGAAGCAGACGCTGGTGCCTGTCTTCCACGATCGCCGCATAAAACACCGAGGTCAGCGCCAGAAACGTCGAGACGGCGAGATAAAGCGGTCCCTCATCCAGATTGGCCATGGTGGTGAGAGACAGATAACCGCCAACGTTGAACGCAAGCAGCAGGCACAGAAGCAGGACGACCGTGCGCGACAGACGAAGGCCCAGCAGGAACCACAGCGCCACCTGTCCCACCATCATCAATTCATAAGGCGCCGGTTCGGAGATGACGAAGCCGGAAAGGAACACGCCGAAGGCGATAAAGAACGAACCGATGAGCCGCATGGTGGCCAACGGTGCGTCAAAATTCGCCGCGTGCTGGTAACCGGTGTGGGTCAATAGGCGTTTTCCGATTTGAGCAGCCTGATCGGCGTGAGAAACAGGATTTTCAGATCCAGAAACAGAGACCAGTTTTCAATGTAGTAGAGATCATACTCGGTGCGGAACTTGATCTTGTCGCCATGATCGATTTCGCCGCGCCAGCCATTGATCTGCGCCCAGCCGGTCACGCCGGGCTTGACCTTGTGGCGGGCGAAATAATGCTCCACCACCTCGGTATATTTCAGATCGCCCGTTTGGGCATGGACGGCATGGGGGCGCGGACCGACCAGTGACAGATCGCCGTAGAGAACGTTGAACAGCTGCGGCAGCTCGTCTATCGATGACTTGCGCAGAAAACGGCCGACCGGCGTGACGCGGGGATCGTTTTTCGTGACGGCCTTTTTGGCGGTGGGATCGCTCAGTTCCGTATACATGGAACGGAACTTCCAGACATTGATCGTCTCGTTGTTGAAGCCGTGTCGTTTCTGTTTGAAAAGCACGGGGCCTTTTGACGTTGCTTTCACGGCAATGCCCGCCGCCAGCATCACCGGCCACAGAAGCGCGATGCCGATCAGGCTGAATATGATGTCGAACACCCGCTTCGCCACGGAATCCCAGTCCCGGATCGGCTTGTCGAACACGTCGAGCATCGGCACGCTGCCGACATGGGAATAGGCGCGCGGACGGAAACGCAGCTTGTTGGCATGGGCGGCAATGCGGATGTCGACCGGCAGCACCCAGAGTTTTCGCAGCAGCTGGAGAATGCGGGCTTCGGCACTCAGCGGCAGCGAGATGATCAGCATGTCCAGTTTGGTGAGGCGGGCAAATTCCACCAGTTCGGCAAAGGTGCCAAGCTTCGGATAACCGGCGACGACATCCGGTGATCTTTCGCTATTGCGGTCGTCGAAAATTCCGCAGATGCGGATATCGTTGTCGGATTGCTGCTCCAGTGAGCGGATGAGGTCCCGAGCAGAATCGCCGCCACCGACAATGACGGCGCGGCGCTCCATGACGCCGTTGCGGCTCCAGTGGCGAATGGCGAAACCGAGAAGCAGACGTCCGGCGAAGATCGCCAGCGCAGCCGTGGCGTACCAGAGCGCAAAGGCCTGCCAGGAATGCAGCGAGCCAGGGAAAAACAGAAGGAGGAAACAGGCGACGCCTACGAAGGAGAAACAGACGGCTCCCTGAATGCGGGCGAACATGGACATCGGCGTACGCAGCGTTGGAAGCTGGTAGCAGTCCCCAGCCTGCAGAAGGATGACGCAGAGTGCGGCCCCCAGAACACCGCCGCCAAAGCTCGACAGAAAGCTTTCAAGACCGCGATCGGCGGCGATGCCGTTGGCGATGGCCGCGATAACCACCAGCATGGTGAATTCGAGAAGACGAAGCTGGCCGATCACCATGTTGGGGGAGTGGCTGCCACTCCGCAGCTGGTTGGCAATCTGGCGGGCAAGCGGATTAAGGACGACGGTTGCCGAAGCCGAAGACTCCTCAGCCTCCGATCCGGAGATTTTTTCGCGCAACGACGCCAGGTCGAATTGCAGCCTGTCCTTGTCACTCTTGGTCATCGCTTGATCCGCACCCTCCAGCGCATCGGCCTAACGTCGCATTTGATTTTCGACCGGGACGAGGCGCAACTTCAAAGTGGCAAAGTACACGCAGACCCTCCGGCGCGGCGCCTTACCGGCAGAAAACTAGCCGAAACATGCTAAGAAACGTTTATGACGGATTTCTGCAATGTGGTGGGAATATACAATCGGAAATCGAGTTTTTTAACCGCTTCAGTTAAGCAGCAGATCGCGGTAGAGCTTCATCATCTCGTTGGCCATGACGGGGGTTGAGAATTTCGCCTTGAAGCTGTCCGCGTGGGGCATCACGCGTTGCGCCCAGCCGTCATCTTCGGCGTCCCTTGCCATGATCCGCGCCAGCGCGTCCGCATCGCCTGTCGGCACCAGTGCTTCGCTGTTTTCGCCAAGCACCTCGGGAATGCCGCCGACATGCGAGGCAATAACCGTTTTTCCCGCAGCGAGCGCTTCCAGCACAATGTAAGGCATGGCTTCGGCGCGAGAGGGGACGACCACTGTCCGTGCGAGCTCAAAGGCCTGCCGGGCGGGCATGGCGGCATGCATGGAGATCCGTTGCGAAAGCCCGGCCGCATCGATCATCGCGGCGTATTTGTCCCTGTCCGGCCCATCGCCGACAATGACGCCCTTCAGAGGCTTGCCGAGGCTGCGTTCCGTTTTGGCAAACGCCTTGATGAAGATGTCTGGTCCCTTGAGGTCGCGCAGCATGCCTATATAGAGGAAACGGGCAGCGCCATCACGGGCGGGGACAGCCTCGAATTCGCTCTCCTGCACCCCATTATAGATCATTGCGGTGCGGGTGCGCGGCATGCCCACCTTGGCCTCGTAAGTCGCCTGCTCGAAATGGCATACGAAACAGAGCGCGTCGGTGAAACGCTCCTGAAAGCGCTCCAGCCGCAGAAAGAGCTGCCCTTTCACGCTGTTTCGGGCATAATGCAGGCTACCGCCATGCGGAGAATAAAGGCGGGCTACGCGATACCTGTTCACCCGCAGAAGTGAGCCGATCAGCCGGGCAAGAGCGCCACCTTTGGCGCTGTGCCCATGCAGAATGTCCGGCCGCAAACTTTTAATGTGCTTGTAGGAAGTCCAGAGCGCCGGCAGGTCGCCGGGACTGATGGAGCGCCGGATGGGCAGGCGGGTAAGGCCAAGCTCCAGCATCGGCGTGATCTGTGCGAAAAGCCTTTCCTCGTGCGCGCCGCCGGTCGAACTGTCGCAGACGATGCCGACCTTGTGACCCTGCTTGACATGTTCTTCGATGAGATCGCGCACGTGGCGGAATACGCCACCCACCGGCGAGCGGAAACAGTGAATGATGCGCAGGGGAGGGCCGTCATCCGACACGCTGATCGCTCCGCCCGTCAGAAGAAGCGTTCGCGAACATAGACGGTATCGCCAGCCAGAAGCGGGGCGGTAATACCGATCCGGCCGGTCAGTACCTCGGCATTGATCTTGCGCGTAACATCCACATCGGCCTGGTTGGCGCGGGGGCTGAAGCCGCCTGCGATGGCAATCGCGTTCTGAACCGTCATGCCCGGGACGTAGGAATACTGGCCCGGACGGCCGACTTCGCCCATGACAAAGACGGGGCGATAACGATCGATTTCAATGGTGACATCAGGGTCGCGCAGATAGCCCTGGCGAAGCTTGGCCGCGATGGCGGCTTCGAGTTGCGGGAGTGTTTTCCCGCGGGCGGGAACCTGACCCACCAGAGGAAAGGCGACGTAACCAGCCTGATCGACCGTATAGGTGTTGGTCAGGCCCGTCTGTTCGAAGACGTTGATGCGCAGCCTGTCGCCGCTATCCACATGATATGGCTGCAGGGCGGCCTCATTGAAGGACCTCGGCGCGGGTTGATACGCCGCACAGCCGGAAAGGGCCGTCAGAACGGCAAGCGTCAGTGCGGTGACATGGCGTGATCCGGCGAGCGGCATCTCATCTGGCTCCGAGTCGATCTTTGACCATTCTTATCGTTCTGTTAGGGTTAATGCGCGGTAAACGCCCCCGGGCAAGTGATGCTAATATTAGCCTTTTGCTGTCTGATCCGCCGGGATTAACGGTTGTGTTACCGGCAGCACTTAAGCTTCGCAGAAATTGACCATCTATATTTAGGGGCCGCGATTTATGTCGGTTACGGAGCGCGCATGAACGGCGATCGCATGGATGACAGGGATGTGGATATCGATCTCGCGCAGCTTGTCGCGGCCATCTGGCGCCGCAAGGGAAGGATCGCCGCGATTACGCTTCTGGCCGGCGGCTGCGCATTTGTGATCGCCAGCATGATGGCGCCTGCCTACAAGGGCGAGGCGCGTCTGCTTATCGAATCCCGTGCCGCCTCCTTCGGCGCATCGCAGCAGTCGAATGCCCCGGCTGAACCGGTTCTGGATGAGCTGACCGTTTCGAGCCAGGTGCAAATCCTCCAATCGGTCGACCTCATCAAGCAGGTCGCCAAGGACATGAAGCTTTATGAACTGGATGAGTTCGATCCGGACGCTCATCCGTCGCTGATCTCCCGGATGCTGGTCGCCGTCGGCATCAAGAAGGACCCGCTTCAGGTCCTGCCCGAAGAACGGGTCCTGAAGGCGTTCCGTGAAAAACTGCAAGTCTATCAGGTTGAAAGTTCGCGCGTCATCACGGTCGAGTTCTCGTCCGAGGACCCGAAACTCGCCGCTGCAATCCCGAATGAATTGATGAAGGCCTATATCGCGTTGCAAAGCGGCGCGAAGCTTGGCACCAGCACGGAAGCGGCGCGTTGGCTTGAGCCTGAAATCGCCAGTCTTCGCGAAAAAGTGCGGGATGCCGACAGGAAAGTCGCGGATTATCGCGCGTCATCCGACCTCCTATCGGCGGGGCAGGGCGAGACGCTCGCCACGCGGCAATTGAGCGATATATCGACCGAACTTGGCCGCATCCGCGGTGAGCGTGCCAATGCCGAGGCGCGGGCGGAAGGCGTGCGCAACGCCCTGGCCAGCGGTCGCCCGCTCGATACCTTTCCCGATGTGGTAGGATCTCCGACGATCCAGCGGCTCAAAGAAAACGAAACCACGATCCGCAGCCAGATTTCCGATCTCTCGTCCTCGCTTCTTGAGGGCCACCCGCGTATCCGGGCGCTGCGCAACCAGCTGTCCGGCATCGAGCGCCAGATCCAGGAAGAAACCCGCAAGGTCCTTGCGAGCCTGGAGAATGAAGCGAACGTATCGCGCCTGCGCGAGCGGCAGCTTGTGCAGCAACTGAATGTGCTGAAGTCGGAAAGCGTGCGCGCTGGCGAACAGCAGGTGGGCCTCAACGACCTGGAGCGCGAAGCGGCCGCACAAAGACAGCTTCTCGAAACCTATCTCGCCCGTTATCGCGAGGCGACGTCGCGCGCCGGTTCGGCAGAGTCGACGCCAGCGGATGCGCGCGTCATCTCGACGGCAGTGGAGCCGCGCGAACCCTATTTCCCGAAGACCGGCGCCATCACCATCGTCGTGACGCTGGCGGCCTTCCTCTTGTCATGCATCGTCGTCATGCTGGTGGAGCTGTTTACCGGACGCGCCTTGAAGCCGGTTGGCAGAAGCCAGGTTCCACCCCTTTCCGATCCGCCGCCCTCGCGCGCGAGGGTTGATGAGGAATTGGATGCCGATTTGCCCGAAAAGCCGGCTGCCGCAGCGCGGGAAACCACACCGCCGGCCGCGGTAGAGCTGGTCCCGGCTGCGGCGTATAAGTCCGCTATCGCAGAAGCGGCCTCCGCCCCGATGATGCCCGTGGCGGTCGATCCGGCACCTCACAGGCAAGAACCGGCCGCTGCCACGCCGGCCGCCTCTGAAAACGCGCACGATGATGCGGAGACATCCGAGGATTTCTCGATCGATGCCGTCGCGGCTTATCTTGCGACCCGCCTTGCCAAACCGGTTGCGGCCGTTGTGTCTCCGGCCGGTGATAGCGGTTCCACGACAACTGTCATGCTGGCGCGCGCGCTCTCGGAACTCGGTCGCTCGGTCGTTCTCGTCGATATGACGGCGTCTGCCTGTCCCACGCGGCTGATGGCGCCCGAAACCGGACTTCCCGGCGTCATGGACCTTCTCGCCGGCGCTGCCGCCTTCGGCGAAACCATTCATGGCGACCGTCTGTCCGACGCTCATATCGTGCCGCGCGGCAATGCGCAGCCGCGGGAGGCCATGCGCGCGATCGATCGCCTGACGATGATACTCGGCGCGCTCTCGGACGCTTACGATACGGTTCTCGTCGAGTGCGGCGCGGTGCAGATTTCAAGCCTCGGGAAAATGCTGCGCAACCTGCCAGCCGAAATCGTCGTTTCGGTTCCCGGCAAGGACAGCGATCTTCTCGAGCAGACACTGGGTGAACTGGATGCCGCAGGTTATGAAGAGGCACTGCCGATGACCGGCATGCGCAAGCCGGGCAATCGCAGCGCGGCCTGACGCATGCTCAGTCGGTGCCGGCGGCCGTGTCGGTCTTGCGCCATCCTGCGCGAAGACGCTGAATGAGCGTATAGAGGGCAGGGCTCGATTTGATCATACTCTTCATGCGGGCAATGGCCACGTAACCGGAGGCAGCAACCCGACCTTTCAGCGTTAACGCCAGAAATATGTCGTGCTGCACGGTGAAAACCGGGCACCAGCTGCGCTTATAGCGCTGGTCCCCGACACCGAAGTCGAAGAGGGCGGCTTTTTCGCGGCAGGCCCGCTCAATCATCAGCCAGAACAGCAACTCGCCGGGACTGCACTCGGAGGCTGCCTCATCGATGGAACCGAATTGGCAGATGATGTGATCCTGCTTGCGCGAAAGCCCGGCAATCGCGGCGACGACACCTTCATTTGCGCCATGAAGGCGAATGGCGTGCAGCTCCAGCAGGGCGTCAGTTTCCGCTTCCGGCAAATTGGCCAGATCGTGGAAGAACGCTTTCACCCCCTGGTCGCGGAAGACGTCGGGTATGCCCTGCGACGCGAAACGCGCCGCCTTCTGACGGAAAAAGGCCTGCAGGATTTCGCATTTTTCCTCCTGTGTCCGTGCGATGATGTGGCTGTAGCCACCCATTTCCTCGGCCCTGCGCCTCTGGATACGGAACTTCTTGCGCCGCCTCTTGGCATTGACCTGCCGAAGTGTGGCTTCGAAACTATCGAAAAGAGGAAGCTGGAAGGCGGGATTCTGGTTTTCGACGGAGGCAAGGTGTGACAGAGGGTTTTTCCTGCCACGCCATATCAGCGGTACATTCTGAAATGCCAGAACATCCGCCTCGCCATGCAGCAGCTTCGGCGCCTCCCGCGCAATGGCGGACGCGATGTCCTCTCCCTCCCGTTCCGCAAAAGAGGCATCGAAAAGGCCGGTATTGATATTGTTGAAGCGGCCGCCGGGAAAACCGGCCTTGCGAATGCCGCCTTCCGACACGATTTCGAGCGGCAGCAAAAAAACAGTCTCGCCGCCGCGCCGTCCGCGAAGCGTCAGTAACGGGGTGTTCTGCGTCCGCGCCCAGATGGAGCACCAGCCGAAACTCTGATGAAGCGAATTGAGCGGGTCGCTTTCCAACCGCTCCCAATCGGCGCGAATGGTGGCGGCATCACTCACGAGGTCGATCAACAGCCGATCGGAACCGCGCCGCCCATTTGGGACGGCGGTGGGTGCTTGCCTCTCGCTGATGAAGACAGGCCCCTCAGCCGCCATCACTCTCTCCGGTTGTTTCGGTGGGACTATAGCGTCGAGCGGCAAACAATCAGTTTATAATATTGCGACCTGTGGATGTTATGCAGACGCTGCCGCTCAGTCCTGTTGTTTAGGCCCGGCCATCCATTTGATGATGAGCATGGCCGGCAGAATCCACAAAACCCCAGTGAATACGAAATATGCAAGATGCACCCACCATGGCGATTGAGCGAGCGCTGCCGATGCAATGGCCGTCGCCACCACGGCGTAAGCGACGACGAGGCAGATGATGACGATGGTGCCGATAAGCGATCTGAGGCGAGGAGGCATACATTCTTCCGTGATTGAACTGGTCTTGCGACTATAGCGCCGCGACCCCATGCCGCAAACCCTGAGGCCTTGTTTTGTAGTGCCGGTTGGGGCTAATCAACATGACTGTATGATGGAGACCCGAAATATGCGTTCGAACAGCGTAACGTTGGCACATGGTTCTGCGGAAGTGGCGGTGGAGGCTGCCCTGCAGAAACAGGAGAAGGACCGTCGACTGCTGCGGATCTGGCTGCGGGTCGTGCTTTTCACGCTGTTCTGTCTGGTTCTCGTCGGCGGGGCGACGCGGCTCACCGAATCCGGCCTGTCCATCACCGAGTGGAAGCCGATCCACGGCGCCATCCCGCCGCTTTCCGTCGCTGAGTGGGAAGAGGAATTCCAGCTCTACAAGCGCATCCCCCAATATCAGGAAATCAACAAGGGCATGTCGCTCGACGAGTTCAAAACGATCTTCTGGTGGGAGTGGGCGCATCGCCTGCTCGCCCGCACGATCGGCATCATCTTCGCCCTGCCGCTTGCTTACTTCTGGCTGAGCGGCCGCATCGAAAAACGTCTGCGCCTGCCACTCGTCGGTCTTCTTGCCCTTGGCGGCTTTCAAGGTTTTATCGGCTGGTGGATGGTGTCATCAGGCCTCGTCAACCGCACCGATGTCTCGCAATATCGTCTCGCCACGCATCTGACGATCGCCTGCCTTATCTTTGCGGGTTGCATGTGGATTCTGCGCGGACTGTCGCACCATTCGCCTGACGCCGCCAACGAAAAGACGGGCAGGGGCTGTGCGGCCTTGCTGACGGTTCTCTGTCTTTTCCAGATTTATCTCGGCGCGCTGGTGGCAGGGCTGAATGCCGGCCTTTCCTACAATACCTGGCCGTTGATGGATGGCTCGCTGGTGCCGGGCGATCTTTTCCTGCAGCAGCCTTGGTGGATCAACCTTTTCGAAAATCCGAAGACGGTGCAGTTCATCCATCGTCTAGGTGCTTACACGCTGTTTGCCGCCACGCTGTGGCATATGGCATCAATGGCCCGCGCCTTGCCCGGCACGCCACACGCCCGACGCGCAGTGCTTTTCTTCGTGCTCGTCTCCATTCAGGCCGCGCTGGGCATCACCACGCTTTTGCTGCATGTGGATATCCATGTCGCGCTCGCCCATCAGGGCATGGCGCTATTCGTGCTGGGCTTTGCGGTCGCCCATTGGCGCGGTTTCATCGGAGAATATCCGGCGCCGGTTTCGGTCGAAGTCAGGGACTGAGGCCGCTCAGAACTGTCGAAGTACGTTTTTGATGGCTGCCGCGACAGCAAGCTCGTTGTCGCGCTCTTCGGCATTGCCGTCTTCATCATGCCAGGCGGCCGAGAGGCAGCCATAAGCGAAGGCATATTGCAGCAACAGTCGTTCATCCCGTTTCAGCGCCTTCGCAAAGATCGCGGCCATGGAGGCGATGCGCGCTTCGCTGCGGGTGAGGTCGAAACGGTCGAGCGGATTGGAGAACATGTTGGCGACATCAAGCGCCGCGTCGCCGATCAGGCCTGCCGGGTCGATGATGATCCAGCCGCGTTTGCTTAGCATGATATTTTCATGGTGTAGATCGCCGTGCAGCGGCCTGATGTTCCGCTGTTTGCCGATAAGCTCCTGCGCAAGCGCGGCCGCCTCGATATAGGGGCTCTCCACGCTGTCGGAACGATCTTGTTCGGCCTTGCGAAACAGGCTTTCGAAATAGAGCGGCAGCGTCAGTAGGCTGGACGGCGGCGGCTGCTCGGAAGGCTGGTGATATCGGAGCAGGACCTCGGCGGCGATTTCCGTTGCGGCATCGTCGTCGCCCTCCCGGAACAGCACGTCGCGAAGGGTTTCCGTGCCGGCATGTTCCATCAGCAGAATATCATCGGAGCGGTCGAGCAGTTCGACGCAGCCGACGCCGGCGCGCCATTCGATGAAATCCGCGCCGCGAAGGCTGTCCTTCAGGGCTTTTTTCTTCAGAACCTTTGCGACAGCAAGGGAACCGCCGCTGCGCATAAGCTCGTACACCACCCCTGCCGGCGTATCGGCAATCTGTTTTGCGGCCTCGATATTCCACGAGGCCGGAAAAGATGGGGCGGCATCACTCATGAGAAACTTCTCATGCAGAGAGCATCAGTTCCATGTTCTGCACGGCAGCACCGGATGCGCCCTTGCCGAGATTGTCGAGCAGCGCCACGAGATTGATATGCTCACCGCCCTCGGTACCGAAGACGAAGAGCTTCATCGTGTCCTTGCCAGCCAATTCCTCGGCATCGATGCGCGCGAGCCCCTTGCTCTCGGACAGAGGCACGACGGTGACGATATCCTGTCCCGCATAGTGGGCGGTGAGTGCCGCATGGATCGTTTCGATATCAGTGCCTTCCGCCAAGTCGGCCGCGAACAGCGGCACCTGGACGATCATGCCTTGCGGGAAGCGACCGACAGAGGGCGAAAACAGCGGCGCGCGGTCGAGCTGGCCATGAATCGTCATTTCCGGCACATGCTTGTGCTTGAGCGTCAGGCCATACAGGAAATTGTTGGCGCTGATGGCGTCGTCTCGGCTCTGGTCTTCCATCTGCGCGATCATCTGCTTGCCGCCGCCAGTGTAACCGGAAACCGCGTTGACGCTGACAGGATAACCGTCGGGCAGGAGCCCAGCGGCGCGCAGGGGGCGCAGAAGTGCGATCGCGCCCGTCGGGTAGCAGCCCGGATTGGCGACGAGGCGAGCGGAACGAACCTTTTCGCCCTGATCCTTATCCATTTCGGCAAAGCCATAGGCCCAGTCCTGATGGACGCGATAGGCGGTCGAGGTATCGATGATGCGGACATTATTGTTGCCAGCGACCATAGAGACCGCTTCCCGCGACGCATCGTCGGGCAGGCACAGGATCGAAATGTCGGCATTGTTGAGCATATCCTCGCGCATCGCCGCATTGCGACGTTCGGCTTCCGGAATGGACAGCAGCTCGATATCGCGGCGACCGGCAAGGCGCGTGCGGATCTGCAGACCCGTGGTGCCGTGTTCGCCATCGATGAAGATCTTCGCTGTCATGTCCTTGTCCTGACTTTTCAGAGTGTTGCGAGGGTATTCGGAATCAGTTTGGCAAGCGCCGTTGTCTTTGTCAGCCAGCCTTGGCCAGCCGTTCGGCGCGCAGGCCAAGCATATACAGTGCAACGGTCGCTCCGGCAATGGCGGTAATATCCGCGTGGTCATAAGCGGGTGCGACCTCCACCACATCAGAGCCGCGAATATCGAGCTGGCCAAGCCCGCGCAAAACGGAGAGAATTTTCGCACTGGTCGGCCCACCAGCCACAGGCGTGCCTGTTCCCGGTGCAAAGGCGGGGTCGAGGCAATCGATATCGAAGGTCAGGTAGGCAGGCATGCCAGCCGTGTGCTTGACGATCAGCGACGCGATATCGCTCGCCCGCATTTCTTCCACCTCGTAACCGTGGAGAATGCGGATGCCGAAATCTTCGGGGGCGTGGGTGCGGATGCCAATCTGGATGGATCGATCCGCGTCGATCAACCCATCCCGCACGGCGCGCGCCACGAAGGAACCATGATCGATGCGCTTGCCATCGTCAAACCAAGTATCCTGATGCGCGTCGAACTGCACCAACGCCAGGGGCCCGTGCTTGGCGACATGGGCCTTCAGCAACGGCCAGGTAATGAAATGATCGCCGCCCAGCGTCAGCAGATAATCCGTCTTGGAGATGATCGACCGCGCTTCCTTCTCGATCGTGTCAGGCGTTTTCCAGTGATTGCCGTAGTCAAGCAGGCAGTCGCCGTAATCGATGGTCGGCATACGGGCAAAAAGATCGCGCGCGAAGGGATATTGCGGATCATTGTCGAAGATCGCCGAGGCGCGGCGGATCGCTTGCGGCCCGAAACGCGCGCCGGGACGATTGGATGTCGCGGCATCAAACGGGATCCCCCACACGGCCGTCGAAACACCCTTGAGGTTTTTCGTATATCTCCGCCGCATGAAGGACAGCACGCCCGCATGGGTCGGGTCGGTAGCGGCCGATGTAAGGCTCGTCGCGGTGAAGGCGTGGTCGATTGTTTTGGATGGCATTGTTCACCCCTTGCGTTTTGCGCCGAGGTTGCTGTCTTCGCGCTCAAAAAACAAGGGAGGAATGCCATGAAAAAAGGCGGAGCCGAAGCCCCGCCTTCCGAAGTTCTGAACGAACCGTTCCGGTAAGCGATTAGCGCTTGGAGAACTGGAACGAACGGCGGGCCTTGGCCTTACCGTACTTCTTACGCTCGACAACGCGGCTGTCGCGGGTCAGGAAGCCGCCCTTCTTCAGAACGGAGCGCAGGCCCGGTTCGAAGTAGGTGAGGGCCTTGGACAAGCCGTGACGAACGGCACCGGCCTGACCGGAGAGACCACCACCGGCAACGGTGGCGATGATGTCGAACTGACCCGTACGGGCAGCGGCGACGATCGGCTGCTGGAGGATCATCTGCAGAACCGGACGTGCGAAATACGTGGTGAAATCGCGGCCGTTGATGATGATCTTGCCAGAACCGGCCTTGACCCATACGCGGGCTACGGCGTTCTTGCGCTTGCCGGTCGCATAGGAGCGGCCGAGGGTGTCAACCTTGCGGACGTGCACGGGAGCCGAAGCTTCCGATGCCGGGGCGAGGTCTTTCAGAGAGGAAAGATCGGCCATTGTCAGGCGCTCCTTACGTTCTTCTTGTTGAGCGCGGCAACGTCGAGAACGACCGGCTGCTGTGCTTCGTGCGGGTGGTTGGAACCAGCGTAAACGCGCAGGTTCTTCATCTGACGACGGCCGAGCGGACCGCGCGGGATCATGCGCTCGACGGCCTTTTCAACGACGCGCTCCGGGAAGCGGCCTTCGATGATCTGGCGAGCCGTACGCTCCTTGATGCCACCCGGGTGACCGGTGTGCCAGTAGTACTTCTTGTCGGAATACTTCTTGCCGGTGAGGGCAACCTTTTCCGCGTTGATAACGATGACGTTGTCGCCATCATCAACGTGGGGGGTGTAGGTAGCCTTGTGCTTGCCGCGCAGGCGGGTTGCAACGATGGTGGCGAGGCGACCAACAACGAGGCCTTCGGCGTCGATGATGACCCACTTCTTCTCCACCTCAGCGGGCTTCTGAACGAAAGTAGACATGAATTTCACTTTCTAACGTGGACCCGTCATCCTCTTCAGGAAGAGCATACGGGCGTTTCTTGTTGCTTGGTTTGGTTGCCGTTAAAGACAACCGCAAATGACCCTATTCCGGCTGGAATCCGATCTGGCGCGCTTATACGGTGCGCGAGCCAAAGCGTCAATATGAACGAATTTGCAGGCTGTAAAAATAAACAAATGAAATCAGACGGTTAGATATGTGGTAATATTTTACCCCACTAAACTGACTTATTTTACCCTAGCCGCATCACCAGAACGCCCGCTGCAATGATGCCGCCGGCGAGATAACGCCAGATGCTCGCGCGCTCCTTGAGGATAACCACGGAGATCATCAGCGCAAAAAGGATGGAGGTCTCCCGGAGCGCCGCGACGACGGCGACGGGCGCCTTCGTCATAGCGTAAAGGGCGAGCCCATAAGAGAGAATGGATCCGAAGCCGCCGATCAGGCCGCGCCACCAGTTGCGTCCGACATGCCGCATGACCGGCCCGACGCCGCGCTGAAAAAAGGCGAAGCCGAACAAAAGTACCGGCGGCAGAAGCGACATCCACAGCGTATAGGAGATGGCGTTGCCAGAGAGCCTTGCGCCAACACCATCCACGAATGTGTAGGAGGCGATTACGAAGGCATTGAGGAGGGCGACGAGGATCGCCTTTCCACCGCCCCGCCGGGCTTCGAAAGCGAGCGTCAGGATGCCCGCGGAGATGATGGCAATGCCGGCGAGGGCGAGGGGACTTAAAACCTCGCTCAGGAACAGGCTGCTCGTCGCCGCAACGATCAAAGGCGCAACGCCGCGCATGACGGGATAGACGAGCCCGATGTCACCGATCGTATAGGCGGCGGCCACAAGGCGGAAGTAAGCGAATTGCAGGACGGCGGACGCGACCAGAAAAGGAACGGCGACAGGCGACGGAAACGGCAGGAACGGCAGAAAGGGCAGCGAACAGGCCGCAGCGCCCGCCGCGATCAGAGACGCATCCAGTGATTTGTCGGTTCCCGATTTAACCAGCGCATTCCATCCGGCATGCAGCATAGCGCCCAGAAGCACCAGAAGAAGAATGTCGATTGTCACGGTAAAGACTCGCTTGCGGGCAACTTTTTGCAGCCTACAGCATCAGCCTGAAAACCGGAATCGATTTTAGACCTGGTCCGGTCGCTTCGCGGCGCAACCTCGATCGTTGAAGGCAGCCGGCTAACTTCATGGCGACAAATCTTTACGCGCGCAAAAAATATCCTTTCTGCGCGTGATCTCTCCTTGGAATGATTTTGCGTTGGCGCCTTGGTTAATTCCATGGAGAAAATGGCCATCTAGGCGATGGTGAGTAAGCGTTTTCTGAGCCCTGATGACGTCGCCGAAGCACGTCAAGCGCGAGAATCTGATTGTATTCCCTTGAAGCTGCCAAAGTCTTTCCGTTGATGTCAACGTGAAAAGAAATTTCACAATGCGCCAGTTTTGTGTCCTATATCGTTACAGGTTTTCGCCACGATCGATTTAGGTCATAACTTTGTGAAAATTAGGTATCGCTAATTAAAGTGTGAACGGAATGAAAACAAACAGGAGACGAAGGGCGCTCCGTGTGCACGCTTATGTTGTTTTCGGCGGCCCTCGTCGGGGCTCGTCGTTATATTCAAAAGCTGAGGAATGCAGTCAATTTCATCCGCGTTTTCGTGTTTTATGAAATGGTTTTGCGTTTTGTGGTTCGTACGCTTGTCCGCCAGAGTCGCGGTTCGAGGATGAATTTCTAAGGAGCAGGATTAAAGCTGCCCGCTAGCCTTCCTAGATGGAAGACGCGGACCTATATCGAAGAGACGTGTTCGACCATGCAGGCTGGCCTAACGCATCAAATAATTAGATGAAAGAGGTGAGCGCGTGCCTGTCAAACCGCGAGACACCTGGAAAGGGAGAAGTTGACATGCAGCATGATCATTACGAGCCCGACTACATCAGGAAAATTCTCACCGACGTCAAAACGATTGCGCTGCTCGGCGCGTCCCCTAACCCGGACCGGCCGAGCCACGGCGTGATGCGTTTTCTACTGTCAAAGGGTTACCGCGTGTTTCCCGTCAACCCCGGTCAGGCTGGCAAGGAGATATTGGGCCAGAAGGTCTACGCACGGCTCGCCGATATTCCCGAGCCCGTGGATATGGTCGACGTCTTTCGTGCGCCGGAATATCTGTCGACTATCGTTGAAGAGGCGATAGTACTGCCGGAACGACCGTCGGTGATATGGGGCCAGCTTTCCGTTCGCGATGACAACGCCGCAGCCAAGGCGGAAGCCTACGGCATGGATGTCGTGATGGACCGGTGCCCCGCAATTGAGTATCCGCGTCTCAATATTACAAGATAGTTAGTACGGATCAGACTTATCATTTGGCGGCAAGGCATTATGATCCCTCCAAAATTCCAACGGAGGAAACATCATGTCGAGCAGCAATCCCGGATTTTCGACGCTGGCCGTCCATGCGGGCGCACAACCTGATCCGACAACCGGCGCACGCGCGACACCGATTTATCAGACCACGGCCTATGCCTTCCGCGATGCGGACCACGCCGCAGCCCTTTTCGGACTAAAAGAGTTCGGCAATATATATACCCGCATCATGAATCCCACACAGGCCGTGCTCGAAGAACGCGTGGCAGCGCTTGAAGGCGGGACGGCGGCGCTTGCCGTCGCGTCCGGTCATGCGGCGCAATTGCTCGTCTTCCACACGCTTCTGCAGCATGGCGACAATTTCGTCGCGGCGCGCCAGCTTTATGGCGGTTCGATCAACCAGTTCGGCCATGCCTTCAAGGGTTTTGACTGGCAGGTGCGCTGGGCTGACGCTGCTGATCCCGCGAGCTTCGAGGCGCAGATTGACGAGCGCACGCGCGCGGTTTTCATCGAGAGCCTTGCCAACCCCGGCGGCACCTTCGTGGATATCGCCGCCATTGCCGAGGTTGCCCACCGCCACGGCCTGCCGTTGATTGTCGATAACACCATGGCGAGCCCCTATCTGCTGCGACCGCTCGAACACGGTGCCGACATCGTGTTGCATTCGCTGACGAAATTCCTTGGCGGCCACGGCAATTCCATGGGCGGTATCATCGTTGACGGCGGCACCTTCGACTGGTCTGCAACGGACCGATATCCGGCGCTGTCGCAGCCGCGGCCGGAATATTCCGGCGTGGTGCTGCACCAGACATTTGGCAATTTCGCCTTCGCCATAGCCTGCCGCGTTCTCGGATTGCGTGACCTCGGCCCGGCGATCTCACCCTTCAATGCTTTCCTCATTCTGACCGGTATCGAAACCCTGCCGCTACGCGTTCAGCGCCACTCCGACAATGCGCTTGCCGTTGCCAAATGGTTGAAAGCACATCCCAAGGTGGGCTGGGTGAATTATGCCGGTCTTGAAGATAGCGATAACCACGCTCTTCAGCAGCAATATTCACCGAAGGGCGCGGGCTCCGTTTTCACCTTTGGTGTTAAGGGCGGCTACGCGGCCGGCAAGGCGCTTGTGGAAGGGCTGCAACTCTTCTCCCATCTTGCGAATATCGGCGATACGCGCTCCCTCGTCATCCATCCCGCATCCACGACCCATGCGCAGCTAACGCCGGAACAGCAGACCGCGGCGGGTGCAGGACCGGATGTGGTTCGCCTTTCGATCGGCATTGAGGACGTCAAGGACATCATCGCAGACCTCGAACAGTCGCTGTCGAAAGTCTGAGGACCTGCGGCTATGACAAATCTCGTGTTTTTTGAAGACAGCAGCGTCGAGGTGGAGCACGGTGCGCCTGCGCCTGATAGGCTGCTTTCCGGCGACCCCAAATTCACCACATGGAATCTGGAGGAAGCGCCGGGCGGCATCTACGCCGGCATCTGGCAGTCTACACCCGGCAAATGGCGGGTGGTCTACGAGGAATGGGAGTATTTTAACATTCTCGAGGGCCACTCCATCCTGACCGAAGACGGTGGCACACCGCGTGAGCTGAGGGCCGGCGACCGCGTCATTCTCCGTCCAGGCTTTACCGGAACCTGGGAGGTGGTGGAAACCACGCGGAAGGATTACGTCATCCGGCTGTGAGAGCCGGGTGTTTTCCAGCGCCTATTGCGCTTCGAATTTAAGGATCGACGGCAGAAGCCCGGGAAACCGGGCTTCGAGATCCTCTGTTCGGACAACACTGATATTTTCGACGCCCTGCTTGTGGGTGCGAATCAAGCCGGCTTCCCGCAGAATACGCATATGACTGGACAGGGTGGAGCGCGGCATGTCCTGACAGGGCGCCGCCGCACCGCAATTTTGCCCCGTCTCGGAACCCCATAATTTTCTGACGATACCCATGCGCGCAGGTTCGCCGAGAGCGGCGAGCACGGCGGTGAGCGAGATGTCTTCGCGAGCAGGATGAAAAAACTGAGCCATAACCGGCCTGTAGCATATGGATTGACAAGCTTCAATATTTCAATAAAACCGAAATACCGAATTATGGAAATTCGGAAATGATGACATTCATGGAGTGTGCAATGTCTGGATTATTCAGTGGGCAGGTCGTGGTCGTTACCGGCGGGTCGACAGGCATCGGCTTTTCCGTCGCGAAGTTGGCTCTGGAAGGCGGAGCCACTGCCGTTTATGTGACGGGCCGTAACGCCGCCAATCTCGAAGCCGCAGTCGCCAGGCTCGGGCGGGGGGCGATCGGATTTGCGTCCGATGTGGCCAATCTCTCCGATCTGGAAAGGCTCAAGGCACGCATCGAGGCCGATGGCCGGAAAGTGGACGTGCTGGTTGCCAATGCTGGTATTGCCGAGAACAATGACCTCGGCGATACCCACGAGGCCCTCTACGACCGGATTTTCGACATCAACGTCAAGGGTGTGTTCTACACCGTGCAGACATTGCTGCCGGTCCTGCGCGATGGCGGCTCGGTCGTGCTCACCGGGTCCATCGTCGGCAACAAGGGCCTTGAGCGGTTGAGCGCCTATAATGCCTCCAAGGCTGCCGTTCGCTCATTCGCCCGCAGTTTTGCCAATGACCTGAAGGCGAGGAGCATCCGCGTCAATACGGTGAGTCCCGGAATGACACGTACGCCGATTATGGAAAACGGCCTGAAGCTGGACCAAGAGAAGATCGCCGGTTACGAGGCGTATTTAAAAGACGCCGCACCGATCGGTCGTATGGCAGACCCCGACGAGATTGCCGAGGCCGTGCTTTTTCTGGCATCGTCCAAGGCAAGCTACATCACCGGCGTCGAGCTCTCGGTTGATGGCGGTCTCGCTCAGATCTAAGGCGTGAAGCTCAGGCAACGCTCACCAGCTGAGATCGAGCCGCTCCAGGCCATGGAAGTGATAGACATCCTTGACCTTGGGCGGCTCTGCGATCTTCAGGCCGGGCAGACGTTTGAAAAGCAGCGGCAGGGCGAGATTGAGCTCCAGCCTCGCCAGCGGCGCGCCGATGCAGAAATGGATGCCGGCGCCGAAGGAGACATTGGCGCCTTCGTTCCGGTCCGGCCGAAACGTCAGCGGGTCGGAGAATTTCAATGGATCGAGATTGGCAGCAGCCAGGATGAGGCTCACCTTGTCGCCGCGCTTGAATGTGACGCCGTCGATCTCGACCGGCTCCAGAACCCAGCGCTGGAAGATGTGCACCGGTGCGCAGATGCGCAGGGTTTCTTCCACCGTTCGTTCCGTGGCGACCTCGTCGTTGAACAAGGCCTGCGGCGATATCCCGCTTTCCAGAATGATACGCACCGAGTTGCCGATCTGGTGCACGGTCGCTTCGTGGCCCGCGTTGAGCAGGACGATGGTTGTTGATACCAGCTCGTCATCCGTCAGGTACTGGCCCTTGTGCTCCGTATGGATCATGTGGCTCAGAAGATCGTCCCTGGGTTCCGCCCTGCGCTCAGCAATCACACTGCGCACATAATCCGAAAATTCCTTTGCAGCGCTGTCAGCCAGAAGTTCGTCTTCGGGCGTGCGCTTGAACATGTACATGCCGACATAGGCATGTGACCATTTGAGAAGCTGTGGCCCCATCTCCTCGGGAATGCCGATCATGCGGGCGATCATCGTCACCGGGATGATATCGGCGTAGGAGGAGAGCAGTTCCGTCTCGCCCTTCTTTTCGAAAGCATCGATCAGCCGGTTGGCGAGTTCCTCGATTTCCGGCTTCATCCTGTCGACATGGCGGGAAACGAAGGCGCGGTTGATAAGGGTGCGCAGGCGCGTGTGTTCGGGCGGTTCGAGCTCCAGAAGCGAATGCTGCTCGGCAAGGTCGAAGTTCTTCACATGCTCGAACGGCTGCGGCAGGCCCAGTTCCTCGCGGCTTGCCACATGCAGAATCTGGCGACCGAAACGGCGGTCGCGCAGGAGGGCGCTGACATGGTCGTAACCGGTGAAAAACCATTGCCGCTGCTCTTCCCAGTAGAAGGTGGGACATTGTGCATGGAGCGCGGCATAAACCGGGTTCGGATCGTTGTAGAAGGCCGGATCGCGGGCATCAAGGGAAACGCGGCGGGTGGCGGGATCGATTTGGAGGAAAGGAAATGTCGCTGTCATGCTGATGGTTTAAGCTGACTGCCGGGTTTTGAAAAGGTCGGTCCGACAGCTCGTTGGCGTTCCATGAGGTGTCACCCAACGGTGATAGGGTTACCGGCTGGCAATTGCGGCTATACGGTTGAGCGCCGCGACCTGCCGATCCGCATTGTTATCCATCGGATCTTCGTCGCGATCCGTGGCCGGTACGACGACATTGGCTGAATTCACATGGATGACGGTGCGGTTGCGCCCCGCTTTCTTGGCCGCATAAAGCGCGCGGTCCGCCTCGGTCATCATCTTGTTGAGGTCGGCATCCCTGACGACCGCTTCGGATATGCCAACGCTGGTCGTGACTTCGATCGCCTGACCGCGGGCGGTGATGTTGGAGTGGCGCAGGTTGCTGCGAATGGATTCCGCCAGCGCCACGGTGCTGGAGGGGCTGTCCACCTCGGCGACCAGAGCAAATTCCTCGCCCCCCATTCGAACGAAGAGGCCTCGGTTGCCGATGACGCGCTGCGCAATGGAGCAGAAGTGAACGAGCACGGCGTCACCCGACTGGTGGCCATAGCGGTCGTTGATCTTCTTAAAATGATCGATGTCGAAAAGAGCGAGCGCCACGTAGCGGTCAGAGGCATGGGCGCGCTTTTTGATGCGATCGAATTCCTCAAGCAGGCCGCGCCGGTTGAGAACGCCCGTCAGATGATCCGTCATGGCGAGACGCTGTAGACGAACCTCCGTATCCTCCATGATAATCTTGGCGCTGATCATGATGATCGCGGTGAAGCCGAGCATGCCGGAAAACGCAAGCGCCGATGTCAGCGGAATGGCATTGGGGGCAGCAGCATTGGCCGGGATGACAATCGAGGCGACGATAGCGCCGGCGAAAGCCTGCAGGATCAGGATCGTCGCCAGGACCTTTCGGCTGCGCGAGCGGCGCTCACTGCTCGCGAGAAGAATCCCTGCGAGCATGAAATAGCCGGTGGCCGCACTGGCGTGATAAAGCAGAATGCGGGCCACCATATTGTCGCGCACAGCGGGCACGAACATTCCCGCGATCCACAGCAGGGCCGGGATCGCGATCCAGCCGGCGAGCTTGCGTCGCTCCAGCGTGAGGAGGCCGGCAAGCCAGAAACCGAATGCGGCCAGCGCCAACGTATTGCCGACCTGGATGGACAGGAAGCTTGAAATTTCCCCACGCAAAGCGACCATGACCGTCCCGACGCCGGTCACGAGAAAACCGGCCGCGAAATAGAGATTATGCCGACGGGCAGGGCGGTGCAGCCACAGGGTTCCCAAAAGCACGGCAAGGGTAAACGTTTCCGCCGCCCACAGTAGCGTGCTCGTCTTTGCATCCAGCATTGCAAAATCCTATCTGCGCCATCATGCGGCAATAGCGGGCAAGGTCGCACGACGTGCGTCATTCCCGCTGAATTGTTGAGCTGCCATTCCGCCCGGACGGGCCTATTCGCCAATGGGAACCGAAATTCGTTTTTCAGTATCAGCAGCAAATACTAACGAGTTCTTGCCGGTTAGAAGTTATATCTGTGCACGACGGAGAAATTTTTCGTCGTCGCCAGTCTTGGTAAAATTTTGATGGCGCGGAAACAAGTGGCTGCGGTTGGGGCGACCGGGTGCAAAAGCCTGCCGGTGCTGGCCCTCAAGCCCTGTAAACGCTGTTGAGCCGTTAAGGATATGCGGCTTCCTGTCTTGAAGTGCGGGGCAGGGACACTCTATGTAGGGAGAACGAAGGTTAGAAGTGATTCCGGAGCGGTTTTCCGCGAAGGGCAGAGTTGACAAAGGACGGACATGAAAAATCCAGTTGATACCGCCATGGCTCTGGTGCCGATGGTCGTTGAGCAGACCAATCGCGGCGAACGCTCCTACGACATATTTTCCCGTCTTCTCAAGGAACGCATCATTTTCCTCACCGGCCCGGTGGAAGACCAGATGGCGTCGCTCGTCTGCGCCCAGCTGCTTTTCCTCGAGGCGGAAAACCCTAAGAAGGAAATTGCGCTCTACATCAATTCGCCAGGTGGCGTCGTGACCGCTGGCATGGCGATCTACGATACGATGCAGTTCATCCGTCCTGCGGTCTCGACGCTCTGCGTCGGCCAGGCCGCATCCATGGGCTCGCTGCTTCTGGCTGCCGGTGAAAAGGGAATGCGTTTCGCAACCCCGAACGCCCGCATCATGGTGCACCAGCCGTCTGGCGGCTTCCAGGGCCAGGCCTCGGATATCGAGCGCCATGCCCGCGACATCATCAAGATGAAGCGCCGTCTGAATGAAGTCTATGTGAAGCACACTGGCCGCACGCTCGAAGAGGTTGAAAAAACCCTTGATCGCGACCATTTCATGGATGCAGACGAGGCGAAGGACTGGGGCGTGATCGACAAGATCCTGACCTCGCGCCAGGAAATCGAAGGCGCCGCCGCGAATTGAGGCGCGCCGCTTTTTGACGTTTGTTTGAAGCCGCAAAAGTAATTTCGGGGCTTTCAACGGCAACAGAAAGCGATATTAGTATATATAAAGGCTATGTTGAGATTTTATGACGTAGCTTTGGTTTTGATGGGGAATTCGTTGCAGCCGGTTGTCAGGTCCTGTATCTGATACGGCTAGTACCCCGTTAAACGAGGCGGATACGGCAATGCACCCCAAGGGCGGTCGTATCTGCGGGCGGTAAGTTGACCGCGATCCGTTTGGCGGACCTGCGGCGTGCTGGAAGGAAAGTGATATGAGCAAAGTCAGCGGCAGCAACGGCGGCGACTCTAAGAATACACTCTATTGTTCATTCTGCGGCAAGAGCCAGCACGAAGTCCGGAAACTCATTGCCGGACCGACGGTGTTCATCTGCGATGAATGCGTCGAATTGTGCATGGACATCATCCGCGAGGAGAACAAGACGTCGATGGTGAAGTCGCGCGAGGGTGTACCCACCCCGCAGGACATCATCAAGATCCTCGACGAATACGTCATCGGCCAGAAGCAGGCGAAGAAGATTCTGTCTGTTGCCGTTCACAACCACTACAAGCGCCTCGCGCACGCCTCCAAGAATGGCGATGTCGAGCTTGCGAAGTCGAACATCATGCTCGTCGGCCCGACGGGTTGCGGCAAGACCTATCTTGCCCAGACGCTCGCCCGCATCATCGACGTTCCCTTCACCATGGCGGACGCAACGACGCTGACCGAAGCCGGTTATGTCGGCGAGGACGTGGAAAACATCATCCTGAAGCTGTTGCAGGCAGCGGATTACAATGTCGAGCGCGCTCAGCGCGGCATCGTCTATATCGACGAAGTCGACAAGATTTCCCGCAAGTCGGACAACCCTTCCATCACGCGCGACGTGTCGGGCGAGGGCGTTCAGCAGGCGCTTCTGAAGATCATGGAAGGCACGGTCGCTTCCGTTCCGCCGCAGGGTGGTCGCAAGCATCCGCAGCAGGAATTCCTGCAGGTGGATACGACCAACATCCTGTTCATCTGCGGCGGCGCCTTTGCCGGCCTCGACAAGATCATCTCGGCCCGTGGCGAAAAGACCTCGATCGGCTTCGGTGCGACCGTCAAGGCGGAAGACGATCGCCGTGTGGGCGAAGTGCTGCGCGAGCTGGAGCCGGAAGATCTGGTGAAGTTCGGCCTCATTCCGGAATTCATCGGCCGTCTGCCGGTTCTGGCGACGCTGGAAGACCTGGATGAAGATGCGCTGATCCAGATCCTGTCCGAGCCGAAGAACGCTCTGGTCAAGCAGTATCAGCGCCTGTTCGAGATGGAAGATGTCGAGCTGACCTTCCACGAGGACGCGCTGCGCGAAATCGCCCGCAAGGCGATCACCCGCAAGACCGGTGCCCGTGGCCTGCGCTCGATCATGGAAAAGATCCTGCTGGACACCATGTTCGAACTGCCGACGCTGGAAGGCGTACGCGAGGTCGTCATTTCCGACGACGTCGTCAGCGGTGTCGCCCGTCCGCTTTACATCTATGCGGACCGTCAGGAAGAAAAGACCAACGTCTCGGCCTGATGGGCTGATGCAATGTTGGACGAGTTTAAAGGCCCGCATCCCTGCGGGCCTTTTCTATTGGAGCGACTTTGCGAAACTTGCGTCTAACTTGATGAAGCCCGATTTTGCGTTTGGAGCGGATTGCGCTTTGCTGATAAAGTCTTACAACTGATTTGCAGCGCGATATGACGGAAATGTGAAATTCGTCGGCGACCCGGTTCCTGACCCTTGAGGATAACCGGAATGTCGGGAGTATGAGCCAGCGCTGAGTTTTGTTGAGTTTCTCGGTCTTGCCGCTGCGTAAGGCTGTCTGTTCCGACGACTTGAAATCGGTGTTTCGAAACTCCACTTTCAGTCTCGAGAAATGAATGTGCCGGATGCCCCAAGCTGTCCGGCAAAGTGTCCCGAAAGGGACCAGGAAAGGAAATGATATGACGAACATCACGTCTGCGGCATCTGGTGGTACCTATCCCGTACTTCCCCTGCGCGACATTGTCGTTTTCCCGCATATGATCGTTCCCCTGTTCGTCGGGCGGGAAAAATCCATCCGTGCGCTCGAGGAAGTCATGGGTTCGGACAAGCAGATCATGCTTGTCACCCAGATCAATGCCAGCGACGACGATCCGGCACCTGAAGCTATCCACAAGGTCGGCACTGTCGCCAATGTGCTTCAACTCCTGAAGCTTCCCGATGGCACCGTGAAGGTGCTGGTGGAAGGCAAGGGCCGCGCCCAGATCGACAGCTACACCGGCCGCGAGGATTTCTACGAAGCCTCGGCGACGCCTTTGCAGGAGCCTGCCGAAGACCCGGTCGAAATCGAGGCGCTCTCGCGTTCGGTCGTTTCGGAATTCGAGAGCTATGTGAAGCTCAACAAGAAGATTTCGCCCGAGGTTGTCGGCGCTGCCGGCCAGATCGACGATTATTCGAAGCTTGCCGATACGGTTGCTTCTCACCTGTCGATCAAGATCACCGAAAAGCAGGAAATGCTGGAAACCGTCAGCGTGAAGCAGCGGCTTGAAAAGGCGCTTGGCTTCATGGAAGGCGAGATTTCCGTGCTTCAGGTCGAAAAGCGCATCCGCTCGCGCGTCAAGCGTCAGATGGAGAAGACCCAGCGCGAATATTACCTGAACGAGCAGATGAAGGCGATCCAGAAGGAACTCGGCGACGGCGAGGACGGCCGTGACGAGATGGCCGAACTGGAAGAGCGCATCGCCAAGACCAAGCTTTCCAAGGAGGCCAAGGAAAAGGCCGAAGCGGAAATGAAGAAGCTGCGCCAGATGAGCCCGATGTCCGCGGAAGCGACCGTCGTGCGCAATTATCTGGACTGGCTGCTTGGCCTGCCCTGGGGCAAGAAGTCCAAGATCAAGGCCGACCTCAACAACGCCGAGAAGATCCTGGATCAGGACCATTTCGGTCTGGACAAGGTCAAGGAGCGGATCGTCGAGTATCTGGCGGTTCAGGCCCGTGCGACGAAGATCCGTGGCCCGATCCTGTGCCTCGTCGGCCCGCCCGGCGTCGGCAAGACCTCGCTCGCCAAGTCGATCGCCAAGGCGACCGGCCGCGAATATGTGCGCATGGCGCTGGGTGGCGTTCGTGACGAAGCGGAAATCCGCGGTCACCGCCGCACCTATATCGGCTCCATGCCGGGCAAGATCGTTCAGTCGATGAAGAAGGCCAAGAAGGCGAACCCGCTCTTCCTGCTCGACGAAATCGACAAGATGGGCATGGATTTCCGTGGCGATCCGTCGTCGGCGCTGCTCGAGGTTCTCGATCCGGAACAGAACTCCACCTTCATGGATCACTACCTGGAAGTGGAATATGACCTGTCCGACGTGATGTTCGTCACCACGGCGAACACGCTGAACATCCCGGGCCCGCTGATGGACCGTATGGAAGTGATCCGCATCGCCGGTTACACGGAAGACGAAAAGCGCGAAATCGCCAAGCGTCACCTGCTGCCGAAGGCGATCAAGGAACATGCCCTGCGTCCGGAAGAATTCTCGGTCACCGATGATGCCCTGATGGTCGTCATCCAGCAGTACACCCGCGAGGCGGGCGTGCGCAGCTTCGAACGCGAGCTGATGAAGCTGGCGCGCAAGGCTGTCACCGAGATCATCAAGGGCAAGGTCAAGTCTGTTGAGGTTACCGCAGCGAACGTTCCGGATTATCTGGGCGTTCCGCGGTTCCGCCACGGCGAGGCCGAGCGCGAGGATCAGGTCGGTGTCGTCACGGGTCTGGCCTGGACGGAAGTCGGCGGTGAGCTGCTCACCATCGAAGGCGTGATGATGCCGGGCAAGGGCCGTATGACGGTCACCGGCAACCTCAAGGAAGTGATGAAGGAATCCATTTCGGCGGCGGCATCCTATGTCCGCTCGCGCGCCGTGGATTTCGGCATCGAACCGCCGCGTTTCGACAAGAGCGACATCCACGTGCACGTTCCAGAAGGGGCAACCCCGAAGGACGGTCCGTCGGCCGGTGTCGCCATGGCAACTGCCATCGTCTCCATCATGACCGGCATTCCGGTTTCGAAGGATGTGGCGATGACAGGCGAGATCACGCTTCGTGGTCGCGTTCTGCCGATCGGTGGCCTGAAGGAAAAGCTGCTTGCAGCGCTTCGCGGCGGCATCAAGAAGGTGCTGATTCCGGAAGAAAACGCCAAGGATCTGGCGGAGATTCCGGACAACGTAAAGAACGAGATGGAAATCATTCCGGTATCGCGCATGGGCGAGGTTATCAAGCACGCCCTCATCCGCCAGCCGGAACCCATCGAGTGGGACGGCAGCATCGAAACGCCCGTGATTGCAACGGTCGAAGGTGTTGATGACGGCAGCCAGACCATCGCACATTGAAGGCCCACAGGCACACGAAAGGCGGGAATCGCCTTTCGTGGCGTGTGTCGCGTAGATTCAATGTGTTAGCCCTTCCAAGGGGAGTGCGGTGTTTAGCCCCGCGCAAGTGATGCGAATTTGGCACGAATATGTGGAAGGCCGGCAGAAATGTCGGCCTTTTTTGTGAAAAAAACTCCAGACCCCTTGTTTTTCAGGCGATTCCAGCGCTTTTGGGTTGCTGCGCGCGGATACAAACGTATTCTGCGCCGACTTGATTTGAGTCGTTTCAAACCATTGAAAGGGGTGGAAACATGAACAAGAACGAGCTCGTCTCTGCTGTTGCCGAAAAGGCTGGTCTCACGAAGGCAGATGCTGCTTCCGCTGTTGATGCCGTATTCGAAACCGTACAGAGCGAACTGAAGAACGGTGGCGACATCCGTCTCGCCGGCTTCGGCAGCTTCTCCGTCAGCCGTCGTGAAGCCTCCAAGGGCCGTAACCCTTCCACGGGTGCTGAAGTCGATATCCCGGCTCGCAACGTTCCGAAGTTCTCCGCAGGCAAGGGCCTGAAGGACGCCGTCAACTCGTAAGGTTTCCGGAGGGTCGCGACACCCGCGGCGGGCGAGCGGCTTTTCAGGTCACGAGGATAGATGTTTTGACGCGTTAACGCCATTATGGCGCGCCTGTGTGGCCTCCATCCGGCCACAAGGGCGCTCCGATAAGCGGAATGGACGCAGAAACAAAAAAGCCCGGTCTCCAAGGCCGGGCTTTTTGATTCCCGGCGTCGGGTGTCATGCCACTGTCATGTCTTTGACGCAGAAGCCTTGGGGTGTTTCTGGATCCAAGGGGGATTACAATGGCGTTCCGATTTTCTCATATGGCTTTGAGCGCGGCGCTGCTTACGTCCGCTGCCTTCCCGGCGGCGGCCGAGCCGGTCTTTAACCGCATCGCATCGTTTCCCGTTGCGAAGAACCTGCCTGCTGACAAGGACACGAAGTCCGTCACCTCGGCTGAAATCATCACCGCCAGTGAAGACGGCAAGACGCTGATCTATTCGGACAGCCCGCTCGGCGGCATTGGTTTCATCGACATCACCGATGCGAAAGCCCCTAAGGCCGGCGGGGCATTATTGCTGGAAGGTGAGCCGACCTCCGTCGCCGTGGCCGGTCTCAAGGTTCTGGCCGGCGTCAATACCTCGGAAAACCGCGCCAACCCGTCGGGAAAGCTGGTGACGGTCGATATCGCCACCAAGAAGGTCGAGGTAAGCTGCGATCTCGGCGGCCAGCCCGATTCCGTCGCGGTTTCCCCGGACAGGACCTTCGCGGCGATTGCCATCGAAAACGAGCGCGACGAAGAGGTGAATGAAGGCGCGCTGCCGCAGATGCCGGCCGGTTATCTGGTAACGGTTGGCCTGAAAGACGGCGTGGCCGATTGCGCGAGCCTGAAGAAGATCGACGTTACCGGTCTCGCCGAAATTTCGCCTGAGGATCCGGAGCCTGAATTTGTCTCGATCAATGCCAATGGCGAGATTGCGCTGACGCTCCAGGAAAACAACCATATCGTCATTATCGACGGCAAGACAGGCGCGGTGAAGACGCATTTCTCTGCCGGCACCGTCGATCTGGAAGGCATCGACACCAAGACCGATGGTCAACTGAAATTCACGGACAAGCAGGAAGGCCGCAAGCGCGAGCCGGATGCGGTCAAGTGGCTGGACAATGACCGTATCGTCATAGCCAACGAGGGCGACTGGCAGGGCGGTGCACGCGGCTTCACCATTTTCGACAAGACTGGCAAGCTCCGTTACGAAGCCGGCGCTTCGCTCGAGCACGCGGTTGTCGCCATTGGCCACTATCCGGAAAAACGCTCCAAGGCCAAGGGCATTGAGCCGGAAGGCCTCGAAACGGCGACCTTTGATGGTCAGAAGTACTTTTTCGTGCTTGCCGAGCGCGCCTCCATCGCCGCTGTTTACAAGGATACCGGCGCAGAGCCGCTGCTGACGCAGCTCCTGCCTTCGGGCATTTCGCCGGAAGGCGCGGTCGCCATTCCCGCGCGCAACCTTTTCGTCACGGCCAACGAGGCTGATCTGGTCGAGGATGGCGGCGCCCGCTCGCATGTCATGATCTATGAACGTGCCGAAGGCGAGCCGGCCTATCCGCAGCTGGTATCCGCCACCGTCGATGGTGCGCCGATCGGTTGGGGTGCTCTTTCGGGCTTGGTTGGCGATGCCGAAAAGCCTGGCATTCTCTATGCCGTCTCCGACTCAGTCTATGGCAACCAGCCGTCGATCTACACCATCGACGCGACGAGGAAGCCTGCCATCATCAGCAGCGTGCTGCGTGTCAAGCGCGACGGCATTGCCGCGCAGAAACTCGATATCGAAGGCATCGCGCTGGATGGCAAGGGCGGATTCTGGCTGGCCTCGGAAGGCGACAGCGCCAAACTTGTTCCGCACGCGCTCTACAACGTCAACGCCAAGGGTGAGATCAAGGCCGAGATCGCCTTACCGAAGGAACTCCTCACCGGTGACACCCGCTTCGGTTTCGAAGGCGTGACCATGGTGGGTAAAGGCGACGACGCCACGCTGTGGATGGCCGTGCAGCGCGAATGGGGCACGGACGAGAAGGGCTTCGTGAAGCTCGTCTCCTATAATCCGAAGTCCAAGGAGTGGGGCGCCGTGCGTTATCCGCTCGACAAGACCGAGGCAGGCTGGGTTGGCTTGTCTGAAATCACCGTGCAGGGCGAATATGTCTACATCATCGAGCGCGACAACCAGATCGGCGACAAGGCCAAGATCAAGAAGCTCTACCGCGTCGCGATCGCCGACCTGAAGCCCGGCAAGATCGGTGGCGAGCTGCCGCTTGTCGCCAAGCAGGAAGCCCACGACTTCCTGCCTGACCTCAAGGGCCAGACGAACGGCTATATCGTCGACAAGCTGGAAGGCTTCACCTTCGACAAGGCGGGAACGGCCTATGCCGTGACAGACAATGACGGTGTCGATGATTCCTCAGGCGAGACGCTTTTCTTCAAGGTGGACATGAAGGCGATCAACTGATTGCCCAATCACCAAGCGCATAAAGAAAAGCCGGGCAGAGCCCGGCTTTTCCGTCTTGTGGGGAACAGCTTCCGAACGATCCGCCTGCCGATGCCGCGCCACGCGTGCCGACAATCGGGGTGCCCTTTGGGAATCGGAATTTAGATGGTCGTCCGTCGGCGTCCAGCGAGGTGCTGCGGAAGGATCGTAACCGATCATCGCCCCATGGAATTTTTGCTCTTTATACTATCTGGTTTCTCTGAGTCCTGCTGGACCCAGCGGAAAAAAATATAAACAGGCAGCGCAATAAGCGCGAGTGTAACAAACGCGTCGATCGACATGGTTTCATCCATCAGTTCAACCGCTCATCATGAAACGGTGAGCCAAGCATGCCCGAAATCTATTTAAAAAGTCTAAATCTCGTTATTTTTCCGGGTGTTACGGAGTGATACAGAGATCCCGTGAGCCTGTCGGAATGTGGGGCAGGCGTATCAATCTGGGATAGATCACTCGTGCCGAAGCTTCCTCAGAGGCGCGAGGGCATCGAGTTAAGATCGTTGGAATGCCGGATGGCCTGTGCGTGCAATCAACCGCCCAGCTTGAGCGAAGACGCCGCCACACATGCATATATCTGAACAGATCAGGAAAATGGTGGGCGATGAGAGACTCGAACTCCCGACATCCTCGGTGTAAACGAGGCGCTCTACCAACTGAGCTAATCGCCCTTCGCGTGTCTCGGATCGTGTCCGCCGCGTCGGTGGCCGTGATGTATTCGGATCGGAAAAAAACCGCAAGGGCTTTTGTGAAGTTTTTTCGTTTTTTTTCGCCAAGGCTTTTTTCGTCATCGCAGGGCAGGGGAGAAAACCCGGCAACTGCGGGGTTTTTATGGGGAACATGAAACCCGCGAGGTCCCTGTCGCGCTCCGGAAGCTCGCTTGATGATATGGCTGACTGTGGACAAGTTTTTTGTTTTCGTTGGGAAAACCCGGGAAATCACGGCGTTAGCGGCCATCCTCCTTAATGGCGTCACGGTTTTTCCCGATCAAAATGAAGAAGCTTATTCTTTTGTCGTGAAACCTGCTTGACACCCCCGCACGAACGCCGTAGTTAGCCGCTCATCGAACAGCCGAGGCTGGTTCGAGCGGCGGGACAAGCTCCTGTCGTCAGGAGTTGCGGGTGTAGCTCAGTCGGTTAGAGTGCCGGCCTGTCACGCCGGAGGTCGCGGGTTCGAGCCCCGTCACTCGCGCCATCCTGTTCCTCGGAAAACGCAGATGAATGTCTGTGGTGCGCGGGTGTAGCTCAGTCGGTTAGAGTGCCGGCCTGTCACGCCGGAGGTCGCGGGTTCGAGCCCCGTCACTCGCGCCATTTCTTCCTGAAATGCTTCTCCAGATCATGTCGAGCGCGCTCACCGATAGCGCGTCAATCGCACCGATCCGTTCCGCTGGTTTCAGCCTTTTCGGCCATGATTTTTCCTGCGTTTTTAAGTCAAGTTTCGATTCTCGCAAACCGTCACTTCGCCGCTGTTTTGACGTAAAATTCGTGTGACTTTTTTGCGGCTGCGTCGTTCAATCGATTATTATTGTATTTGAGTGGCTTAGGCCGGAATTGTGGCCCAAAATTGCGTCAATTCTGGCAATATTGTTGCCAATGAATGCGGCAGGTGTCTTGAAAAGGTGCCTAAACTCTTGCAGAGAGGGCGCGGCTGCGCTAACCACTTTGGCGTTGCAACATATTGTCCGCTTTTTGAGACTCAAGGTCACAAAGGCAGGCCCGGCACCCGGCCGGGCAAGGAAGAGACCATGACTGAACTCCTCAGTTCCTACATTCCGATCGCAATCTTCATCGGTATCGCTCTCGTCATCGGCCTGGCGCTTCTCATTGCGCCATTTGCTGTTGCCTACAAGGCGCCGGACCCGGAAAAGCTGTCTGCTTTCGAGTGCGGTTTCAACGCCTTCGACGACGCCCGCATGAAGTTCGATATCCGCTTTTATCTGGTTTCGATTCTGTTCATCATCTTTGACCTGGAAGTCGCTTTCCTGTTCCCATGGGCGGTGTCTTTCGGTGAGATGGGCTGGTTCGGTTTCTGGTCGATGATGGTGTTCCTTCTCGTCCTGACCATCGGCTTTATCTATGAGTGGAAGAAGGGAGCGCTGGAATGGGCATGAGCCAGAACAACACCACGCTCGTTGCGCCGCAGCCGAAGGGGATCATTGATCCCTCGACCGGCAAGCCGGTTGGCAGCAACGATGCCTACTTCACTGAGATCAATGACGAGCTCGCCGACAAGGGCTTTCTCGTTACCTCTACCGACGAACTGATCACCTGGGCCCGTACCGGTTCGCTGATGTGGATGCAGTTCGGTCTTGCCTGTTGCGCCGTTGAAGGTCTGATGCAGGCCTCCGGCCCGCGTTACGACATGGAGCGCTTTGGCGTTGCTCCGCGCGCCTCACCGCGCCAGTCGGACGTGATGATCGTGGCTGGTACCTTGACGAACAAGATGGCGCCCGCTCTGCGCAAGGTCTATGACCAGATGCCGGAGCCACGTTACGTCATCTCCATGGGCTCCTGCGCCAATGGCGGCGGCTATTACCACTATTCCTACGCTGTTGTGCGTGGATGCGACCGCGTCGTCCCGGTGGATATTTACGTTCCGGGCTGTCCCCCCACGGCGGAAGCGCTGCTTTACGGCGTGCTTCTGCTGCAGAAGAAAATCCGCCGTACCGGTACGATCGAGCGCTAAGGGCAAAGGACGATTTTGGAATGAGCGAAGCTCTCAACGATCTTGCTGCTTACGTCAAGGAAGCGCGCGGTTCACTCGTCGTGTCGGCTGATATCGCCTATGGCGAACTGACGCTGAATACGACGCCTGACAACGTGATCGCGCTTTTGACCTTCCTGCGTGATGACGTTCAATGCGGGTTCGTCAATATCATTGATATCTGCGGCGTTGACTGGCCGCAGCGCGAAAAGCGCTTCGATGTCGTCTATCATCTGCTGTCGCCGCGCCAGAACCTGCGCGTGCGCGTCAAGCTGCAGGTGGAAGAAGACGAGGGCGTGCCGTCTGCCACATCCGTTTACATGGGTGCAGAGTGGTTCGAGCGTGAAGCCTGGGACATGTATGGCATTCCTTTCGAGGGCCATAAGGATCTGCGCCGCATCCTCACCGATTACGGCTTTGAAGGCCATCCGCTGCGCAAGGATTTTCCGGTTACCGGCTTTGTGGAAGTGCGTTACGATGACGTTCTGAAACGGGTTCTTTACGAACCGGTCGAACTGAAGCAGGAATTCCGTAACTTCGATTTCCTTTCCCCTTGGGAAGGGACCGAGTACGTTCTTCCCGGCGACGAAAAGGCCAAGCAATGAGCCAGGTTTCCGCGACAGAGCATGGGCAATGTCTTTGCGGCGCCGTCGGCTTTGAAGCCGAAGTGGGCGCCCGCGAATTCGGCGTTTGCCATTGCTCCATGTGCCGCCGCTGGTCGGGGGGTACGTTCATGGCTGTGGAATGCGCTGGCGTGTCCTTCCAGAATGACGAGCATCTCGGCGTCTTTTCGTCCTCGGAATGGGGCGAGCGTTGCTTCTGCACGAACTGCGGCAGCACGCTGATGTGGCGTTCGAAGGACGGCAAGCATTTCGCCGTGTCGCTGCAGGCTTTTGACAACCCGTCCAGTTTCACGTTCGCGTCGCAGATTTTCACGGATGAAAAGCCTTCGAACTATTCATTCGCCGAGACCACGCAGAACATGACCGGCCCCGAATTCATCGCCATGATCACCTCGGCGGAGCACTAGAATGACTGAGCATAACGTCCGCAACTTCACGATCAACTTCGGTCCGGAACATCCGTCCGCGCACGGCGTGCTGCGTCTGGTTCTCGAACTGGACGGTGAAATCGTCGAGCGCGTCGATCCCCATATCGGTCTGCTGCATCGCGGCACCGAAAAGCTGATCGAGACCAAGACCTACCTGCAGGCGGTACCCTATTTCGACCGCCTCGATTACGTCGCGCCGATGAACCAGGAACACGCTTTCGCGCTTGCCGTCGAAAAGCTGCTGGGCCTGGAAATCCCGATGCGCGGCCAGCTGATCCGCGTTCTCTATTCGGAAATCGGCCGCATCCTGTCGCACATCATGAACGTGACCACGCAGGCCATGGACGTGGGCGCGATGACGCCGCCGGTCTGGGGCTTTGAAGAGCGTGAAAAGCTGATGGTGTTTTATGAGCGGGCCTGTGGCGCGCGCATGCACTCGGCTTATTTCCGCCCGGGCGGTGTTCACCAGGACCTGCCGCCGGAACTGGTCGACGACATCGGCAAGTGGTGCGATCCCTTCATCACCGTCCTCGACAATATCGAGGGCCTTCTGACGGATAACCGTATCTACAAGCAGCGTAACGTCGATATCGGCGTCGTCTCGCTTGAGGACGCTTTTGCATGGGGCTTTACGGGCGTCATGGTTCGCGGCTCGGGCGCTGCCTGGGACCTGCGGCGGGCGCAGCCTTATGAGTGCTACTCCGATCTCGAATTCGATATTCCGGTCGGCAAAAACGGCGACTGCTACGATCGTTATCTGATCCGCATGCAGGAAATGCGCGAATCCGTGAAGATCATGAAGCAGTGCGTTGAACTTCTCTCCGGCAAGCATCGCATCGGCCCGGTCTCCTCGCTCGATGGCAAGGTGGTTCCGCCCAAGCGTGGTGAGATGAAGCGTTCGATGGAAGCGCTGATCCACCACTTCAAGCTCTACACCGAAGGTTACCACGTTCCCGCCGGCGAAGTTTACGCCGCCGTCGAGGCGCCGAAGGGCGAGTTCGGCGTCTACGTGGTTGCCGATGGTTCCAACAAGCCCTACCGCTGCAAGATCCGCGCGCCGGGCTACGCCCATCTTCAGGCGATGGACTTCCTGTGCAAGGGCCATCAGCTTGCCGACGTTACAGCCGTGCTCGGCTCTCTCGACATCGTGTTCGGGGAGGTTGACCGCTGATGCGTTTGCCGCTGGCCATTCCGGCTTTTCTCGCAGCGATGACGGCACCCGTTCTTGCCCAGACGGCAACGGACGAGGGTGCTGTTGCGCTGTCGAGCGGCGGCTCTTCGACCATCAAGCAGCTTCTGTCGTCGGGATACGAGATCAAGGCCTCGGTTCCCAATGGCAGCAAGTTCATCGTGTTCATGCAAAAAGACAAGGCGGCTTATGCCTGCGAATTCGTCACGGTGGCGAGATCGCGGTGTGAGACGTTAAACTGAAAAGGCGTGAGGAAGTATGTCCGTTCGTCGACTAGCCGAAGATCAGTTCCAGCCCGTGGCATTTGCCTTCAATGCGGAAAACACCGCATGGGCTGAGAAGACGATCAAGAAATATCCCGAGGGACGTCAGCAATCTGCCGTTATCCCCCTGCTCATGCGTGCGCAGGAGCAGGACGGCTGGGTTACCCGCGCCGCCATCGAAAAAATCGCAGACATGCTTGATATGGCCTATATCCGTGTCCTGGAAGTGGCGACCTTCTATACGCAGTTCCAGCTGAAGCCTGTCGGCACACGTGCTCACGTTCAGGTCTGCGGCACCACGCCCTGCATGCTGCGTGGCTCCGAAGCGCTGATGGATGTCTGCCGCAAGAAGATCCACCACGATCCGCTGCACACCAACGAAAGCGGCACGCTTTCCTGGGAAGAAGTGGAATGTCAGGGCGCCTGCGTCAACGCGCCAATGGTCATCATCTTCAAGGATGCCTATGAAGACCTGACGCCGGAGCGTCTGGAAGAGATCATCGACACGTTCGAGGCAGGCAAGGGCGATACCGTCAAGACCGGTCCGCAGATCGACCGTCATCAGTCCGTGCCCGTTGGCGGCCTGACGACGTTGACGGAAGAGATCAAGCCGGATCGTTCCAACCTCGATAAGCCCGCAGAGCCTGCAGCGGATGCCGCCCAGACGCCGCCGTCCAATGCTGCCAAGCCGAAGACCGACGCGCCGGAAACCGATCCGAAGCTGAAGACACCGGCAACGGCGCCGAAGGCTGCCGCTGAAAACGCCAAGGCTGCCGAGACCGAAGACGCCGGCAAGAAGTCGCAGTGAGAGGTTGAACCATGTTGAAAGATCAGGATCGCATCTTTACCAATCTCTACGGCCTCAAGGACAAGTCCCTGAAGGGCGTGCTGGCGCGCGGCCACTGGGATGGCACCAAGCAGATCATCGAAAAGGGCCGTGATTGGATCATCAATGAGATGAAGGCTTCGGGACTTCGCGGTCGCGGCGGCGCTGGCTTCCCGACGGGTCTCAAGTGGTCGTTCATGCCGAAGGAAAACGACGGCCGTCCGCATTACCTCGTCGTCAATGCCGACGAATCCGAGCCCGGCACCTGCAAGGACCGCGAAATCCTGCGCAACGATCCGCACACGCTGATCGAAGGCTGCGTGATCGCTGGTTTCGCCATGGGTGCGCATACGGCTTACATCTATGTTCGTGGCGAATATATGCGCGAGCGCGAAGCGCTTCAGGCAGCCATCGATGAATGCTACGATGCAGGCCTCCTCGGCGGGAACAACAAGAACGGCTGGGATTTCGACATCTACGTCCATCACGGTGCAGGTGCCTATATCTGCGGCGAAGAGACGGCATTGCTTGAAAGCCTCGAAGGCAAGAAGGGCCAGCCGCGCCTCAAGCCGCCGTTCCCGGCCAATATGGGTCTTTACGGCTGCCCGACGACCGTCAACAACGTTGAGTCCATCGCCGTTGCGCCGACCATTCTGCGTCGCGGCGCGGCCTGGTTCTCGTCGATTGGCCGTCCGAACAACGTCGGCACCAAGCTGTTCATGGTCTCCGGCCATGTTGAGCGTCCCTGCACCTTCGAAGACGCGCTCGGTCTGTCCTTCCGCGAACTGATCGAACACCACTGCGGTGGCATCCGTGGCGGCTGGGACAATCTGCTTGGCGTCATCCCCGGCGGCGCATCCTGCCCCATCGTGCGCGGTGAGGACATGAAGGACGCGATCATGGACTTCGACGGCATGCGCGAAGTGAAGTCTTCCTTCGGGACCGGCGGCATGATCGTCATGGACAAGTCCACCGACGTCATCAAGGCGATTGCCCGCATCGCGGCCTTCTTCAAGCACGAAAGCTGCGGCCAGTGCACGCCATGCCGCGAAGGCACGGGCTGGATGTGGCGCGTGCTGGAGCGTATGGTCAAGGGTAATGCGCAGAAGCGCGAGATCGACATGCTGTTCGAAGTGACGAAACAGATCGAAGGCCACACCATCTGCGCGCTCGGCGATGCTGCCGCATGGCCGGTACAGGCGCTGATCCGCAATTTCCGTCCGGAAATCGAAAAGCGCATCGACCAATATACCTACAGGGCCATGGATGATGGCGCTGTTTTGGAAGCCGCTGAATAAGCGTTGAGGCTTCGGGCGAAGCCGGAGAATTTCCGGTCTCGCGACACCATGAAGCGCCTGGCTGTTAATTGCCGGGTGCGATTAAGGATTTGTTGCGGACCGTGTGAGACACGGGACGAACAGGCAACAGGACGTAAGTAGGACCATGGCAAAGCTCAAGGTTGACGGTAAAGAGATCGAGGTTCCGGATCATTTCACGCTGTTGCAGGCGTGTGAGGAGGCTGGCGCCGAAGTTCCGCGCTTTTGTTTTCATGAGCGCTTGTCGGTCGCGGGTAACTGCCGCATGTGTCTCATCGAGGTGAAGGGCGGACCGCCGAAGCCGGCCGCTTCCTGCGCCATGGGCGTGCGCGATGTTCGCGGCGGCCCGAACGGCGAATTGCCTGAGGTCTTCACCAACACGCCGATGGTCAAGAAGGCCCGCGAAGGCGTGATGGAATTCCTGCTCATCAACCACCCGCTGGATTGCCCGATCTGCGACCAGGGCGGCGAATGCGACCTGCAGGACCAGGCCATGGCCTTCGGTATCGCCGGTTCGCGTTACGCGGAAAACAAGCGCGCGGTTGAAGACAAATATATCGGCCCGCTCGTCAAGACGGTCATGAACCGTTGCATCCACTGCACACGCTGCGTCCGTTTCACGACCGAAGTTGCCGGCATTGCCGAACTCGGCCTCATCGGCCGCGGCGAAGATGCCGAGATCACCACCTATCTAGAACAGGCGATGACATCAGAGCTTCAGGGCAACGTCGTTGATCTCTGCCCGGTCGGCGCGCTCACCTCCAAGCCCTTCGCCTTCACCGCCCGTCCTTGGGAACTGAACAAGACCGAAACCATCGACGTGATGGACGCTCTCGGTTCGGCCATCCGCGTCGATACCCGCGGCCGCGAAGTCATGCGCGTCATGCCGCGCGTCAACGAGGCGATTAATGAAGAGTGGATCTCCGACAAGAGCCGCTTCATCTGGGACGGCCTGAAGACGCAGCGCCTTGACCGGCCTTACGTCCGTAAAGATGGTCGCCTTCAGCCCGCAACCTGGGGCGAAGCGTTCGGCGCGATCAAGCAGGCTGTTGCCGCAACGTCCGGCAACAAGATCGGCGCGATCGCTGGCGATCTGTCGTCCGTCGAAGAAATGTTCGCGCTGAAGTCGCTTCTGGCTTCGCTCGGCTCCGCCAATGTCGATTGCCGCCAGGATGGTGCAGCGCTTGACCCGTCGCTCGGCCGCGCCAGCTATCTGTTCAATACCACCATCGAAGGTATCGAACAGGCCGACGCCTTGCTGATCGTTGGTTCCAACCCGCGTTACGAAGCGGCTGTCCTCAACGCCCGCATTCGCAAGCGCTGGCGTCGTGGCGGCTTCCCGATCGGCGTGATCGGCGAAGCTGGCGAGCTGCGTTACAATTACGAATATCTCGGTTCGGGTGCTGAAACCCTGTCCGATCTCGCCAATGGCTCCCACAGCTTCATTGAGAAGCTGAAGTCCGCCAAGAATCCTTTGATCATCGTCGGTCAGGGTGCTTTGTCTCGCGCTGATGGCGCTGCCGTACTGGCCGCTGCTGCCAAGCTCGCGACCTCGGTCGGCGCTGTCACCGAAGAGTGGAACGGGTTCTCGGTTCTGCACACTGCCGCTGCCCGTGTTGGCGGTCTCGATATCGGCTTCGTGCCGGGCGAGGGCGGTGTCGCCGCAGCCGACATGGTCGCCTCGATGGATGTTCTCTTCCTGCTCGGCGCCGATGAACTCGACCTGTCGAACAAGGGCGCGAAGTTCACCGTCTATATCGGCAGCCATGGCGATCAGGGCGCGATGAACGCCGACGTTATCCTTCCGGGTGCGGCCTATACCGAAAAATCCGGTATCTGGGTCAACACCGAAGGCCGTGTGCAGGTTGGCAACCGTGCCGGTTTCGCACCGGGCGAGGCCCGTGAAGACTGGGCGATCCTGCGTGCGCTGTCCGACGTCCTCGGCAAGAAACTGCCCTTCGATTCGCTGTCTGCCTTGCGCGGCCAGCTCTACGTCGCGCATCCGCATCTGGCGGAAACCGACGAGATCGTTGCCGGCAAGGCTTCCGATATCGAGGCTCTGGCTGCTAAAACGGGCTCGCTTGTGAAGTCGGCGTTTGCTTCGCCGGTAAAAGACTTTTATTTGACGAACCCGATTGCGCGCGCCTCTGCCGTCATGGCCGAGTGCTCCGCATTGGCCCGCAACAATTTCCAGGCTGCGGCAGAGTAAGGGTAGGGGATTATGGAATCGTTTTTCTGGAGCTACGTCTGGCCCGCGCTGATCATGGTCGGCCAGTCCCTGCTGCTTCTTGTCGTTCTTCTGGTGTCGATCGCGTTTCTGCTTCTTGCCGACCGTAAGGTCTGGGCGGCGGTTCAGCTGCGCCGTGGTCCGAACGTCGTTGGTCCCTTTGGTCTGTTCCAGTCCTTCGCCGACCTTCTGAAGTTCATCCTGAAAGAGCCCGTCATTCCAGCCGGCGCGAACAAGGCGGTCTTCCTTCTGGCGCCGCTTGTTGCCGTGACGCTGGCGCTTGCCACCTACGCGGTCATTCCGTTCGCTGATGGCTGGGTTGTCGCCAATATCAATGTCGGCATTCTCTACATCTTCGCGATCTCGTCGCTTGAAGTGTATGGCATCATCATGGGTGGCTGGGCTTCGAACTCGAAATATCCTTTCCTCGGCGCGTTGCGTTCTGCCGCGCAGATGGTGTCTTACGAAGTCTCGATCGGTCTCGTTATCGTCACCGTTCTGCTCTGCGTCGGCTCGCTGAATCTTACGGATATCGTTCTGGCGCAGCGTACCGGCCTCGGCACCATGCTCGGCCTGCCGGCCTCGTTCCTTGACTGGCACTGGCTGTCGCTGTTCCCGATGTTCATCGTGTTCTTCATCTCGGGCCTTGCCGAAACCAACCGTCCTCCCTTCGACCTTCCGGAAGCGGAATCGGAACTGGTTGCCGGTCACATGGTGGAATATGGCTCCACGCCCTACATGATGTTCATGCTCGGTGAATATGCCGCAATCGTGCTGATCTGCTGCCTCACCACCATTCTTTTCCTTGGCGGCTGGCTGCCGATCGTGGATGTATGGTTCCTGAACTGGGTGCCTGGTATCATCTGGTTCGCGCTGAAGGGCTGCATGGTCTTCTTCATGATCGCGCTCACCAAGGCCTTCGTTCCGCGTTACCGTTACGACCAGCTCATGCGCCTTGGCTGGAAGGTGTTCCTGCCGCTGTCGCTCGCCATGGTCGTTATCGTTGCATTCGTACTGAAGCTGACGGGGTGGGCCGGTTGATGTCCAAACTCCTCGCTCAAAGATCTGGAGACTGAGATGGCAAGCCTCTCCCAAGCCGTCAACTCGCTGTTCCTCAAGGAATTCGTCGGCGCGATCTTCCTGACGATGCGTCACTTCTTCAAGCAGAAGGCGACGATCAATTATCCTTTCGAAAAGGGACCGGTCTCGCCGCGCTTCCGTGGCGAACACGCGCTGCGCCGCTACCCGAACGGTGAAGAACGCTGCATCGCCTGCAAGCTGTGTGAAGCGATCTGTCCTGCTCAGGCGATCACCATCGAAGCCGGCCCGCGTCGCAACGACGGCACGCGCCGGACGGTGCGTTACGATATCGACATGGTGAAGTGCATCTATTGCGGCTTCTGCCAGGAAGCCTGCCCGGTCGATGCCATCGTTGAGGGCCCGAACTTCGAATTCGCGACGGAAACCCGCGAAGAGCTTTATTTCGACAAGCAGAAGCTTCTCGACAATGGCGACCGCTGGGAGCGTGAAATCGCGCGCAACCTCGCACTGGATGCACCTTACCGTTAAGGTGCAACCGTCTTTCCGGGGGCAATCCCGGAGAGCGAAGAAAAGTAAAATGCCTGCGCGGTTTTCGCCGGCGGGGACGAAACGGGCGAGGGGGCGTTAAGCCCTCTTCTCCCGATGAGGACAAGAAGGCACCAAGATGGGTCTGCACGCTGTATTCTTTTATATATTCGCTTTCGTCGCCGTGGCGTCTGCGTTCATGGTCATCGCCTCGAAGAACCCCGTCCATTCGGTGCTCTTCCTGATTTTGACCTTTTTCAACGCAGCCGCGCTGTTCCTGCTGACGGGGGCCGAGTTCCTCGCCATGATCCTGCTGGTGGTTTATGTGGGCGCGGTGGCGGTGCTGTTCCTCTTTGTCGTCATGATGCTGGACGTGGATTTCGCCGAACTGCGCTCCGGTGTGCTGCAATATGCTCCTGTTGGCGCACTGATCGGCGTCATCCTGGCGGCGGAACTGATCGTTGTGGTTGGTGGCAGCATGCTGAACCCGATCGCGGCAAAGTCCATCACCATGCCCATCCCGCCTGTGGCCGAACGCACCAATACGGCCGCACTCGGTGACGTGCTCTATACCAATTACGTCTACTTCTTCCAGCTCGCCGGTCTCGTGCTGCTGGTGGCCATGATCGGCGCCATCGTGCTGACGCTGCGTCATCGCACCGACATCAAGCGACAGGACATCTCCACGCAGGTTGGTCGCGACCCGAAGACCGCCGTTACCACGGTCAAGGTCAAGCCGGGCCAAGGCATCTGAAGGCGAACGGATCCAAGGAAAAAGAATATGGAAATCGGTCTTTCCCACTACCTGACGGTCAGCGCCATCCTCTTCACGATCGGCGTCTTCGGCATCTTCCTCAACCGGAAGAATGTCATCGTCATCCTCATGTCGATCGAGCTTATCCTGCTTGCGGTCAACCTTAACATGGTGGCGTTTTCGTCGTTCCTGAACGATATCGTCGGCCAGGTCTTCGCATTGTTCATCCTGACCGTTGCTGCTGCCGAAGCGGCCATCGGTCTTGCAATACTCGTTGTCTTCTACCGCAACCGCGGATCGATCGCCGTCGAAGACGTCAATATGATGAAGGGCTGATAAGGCTATGATCTACAAGGCTATCGTCTTTCTTCCACTGATCGGCTTCCTGATCGCCGGCCTGTTCGGCCGGTCCATCGGCGCCAAGGCTTCGGAATATGTCACCACCGGTCTGATGATCGTGGTCGCGATCCTGTCGTGGATCGTGTTCTTCAACGTCGCGCTTGCCCATGGCGAGCCGGGCGAGGTGATCAAGGTCACCGTGCTGCGCTGGATCCAGTCCGGCGGCATCGATGTCGAATGGGCGTTCCGCATCGATACGCTGACGGCCGTCATGTTCGTCGTCGTCAACACCGTCTCGACGCTCGTGCACCTGTATTCGATCGGATACATGCACCACGATCCGCATCGTCCGCGCTTCTTTGCCTATCTGTCGCTCTTCACCTTCGCCATGCTGATGCTGGTGACCTCGGACAACCTGCTGCAGATGTTCTTCGGCTGGGAAGGCGTGGGTCTGGCGTCCTATCTGCTGATCGGCTTCTGGTTCAAGAAGCCCTCCGCATCGGCTGCCGCCATGAAGGCCTTCATCGTCAACCGCGTCGGTGACTTCGGTTTCATTCTCGGCATTGGCGGCGTGTTCGTGCTGTTCGGCTCGATCAATTTCGAAACGATCTTCGCTGCCGCAGCGACCTATCTGCCGGCTGAAGGCGCTGCCTCGACGGAAACCGTCATCAACCTGTTCGGAATGCATCTGGACAAGGCCAATGCAATGACGGGCGTCTGCCTGCTGCTCTTCATGGGCGCGATGGGTAAGTCGGCGCAGTTCCTGCTGCACACCTGGCTGCCGGACGCGATGGAAGGCCCGACACCGGTTTCGGCCCTCATTCACGCCGCAACCATGGTCACCGCCGGCGTCTTCCTCGTCGCCCGCATGTCGCCGCTGTTCGAACTGTCGCATGATGCCTTGACGGTCGTCACGCTGATCGGCGCGATCACTGCCTTCTTTGCGGCAACCGTTGGCCTCGTACAGAACGACATCAAGCGCGTTATCGCCTATTCGACCTGCTCGCAGCTCGGTTACATGTTCGTGGCGCTTGGCGTCGGTGCTTACGGTGCTGCCGTGTTCCACCTCTTCACGCACGCCTTCTTCAAGGCTCTCCTGTTCTTGTGCGCCGGCTCGGTCATCCATGCCGTCGATGGCGAGCAGGACATGCGTTACATGGGCGGTCTGCGCAAGCATATCCCCATCACCTTCTGGACGATGACTGTCGGCACGCTGGCGCTGACCGGCGTCGGTATTCCGGGCACGATGATCGGTTTTGCCGGCTTCTTCTCGAAGGACGTCATCATCGAATCCGCTTATGCCTCGCATTCGGTTCTGTCCGGTTTCGCCTTCACGCTGCTGGTTATCGCCGCGCTGTTCACCAGCTTCTACTCCTGGCGTCTGGCCTTCATGACCTTCTTCGGCAAGCCGCGTGCATCTGCCGACGTCATGCACCATGTGCATGAATCGCCGATGGTCATGCTGATCCCGCTCTTTATCCTCACCGTTGGTGCGATCTTCGCCGGTGTCGCATTCGAAGGTTATTTCTTCGGCCATGAATATGCCGAATTCTGGAAGGGCGCTCTCTTTACGCTCCCGGAAAACGAGATCCTCGAAGAGTTCCACCACGTTCCGCTGTGGGTGAAGTGGAGCCCGTTCGTCGCTATGGCGCTTGGTTTCGTGACCGCATGGTACATGTACATCAAGTCGCCGGAGACGCCGAAGCGTCTGGCCGAGACCCATCGTGGCCTCTACCAGTTCCTTCTCAACAAGTGGTATTTCGACGAACTCTACGACTTCCTCTTCGTTCGTTCCGCAAAGGCGCTCGGCCGCTTCCTGTGGAAGAAGGGCGACGTCGCCGTCATCGATCACTATGGACCGAACGGCATTGCAGCGCGTGTGGTTGACGTGACCAACCGCATGGTGCGCCTGCAATCCGGTTACCTCTATCACTATGCCTTTGCGATGCTGATCGGCATCGCGGCGCTTGTCACCTGGATGATGCTCGGGAGTGCCCTCTGATGACCGATTGGCCCATTCTTTCAACGGTCACCTTTCTGCCGCTCGTCGGCGTGGTGCTCCTGCTTCTGACGAATGAGAACGGCCCCTATGGTCGCCGCAACATTCTCAACGTCTCGCTGCTGACGACGGTCTTCACCTTCATCGTGTCGCTGTTCATCTGGATCGGTTTCGACAATTCGAACCCCGGCTTCCAGATGGTCGAGAAGCATCAATGGTTCGGTAACATCGCCGCCTACCATCTTGGCGTCGACGGCATCTCCATGCTGTTCGTTATCCTCACCACTTTCCTCATGCCGTTCTGCGTGCTGGCAAGCTGGGATTCGATCGAAAAGCGCATCAAGGAATACATGATCGCCTTCCTGCTGCTGGAAGTCGTCATGATCGGCGTCTTTGTGGCGCTGGATACGGTTCTCTTCTACGTCTTCTTCGAAGCGACGCTGATTCCGATGTTCATCATCATCGGTGTCTGGGGCGGCAAGGATCGCGTTTACGCGTCCTACAAGTTCTTCCTCTACACGCTGCTCGGCTCGGTTCTGACGATGCTCGCCATCATGGCCATGTATTGGCAGGCCGGCACGACCGACATGACCGAACTGCTGAAATACGGCTTCCCGGCCGGCATGCAGACCTGGCTGTGGCTTGCCTGTTTCGCCGCCTTCTCGGTCAAGATGCCGATGTGGCCGGTGCACACCTGGCTGCCGGATGCCCACGTTCAGGCCCCGACCGCAGGTTCGGTCATTCTGGCTGGCGTCATGCTGAAGCTCGGCGGTTACGGTTTCATCCGCTTCTCGTTGTCGATGTTCCCCTTAGCGTCGGATTATTTCGCACCCTTCGTCTTCACGCTGTCGGTTCTCGCCATCATCTACACCTCGCTGGTGGCGATGATGCAGGACGACATCAAGAAGCTGATCGCCTATTCCTCCGTTGCTCACATGGGTTACGTCACCATGGGCATCTTCGCTGCCAACGTTCAGGGCGTGCAGGGTGCAATCTTCCAGATGCTGTCGCACGGCATCGTGTCGGGCGCGCTCTTCCTCTGCGTCGGCGTCGTTTACGACCGTCTCCATACCCGCGAAATCGCGGCCTATGGCGGCCTCGTCAACAACATGCCGAAATATGCCGTGGCCTTCATGATCTTCACCATGGCCAATGTCGGTCTGCCCGGCACGTCCGGCTTCATCGGTGAATTCCTCACGCTCATCGGTGTGTTCCGCGCCAACACGCTGGTCGCACTCTTTGCTGCCACCGGCGTCATCCTCTCGGCCGCCTATGCGCTGTGGCTTTACCGCCGCGTGATCTTCGGCGCGCTTGAGAAGGAAAGCCTGAAGAGCCTGCTCGATCTGTCGACCCGCGAAAAGGTCATCCTTTATCCGCTGGTCGTGCTGACGATCTTCTTCGGTGTCTATCCGGCACCGGTGTTCGATGCGACAGCCGCATCGGTCGATCTTCTGGTAAACAACTATTCGGCTGCACTGCAGGCGGCGCAAAATGTTGCGCTCTCTATGAATTGACGACAGGACCCGTTGGACATGACCGCTGAAATCCTTTTTGCCAGTCTGCACATTGCGACGCCCGAGCTGATCCTTGCGGTCGGCGCGCTGGCGCTGCTCATGATTGGCGTCTTCTCGGGCGACAAGTCGACAACGACGGTCACCGGCCTTGCCGTTGCCCTCCTGCTCGTCGTCGGTCTCTGGATCATCTTTGCCCCCGCATCGGGCGTTGCTTTCGGCGGTGTCTACATCGCCGATGCCTTCGGGAACTTCATGAAGGTGCTGGCGCTGATCGGCTCCATCACCGCCATGATCCTCGCCGTCGGTCAGGGCCGCTTCGAGCCGATCGGCCGTTTCGAATATCCGGTGCTGCTGGTTCTCGCGACGCTCGGCATCCTGCTGATGATCTCGGCCAATAACCTGATCTCGCTCTACATGGCGCTGGAACTGCAGTCGCTCGCGCTCTACGTCGTCTGCGCCATCAACCGCGAAAGCCTGCGGTCCACGGAAGCGGGCCTGAAGTATTTCGTTCTCGGCGCACTGTCCTCGGGCATGCTGCTTTACGGCATGTCGTTGGTCTACGGTTTTACCGGCAATACCGGCTTTACCGAAATTGCCCAGGTACTGGCCTCGGAAACCCGTTCGCTCGGCCTCGTTTTCGGTCTGGTTTTCGTGCTGGCCGGTCTGGCATTCAAGATTTCCGCCGTTCCGTTCCACATGTGGACGCCGGACGTTTATGAAGGCGCTCCGACCCCGGTCACGGCCTTCCTCTCGGCTGCGCCGAAGATCGGCGCCATGGCGATCCTCGTTCGCATCGTCGTCGAAGCGTTCCAGCCCGTGTTCGCCGACTGGCAGCAGATCGTCGTCTTCATCTCCATCGCGTCCATGCTGCTTGGTTCGTTTGCCGCAATCGGTCAGAAGAATATCAAGCGCCTGATGGCCTATTCCTCCATCGGTCATATGGGTTATGCGCTGGTCGGCCTTGCCGCTGGCACGCAGGCGGGTGTTGCTGGCGTTATCCTGTACATGGCCGTCTACATGGTCATGACTCTTGGCACCTTTGCCTGCATCCTCGCCATGCGCCGCAAGGAAATCGGCAATGTCGAGAATGTCGAAGATCTCGCCGGTGTTTCGTCTTCCAATCCCTTCATGGCGGTCGTGCTGACGATCCTGATGTTCTCGCTTGCCGGCATTCCGCCGCTCGCCGGCTTCTTCGGCAAGTACTACGTGTTCCTCGCCGCCATCGAAGCGAAGCTATACCCGCTCGCCATCATCGGTGTGATCGGCTCGGTGGTCGGCGCCTATTATTACATTCGCGTCGTCAAGGTCATGTGGTTCGATGAAGCCAAGGACAAGTTCGAGCGTCCGTCGGGTGAACTGAAAGTGGTTTATGCGCTCTCGGCCTTCTTCACCGTCGCCTTTATCGTGTTCGGCGGTGCGCTTGGCAACGCGGTCACGGCTGCGGCGAAGACCTTCTTTTGAGCAGTACACGAACGAATACGGGCCGGATGTCCATCGATGATATCAGGCACGAGGCGATGGCGGAAACGCCATCGACCAATCTGGAATGTTTCGCCCGGGCACGGGCGGGGGATGGCGGCAACCTGTGGGTTACCGCCGTCCGCCAGACCGGCGGCCGGGGCCGCCGAGGCCGGCCCTGGGTCTCAGAGCCCGGCAATCTCTACGCTTCTCTTCTTCTGATCGATCCCGCGCCGATGGAGCGCATCGGCTCTCTGCCGCTCGCTTCTGCGCTGGCGGTTTATCGCGCCATTCGCGCGGTGCTGCCGCCGGGCGGCGACGCGCTTGAAATCAAGTGGCCAAACGATGTGCTCATCGGCCGCCGCAAGACCTGCGGCATCCTGATGGAGGCGGAGCTTTTGCCAGACGGCCGCCGCGCCATCGTCATCGGCATTGGTATCAATATCGCCCATAAGCCCGACAATCCGCTTTATCCCGTCACGATGCTATCGGAACATGGTGCATCCTGCTCGCCCGAGGAACTGTTCGCCCATCTCTTCCGTGAGACGACCGAGGTTCTGCGCGAATGGGATGAGGGCAGGGGCGTATCTGGCATCATCGCCAGCTGGCGGGCGGCGGCCTGTGGCATTGGCGAACATATCACCGTCAACTTCCCGGATCGTTCGATCGGCGGGCGTTTTGTCGGAATTGATGATAATGGTTATCTGCTGCTGGATGAGGACGAGGGCGCAAGACGCTCCATCGCCGCCGGCGACGTGTTTTTCGGATGAGGCGAACGGTGCGGGCAAAAGATCCGCGCCGAACCCTATCCCAGAGGTTGGAGCTTTCCTGCGGCTCATGAAATGCAGGGCGACAAACCGGCTCCGCATCGGCCCGGTCGATCAGATGGTTCAACAGGTCCGATGCGGGATAGCAGCGGCAAGGCGCGGCATGACGCCGTCCTGCGCGCGTTTTGTGAATGGATAAGAAAAACAATGGCTCAACAGGACGAACTGGTTTTTGTGCCGCTTGGCGGCGTGGGTGAAATCGGCATGAATCTGGCGCTTTACGGCTACGGGCCGGCAAGCAGGCGCGAATGGATCATGGTGGATTGCGGCGTGACCTTTGCCGGCTTGGATTTGCCGGGCGTCGATCTGGTCCTGCCCGATATCAGCTATATCGAGGCGCAGAAGAAAAACCTCAAGGGCATCATCATCACCCACGCCCACGAGGACCACTATGGTGCGCTGAACGATCTCTGGCCCGGCCTCAATGTGCCGGTCTATGCCTCGGCCTTCACCGCCGGCATGCTGGAGGCGAAGCGCGCTTATGAAGGCACCCGCGCGGAAATTCCAATCACGCCGTTCAAGGCGGGCGACCGCATTAATGTCGGCCCCTTCGAAATTGAAGCCGTTGGCGTCAACCACTCCATTCCCGAGCCGATGTCACTGGTCATCCGCACGCCACTCGGCAATGTCATCCACACCGGTGACTGGAAGATCGACGAAGCGCCGTCACTTGGGCCGTTGACGGATGAAGCCCGGTTCCGCGCCATCGGTGAAGAGGGCGTTCTGGCACTGATGTGCGACAGCACCAACTCCGTGCGCGACGGCGTGTCGCCTTCCGAGCATGAGGTTTCGGAAGGCCTGCGCCAGATCATCGAAAATGCCGAGGGCCGCGTGGCCGTCACCACCTTCTCCTCCAATGTCGGGCGCATCCGCTCGATCGCGCAGGCGGCTGAGGCTGCCGGTCGTGAAGTGCTGCTGCTTGGCTCGTCGCTGAAGCGCGTCGTCAACGTGTCGCAGGACCTCGGCATCATGGAAGGCATCAAGCCGTTCCTCGCTGAAGATGAATTCGGTTATATTCCCCGTGATCGTGTGGTGCTGATCCTGACCGGTTCGCAGGGCGAACCGCGTGCAGCGCTCGCCAAGCTTTCCCGGGATGAGATGCGCAATGTGGCGCTCGCGTCCGGCGATACGGTCGTATTTTCGTCACGCGCCATCCCCGGCAATGAAAAGGCGATCATTGATATCAAGAACGGTTTGATCGAACAGGGCGTGCACATCGTCACTGACAATGAGGCGCTGGTACACGTCTCCGGCCATCCGCGCCGTAACGAGCTTCTGAGGATGTATGAATGGACAAAGCCGCAGATCGTCGTGCCCGTCCATGGCGAAGCGGCGCATCTCGTGGCGCAGAAGGAACTGGCCGAGCAGGCTGGCATTTCCCAGGTGCCGAAGGTGCGCAACGGCAACGTTCTGCGCCTCGCACCCGGTCCTGCCGAAGTGATCGATGACGTGCCACACGGCCGCGTCTTCAAGGACGGCAATCTCATCGGTGACATGGACGAGATGGGCATCAGCAACCGCCGCAAGCTCTCCTTTGCGGGCCATGTCTCGGTGAATGTCGTGCTGGACAGCCGTTATGATTTCCTCGGCGATCCCGATGTCGTGCCTTTCGGCCTGCCGGAATTCGATGACGAGGATGAGGCGATGGAGGACACGCTTTATGACGCCGTGCTCGGCGCCGTCGAAAGCATTCCGCGCGCCCGCCGCAAAGATCTGGAATTGCTGCGCGAAGCCGTGCGCCGCGCCGTGCGCGCCGCCGCCAATCAGAGTTGGGGCAAGAAGCCGATCGTGACGGTTTTTGTGACGAAGGTGTAAGCCGGGAAGCAGGAGCTTTCGGGCGATAGTATTATCCGCTCTCCGTCACCCCGCATTAGATCCGGGGTCCAGCGCGATCAAGTCCTTGATCGCGTAAAGACTCGTCTCACGGCGCAGACGCGCCGTGGCTGGATGCCGGATCAAGTGCGGCATGGCGGAGGAGAGGTCCTCCGCCTTCGTGAGCGACCTCACGGTACCTGCTCAAAGCGCGGTTCTGGTCGTCCTTCCAAGGCTTTTTGCGCTTCTTGCAGAGAAGTGATTCCGGTTTGCGGATGAATGCGATACAAGGGCGCATTGTGCAGGAGGATCACATGCCGTTTCTTTCGCTCTTCGCCGTTTATTTCATCGTCTGGTGGACGGTGCTTTTCATCGTGCTTCCGATTGGTCTGCGCACCCAGGACGATGACGGCGACGTGGCGCTGGGCACGGTTGCCAGCGCCCCATCCAGCTTCAGGGGCGGACGGATCGTCTTGTGGACGACCCTCATTTCGGCGCTGATCTGTGGGATCTGGTACGGTGGAAGCTGGTGGTTCGGCGTGAGCCTTGATGACCTGCCGAGAATTATCCCCGTTTTTGATTGAATGGCGCCGCCGCCACGCGGGTCATCGTGGCGCGTGACATCTCGCTGCTAGCGAATGAGAGTGCCTGTTAAGGAGGCAACTCGGCGCGGATCTCTCGTGCAAAGCGTCATACGGATGTCACATGGATCGTGCACACACCATCCAAAGTGGTGCATCGACGGTCGGCATTTGCCCTCATGAAGGAGCTAAAGAGCGAAACCGGGTTCGAAGCAAAAAAAAACAAGGCCTTTCAGCCTTGTTTTCCAGTTTTCGCGTGATCTGTAACCGTTACCGGGGCAGCGAACGAGCGCGCCTAAGATCTAATCCTCCCAAGACTGACCGCGAAATGACAAGAATTTAAACTTCCTGCCTCTTTTGTAAGCTAAAGCTAGCTCAAAGCCCCATGCTTGTCATCTTGTTTTTTGCATATTTGTTACAGTCGGCAAAAAATTCCCTGTGGTGCATTATGTCGCACCCAAGCAAGAATAATATTCCGGCCAAAGCGTTTTGACGAGAATTAGGTATCGCGAAAATACCTTGAAATCGCCTTTATCGCTCTTTTCATGGCGGGTTTTCATCCGGGCCGGAAACGGCTATATCCGGCGCCAATATCCCTCTATTCGGGGCGATTCCCGCGCTTCACGCGCGCTCGTCCGCATCAATGGAAGCCGTCATGCGTCTTAGCCGTTATTTCCTGCCCATCCTGAAGGAAAACCCCAAGGAAGCCGAGATTGTGTCTCACCGCCTCATGCTGCGTGCCGGGATGATCCGGCAGCAATCGGCTGGCATCTATTCCTGGCTGCCACTCGGCAAACGCGTGCTCGATAAGGTTAACAAGATCATCCGCGAGGAGCAGAACCGCTCCGGCGCCATCGAGCTCCTGATGCCCACCCTGCAGTCGGCAGAGCTGTGGCAGGAAAGCGGCCGTTATGACGATTACGGCAAGGAAATGCTGCGCATCAAGGACCGCCAGGATCGCCAGATGCTCTATGGCCCCACCAACGAGGAGATGATCACCGACATCTTCCGTTCGTACGTGAAGTCCTACAAGAACCTGCCGCTGAACCTCTATCATATCCAGCTGAAGTTCCGCGACGAGGTGCGTCCGCGCTTCGGCACCATGCGCTCGCGCGAGTTCCTGATGAAGGACGCTTATTCCTTCGACCTTACGAAGGAAGACGCGATCCATTCCTACAACAAGATGTTCGTGGCGTACCTGCGCACGTTCGAGCGGCTCGGCTTGCGTGCCATTCCCATGCGCGCCGATACCGGCCCGATCGGCGGCAATCACAGCCACGAGTTCATCATTCTGGCAGATACCGGCGAATCCGAGGTCTTCTGCCACAAGAGCTTCCTGGACCGCGCCATTCCCGCTGAAAGCACCGACTTCGACGATGTCGAAGCATTGCAGGGCGTGTTTGACGAATGGACGGCTGATTACGCCGCCACCTCTGAAATGCATGACGAAGCCGCCTATGACGCGATTCCTGAGGGCGAACGCCTTTCGGCACGCGGCATTGAGGTCGGCCACATCTTCTATTTTGGCACGAAATATTCCGAGCCGATGGGCGCAAAAGTGCAGGGCAAAGACGGAAAAGAACACCCTGTCCACATGGGTTCCTACGGCATCGGACCAACACGCCTTGTTCCCGCCATCATTGAAGCATCGCATGACGAGAACGGAATCATCTGGCCGGCTTCGGTCGCTCCTTTCGACGTCGTGATCATCAACATGAAGGCTGGAGACGCGGCCTGCGATGCAGCTTGCGAAAAGCTGTATTACCAGCTCTCCAACGCCGGCAAGGATGTTCTCTACGACGATACGGACGACCGTGCGGGCCAGAAATTCGCCACGGCCGATCTGATTGGCGTGCCGCTGCAGATCATCGTCGGCCCGCGTTCGGTCGCGAATGGCGAAGTCGAAGTGAAGGATCGCAAGACCGGCGAGCGGGAAACCGTCACAGTCGAGGCGGCAATGAACAGGGTGCTGGCCTGAGCGCAAGCGCTAGCCGGAGCGGCCCAGTCGATGGTCGCTCCGCTTTTGCATCGCCGATGCCAAGGAAATACAGGCCGGGTTTTGGAAAAGCCGGCCTTGCAGTTTGAAATCAGGGAGACGACATGGCACAAGCCGAGGCTGAAAAGGGTGCGGCTGTTTCCGCCGGGGTAAAGACCGCCCGGCCGTTTTCCGCTTTTGAACGGATGGTGGCCTGGCGCTACCTGCGGTCACGGCGCAAGGAAGCCTTCATTTCCGTCATTGCCGGTTTTTCCTTTGTCGGCATTATGCTGGGCGTAGCGACGCTCATCATCGTCATGGCCGTCATGAACGGTTTCCGCACGGAGCTGATCTCCCGCATTCTCGGCATCAACGGCCACATGATCGTGCAGCCGATCGATCAGCCCTTCAACAATTACGATGAACTGGCGAAGAAGTTCGCCGCCGTTCCCGGCGTCACCATGGCGTTGCCGCTGGTGGAGGGCCAGACGCTCGCCTCCGGCCGCGGCGGTGCGGGCTCCGGCGCTCTGGTGCGCGGTGTGCGCCAGGAGGATATCGACAAGGTCAAGGAGGTCGCCACCAACATCAAGACCGGCGATCTCGTTGGCTTCATGGCAGGTGACGGCGTCCTCGTCGGTTCCAGGCTTGCATCGCAATTGGGTGTCACGGCTGGCGATGATATCACCCTCATATCACCGGAAGGTGACGTAACCCCGATGGGGGTTAATCCGCGCGTCAAATCCTACAAGATCTCCGGTGTCTTCGAGATCGGCATGTCCGAATACGACGCCTCGATGATCTATATGCCGCTCTCGGAGGCGCAGCTTTATTTCAACGCAGACGGAGTCGTGCAGTCCATCGAGCTCTATGTCAGCCGCCCGGATGACGTTGACGGCATCCGCCCGCTGGTGGAACAGGCGGCTGAAAGGCAGGTCTACATCACCGACTGGCGGCAGCGGAACCAGACCTTCTTCTCCGCCCTGCAGGTGGAGCGGAACGTGATGTTCATGATCCTGACGCTCATCGTCCTGGTCGCGGCGCTCAACATCATTTCCGGCCTGATCATGCTGGTAAAGGACAAGGGCAGTGATATCGCCATTTTGCGCACCATGGGCGCAAGCTCAGGTGCCGTGATGCGCATCTTTTTCATGACAGGAGCGGCGATCGGCACGGTCGGTACCTTCGCTGGCGTGGCGCTTGGTGTCCTCGTGTGTCTCAATGTCGAATCCATCCGGCAGTTCTTCTCCTGGATTTCGGGCACGGTGCTGTTTGATCCGCAGCTCTATTTCCTCAGCCAGCTTCCGGCCGAAATGGATATTGGTGAGACCATCACGGTCGTCATCATGGCTCTGACGCTCTCTTTCCTGGCAACGATCTTCCCGGCCTGGCGTGCTTCCAAGCTCGATCCGGTTCAGGCCCTGCGTTACGAATAAGGACCGCTTCGCAATATGGCAAAAAAAACAGTGCTGCGGCTTACCGGTGTCGAAAGAACCTATGGTCAGGGCGAGACATCGCTTTCCATCCTGCGCAAGGCGGATTTCCAGTTAAAGAGCGGTGAGATGGTGGCGCTGGTCGCCCCCTCCGGCACCGGAAAATCGACTTTGCTGCATCTCGCCGGGCTTCTCGAACATCCAGACGCCGGCGAAGTTTATATCAACGACGCGCCGTGTAACGGCCTGCCGGATGAGACGCGCACGGCGATCCGCCGCAGTGACATCGGCTTCGTTTATCAGTTCCACCATCTCCTGCCAGAGTTTTCAGCAGTTGAGAACGTGATGATGCCGCAGCTCATTGCTGGCCTCACGCAGGCAGAGGCCCGCAAGCGCGCGAGTGCGTTGCTGGATTACATGCGGGTAGGACACCGCGGAGAACACCGGCCGGCCGAACTTTCCGGCGGTGAACAGCAGCGTGTCGCCATTGCCCGCGCGGTCGCCAACGCGCCCCTCCTGCTTCTGGCTGATGAACCGACCGGCAATCTCGATCCGGAAACGGCATCCTATGTCTTCGACGCGCTGGAGGCGCTGGTGCGACAGTCGGGCCTCGCCGCCCTCATCGCCACCCATAATCACGAGCTTGCCGGCCGTATGGACCGGCGTGTGACGCTCGCCGAAGGAAAGATCGTCGACTTCTGACCCTGACCGGCAGGGCAGCATCTGTCTCTCAGCATTCCGAACGCAGTGGCGGATCGTCATCTGGACGCCGAGACCATGCCATAGCAAAGCGCTGGGTTGCTGGCCTGGGCGATGTCGGCGTCGCGATCCAAGGATAAGCGTCCTTACTACATGATTTTTTTTGAACCCGGAGGTTTTGCCACCTCCGGGTTTTTTGCTTTGGAGTCAGCGACTTGTTTGGCTGCTCGCGGGAACCCGCGGCGATTCTCCTGCATTGGCAAGAGGAACATCGACAGAACCCTGTTGACAAACGAACAGAATGAGAACAAAGTTAGAACATAACGAGTAAGGAGAGACCAATGACTGATTTCATCCGTGACGTTGCCGCTTTCACCTCCATCGCTGTCTTCGTTGCCAGCTTTTCGGTGATCCTCACCGCCCTGTGAAGAAGACACCGGCGCAGAAGCCTGTATGGACACCGTAAGGCGGTGGACATTGAGCGCCGGAAATCGGAAAATCGCCCCCGTGATTCAGAATGACAGGATGATGATATGGGCGATATGGTTGTGCATGGAGAGAGCTCTGGCGACACCGTGAAAACACCCGGTTTCGTCCACCTTCGGGTGCACTCCGCTTATTCCCTTCTTGAGGGGGCCTTGCCGCTCAAGAAAATAATGGCCAAGGCCGTCGCAGACGGTCAACCGGCCATTGCCATCACTGATACCAATAACCTTTTTGTGGCGCTGGAATTTTCCGAAAAGGCCCGCGACGAGGGATTGCAGCCGATCATTGGCTGCCAGCTGTCCATCGACATGCAGGATGCGGCGGATGACCGCCGCAGCCATAATAGCCATCTGCAGAAACTTCCCGCCATCGTCCTCCTTGCCGCCAATGCGGAGGGGTATGAGCGGCTGGTCGATCTTGTCAGTCGCGCTTATCTCGACGGCGAGGGCAGTGGTCACGCGGTGCATATTACCCGCGCGTGGCTGGAAGAAGCTTCCAATGCGGGGCTCATCGCACTGACCGGCGCATCCGGCGGGCCAGTTGATATGGCACTGAAGGACGGCCACGCCGCGCAGGCCAGAGAGAGGCTTCTGGCGCTGAAGTCACTCTTCGGTGACGGCCTCTATATCGAGTTGCAGCGCCAGTCAGGTTACGATCGTTCGCACGAGCGGCGCATGATCGGCCTTGCCTATGAGCACGATATTCCGCTGGTTGCGACCAACGAAGCCTTCTTTCCGTCGAAGGCCGATTATGAGGCGCATGATGCGCTGATGGCCGTCGCGCACAATGCTATCGTCTCGGACGACAGCCGCTTCCGGCTGACGCCTGATCACTACCTCAAGAGCCGTGCGGAGATGACGGCGCTGTTTGCCGATCTTCCCGAGGCGCTCGACAACACCGTCGAGATCGCGCTGCGCTGCTCTTACGTACTGAAAAAACGTGGGCCCATCCTGCCGCGTTTCACCGGCGCCAGCGATGATCCGGAGGCGGCCGAGCGCGCCGAGACCGAGGAACTGCGCCGCCAGGCCGTGGAGGGGTTGAATCAGCGCCTTTCTGCCCTCGGCATGGCGCCCGGTTACACGGAGCAGGAGTATCGCGACCGCCTCGATTTCGAACTCGGCGTCATCTCGCGCATGAAGTTCCCGGGTTACTTCCTCATCGTTGCCGACTTCATCAAATGGGCGAAACAGCACGATATTCCGGTCGGGCCGGGCCGTGGTTCGGGTGCCGGTTCGCTTGTCGCTTATGCGCTGACGATCACCGACGTCGACCCTTTGCGGTTCTCGCTACTCTTCGAGCGCTTCCTCAATCCCGAACGCGTATCGATGCCCGACTTCGATATCGACTTCTGTCAGGATCGCCGCGAAGAGGTCATACGCTACGTGCAGGCAAAATATGGCCGTGAGCAGGTGGCGCAGATCATCACTTTCGGTTCGCTGCAGGCCCGCGCCGCGCTACGCGATGTCGGCCGCGTGCTGGAAATGCCCTATGGGCAGGTGGACAAGATCTGCAAGCTCGTGCCCAACAATCCGGCCAACCCGACGCCGCTGTCCAAAGCGATCGAGGAAGAGCCACGCCTGCAGGAAGAGGCGGACAAGGAGCCGGTGGTCGCCCGCTTGCTGGATATCGCCCAGAAGATCGAAGGGCTTTACCGGCACGCCTCCACCCATGCCGCCGGTATCGTCATTGGTGACCGCCCGCTGTCGAAGCTTGTACCAATGTATCGCGATCCGCGATCCGATATGCCGGTCACGCAGTTCAACATGAAGTGGGTGGAAAGCGCCGGCCTCGTCAAATTCGACTTTCTCGGCCTGAAGACGCTGACGGTCCTGAAAGTCGCCGTCGATTTCGTCGCCAAGCGCGGGATCAAGGTCGATCTTGCGGCAATCCCGCTTGAGGACGTCAAAACCTACGAGATGTTGTCGCGCGGCGAAACCATCGGCGTGTTCCAGGTGGAAAGCGCCGGCATGCGCAAGGCGCTGATCGGCATGCGGCCTGACTGCATCGAGGACATCATCGCACTGGTGGCGCTCTATCGTCCGGGCCCGATGGAGAACATCCCGGTCTACAACGCGCGCAAGCACGGCGAGGAGGAGCTGGAATCAATCCACCCGACCATCGACCATCTGCTCAAGGAAACGCAGGGCGTTATCGTCTATCAGGAACAGGTGATGCAGATCGCCCAGGTTCTGTCGGGATATTCGCTTGGTGAAGCCGATCTTCTGCGCCGCGCCATGGGCAAGAAGATCAAGGAGGAAATGGACAAGCAGCGCGAGCGCTTCGTGGACGGTGCGATCAAGAACGGCGTTTCGAAGCCGCAGGCCGACACGATCTTCGATCTTCTCGCGAAATTCGCCAATTACGGCTTCAACAAGAGCCATGCCGCGGCCTACGCCATCGTCTCCTACCAGACCGCCTACATGAAGGCGCATTACCCGGTGGAGTTCCTGGCGGCCTCTATGACGCTCGACATGGCCAACACGGAAAAGCTCAACGATTTCCGTCAGGACGCGGGGCGTCTCGGCATCGAGATCGTCGCACCGTCGGTGCAGACCTCTTTCCGTCAGTTCGAGACGGGTGAGAACCGGATCTATTATTCGCTTGCCGCCATCAAGGGTGTGGGCGAGGGCGCGGTAGAGCACATCGTCCAGGTCCGCGGCGACAAGCCATTTACGAGCCTCGAGGATTTCTGCCTGCGCATCGATCCGAAGCAGATCAACCGGCGTGTATTGGAAAGCCTCATCAATGCCGGCGCTTTCGATTGTTTCGGCCGCGACCGTGCAGAATTGATCGGCGGGTTGGACCGGATCATCGGTTATGCGCAGATGGCGCAGAACAACCGCACCATCGGCCAGTCGGACATGTTCGGCTCCGGTGGCGGCAATGGGCCGGAAAAGCTGGTTCTGCCGGCCTTTCAGCCATGGCTCGCCTCGGAAAAGCTGCTGCGCGAATATCAGGTTCTCGGTTTTTACCTGACCGCCCATCCGCTCGATACTTACCGCCCGATTTTGGAGAAGTTGCGAGTGCAGAACTTCGCCGATTTTTCGGCCGCGGTAAAACAGGGCGCGACGGCCGGGCGCCTCGCCGGGACCGTCACCGGCAAGCAGGAGCGCAAAACCCGCACCGGCAACAAGATGGGTATCGTCACCTTCTCGGATGCTTCAGGACAATATGAGGCCGTGCTGTTTTCCGAAGGGCTCGGCCAGTTCCGCGATCTGCTTGAGGTCGGCAAGTCTCTTGTCATCACCGTGCAGGCGGAAGAGCGCCCGGAAGGCATTGGTCTGCGTATCCAGACGGCGCAGTCGCTGGAAGAAAAATCCGTGCAGATGCAGAAGGCGCTGCGTGTCTATGTCCGCGATTCCGGTCCGCTGAAAACAGTGGCGCGCCACCTCAACACCAAGGGTGACGGCTCCGTCTATTTCATCGTCATCAAGGATGAAGGAAGCCGGGAGATCGAGGTGGAGTTGACGGAGAAGTACCGCATCTCGCCTGAGATCGCCGCGGCGCTCAGGTCCGCACCGGGAGTGGTCGATGTGGAGCTGGTGTGAGGCACAAAGCTCACACAGTGCTCACACTGGCCCTTCTTTTGTGACGGTGATGAAGTCCGTACCGGTCCCTGTCTCCAGCTGGTGACTGATATCGGAGACGGTGATGGAGCTACCGCTCGAAAGCTCCTGCTCGATCCGATTGCGGACATCTGCGGGTATATCGACGCGGCTCAGCACGGCGCTTAACTGATCAAAACCACCGGGGGCTTCGGTCTTCGTGATTCCGAGCCGCTTTTGAGCGGCTGCCGGCAAGTGGTTTTCCAGCGTGACGCCATTCCATTCCGCAGTTCCGGCCGCTCGATCCACGGAGACGGCTTCGAAGAAATGGGTTCCGAGCGCGACTTCCGGGTCCTTGATGTCGATGGCGGCTTCGAATAGCGGCTTGAAATCCTGCCGCACCATGATCTGGCCAGTCGGCGGATGGTCTTCACCGGCGGAGGCGTATAGCGCCGTCACGAAGGCATCGGTCAAAAGCGGGCCGGTTGTTTTGAGACTCTTCCAGCGCTTGAAGCCGTTGATGGCGCTGATTGTCATCTCTCCCGCGTAACCATCCGCCATACCGGCGTCGAAGCCGAGACGCGTCAGCACTGTTTGAATATCCATCACCTTTTCCCGCTCCCCACGCCGGGTGATGAGAATGCGCAGCGGCGAAGGGTCTTTCACCTTCGCTGTTGGCTTGAGAGACTGGGTCTTTTCATTAACGGCCACTTCGACTGCGCCCAAGGCCGCATCGAAAGTCGCTGGACGCAACTCGACATCCGAGAGCAGCAGCTTCCCGTCATCGGTATCGTCACGCGGAACAAACAGAGCCGGATGCTGAACGAAGCGCAGCGACACCGGACGGTCGGTGATGATGACATGAACCCCGGTGCGCGTATCGCCGAACAGTGACTTGGCGAACTTGGATGGCAACCGCACGCAGCCGTGCGAGGCGGCGTAGTTCGGCACTTTGCCTTCATGCAGTGCAATGCCGGACCAGGTCAGCCGTTGCATGAACGGCATGGGCGCAGCCGAGTAGATATTCGATTCGTGATATTTCCGCTTTTCCAGAATGGAGAAGATGCCGCTCGGCGTCTCGTGCCCGGGCTTGCCGGTGGACACTTTCGAGGTGGCGATGATCTCACCGTTTTCGTAGAGGGCCAGTGATTGATCGCTCTTGGAAACGAGGATCTGCAACGACCGGCTGTCGGCTGCAAGCGCCGGAAACGCAAGAATGCTGGCTGACAGCATGCCAGCCAAGAGACGAAGGCGAAAGGACATGACGCAATACACCACATGCACAAAACTTGCTTCATTCAACCACGGGAAGTTTAATGAAGCTTAAGGACCGGGAGTTTTGGACATCACTAATTTGTGTAAAATCTGAAATATCCACAACAAGACGGGCGCGGCAGCGTGATGCAACGCTGCAACCGCTATTTGCGGTGTCCAAACGTATAGCCCGTCTCGACGCTGCCCTTGCCGAACTTGTCGCGCAGCTTGTCCATCGCCGCTTCTGCCGCAGCCCGGCGTTCCGCCTGTTTGTCGACGAGATCAGGCGGATCGGCAAGCGCTGCATCGCGCAGGTCGCTGACGCCAATGCCGATGAGCCGGAATTTCGTGCCGTCGGTTTCTTTTTCGAGCAGCGAGAGGCCGGTGCGGAAAATCCGGTCGGCAAGCTGCGTCGGGTCGTCCAGTCGGCGATTGCGGGTGCGCAGCCTGAAGTTCGCCGTTTTCATCTTCAGCACCACCGTATGGCCGGAAATCCCGCTCTTCTTCAGCCGCCAGGCAACCTTCTCCGAAAGCGAGCGCAGGATCGGGACGAGATCCTCGTGGCGCGAAATGTCGTTGAAAAAAGTGGTTTCCGATGACACGCTTTTGGCCGGATCATTGTCATGCACATGCCGTTCGTCGATGCCGCGGGAGAGCCGGAACAGGCGCTGCCCCATCCCGCCATAACGGCGCATCAGCTCGCTTTCCTCCATTTCCTGCAATTGCGAGATCATGCGAATGCCGTCTGCTTCCAGCGTCGCCGCAAAGGCCTTGCCCACGCCCCAGATCGTCGTGACGGGGCGCGTCGCCAGAAAAGTAAGCGCCTCGGCTTCGCCGATAACGGAAAAGCCGCGTGGCTTTTGCAGGTCGGACGCCACCTTGGCGAGAAATTTGCAATAAGAAAGCCCGGCCGAAACCGTGACCCCGACCTCCTTTTCAACCCTCCGGGCGAATTTCGCCAGAACACGTGCCGGGGGATCGTGATGCAGCTTCTCGGTGCCGGAAAGATCGAGAAAAGCCTCGTCGATGGAGATCGGCTGCACCAGCGGCGTCAACTCCTGCATCATCTCTCGGATTTGCCGCCCGACGCGGCTGTATTTTTCCATGTCAGGCTTGATGACGACGGCGTCAGGACAGGCTTCCAGCGCCTTGAACATGGGCATCGCGGAACGTACGCCGTGTATTCGGGCAATATAGCAGGCGGTCGACACCACGCCGCGCTTGCCGCCGCCGATGATCAGTGGTTTGTCTGCCAGCTCCGGATTGTCGCGTTTTTCGACGGATGCATAAAACGCGTCGCAGTCGATATGGGCGATACTCAGATCATACAGCTCGGAATGGTAGAGAAGGCGCGGGCTGCCGCATGCGCGGCAACGCCTGACCCCTTCTGGCTGGCCGGCCAGACAGTCACGGCAAAAACCGGGATCATAGTGCTGCGACGTGGACATGAACCGAAAACAAAACCAGAACGTCCCCGACCATACTCCGGCCGTGACAGCGGCTCAAGAGGCCGCCATCTTAATACACGCCTGAATCCAGTCCAGGCCCGGAAAAGTGATGCCAGGCGGCGGCCACCGTTTCGGGTGACGTATCGGTCGCCGCGCAGAATGCCATCAGGTCCGGTTCGTGGCTCATCAGGAAATCGGTGAGACCAGCCAGAAAGCCGGGATCGGTGACTGCCTGGCGCAGCATGTTGGCCTGCAGCCCGCTCAGCGCCAGAAAACGTCCCAGCATATCAGGCTCATTTGCCAGCCAGCCAAGTATGGCGGCGGCTGTTTCTTGCGGATCCTGGGCGGCAGTGCCCTTGTTTTTTGTATCGCGCAGCATTTCTTCCCCGAAGTTACCTTTTTTGAAACCAAATCCCTCTAGCTTTGCGCAACGAATGGACGATGGAATCGGCATCTTGGCAACTTATATGTCTGGATGAAGGTTTCAAAGGGAAACGGGGACTTCTCACATGCCCAAGCAGGTCATGATAGTCGAAGACAACGAGCTGAACATGAAGCTCTTTCGCGACCTGATCGAGGCGTCCGGTTACACGACGATCCAGACGCGTAACGGCATGGAAGCGCTCGATCTCGCCCGCAAGCATCGCCCTGACCTCATCCTCATGGATATTCAGCTTCCGGAGGTCTCCGGGCTGGAAGTGACAAAATGGCTGAAGGAGGACGACGAGTTGCACGTCATCCCGGTTATTGCCGTCACGGCCTTTGCCATGAAGGGTGATGAGGAGCGTATCCGCCAGGGCGGATGTGAGGCCTATGTATCGAAGCCGATTTCCGTTCCGAAATTCATCGAGATCATCAAGACCTATCTGGGCGACGCGTAAGGCGACTGGGGAACGGGAATGACAGCGAGAGTTCTGGTTGTTGACGATATTCCGGCCAATGTGAAGCTTCTGGAAGCCCGTCTTGTGGCGGAATATTTCGACGTTGTCACGGCCGAGGATGGGTTGAAGGCTCTGGCCATCTGTGACGACGAGCAGGTGGACATCATCCTCCTCGATATCATGATGCCGGGCATGGACGGATTCGAGGTTTGTGAGAAGCTGAAGAGCAATCCGAAGACGGCGCATATCCCCGTTGTGATGGTCACTGCGCTGGATCAGCCCTCGGACCGCGTGCGCGGTCTGAAAGCTGGAGCCGACGATTCGTCGGCTCCGCCGGTCAATGACCTGCAGCTTATCGCCCGCGTCAAAAGCCTCGTGCGTCTGAAAGCCGTCAGTGACGAATTGCGGCTGCGCGCCGAGACCGCACGCCAGATCGGCCTCGAGGAGATGCTGCGCAGCGATGGCTTGATGCAGACGCCGGGGCGCGTGCTGGTGGCGGATGGCCGCGCCAGCTCGCAGGAGCGGATCGTCCGGGCACTGAAGCCGATTGCCGACGTGGATGCCGTCACGGAGCCACAATCGGCGCTGCTGAAGGCCGCGAGCAATCCATTCGAGCTGGTCATCGTCAATTCCAATTTTGAGGATTACGATCCGCTGCGGCTGTGCTCGCAGCTACGTTCGCTGGAGCGCACCCGCTTCCTGCCATTGCTTCTGGTGGCGGAGCAGGGGGCGGATGACATGGTGGCGCGGGCGCTCGATCTTGGCGTCAATGATTACATCCTCCGGCCGATCGATCCGAATGAACTCGTCGCCCGCACGCTGACGCAGATCAGGCGCAAACGGTACAACGAGCATCTGCGGTTGAACCTTCAGCACACGATGGAGCTCGCCATCGTTGACGCGCTGACCGGGCTCAACAATCGTCGCTATCTCGACAATCACCTGAAGATCCTGTTCGATCGCGCCGCCGTTCGCGGCCGCCCCATCTCCATCTGCATGACGGATATAGACCGCTTCAAGCTGGTCAACGACACCTATGGCCATGATGTCGGTGACGAGGTCCTGCGAGAATTCGCCACCCGCATCCGCAGCACGGTGCGAGGTGCGGATCTCGCCTGCCGATACGGCGGAGAGGAATTCGTCGTCGTCATGCCCGATACGCCAATGGAGCTCGCTGCGAGTGTTGCAGAGCGCCTGCGGTCGATCGTGGAGGACAAACCTTTTTACGTCCGTTCGATAGACCGGCAGCTGAGTATCACCGCGTCGCTCGGAATAGCGACGAGCAGTGGTGCCTTCGGCACGCCGGACGAAATACTGAAGCAGGCAGACAGGGCGCTTTACGAGGCAAAGCACACCGGACGCAACCGGGTTGTCGCAGCAGCTGCCTGAGCCGGCTACGCGCATGCCGTCATCACTCTTGCGCTATTCTTCGTCATGTCCGACGGAAGCGCGGGCCCGACGGACGGGAGAATGCCGGGGTGTGATGCCGCAAGTCTTTGAATTCGGATGTATTTTATCATTTCACAATGAAAAGATGTAATGAGTCGATGTAAATATAGTAAAAGTTGAGAAATGCGTTGAATTCTGCCGTTTCACGAACTATAGTGTACCAGATTTGTAAACTTAACCATGTCTAGCTGGCCCCGTACTTTAGCCTAAGATTTTGTTGATTTTTATTTTACTTCTGCGCAAACTCATTGTTGAGAATAACAGTTCTTCCCAGCGGTTTATCCGTTTCATGATGATGAATGATGGCGGCTAACCGTCGCGATTTCGCTTGTCAGGGGCTGGTATTGCGTAGTTTGAATGCCCCATGATGCTCAGGTCCGCCGCATCTCCTGAATCGTGGGGTCGGTCGGCTGGCGATGTTCGAATCGGTTCCTCGTGCCGTAATCGCATCGTTGGTCGACCGCCTTGTTTCTGAAAATTGGCCTGTCGTAACGCTGCTCGCCCTCGGGTGCGAGCGGCGTTTTCTTTGCTTTGCTGCAACGCGGGTTTGAGCCTGTTGGCGAACGTGGTCTTCCTGCCCGTCGCGTCGCATTTACCGAACGTGACATCGTTAGCACGCGTCGCGGGAAGGCTGTGACGCCACTTCAGCCCTTGCCTGGTTGCCCGGCCGTGCCTGTTGCAGGCGGGGCCTCTGCATGACGATCGCTGCTTGCGATCGGGCGTCGCGTCCAGGGAGGTTCTGGAAGCGGCTTTTTGCACCTTCTTTCAAACGAGGGAAGGGCGGCGAAGCCGGCGACCTGATCGAATGCCGGGAAGCCACAAACAAAAAACGCGCCCGTGGGGCGCGCTATTTGCCGGAGAACCGATCAAGAAATTACTTGATCTTGGTTTCCTTGAATTCAACGTGCTTGCGTACAACCGGGTCGTACTTCGTCTTCGTCATCTTGTCCGTGAACGTACGGCTGTTCTTGGTGGTGACGTAGAAGGTACCGGTGTCGGCTGTCGACAGCAGCTTGATCTTGATTGTTGTAGCTTTCGCCATGGTCGTCCTGCCTTTAAACAAAAGAGAAGCCGCAGGCTCTTGTGACCTCGGCTAAATCTGGCGCGAAACTACGTATCGCGCCCGAAAAGTCAAGCCTGTTTTGCCCGGAAAACAAAACGGACGATATAAAGCACCACGTAAAGTCCGAAAAATGCGGCCAGAGACCAGGCGAAACCATCGGTGCCGGCGAGGTCCATCGAAATACCGACGGCCTGCGGCCCTGCAATCGTGCCGACGGCGTAACAGAAGATGAAGGCAGCGTTGGCGGCAACGAGGTCGGCACCCGTCAGGCGCGAGCCGAGATGGGTCAGTCCAACCGTGTACATGCCGGAGACGAGACCACCCCAGAACAGGAGAAGCGCAGCCACGAGCAGCCAGCTGTCAACAAGGAAAGGCAACGCCAGAGTGCCACAGACGCCCGCAAGGGCCATGAGCCCGAGCATGGTGCGCCTGTCCTTCATCCGGTCTGAAAGAAGGCCAATCGGGATCTGGAACACCATGTTGCCTATCCCCATCACGGTAAGCAGGAGTGCCGCCTGTGATTCGTTGAAGCCCTCTCGGGTGGCATAGATCGGAAAGAGCGACAGACCGCCCGCCTGTACCGACCCGAAGACAAAGGCCGCCGCGGATGCCATGGGCACCAGCCAGACATACCGCACGAAATGATGGTTCGGCCGCTCATCGAGCTCCGGGCTTTCGCCTCGGGCCATGAAGATCGGGATGGCTGCCAGAAGAATGATCGCCGCGCCAACGAGGAAGGGCAGGATGCCTTCGCTGCCAACCGCGGAAAACAGCAATGGACCCACCGCAAAACCGACGGCGAGGCCTGTGGCGTAGATGCCGAGAACCATGCCGCGTTTGCGCGGCGGCGCGGACATGTTGATCCAGTATTCCGACAGGATGAAGAGCGTCGTGGTCGCACCGTGGAACACGATTCGCAGTGGAAACCACATCCAGAACGCGTCGGCGAAATAGAAGCCGAGAGCACTGAGTGCCGAAATGACGACGGCGAACAGCATGGTGCGCGCGACGCCGAAATCATGGGCGATCTTGGTGGTGACCGGCGCCGCCATCATTGCCGCGACGCCCGCCATGGCCGAGTTCACCCCGATCATGGTGGAGGAGATACCGCGCTTCTCAAGGATGATGGAGAGCAGCGGCAGGCCGAGACCAATGGCGACACCAACCGCACTGATGGCGGAGATGGCGGCAATCAATGAGGGCCAGTGAATGGCGTCCGCTTCTTCGCATTTCATATCTGACATGACGGCCTTTATACAAAGTCTCGAATGAAGCGGCCGTGGCGCGTGACATAGAGCCGCGCGGGGCTTTCAAATGGTAGTGAGGGATCACCTATCATGAGTTTTGTGACATCTTCGAGAACCGTGCGCGTAATTTGGGGCATGTTCAGACCGGAAAGGTCTGCCGTGTCAAGCCATTGCACGTTGGCGAGTTCATCGGAATCGCGGGCACCTCTCACATCGAGCTGCAATTCATCCGCGTAACAGCAGAAGAATCGCGTGTCATAGCGCCGCACATTGCCGGGCGGGGTGATGGCGCGGGCCACATACCGGAAATGGGAGAGATCGGGTCCGCCTGCAGCAAAACCCAGGTCCATACCGGTTTCCTCCAAAAGCTCACGCGCAGCCGCAAGTGCTAGCGCTCTGGCGCCGGCGGAGGTCAGAGGCCGGGACGCAGAGAGCGTCAGGCGCTGAAGAACGGCAGGGTGGAGATCGCCGGAAAAGGGAAGCGCATGGTCGCGAGGGTCGCGCTTACCGCCCGGAAAGACATAAGCCCCCGGCATGAAGACGTGAGCCTTGCTCCGTTGGCCCATGAGGACCCTCGGCCTTGGTCCGGCACGATCGAACAGGATGATGGACGCCGCATCGCGCGGCCGCATCGGAGGATCAGCGGCTTTTTTACCCACCGGATGCTGAAGCATCTGCAAGGTCTCTCGCTCGATCAGTGGGAAGAGCCGTCTATCTGCACTTTCGGCTTCCGTCGGTCGAATCCATGCATGCGCAGAGCCCATTGCAGGCCGATGACACCGCCCTTGATGGGTTGCAACGTCAGAAGCGCTGCCAGAATGGTGATCGGCACCCAGATGGCGAAATGCGCCCACATGGGGATATTGAGGACCAGGTCGGTCATCATGAAGCCGCCGACCGCGATATGGCCGATGATGACGATGGAGATATAGGGTGGCAGGTCGTCCGAGCGGTGATGGTGCATTTCTTCGCCGCAGGACGCGCAGGCATCGACCGGCTTCAGCCATGCGCGAAACAGGCGGCCGCTGCCACAGGCCGGGCAACGGTTGGCCATGCCGCGCATGATGGATCGGCCAAGTGGCCGTTCGGCGCTATCGTCTCCGAAGGTAACGGTCTCCGAGCCCTGATGTGCACTCATCCTTAAGTCCTTCCCGTCCGTTCGGCCGTTGAGGCCGCCTTGTTATCGTCGCCTTCTCGGCGGCCGTGTTCCGGGTTTGGCGGCAGCCCGCGCTGTCCGCCGTCCGGCCTTGTGGAACGAGCGTACGCCCATCGGCATCTTGCGCCCAGGACTCAGCATATCGAATCTGAGCGCACCCGCCAGCGGCACCGCTTCCGCGAGCCTCACCTGCACCGTGTCACCAAGCTGATAACCGAGACCGGTCTTTTCCCCCGTAAGAGCCTGATGGGCTTCGTCGTAAAGGAAATAATCGGTTCCGAGCGTAGATATAGGAACAAATCCATCAGCGCCAAACTGCGGAAGCGCGACAAATAGTCCCGCCTTGGTGACACCACCGACCCGACCCTCGAATTCCTCGCCAACCCGCTCGGAAAGATGATGCGCGATCAGCCGGTTGACTGTGTCGCGCTCGGCCGCCATGGCGCGGCGCTCGAAGGTAGAGATTTCCGCAGCGATATCGTCGAGGGTCGCTTCTTCCTGTGGGGTGATGCCGCCTTCACCCAACCCCAGAGAACCCACCAGCGCGCGATGCACGATGAGGTCGGCATAACGGCGGATCGGTGAGGTGAAATGGGCGTATTTCATCAGGTTGAGGCCGAAATGGCCGATATTTTCGGGGCTGTAGATCGCCTGGCTCTGGCTGCGCAGCACCATCTCGTTGACCATGATCTGGTGCGGCGTATCGAGCGCGCGCGCCAGAATGCCGTTGAAGGAATTGGCGCGCATGGCCGCACCCTTGGCCATGGTAATGCCAATCGTCCCGAGAAACTCGCGCAACACCTCCTGCTTGGAAAGCGTGGGCGCATCGTGGACACGGTAGACCAGCGGCTGCTTCTTCTTTTCCAGCGTCTCGGCGGCGGCGACATTCGCCTGGATCATCATTTCTTCGATCAGCTTGTGCGCATCGAGACGTTCGGGAATGACCACCGAGTCGACGGTACCGTCGGGACGCAGCTTGATCTTGCGCTCGGGCATGTCGAGTTCCAGCGGCTGGCGCCGGTCACGGCCTCGCTTCATCACCTCATAAGCGTGCCACAGCGGCTTGAGGATCGGCTCCAGCAGCGGTCCGGTCTTGTCGTCGGGCTTGCCATCAATCGCCGCCTGCGCCTGCTGGTAGGAAAGCTTGGCGGCGCTCTTCATCATGATGCGGTGGAAGGTGTGCCCGGCCTTGCGGCCTTCCTTCGAGAAGGTCATTCGCACCGCAAGGGCAGGGCGGTCGACGCCTTCCTTCAGCGAGCAAAGATCGTTGGAGATGCGCTCCGGCAGCATCGGCACGACGCGATCCGGGAAATAGACGGAGTTGCCGCGTTTCAGCGCCTCGCGGTCCAGTGGCGAACCTGGCCGAACATACCAGGAGACATCGGCAATTGCGACGGTGACGATGACACCGTCAGGATTGTCGGGTGACGTGTCCGGCTCGGCATAGACCGCATCGTCATGGTCCTTGGCATCGGCCGGATCGATGGTAATGAGCGGCAGGTCGCGCCAGTCCTCGCGGTGGGACATGGTCGCAGCCTTGGCCGCATCCGCTTCGGCAAGAACATTCTGCGGGAATATATGCGGGATGCCGTGGGCGTGGATTGCGATCATCGAGATCGCTTTTTCCGAAGCGACGGAGCCGACGACCGAGAGAACCTTGGCGCGCGTCAGACCGTAGCGGCCGCTGTTGCGCGAGGTTTCAACCTCGATCAGATCGCCGTCCTTGGCATCGCCGACGCCATCGGGGTCGATGACCATTTCCTCGCCGCGCCGATCAATCGGCATCAGCCGTCCGCCGCCGCCGGGCGTTTCCTTGAACACGCCAAGCAATGCATTTTGGCGGCGGTCGATCAGCTTGACGACGCGGGCGGTGTAAGCAGGGCCAGTGCTTTCCTTCGAGGGAAAGATTTTCGCAAGAATGCGGTCGCCGAGACCGGCAGCTGGCGCTTTCTTGCCGCGGTCCTGCGAGGACTGGCGGATCAGCACGGCCGGCGCTGCGCCCAGATCCTCAGGCCATTCCGCCGGGCGGCCGATCAGCTCGCCGTCCTTGTCGCGGGTGGTGATGTCGAGAACCGTCAAGGGCGGCAGGCCGCCCGGCCGCGTCAGCGACTTGCGGCTCTTGTGCACCATGCCGTCGATTTCGAGTTCCTTCAGCAGAGCCTTAAGGACAACGCGGTTTTCGCCCTTCAGGCCGAAAGCCTTGGCGATTTCCCGCTTGGAGGCCTGTTGCGGATGATCCGCAATGAATTTCAGCAGCACTTCGCGGGAAGGCACCTCGCCGTGGATGATGCCTTCGCCTTCACTCACCCGTTTGCCGCGCCCGGTGCGTCCGAAACCGTCGCTGGCGGAACCCTGTCTCTGACGCGGCGCTTTGCTCACTCTGCTGCCTTCTTGGGTTTGGCCGCTGCCTTCGGCTTGGCGGCCGTCTTGCTCTTTGTTGCCGCCTTGGCCTTGGTCGCCTTCGGCTTGGCCGCGGCGTCACCATCGGCCTTCTTGGCGGTGGTTTTCTTGGCCTTGGCGGGCTTGCCGCCGGTGCCGGTCTTGGCAATGCGCTCGGCAATCAGCACCAGCGCCTCGTCCAGCGTCACAGAGGCCGGATCCTGGCCCTTGGGAATGGTGGCGTTGACCTTGCCCCAGTTCACATAGGCCCCGTACCGCCCGTCACGAACGGTGATAGCGCCACCATCGGGATGGTCGCCCAGCTCCTTGAGAGCAGCGGGCGTGCCGCTACGGCCGCGTCCCGGTCCCTTGCTCTGCTTTTCAGCAATGACGGTCACGGCGCGGTTGAGGCCGATCGAGAACACGTCCTCGATGCTTTCGAGGTTCGCATAAGAACCATCATGCAGCAGGAAAGGTCCGTAGCGGCCGAGGCCCGCGGAAATCATCTTGCCGGTTTCCGGGTGCTTGCCGATATCGCGCGGCAGGTTGATGAGGGCCAGCGCCTTCTCGTGGTCGATATCCTCAGGCTTCCAGCCCTTGGGCAGGGAAGAGCGCTTGGCATCCTTGCCCTCGCCGCGCTGGATATAGGGTCCGAAGCGGCCGGAGCGAAGCGTCAGCTCCTCCCCGGTCATGGGATCGGCACCCAGCGCCTTCGGCTCGTTGAGAGCAGCGGCTTCGGCTTCCGCGCCATCGGAGGTCAGCTGTCGGGTATAGTTGCACTCAGGGTAGTTCGAGCAACCGACAAAAGCGCCGTATTTGCCAAGCTTCAGTGACAGATTGCCGGTGCCGCAAACCTGACAAATGCGTGGATCGGAACCATCCTCGCGCTTTGGGAAGACCAGAGGCGCCAGAACCTCGTTCAGCGCGTCCAGCACGTTGGTGACGCGCAGTTCCTTGGTATCTTCGATCTGGGCGAAGAAATCCTTCCAGAAATCGCGCAGCACCTGCTTCCAGTCCAGTTCACCGGCGGAGATGCGGTCGAGCTTTTCTTCAAGGGCGGCGGTAAAGTCGTACTCGACGTATTTGGTGAAAAAGCTTTCGAGGAAAGCCGTCACCAGCCGGCCGCGCGAATGCGGCACCAGCTTGCGCTTGTCGATGACGATATATTCGCGGTCGCTCAGCGTCTTCAGCGTCGCCGCATAGGTGGAAGGACGGCCGATGCCGAGTTCTTCCATCTTCTTGATCAGCGACGCTTCCGAATAACGCGGCGGCGGCTCGGTGAAGTGCTGGCTGGCATTGATCTTCTGCTTGGCGAGGTTTTCGCGTTCATTGATCGGCGGCAGACGGCCTTCGTCGTCACCGTCGTCGCTCTGCTCGCCATCTTCCTTCTGGTCCGTATAGGCGGCAATGAAGCCATCGAAACGGATGACGGAGCCAACGGCGCGCAGGCCCGCCTTTTCGCCGCCGTTGCTGGCGAGAATCTCAACAGTCGTGCGCTCGATTTCGGCTGACGCCATCTGGCTCGCAATACCGCGTTTCCAGATCAGCTCGTAAAGACGCAGCTGGTCGGCATCGAGGTAACGCTTCACCTGATCCGGTGTGCGGTTGAAATCGGTCGGGCGGATAGCCTCGTGCGCTTCCTGGGCGTTCTTGGCCTTTGTCGAGTAGAAACGCGCCTTCTCCGGCACGTAACGGTTACCGAACTGCTCGCCAATAGCCTTGCGGGCGGCATCGATCGCTTCCGGGGCCATCTGCACGCCGTCGGTACGCATATAGGTGATCAGACCGACGGTCTCACCGCCGATGTCGATACCTTCATAAAGCTTCTGCGCCACCTGCATGGTGCGCGAGGCGCCGAAGCCCATGCGCGAGGAAGCCGCCTGCTGCAGCGTCGAGGTGGTGAAGGGCGGGCCGGGGTTGCGCTTGACCGGCTTGGCCTCGACGCTGTCGACCAGATACGTCGCGCCTTCGAGCAGCGACTTCAGCCGGTTGGCTTCGTCGCCGGTCTTGATCGCGCGGTTCTGCAATCGCTTGCCATCGGCCGAAACCAGCTTGGCTTCGAACTCGTCACCGCGCGGTGTCTTCAGCAGGGCACTGATATTCCAGTATTCTTCGGATACGAACCGCTCGATTTCGGATTCGCGGTCACAGACCAGGCGCAGCGCCACCGACTGCACACGGCCGGCGGAACGGGCGCCCGGCAGCTTGCGCCACAGAACCGGAGAGAGGTTGAAACCGACGAGATAATCGAGCGCACGGCGGGCGAGATAGGCGTCCACCAGCGGCACGTCGATGTCGCGCGGGTTTGCCATGGCGTCCAGAACCGCCTTTTTGGTGATGGCGTTGAAGACGACGCGCTTCACCGGCTTGTCGCCAAGCACACGCTTCTTCTTCAGGAGATCAAGAACATGCCATGAAATGGCTTCGCCTTCGCGATCCGGGTCGGTTGCGAGAAAGAGGCCGTCGGAGGATTTCACCGCATCGGCAATATCTTTCATGCGCTTGGCGGACGCGCTGTCGACCTCCCAGGACATTTCAAAATCCTGGTCGGGCAGCACCGAGCCGTCCTTGGCAGGAAGGTCTCTGACGTGGCCAAAGGATGCAAGAACCTTATAGCCCGAGCCAAGATACTTATTGATCGTCTTGGCTTTGGCAGGAGATTCTACGACGACGACATTCATATTGTTCTTCTCTGGAACTGGTCCGTTAACGTGGCCCCGGTTGCAGCCTATTGCCGCAATTGGCCTTCTTTATAATTCGACATGGACAGGTAATGCCCGCTGGTCAAGAGGCAAGCCCGATTTTCTCGTTTCGAGATGACTGCAACCTATGGATAATCTATTGTTGTATTGCAATCTTTGGTAAATTGGTTATGATGGGAAACATCATTTGAGAAGACGTATTGCTTCCCGTTTCACGGTGAATTTTCAGGATAAATATATGGTCCCCAACGCAACAAACAATAATGCCGACAAGGATGGGACCAGAGAGAGCTTGGCTTACATCCGCCAGATGCTGGCTGAGCTACGGCAGGTAGCGCACCGGGAGGGTGCCGACATGCTGTGTTACCTGATCGAGATGGCCTATGTGGAAGTCGGTGATATCCAGAGCGGCCGGCGCAAACTCTCAATCCGCGATGATGAGCGACACGCGCCCCCCGGCATGCCGGTTTAGACGCCCGGCAATATCGAGCTCCAACAGCACCAGATGAACGGTTGCGGCTGAGAAACCCGTATGTCTGATGATGTCATCCGTTTCAACGGGCGAGGGACCGAGAGCGGCGGCGATGATGCTGCGCTCGTCGTCTCCTGGCGGTGACATTTCCACATCCTGCTCCGGTTCCTCAATCTTGCGGTCATAGGGCAATTGCGGTTCCATCAATGGTCGCAGTGCATCAAGAATATCGGCCGCTCCCGTGGTCAGCATGGCGCCTTCCTTGATCAGCCGGTTCGTCCCTTCGCAGCGCGCGTCAAGCGGGGAGCCCGGAACGGCGAAAACAAGCCGCCCGGCTTCACCTGCAAGCCGCGCCGTAATCAATGAACCCGAACGTTCCGCGGCCTCAACGATGACGACGCCGAGCGAGACGCCCGCGATCAGCCGATTGCGGCGCGGGAAATCCCGCGCGCGAGGCTCCCAGCCAAAGGGCATTTCGCTGATCGTTGCGCCGCCCTGATCGTAGATGTCATCCAAAAGCCCGAAATTTTCCTGCGGGTAGGGGCGGTCGAGACCACCGGCCAGCATCGCCACCGTGCCGGTTGCAAGGCTTGCCCGGTGCGCTGCCGCATCGATCCCGCGCGCCAGCCCCGATGCGATCGTATAGCCGGCCCGACCACAATCGCCCGCCAGCATTGCCGCGAATTTCGCGCCATTGATGGAGGCGTTGCGTGAGCCGACAATGCCGATGCTGGGCCGGGTTGCTGCGTCTGCCGAGCCCTTCATGGCGATGAGCGGCGGCGCGCCATCCATTTGCCGCAGGGCTGGCGGGTAGTCCGGCTCGCCGATGCCCACGAAACGCGCGCCGAAATTCTCGGCAGCCTCAAGCTCCCGTTCCGCCTCCGCCTGGGTAGCGATGCGCGGGCTGCGCGACGAACCGCCACGGCGCGACAGTTCGGGCAGTGCCTCCAGCGCTTTTTCAGCGCTGCCGAAATGATTGATGAGTTCGCGAAAGGTCACAGGACCGATATTGTCGCTGCGGATCAACCGCAACCATGCCACCCGCTGCCGCGGGGAAAGCACTATGCCCTGCCGTGTCGGTTCCTTATTCGGCATGACATGCCCCCAAGATGAAGCTTAGCCCTTCTGTCCGATCCTGCTTTCCGTGCCGGCCATCAGACGCCTGATATTTTCGTGGTGTTTCAGCCAGGAGATCACACTGAGCAGCGTCACAAGAAGCGCCGTCTTCTCAGGACCAAGCACCCAAAGCGCGACAGGGATGATCACCATCGCCACCAGCGCGGAGAGTGACGAATAGCGCGTGATAAAGGCGGTCGCGATCCAGACCAGTGCAAAGGCGAGCATCATCAGGGGGGCGGCGCCGAGAAGCACGCCAATATAGGTCGCAACACCTTTGCCGCCCTTGAAACCGAGCCACACGGGAAAGAGATGGCCGAGAAAGGCAAAAAAACCGGCGACCAGCGACGCTTCGTAACCCCAGAGCGCATTGGCGACCAGCACCGCCGCCGTGCCCTTCAGAGCGTCGAGCAGCAGGGTTGCGGCGGCGAGCTTCTTGTTGCCGGTGCGCAGCACGTTGGTCGCGCCGATATTGCCGGAACCGATCTTGCGCACGTCACCCAGCCCGGCCATGCGGGTCAGAAGGAGGCCGAAGGGAATGGAGCCCAACAGATAGCCGATCAGCGCCGAAAGCGCGAGAAGGGCAGGCGCGGTCTGCCAGTCAGTCAAAGCACTCATCCAATGTCCCCTCTGTCCCGCCTGCCGCGTGATCTCTTGATGATCTTATGCCAAGGAATGAACGGCTTTGCCAGCCACATAAGTGGCGATTGCGCGACCGCTGAATCGGGCATCCTCGAACGGCGTATTCTTGGATTTCGAGACCAGCTGCTCCTTCGCCACAAGCCATGGCTCGTCGAGATCGATCAGCGTGATATCGGCCTTCGCGCCGACTTTGAGTGTCCCTGCATCGAGACCGAAAATCTTGGCCGGGCGGGTGGAGAGCGCATCGATCAGCCGCATCAGCGGAACCTCGCCGCTATGGTGGAGGCGAAGCGCCGCCGCCAGCAGGGTTTCGAGCCCGACAGCGCCGCTCGCCGCATCCGAAAACGGCAGGCGCTTGGTATCGACATCCTGCGGGTCGTGCGAGGAGACGATGATATCGATGGTGCCGTCCTTCAGCGCCTCCACCATCGCCTTGCGGTCGTCTTCGGCGCGCAGCGGCGGGGAGAGCTTGAAGAAAGTGCGGTATTCGCCAATATCGTTTTCATTGAGCGTGAGATGATTGATCGAGATGCCGCAGGTGGCTTTCACACCCCGCTGCCGCGCAATCCGGATCGCCTCCGCCGATTCCGGCACGGAAATCTTGGCGGCGTGGTAGATCGCCTGCGTCAGGCCTGCAATGCGCAGATCACGCTCCAGCGGAATGATCTCTGCTTCCTTCGGAACGCCCGAAAGTCCGAGCCAGCTTGCGAAAAGCCCCTCATTCATGTCACCGCCGCCGATATAGTTGTCGCGGGTCTCGAGCGCGATGACAGCGCCGAGTTCACGCGCATAGGTCATGGCGCGGCGCAGCACCAGCGTATCGGAAAGCGCCTTGCGACCATTGGTGAAGGCCACCGCACCGGCTTCCTTCAGCATCCCGAATTCGGTCATCTCTTCGCCCCGCAGACCCTTGGTGAGGGCCGCGGCGGGATGCACGTTGACGATAGCCTTGTCACGCGCCGCCTTCTTGACATATTCGACCAGCGCAATGTCGTCGATGACGGGGTCGGTATCCGGCATCACGATAATGCTGGTGACGCCACCTGCCGCTGCCGCGCGGGCGGCGGATTCGATCGTCTCGCGGTGTTCCGCGCCGGGTTCGCCGACAAAAACGCGCGCATCCACCAAACCGGGAACGGCCACCACACCCTTGCAGTCGCGCACCGTCGCATCCTCGGGCGCACCCTGATTATGCGCATTCTTGCCGGCTGCGAGAATGGTGCCGTCCGCACCGATAACGATGCTACCGGTCTCATCCAGATTACGGGAGGGATCGACGATACGGAGATTTTTGAGAACGGTCGCGGCACTCATACGCGTTCACCCTGGTTTTGCGAGACAAGCAGGGTTTCCATGACGGCCATGCGCACGGCAACCCCCATTTCCACCTGACTTTCGATGACACTCTGTGGGCCGTCGGCGACTTCGGAAGCGATTTCCACGCCGCGGTTCATGGGGCCGGGATGCATGACGAGCGCATCTTCCTTCGCCGCCTTCAGCTTTTCGGCGTCGAGACCGTAATAATGGAAATATTCGCGCACCGAAGGCACGAAGGAGCCGGACATGCGCTCACGCTGCAGGCGCAGCATCATCACCACATCGGCGTTCTTCAACCCTTCCTTCATGTCGTGGAAGACTTCCACGCTCATGTCGCGAATGCCGGAGGGAAGAAGTGTCGCAGGGGCGACGACGCGAACGCGCGCACCCATCTGGTTGAGCAGGATGATGTTGGAGCGGGCAACGCGCGAATGCAGCACATCGCCGCAGATCGCCACCGTAATGCCTGATAGTTCGCCCTTGGCGCGGCGAATGGTCAGTGCGTCGAGCAGCGCCTGCGTCGGGTGCTCATGCTGGCCGTCGCCGGCATTGACCACGGAGCAGGCGACCTTCTGCGCTAGAAGCGCTGCCGCACCGGCGGAGGAGTGGCGCACGACAAGCACATCCGGGCGCATGGCATTCAGCGTCATCGCCGTATCGATCAGCGTTTCGCCCTTCTTCACCGAGGAATTGCCGACCGACATGTTCATCACGTCAGCTCCGAGGCGTTTTCCGGCAAGTTCGAAGGAAGATTGCGTCCGCGTCGAAGCTTCAAAGAACAGGTTGATCTGCGTCAGCCCCCGAAGCGTCGAGGTCTTTTTCTCGCGCTGGCGGCTGATTTTCACCGCCTCGTCGGCCTTGTCGAGAAGCAGGGTAATATCCTGATGGGAAAGCCCCTTGATGCCGAGAAGATGGCGATGGGGAAAAAAGACCATGGAAATTGTCCTCCGGGTCGCAATAGTCAACGGGTCTATAAAGACAGGTGGCGTTGCGGGCAAGCATGCGATAAGCCGGGTTTTGGCATATACACGCAATAAAGCACGAATCCCGATAGAAGGATGCGAATGACAGGCATGAATCGGACAGAAGAACAACTCGCCGAACTGAACCAGCCCAGCCTCTGGTCAGGTATCAACGCCTATCGTTCCGATCCGCTGATCGTCGATCTGACCTCCGGCCTGTCGCGTAATCTGAGGGATGAATACGATCAGCTCGGTCGCTACGTCACCTCGCATGAGGCGCAGGAACTGGCGCGCATGGCGAACCAGGGCGTGCCGCAGCTGCACACCCATGGCCCGCGCGGCGAGCGCTTGGACCAGGTGGAGTTTCACCCGGCCTGGCATGCCCTCATGCGCCGTTCCATGTCATCAGGTCTGCATTCCAGCGTCTGGGAAAATTCTCCCGATACGCGCGGCAATGAGCACAAGGCCCGCGCCACGAAATTCTACCTGACCTCGCAGCTCGAAGCAGGCCATCTCTGCCCGCTGACCATGACCAGCGCCTCCGTTGCCGCCATCATGGCGTCGCCGCGCGTGCAGAAGGAATGGGCGCCGAAAATTCTGTCGCGCAAATATGATTCCGCGCAGAAGCCGGCCCTGCAGAAAACCGCCGTCACCATCGGCATGGGCATGACGGAAAAGCAGGGCGGCACGGATGTGCGCGCCAACCGCACCACGGCGGAGCGGGTGGGCGAGGGCATCTACCGTCTTTCCGGCCACAAATGGTTCCTTTCCGCGCCGATGAGCGACGGTTTCGTCATGCTTGCCCAGATGGGCGACGGCATGGGCTGTTTCCTCGTTCCGCGTTACCTGGAGGACGGTTCGAAGAACGGCCTGCATTTCCAACGCCTGAAGGACAAGCTTGGCAACCGCTCCAACGCGTCAGCCGAAGTCGAGTTTACGGATGCCTTCGGTTATCTGCTTGGCGATCCCGGCAGCGGCATCCGCACGATTCTCGACATGGTGACACTGACGCGGCTCGACTGCGCGCTGGCGTCTGCGGGTATGATGCGCGCCTCGCTTGCCGAAGCCGTGCACTACGCCCGCGGGCGGTCGGTCTTCGGCAAGATGCTGGTCACGCAGCCGATCATGACGCGCGTGCTCGCCGACATGGCGCTCGATGTTGCGGCCGCGACTGCGCTTTCCTTCCGGCTTGCGAGTGCTTTCGATGCCGCCCGCAACAATCCGGCCGAAGCCGCCTATGCCCGGGTAATGACGCCCATCGTCAAATATTGGTGCTGCAAGATCGCGCCGGCACTCATCTATGAGGCGATGGAGTGCCTTGGCGGCAACGGTTACGTGGAAGAGCGACCGATTGCCCGCCACTATCGCGAAGCGCCCGTTAATGCCATCTGGGAGGGCTCCGGCAACGTCATGGCGCTGGATGTGCTGCGGGTTCTCCAGCGTGGTAAGGACCTGTTCGATCTGGTCTTCCAGACGCTGGAGCGTGATCTCGGCCCTGCCGGCAAGAAGACCACCGACGTGCTGCGCGCCGCGATCGCGCTTGCGGAGCGAGACGAGGGTGCGGCTCGCCTCTTGGTCGAGCAGTTCGCGCTTGCGGCCGCTGCCGCCGAGCTTTGCCGCCTCGGCGCCGGCAAGATCGCCGATGCATTCCTTGAAACCCGTCTTGCGGGCGGCTGGCGGCACACTTACGGCATGCTCGATTCCCGTTTTGATCCGACGTATATAATCGATTTATTGTATCCGCCTGCATCGTGATTTTGGGCATGCGGAAAATGATTTTGCAGTCCCGGTGGGAGGGTTCATTATTTTGAAAACATTTACGGGTTTCCAAAGTGCTCGTTGCTGTCATGACGCCCTTGCGGGTTTGTCGACCACGCGGGAGGCTGGCTGCCAATGCTGACCTTCCGTTCCGCCCGCGCTGAAGATGAAGACGCGCTGTATGCCATAAGTCTTGCGACGGGCGACGCGGGGCAGGACGCGACGTCGCTTTACGCCGACG
>Ga0209025_1000202_pt1 | contig 145750 bp, 132 predicted proteins | sample AraplaMF_Col_mLB_FD_184256 | JGI IMG/M metagenome (GOLD analysis project Ga0209025, IMG submission 184256) | Arabidopsis root microbial communities from the University of North Carolina, USA - plate scrape MF_Col_mLB (SPAdes) (version 2) | ecosystem: Host-associated > Plants > Roots >...
CCGAACCTGGCGGCGCTCCGGGCGATGGACGCCGGCACGCTCGTCGAGGCGTCTGCCAAGACCGGCTATGTCCCCTATGGCACGATCGACGGCAAAATCCTCCCGCGCCAGCTGGTCGATACGTTCGAGCGTGGCGAGCAGGCGAAGGTGCCGCTGATCGCCGGCTTCAACAGCGGCGAGATCCGCTCGCTCAGCTTCCTCGCGCCGCCGGTTCCGTCGAACCGCGACGACTATGTGCAGGGCATCCGGAGGCAATATGGCGATCTCGCGGACGCCTATCTCCGTCTCTATCCGGCGGACCGCGACCTTGCGCGCAACGGGTTCGACAGCACGCGCGACGCGGTCTTCGGCTGGACCTCCGAGCGGCTGGTGCGCAACCAGGCGGCGATCGGCCAGCCTTCGTTCCTCTATTATTTCAGCCATAGCTATCCGAGCGCCGACGCCGCTGGCCTGACCGGGTTCCACGCGAGCGAAGTGCCCTTCGTGTTCGGAACGATCGCCGCGACGCCGCCGGCCTGGCCCGCAATCCCGGACACGCCGGCCGAACGCGGCCTCTCTGCCGCAATGCTCGACTATTGGACCAGCTTCGCGCGCGACGGAAAGCCGTTCTCCGCGAAGGGCCCGGCCTGGCGCAGCTTCGGCGCCGACAGCGCCTTCATGGAATTTGGCGAGGCGCTGCGGGCGTCCGGCGGGTTCATGCCCGGCATGTACGCCCTGCACGAGCAGGCGGTCTGCCGGCGCCGGGCCGACGGCACCCAGTCCTGGAACTGGCGGACCGGGAGCACCGCTCCGGTGCTGCCTGCGCCGGCCTCGGGTTGCGCGCCGGCCTCTGCCGCCAGGCAGGGTTCGTGACCATGCCGCATTCGGTCCTTTCCCGACGCCTGGCCGGCATCGCCGCGATTATGCTGTCGGTTTCGCTGCCCTCGCTTGCTGCAGCCCAGGCTGGCGCGAGTACGCCCGACCGTCCTTCCGGATGCGAGGCGCTCTCGGGCCTCCGCCTGCCGGACACGACCATCGCCAGCGCCACGCTGGTCCCGAAGGGCACGGCCGCGGCCGCGCTCAACCTCCCGATCGGGGCCAACGTGCCGGCCTTTTGCCGGGTGGTCGCGCAGGTACGGTCCGCTCCTGATTCCGATATCGGCGTCGAGATCTGGCTGCCCGTCGACGGATGGGCGGGTATCTTCCACGGCAACGGCAATGGCGGTTTCGCCGGCACGCTGCAGGCGGGTTATGGCGGAATGCTGAACGGCCTGCGGCGCGGCTTCGCCACCGCGACGACCGATACCGGGACGTCGCCGGCGACCATGCTCGACGGCGACGCGCTGATCGGCCATCCCCGCAAATGGAAGGACTGGGGCCGGCTCTCCACCCATGTGATGACGGTTACCGGCAAGGCCGTGGCCAAGGCCTTTTATGGCCGCGGCGCCCGGCGTTCCTATTATACCGGTTGCTCCACCGGCGGGCAGCAGGGCCTGATCGAGGCGCTTTACTACCCCGCCGATTATGACGGCATCCTGATAGGCGCGCCGGTCATCAACCGGACTTGGGGACATGCTGCCGTCGCATGGGATTTCGCGGCCGCTAACCGCACCCCGGGCGGCCGGCTGCCGGCCGCAAAGCTCGCGCTGCTCAACCGCGCGGCCATCGCCGAATGCCGCCGGCAGGGCGCGGCCTTTGCGGGCGATCCGTTCGTCACCGATCCGCTCGGCTGCAGCTTCGATCCTGCAACCCTGACCTGTCCCGGCGAGGAAGGCGACCAGTGCCTCACCGCGGCACAAGTAGCCACGGCCCGCGCATTCTATGCCGGCCCCACTACCCGAGACGGAAAGCCCGTCTTTTTCGGCTGGCTGCCGGGCAGCGAGGGGCCGGGGCGATTCGGCTGGGAATTTCTCCAGAGCGCGAGCAATGGCCAGCCGCAGTTCGCCAGTCTCTTCAGATGGGTGTTCGGCACGCGCTGGGATTGGCGTGGCTTCGACCTGGACCGCGACATGCCGATCGTGGACGGGGCGCTGGACGCCGACGTCAACGACGCAACGCGTGGAAGCCTTGGAACTTTTCGCGCCCGCGGCGGCAAGCTCATCCTCTATCACGGATTGGCCGACACGCTGGTCCCGCCAGCGCAGACCGTTGCATTCTACGATCGTCAGGCACGGGCACTTGGTGGCGTCTCAAGGCTGCGCGAAACCGCCAGGCTCTTTCTGGCACCCGGGGTAATGCACTGCGGCGGCGGAATGGGCCCGGACTCGTTCAATTCCGCCTCCGTCGGCGTGCCTGCACCGCCCGAGGCCAGTGCGAGGGGCGACTTGTTCGAAGCACTGATCGCGTGGCGCGAGCGGGGACATGCACCCGAGCAGGTCATCGCGACCAAGTTCGAAAGCGCGGATCCGAAGCGTATCGTCCTGCAGCGACCGCTTTGTGCCTATCCGCGCCAGGCGATCTATGCTGGGCGCGGCTCCACCCTTGCACCCGGCAATTTTGCTTGCAGGCCAGGGGGCAGGCTGCCGGTTCGGAAGTGAACGCCAGGGCGGCAGTCCGTCCCGGATCCTGAGAGCCAAGCGCCCCCCAGGCCGAGCGGGACCAGGTCGAACCGTACGAGGGATCGCAAGCGATGCCGCCGACCGCCTTGGCCGTCAGGGCGTCGAGCACATCCTTGGCCGGCATCGCTGTCGATGGCGCAGTCCCTTATGCTTGGCCAGGCTCCGTCATCAGCTTGGGGACCCAGCCGGGCAGCTCGCGCGCCAGGAAGCCGACCGGCGTGCGCGCCGCCAGCCGCTGGCCGGCTTCGCCATGCAGCCATACCGCCCAGGCAGCCGCGAGCAGGGGTGCTGCACCACGCGCCAACAGCCCCGCGAGGATGCCGGCCAGTACATCGCCGGACCCCGCCGTGGCGAGGCCGGGCCCGCCGCCGGGATAGCGGAGGCTCGGGCCTTCGGGCGCGGCGATCCAGGTCTCCGCCTGCTTTAGCACAACCACCGCGGCGAAGCGTTCGGCAGCCGCTCGCGCCATCGCTTCGGGCCGATCGCGCAATTCGGCCTCGTCGCAGTCCATCAGCAGCGCCATCTCGCCGGGGTGGGGCGTGAGCACGGTCTTCCCGCCTCTGGACCGGACGGCATCCGGAAAGCCCCGTGCGGCGCCGATCACGGCGGCATCGACCACGATCGGAAGGTCCGCGGGGCCGGCGGCAAGGACGTGACGCAGGATCGGACCAACGTCCGCTTCCTTGCTCATCCCTGGTCCGAGCACGAGCGCATCGCACAGGTCGAGAAGCTTGACCAACGGTCCTCCAGCCCCGGCAGCGAGCTCGCCCTCGGCATTGGCGGGCAGGCCGAAGACGGCTGCTTCGGGCATCGCTATCCCCAGGGGGAGCGCGACCCTTTCCACCGTCGCGAGCAGGATCTTGCCGGCACCCGCCCGAAGTGCCGCTTCCCCGGTCAGCAACAGCCCGCCCGGCACGCTGTTCGAGCCGCCCGCGACAAGAACCCGTCCGCGCGCGTTCTTGTTGGTCTCCTGCTCGACCCCAGGGAGTGGATTCGCGACCAGCCAGCCACGATCGAGCGCAGTCATCCGCGCGCTGCCACCAGCGCGTCGGGCGCGCGTGTCACTTGGGCCTGGGGATCCTCTTCCATCGGGGCGACTTCGTTATAGCGCTGGAGCCGGAGCCCGCCGTCCTTCCCGATCGACGCGTCGAAGGCATATTCGGTGACCGAGCAATTGGCGACGTCGCCCGCTGCATCGATCGCGAGGATCTCCTCCTCGCCAAGGTTCTCGATGACATAGCGCAGGCAAAGCACCACGACCTGGTGCCCGACGATCATCACCTGCCTGCCCGCATAGTGCAGCGAGACGGTGTCCAGCAGACTGCGCAGCCGCAGGATGACATCCGCCCAGCTCTCGCCGCCGGGTGGGCGATGATAGAATTTCCCGAGCAATCGGCGAAACTCCGCCTGTTGCGGCTCCTGCGCGGCAACGCCCGCCGTGGTAAGCCCGTCGAGGATCCCGAACTCCTTCTCGCGCAGCCGTTCATCGACGCAGACGGGCTCATCCGGATCCGCACCCCCGGCATCGCGGAAGCGCTGCGCCGTTTCGCGTGCACGAAGATAGGGACTGGCGAGGATGACCTCGGGACGCCCATGCCCGCTTCCGCCCGCGAACCACCGTCCAAGCGCGTCGGCCTGTTGCTGGCCCAGCCGCGACAGCGGCACGTCGACATCGCGGGTCGCCAGCGGGATGCGCTCGAGCCCTGCGGCATGCGCTTCGTCGCGCGCGACATTGCCTGCGCTCTGCCCGTGCCGCACGAGCCATAGCTTCGCCGGCCAGCGGTTGGCGTTCGCCACCAATCCCTCTCCTCCTGCTGCGCCTACCAACGGCCGGGAATGTCGCGCGTTCCGTGCCTCAAGGCCCTGAGAAGACACGGCTATCACCAGGCCGCCACCGCGTTGTGAGGCCAAGCCTAGGCGAACAGCTTCTTCGGGACATGGGTGATCCGGCAGGCGAGATCCAACTCGCCCGACGCCACGACATAATGGTCACCCGCATCGGCAATGCCGGTCGTGAACACCACGTCGCGGACGTAGATCCTTTCCTCCAGCGACCGGGTCAGCGCAGGCACCGACTCGAGCAGGGGCTCGTGTTCCGTCCGTAGCACCCTGGACGGATCGTCCCGGTCGAGGATCGACCAATAGGTGCGGTAGATGCCGACGACCTCCTTCGGCTCGACGCCGTGCCACAAGGTCAGCCAGCCGGCATCGGTAAGGATCGGCGGCGTCCCGCCGCCCATGCGCGCCGTGGCGATCGTCGCGGCATGAGGGCGGATGCCGGGTTCCAGATGCGGCTTCCAGTGCAGCGCATCGGGCGACGTGGCCAGGTTGATCGAAGGACCGCCGCGCCATTCGCTGCCCGGTGGATAGGTGAAGTAGAGATCGCCGAGCGGGCGGGTCTGTGCCCAGTATTTGTCCCCGATCAGGCCTTCGAAGATCAGCATGTCCTTGTTCTGGTGATCCAGGACGACGTCCTCGAAGGTGAAGTCGAGCCCATTGGTCGAGCTGTAGAGCGTGGTCGAATGGCGCTCGGGGCTGACCGAGCAGGTGGTCATCAGCCAGCGATCGCCGACCTTGGAGACGCGCGCATCCTCGATGCCATAGCATTGGAAACTGCCCTGCGGGGCGATGGCCTTGTCGTAATGGATCGCGACGATCTCCAGCCCATCGGGCGTGAGTTCGACCGGCAGGATCCAGGAAAGCGAGGTCAGCGCCATCACCTTCCATCGTCCGCCGCGGATCAGGAACTTGCGGGGATCACCGGTATCGACCTGCTCGAGCGCCCAGGGGTCGAGGACGTATCGCCCATCTTCCCAGCGGATCGCGCGGATATGGCCATCGGCGACCGGCTCGCGCAATGCCTCGGCGACACGGACGAAGATGGCGAGGTTGCCGTTCGGCAGCCGGGTCAGCGCCGGGTTGAACGCCCCCAGTACATAGGTCTCGGCATCGAAATGCCCGGCCAGCGGCGAACGCGACAGATCCACGTCGTCGGGGCCGAAGATAAGCCGGTCGACAGGAAATCGGCTCATTCCTCGCCCCGCGCCCGCGGTGCGACCACCACCTGTTGCACGACCGCGCGGCGCGGCTGGGTCAGCACATAATGGACGGCCACGGCGATATCCTCCGCGCGCAGCATCGTCTCCTTGCGATTCTCCTCGGCCTGCTCCTCGGCGGAAAAGCTGGCATATTGGAAGTCGGCACCGGTCTTGGCCGGCTCGACATTGCAGACCTTGATGCCTTTCGGGCCAAGCTCCTTGCGAAGTGCCTCGGCAAAGCCGGCGATGCCTGCCTTCATGCCGGCATAGACGCTACCCCCGCCACTCAGCAGGTGCGCCGAGACCGATCCGATGAAAACGATGTCGCCCTTGTCCTTGAGCACCTCGGCGGCGGCATGGGCGGTGGTCAGATAGGCCGTGAAATCGGTGGCGATCGCGTAGCGCAGTTCCTCCGCGCTCACCTTGGTCAGCCCCTGGACCGGGACGGCTGCGTTGACGATCGCGATGTCGAAATCGCCAAAATAGTCACGCGCGGCCGCGACGAAGCGATCGACGCCGTCCGGCTCGGCCAGGTCGATAGCGATGCCCTCTCCCTTGCCGACCTCGCGGATCCGCGCCAGTCCATCCTGAAGATGCTGCGGGTCGCGACCGCAGATGAAGACATCGACACCCTCGGAAGCGAGAAGCACCGCGATCGCGCGCCCGATGCCCGTGGTTCCACCGGTGACGATCGCCTTGCGGCCCCCCAGGCCCGGCATCTCGGTATGCGCATCGGACAGGTCCCGGGCGGTCGGCGCGGCAAGGTCGGTCATGCGAAATCTCCTTCATGGACCGAACCAAGTCCGCGCACGCCGGTTCCCATCTCCTGATCTGGATCAGGGTTCGCAACCCATTGAGAGAAATTGCGTTTTCCAAGCCGCTTGAAATCGCAACTATGGGGACGAGATGATCGGTTCATGGGACGGGGCGCGCCGCGGCGATCCAGCCGACCGCGACTATCTGACGCAGCGTGCCGAGCAGGAGAGGGAACGGGCAAAAGCCGCGACGGACATCGGCGTGGCGCTCGCCCATCGCCGCATGGCCGAGGCCTATGAGCAGCGGCTGGCTTCGCTTCCCGAGAACGCCTGATCGCTCACCAGAGCACCGAGATCGAGCCATCCGCCGGAACGCGGTAGTCGATCCGGTCCGCCGTGGCATCGAAGGCGCTCAGGCGCGCGCCGGCCTCTGTTTCCACGGTGAATGCGGGCAATTTGCCGCGGCCGTTCCGCGCCAGGCTGAGCCGTGCCTCCCGCCCCGGCGCGCCGCCGAGCTGGAAGCGTAGCGCGGTTGCGCCAGGCTGGTCCATCGCGGTCAGGAAGTGATCGCAGAACAGCAGGAACGGCGCGCCCGGTACCCGGTGGAATGCCCGGCTGGCGAAGACGAAGGCCGAGCCCGCGCCATAGATTTCCTGCCCGACCTGTCCGGCCTGCTGGCCGTCCACATAGAGATCCTCGACCGGAAAGGAGAGCTTCCGGTCGATATGCCCATTGGGCTCGCGCTGCTTCGGTGCGATCGCCTCTTCGGGCAGCGCATCGGGATAGTAGAACCAGGCGCGGTCGAGCGCATGGCGGCAATATTCCGATAGCAGCAAGCGCACCGCGGGATCGAGGTCCGGGCCGCTGTCCTTCAGATAGCGTTCGAAGGCGGCGAAGCTGTCGAAGCATTCGTACATCGCCATGTACGGCGCGTCGTGGAGTGCCGTGACGCCGAGAAAGTTGCGGTAGTGCCGGGCATGGCCGATCTCGGATTCCCACATCGCCGTGTTGTGGAAGAAGCTCGCCAGATAGACATAGCTCTGGCGCAGATAGGTCTTCTCGTTGGTGATCCGCCATAGCCGGATGCAGGCGGCGGCCCCCCAGGCGGTCAGGTTCGCCTGGTAGTTGAGTTCGAAGCGCATTCCCTGTGCCGCGTCGATCGCCGCGCGGGCCTCGTCGAGATAGCGCCAGTCATCGGTCAGCTCGAAGGCCTGCAGCATGACATGGGCATAGATGCCGCCGACATCGGTCTGGCCGAGACCGTCCTCGTTCCTGGCCTCCTGCAGCACGCGGAAATCGCGAACGTCATACTGGATGGGCCATTTATACGCGAAATGATGCGCGGCGCGGATGCCATAGTCGATCGACTTCAGGAACAGCCGCAGCGCCTGCTTGTCCCCGTCCACCGCCAGCCGGCCCAGTTGCATCAGCGGGTGGTAGAGATACCAGCTGTCGACCGCGAACCTGTCCTTCTCCTTGCCGACATTGGGGAGATAGCGGCGCAGTGCCTTGAGCCTGGGATCGTAGAATTTGCCGAGCCCGGCCGCGAGCTCGCCGCCGATCGGGGCCTTCTCGCCCGACCAGACTTCATAGTCCCGGATCGCGCCGAGCACCGAGAGCTGGACCATCGAGTCCGGATACTCGGCGTCGGTATAGGGATGGATGTAGCGATGCCCATAATGGCGGATCGTCGCCTTGGGCGACCGGCCGAGGTCGTGCAGCGCGCGCTCGGCGCGCGCCACCCAGTTGCGATATTCGGTCTCCGGCTGCTCGATCTCGCGGAAAACCGCACCCAGCAGCGAGAGATAGCGGCGCGCCGATTCCTGCTCGTCATCGGCACTATCGTCGTGAAAGGCGATCAGGGCATTGGAGAGCAGCACTTCCTCCCCTTGCGGAAGCGGATCGACAGGGGGCGTCCCCCGCTGCGACGGCGTGGGCAGCAGATAGCCGATTTCCGGCCATACGCCGCCGACCGCGCCGTCGGGCTTGGTGCCGGTCGCGGCGAAATAGCGGTTCAGGGTGGTGAGATCCTGGCAGTAGAGGACGCTGCCGAAATCGGGCTCCTCCAGCCGGAAATAGATGGCGGCCGTGTTGAACCCGCGCTGCGCTGCCTCGACCTGGCCGATAGCGCCCATCGGATCGTCCGCGCCGTCGAGCGGATACAGGTCGCGCGGCACGAACGCGGTCAGCAAGGGCACCTTCGCCTCGAGGCTGGTCGCGATGCGGAGGATCGGGATCGCGCCTTCGACGAGGGTCACCGCGATCCGATAGGTGCCGGCCGGGCTGGCGACCTCGAGCCGGACCGCCTCGCCATTCCGCACGGCCAGCTTGCGGACATCGCTATAGCCTGCCGGGCAGAAGGCGGCGCGCATGGCGATACCGCCACGGTCCGGGCGCCGGACGACGGCCCAGATCGCGTCATGCCCGGCGCAAAGCGCGATACTCCGCTCACCGAGCTGCAGGGTGGCGAGTTCGCGCAAGCTGCCGCCACGCAATTCCTCGCGCAGCAGCAGCACGCCGGGGGTGACACCGGCCGGTGCGTCGCGCCTTGCGGCCTTGGCCGGATGTCCGTGCATCTTCAGGCTGGCTGGAGGTTCACCGCGCGCGGCTTGGCCGGGGGCAGGCCGCCTGCCTCTTCTTGCGCCATCAACTCCTGCTTGCGGGCGAGCATCGCATCGCGAAGCGCGACCAGGTCGACATCCTCGACCTTGCGGCACTGGGCGAACATGCCCTCGGACGGCATCTCCTCCTCATGTACGTGATGCTTGATCTCCTCGGACAGCACCTTGACCTTGGCGTCGTAGAAATCGTCCTCGGGGCTGCCGGCCTCGATATCGTTGATCAGCACCTTGGCGCCGTCATGCTCGACATAGGCTTCGTCCAGCGTGTCGCCCTCGATCCTGCCCCGATAGGCGGGGTAGAAGATTTCTTCCTCGATCATCGTGTGGATCTTGAGCTCCACGCAGATCCGGTGCGCGAGCTTCTTCTTTGCCATCGATCCGCTCGTGCCTTCATATTTCTCGAAGAGCGCCTCGACCTTGCGGTGATACGCCTTGAGAAGCGCGATCGCGTCGGTAAATTCCTGATCGGCCATCGGAAATCCTCCCTGTTGGTCTCGTTGGAAAGCGCTGCAAATTGCCAGGTTCCTGCTGCGAATGAATCGCGGCGGTTCATTCATGCCCAGGCGCCAGGCGGCGCGCTGCCTGCCGTTCCTCTTCATGGCCATGGGGCTGGGCATGCCCACCGGTGCGCAGGAAGCGGCGATCGATATCGGCAAGGATCGCCTCGGCTTTTTCTCCGGCCTGGAGCCGGATCAACGCATCGAGCTTGGCCTCTGCGCGGTCGTCATTCTCCTTCGAGGCGGGTGATCCGACATAGAGGAAATAGGCCAGCCCAACGACCTGCCAGAGCAACTGGAGGAACTCGGACTGCCAGTTCTCGAAGGTGTCGCGGCCCATCTCGACCAGATAACCGTTGAAGTCGGGCTGCTGCCCGTGCTGGGCCGCCTCGTCGGCAAAGGCGTACCAGCCGAAGATCCAGTGGCCGGCGATCGACACCGCGAAGAAGGCCAGGGTTATCCAGGCATAGGCATATTTCTTCATAGCAACCCGTGCTCCGGCGTTATCAGCCCTGCGGCGAGCCCGGCTGTTCGGGGGGAAGATCGTCCGCACCTTCCGCTGGCTTGTCGGCCGACGTGCCGGCAGGATCCGTGTCCGTGCTGCCCGGCTTGGTGCGTTCGTCCTCGCTCGGGCCCTCGTCGCGCTTGTCGGTCATGCTTTCTCTCCTGCAGCGGGTTCGGGATAATCCTCCGGTTTCACCGAGCCGACGCCCGGCCGATCCTCGACCTTTTCGGGTTTGAGGCTGCCAGGGGTCTGTTCGTTCGGGTCCTCGCCAGCATCGGCGGGCGGATCGGACAGCTGTCTATCCATCATGCCTGCTCCTTGCCCGAGCCGGGTTCGGCCATGCCGCGATGCATCTCGGCCAGCATCGACTGCGGCACCACGCCCGATCCGGCAACTTGCAGCTTGTTGGACAGCCCCGAGACGATGTGGCCCTTGCCGGCCATCAGTGCATCCCAGCCGTCCTTCGCGACCTTGGCCGGATCCGCCTTATCCTGCTGGCCCACCCTGGTATCGAGCATCTCGGCGCGGGCGAAGAACTCGGTGTCGGTGGGCCCCGGCATCAGCGTGGTGAGGGTGACGCCTTCCACATCCTTGATCTCGTTGCGCAATGCCTCGGTGAAATTGTCCACGAAAGCCTTGGTCGCGTTGTAGACGGCATTGAAGCTGCCCGGAATATAGCCCGCGATCGAGCCGGTCACGAGCAGCTTGCCGCCGCCTTGCGCGATCATCGCCTGCAGCGTCTTCTGGAGTAAATAGACGGTCCCTGTCATGTTGGTGTCGATCGAATGGCGCCAGGTCGCGACATCCTGCTCGAGGAAGGGCCCACCGGTGCCGATACCGGCATTGGCGCAGACCAGGTCGATGCGGCGCCCCGCCGCGGCGGCGAGGAGCGTATCCACCCCGTCGATCGTCGCGAGATCGGCCTGAACCGATTGCACCTGCGTGCCGAACTGCCGGAAGTCGGCTGCCGCCGCGTCGATCAACGGCTCGTCGGCGACGACGAGCAGGTCATAGCCTTGCTTCGCCGCCAGGGTCGCGAGCTCGAAGCCGATCCCGGTCGAGGCACCCGTCACGATCGCCAGTCTGTCCGCCATGCAAGTCACTCCGCTGCGAGCGCCAGGCCGGGCTTGAGCACGACCTTGGTCACTTCGTTCTGGTTGTCGTGGAACATCTTGTAGCCTTGGGGGGCGTCCTCGAGCCCCAGCGTGTGGCTGATCAGGAAGGTCGTATCGATCTCGCCTTCCAGGATCGCGTTGAGCAGCCCGGGCATATAGTGCTGGACATGGGTCTGGCCGGTCTTGAGCGTCAGGCCCTTCTCCATGAAGGCACCGAGCGGGAATTTGTCGACGAAGCCGCCATAGACCGCGGGCATCGAGACGCGCCCGCCCTTGCGGCAGGCATGGATCGCCTGGCGGATCACATGGGTGCGGTCGGTACCGAGAAAGGTCGATGCCTTGATCTGGTCGACGACATTGTCGACGAAGAAGCCGTGCGCCTCCAGGCCCACTGCGTCGATCACTGCGTCGGGACCGATCCCGCCGGTCATCAGCATCAGCGCCTCATAGGTGGCGGTTTCCTCGAAGTTGATCGTCTCCGCGCCGAAGCGCCGGGCCAGCTCGAGCCGGCGCGGGAAATGATCGATCGCGATGACGCGCTCTGCGCCCATCAGGAAGGCCGACTGGACCGCGAACAACCCGACGGGACCGCAACCCCAGACCGCGACCGTGTCGCCCGGCTCGATCTGGGCGTTCTCCGCCGCCATCCAGCCGGTGGGCAGGATGTCCGAGAGGAACAGCACCGTCTCATCCTCGACCCCGTCGGGCACGACGATAGGTCCGGTGTCGCTGAACGGAACGCGGACATATTCGGCCTGGCCGCCCGAATAGCCGCCGGTCATGTGGCTATAGCCGAACAACCCCGACATCGGCTGGCCATAGGCCTCCTGCGCGATGTCCTGATTGTCGGCGGGAAGTCCGTTGTCGCACGCTGAATATTGGTGCTTGCCGCAATGGTAGCAGCTGCCGCAGGCGATGGTGAACGGCACCACCACGCGCTGCCCCTTCTTGAGAGTGGACTTGGGACCGACCTCGACCACCTCGCCCATGAACTCATGGCCGAGGATATCGCCGGCCTGCATCGTGGGGATATAGCCATCATAAAGGTGAAGGTCCGAGCCGCAGATCGCGGTGGACGTAACCTTGATGATTGCGTCGCGCGGGTTGAGGATTTCGGGATCGTCGACCGTATCGACGCGGACGTCATGCTTGCCGTGCCATGCCAGTGCGCGCATCAGCGTGCTCCCTTGTCGAAACAATCTGCGCGCATCAGTTCTTTCCCTCGTCCTGGAGGCGCCTGTTGCGGGCGCCGGTGGCGATCTCGCCGGTTTCCATCAGCTGCTTGAAGCGGCGCAGGTCGCGGCGCGCCTGGATCGCGGGCTCGCGCTGGAACATCTTGGCGATCAGCTTGCCGATCGTACCCCCGGGCGGATCATAGAGGATTGTCGCGGTGACCACCGTGCCGCGCGGGCCGACATCACTGAACTCGACGCGGCCGCTGTTCGGTACCTCGGCCCCCGGGTCCGATGCCCAGGCGATCAGTTCGCCGTCGCGCTCCTCGGTGATCGTCGCGGTCCACTCTACGGTCGTGCCTCCGGGCGCTTTCACCACCCAATGCGACTGTTTCGCGGACAGAAGGTCGATCCGCTCGACATTTTCCATGAAGGTCGCGAGCTGCGTGAGGTCACGCCAATAGGCGAAGAGCTCTGCACGCGGCCGGTTGATCGTCACCGCCTGACCTACCAGCGTGTCGCCGCGTGGCTCGACGAGCGCGTCGGTGGCGGCATCGACCGCGGCCCCGGCATGCTTGGAAGTTGACGGCGGCGCGCCATCACGCGGCCGGCTCTCAAGCGTCTCGCCCATTGCATCCTCCGGAAATTATACTGTTAGAACAAAGCTCTGCGGGCGCCGTTCCGAACACGAGAAATCCGTTGGGCGCGCCCGGCGCTCACTCCGTCGGCGGAACCTGATCCAGGTTATGGATAGCTTGTGTCTCGGCCGCCCGGCGCTGCCGCCGCAGCCAGCGAGCCCGCAGCCGGGCGTCATGAAGGAGCGCGCCGGGCAGTTCGGTGATCGCGCGCAGCCCCGCCACGGTACCGAGGTTGCGCGCGGCCCTGCGCGTCTCGCCGAGGATCTGCTGCAGCATCTCGCGCCGCTCGATCTGGCCCTCCTCATGGACCAAAGACAACCGATGCAGCGCATAGGCCCCAAGCAGGCCGGCGATGAGGAAATAGAAGTCCCAATGCGAAAGTGTCACCGGCGAAAGCAGGATCGTGCCGTTGGGGCTGGTCCAGCGCAGCAGCAACTCGAAACGGCGGGCGGCGAAGAAGTCGGCGAACAGTCCGCCCAGGATCGGGGCAATGCCGGCCGCCGCCGAACTGGTCAGCGCGCTCGCCGCGACATAGGCGGTGGCCTCGCCCTTGGGACTGAGCTTCAGCGCGATGTTGGCGGTGGCGAGCGTGACCCCGGCAACCGCCGCGCCCATCAGTGCGTGCAGCGCGACCAGGTAGATCCGCCCCGCATCGCTATGGCCGAGCTGCGAGGCTCCGACCATGGCGACGATACACAGAATGTAGGTCGGCGCCGCTACCGCGAGGACTGACTTGTGCGCGAACCGGTCGCTGAGCACTCCCCAGCTGCGCACCGCGATCAGGTTGGTCACCTGGCTGACCACGCTGAGCAGCATCACGAAGGTCATGTCGAAGCCGAGCCGGCTGACGATGAACACCGTGAAGAAAGGCGTGGCGAGATTCACTGCGAACTGCCAGCTCGACAGGAAGAAGATGAGCCGGCGGAAATTGGGGTCGGCTAGCGGCGCGCGAAGCAACCCTGCGATGCCGAGCGGTTCGCGGCTTGCCCGCGGCATCATCGGCTCGGGAATGCGGGTTACGACCAGCGCGCTGATCAGGCCGGTGACGCAGCCGACCAGATAGAGCCCGGCAAAGGCGTAATTGCGGGCTTCCGACCCTTGCGCGGTCCAATCGAGCAGCAGGGCGGCGGCCAGACCGGCGAGGAGACTGATCGTCGTCGTATAGGTGGTGCGGCGGGAGAAGACCCAGCCGAGCTTGTTCTGTGGTACCAGATCGCGCAGCCAGGCATTCCAGGCGCAGCCTCCGATCGCACCCATCCCGCAGAGCACAAACTGGCCGAAGGCGACCAGGAGCAACGCGGAATTGCCTGGCAGGAAGGCCGCCAGCGCCATCAGCAGCAGCATCGAGCGGCCCAGCACGCTGGTCAGCACCGCGATCGCCTTGCGGCGCCGCAGCCGCTCGACCAGCAGCACCGCCGGCGCCTGGAGGAGCTGGCCGAGAAAAGGCGCGCTGGCGAGCAAGCCGATCATCAGGTTCGAAGCGCTGAGATGCAATGCGAAGGCCGTGAGGATCACGCCGCTGGTGAGCGCTGCCGTAGCGCTCGAATATCCTGCTTCGTAGATCAGCCGCTTCAGGCCCGCCTGGCATTCGGCGTCGCTGACATGCGCCTGCGGGGCGAGGGAGAGGCTGGGCACAAGGATCGCCTTGGAAGCTTCCGGGAATACGGCCTCAACTTGTTGTTTTGATCGGAAGTTCCTCCCCAATCGCCTCAAGAAGGCCGAGGCGAGCCCCAGACCTGGCGTATCCCTCAGCTGTAGGAGCCAGGCAACGCCCCAATTCAGAGGGGGAGTGCGGCCTGACGGCCGTGGCGGGTCAGGGCCGGGAGAGAGTCTCGCGGCGCCCGTCGCGGAGAATTCCCATGGCTATGATTCCCCCCACCGCTCCTGCCCAGCGTCCTCGTTCCAGCGCCTACAAGGTGGATATCTCCCGCGGCCAGCGGATCGGCCGCGTCTCGTCGGAATGGTTTTCGTGGCCGGATGACGAGCGCTTCCTGTCCCTGGAAGCGCTTCACGCAGCTGTGAAGGCGCGGGCGGAGCGTGCCGTTAGCCGGACGGTCGAGACCAGGGAGGTGCGGGTCGAAGCGTCTCGTGATGACCCGGAGCGGTTGGCTCTTATCGTCCCGGGCCGCGATGCGCCGGTCGCACCGACCCACTGGTCGTTCGGCCAGCTCGCCGCGCTGGTCGGCGCTCCCTCGGGCTATCTGCGCCAGCTGCCGGCGCCACTTGCCGGCATCAACCTCCAGCATGGTCTGCTCGCTCATCGCGGCGAGTTGATGAAGACGCTGGAGACCGAGGATGGCCGCACCGAGCTCAGGGCGGTCACCGGCCCGGACTATGGCCGTATCTGGGATCACGAGCTGGTCGCCGCGGTGATGCGCATTGCGGGCAACGGCACGGGCGATACGCGCTGGAAGGTGCCAGGTCTGCTCGACTGGTCGACGATGACTCACAATCCGTTCGTCGAGGTTACCAAGGACACCACGACGCTCTATGCCAGCGACCGCGACGTCTTCCTGTTCCTGGTCGACGACGCCCATCCGATTGAGGCCGGGCGCCTGCCCACCGGCGAGCCGGACCTGTTCTTCCGCGGCTTCTATTGCTGGAATAGCGAGGTGGGCTCGAAAACGCTCGGCATGGCTTCATTCTATCTCCGGGCCGTCTGCATGAACCGCAACATCTGGGGCGCCGAAGGGTTCGAGGAGATCAGCATCCGGCATTCCAAGTTCGCGGCCAACCGGTTCGCGCACGAGGCGGCGCCTGCCCTGGAGAATTTCGCCACCTCATCGGCGCGTCCCTTTGTCAACGGCATCCGCGCCGCGCGCGAGCAGATCATCGCGCGGACGGACGAGGATCGGCAGGATTTCCTCCGCAAGCGCGGCTTCTCCAAGGCCGAGACCGGCCGGATCATCGAGACCGTGCTTGCCGAGGAAGGGCATCCGCCGGCCTCCGTCTTCGACTTCGTCCAGGGTATCACGGCCCTGGCGCGGGCGCGGCCCCATCAGGACGGCCGGCTCGAGCTGGAAGGGAAGGCTTCCAGGCTTTTGGCGGCGGTCCGCTAGTCGGCCCGGTCGCCTCCAGCGGCGCGGTCCTCCTCCCAGAGGAAGAGGGCTGCGCCGTTCCCATGGCGGGATGAAGGCGGGAGAGAGTCTCCCAGCCACCCGCCATGTGGAGAAGTGACATGGCGAAAGCCCAACCCAAGCTCGTCCTGGCCCCCGCACAGGGCATTCCCTTCAACCAACTGGTTCTGTCCCAGTCCAATGTGCGCCGGGTCAAGAACGGCGTCACCATCGAGGAGCTGGCTGCGGACATCGAGCGCCGCGGCCTGTTGCAGGGCCTGAGCGTCCGGCCGGAGCAGGACGGGGAGGGCCGGGAAACCGGCAAGTTCGAAGTGCCCGCCGGTGGCCGGCGCTTTCGCGCGCTGGAGATCCTGGTCAAGCGCAAGCGCCTGGCCGCGGACGCGCTCGTTCCCTGTGTGGTGAAGGCCGCGGACGATCCGATTTCGGCGGAGGAAGACAGCTACGCCGAGAATGTGTTCCGCGAGGCGCTGCATCCGCTCGACGAATTTCGGGCCATGCAGAAGCTCGCCGACCAGGGCGACGACGTCGAGACGATCGCCGCGCGGTTCCGCGTCACGCCCGCTGTGGTGCGCCAGCGCATGAAACTCGCCCAGGTCTCGCCGGCGCTGCACGAAGTCTATGCCGCCGGCACCATGACCCTGGAGCAGTTGATGGCGTTCAGCGTCTCCAACGACCATTCCCGCCAGGAGCAGGTCTGGGAACTCGTCCAGACCCATCATAACCAGTCCGCGCATTTCATCCGGGCACGGCTGACCGAGAGCACGGTGGCGGCACATGATCCGCGAGCGCTGTTCATCGGCGCCGAGGCCTATGTCGCAGCCGGCGGCTTCATCCTCCGGGACCTGTTCGAGGAGGATCGCGGCGGCTGGCTGCAGGATGCGGCGCTGCTCGACCGGCTCGTCCTCGAAAAGCTGGAAGCCGAGGCCGAGCGCATTCGCGCCGAGGGATGGAAATGGGTCGAGGTGCGGATCGACCTGCCTTACAGCTTCTCGCAGGGATTGCGCCCGATCGAGGCCTTCCACACGCCTCCGACCGAGGCCGATCAGGCCGAGCTTGCGGCCCTGCAAGCCGAAGCTGAGGCGCTCGAGGCGGAATGGAGCGATGCGGGCTCCCTGCCGGACCCTGTCGATGCGCGAGTGACCGAGCTCGACGAGCGGATCGCCGCGCTGTCGGGCGGCACCTGGACCTACCGGCCCGAGGACATGGCGATCGCGGGGGTGTTCGTTTCGATCGATCGCTCCGGCGCTTTCGAGATCGAGCCCGGCTGGGTCCGTGCCGAGGACGAGCCCGTGGTCGAACCCGAGCCGGAGACCGATGGCCACGAGGGCGGGGGGCAGGATCGGGACGATCACGGCGATGCCGACATCTCGATCCCGGGCGAAGAGAGTAACGAGCCCGTGCCCGCGGCTGAGGAGGAGGAAGACGGGTCGGCACCGCTTCCCGACCGCCTGGTCACCGAGCTTACTGCCGAACGTACCCTGGCGCTCCAGGATGCGGTGGCGAGCAACCCGCAGGTCGCCTTTGCCGCCGTCCTGCACAATCTCGTGCTCGCGACCTTCTACCATTGGCGGACCGAGAGCTGTCTTTCGATCAGCCTCACCCGTGTCAGCTTCGGCTTCCAGCCGAGCGGGATGAAGCACATTCCGGCAGCCGAGGCGATCAGTGCACGGCACGCAAAATGGGATGAACGGCTGCCGGAATCCGATCGCGATCTATGGGATGCGCTCTGCCAGCTCGATGCCGCCGAGCAAGGCGAGCTGTTCGCGCACTGCGCGGGCTATGCCGTCAATGCCCTGTTCGAAGCGGCGCCGCGCTATGACAATGGCCGCATCTCGGCGCATGACGTCGAACGGCGCCTTGCCCACAGCCATGTCCTCGCCCGTGCGGTCGGGCTCGACATGGTCGCCTCGGGCTGGAAGCCGACTGCCGAGAACTTCTTCGGCAAGATCACCAAGGCGCGGATTCTCCAGGCGGTCACCGAGGGCAAAGGCGCCGAGGTCGCGTCCCGCATCGACCATCTCAAGAAGCCGGACATGGCCCGCGAGGCCGAACTGCTGATGGACGATGCCGGTTGGCTGCCCGAGCCGCTGCGTACGCCGGCACTGCCGGTCCAGGCCGATCTGCTCACGCACGCCGGTCCCGACGCTGCGCCCGGCTTCGTCGCCGAGCTGGGCGAGGAAGAGGATGCGGAGCCGCTGGCGATCGCGGCCGAGTGAGCCATGGGGCGGGGCGCGACTGCGTCCCGCCTCCTTTTCAGCATCAGGAGAGCATCATGGCCATTCCGACCAGCTATCGCACCAACTTCGACACGCTTCTTCGTGCTGCCGCCGACGGCAATCTCGCCCTTCTCGAATGCACCGATGTCGTAACCGGTCAGCCCAGATATGTGCTTTGCGCCGTCGGCTTCGATGGCGCGAGCTATTGCATGACTCCGTTCGGGCATCTGGCCGAGGGCGATCCCTTCTCCCTGTATCGCCCGCCACAGGGCACGAGCTGAAGAGGCGGAGATGGAACATCGCGCCCGCACGATCGCGCAGGATCTGGCCAATCAGGCGGAACGCGTCTGCCGTCGCTACCTCTCCAATGGCCGACGGGAGGGCAATTTCTGGCTGGTTGGCGACATCCGCAACACGCCCGGTCGCAGTCTCTATGTCCGGCTGCTCGACTCTCCCGACGGAGTGCGGCGAGCGGGCAAATGGACCGATGCGCAATCGGGAGACCATGGCGATCTTCTCGACGTCATACAGGCTGCATTGCCAAGCGGTTCCTTTGGCGATGCATTGGCGGAGGCTCGTCGATTTCTCAGCCTGCCGGAAGCGCATCCCACGCCGCCGCCCTTCCGGCCACAGGCGCGGGCGCGATCGCCGGGCGCATCTCGACGGCTGCTCGCCATCTCAAGGCCGATCGCGGGCACGCTCGCACAGGCCTATCTTGGCAGCCGTGGCATCCCGCCGATGCGCGGGCTCGATCCCCTGCGCTTCCATCCCCGCTGCTATTATCGTCGATCCACCGAGGACGCCGCAGACGTCGCCCGGGCGATGCCGGCGATGATCGCTGCGGTGACGGATCTGGCGGGGACCATCACCGGGGCGCACCGGACCTGGCTTGCGTCCTCGGGGCTGGACAAGGCGGCGGTCGCTCGTCCGCGCAGGGCGATGGGACATCTGCTTGGCAATGGTGTGCGGTTCGGTCCCGCAGCACCGGTTATGGCGGCGGGCGAGGGCATCGAGTCCGTGCTGTCGCTGATGACGGCAGCGTCCTCACTCCCCGCGATTGCCGCACTTTCTGCAGCGCACCTTGCTGCCCTCAACTTCCCCGATCAACTGCGCCGGCTCTATGTCGCCCGCGAACCCGATCCCGCCGGGCGACTTGCCTTCTCGCGCCTAACCGAACGGGGGAAAGCCTGCGGGGTGGAGATCTGGCCGATCGACTCCATCGGCGATGACCTCAACGAGGATCTGCGCGCCATCGGTCCAGAGGCGTTGCGCGAGCGCGTGCAAGCACAGCTGATGCCAGAGGACCGCCGCTGATCCTGCAATCGCGAAAAGCCATTCGAGTGCTTGCCTGCCGGAGTCCGCGCCATGCGCCTTCCAAAAGAGGGCGACGGGGCATCATCGCGGGCGCCAGTGCAACCCCTCGGGCCGGCTATTTTCCGCCGCGGACGTGCCGCCCGCTTTGCATCGCGAGACAAAATAGCCGGGCCTCGGGGTCCTCCGCTTCGCTTCGGCGTCCACCGGCAAGCCGGGCGCTTCGCTTGGCCGTGCGCGGGCGCCCGAGCCGCTGCCTCTGGTCGCCAGGAAGGCCGCAAGGACGCGGGCTTTGCCCAGAGGAGCATTTCGAATGGACGATCTTCACGACATGACAGGCGCGGGCGGATCGCAATTTGCCCATATGCTGGAAGAGCTCGAACTCTTCGGCCGCAGGCCCTTCGAGGACGAACTCGATCCTCGGCCACTGCCCGAGGGGCGCCTGGTCGAGGCAGCTGCCGCCGACACCTTCGATGCCTTGGCCGCCGCGTTGGGCGAAACCCGGCTTGAGCCCGAACTCGAGGAATTGCTCTGGGGCTTCACCAACGTCTTCCACCGAGCTTCCGAACGCGTCGACCGGCAGCTCGACGCCAACGAGCTGGCGCAGAACCGGTCCCAGCGCGAGCAGGATGGTTCCGAGGTGAAGTCGGTCGAGCTTGAAAGGCTGGTCGCAGAGGGGCGCTCCATGATCGAGCGGCGCGACGCCATGGAGGCGTTCCGGGAGGCCTTTGCCGAGCAGTTCCGGCACTATTTCCACAAGCCCTGGCTGCCCAGGAGCGGTTCGATGCTCAACCGCGGAGCCATGACAGCGGCGGTAATCGAGAGCCGCGAATTCGTAAACGATCGGCGCTGGACCGACGCCAAGCTGCTGCTGCCGCCTGGCGAACGCATCTATGTCAGCGGTGGCGCGGACTATGGGGACCATCGCAGGATCTGGCAGGTCCTCGATGACGTGCATGGCCGTCACCCGCAAATGGTTCTCCTCCACGGGGGCTCGCGCTCGGGCGCCGAGAACATTGCCGCACTCTGGGCGCGGGAACGCAAGGTCACCCAGGTTCCGATGCTGCCCGACTTCACCCGGCACGGCCGCGCTGCTGCGCCATTCAAGCGCAACGACAAGGTCATCGGCCTGCTTCCGCGCGGCATCATCATCTTCCCCGGTGGCGGCATCCAGGACAACCTGTTCGACAAGGCGCGCATCGCAGGAGTGCCGGTCATCGATCAGCGGCGACGATGATTGCCTGCCGCCGGCACCGGGCGCCTCCGGTGTCGGCTCGCGCCGGCACGGCGCAACGCGGGCTCAGCCCGCGTCCTCCACTTTCGTTCCGGCCCTAGGTGCGCCGCGCCTCGATGCGCGAGCCGCCTCAGGCTGCCCGCCCGATCCCGGTGGCATTATCAAGGGAAACGCTGAGATGGACTTCGACCCTGAAGCGCTGCGCATGGCGCTTGCCACCATGCCCGATTTCGATCGCGCGGTGTTCGACCGTGCCCGGTTCGACGGGCTCGACTATGAACAGATCGCTGCCGAGCTGGATATGTCCGTCGATGAGGTCGAGCGGCGGCTGGTGGCTGCGATCTTCCACCTGATCCGCACGGTCGGCCCGCCGAAGTGACGGCGCATCGGCATGACCCATTTAGATGCAACAGCGATAGCCGCGAGGCATCAAACGCCGATGGGGCTAACCGAACTCGTTCCGCTTCAGGCAGTTGGCGCGGCCCTGGGCCGCGCCTTGCTTTGGCTCAGCCGTTGAGCTTGTCCTTGATTGCTTTGGCGGCAGTGAAGCTGAGCTTCTTGGCTGCGGCAATCTGCATCGGAGCGCCGGTCCGCGGATTGCGGCCTTCGCGTGCGGCGGTGCTCTTCACCTGGAACTTCCCGAACCCGTTCAGCGACACTTCCTCGCCCTTGGCCGCCGCGTTGGTGATCGCCGCGAAGACGGCGTCGACATACTTGCGGGCATCGACCTTGGTCAGGCCGAACTCGGCCGCGAGCCGCTCGGTTAGATCGGAATTGTTCATGCTGGTTCTCCGGGTTGAAAGGGCGGGGCTCATAGCGGGACAGGGAAAATCGTCCACTGCGTTTGCGCAAGCTCTAAATCGCGCACCCCTTCCAAGGAGGCGTTGAGCGCACGTCTCCGCACAGCTAGGATTCCGCAATGCGTGTAGATCTCGATCATCTTCCCGAGGCCCAGCAAGCCGAATTGGCGCGTGTTCGCGAAACGCTGATGCGGGAGTTCTCCCAGGCAATCTCGACCTCGACCCAGCCCTGGAAGAAGAATGGGAAGATCCTCAAGATCATCCTGTTCGGCAGCTATGCGCGCAACGATTGGGTCGATGATCCCGAGAATGGCTATCAGTCCGACTTCGACCTGCTGGTGATCGTCAGTCATGAGGACCTGACTGACATCGCCGGCTACTGGTACATCGCCGAGGACAATATCCTTCACGACCCGGCGGTCCAGCGCCCGGTCAATATCATCGTCCATACGCTCGATGAGGTGAACAAGGCGCTTGGGCGAGGGGAGTATTTCTGGGTCGATATCGTCCGTGACGGCGTCGTGCTTTACGAACTGCCGAACCATGCGTTAGCGGCGCCGAAGCCGCTGACGGTAAGTGACGCGTGCGCGATGGCGGAGGGCTACGCCAATGAGTGGTTGCCCGCCGTCGATCGCGCTTTGCAAACCGCTAGGGATCAAATCGAGAAAGGACGTGACAATCTGGGCTGGCGCAAAGACGCGGCCTTTACGCTTCATCAGACGACGGAACGCGCCTACGCTTGTTTCCTCCTCGTGCGGACGCTCTATCTTCCGAAATCGCACAATATCAAGTTTTTGCGCTCGCTAGCTGAGGACAAGGAGTCGCGGCTTGTCCAGGCTTGGCCGCGCGCAATGCGGGGCGATCGGCGACGTTTTGAGCTGCTAAAGCGCGCTTACGTTGAGGCGCGTTATTCGCCGAGTTACGAAATTGGTGCTGATGATCTCGACGCGCTCGCATCATCGGTGCGCGCGCTGCGTGACATTGTCGAATACCTTTGCGCCGAACGGCTGGAGATTCTTCGGGATGAGGCAACATCAGCGATTTGATCGATTTCGAAGTGACAGCTTTGCGCCCCAAAGCCGGTCATAACCTAGACAGTGCGCCGATCCCGAAAGCCGACATCGAAACATAGGGCTGACCGCGGAATTCGAGGACGTACCCGAGCCCGGGCGAGAGTGCCAGAACCCTCACTCCCGCGCACGCCAACCGGAGGGAAGGGGGTAGGTTCAAGTTGACGCCTCGAAGTTAGGCGACCGAATCGTCTGGGGTGGAGCGCAGGCGTGCCGCCTGGCTTTGCAGGATCTGCCCGACATGGGCATATATGGGGTCCCTTACATCCATCACATCGACAGCCGCGTAGAGCTCGTCCATCCGCTCCAGATATAGCTTGTGAGCGCCTGGCCCCTGCGGAAGCGCGGATGCTTCCCGCAGCGCGGTGAACGACACGCCTGCATTGCAGCCGGGGTTCGAAGGTCCGGCGGGAAGCCGCGCAGCGCGCGCACCCATCGCATCGATGGCGTGCATCAGCGCAACGGCGCAGCCGGTGTATAACGTCTTGCGTGCGTCCGGCCGCGGTACGGCGTAGGCTCCCGCCAGGAGACGCAGGGCCAACACATAGATCGCATTCGCCACATCCACGGTTTCAACCGCTTCGGGATTCTCGATCCACACCTTCCCTTCGGGATGCGGCGGCTTGCGCAATACCGGATTGACCGCAGCTGGATGCGCCGGCGCAAAATCGGGGTTCGCGGCTTTGATCTCCCGGAATTCGTCTCGGATCGTGAGAAACCGGGCGAAGTGGGAATTCTCGCGATGTTTCGGAGCGCCTTCGCCTTCGACCACGATCTCGGTGAGGGCGGCGAGTGCGCTGTCGAGATCGGTAACCTCGGTCGCACCCTTGAGCCAAGTTTCGGCGTGGCTGAGCTGGAGTGCCGGATCGCCGCAAAAGACTTCGCGCTCGCCAAGCCGATCGACCAGCGAACGCAGATCCGTTTCCACGCGCTGGTAGAAATCGCCGATCGTCGCATAATTATAGCCCGTGGGAGTCAGGCGAAGCGGAACGGGCGTGCGCACCGCTATTTCAGTAGGTGCGAAGCTTTCGCCGTCCGGCTCATCGGAGCCGTGCGGCCGCTCCAGATAGATGAAGTGTTGAAGCACCTCTTCGCTGAACGGCGCGAGCTTCACCACGATGTTGGCCGGAAGATAGCCCGGTTCGAGCGGAAAATTCGTTCGCCCGAAGCGGGGAGCCCCGCCCAGCGAGGACGTGATGTTCCAAACCGCCGCCAAATGGCTCATCTCATCGACCGCGACTGCTATGATCGCGCGCCGCCACCGGGTGACGGCTTCTGCCTCCTCCGGCCGCAATCCTTCCTCGTCGCCGTCCTTCAGACTGAAGGCGGCGTAAAGATAGGTGCACATCAGATCCTGTTCGAGCTCCGCCGCTTCGTACAGCGCATGCAGCAGACCTTCTCGGGTTACCGAACGGTTGGATTTTTTGGTCATGATCGCTCCTCGTCGGAGCCGCCGCTCCGATCGAGCGATCGGTAGGCCACCATGCCAGAAGCCTGTAGCTCTTCCAGCGAGTGGATTTCCTCGTCAGACGGAGCAGGCGCCTATGCCCTTTCGACAGGTTGACTGAACCTCGGGACAATCGCTGCCATTCATACCCGATAGAGGCAATTCAAGGCGGTCAGGCGGCAAAGCGCCCCAGTCCCGATCGTTCAGTTTGAAGCGGTAGGTCCGCCAAAGCTGCCGAGCGTTCATTCAGCTCGGCGTTGTCCGTACCGGTCAAGAATGGGACCAGTTAGGCCCCGTCTGTCAACGGTCGTCCTCCAACATTGAGGGCGAAATATGGGCAAGTTTGTCGGGATTCTTGACTATGTAAATCGCAACAATCTTGCCGTCCTGCATCTCGATCGCCGTTGTTTGCAATGCGCCATCCTGATCGGCACTGATGTAGCCGGGCAAACCATCGATTATCACGGTGCGAACCAGCGTTGGCGGTGGCGCATTCTTGCGACGCACTGCGGCAAAAACACGAAGTGCAAACTCCATGCCTCGTACGACATTCCGGAAGGCGAGCACCTTGCCACCGCCATCGGTATGGATCTGGACGTCCTGCGCCAGGATTTCCGAAAGCCGGGCCGTGTCTCCATCCCGCGAGGCGGCGAAGAAAGCGCGTGCAAGCTTGTCCGCTTCGGCTGCCTTGATAATGAATCTCGGCTGAGCCGCCTGAACATGTTTGCGGGCTCGTGACGCGAGCTGACGCACGGCGGCAGGCTCTCGTCCCAAGGTCACGGCTACCTCGGGCAGGGAAACGTCGAACACGTCGTGAAGAAGGAACGCCGCCCGCTCAAGAGGTGACAGGCGCTCCATCGCCAGCATAAGCGTGAAAGTGATGTCGTCGGTGAATGTCTCGTCCTGCCGGATGGAGTCGATCAGAGGATCGGGCAGCCACGGGCCGATGTAGGTCTCACGCTTTGCGTGTGCCGATTTCTTGCGGTCGAGGCACAAGCGGGTGACAATCCGGGTCAAATAGGTCGCAGGGAAGCCGATATCATCTTCGACCCCTTCCCATCGCAGCCAGGCATCTTGGATGACATCCTCGGCATCGCTGAGCGAGCCGAGCATTCGGTAAGCGAGCCGGTTCAAGCGGCTGCGTTCGGCCTCGAATATGGAGGTGCGCTGTTCACGTCGCGCCTTCCTTGGATCGGCGGCATTTCCGCTGATGCCCGTCGGCACCAATGTCTCCTTCATGATCATGCTTACAAGACGAAGCAACGTGCCCGGTAGTGACATGCACTCCGCCATGCACGGAAAAATTTCGTCGGAGATGTCACACTGGTCCGTCCTGTCTCGTCAAGTGTGGGAGCGCCGCCGAATGGGCGCCGCAGGCTAAGGACATGATCATGGACGAGACGAAACGGTTGATCTGGCACGAGGTCGCGCCACAGGGCGCTAAGGCTCTCTTCGGCATCCACCACTACATCACAACCGACACCAACCTTCCGGAGGAGCTGATACATCTCGTGTTCCTGCGGGTGTCACAAATCAATGGCTGCGCGCATTGCATAGACCTCCACACGCGCGACTTGCTGAAGACGATGTCGATCGACAAGGTCGCCTTGATCCCGGTCTGGGCGGAAGTACCGCATCTTTTCCCTGAGCAATATCGTGCTGCACTGGCCTGGGCCGAAGAGGTTACACTCGTCAGTGAAACCCATGCTTCGGACGAAGCCTATGCAGCCGCATCGGCAGCATTTGAACCGAAGGATCTGGTGGATCTCACCATCGCAATTGCGGCGATGAATGCTTTCAATCGCCTTGGCGCACCGTTTCGGCTGCCCGTTGAGGCGAAGGCCTGAGTCGCTCCGGAACGCGGCTAGATCAGTGAAAGATCCGACCGGGTATCGGGGGATTCGGACGGGGCTGCTGGATATCTCGGTCCAGCGGCTTCGGTCCTGCAAGGGTGAACGCGCAACGGCCGCTTTAGCCGGCTGCCGGTCCCAAACCTGCCGGTCTGCAACCGGCCCCATTCCTGCCCCACCCCGACTCGTGCATCGCTCCGAGGGCTCGGGTGCACATCAGGCTCAGCTTGACCGGGACCACCCCGCTCTTTGAGGCACTTCCTTGGTCCAGCGCACTGCCTGACGCCATCAACCCGTAAAGGGTCCGCTATGCTGTGCAGGCGGCCGCTTCGGCTGCGCCTGCGCGGTGATTGCGGCCGTGCACCGGACACTTCGGGCGCCTGTCGAGCGGGGATGGCCCCCGCTCCTGGACAGGAGCTTCGGAGATGCCGCTCAACCTCGCACAGAAGAACGCCTGGGCGCTCGCACAGACCCTCATGACCATCGTCATCGTGTTCCGGATCGAGGCAGGCAGGTTCGGCGTGATCGAAGCCCTGGACTTCGATGGCGATCCCGCCCTCATCGTGCGCGAATATGATCCCTTCGCGCGATGATCGCATTTGGGGGGACGTTATCGCTACGCGGCGATGCGGGGGTTCGATCTGCCGATCGGCGTGGCGGCGAAGCGCGCGCGGCCCTTGCCGTCCGCCTTTGCCATGTACAGCGCGGTGTCGGCATTGGAGAGCAGATAGTCGAGGTTCGGGTGGGCGATGTCGGTCAGGGCGATGCCGATGCTGACCGAGATCCGTACCCCGCGGCCTTCGATCTGATAGGGCTGGCTGAGTGCTCGGATGATCCGGCGCGCCAGCATCTGCGCCTCGTTGGCGTGCGAGACATGCGTCTGGAGGATGGCAAACTCGTCGCCACCGAGCCGCGCCACGGTGTCCTCGGACCGCACGGTTTCGGTGAGGCGCAATGCAACCGCCCGGAGCAAGGCGTCGCCGGCCGGATGGCCGAGCGTGTCGTTTACCGGTTTGAATCCGTCCAGGTCGAGGCACAGCACCGCCAGCTTCGTGCCATCCTGCCGCTGCGTCACGCATGCCTCGAACCGCTCGCGCAGCAGCAGGCGATTGGCGAGTCCGGTCAGGGCATCGCGCTTGGGAAGGTGTGCCAGGTCGTGCTCCGCCGTCAGGTGCTGGGTCGCGGTGCGATACAGATGCACCATGGTCTGGATGCTCAGCCCGGTGATGACCGCGAGCAGCAGCGCCTCGACCAGCGCCAGCTGGAAGTGCGTCGGAATGCCGATGTCCATGCCCGCATGGACCAATATAGCGAGCAAGGTGGGCCCGGCGGCGAGCAGCATGCTGGTGACGCAGATCCTCGGGCGTATCGAGATTCGCGCCACGATGCCGGCTCCATAACCGAAAACCAGGCTCACTGTGACCATCTGGAGCAGGGGCTCATGATAGGTGAAGGCTCTCAGGTTGAAGGCGGCGAGGAGCACCGCGAAGGCGTAGCTCCCAAACGCGTAACGGCGCTCCCAGGCGTGAACCTTCTGTGCATCTGTCGGCGGTGCGGAGCGCCGATAGGCGGCGATCAGGCACAATCGCGCGGCCGTAACCGCGCCGGCCGCTGCGGCGAGGATCGCCATCGCCAGATCGTGGAACGCATTGGCGGCGACCAGCGCCACGCCGACATAGACCATTCCCATGCCCAGCACCGGCCATGTCATGTCGAAAAGCGAAGCCACGAACTCGCGGTGAACGGCTTCGGGCAGCCCGGTGGTTGCACGCGGGCGGCCGCCACGGGCGTGGCCGGTGGTGAAGTCTGATCGTCGCATAAGTCATGGATTTTGCATCGATATTGTTAAGGCAATCTCCATTCCTCCCTCCGGCAAATCACAGCGGTGAATGCTGCCGTGCCGCGCAGGATCGCGGCGATGACTGCGCTCCCGGCACCTGGCCGGAGCCCGGTGGAGCGCCTTGGGCTCGGCATCTTATGCGGGGCAGCAGGGCGGGGCAGGGCCGGGCTGGGTCGATGGCCCTGTGCGATGGGATTGCGGATGGCGAGGCGGTGGAGTTGGAGGTGGAGGCGCGTGGCTTGCCTCTGGGTGGGCAGTCCGGGGGTGGCGCATTGCCCGCGGCGCCGATGGCGCGTTTCGGGACTGGGTGGTGCCGGGCATTCGTTTTGGCGCTGGCCGGGCGGTCCGCGCCTCGCGGTAGGTGCGGAGGCATATCGTGCCTGACGGGCCGAACTGACGAAGTGCCGGCGCGCCAGCTATGCCCTGCTCCTGTTCCGTGCCGCCCCAAGGCCTCGCCAATGGCTGTCTGGCCGGATAACGGCTGCGCCTCGTCTGACTTGCCGCAACTGCGTCGCGGACTTTCTTCCCCTGGGCTGCGCCCATTCCTCGCGAGGCAAGAAAGCCCGCTTGGGCAGTCCTCCGCTGCGCTTCGGGCAAAGCTGCGGCGTCATTCGTACCCGGCCCTTCGACGCCATCGAGGCCGCATGGGGCGGTCTCGGGAATAGAAGGATCACTACCATGGCGAACATCGGCAGCTTCAAGAAGGTCGGCGACGAATATCAGGGCTCGATCATGACCCTCAGCGTCCAGCAGAAAGGCGTCCGGATCGTCCCCGAGGAAAACCGTCCGAACGAGAATGCGCCCAGCCACCGGGTCTATGTCGGCCGCGCGGAAATCGGCGCCGCCTGGTCCAAACTCTCCGCCGAAGAGCGTCCCTATCTCTCGGTCAAGCTCGACGACCCCAGCTTCCTCCAGCCCATCTTCGCCAATCTCTTCGACGACGAGGGCGCGGATACCTACAGCCTGATCTGGTCCCGGCCGCGCCGCACCAGCAACGACTGATCGAGGCCAAGGCGCCCTGCCGGGATCCGGCAGGGCGCCTTTCGGCGGCCCGGCAAGGGAGCGATGCCGGCTTCGGTTATGCCGGCGCGGGGACAGGGTTGGCGGCTCGGCGGGGCTTCGAACGCACGCGGCCAATGGCGAGCCTGACGCGGGAATAGTCCCGTGCCGGAGCGCTCGCCGTCCCCACTCGCCTGCCTCTGCCGGTAGTCCATGCCGAAGGCTTTGCGAAGCACGACCGCGCCGATTTCGCGCAGGAATTCCTGCGGCGCAATGCCGACTATCGGGCAGCTTGGCGCGCATCGGCTGCTGCTGGAGACCGCGGCGCCGGGGCGGGCGAAGGGCAGCGGGAGGCGCTTGGGAGATGGGGGCTGGCCGCCCTCTTCGACCCCGATCGCTCGGTGCGCGCGGCGCCCGCTTTATGGGCTGCGGACTGCGCCTCGCTGGTCGTGCCGCTGCAGCCCGTCGGGTCCGGTTTTCCCGGCGCGGCCCGGCTCCCGGCCGATGGCCGGCTCGCCCTTGGCCGCGCTGCGGATGCGCTGGCCATGGTCGCAGAGATGGGAGGTGTCCGGCATCGATTTTCGATCTGCGGCGCGGATCCTGACGGACCGCTTGCGATCCTCCTGCCGCCGTGCGGCGACGCGCTTCGCGCTGCCGCCTGCGAAGCCGCGCGCCGCGCGCTGGGCGGGCACGCCGCAGCTGCTGGCGCAGCTGCGTTGCGTCCCAGCGCGCTCCAGCGCCGGCGCCTGGTGCTGCTGCTGCGCGTCCATGATGCCTGGGTAGCGGGCGCCAGCATTCGCGAGATCGGGCTCGGGATCGTCTATCCCTGGCTGAGCGCGGCGGAGGCGTCAGCCTGGAAGGCGAGCAGCGAGCGCCGCCGCGTTCAGCGCCTCGTCGCGGAGGCCCGCGACCTCGTCGCCTTCGACTATCGCGCGCTGCTTCGCGCCTAGGGGCGACATTCCGGCACGGGCGGCTTTGACCGCTCCCTGCGGGTCGCCGTCTGCCGCCATTGGAAGCCCGTGATTGGAACGGGCCCGCCGCACTTGCCGGGCCAAGCCTGGAGCGCTTCGATGTCGAGCGATACCCCGCAACCCTTGCTCAGAACGCCCGATGCCGCGTTGCTGCTCGGCCTCTCCGCCCGCACGCTGGAGAAGCATCGCTGCTTCGGCACCGGCCCGGTCTATCGCAAGCTGGGCGGCCGGATCGTCTATGCCGTCGAGGATCTGCTGGCCTGGGCCGAACAGGGCGCCCGCCGCTCCACCCACGATGCGCAGGCCGGCGTCGTCCATCCCGCCAAGCCCATCGATCGCACCGTGCTCGATCGCAAGGGCGCGGTGCGGCGATGAGCACAGTATCCTTCTCGGGTGCCGGGGGCGGCGCTCTCCCCGTGCGGGGACAAGGCTATCCCGCGGAACGGATAACCACCGTCGAGCTGACCTGGATCGAGCAATCCACCGAGCGCTGGATCCGCTTCGGCGCGCCCATCCTCGACAAGATCATCGACCGGCGCCGGCGGCTCCTGTCTTTCGCAGCCGGCAGCGTCTTTGCCTTCGCTCGCTGGGCCTCGAACGACTATGGAACGGTCCTGTCGCGCCTCGCCATCGTGCGCGCCGTGGCGGACGGGGAGGCCTATTCGACCTTGCCCGATGTCACGCCGGGTGGGGAAGTTCTGCTGCATCTGGGCGGCTGGCCCCGTGTCCGTCAGGCCCTGGCCCTGATCGACGCCGTCGAGGATCTCGGCATCGATCCTGCCCTGGCCGCGCCCGATTACTGGCGCCATGCCCATAATCGACTGCTCGTAGGGCATCGGCCCCGAGCCTATACGCCGGCGCGGCATCGCGCCTGGCTGCTGCGCCGGGAACTGGGCGCATGAAGCGGTTCTGGATCCTGCTCGGCGGCTATGCCGCCATCGCTGCGGTCACCCTGCCGGCCTTCGTCCGGCCGGCGCCGCGCCTGGTCTGGAATGCCAGCGCGAGTGTGCCGATCGGCCTTTATGCCGCGCGTCCGGTGAAAGGCCTGTGGCGCGGCGACCTGGTTGCCGCACATGCGCCTGTCACCATTGCGAAGCTCATGGCCGAGCGCGGCTATCTGCCGGTCCGCGTGCCGATGCTGAAACAGGTCGCAGCGCTTGTCGGGCAAGAGATCTGCCGGTCCGGAACGCATGTCCTGATCGATCGCAAGCTGGTCGCGGAGGCCCGCGCGTTCGACCGTGCCGGTCGCGCGCTGCCCGCCTGGCAGGGCTGTCACCGGCTCGCTGACGATGAGGTATTCCTGCTCAATCCCGCCGTCCCGGACAGCTTCGACGGGCGCTATTTCGGCCCGATCAAGCGGCGCGCGATCGTCGCGATCCTCACGCCCGTCTGGACCCACGGCGCGTTGCCCGAGCCGGCACCTGGCGGCGCCGCGCGCGGCCAATCCCTTCCCGAAGCGAAGACCAAAGGAGCGATGCAATGATCAGGATCGGTGAATTCTATGCGCGCGGCGAGATCTATACCGGGCACCTCTTCACCCTCGGCGTGGACGCTGCGGTGACGATCGTGCCGGCCGCGCATAGCGAGAAGAAGAATGCCCCCGACTACCGCGTCCATGCCGGCGAAGATGCCGATGGACCCGAGATCGGTGCGGGTTGGAAGCGCACCGGCGAGCGTGCCGGCGCCTATATCGCGATCACGGTCGACGACCCGTTCCTGCCCAAGGCGATCCGCGCCAACCTCTTCCGTCCGGCGGTGGAAGGCGAGCCGCATCTGCTGTTCTGGCAGCGTGCCCAGCGCCGCGCGCAGGCAGAGTAAGCGCGGTGCGGCGCGCCACCGGCTATCGCCTGGGCGGCCTTTTGGCGGTCCTGGCCTGGCTGTCGCCGGCGAGCCCGGCGGCGCAGGCGCGCCCGCCCGAACTGCGCTGTGCCAGCGGCCTCTCGATAGACCGTGCGATCGCGCGCGCCTCGGGCCGCTTCGCCTTGCCCGAGGCGCTGCTCCGCGCGGTGATCGCCGTCGAGAGCAACTTCTCGGCTACCGCGCTTTCCTCCCAAGGAGCCATGGGGCTGATGCAGATAATGCCGGCGACCTGGGCGGATCTGCGCCTGCGCTACGCGCTCGGCGCGGATCCCTACGACCCTTGCGACAACGTCCAGGCCGGCGCCGCCTATCTCCGCGAGATGCTCGATCGCTATGGCGATCCCGGCTTTCTCGCGGCCTATAATGCCGGCCCCGGACGCTATGAGGCGCATCTGCGCGGCAGTCGCGCCTTGCCTGCCGAGACCATCGCCTATGTCGCGCGCGTGTCCGCTCGGCTCGGCGGCAGCGTCGCTTTGCCCGCTGCGCCATCGCCCGACCGCGCCGCCTGGCGAGGCGGAAATCTGTTCGTGCGTGGCACCGATTTTGCCGCCGGAACTGAACCCGGCACGGCAGACAAGCTGCCGTCGGGCGCATCTGCCGATGACGCCGAACGACCATCCGAACAGGCTTTTGGTGCCCTCTTCGTGGCCCGCACAGGCGTGCCGAAATGATCGCGCGGGTGGTGCCTGTCCGGGGATTTTCCGGGGGTCTCGCACAAGGGGTAGGGGGCGTGCGGGAAGCCTTTCAGGGGGGAAGGCGGGGATGGCGAGATAAAAGCGCCGCCGTCGGTCCGGGCGCATATGGTTGTGAAGATTGCGGAAATTGCGCCGTCGCTGAATCGGCGCTGCCGTCGCTGGTTTCGATTTATCGAGTGATTTCAATGCCTCAGGCGCTGGCTGCCGCTTCGGGATGCTCGTTGTGAGCGACGAGGAGGATTTTCGCGTCCGGCCAGGAAAGGGCCGCAGCCGCGGCAGCGGCACGGTCCGGCCGCAGAGCCTGGCGGCGCAGGTCAAACGGGCGGCCGCCCGGGCCGGATTTGCACGGCGGGCGGGCGGGCCGAGCCGGGGCTCCGGTCGCCTGGGGCGGGGCCGCGCTGCTTCACTGGCCGGCCGCCGTTCGCCGGCGTCGCGGCGGGTTGTCATCAAGGCGCGGATCGTGCGGCATCGCGGCCCTCGATTCCGTGCGGCGCCCCTTGCCCGCCACATCGCCTATCTCGAGCGGGACGGAGTCACGCGCGACGGCCGCGACGCCTCGATGTTCGATGCGCGGACCGACCAGGCCGACGGCAAGGATTTTGCCGCGCGTTGCGGCGACGACCGTCACCATTTCCGGTTCATCGTCTCGCCCGAAGATGCCGGCGAGCTCGCCGATCTGCGGACCTTCACGCGCGAGCTCATGGACGACGCCGCGCGCGACCTGGGGACGCGCCTTGACTGGGTCGCCGTCGATCACTGGAACACCGACAATCCGCACGTTCATGTCCTTGTGCGGGGCATTGCCGAGGACGGTGTCGATCTCGTCATCGATCGCAACTATATCGCGCAAGGCTTGCGGGACCGCGCGGAAGCACGCGTCACCCTCGAGCTCGGGCCGCGCAGCACCCGCGAAATCGTGGCGGCGCTGGCACGCGAGGTCGATGCCGAGCGCTGGACCAGTCTCGACCGGCTGCTGCTCGGCCGCCTCGATGAGAACGGCCTCCTCGATCTTCGCCCGGATGCGACGGATGCCGACAGTCGGGGCGAGCGTTTGCTGCGGGGGCGAATCCAGAAGCTCGAGCGGCTCGGACTGGCGAGCGCGGCGGGCCCTGGCGAATGGGTCCTCAAGCCGGGCATCGAGGATCGCCTGCGCGATCTGGGCGACCGCGGCGACATCATCAAGACGATGCACCGCGCAATGCAGGGCAGGCCACTTCATGACGGACAGCTGTCGATCCATCCGACAGGTTCGCCGGATCCGGTTATCGGCCGTCTCGTCGAACGCGGGCTGCACGACGAACTCGCCGGCACCGCCTATGCCATCGTCGACGGGCTGGATGGCCGGCACCACCATCTGCGCTTCCCGGACCTCGAGCTGACCGGGGACGCAATGCCCGGCGCGATCGTCGAACTGCGCCAGTGGGAGGGGCGGGACGGGGCGCCACGTCACGCGCTGGCGGTCCGAAGCGACCTGCCTATCGAGGCGCAGATATCCGCCCGTGGCGCCACCTGGCTCGACCGGCAATTGCTCAGGCCGGACGCGTCGATGACCGGCCTGGGTTTTGGCGCAGAAGTCGGCGCCGCGCTCAGGGCGCGGGAGCAACATCTGATCGGTGAGGGCCTTGCCCGGCAACAGGGAGGCCGGATCCTGTTGCAGCCGAGGTTGATCGACACCTTGCGCGCGGCGGAACTGCAGCAGGCGACGGATGCCATCGCCGCGCGCACCGGGCTCGATCGCTACTCGGCATCCCCGGGGAGCGTGATCGCCGGCACCTACCGGGAACGCGTGACGCTCGCCTCCGGCCGCTTCGCCATGATCGACGACGGCCTGGGCTTCCAGCTGGTGCCCTGGCGGCCCGCGCTCGACGGCCAACTGGGCCAGAGCGTCACCGGCACAGTGAATGCCGGTGGCGGGATCGAATGGACCATCGGCCGCAGCCGCGGCCTCGGCATCTAGGAGACGTCACATGCAAGCCACGAAGATTCTCTGGGGCCAGGTGATTACCGTCCTGCTGATCATCCTGGGCACGACATGGGTTGCCACCCAGTGGACGGCAGCTGCGCTGGCCTACCAGCCACAACTGGGCCCGCCCTGGTTCACGCTCTGGGGCTATCCTGTCTATCCGCCACCGGCCTTTTTCTGGTGGTGGTTTAGCTATGACGCCTATGCGCCCGCCATCTTCGTGCGGGGTGCCTATATCGCCGCCTCGGGCGGTATCGCCGCCGTGATCGTGGCAGTCGCCATGTCGGTATGGCGTGCACGCGAGCTGAAGGTCGCCGAGACCTATGGCTCTGCGCGCTGGGCCAGCCGCGGCGAGATCGAGGCCGCGCGCTTGACCCAGGACGATGGCGTGGTGCTCGGTCGGCTCGACGGGAATTATCTTCGCCACGCCGGTCCGGAGCATGTGCTCTGCTTCGCACCCACCCGTTCGGGGAAGGGCGTCGGCCTGGTTGTCCCATCGCTACTGACCTGGGGTGGGTCGGCAATCGTCCACGACATCAAGGGCGAGAACTGGACGCTGACCGCGGGCTTCCGCTCGAAGCTGGGCAGGGTCCTGATGTTCGATCCCACCAACCCGGCCTCCGCGCCCTACAACCCGCTCCTCGAGATACGCCGCGGCGAATGGGAGGTCCGCGACGTGCAGAATGTCGCCGATGTGCTGGTCGATCCGGAAGGCTCGCTTGAGCGGCGAAACCACTGGGAGAAGACCAGCCACGCGCTGCTGGTCGGCGCCATCCTGCATGTCCTCTATGCCGAACCCGACAAGAGCCTTGCCGGGGTCGCCAACTTCCTCTCCGATCCACGCCGCAAGATCGATGCAACGCTGGCCGCGATGATGTCGACGCCGCATCTGGGCGAGGCGGGTGTCCATCCGGTCGTTGCCTCGGCTGCCCGGGAACTGTTCAACAAGTCGGAGAATGAGCGCTCCGGTGTGCTCTCGACCGCCATGTCGTTCCTCGGGCTCTACCGCGATCCGGTCATCGCCAAGGTGACCAGCCGCTCGACCTGGCGCATCGCGGACCTGGTGGACGCCGAGCGGCCCGTCACGCTTTACCTCGTCGTGCCGCCATCCGACATCAGCCGCACCAAGCCCCTGATAAGGCTGATGCTCAACCAGATCGGGCGCCGGCTCACCGAGGAACTGAGGCCGAATGGCAGGGGGCATCGCCTCCTGCTGATGCTGGACGAATTCCCGGCGCTCGGTCGTCTCGACTTTTTCGAGTCTGCGCTCGCCTTCATGGCCGGCTATGGCCTCAAGGCCTTCCTCATCGCCCAGTCGCTCAACCAGATCGAAAAGGCTTACGGCCCAAACAACGCGATCCTGGACAATTGCCATGTCCGGGTGAGCTTCGCGACCAATGACGAACGCACGGCCAAGCGGATCTCGGATGCGCTCGGCATGGCGACCGAGATGCGGGCGATGAAGAATTATGCCGGCCACCGGCTTTCGCCGTGGCTCGGCCACCTCATGGTGTCGCGGACCGAAACAGCCCGCGCGCTGCTGACCCCAGGCGAGATCATGCAGCTCCCGCCCGACGAGGAAATCGTCATGGTCTCGGGCGTGCCACCAATCCGCGCGCGCAAAGTCCGCTATTACACCGACCAACGTCTTGCCGGGCGGGTCACCGAGCCGCCATTGCCGGGCAAAGAGGAAGCTTGGCGTCCCAGCGATTGGGCTGACCTGCCGGCTCCGGGCCGCGTTGACGCGGTGCCGACCGGCAAAGCCAAACCCGAGGATCTGAAAAATGCCGGCATCCGGCAGGAGCCCGAGTTGCCAGTCGAACAGGATGTCGTGAAGTCGCCAGCTCCAAAGGCGCCATCGAGGGAATTCGAATTCGACGATGGAGCGAGCGAAGATGCCGCTGTCGCCAGGACTCAGGCCGACCGTATGCGCCGCGATGCCCGCCAGGCTTCGCTCGATCCGGATGACGGGATTTCGCTGTGACCAGCCTTCGCATCAAGCACACGTTCCGGCTGCCGCCGGACCTGTCGAAGCAACTGGCCGACTATGCCGCGCGCAAGCGCGTGGCTCAGGCGCTCGTGGTTGAGACGGCGCTGTCTTCCTTCCTCTCGGGCGATAGCGCCGAGCATCTCGAGGCCGTGCTCAGCCGAAGACTCGATCGGATGACGCGCCAAGCAGAGAAGCTTGGGTGGCATGTCGAGTTGGGCAACGAGACCCTGGCGCTGTTCGTCCGGTTCTGGCTCATCAACAATCCGCCCCTGCCGGACACCGCGCTGGCTGCGGCGCAGGCGATGGGTAGGGAGCGATGGGAGCGCTTCGTTGAGACCTTAAACCGGCGCATGGAGTTCGGACCGCGGCTCAAGAATGAGATTGCCGACGATATCGATCTAAGGTTGTGACATTGTCTGCAATTGGGCCGGTTGCGGAACGGCCGCTTTCAGGCATGGGGCACAGAAAGCGGCCATTCTCCAGTCGCTACTGAATCAGCAGATCGTTGGATCAAGCTCAGGCATCCGAATGCAGAGGATAGGCACCAAGTGAAGAGATCTCCGTCGAGAACTCTGTGCTGGATATGTGCCATCGGATGGGCCGGCGCATACGGCCGTAGTCCCGCATGCCGGACCATTTTCCCGGCGGGAGCTAGCCTCTCTGATGCTTCAACCGCATCCTTCCCTTGACTTTAGCTCTGGACGCTATTCGAACACGCAAAGAGTAAAGCAGCGCAGAGGATGTCCCTTAGGGGGGAATGGTCAGCGTCATTCATCAGTGGAACCCTGACGACTGGGAAAGCTTTGCTCAAAGCTTGCTTCAAGGCCGGCACGGCGTCCTGAATCTTCACAAGGTTCCTGCTGCGCATGTCGGCGACCTTGGGATCGACTATTACTGCGTCACCGATCTGGTCATCTATCAATGCTACGCGGTCGAAGAACCGGTCGACATCGCGACGCGCGCGGATCGTCAGAAGACCAAGATTACCACCGATCTCAAGAAATTGATCGACGGAGCGGCGGAAGTGTCAAAGCTGCTGCTCGGCCAGCCTCTCAAGAAATGGGTGCTGCTCGTCCCGCTCCACAACAGCAAGGACGTCAACCTGCACTGCGCCAAGAAGACCACCGATCTGCGCGGCCAGAACCTGCCTCTGCTCGACTCCGAATTTGAGGTGTGCATCCACGATCAGAAGCTTTTCCCCGGCAAAGCCTTGCAGGACGCAATGGCGTCGTTGTCGAGCCTTTCGCTAAGCGTCGACATGCCGACGCAGGAAGAGCTTGCCAGTTGGGAGGCGGGCTCGCCCGATCTCCTCGCGAACGCGACGGTGAAGCTCGGCAAGCGCGTCGAGCCGGGAAAAGTGGCAACCGCCGTTGGGGAAGGCGTCGAGGCGTTCCTGCGTGGCAATGCGCTGATCGATGCGCTGCGCAGCAACGCGCCCGATCTCCACGAAAAGGTCGCAGCGGCAATTCAATATCGTGCGCGCTTGCTCAATTTTGCTGGCCCCCAAGGTGGACCTATGCCGGGGAACATCCTCCATACCGAGCTCGAGAAGCTAACCGCAGCCATCAAGGAATCCGTCCCGTCGCTGTCGCAAGGCAACGCGCAGGAAATTGCGCTGGGAACAATCTCCGAATGGATAATGCGCTGCCCACTGGATTTCCCCGAAAATGCCGGCTGAAAGCCTGTTCCTGCAAGCACTGCAAGGTGCCAGCTTCTCGTTCATCCGGCGACCGGAGCCGGTATCCGGAGACCTTCGCATGTCGTGGGGCATCGGCATCGTCTTGCTGAGCCTGCTGCACAGCCATGGCAAGAAAGGCAGCTTCCTGAAGCTACAGTTCCTGGCCCATGCGATCCGGACCGAGCAAAACCGCGAGCAGGTCCTTGCGGTCATGCGAGGCGATCGCCGCACCTCGGAAATCCAGGTTCGGGTCGAACCTTGGCTTAACCGGGCCGTAGCGTTCGCACATGGTTTGGGTCTGGTCACGGTGACGAAAGGCAAGTCAGTCGCGCTGACCGAGCGCGGCAAGGAAGTCGCCGCAGCGATCGACGCCGACCACACCATATTCGTCGAGGAGCGCGTCTTTGTGGCGGCGGTGGCGAAGCGGCTGAGCGAGCAGGTACTTACTCGCATCTGGCGAATGGAGACGCTATTTTGACCTTGCGGCTCAGACATCTGCGCATGCGCGCAATCACCGCCAGTGGAGCATTTGGCGCCGACATTCCGTTCGAGCCAGGGCTGAATGTGATCTGGGCGGACAATACCAAGGGCAAGTCCACCTGCATGCAGGCGATGCTCTATGTGCTCGGCCTCGAGAAGATGCTGAGCCCGCGCCGCGAAGTGCCGCTTCCGCATGCGATGACCAGCTATTTGCGGCGCGATGACGAAACCCAGGTTCCGATCTCCCGGTCGTGGGTCGAACTGGAAATCGAGAACGGTGCCGGCAACATCGTCACCGTCCATCGGCCGGTCAAGGAAGAGGTCGTCGATACGCGATTGATCACGGTCTGGTCAGGTCCGATGCTGTCGAAATCCGGGACGCGCGGCGATGCGCGCCAATATTTCGTGCGCGACGGCGGCGCATTCCAGCGCGAGGATGGATTCCTGCATTTCCTGGAGGACTTCATCGGCTGGCAGATGCCGGTCGTTCGCAAATATGACAGCCCTGACGGCAAGCTCCCACTCGAGACGGTCTTCCCGCTATTCTGGGTTGAACAGAAGACCGGATGGTCCGCCATTCCCGCTGCGATCCCCACCTATCTGCGTATCCGCGAGGTGCATAAGCGCGCGGTAGAATTCATCATGAACCTCGACGTCCACCGGCTCGAGCTCGAACGACAGCGCCTCAAAGAGAGGTTCGACACGAACGCGCGCCGCTGGGCAAGCGTGGTCGAGGAGATGGAGCGCCTTGCGCGGCGCGCCGAAGGCAGCTTGGCTGGCCTGCCGGCCCAACCGACCGACGACGAGGATATACTGCAGCGCTGGGAGCTGACCTTTCTCGAAGGCGATGCCTGGATCCGCGTCGAGCAATTGCTCGCCGAGCTTCGTGCACGCGTTACGCAGCTGGCTACGGCGGTCGTGCCGACTGTCGGCGCGTCCGCCGAGGCATTGACCGCGACGCTCGAGCAGCTGAGCAGCGACCTCGACAGCGCCAATCGGCGCCGCATCGACATTCACAAGACCCAGCAACTCAAAGCCGCGGACATCGTCTCGCTCGAAGGACGTATTGCCGCGCTCAAGGAGGATCTGCAAAAGAACCAAGACGTCCAGAAGCTGCAGCGTTTCGCCGGAAGTGCGGGCTCGCTGACACCTGACCGTTGCCCAACGTGCGAACAGGGCCTTGTCGACGCGCTGCTTTCGCAGGAAGTGCTCGAAGCGGTGATGCCGATCGAGGACAATATCGAGTACATCCGCTCCCAACTCAAAATGTTCGAGGACATTCTCGTTCGCGAGCAGGTCGAGCAGCGTCGTATCGACGATCTCGCCGCAATCCTCGCGAGCGAGACCAATGATCTTTATGGGCGGATCCGAACGGTGAAGTCCGACCTGATCGGACCGTCGGGTGCGCCTTCGGCCACTGCGGTCGAACAGCGCGTGCGCCTCGAGACCCGGATACGGGACCTCGAAACCCTGCTCGCCGCCCTTGGCGATGCCGAAGCGCGCCTCCGCACGCTCGCATCCGAGTTGACAGAATTGCGGCGCGCCTGGGCCGCATTGCCTGAGGACAAGATGACGGCAAGCGATCGGGCCAAGATGTCGTCGCTCACCGCCTCGCTGCGCCAGCTTGCCAACTCGTTCGGCTTTTCAACATTCCCGACCGAAGAGATCACGCTCGATGAGGATAGCTACAGGCCGCAGAAGGAAGGCTATGAGATCGGCTTCGAGACCTCGGCGAGCGATGCAATCCGGCTCAAATGGGCCTATCAGCTCGGCCTGCTGGAGCTCAGCCAAAATCACAGCACCAATCATCCGGGCATGTTGTTGCTTGATGAACCGCGCCAGCAATCTTCATCGAAGGTAAGCTTCGGAGCCCTTCTCGAACGCGCTGCCGCGCACAGGAAGGGCGACCAGCAGGTCATCGTATCGACCAGCGAGGATGTCGAGACCCTCATGCCGATTCTGAGCCGCTTGGAATGCAACAGAACAATATTCGACGGCTATGTGCTTCAGCCCGTGCCAGATCAAAGCGAAGCTCAAACTTAGTGGAAATGACGACGGCCAATCCGGCGAATTCGCCCCCAGGCTGTCACCGTCCGTGACAATGCTTGTATTTCACGCCGGATCCGCAAGGGCAGCGCTCGTTGCGACCGATCTTCGTGCGCCTTTCCGACGGTTTGGGTTGTTTGCCGCGCCTTTGGTCGAACAGCGCCTGTAAGGCCGGCGGCGGTACAAATTCGCGCTGCGGTGGCCCCCCATTCTTCCCCAGCCCCGCGATCAGCGCCTGCTGATCGGCAAGCGCCGCGCGATACCCGGCATGCATCACATCGCGGTATGGGAGGATGCGCTGGAGTTCCGCATCGGCGGCACCGTGATCGCCGCAATAGGCGAGCACGACGTCCGTCAGATGGGCCAGAAACACGAACGGCTAATCGCGGCGCGCAACGATGCCACGCTGGCCGGGCAGAAAAGGTCCGATTTCAAAGAACGAGGTGTGACGCTCCAACCCTTGCGTGTACGCTCCACATGGGCAGGTTGCAGGGGCCGGAATGAAGAAACTGAAGATCGGCGACGCATCGAAGGCGGCGCTCATAGAAGCCGTCAGTGGACCGGTCATCGCGGTCCTGTTCTGGATTGTCGTCCTCCTCATCATTCTAATGGCGCTGGCTCACGGCAAGGTGTTCGAAGCCAATATCTTCGAAGCGTTCGGCGCGATCGGTCAGGTCGTGTTCGCGGCTGCGGTGTTCTGGTTAGGGAAGCAACAGTTCGACTTCACCAAGCAGGTTGCGGAGAGCCAAGCCCGCATAGACACCTACGCCATCAAGAAGGAACTACTGGCGCGCTTCCTCACGCTATACGAGATATCCGCAAAGGGTGAACGAGACACCCGAGACGAGAACCTGTATCAAGGCTGGTATGATCTCGCGGACGAGGTGTCGCGCGTGTTCGAGTCCGACATCGAGGTGAAAGTCGCGTTTCTCGCAGAGTACTTCGACGAGCTAAACGGCGATTCCGAATACATGCGCGACCTGAACGAGAGGTTTGCTGGCGACCTACCGGGCATTCAAGCCGCGTTGAAAGAAAACTGGCGCAAGATTGAGAACCTGCGGAATCAGATTTGGTTCTTCCTTCACCACGAAACGACGCTCGGGAGCCGAGCAATCAAGCTGCCGACCAATGACAAGTATTTCAGCGGCGGGAACTAATCCGTCGGGCTGCCACCCCACCCCGCTGGTGTTTTTCGGAACGCCGACCTCATGATCCTTGTCGTTCGTGGTTCGGGGTCGCTACACCGTGCGGCATGGATCACATGCTCGCGACCTCGATTCCGGTTCCGTTTCTCACGAAGGCGTGCGCCCTGCTCGCGGACACCAATTCGGGCATGTCGGGTCCGAAGATCATCGAAGCGACCGCCGCCTACGCCGATAAGTGGATGGTCAATATTCCGTACCCCGCCTATCCGAACGATGCGCCAAATAAGAGAACGGCGCTTCTATCGAACCTTCAGGCGTTCGAGCCGCCGCACCAGTTCATCATCCTTGAGGACTTGTGCGAGCATTATTCGTTCCCGGTAGGAAGCTCATCTCGTTCGGAACGCAGCAAGCTGAAAGCGGAGCTATACGCGCGTTACGGGCACCTCCGCCCAAACAAGGAGGTGAAGGAGCTTGACGCGCCGCTGATCGACGAAACCAAGCACTGGCTTCAACCCTATCCCGGCGCTCTAAAGGCATTCGATGACGCAAAGCTAAAGTATGATGCAGGCGCATTTCAGCGTAATATGCTCGACGATCTTCGGCTATCACTTGAGCTTCTTCTAAAGGAGCTACTTGAGAATGAGAAATCTCTGGAGAATCAGCTACCCTTTGTAGGGGCGCGACTCAAGCAAGAGGGCGCTACGCCGCAGTTCACAAATATGTTCCAGAAGCTGCTCGATCACTACGCCAAGTTTCAGAACGAGAACATCAAACACGACGACAAACCACCAGAGTCGGAAATTGAATTTGTCTTTGAGATTACCGCCTCATTCATGAAGCACCTCGTCAAGGTCATTGGATAGAGTCAGGCTTTACGCTTCTGCCTGTATGCTACGAAGAAGGACCGCCGATCGAGGTATTGAGCGACGAAATGAGGCGTCGCTGCCGTCTGGTCGTGAATGAAGAAATGCCGGGAAACGCACTCCCTCGCTCCGAAGCGGACAGGTCGTTTTCCACCAGAAGTGCGCTAACTGACGGCTGTTGATTTAACGGCGGCTTTCGGGAGCGCCGGTCGATCACTCGAACGACCGACATTGGGGCGCATTGCCGACTGGCAAAGGAGCGGCCTGTCTTGCGTGCAGACAAGCCGCTCAGAGTCAAATCTCAGTCCGTTCCGCAAGGGGTAGAGCATCTTCGATATCGACGCCGTCAATTCCATCCGCGCCCTTATGCGACCGGGCGGCGAGAGCCGGGCCGCCGCATGCCGATAATCGACCGACGACCATTCTGCCGATCAGCCGGGTGCCGCCGGCGAGAAAGAACCAATGGGTCATCGTCGAACCTCAGTGTAGCCGCCCGGCCTGTTGCTCGCGCCATTGGTTCGGCGTGACGCCTTCCCAATCCCGGAAGGCGCGATAGAACGAGCTTGTGTCCTGATAACCGAGCAGACAGGCAATTTCGTCGATATCGGCGGCCGGGACGGACAGCAGTGTTCGGCCGAGTTCCTGCCGGGCCTCCATCACCAATTCACGGAAGGTCGTCCCTTCCTCAGTGATGCGCCGCTGCAAGCTGCGCTCGCTCATAGCGAGGTCACAGGCCACATCGGCCAGCTCGGGCCGCCCGCTGGCCAGGCCCCGCTTCACGATGACCTTGACCTGGTCGCGCAGCGAGCTTCTTGCCTGAAGTTCGCCCAGTGCCGAAGCGAGCGCCGGCGTCAGCATGTCGAGCAATTCCGGATTGTGGCCGGGAAAGGGTCGATCGAGGTCGGTCGCGCGCAGGACCAGCAGATTGCGAGCTGTATTGAAACGGATAGGGCATCCGAAAAACGCGCTGTGCGCTACCGCCCTGGCAGCGGGACGCATGAGTTCGACACGCAGGGGTGTCACGATCTGCCCCGTGCCGCGTCGCCCAAGTTCCACCAGAGAGGCGAAGTCCACATCCACGGCGATATTCGGAACGGCTTCCGTGGCGTGCAACCATTCGACGCTTACCCTGCATTCACCGTCCATCTCGACGATATGCAGCTGCTCAGGTGTGCAGAGCCGCTTGAACCGCGCCAGCCGGAACAGCCCGTCGCGATAATCGCGGGCATGGAAAGCGGCGAGACTCGACGGGGGGTGGACCGCAGTTTCGGTGGCCGTCACCAGCCGGAAGGCAAGGCCGGGATCATCGGCCAAGGCTTCGATCGCCTTCCAGAGCGCAAAGAACTGCGCCGTGGTGACGAGGCCCTGGCCGTTTAGATGCAGGGTCGCGGGAAGCCCGGCCTGGCGCAGGATGGCAGATGGCGGCAGGCCGGCCCGCTCGATCGCGTGCCAGAAAGCTTGCGGCACCTTGCAGCGGTCAGCTGGCATTCCGCTCATCGTCCATTATCACGATATCTGATGGACATGGACCGCGCCTATTTCGTCTGGCTCATGATGATGCCATCGAACACGCGATCGCTAAGCCACTTTCGCATGCCTAGAAGCATCTTCGCGTATTTGCCGACAGCGTAGCGGGTCTTCGGCTGTTTAGCCTTCACCGCCTGCGACACGGCATTGGCAACGACTGTGCCAGGGCTTCCTGCGCCATGGCCATAGGTGTTGGCGATGGAATTCGCGACCCTCTGGGCCAGACCGGCATAGGGGCTGCCCGCTGAGCGCGTCAGAAGATCGTTGGACGCTGCGTCGCCAAATCCCGTCTCGATCACGCCGGGCTCGATGATGACGACGCGGATGCCGAATTGCGCAACTTCGAGACGCAGGCAGTCAGACCAGCCCTCAAGAGCATGCTTGGTCGCATGATACCATGCGCCGAGGACGGAATAGATTTTGCCGCCCATCGAAGTCACATTGACGATCGTACCGGCGCGCTTCGCCCGCATCGACGGAAGCAGCAGTTGCGTCAGGCGGGCTGCGCCGAACAGGTTCACCTCGAACTGATAGCGAGCCTCGTCGAGCGGGATATCCTCCACGGGGCCATACAGGCCGAAGCCAGCATTGTTGACCAGGAGATCGACGCCGCCCGTTTCAGCAAGGATCGTGCCCACGGCGGCCTTGATCTCATCTTCCTTCGACACGTCGAGCCGCAGCGGCTGGGCGCCGAGCTCGAAGAGATCCTTCATTTTCTCGACGCTTCGGGCCGCCACATAAACCTGGAAGCCGTCCCTGATGAGTTTCTTGGCAATATCCTTGCCCATCCCGGACGAGGCTCCAGTAACAAGGGCAGTCTTCTTTCCTCTGATGAACATCACAAGCCTCTCATGTACGTACACCGATTAGTACGAGAGAGACGGACATTCATTCACATAATACGCCAAGCCAGTAGCATAATCCGCCAAGCTTCAGGCCTATCAGGTTCTCGCGGACGAAGTCGGTGACGCATTCGCCATCTCGAAGCCTATAATTCGCTCCGCAGGGTTTCGAACGCATCTCGCAGCAGGTCCGTCAGCGCTCGCACCTCGCCCTCCTGGCCAAATGCTTGGGTAGCCAGACGAATGGCGCCGATCGAGAGCATCGCGATCAGCCGAAGCGCGCCTTCCCGCGCAGGATCCGGCCAGCGCTCACGAAGAGCGGAGAACAGGATATTCTCTTGCTCGACGTAACTCGCCTGTTTGCGCGCCTGCACGGCGGCGCTCGAATGCATCAGCCGGTCGATTGCACGCAATTCGTCGGGCGGAATGGCCTCACACACTTCAAGCACTGCGTCGCGCATCACCTCCAGGGGCCGTTTCTGTGCCGGCGCGTTTCGGATCGCGTCAGCGATCATATCGCCCATCCCGCTCTGCAGCGAGACGAGGATGTCGTCCTTCGACTTGAAATAGTGGAAGAACGTGCGACGCGAGATCCCCGCCGCCGCCGCGACGTCGTCGATGGTCGTAGCGTCGTAGCCTCGCTCCAGGAACAGACAGATACCGGCATCGGTGATGCGCGCCAGCGTCTCGCGATGCTTGCGCGCCCGCACTCCTTCCGCGCGTCCCATATCGCTGGACAATATCACCGTATCGACCTCTTGAAATTGCACTGAGTGCAAATATAATAATGCACTCAGTGCAATATATTGGATGGTACGACATGAGCAAGTGGATTTCGGCCGAGATCCCATCGCAGGCCGGCAGGATCGCAGTCGTGACTGGCACGGGTGGGCTCGGTCTCGAAACCGCACTGGTGCTGGCGCGCGCAGGCGCAGAAACGGTCATTGCCGGCCGCGACACGGCCAAGGGAGCAGCCGCCGTCGAACGTGTCCGAGCCGCTCATCCAGCCGCCAGGATGCAGTTCGAGGAACTCGACCTTGCCAGCCTAAAATCGGTGCGCGACTTCGCCAGGCGCCTCGCAGACCGCACCGACCGCCTCGACCTGCTCGTCAACAACGCTGGCGTGATGGTGCCGCCGGTCCGGAAAGAGACGGCAGACGGCTTCGAACTTCAGTTCGGTACCAACCACCTCGGTCACTTCGCCCTGACCGGCCGGCTGCTTCCGCTGCTGCGGAACGGGAGCGCCTCCCGGGTCGTCTCCCTGTCCAGCGTCGCAGCACGCTCCGGGCGGATCAATTTCGACGATCTCAACGCCACGAAGGCCTATAAGCCGATGCCGGCCTACAGTCAGTCCAAGCTGGCCTGCTTGATGTTCGCGCTCGAGTTCCAGCATCGCAGCTCCGGGAACGGCTGGGGCGTCACCAGCATCGCCGCACATCCCGGCGTCGCCAGGACCGACCTCTTGCACAACGCCCCGGGCCGTTGGAGTGCGATGGGCGTGGCCCGCAGCCTGCTGTGGTTCCTGTTCCAGCCGGCCGCTCAAGGAGCGCTTCCGACGCTCTTCGCGGCGACGTCGCCTGATGCGCAGCCAGGCGGATACTATGGTCCGGATGCGCTGAGCGAGACACGTGGGTACCCCGCGCCGGCGAAGGTGCCGCCCCAAGCGCTGGACGAGGGCGTGGCCCGGCGCCTGTGGGAGCAATCGGACGCGATGGTCGGCGGCTTCGTCGGCTAGCCCGTATCGCCCCAAGATCGTGCTTCCTTCCCGAAGGCCACGAGGAAGACGCTGAGCCGCTCTGTCTGCGCCTGCTGGATTCAATGGTCGGCAAGCAGACGATCGCCTCCAAATGGACGAAAGGCAGCTTTCGGGATTTATACCGTCGCATCGTACGACAGCTATTGGGGCGCAAAAGCAGAACTCCGAGTCGCGCTGCGGATCGAAAGAGGGTCACCATCACCACCTTGCGTGTTCGCCTTGTGAAGGCACAGGTCCGTCGCGCCCTTCTTTTTCTTCGCCAGACTACGACGCGATTAAGTTGTTGTTGCGAAGCGTGAATTTCCTGCCTCCTTAGTCAGCCCTGTCGCCGGTGCAGTGTCGCGCCGGCTTAAGATCAGGGTGACCGGCGTGACTGCACAGTCCATTCGATCCGAAGCCTCCCGCCGCGGAGCGAAGATGCTGCGCACGGCCCTCGGCGCTGCGATTGCTGCCTGGCTGGACGATCCCGAGATCGTCGAGATCATGCTCAATCCGGATGGCCGGCTCTGGGTAGATCGTCTGGGTGCCGGGCTCGCTGAGACCGGGCTGACCCTGACGCCGGAGGACGGCGAACGCATCATCCGGGTCGTCGCCCATCATGTCGGCAGCGAGGTCCATGCCTGGTCGCCGCGAGTGTCGGCCGAGCTGCCGGACACCGGTGAGCGCTTCGAGGGGCTGTTGCCGCCCGTGGTCACCGGGCCGACCTTCGCGATCCGCAAGCCTGCCGTCGCGGTGTTCACGCTGGACGATTATGTCGCGGGCGGGATCATTTCTGCCGTGCAGTGCGCGGCGCTGCGCAGCGCTGTCTCCGGGCGGGACAATATCCTCGTCGCCGGTGCTACCGGCACCGGCAAGACGACGCTTACCAACGCGCTGCTGGCGGAAATCGCCGACAGCAACGACCGGGTCGTCCTGATCGAGGATACCCGCGAGCTTCAGTGCACCGCGCCCAATCTCGTGGCGATGCGCACAAAGGAGGGAGCGGCGTCGCTCACCGAGCTGGTCCGCTCTTCGCTGCGCCTTCGCCCCGATCGCATCCCGATCGGCGAGGTGCGCGGCGCCGAGGCGCTGGACCTGCTCAAGGCCTGGGGCACCGGGCACCCCGGCGGCTTCGGCACCATCCATGCAGGCTCGGCGCTGGGCGCGCTGCGCCGCCTCGAACAACTGATCCAGGAAGCGGTCGTCACCGTGCCGCGCCCGCTGATCGCCGAGACCATCGGCTTGATCGCGGTCCTGGTTCGCGAAGGCGGCGGTCGCCGCCTCGCCGAGCTCGCCCGCGTCCAGGGCCTCGATGCCTCGGGCGAGTACCGCCTTCACTTCCTCACCAATGGAGAAACGGAATGACCATGTCGATTTCCGCCGCCCGCGATCGCGCGGCGGTGCTGGCCGGCTGCGCCCTGATCGCACTGAGCACGCTACCGGCCCGCGCCTCCGGCTCGTCCATGCCCTGGGAAGCGCCGCTCCAGTCGATCCTCGAAAGCATCGAAGGACCGGTCGCCAAGATCGTGGCGGTGATCATTATCATCGTCACCGGCCTCTCCCTCGCGTTCGGCGAGACCTCGGGCGGTTTCCGCCGCCTGATCCAGATCGTCTTCGGACTCAGCATCGCCTTTGCCGCCAGCTCCTTCTTCCTCAGCTTCTTCAGCTTCGGCGGTGGAGCGCTGGTCTGATGGACGCCCTCGATCCCGGCGCGGCCATTCCCGGCTATTTCGCCCCCGTCCACCGGGCCCTCACCGAGCAGATCCTGCTTGGCGGCGCGCCCCGGTCGGTCGCTATCGTCAATGGCACGCTCGCTGGCGCCGTCGGCCTTGGCCTTCGGCTCTGGCTGGCCGGTCTGGCCATATGGGCGGTCGGCCATGCCGCCGCCATGTGGGCGGCGCGCCGGGATCCCCAGTTCCTCGAGGTCGGGCGGCGGCACATCCGCTATCCCGCCTATCTGCGGGCGTGAGGCGGCCATGATGTCTCTTCGCGAATACCGCCAGCGCGGCGCCACGCTCGCCGACTATCTGCCCTGGGCGGCCCTGGTTGCCCCCGGCGTTGTCCTCAACAAGGACGGCTCCTTCCAGCGCACCGCCGCCATCCGCGGCCCCGATCTGGATTCCGCCACGCCGGCCGAACTGGTCGCCACGACCGGGCGGCTCAATGCCACCCTGCGCAGGCTGGGGTCGGGCTGGGCAATCTTCGTCGAAGCCCAGCGGGTCCCTGCGCAGGACTATCCGGACGCGGACTTTCCCGATCCAGCCTCGGCGCTGGTCGATCATGAGCATCGCGCGCAGTTCGCCCAGGAGGGCGCGCATTACGAAAGCGCCTATTTCCTGACCCTGCAGTGGATGCCGCCCGCGGAGGATGCCGCACGCGCGGAAAGGCTCCTCTACGAGGGACGTTCGCGATCGGGTGTAGATGCGAGCGAGCTCCTGGCGAGCTTCACCGATCGTAGCACCCGGTTTCTCCAGATGCTCGAAGGCTTCCTGCCCGAGGCGCGCTGGCTGGGCGACAGCGAGACGCTGACCTATCTCCACTCGACCATCTCCACCAAGCGTCAGCGCGTGCGCGTCCCCGAGACGCCGATGCATCTGGATGCGCTGCTCGCCGATGAGGCGCTTGTCGGAGGGCTGGAGCCCCGGCTTGGCAATCAGCATCTCAGGACGCTGACGGTGATTGGCTTTCCGAGCATGACCTTTCCGGGTCTGCTCGACGATCTCAACCGCCTGGCCTTTCCCTATAGATGGGTGACCCGCGCGGTCACGCTCGACAAGACCGACGCGACCAGGCTGCTGGGGCGCATCCGCCGGCAATGGTTTGCCAAGCGCAAGTCGGTCGCCGCCATCCTCAAGGAGGTGATGACCAACGAAGCTTCCGTGCTCGTTGACAGCGATGCGTCGAACAAGGCGGCCGATGCCGATCTCGCCCTGCAGGAACTGGGCAGTGACATGGTCGGCCAGGCCTATGTGACCGCAACGGTCAGCGTCTGGGATCCCGACTCCGCGCTTGCCGCCGAGAAGCTCAGGCTCGTCGAGAAGGTGATCCAGGGCAGGGATTTCACGGCGATCGCCGAAAGCGTGAACGCCGTCGAGGCATGGCTCGGGAGCTTGCCCGGTCATGTCTATGCAAATGTCCGCCAGCCGCCGATCTCGACCCTAAACCTTGCCCATATGGTGCCGCTCTCCGCGGTCTGGGCAGGCCCGGCGCACGATGAGCATCTCGGCGCGCCGCCGCTCTTCTTCGCGCGGACCGAAGGCTCCACCCCGTTCCGCTTCTCGCTCCATGTCGGCGATGTCGGCCATACGCTGATTGTCGGGCCGACAGGGGCCGGCAAGTCCGTGCTGCTCGCGCTGATCGCGATGCAGTTCCGCAGATACGAAAAGGCACGGATCTTTGCCTTCGACTTCGGCGGCTCTATCCGCGCGGCCGCGCTCGCCATGGGAGGCGACTGGCAGGATCTCGGAAACGCTTCGGGTGGAGACGAGCAGGACAACGTCCGGCTGCAGCCGCTCGCTCGTATCGACGATCTTGCCGAGCGCAGCTGGGCGGCGGAGTGGCTTGCCGGAATCCTGAGCTCGGAAGGCGTGCCGCTCGATCCCCAGGCAAAGGAGCACCTCTGGGCCGCGCTGACTTCGCTCGCCTCGGCACCGGTGCCCGAGCGCACGCTAACGGGCCTGACGGTGCTGCTGCAGGCCCAGCCTTTGAAACAGGCGCTCGGTCCCTATTGTGTGGGCGGGGCCCATGGCCGGCTGCTCGATGCCGAGTCCGAGCATCTTGGGCGTTCGCGGGTCCAGGCGTTCGAGACCGAGGGACTGATCGGGAGCGCAGCCGCGCCGGCCGTCCTGTCCTATCTCTTCCACCGGATCGAGGCCCAGCTCGACGGCGCCCCGACCCTCATCATCATCGACGAGGGCTGGCTGGTTCTCGACAGCCCGGCCTTTGCCGGCCAGCTGCGCGAATGGCTGAAGACGCTCCGCAAGAAGAATGCGAGCGTCGTGTTCGCGACCCAGAGCCTCGCCGATATCGAGACCTCGCAGATTGCCCCGGCGATCGTCGAGAGCTGCCCGACCCGCATCTTCCTGCCCAATGAGCGGGCCTTCGAACCGCAGATCGCCGCCATCTACCGGCGCTTCGGCCTGAACGACCGCCAGATCGAGATCCTCGCCCGGGCAATCCCCAAGCGCGACTATTACTGCCAGTCGCGCCGCGGCAATCGCCTGTTCGACCTGGGGCTGGGCGAGGTCGCCCTTGCCTTCACCGCGGCTTCGTCGCGCACCGATCAGCGCCGCATCGCCGAACTTCTCGAGGCCCATGGCCGCGCGGGCTTTGCCGCTGCGTGGCTGCGCGCCCGCGGTCTCGATTGGGCCGCGGATCTTCTCACCCTCTCAGTCCAGGAGTGAATGCCATGCATGTGTCTTCGCTACGCCGTGCCGCGCTCGCCGGTGCGTCCGCGGTGCTGATCGCCTTCGCTGCGACCCCGGCAAATGCCCAGTTCGGGATGATCGTCCATGATCCGTCCAACTATTCGACGAACCTGCTGACCGCGGCGCGCGCGCTCGAACAGGTAAATAACCAGATCAAGTCGCTGCAGAACGAGGCGGAGGGCCTCGTCAACGACGCGAAGAACCTCGCCTCGCTGCCCTTCTCCTCGCTCGCCGAACTCCAGGCCCAGGTTCGCCAGACCCAGCAGCTCCTCGGAAATGCCCAGCGCATCGCCTTCTCGGTCCAGTCGATCGACCAGGCATTCACTGCGCGGTACCGCTCGAACGATCTTTCCGCATCGGACCAGACCTTGGTCCAGAATGCACGGGCTCGCTGGGAGGACACGGTCGCGGCCTTCGAGGACGCGCTGAAGATCCAGGCCGGGGTGGTCGGCAACATCGATGGCTCGCGCGATGCCATGGACCGCCTCGTCGGCTCCAGCCAGTCCGCCTCGGGTGCCCTGCAGGCGGCCCAGGCCGGCAACCAGTTGCTGGGGTTGCAGGCGCAGCAACTCGCCGACCTGACCGCGCTGCTCGCCGCACAGGGCCGGGCACAGGCGCTGGAAGCCTCGCAGCGCGCGGCCGCCCAGGGCCAGGCCCGCGAGCAGCTTCGCCGCTTCCTTGCGCCCGGCACCGGCTATCGGCCGGTCTCGGCACAGATGTTCCACCGGTAGGGCCGGGCCGATGCGGATCAGGCCTCCGGCGCGCATCGCGGCCTGTGCCTGTCTGGGCATTGCGCTTGGCATGGCAGCATTCGCGCTCCGCGATGCGCCGCCGGCGGCTGTACCTCAGCCCGCGCGGATCCATGAGAGGGGCGGTGTCGATCCGCTGCGGGCGCGCCTGCGTACGTGTCGGCAGGCCGGACAGGCCGCCGCCTCGGATCCGGAGTGCTTGCGCGCGTGGGACGAGAACCGGCGCCGCTTTCTCGGCCACCGGTATCCTGAGCCTCCCGAGCCCGATGGCGACGAGCAGCCGGGCAAGTCGACCGAGCCCGTCCCCATCGCGCCGGAGGAAAGCGGCGCCAGCAACCAGGAGCAATGACATGGGCGGTACAGGCGTAATCGACCGGTTTCTCGAGGTCTTCACCTCCTATATCGATTCCGGTTTCGGGCTGCTTCAGGGGGAGGTCGCCTTTGTCGCGACCTCGCTGATCGTGATCGACGTCACGCTGGCGGCGCTGTTCTGGACGTTCGGACAGGGCGACGACATCCTTGCGCGCCTCATCAAGAAGACCCTCTTTGTCGGCGCCTTCGCCTATATCATCGGCAACTGGAACAGCCTGGCGCGGATCGTCTTCGAGAGCTTTGCCGGCCTGGGACTGAAAGCCTCCGGCACGGGCTTCACGACCGCCGAGCTGCTGCAGCCCGGGCGGGTCGCACAGGTCGGGCTCGATGCAGGCAGGCCGATCCTGGAATCGATCTCCGGGCTGATGGGCTATGTCAGCTTTTTCGAGAACTTCATCCAGATCGTGGTCCTGCTGTTCGCCTGGATCGTGGTGCTGCTCGCCTTCTTCGTGCTCGCCGTCCAGCTCTTCATCACGCTGATCGAGTTCAAGCTGACCGTGCTGTGCGGGTTCGTGCTGATCCCCTTCGGTCTGTTCGGCAAGACCGCCTTCATGGCCGAGCGGGTCCTCGGCAATGTGATCTCCTCGGGCATCAAGGTGCTGGTTCTGGCCGTCATCATCGGCATCGGCTCCACCCTCTTCTCCGAGTTCACCGATGCCATAGGCAGCGCGCAGCCGACGATCGAGGACGCGATGACCATCGTGCTGGGGGCGCTCTGCCTGCTGGGCCTTGGCATCTTCGGGCCCGGCATCGCCAGCGGTATCGTGTCGGGCGGACCGCAGCTCGGCGCCGGTGCCGCAGCCGGAACCGCGCTCGCCGCGGGCGGCGTCATGGCTGCCGGGGCTGCCGTCGGCGGCGCGGCCATCGGTGGCGCTGGCGCTGTGCTGGCGGGAGCCGGCCGCACCGTCAGCACCGCGGCGAGCGCTTATCGCGCCGGCGCCGAGGGCAAGGCTGGCCTGGCTGGCGTCGCCTCGGGGATCGGCAATGTCGGTCGAACCGCGGTGGACAGCGCCATGTCGCCGCTTCGGCGCGGCAGCGGTGGCAGCGCCGTCACGACTGGCGGCGCCGGTGGCGGGAAGGGAGCTGGTCCGTCCAGCCCGGCGGCACCCGTGGAACGCGACACAGGCGGGGTTCCCAGACCTCAGACCGGTGCCGGTCCGGTGGAACGCGACAGCGGCGGCGCGCCGCTCGCTTCCAACCATGCCCGCCCCGATGCGTCAGATCCGATCCCGCCCGAAGCGGGCGCGGCAGAGATGCCGACGCCACCATCGCCCGCCGGCGCCCCGGCATGGGCCAGCGCCATGCGCCGCAACCAGGCAATCGTCCATGGCGCCAGCGTCGCAACCCACACTCTGCAGGGCGGCGACAGCCGGGGTGCGGACGCCTCCGTCAACATGACCGACAAGGAGTGACCAGATGTTCAGTCGACCCAATGTCCGATACGGAACGACCCCACAGCCCGAGACGCGCTATCAGCGGGCCGGGCAAGCGTGGGACGCCCGGATCGGCTCTGCCACCGTCCAGGCGAGGAGCTGGCGTCTCGCCTGCTTCGGATCCATCGGGCTTTCGACGCTGCTCGCCGGCGGCATGATCTGGCAGGTCTCGCGCGGCACGATCACGCCCTGGGTCGTCCAGGTCGACAAGCTCGGTGAAGCCCAGGCGGTCGCCCCTGCGCAGATGGGCTTTAGGCCCACCGACCCGCAGATTGCCTTTCATCTCGCGCGCTTCATCGAGAATGTGCGGAGCATCCCCGCCGATCCTGTCGTGCTCCGGCAGGACTGGCTCCGGGCCTATGATTTCGCGACCGCGAAGGGGACGCTGGCGCTCAACGATTTCGCCCGCAGCAGCGACCCCTTTGCCCAGGTCGGCAAGACCCAAGTCGCCGTCGATGTCTCCAGCGTGATCCGTGCATCGGACGAGAGCTTCCGGATATCCTGGACCGAGCGCCGATACCAGGACGGCAGCCTTGCCGCGACGGAGCGCTGGTCCGCGATAGCCACCACCGTGATCCAGCCCCCGCGCACGCCTGACGCGCTGCGCAAGAATCCCCTCGGCGTGTTCGTCAACGCCCTCAACTGGTCGAAGGAGCTCTCGCAATGACTGCATTCCGTACCATGATCCTGGCATCGACGCTCTTGTCTGCCCTCACCGCCTGCAATGCGTCTCATGCCCAGATACGGCCCGATGGCTTTTCGGCCGCCCCTGCAGCCGTTGCCGAGAAAACGGCTCCTTCCACCATCGAGATCGTCCGCATTCCCGAGCCGCTGCCGCTGCCTGGGCAGCTGAAACCAGTGGCAGGTGCGGTGCCACCGCAGTCCGGAGACGCGAAGATACGCGTGGGCAACGCCAACGCCGCTGCCCGGGTAGAGCCAGCCCGCGAGGGCTTCCTCAACGCCATTCAGCAATATCCATGGGCCGAAGGTGCGCTGTATCAGCTCTATGCGGCGCCGGGGCAGGTGACGGACATCGCCTTGCAGGAAGGCGAGCAACTCGTCGGCCCGGGGCCGGTCGCCGCGGGCGATACCGTGCGCTGGATCATCGGCGATACGCTGAGCGGCGCTGGAGCGGCCCAGCGGGTGCACATTCTGGTGAAGCCGACCCGGTCCGGGCTCGCCACCAATCTCGTGATAAACACAGACCGCAGGACCTATCATGTCGAGCTACGCTCAACGCCCGAAACCTATATGGCTTCGGTCTCCTGGACCTATCCCCAGGATGCGTTGATCGCGATCGGCGCGCGGAGCCGGGCAGCTGCGTCGATCGCCAATGACGTGCCGGGCATCGATGTCGATGCACTGAACTTCCGCTATCGTATCGATGGCGATCGCGCGCCCTGGCGTCCGGCGCGCGCGTTCGACGATGGCCGCCAGGTCTTTATCGAGCTGCCGGCCGAAATCGGCCAGGGCGACTTGCCGCCCTTGTTCGTCCTGGGCGCCAAGGGCGAGGGCGAGCTTGTCAATTATCGCCTGCGCGGACGGTACCTGGTTGTCGACCGACTCTTCACCGGCGCGGAGCTGCGGCTAACCTCGGGCAAGTCCGAGAAGCGCGTACGTATCCTGCGGGAGGCCGGCCTCCCCGGGGAGCAGCGCAAATGAGCGCGGAAACCCAGACTGGTGCAGGCGGCTCGGTCGACCTGCGCCTGCGCGGAGATCCGCCGCGGGTAATGCGCCTTTCGCGCAAGGCGCTGCTGGCCGCGGGCCTGGTCGTCGCGACCGGCATCGGTGGGGCACTGGTCTATGCCCTCCAGCCCGCCGGCACTCGGGTGCCGACCGAGCTCTATGGCACCGAGACGCGCGGGAGCGCGGATACCCTCGCGGGGGCGCCCAAGGACTATGCGCAGGTCCCGAAGCTCGGCCCGCCTCTCCCCGGCGACCTTGGGCGGCCGATCCTGTCCGCGCAGCAACGCGGGATGGATGTGGCGCCGCCTGCTACTGGTGCCCCGGGACCGGCCGCACCGCCGGCCGTGACGCCAGCCGATGCGGCGAGGGAACGTGCCCTGCAGGAACGGGATGCGGCGAAGGTGAGTAAGCTTTTCCTCGGCGGGGAAGGGCAGTCTCGAACTCCCACGGCCTCCGCCGGTCCAGCACCGACTCCTGCCGCTGCCGTGCGGGCCCAGGCACCGGCCGACCCCACCGCCATGTCCGGCCAGGAAATGAAACGAAATTTCCTGCGCCCGGGCGACGTGCGCCCGAGTGAGAGCGGCTTCAGGCTCGGTGGGCCGAGCTCGCCCTATCTGGTCCATGCCGGCAGTGTCATTCCGGCGGCACTCCTTACCGGTATCCGTTCGGATCTGCCGGGCACCATCACCGCGCAGGTCACGCAGAATGTCTATGACAGCGTGACCGGGCGCCATCTCCTCATTCCCCAGGGGAGCCGATTGATCGGTGAATATGATGCCCAGATTTCCTTCGGCCAGAACCGCGTGCTTCTCGCCTGGGACCGGCTGATCCTGCCCGATGGACGTTCGCTCCAGCTCGACCGGTTGCCGGGTAGTGACCTTGCCGGTCGCGCCGGGCTCGAGGACCGGGTCAACCAGCATTGGGGCGGAATGCTTCGCGCTGCGCTCATCTCGACCTTGCTCGGGATCGGCACCGGGATCGGCTCGAGCGACGACGACGATCTGATACGCGCGATCCGCCGCGGCACCACGGACTCGATCGAGCGTACGGGGCAGGACCTGGTTCGGCGCCAGATGAATGTCCAGCCGACCCTGACGATCCGCCCGGGCTTTCAGCTCCGGATCATCGTCACGCGTGACCTGGTCCTGGAACCGATCGAAGGAGGCATCCGATGACTCTGAAGCTCGGGCTCATCGCCGATGACAAGCCGGTCAAGCTGATAGTCGAGATGCCGGCGGATATATTCCGGGATCTGACGGCTTATGCCGAGGTCCACGCAGCTGCCACGGGCCAGACGGCGCTGCCGCCGTCAAAGCTGGTCGTGCCGATGCTGGCCCAGTTCATGGCGTCGGACCGGGGTTTTGCGAAGCTGCGGCGCGCGCTTCCCGGAAAACCGCCGCCCGGCAGCTGACCGATCCCCGATCCGCCTTCGACCGCTTTGGCCCCCTTGTGGTCGGAAGGCGGGGAGGGCCGCCGCGCTTCCCCCTCCGGCGCGGCGGCCCTTCGCACTCTCACCGGGGCGGCATGACGCCCATCCGGTCAGCCAGTAGGTCGAGGAAGTGACCAAGCGGCGCCCTGCCATTGTCGCGGCACCAATAGGCCCGGTACTCGATACTCGTCGGCCCAAAGGCGTCATGGATCGGGCGAAAGGCATAGCGCCGAGTGGTGCCCGCAGGTGCCGGCCCGGCCAGCAGTGCCAGGCTTTGCTCGGAGACCAAGGCCGGCAGATTGTCGCGGCTGACCTTCTGCAGGGTCACGATCGGCGCATGCCCCGGTCCGGACAGGCGAGAGATCGCCAGATCGCGAAGGTCGGGTCCGGGATCGTCAGCCGTGACGACGAACCTCTTGGCCCTGAGGTCCGTCCAATAGAGCCTGTCCTGTTCGGCAAGCGAATGGCTGCCGGCCACGCATAGCATGACCGGTTCATGCCAGAGCGGCGCCGACACGAGGTCCTGCCGATCGCAAAAGCCGCCAATAATGGCCAGGTCGAGCTCGTCGCGCTCCAGCGCGCGCAGGAGGCGCGCCCGCTCCTGCTCGTACGGCGCGACCTCGACATCCGGGAAGGCTTCGCGGAACGAACGGAATAGTTCCGACAGGTCTCCGCAATGGAGGGAACCTTGAAATCCGAAGCGGAAGAGCATGGATGTTTCCCGGGCCAGGGCGGAGCAGTCGGTGCCCAGCGCCTCCATGTCCGCGACGATGCGCCGGGCCCGCCGCAGGAACCCCTCGCCGACACCGGTCGGTGCAACGCCGCGGGGGGAACGCTGAAAAAGAGCCAGCCCCAAGCGATCCTCGAGATAGAGAATATGCCTGCTCAGTGTCGATTGCTTGATCCCGAACTGATCCGCGGCGCGGCTAAAGCTTCCGGTGTCGGCGGCAGCGATCACGTAGCGCAGGAGATATGTCTCGATCATCCAAGCTCTCCGGCGACGCCCGCAGTCTATTGCCCGGAGCGCCGTCGCAGGACCATTTCGCCAAAGATCGCGAAGCGCCATTCCGAGAAATGGGGGTGCCTGCATGAAATCGGCCACTTTCCGGCAGAAATCCCGAGGATCGTGCCGCGCCCTGCGACGTAGGCGTAATTGTTATAGATGTGTGCTTGGGTGAGGATCGTCGGTTCAAGTAACGCTCTGCATTGGAGCTGCGGTTTACGACGAGGTAAGGTTGATGCGTGGATTATCACGTCGCGGCGCGGTTGCTTGTCGGGTCAACATGCGACAGAGACTGAAATCGCGCGCAGGTCTAGAAAATCACGCTGTGGTTTCAATCAACAAGGAAAGGGTCGCGGATGCCAGATAATGAATCGTTGAATGCTGTTGAGCTTGCGACGGAACTCACCATTGCCTGGCTAGGCAACCAGAACAACCGGGTGAATGCCGACGAGGTGCCCGCATTTTTGCGTACGATGCATGCGACCATCACCGAACTCGCCGGAGACAAAACCGAGGAGACGATGCCGGCCGAGGAATTGGCCGCCGAAGCTGAGTTCACCCCCGCCGTCTCCGTACGCAAGTCACTTGGGTCGAAGGATCACATCATCTCGCTGATCGATGGCAAGCCCTACAAGACTTTGCGACGTCACCTTTCGACACACGGGCTTACCCCCGAGGAGTATCGCGAGCGCTATAATCTCAAACCCGATTATCCGATGGTTGCGCCGAACTACTCTGCAGCGCGTCGCGAGATGGCGCACAAGATTGGTCTGGGGGCCAAAGGCCGGGCAGCAAAGTCGCAAGGCGGGGCTGTGTCTCCGGCACCTGTCCGCAAGCCGCGCGCGAAGTCTTCGGCGACTTCCTGATCGCTTACCGGAGGCGGTACGGGGGCGTAGCGCGCCGCCCACGCCGCCCGGTCGAAAGCCGGCAGTTTACTGTGTGTCTGGGCGCTGTATTGCGTTACGCCATCGCGATTTTTGAAGCCGCTGCACCAGCCCGGCCTCGGCCGTTTGCGAGCTCTCGTTCTGCCTGAAACCGGCCCTGTGCTGTGCGGTTGATGGCAGCGCGCTGCCGGTACGCCGCTCCGGTTGGCCGCTAGGTTCGGCCTAACCTGAATCGCAATATACCAAACTAGCCAAATCAATCGCTTAGCGACTGACAGGAGCGAAGATTATGGATGTTATGGCTCGCCAGCCCCTCGGCTCGACTGGAGCGGATCAATGAGTGAACAACTCATCGACGAAGTCTGGGATGAAATCATGCATCGGGCCGCTCGGGAAAAGGATATTGAGTTGGAGGCAGCGGTGCTGGGCATAGCCACGACGATCGCGTCAGTCAGGTTCGAAGACCCCGAGGCACGCGAACTTTTTATCAGGGGCGCGGCCATCGTATGGCGCCACACTGAGCGCTTCAAATCGGGCGAAGAAGCGATGCTTAACTAGGCCGTGAACTCATAAACGACCGCTTTCGTGGCGAGGCTGAACGGCTGAGATTGGGTGGATTGCGGTCGTTGACCTCACTCTGCTCATGACCAACCTTCGGGCCATTCAGATCGAAGGTACGGCCTGATCTGAGTGTCGGTTGGCAGCTTCGCACGCAGGCAGCGGAGCGATGCGTGAACTTCCCCGCGTGGGGCGATCACATGAAAACCATCCGTGTCCGTCAAGCGACCCGAATAATTGAAAACCTCAAACCGTGTGACCCCGCATCTCCTCAAGTCCTCCATTAACGACCCTTCGATCACTCGCGAGCCGTCGGTTTGAAAGTATTTCCCCCACGAGAATGTGCCCTCGTCCCCAAACAGCACCACCGCGTCTGACTGCCACTCTGGTTTCGCGGCGCAGCTCGTGAAGATTAGGCACAATGAGATGGCCAAGACCTTCACCGGGAAAGCGGGGGCAAGGTCCTCCATGCAGGGATGATGCACTGCTCTGCTAATGTCTGCAATCGGGGCGGTTGCCGACAGACCGCTTCTATCGCGGGTGGAGCGTCAACCTGAATTACGGGTGCGTCCTTACCTGGTCTGGCCTATTCTGCCGGTCGGCCCGGGCAGGCAAACGGGCTCCTGCGGTTTGGATTCTGGAAACAGGGAGCGAAATTCCGCATAGGTGGTCGGTTTGCCGAGCAGATATCCCTGGGCCTCGCAGTAGCCAAGTCCCCGAACCAGCTCGAGTTGTTCCTCACACTCGATGCCTTCGACAACACACCCCAGATGGAGATGGTCGCACAGCCCTTTGATCGCGGCGAGCACGTCCTTGTCGCAGCCTCCCTGTGTCGTAATGAAGCTACGATCGACCTTGACCTTGTTGACCGGAAAACGCCGGAGATAGCTCAGGCTCGAATAGCCGGCGCCGAAATCATCGAGAACGATGCTGCAACCCATGTCGCGAAGTGTATTCATGCCGGCGAGCGCTTGGTCGAAGTCCTGCATCATCGCGGTCTCGGTGAGCTCGAATTGCAACCGTGAGGACGACACGCCGCTTTGCCGAAGCTCGCCAACGAGGAACCCGATCGTGTCGGGCGATACCACGTCATGAGCGGAGAGATTGAACGAGATGCGGAACGCCTCGGGCTGCTCTGCCAGCACAGCCAGCGTTTGCCGGAACAATGCCTGTGTGACCTTGTGCACGACGCCAAGGCGCTCGGCGGCCGGAATGAAAAGCTCCGGGGACACTGCGCCAAGTTCCGGGCTCGTCCAGCGGGCCAGGGCTTCGGCCATGACCATCTGCATGGAGCCGAGGTCAACGATCGGCTGCAGGTGCAGCGTGAGTTCCCTGTCGAAGTCAGCCGTCTGCAGCGCGGCCTCTATGCTGCGCTTCGAGCGGATCTTGCGCTCATGCTCGGGCGAGAACAGCGCGCAACGCCCGCGCTTTTCCGACTTCACATGATAGAGCGCATAGTCACTGCGGTCGAACAGGGCGTGCGCCGAGATACCGGCGTCCGGGAAGATGGCAAATCCCCCGGAGCAACCGATCCTCAGTCGTAGTTCGTCGATGTTGTAGGGCTGTCGAATGAGGTGACAGAGCGTGTCGCCCACATCGGCTGCCGCGTCGCAATCGGCGAAAAGGATAATGCCGAACTCGTCGCCGCCCAGCCGGGTCACGACCAGGTCGTCGCTGGATAGAGCGGACAATCTGCGGCCGACTTCCATCAGGAGCTGGTCGCCGATCACATGGCCATGCGCGTCATTCACGGGTTTGAAGCGATCAAGGTCGAGCACGCCTATTGCGAAGCGGTCGCCCGTAGCCCGGGCGGCGTTGATCGCGGCTTCCAGTCGCGCGAAGAAATAGCGGCGATTGGGCAGCCCCGTAAGGCTATCGGTCATCGCGAGACGCGCATTCTCTCTGCTCAGGCGTTCGGCTTCAGCACTCTTCTCCGCCATGTCCCGTTGGGAGCGAATGAGCTCCACAAAGGCTCTGAAGCTGTTCAACAGCACGCGGACCATAACCAGCGACACCAAGGCGATGTTGACCGCAATCGCGGTCCATACGGTGCTTCCTTGGAGGAAGTAGTGTGTCAGGTACGGGCCGGTCACCAGCAGGCAGCCGAGCAAGGCTGCCTGAGGCAGAGCCATCAAGCAAAATATGCACGCGATAACCGTGGCCGCAATGTAAACCGCGATATGCGCCTGTTGATACGGCCCTCCATAATAAGTGAGGCTGAGCGACCACAGGACAGAGGCGAGCCCAAAGCAGCCGGCGAACACGATCGAGCGCTTGAGCTGCTTGCGCGCTTCGGCTGCGTTTGCGTGCGATCTTCCCAGCAGGAGCCACTTGACTATCCGAAACAACGAGATTGCACAGAGGCCGGCGGGCATTCCAAGATTGAGCCAGGCGGGTGCAACCTGCTGATGGGTAAACGCGACTGCCGCGGTGTTGACGATGAGCAGGGAGTATAGCCAGGGGACCTGGCGAGTGATTTCCCGATGCTGCGCGAGGATGACCTCGGGCTCGTCGCTCAGTGCAAGCAGCCCAAGCGCTCGCCCTTTGGCGATGTTAAGCTGAATCACTTCACTTCGCTCTCAAATCAGTATGTTACCTCTTCCTTATAGTATGATGGGTGACAAAAAGGCGGGGGAGGCGTCATTGGACGCTGAAGGGAATGGCACCGAGCAAAGCGCGCGATTTGGATGGCCGCTGTGTACCCTCTTCGGCGATTGTCGAACGCATAACCTTTAGTCCGCCAAGGCGGTGACACCCCGCCCGCCCGCGTCTCGACGGCCCGTGGTAAGCGCTGATGCCACGCTCGAGTTGGAGACCTGGCGCAGGCGGATGCGGATAGAAGCAGCTCTGGCGAGATGCGCCGCCCTCAGGGATAGTCTCCGATCGCCATTTGCTGCACATCATGATCGCGATAATCTTCGCCGACAGGCCATCCTCGACGCGCGGACTCGGTTGACAGCGTATAATCCGGACGGCGACCGCAGAGGCGGCTCCGAAAAAGTCAGCATAGTGCATGACGGGTCGAACTCGCGCGGACGGGCCTCGGTTGGCGCATAAAATCCGTCGCCCGGCATATCCGATAGGTCACCATGCGGGACCGACCGGCTTCCGCCCTGACCAACCGGATCTCGTTACGTTGGGGACCAGGTTTGTCCGGGTTGTCGTTTTGACGGGCCGGATGCGCGCATGGCGATGGCTGCCGGGGTGCCGGGCAGGTCTCAGGGCAAACAACGAGAACCTGTCCGGCTACCGACATAACGCCTGGTAGATAATCGCGGTTTCCTTAAGCGGAACGCGGGGACCAGTGGGGCGCACGCTGCGCCTTCTTGCGAAGGCGACAGGGTGCGCGGGGCCCTTGGATTCCGCGTGGCACACTTGCGGCGCCCGGAGGGCGCGGCGGCGGCTGGCCCCCAAGCCCGCGCGCACGCCGCCGCGCCGGCCGGTCTCTGCAAGAGTGCCATCTCTGTGTCGGCCTGACGGCCGACGCGCACGATAATGAAAAATCAGGAGCGCTTAGAATAACATCCGAAATGGATGCGATTACACGCCGATCAGATTGCTTGCGTTCCCTATCGTTCCAATTCTAGTCTTTGGTTGCGCCGTGAAATCCGGCGCGGAGGCGTGAGAACCTCCTTGTGGACGATTTTCCAGGCAGCATGCGTTGCCGGGTGGCTGATGCGTATGTCCAGGCCGTTCGCGGCTAAAGGCGTCAGCGCGGGCCCACAAGTCTGTTCTCAACACCCGGTTTCCTGCCGGTCCGCCTCCTTTGAAAGAGGCTGGACCATGGCATGTGCTGCGACGCCGTCGCGTGAAATCTCCGCTCGCCGGGCGCGCGCCGGTTGAGGAACACCGCGCCCAGACAGGAAGGCGAAGAGGAGGTGCACGGCCGTGTCGCACTGCCTGAGCACGCCGTCTCGCTCGAGATGCTTTACCGGGACCAGCGCCACGCGCTGGTGCGGTTCTTCACGCGCCACCGCGCCAATCCCGAAGATGCGCGCGACCTGACCCAGGAGGCCTTTCTGCATCTCGCGCGTTCGGATGGCTCGGCGCGGGCAATTGCACGTCCGCAGGCCTTTCTGCGCCAGATCGCCAAGAATCTGCTTCGGGATCGCGCCCGGGCAGCCTTTCGGCACTCCGAGCAGCTGCATGCGCCGCTCGATGAAGAAACCGTTTCGGCACCAAATGAGGTGGACAGGCTGGAGGCGCGTGATGGTCTCAATCGGCTCGAGGCTGTACTGGCCCGGATGAAGCCGAAGACACGGGAGATTTTCTTGGCGCACCGACTGGATGGCATGAGCTACGCCGAGATCGCCGAGGCCACGGGCATGTCGGTGAGCGGCGTCGAAAAGCAGATGATCCGCGCGATCGCCCAACTCACGCGGCTGTCGGGCAAGATCTGATGGCGGGGCCGAACGGGACGCCACGTCCCAGCGCGAAGGTGCAGGAGGAGGCTGCCGCCTGGTTTGGAAAACTGCGCGGCTCTGAAGGCGCTTCGCTGCGGGCTGTGTTCGAGCAGTGGCGCGCCGCGGACCCGGCCCATGCCACCGCCTATGAAGAAGTCGAGGCCATGTGGCAGCAGGCCGGCGGACTGGGAAGGACCGAGATTGGTCGCAACCGGCAATTACCCCGCAGGCGCCCCTCGCTCTTCGAGACGCCTTTCGTCCGTCCGGCGCTTGCGGGCCTGTTCGTGTTGGTGGTCGCTGGAATTGCCCTTGTCTTGCTTGGCGCGCGCATGTCCGCGCCGATCATGATGGCGCAGGCTGCACCTTTCACCACGCGCGTCGGCGAGATCCGCACGCTCAAGCTGGCGGACGGCTCCACGGTCACGCTCGACACGGATAGCTCGATCCTTGTGCAGATCAGCGATACCGCCCGCGACGTCCGACTGGTCCGGGGTCGCGCGCGGTTCGACGTGGCGTCGGACACGGCGCGCCCGTTTCGGGTTGAGGCCGGTGGCCGGTCGATCGCCGCGTTGGCCACAACCTTCGATATCGGTCTCGAAGCGGATGGGCCTCGGATCAGCGTTTTCCGCGGCCAGGCAGATGTCGCGGCCGCGGGAGGCGCAGTCACCCGGCTCGGTGTCGGCGATTGCCTTGGCGGGGCAGGTGCCAACGCCCGCGTCACGCGCTTGTCCCAGGGGGCAGGGCAATGGGTAACCGGCATGCTCAGCTTCGATGGGACGCCGCTTGCGCAGGTGATCGATCAGACGAACCGCTACTCGGCTGCCAAGATCCGACTGGGATCAAGGGCGCTCGAAGGACTGCGAGTCACCGGTGCGTTTCGGCCGCTGCCTGTGAAGGGACTGGCGGAGAGCCTGGCCGCCACCTTTTCGCTGAAGGTGAAGCAGATGCCCAACGGTGGATTCCTGCTCCTGGCCTCGTGAGCGCAACTCGCCCAAGCTTTGCAGACATATCGGGGGCCAGCGCTCTTCGTATAGCTCAGCCCTGCCAGCGCGAGAGTGCCCTTTCGTAGCGGGTCTTCTCGGACTTACGTACGGATTGCGCCCTTTTCAGCTTGTCTCCCGCGGTTCGCTCCGCCGCGTGCCGCTCGGCGGCAAGTTGATGTTCGCGCTCCCGGAAAGTCCTGGCGACCCGCTCCATTTCCCGCTCGGCGGCGGCAAGCTCGTTCTCGGCTTCGTCCAGAGCCTTGCGATCGGGAGGAGGGGCGGACTTTCTCCGCGCAGGCCCGGCCGTCTTCGTTCCAATTTTCTTCCTTGGCTGTCCGGTTGCGCCGAGTGCGGCCAGGTGCTCTGCCTCGGTACCGCGCAGCCGCTTTATGATCTTGCCCGGGTGCGCAAGAGGTTCTTCGCAAAGCGCCGCGTCCGTCACCAGCTCGGCCGCGCCGCGGGTGAACAGATTTGCGTCGGCGCCCCAAGCCTCCAGTGCGGCCTTCTGGCTGGGCGCGGCGACATAGGCGTCGTGGAAGCCGATCGCCGTTCGAAAGACCTTGAGCTTGCGGGCCATCGCCTCTGAACGAGCGGGGTGACGATGGGGTCCTGCCTCGGCCCGGCCACGGCGTGACGGGCGCATTTCGTGGGAACAGATCGAAATATGCGCCGGTTGACCCGGTGGGGGCATGGAGAGCCCGATGACGAGGATCGAGGAACTGATCGCCCAGGCGAAGCTCGAATTGAATATGGCCGGCGCCGCAAGCGGTACCGAGGCAAGGGACAGTCACGTCATGCGTTCCGAGCGCCTGCTCGACAAGGCTTGGCATCTCAACGAAGCGAATGATGACCTGCCGCCGCTCGAAAGCGGCTTGTGGTGCAGCCATAAAGGTGACGTGGCTCGCGCCGCGTAGGCACGCTGGCCGTCCCGGGCTCAGATAGCAATCGCACAAGTAAAGACCCGCCAGCCGGGGGGAAGGCTGGCGGGTCGAAACTTGAGGCGGCTTGAGCGGGGGGTAAGGGTGCCGCCTCGGCCCTTACAACCGTCCGGCAAGGCGCGAGTTCCTCTGCAAATTCCGAAATTTTACGGAAGTTTTGCAGGGCCAGTGGCCGGAATATATTCTGCTGAAATGGCGCCGTCGCGCGGCAGGAAACGCTCTGTTCGGATCGACCTCGGTCATCGCGGTCGTCTCACCCTGCGCGAGCTTCACCGACAGCAAGGCCATGACCGCGCTGGACTCGAAACCAAGCCACCACATGCGCCCCGCTCGAGTTGCTCCTGCTGATCTCGCCTGCGCTCGACGAACCGTCATGGCTCAGAGTTCCGGGATCTGGCGGTCCATCCCTCTGGCTTCCGCGAACCGGTGAAAATAATTCTGGGAGGTATTTCTACGCGTCGTCGTCAAGCCCCCGACAGCCGCAACGGCGGCGTCGAGCAATGGGGATTTGCACGATGAAATTGGGAAAGATCGCGGCACTCGCACTGGCTGGCACGGCCATGACTCTGGCGGCGCCTGCACTTGCGCAAGGCGAGGCCGCGCAGCAGTTTGACCTGCCGAGCCAGGAACTGGGCGCCTCGCTCCGCCAGGTCGCACTGCAGACCGGTACGCCGGTGATTGCGCCGACCGAGTTGGTGTCCGGTTCGCGCGCGCCGGCGCTCAAAGGACAATATCTTCCCGAAGAGGCCCTGGAGGCCCTTTTGCGCGGAACGGGGCTTCACGTCGTCAGGGTCGGCGAAACGCTCGTCGTCCGTCAGGGCCAGGACCGCGCAACAAGCGACATCGCACCGGAAGGGCGGGACAATATCGTAGTGACGGGAACGCAGATCCGGGGACGCGGCCCGGTAGGCGTCCCTGTCATCACGCTCGACCGAACCGACATTGCCGAGGGTGGCTTTGCGACCACCCAGCAGATCGTGCAGTCGATACCGCAGAACTTTGCCGGTGGTGCGAATGAAGGCACGACTGGCCTGATCACCGCGGCCGGCAATGGCAACACCGGGCGCGGTGCTGGCGTCAATCTGCGCGGTCTGGGGCAGATGTCGACGCTCGTCCTGATCAACGGGGACAGGCCTCCGCTGGGAGGTTCGGGCGGGACCTTCGCCGACATATCGATCATTCCCGCCTCGGTGATCCAGCGCATCGAGATCGTACCGGACGGCTCTTCCGCCATTTACGGCTCGGATGCAGTCGCAGGCGTCGTCAATGTCGTGACGCGTGACAATTTCCGCGGCGCCGAGACAAGTTTCCGGTTCGGCACCGCCGACGGAGATTCGCAGGAATATCAGGCCAGTCAACTGATCGGCCGACGGTGGTCGACCGGGCATGCCGTCATTGCCTATGAGTTCTACAAGCGAGACCGTCTCGCTGCAGCGGACCGCGCCTACGCGACAGACGATTTGCGACGCTATGGAGGCGCTGACAGGCGGGGTAATTACGCCAGCCCCGGAACGATCTTCGCAGGGGGAAGGAGCTTTGCGATTCCAACGGGCCAGAACGGCTACGGGCTGACGCCAGCGCAACTCAGCGCCGGGGCGATCAATCGCGGTGACAGCTGGTATGGTGTCGATATCCTGCCTGAACAGCGCCGTCATTCCGTGTTCGCCGCATTCAGCCAGGATCTGACTACGGACATCAGGCTCTACGGGCACAGCCTGGCCACCTGGCGCAATTTCGATCAGGCCCTCCGAACGGCCACGGATTCCCGCCGGACCGTTCCCGTCTCCAATCCCTTCTATGTCGATCCGATCGGAACGCGGCAGCCAGTTGGCGTAAACTATAGCTTCACGCACGATCTCGGGAACGAAACCCATCGTGGGCAGGCGCGCGCTTTCGGAGTGACCGCGGGCGTCGAGGCCGGACTGGGTGCATGGCGACTTGATGTGCACGGGAATTGGGGCCGCCAGGACGAGAAGTACAAGCTTCTGAACCGGGTGAACGCCGCGCGGCTGGCCCTGGCGCTGGCCGACACCAATCCGGCGACGGCCTACAATCTTTTCGGCGATGGCCCCTCCACGAATGCGGCCACGATCGAATCCATCAGGGGGTATGGCGCCGGCAGCTATCATGGGATCGTCTGGTCGGGCGCCATTCGGGCAGATGGTCCGATATTCGATCTGCCGGCTGGCGCGGTGCGCCTGGCGGTCGGCGGGGAATATCGCGAGGATCGGTACCGCAACGGAGCATTGATCGGCTATACCGCCGCGCTCGCCCCGACTGTGACAGCGCCAATCCCGTTGCTCGATCACCGCGTGGTCAAAGGGGCATATGGGGAGCTGCTGCTGCCGATCTTCGGCAAGGGGGCGACGCTGCCTGGCTTCCGGCGCCTGGACATCTCAGCGGCAATACGTACCGAAGAATATAGCGACTTCGGCCGGACCACGAATCCGAAAATGAGCTTTGCCTGGGAGCCGGGGGCCGGCCTCACCGTCCGCGGCAGCTACGGCACGTCCTTTCGCGCTCCAACCTTCACCGAGCTCCGCCAAGACCCCCTTTCGATGGGCTATTTCGCATGGGCTGCGGCCGATCCGCAGTCGCCCACGGGCACGTCGAATATTCTCGTGATACGCGGCAATGATCCGAACCTGCGCCCCGAACGTGCCAAGACCTGGACGCTCGGCTTCGACATAAAGCCGCCCTTGGAGCCCGGCCTTCGCGCCAGCTTCACTTGGTTCAACGTCAATTACCGTGACCGTATCGCTACGCCCGCACCGAACCTTTCGAATTTCCTGATCAACCGCGACATCTACGCGCCGATCCTGACCGCTGCCCCGACCGCAGCCCGCATCGCGGAAATCTACGCTTCGCCTTACTATATCGATCTGCAGGGTATCCCCGCGACAGCGACGTTCGTTGCCGAGGCAGACGCGCGGTTGCAGAACCTGTCGGTGGTCAAGCAGTCCGGGCTCGACATCGACCTGGGCTACGGGTTCGATCTGGCGGACGGCCGCGCCGAAATCGGGGTGGTCGGGACCTACATTTTTCATATAGAGCAGGCACTTACGGCGACCGCCAAGCCCATCGATGTCGTCGACACGGTGGGCAACCCTGTCGATCTGCGGCTACGCGGACGCGCGATCTGGACCAAGGGGCGGGCCAGCGCGGCGTTGTTCGTGAACTATGTCGATGGATACACGAACCGGACGACAGCAGTTGCAGAGCCCGTACAGGCCTGGACCACCTTCGATCTGAACATTGGCTATGACTTTGGTCAGCGCCGGGGCGTCCTTGGCGGTCTGCGCATCGGGCTGAACGCGTCGAACCTCCTTGATCGCGATCCGCCCTATGTCAGCTACCTCGTGGGCACGTTCACTGCGGGCTATGACGGCGAGAATGCGAGCCCGCTGGGCCGTGTCGTCGCGCTTCAGGTAACGAAAACGTGGTAAGCCGGCTTGCCCGGCTCGCGGCCCTTCTCCTTATCTCGAGCGGATCCACGGTGGCGCACGCAACGCACATGGACTGTTCCGAGCGCCTGTTGTCGCCCGCCCCGGCGGCGGCAACAGGTCAGCGCTCCATCACGGCGCGCGATCTCGTCGAGATTCGCGATTTCGGGCGCTGGGACAGCGGGCCCACCCGCGAGCCATTCAGCGTCTCGCCGGATGGCCGGTTCGCGGCACTGACATTGCGGCGGGCAGATCGCGACAGCGATAGCTACTGTATCGGGGTGGTCCTTATTTCACTGGACGGCAACGCGCCGCCCCGGCTGCTCGATGTCGGCGGCGAGCTTATTCCGGGTTTCAATGATCTACATGGCGTTCCGGCCATATCGGCGGGGACCATCCGGGAAGCGACGCCGGTCTGGTCGCCGGATGGGCGACAGCTCGCCTTTTTGCGCCGCGACGGTCGGTACAGCCAGATCTGGACGGTGGGCCTGGAAGGCGGTGCGGCTCGTCGCGTCACCGACCTTAATACAGAGATACTGAGCGCCAACTGGGCTCTGGACGGCAAACTGATCTTCACGACCCGGAGATCGCTCGACGCGGGGCTTGCGGCGATCGAAGCGGAAGGACGATCGGGGTTTCTCTACGACGAACGTTTCTGGGCATTGACGGACAATCGGCCCCGCCCGCGTCTGCCGCTTCCCGCCGAGACCAACCTGCTCGATCTTTCGAACGGCACCGTGCGCCAAATCAGCACCGAGGAAGCGACGTCGCTCGCCTGGCCCAACCAGAAGGGGCGGCCTGTCGACGCCACCCAATTTGCGAGTTCGCAATCGGGATACCGTGCCTGGATCACCCTCGCCGATCCACGCAGGCCTTTGGGCGGGGAGCGGTTGCATCTCGCCAATGGCGAAAAGGAAATCGCATGCGACACCACCATTTGTGGCGAGCGCATTGCGGGGATCTGGTGGTCGGCACCGGATGAACTGCTGATCCTTCGCAGCGGCGGACCCAAAAATGGTGGGACCATGGCCATGTTCCGGTGGCGCCCCACCATTTGGAATGCGCCCAGGCTGATGTTCAACACGCAGGATTGGCTCACCGGCTGCCACCTTGCCGGGGGAAATCTATTCTGTGCGCTGGAAACGGGGACGCATCCTCGGACTCTTGTCCGGTTGGACTGGAAAACGGGCAAGCGGCGAGTCCATTTCGACCCCAATCCCGAGTTCGCGGCCATCCGGCACGGCAAGGTGGAGCGCCTGCGCTGGACGGGGCCAGACGGCGCTGCGACCTATGGCGACCTCGTCCTTCCGCCCGAGCATCGACCGGGCGAGCGCCATCCTTTGATCGTCGTCCAGTATATAAGCAGGGGCTTTCTTCGTGGAGGAACGGGCGACGAATATCCGATTTTCCTCCTGGCCCAGCACGGCTTTGCAGTCCTCAGCTTTCAGATGCCGACCATGCTTCCCCAGGTCGAAGCTGCAGCGAGTGTCGACGCCGGCCAGCGGGAAGCGGTTGCAGGATGGGCGGGCCGGCAGCGCATCTTCAATGCTTTGGACCGCGGTATCGACGCAGTCATCGAACGAGGAGTCGTAGACCCCAAGCGGATCGGCATCACCGGGATGAGCGATGGCGCCAGCACCGTTCAATATGCGCTGTTAAACGCGGACCGCTTTCGGGCGGCGGCAATTAGCTCCTGCTGCGACGATCCCAGCACGATGTTCAGCCTTGGGCCGAGCTACGAGGCCTCGGCTGCGCGCTGGGGGTACCCCAAAGCGGGTGACGACGGGCGCGACTTTTGGGCACGCCAGTCCCTGGCACTCAATGCGGCCCGGCTACAGGTGCCGCTGCTGATGCAATTGCCGGATGGCGAGTTTCGCATGGCCGGCGAGAGCTATTCTGCCCTGGAAAGCCATGGAGCGCCGGTCGAAATGTACGTCTTCCCAGGCGAGTATCACACCAAGACCCACCCAGCGCATCGTCTGGCGATTTATAGTCGAAATCTCGCATGGTTCGATTTCTGGCTCCAGGGAATCGAGCCCGTCGACCGCCCGGCTGAGCGGGAACGATGGGTGAGGATGCGCGACCGGCTCAGCGCGCGTCAGCCCGCCGAAGCCAGGACCGCGCCCATGCTTCCACATCGACAAGGGCCATGAACTCGGCGACGGCAGTTTCGTCCACCATGCCATGGTCAAGACATGCAACGACTGCGTCGATGTCCAGAAGGCCCCTGCTTGCCAGGCTCCCTCCAAGCAGGAGGTCGCGCAGCATTGTCCGGTTACTGTCGATCAGGGAGACGACGAAACCGTCGAACGAGCCCTTTGTCCTTCGATCGACGATGATGGAGGGCAGGTGCTGCCGATAAGCCTCCCTTGCGACGGCGCGATTGTTGCCCCCTCGGCACCAAAGCCATGAGGGGATGCCCAAACAGAGCTCCAGCACCGGCTGTGACATTAGCGGAGACACATAGGGCGCGATCGCCTCGCGGCCATAGCCTTCGAGATGGTTCTGGATCGCGATAAGCGACCAGACCTGGCGCTGCTTCCCTGGCGGCGTTCCGCTTGGCGCCTCGAGCCAGGGGTTGCCCGCAGGCCAGGCAAGGCTCCCGGCCACCCCCGCCGCAAGGAACCGGTTCGCCCTTGGTGTGGGCAGCGTGGCCTTTGGCCGGAGCAGCCGGCGGCCGGTATAGCCCAGTACCTTCCACAGGCTGGTCCGGGAGAGCTTGGCAATGTCTCCCACCGTTTCCAGCGCGCCGGAGCCGAAACCATCGTGGCGCAGTCGGTCGATCACCGGCAGCACCGATGGCAGATAGCAGAAGATGTTGTCGCCGCCCGCTCCCCCAAGGAACGCGTCTGCGCCCCGACTTGCAGCTAGAGCCTGGATCGGCCGGTCGAGCGCTTGCGAGAAGAAGCGCGCGCAGGGACGGGGCAGGTGACTGGCATCCGAACGGTCGAGTTCGACGGCGCCCAGTTCGAGGGCCAACTCGGTGAGGCCGAGGCCGAGATGTGCGGCGACGGCACGGGCATAGGGCCGCTCGTCCGGATCGCCGGAGGAAGGGCCAAAGGTCAGGCAATGTAGCTCCGGCGCGCGGCCGCTTGCGGCAGCAGCAACGATCGACGAGTCCAGGCCTCCGGATATCTCGGCCAATGGGCGCTCGAATGCGGCCGCCCATGTGCCGATGGTGGCCCGTGTCACCCGTTCAACAGCCTCAATGGCGGCCGCGGGATCCAGCAGAGATTCGCAGGGCACCGTGAAGCGCCATGGTGACCATGCGCACCGCGTGGTCACCCGGTCGCGCAGCACGCGCGCACCGGTACCCGGAAGCAACTCGCTTATCCCGCGCAGCGCCGTGCGGGCGGGGCGAAGATCCCGAAAGGCAAGCGCCTGGGCGACGATGACCCAGTCGATTTCGGGCCGCAGAAGCCGGGCGTCGAAAAGCATGTCCGGTCGTGAGGTGAACAGATGGGCGCCGTCTATCTCCGCGTGATAGCAGGCAACGGCGCCGGAGGGGTCGCGAAGAACCTCAAACCCTCCAGCCGCGGGGTAGATCGCGACATATCCGCCCCAATAATCCTGCAAGAGCCTGGCGGGGTCGGTGACCTCGGCAGGGTCGGTGATGCGCTGTTCGCCCTGAAACAAATGCCCCCAAATAATGCCCGGCTGCGAGTTGAGGAGGAGGGGCTTGGCATCCGGATCGCCCAGGACGAGCAGGCCCGGCATTTCCAGCAAAACAGCGAGACCGTGCTCTCCTCTGATTTCGCGCGCGAAAGCGTGCAAGCGCTCCGGGAGTGGGCTGCCGGCCGGCGCCATCAGCGCCATGTAGACTGAGCGGTTCATAGGGCCAGAATAGGCGTAAAGCGCGAAACGTGATCGAAGCTGTCGTTCAACAGACACTCGCGTGTCTGTAGCCAGCAATGCGCCGTGAACGGGTTCGAGGTCACCCCGAATACCAGCGTGCACCCCAGGCCCTGTCGAGCAAGCCAGGCGTCGAGGGCGAGCGAATCGAGCAGGCAGTTCCGGCCGATCGGTATCAAGGTTCTGACCATTTCATAGGCGGACGCTGAGGCCATGGTAGCTTCCAGCTGGCCACTATTGGGCAGGGGCGGGCGAGCAAGTCTTGAGCGCAGGATCGTTTGGAGGGGGCGCACGCGCAGCCGAGCCCAGGTCGTGGCAACGACAAGCGCCAAGCGTGGGTCGATCCGCGCGGAACCGGGACCGGCAACGGACAAGTTCCCCGGAATCGCCACGCGTTCGACCAATGCATTGGTCGGCGCCTCATCATGGGCACGAAGAACGCCCGCTCGTACCAGCAGGTCACGTATCGCGCTCGGAGCTGGCGTACTATGCCGGGTCGAAAGCCACAGCGAGAATGCGCCCTCCGCATCGGAGGGGACCAGGAAATAGCGATCCTGCCGGGTGTCCAGCAAAATCCATTTTCCGGAAGCTTGGCATGCGCTCGCATGCGATAGGATCTGCCAGAACATCTGCGACCTGTCTGATCGAGCATCGGAATGCCGGCCCGACAGGGTCGGGCCGGCAAGTGAGATCAGTCGTCCGACAGGCCGAACTGCGGCAGCTGGCCGGCGCCATCGACGCTGATATAGTCCGAGCCCTGGGTCTCGGTGCTCGCAACGCCGAGATCGATCAGCTCGACGGTTTCGCTCGTTTCGCGGGGCATTTCACTTCTCCAAGTCGCGGGATGCGACAGGAGGAAGGTCCGCGAGGCCTGAGATTATAGAAAGTTTATAATTACTCTATAATATTCGCGCGGCCCAATTTCTGTCGTTGCGACTTGGGTGGTTGTACTTGCTAGTTGATATTTTTCGTTGGATCACTTTTTGCTGGAGATGGTGCCTGTTGGTCGAATCGCGAGGCGTTCGCGAATATGCAGAGTCGGGATGGCTGCTTGCCGATCGAAAGTGAGGCGCGACGTGCAGGCACGAGTGAACGACTTGTTCTCCGCCGCGACGGATCATTCTGCCAGCTCTTGTGCCCGCGGACACATTCGATGAGCAAACGCGTGCTAAAAGCCACGACGAGCTTTGGCGCATCTACATGGCCTGTCGTCGCGAATGTGGCGTCGACATCCAGCTTCGATCTTGAAGGCCAAACGCTCAATTCTATCTGACGTGAGAGCTCCGGGGGCCATGGAGCAGAAGATGACGAGGGAAAGCGACATCGAATATCTGAGCCGCAGGATTGAGGAAGAGCGCGAGAAAGCGGAACGCGCTGACGATCCGGCAGGATATCGGATCCATACGGATTTCGCCCGAGCGTATGAGCGTGAGCTCCAGGCGTTGCTCGCCGCCCAACCAGCATCTCGACCGCTGAACCGCCATGTCGCGAGATAAGCGTGAATTCCGGCGGGCCGAACAAGCTGGAGAGGTGCAGATTGCCGACGCGCTGCGCCTTGTGCGGCAGCGTGACGAAGCGCGCCGCGCTGCACGAGCGAGACCGTCATGGCTGACACGCTGGTTCAAGCGCTGAAGAGTATGTTCAAGCTATGTGGCCGGCAGGCTTGAAGAGAGAACCTCCCGACCACGCGTCTTAAGGGAGCGGCGCCAACGTGCCGTTGCCGCTACGGGAGCGCTATAACCTGAGTTACACCGCGTCGACAAAATCCGCCGGTCGCCGCCGCTCCCTGCCGGTCCGGGACATGCCCATTTTTGCGAGCTGGCGGTCAATCCCTTCGCCAGAACGCGAAAGCGCCGCCACCATTTCTGGCAGCGACGCTCCGACATGAAGCAAAGCCCTGAGCTGCTCTGCCTCCTCGTCCGTCCAGGGTAGGCCTCGACGGTTGGATATCATTTGGTAAGATAGGCGCGGACCTTGTCGGCGCTGTCGCCGACCGCGCTCACTGCCTCGCGGAGGCGCGCTTCGGAAACGCCAAGGCTCTGCGTCCAGTCGCGGATCTCATAGTCTTCTGAGAGACTGATACGGTCGCGATCGGGCGAGCCGGTGTCGTTCTTGTTGTCGGCCATTTACATCCTCTTGCTCGACTAACGCATTCAATTCGTGAGGGTTTCCAAGCCAGATTGATTGACCCGAAGTTTTCGCCCCAGCCATTGCGCTGCAAATGGGAGATCTTGGAGCGTTTCCGACGGGTTGCTTTTATGAATCTATGGTTGGTCCGTTGAAAACTGCCGGCCCCGCAGGGCCGGCAAGAGCCTCAGTCGTCCGAAAGGCCGAGCTGCGGCATCTGACCCGCGCCGTCGACGCTGGTATAGTCGGAGCCTTGGGTCTTGATACGCGCGCTACCCAGATCGATCAGTCCGATGGGCTCGTTGGTCACAGGGGACATATTTCTTCTCCACGCCGCGAGATGCGACGGCGAAGCATCCGCCAGTGCAATGATTATAGATAGATTATAATCTTATTATAAAAAATCGCTGGTCTTTGCCTTTCATGTCAGATTGATTGTCAGTCATTTCGCGCTCGGAAAATTGAGACGCCCAATCCTATAAAGCTTTATGTGCCAATGCAGGGATGAAACGACTGTGCTTTAAGCAAGCTTTGGAGGGCTGGAATTAATTCATGAAGTCAGGATGCTTCCCGGCTGCGTAGCAACGCCGGGACAGACTTGATCCTGCGCAGGTGATACCGACGAATAGCAGCGAGCTGGCCACTTCCGGTCAACCCCAGTTCCTCCAGCTCACCCAGTATCGGTTGCAGGACCGATTGCTCGCAGATGCGGAACGGATGAAGTCGGTCGGCAGCACTTGCCACCGCAAGCTGGAGTTCGCGGTTGGGCGATCCCGCAGTGATCCGGTCGAACATCATTGCCGTCAGGTCCGCCTGGCCGACATCGCGATCAATATCGGCGGGAAGTCGATTATCTGCAGGCGGCGAGGTGCGGACGGCTATTACAACAAGGGCAGAATGCCATTCATACAGGTCGCGCAGGTCCGACTCCGTCTGCTTCGGCACGTGAAAGCCTTCTCCGGCACCGCCCTCGACCATCCGCTCCCCTACCAGGCGATGCAGTGCGTCTCGCACGGGCGTCATGCTCACGCCGAACTCCATAGAGAGGCGATTTGCGTCCAGTCGCGCGCCCGGGGGAAGTTCCCCTTGCCGCAGCATCGTCCTGAGAGCGAGATAGCTCCGCTCCATTGCCTGGATCGGGCTCATGCGGACGCCGGCGTAATTTGATTGTACCGGTGCTCTGCGACCGCATCGACCTGCTCGGGCAGCAGTGCGTCGATCGCGCCGATATGCTCGGGAACCGTATCGCCCAGCAGCACCGATGGGCAGACGCCCTCATAATTGCCGAGATTGGGCCTGTGCTGGCGATATCCGACGAGGCCGGCGAGCTCGGGCGTGAAGCTGCGCGCGATGGCCGGCGGATAGGCGAGCCACTGATTCTCATAGGGCTTGAGCCAGCCCAGGCAATAGCTGACCACGATTGCCTCGCGGACCATGTCGCTGCGATTGGCGCCCGCCCCGTGAAGGGTGGAACCCAGGAAGACGATGGCGTCGCCTCTTTTGCATTCGGCAATGATGTGCCGCTCCGGCGTGAGCGGGGACAGGGCCCTAGCACCGTGACTGTCCGGGTAGATCACCGTCGCGCCATTGGCCTCGGTGAAGTCGGTGAGCGGCCACATCACGTTGACCAGATATTCGACCTCGCCCTTGACGCCCTGCCACATGTCCTGGTCCCGGTGCGGAAACTGGAGCGGTGCGCCCGGATGGATCGCGATCGCCTGCATCAGGTTGAGCTGGATCGTATCGCACCAGGGCCCGAGCACGGACTGGCAGAGCGCCAGGATCAGTTCCTGCTGGGCTAGCGCGGCGGCATGGGGCGAGCGCTTGAGCAGGCTGCCGAACCTTTTGGTGCGCGCGCCGTAGAAGTCGCCCTGGCAGAAGGGCGTGGCCTTGAAGGCAGGCGCCAGGTCCTGGGCGAGGGCGGTGGTTTCTGCCGGAAGGAGCGCGGGAAGGATGCACCAGCCATGGCGGTTCAACTGCTTAAGGGCCTCGGTATGCCCTGCAGGTTTCGTATCCGTGATCATGTCGGGGGTCCTCAAGCGCGGGCGGCGCGACGCGCCTGTGGTTTCTGGTGCATCGTCGGGCACCAGATGCCGGCGGCCTCGAGCAGGGCGGGGGTTTCGGGCGTGATGTCGATCTCGAGCGCGCCGAGCATGGTGCGCCCGTTCGGTAAGGGGAGGCCGAGCGGGCGACAGTCCCAGCCGAAGCTCAGGATCTGCTGCAGCCAGGCCATCTCGGCGACACCGGTGTATTTCCGGATGCCGCTGCGCAGCGCGTGCTCGGCGATCGCGGTGACGAGACGGTTGCGCAACACCCTGCGCTCGCCGGAGCGCAACCGGCGGTCCAGGCAGAAGCGCGTGATTTCCCAGACGGCCGGGCTGCGCGGCGGGGCGGCGGCGCACAGGCTCGGGAATATGTCGCCAAGGATATGCGGGCGGATGGTCGGGAGCAACCGGGCCGAGGCCAGGTGATTATGCTCGCTGTCCGTCAGGATCAGGTACCGCGCATGCTCGTTGTCAAATTCGTCGACCTCATATTGCCCTGCCAGGACCGGCAGGTCCCATTTGAGCAGGTCGATGAAGACGCTTTTGCGCGCGGCGAACATCGACCGGAAGACGGCGTCGCTGCCGGCCTCGGTCGATGTGTCGACTAGAAGTTCCACCGGGCTTGTCCCTCGATATTGATATCGGGGCAGACCAATTACGGAGCTTTTGGCGAACGGGTATCCCCATTTCTGGGGATTGCTCTCAGCGCTTGAGGATGTCGGAGAAGCTGATCACACCGTCGAACAGCGCGCGCACCGCGAGCATGGCGCGTCGCTGCACGCCGTAGCGTTCCCGGGCATGCTTGAGATGCTGGATGACGGTCTCGTGGCTGATCCCCAGGATTACGGAGATCTCCCAGTCGGTCTTGCCGCGGGCGGCCCAGAGGACGCAGTCGCGCTGCCGGTCGGTCAGGATCGGCACCTGGTTGAAGGACGTGGCGCGCGACTGGGTGAGCCGACGCGCCGCTTCAAAAGCAAAGGCTCCGATCACTTCGCACGCGAGTTGCAATTCCTCCGGGAAGCTCCGGCCCGACTCGACCGCGAAGGAGCAGGAGCCCAGCATCTCGCCCGGCACATTTGCCGGGACGGTATAACCCTCGCCGATGCCGGCGCGTCGGGCACGTTCGAGGACAAGCTGATCCTCCGGCGTTAGCCGCATCAGGGCCGGAAGGTTGGCCCAGACAAAGCCGGTATTGGCGAGGTGGCTTGCCCTGTGGATCGGGTCGGAACGTCCAAGCGCATGATCGTCGAACCAGCGTTCCCAGGCTGGAGGGTAGTTGTGGATCCGGATCGCCGAGCTGCCCTCGCGTCGGAAATCGACATGATGGGACAAGGCGAAATACTCGATGTGCATGGAGGCGCAGGTGGCGGAGATCGCCTCGACCAGATCGCCCACATTTTGAACATGTCGTGCCAACCGCACGAAACCCGAAGCAATATCGAAACCGGCCATACGCACTCGGACCGATCGCCCGCGCGACCCACAATTCGCGGCTGGACAATCGCCTAGCTGGCCCCTTCCAAACCACTTCTCAAGGAGGCGGTCGGAGCGTTGAGGATTGCCAATAACAACCGTCCAGCGGGAATAAGTCAAATGAGTCGAGTTGATGCTTTAGTCTAATTTACCTTCGTGGACTCGCAGTAAGTTTCGCCGGAGGATCGAGGTTGCGGTCCGAAAATTATAGTATCGATATTTTCATAATGTTCGTACTGCGGCGTAGTTACGGTCGGTTCTAAATCCTTGCATTAAGGGATAATCTGCTTGCAGGCTTAATGGGAAGTATCGGGCCTAGGATGATGGCATCAGTCCCGCGTGAACAGAGACCCGGCTCGGCCGGTGCCAATCCGCGGATGCGCAATCCGGCACCTCGATGATTGATCGGGAGAATCGCAAGTCGGCCGAAGCCGAGATCGGGCTCGCGGTCCTCGTTACGGTGGATGAATTTGCGAGGATCGCCCGGCTGTCCCGGCGGCAGATCGACCGGCTTCGCAAGCAAAGGCCGTCCGGTTTCCCCCGCGAGTATGAACTGGGTGGTGCGGGCAGCAAGCATCGGCGCTGCCCCAGGTTCAAGCGTGCCGAGGTGCTGGCATGGCTCGAAACAAGAGCCTTGTGGTGACGGGGAGGGACGCACCGGGCGCAGCCCGCCCGGTTGTAGCGCAGGCGGTCAGGCTAAGGGCTGGGCCGGGAACGGCCGGCGTGCCCGTATCAGCGGCTCGCGTGCTCGCATAAGCACCGGGGGAAGCACGAGAAAAATTCTCGCACACCCTCTTGAAACCTCAGCTGGAGATTCCAGATCACCGCCGCCGGATGCGATTTCTCGGTCCGGCAGGACCTGGGGGCACCGGCTCTCGATCCGGTGCGCCTCGTGCTCAGATTGCTCATTGGAGGATTTGGATATGAGGACCGATTTCGATTTTGCGCCCTTTCGCCGTTCGACCATCGGCTTCGACCGGCTGTTCGATCTGCTCGAAGGAAGCGGGCGAGGCGACAACGGGAGCAGCCCACCGTTCAACATCGAGCGCCAGGGCGAGGATCGTTACAGCATCACGCTCGCGGTCGCCGGTTTCCGGCCCGATGAGGTCGAGATCGTCGCGCAGAACAACCTGCTGAGCGTCACCGGCCGAAAGGCGCAGGAGGACAGCGCGAGCCAGTATCTCCATCGGGGCATCCCGGCGGGTTCGTTCGAGCGTCAGTTCCAGCTCGCGGACTTCGTGGTCGTCGAAAGCGCGAGCTTCGAGGATGGCCTGTTGCGCATTCAGCTCAAGCGCGAAGTCCCCGAGGCAATGAAGCCGCGACGCATCGAGATCAGCAGCAGGGCCTGCCCGCCTGCGAACGATCTTCTCGAAGCGCCCGCCGACGCCGCAAGCTGCGCGGCATGACGCCCGGCCCGCCTCGCATCGAAGCGGGGCGGGCACGTTCAACGCAGCAGAACCGAAGCGACCTTCGAAAGGAGAGCGAATGTCGACTCATCATGCTCGAATCGCCTCGAGCGAGCGGCGAGGTCATCCCCAGCCGGAACCCGAGGTGAAGCACGCGATCCTCGCATCCTGGGTGGCCGACGCCGCCGGGCGGGGCGCGGAGTCCGGCCCCGCCCGGGTCCGTGATGTGCCAGGCGCTTCAGCCAAATGATCTCGATGGCCAGGCGAACGAGTTCAGCATGACTATTCCCTGTGCGACTATTCCCCGGGAAATCGTGGAGTGTATCGCGCATGGCCGTGAGCCCAGCGTCCAGGAGCTGGGACGGGTCGCCCGAACAATCTGGCGCGATATCCACGGCGGAGATTCCGGCGGTCTCGATCTTTCGGCGAGCCCGGCAGCGCGTCATCTCAGCTTCCGGGCGGCACATGCGGCGCTTGCCGGGGGGAGCTGAGATCTCAGCTCTCGGTGGAAACTGCGAGGCGCGCTTCGCTTGGGCCGTGATCGATGGCTACGAGGCGAATGGGAAGGGCGTTGCTGCGTTTTGAAGCGCGCCCTTCGCAAGCGGTGCGGCGCTTCCAGAACGCGCCTCCGGCAAGCGCGCGCTGCTGCGCCGCTAGCGCGAGCGCAGTGGGTCTCAAGGCTGCAGCACTTCCGCCAGGCGGGCATGGCAGTCTGCCAGTTCGAGATGGCGTTCGCGCAAGGCAGCCTGGGTCGCCCGCTTTGCAAGCTGCCGCTCGCGGTCAGCGCGCTGCAGATGATGTTCCCGATCTTCCGAAACTTCGGCGTCGCGCACGACATCGTCGTCACCAGCACGCGGTCCTGAGGGAAGGCTCATAAGGAAAGGATCCCTTTGCGGCCCCCTAGATAAGGGTCTGCAGGTCGTTACGCTTGTCGCCGCTGCGCCGTAGTCCGTTGCATTGGCGACAAGTAACCGGACTCGAACTGTTCTTGTGAATAAGGCACTCACGGGTAAGTTTACAATGGATGGGCCGCCGAGTGACCACGCGATGATCTTGACCAGCATGCACAATCCCGTGCTCGTGTGCATCTCGATCCTGATCGCCATCGCCGCCTCCTATACGGCGCTGGACCTTGCGAGCCGGGTGCGGGCATCGGAAGGCTGGCTGCGCCAGACCTGGCTCGCTACCGCCGCGATCGGCATGGGGGGCGGCATCTGGGCCATGCACTTCGTCGCCATGCTCGCTTTCAGCATGCCGGGCATGGACGTCGGCTATGATGTCGAACTGACGGTCGTGTCGCTGATCGTCGCGATTCTGGTCACCGGCATAGGCTTCGCGGTGATGAGCCATGCCCGCGGCGCTATCGCGCCCCTGATTGCGGCAGGCCTGTTCATGGGGCTCGGGATCGTTGCCATGCACTATATAGGCATGTCGGCCATGCAGACACGGGCGACGCTGCGCTACGACCCTGTCTGGCTGACCCTCTCTGTCCTGATCGCAATCGTCGCGGCAACCGCGGCGCTCTGGCTGGCGTCGCGCGAAAGCAAGAATGTTGTCCGCCTTGGGGCAGCGGTCTTGATGGGCACGGCAATCGCCGGAATGCACTTCGCGGGCATGCGCGCCGCGACCTTCACCATGACCGCGGGCGCAGGCATCGAACACGCGGGCGCCAACGCGACCCAGGCGGGCCTGGCGGTGAGCGTGTCCGGCGCTGCCTTTCTCATCCTGGCGCTATCGTTGGTCGCGGCGATGTTCGACAGGCGATTTGCCCTGCTCGCCCAACGCGAGGCCGAGGCGCTCCGCCAGAGCGAGGAGCGGTTCCGGTCCCTGTACAGGGGCACGCCGCTCCCCCTCCATGCACTCGACCGGTTCGGCGTCATCGAGCATGTCAGTGACGCCTGGCTCGAGCTGATGGGGTACACGCGGGACGAGGCGATCGGACGCCGCTTCGTCGATTTCCTCACCGAGGCCTCCGCGGGCCAGTTCCAACGAGACTGGCCAGAACTGATGCGGCACGGCTCGGCTCACGCGCGTGAATATCGCGGGCTCACCAAGAGCGGTGCGCTGCTTGAGCTCGTATCCGCCGCCAGGGTGGAGCGGGACGGCACCGGCGCGTTCCTCCACGTGGTCGGCGGGCTTACCGACGTGACGGCGCGCCATCAGGCCGAGCAGGCCCTGCGCCAGGCGCAGAAGCTCGAGGCGATTGGGCAGCTGACCGGTGGCATCGCCCATGATTTCAACAATCTTCTCGCAGTCGTGCTCGGCAATCTCGAGTTGCTCCGCAAGCGCGTGCCCCAGGATGCCAAGGCCTTGCGGCTGCTGGCGAGTGCCTATGAGGGGGCGGAACGCGGAGCGGCGCTGACCCAGCGGCTGCTCGCCTTCGCGCGCCGCCAGGACCTGCGGCCCGAGCCTGTCGATCTGCCCGTCCTGATCCGCGGCATGGCCAATCTGCTACAGCGCTCGCTGGGACCGCGCGTGAAGATCGACACCCGATTCTCCGCGGGCCTGCCACCGGCGCGCGTGGACGCCCATCAACTCGAAATGGCATTGCTGAACCTGGCCGTAAACGCCCGAGATGCGATGCCGGACGGCGGTTCACTCGACATTGCCGCGTCCGAGGCCGTCCTCGCCGAAGGCGAAATCGCCAACCTGCCAGCAGGGCTCTATGTTCGCCTGATCCTGACCGACACCGGCGAGGGCATGGACGCGGAAACCCTGGCCCGGGCGACGGATCCGTTTTTTACGACCAAAGGCGTAGGCAAGGGCACCGGCCTTGGCTTGTCCATGGTACAGGGTCTTGCCGCCCAGTCGGGCGGCAGCCTGGTGCTGCGCAGCGCGATCGGCCAGGGCACCTGTGCCACCCTCTACCTTCCCACCGCCGAGCGAAAGGCAAGGCAAAAGGCAGGCCCGGTCCGTCGCGAGGAAGCGGAAGCCACCCTGCCGCCGATGACCATCCTGGTGGTTGATGACGATCCGCTCGTGCTCGCCAATACCGCCGCAATGCTCGAGGATCTGGGCGCCACTGTGTTCCCGGCTGCTTCCGGGCGTGCAGCAATGGCGGAACTGCAAAGCGGTGCCATCGATATGGTCGTCGCGGATCAGTTGATGCCGGAGATGACCGGACTGGAGCTGGCCGAGGTCATCCGGGAGCAGCGGCCCGGGATGCCCGTTCTGCTCGTCAGCGGGTTCGCGGATATCGATCGTGATGCACTCAAGGATATCCATGTGCTTGCCAAGCCGTTCACGCAGGAGGCGCTGGCCCGCGCGGTCCTCCTCGTGAAGATATCGACGCTCAATTTCCCGGCGCAAGCGAGATCGCCGACATCGCTGCCGCGAGGACCAGGGGCGACCTGACCGGCAACGACAGACCGCGTTAGATCTCCGTCCTATGGCGGCCCTTTCGAACTTCGCGACGCGCCTGAAATCGTGCCAAGGGGGCAGGCCGATAAGCTTCCAAATGGACGTCTTCACCGCTCCATCAGTGTTTGAGGAGCTTGAGGGCCTCCAGGCGCTGAACTGCGTTGCTGTTGCCGGGGTCCAGCGCAAGCGACTTGCGATAGCTCGCGACCGCGAGATCATAGTCGCCGTTCTGCTGATAGGCTTCGCCGAGGCAGTCAAAGGCATTGCCGCTGGCCGGAAACAGCACCGTGACGAGCTTGAACACGCCGATCGCCTCGCGATTCCTGTCGGCCCATAGTAGCTGATAGCCCCAGTGGCGCAGATCTGATTCGTCCAGCTTGAAGCCGGGATCGGCGGCCTTCAGGCTGGCAAAAGCCTGCTCGGCGTGGTCGAAGCCGTGCTTGCCCAATGCGGTCGCCAAAGTCTCGATGGTAGGCGGCGGCAGCGCAGAACGACGCACCGTCATCGAGAGCATATGGGCTGGGGCGCCGTTCGCGGTCGGGTTCTTGCCGAGAAAGGCGAGCGAGCCGGCATCGGCCTTCATATAGGCGTCCAGGAATCGCCCCACATATCGAGCGGTCCAGCTGAAGGCGAGCGAGGTCTCGTCACGGCTATACTCCGCAAAGCCCCATCCGTCGTCCAGGGCGAAGCGCTGATACTCCGAAGAGAAATTGGCGTGTGTCATCGGGTACATCGTCGCCTGATAGACATCCCCATAGCGCAACTGGTTGATCAGGCTGGCCGACATGTCCTGATTGGACCCGATCAGATCCTCCATCGACCGCGGGCGCGCTGCAACGAAGAGGAACGGTGCCGTCATATTCTCTGGCATCACATATTTCGCCGAGGCGACGAGCGCGGGGAAATACCGCACGGACCCGTCCAGGCTCACCACCGCGCCTATGCGGCTATCCCGCGCGGCGGCGAAGACGTTGGCCATGCCACCCCAACTATAGCCGATCACGGCGACGTGACCGGTGTCGGCCTGCGCAATGGAGCGGGCATAGCCGATCAGATATTCGATATCCGAAACCTGCGCCTCGACACCTTCCAGGTCGTGGGTCATGTCGCGGCCGCGCGCGCCCACGCTTGCGCTGGAAAGTACAACATAGCCTTGGCTGGCGAGAAACTCACACAGGTCAGCATTCTCGTGCGCCGAGGCGCTGAAGCTCGGGGCATAGATGGCGACCGGGAAGTGGCCGGGTTCGGGAGCGGCGTCCCGAACCGCCCACATCGCCCGGTCCAATTCCTCCCGGACCAGGCCGGGGCTCAATCCGGCCCAGCGCTTCGCTACCCAGCCATGTGTCGCCGCAACAATCTGCGCGGAGGACAGGTCGAACGAAACCTCGGTCACCGCTGTTTCGATATAGTCGCGATAGCGGATCGATTTTCCCGAACCGACGGCGGGTACCAGATCAGCGTCTGGATCGGTCGCGCGCGCTCGCTCCGAGTGGGGAGCCCGTTCAAAAGATCGGTCTTGCCCTTATAGGCGCGGGCCAAATCATATTGCCGGACGATCTTCAAGCCGACGCCATAACGGCCCTTTTCGGTCGAAAAGTGGAAAGTGGACGCCTCGGCCGGCAGGACACACGATAGACTTAGCAACACGAGGAAGGACAGGAGCGCGCGCATAGACAGCCTTACACTACGGAAACCGCCACCGAATATGTAAGTTCTTACGTAATTTCAACCCTCGGGGGAGGGCTTCCCCTCATTCCAACCGGCCTCGATCGCCGCCTCTCGCAGGCGCTCCTCGAACGGCCTTTCGCGGTTGAGTTTCTCGATGCGCCATAGCGGCGCCAGTATGTCTGCGCCCGCTTCTTCCAATAACGCGCGGTAGGCGTCGGAAAGAATGGCGTCCGCCCTGCGGTCCAGTGCCGCCTGACGCAATCCCGCTTCGGTCAGCGAGACTATCGTGCGCCGGCGATCCCGGCTGTCGGCCTTGGTCTCGACCAGGCCGAGTGCCTGCAATTGCTTCACCCATCCGATGATCGCCGGATGGGTCTGATGGATGGTCTCGGCGATTTCACTGATGCTCAGCGGGCCAAGGCGATCGAGTGTCCGCAACGTCGAAGCCGCCCGAGGGGAGAATTGCAGTCCAGCCTCTGGAAACCAAATCGTGCAACCTCGCACCAACTCGTCGAAAACGCGCTTGAGCACGTGCGGAAGAAAAGGGAGACCTTCGTCCTCAATGAAATCCGGCATCGCCGGCTTGTCGAACCTCGCTCGGCCTATGTCCAGCGTTCGATTGTCACATTGCTCAAGCGGGCACATGACTACGCCGTCAACAGCGATCAGCTCTCGATCTGTCCGCCCATCAGCTTCGGCCTCGGAAACCGCCAGGCTATATATGGGCATCTCATGCCTTACGTGTGACATGGAGCAATTCGCTTGAATTCTGTCGCATAAGCATGGCCGCTTATGTGCCTGCTTCGATGGAGCCCACAATGAACGCCCTGCTCTCTGCCAAACTCATAGCCTGCGCCGCTCTCCTTCCCGCAGCCATGTCCTTCGCGCCGGGCGAAAAGCCGGTGGACGGTCGCTTCGATGTGGGCGGGCGATCGATCCGGCTTGCCTGCCGGGGCGAGGGCGCTCCGGTGGCGGTGATCGATGCGGGCATGGGGACGGCGCCGGTGGAGGACCCTGGCTGGCGAGGCATCGCGGACCGGGTCGCGCAAACCACGCGTGTCTGCCTCTATGATCGGGCCGGGCTTGGTGGAAGCGATCCGGCGCCTGCCGGGACGCGTTCCAGCCTCGACGCTGCGCATGACCTGCATGCCGCGCTGTCGGCGGCCGGCGTGAAGGGGCCCTATCTGCTGGTTGGCCACTCGCTGGGTGGACTGCACGCCCAGGTGTTCGCGGCGGAGTATCCCACGGATACGGCCGGCTTGGTGCTGGTATCGACGACGCATCCCGATCAGTTTGCGCGTTGGCTGGCGCTGCTACCGGCTCCTGCGCATACCGAGGAGAAGGCCGTGACCGAAGCTCGCGCCTTCCTGACCAATGTGCAGGCGGATCCGACGAGAAACGAGGAGCGGCTCGACATGCGGGCGAGCGCCGCCCAAGCGCATCGGCTCAACGCGCTAGGCGACAAGCCGATCATCGTCGCGACGCACAGCCCGCGCTTCCGCATGGTACCCGGCCTGCCCGAGCCGCTGGCGGTCAAACTGGAGGACGCCACGCAGAGGATGCAGCGGGAGTTTCTGTCGCTGTCGACCAATGCCCACCAGAATGTCGCCGAACGAGCGGGGCATGGCTTGCCGCATGAGGCGCCCGACTTTGTCGTCGACAATATCCTGGAGGGCGTGGCGGCGCTCCGCGGACATCCTGCCCCGGCAATGAAGCGATATAGTCGTGAATGACTGCGATAGGGTGGTTAGTCGACGTTGTGAGGCCCCGCCGGGGTGGCGGCTACGCGCCCGCATATCGGTCGTTCGCGGGGTCGATCAGCCACCCCCAAGCCGCCGTCTATTTGGGCCATTCGGCTACGGCGCCTATGGGCGGATTGCCGCCCGACCGTTCCGGGCGCTATCTTCGACAAAGCAGCCGTTCGAACGGCACATCTTGCGCGCTACGCGCGACCCGCCCAGAGCCTCTATTTCCAATGAGCCCCAAACTTCGCCTCCATCCGACGAAGTTCCTCATCGAGCACGGTGACCTCAGCATCGTTCTGGTCCGCAACTGCGAAGCGGATGCGGGTACTGAGCTCGGCCATGGCATATTTGGCGTATGCCAGCGCGTTCGCCTCTCGCTCGATTACCTCCGTCGCCTGGCTGGCGAGGGACTTCAGGAGTTCAAGGCCGTTCGCGTCCACTGTTCGGGGTTTCTGGTCCAGAAGGCATAATGTACCCAGCGCAAAGCCATCGCTGGTTACTAGAGGTGCGGCGAAATAGGCTCGCACGTTCATCTCAAGCACGGCGGGGGCGAACTTGAAGCGTGGCTCGTGCCAAGCATCGGGGACACATAAAGGCGCGTAGTTGCGAACTCCAATCGCGGCGTCGCAGAAGCTGTCCGGCCTAGCGAACTCCCTAGGATCGAAGCCGTAGGCGACGGCTAGCCACAATGTGGAGCGGTCGACGATAGACACTGCGGAAAAGGGAAAACCGGTCCCTGCGGCGACCCGCTCAACGATTTGGGAGAGCTCGGCGTCGCCGCTCATGCCAAACACGCCGCTCGTCAGCACGCGCGCCTGCCGCCGCAGCTCTGCGAGGCCCGACTGGTTACATTCCCGAGCCTGTTCGATCAATTCGAACTTCCCCAATCGATCCCAACGTCCCTGGGTTGAGTATTTCGTCTAACTCAGGAGCCGGGTCAATGTCACGTAACAGAGCATTCCTGAGAAATTCAGTACATAACGGGGGCTATCTTACAGATTTCGAAAAGATGACGCGTGCATGAGGCTGGATCTGATCGGATCATCCAAGCTGGGTTGTTGCCTGGGCGCAACGGTAGAAGGGAATGGCGCGCTGGAGCGTGCTTAAAGATGGACGCAGTAGATTATTATAGGACCTCCGCGGATCGCCATTTTCAGGCCGTAAAAGAAATGAGCGGTCGAGCCGAAGCCCGCCATCACGCTTGGCTAGCGACCCTATATCTCCTTCGAACTGACGAGGCCGCGCGCGATGCGCGAAATTGGCGTGTCGGCTCCGTACCGCTCCTATTCTCCCCACGGGGACACTGGGTCCGCCCGTAGCCGTTGCTCGCTTCGTTCGAAAGCGCAAGCTCGCCGGGCTGGAGGGACGATGCATCCGATGAGACGCCGATTCAAGTTCGTGACACGCCTGTTCAACAGCACATCGCCCTGTCTGAGTTAGGGAATGTTCCGTATGTCTGGCGCGCGACTGCGATTCGTGGTGCGTCGGGGGCGTTTCAGGGGGGCAAAAATGATCGTTGGTGGCGATGGCGCGCGAGCGTCCCAGGCGGTGCGCATGGGCCGGGGGGCGCTCCTGCGCAATGCATTGCTGGGCTCGACTGCGCTGATCGGTGTCGCGGTTGGCACGCCTGCAATGGCCCAGACCGCAGTCGTTTCTTCGGGCGGCACGGTGAGCGGCACCGGCAGCTATATCGACGGCACCTCGGCCGGAGGCGGCGTCACCTACACCAGCACCGCCTATAACGGGACCGTTACGTTCAACGGGGTTTCGGTCAACGACACCACCGGTGCCGGATCCACCGATGCGCTGCGCATCAACGCCCTCTACGGCAGCCTGGTCATGCGCAACGCCGGCAGCAACACCCTGGCCACCACGCGCAACGGCGGCTCGGCACTGCGGCTGAGCTCTTCGGAGAGCAATGTCTCGTGGGGCGTGAGCCAGATCGATACGACCTCGGTTCTCACCCTGGCCGGCTCCTACGGCATTTATGCCGACGCCGCCGGCTTTATCGACCTGATCGACCTCGGCGCCGGAAACAGCATCGGTAACGTCACTGCCAACGGCACGGCGCTGGTTGGCATCAACCTTCTGGCCAACACCGGTGCCAACGCGACGCTGAAAACGCCAACCATTTCGGGCTTTCAGACCGGCATCCGGGCACTCACCAATTCGGGTGTCACGAATGTCGTCACGACCGGTGGAGCGATCAATGCAAGCTCGATCGGTATCGACGCCGATGCGACCAACGGCAACATCACGATAGATGAGGCCTCGCAGATCGTGGCGCCGACCGGCATTGATGCGAACGCCAGCGGCAACGTGACTATCACGACGCGCGGAAATGTGGACAGCACCGCACTCAACACCGGCACGGGCATCAACGCCACCGGCGGTGGCACGGTCGCGGTCACCGTCGCATCCGGCTATGTTGGCCTGGGCACGCATTTCGGCACCGGAATCAACGCCGTTGGTGGCGTCGGGCTGGCCAATACGATAAAGATCGACGCGCATGTTCGCGGCGCTACCGGCGTGATTGCCGGTGCCGGCGCCTTCACCACCACCGTAAACAACGAAATCAACGGCATGAGCGCCGCCGGTTACGGCATCCAGGATAATGGCGGCGGCGCGATCATCAACAATGGCAACATCTACTCGAACGGCACCGCAGTTGCGCTGACTGCGGGCGGCAGCCTCATCAACCGATCCTCGATCACCGGCGCCGGCGGCACCGCAGTTTCGGTGTCGGGCACCGCCGCCACGACATTGATCCTGGCAACGGGATCCAGCACTACAGGAAACATTGCGGTCTCGAGTTCGGGCGCCACTAGCGCGACGATTGCCGGCACCCTGACGGGCAACTATGCCGCCGCGACAAGCGGCGCAGCGCAGACCGTGACTCTTGCAACCACTGGCAACATCACGGGCGCCGTGGCGTTGGGCACGGCCGGCGGCACCTTCAGCAGCTATGGCGTCACGAGCGGAGGCCTCACCTCCGGGGCGACCGGCGCGACGATCAACCTCTACGCGGGCTCAGCCACCGACAGCCTCAATCTGGGGGCTGGCAACGACACGGTCGCGATCTGGAACGGCCAGATCAATGCCAGCGCGGTCACCCAGAATTATACCGATCCGGCGAGCGGTGCGACCGGAAGCGTGACGCTGCAAGCTGCCGGCACCCTGGCGCAGGCCCAGGTCGCGGGCGGTCTCAACCTCGGCGGCGGTTACGACACGTTGGAACTGCGCGGCACCGGCACGGGCGCACAGGCCGGTGGCCTGTCGCTCACCGGCCTTACCGGCGTCGAACTGCTCAGCAAGATCGGCACCGGGACCTGGACGATCGGTAATACGGCCAGCACGCCCGGCGTTACGATCAACGCCGGCAACGGCACGCCGTCGGGCACGCTAATCTTCAGCGGCAGCACGGGCCTCACCGGGACGATCCTGGTCAATGGGGCACTCATCCGGGCAGCCAGTGCAGGGGCTTTCGGCACCGCCACGATCAACATGATCGATCCGACGGTGCAATATGGCGCCACCGGCACCTATTCGAACCCGATCGTCCTCATGTCGGTCGACCCTGCCGGCGACCCCGCGCGGCTCCAGGCCGACGCCGGTGTCACCGCGACCCTGACCGGGGCCATCACGCAGGGCGGCGGCGCCGCCCAGCCCCTGGTGTTCGACGGGCTCGGCACGATCGTCCTCACCAACGCCGCGAACGACTATGCCGGCCTTACTTCGATCAACGCCGGCACCGTCGTGGAACGCAACACCGCGAGCGCGCTCGGCAGCGGCGGCGTGGCCGTTGCGAGCGGCGCGACGCTGCAGTTCGACAATCAGACCGGCGGTGGCCTCAGCATCGAGGCGGGAAGCTATACCGGCGGAGGCACGATCCGCTTCACCGGCAATGCCGGCGCTGTGACGATCCTCGGTAACGCCGGCAACGTGACTTTCTCGCTCGGCTCGGGCGGCCTGGTCGACGTGCAGAGCGGGATCGTCGCCGGCAGCGCGTCGGGCCAGGGCTTCTGGACGGGCAACCTTGCCGATCTGAACGTCGCGGCGGGAGCCACATTCGACGGGGTCGAAGGCAATATCCGCGTCGACGCCCTGACCGGCGCGGGTACGGTTCGCAATGGTTATTTCGGCCAGGGCAGTCTGACTCTTGGCGTCGACAATGGCAGCGGCACCTTCAGCGGCGCGATCGCGAACAGCACCAATCCCAGCAGCCCGCTCATCCTGATCAAGACGGGGACCGGCACCCAGACGCTCACCGGCAACAACACCTATACCGGCTCCACCACCATTTCGGGCGGTACGCTGGCGCTTGCTGGTACGAGCACGCTGAACGCAACCCCCATCATCAATAACGCCGCTTTCGACATCTCCGGTCACACTGGCAACCTGTCGATCCTGACCATGACCGGTTCGGGCACGACCAACCTTGGCGCGAACACGCTGGTCGTTACGAACGGCAGCGGCACCTACAACGGCACGATCTCCGGTACCGGCGGCCTGAACCTGACTGGGGGCGGCTGGACGCTGGGAGGTTCCAGCAATTATTCGGGCGGGACCACGATCTCGAGCGGCACGCTGATCGCCACCTCCACCCTTGCGCTCGGCAGCGGCGCCATCGTGAACAACGGCACGCTGACCTTCTCGCTAGCCTTTGGCGGTGCGCGCGGCGGCAGTATCAGCGGCTCGGGCATCGTCAGCGTCGGTGGCACCGGCCGCCTCCTCCTGAATGGAACGGTGTCCAACACCGGCGGCCTTCTGGTCAACACCGCGGATTCAAAGCTGACGATCAGCGGCACGCGCACCGCCGCATCGGGTATCGGCGCCTCCGTGACCGGCGACCGTGCGAACCTGGCCGTCGCGGCGAGCGGATCGATCCAGACGACGGCCGCGACCGCCGTTTCGCTTACGGGCATGAACGCCACGCTCGACAACCTTGGTTCGATCTCCGCCGGCGCGGGCTTCGACGCCGTTACCGCCGGCTCCTCGACCGGCGCACTGACGATCACCAACGGCTCTGCCTCGAACAGCAGCGCGTCGATTCTAGGTGGCAATAACGGCATCTACCGTCCCACCGGCGCGAGCGGCCTGCTGACGCTCAACAATTACGGGTCGATCACCGGCGACCTGCGCGACGGTATCGAGAACCTGGCCGGTGCGGGCCCGCTGGTCATAAATAACTACGGCACCGGCGTCATCGACGGCCAGGGCAATGTCACCCCCGGCACCGGCAGCGGCATCGCCAACGTCAATTCGACGCTCACCGTCAGCAATGCCAGCGTCATCATGGGCCTCGACCAGGGCATTTATACCGGCGGCGCCTTCACGCTTTCCAGCAACAGCGGCATCATCGCGGGTCAGGCGAACGGCATCGTCGCCGCCGCGGGCGCATTGATCACGAACAGCGGCACGATCGGCACCGGCACGGTTTTGGGTGGCGTGTTCACCGCGACCAACAGCGGTGGTGATGCCATCTCGCTGACCAACGGCAGCATTACCAACGATGCCGGCGGCCTGATCGTCGGGCAGAATGGTGCAGCGGTGCGCTTTACCGGCGCCGGCACGGCGAGCCTCACCAACGCCGCCGGCGCGACGATCCGCGGTCGGGGCGGTGTCTTGGCATCGAGCGCCACCAGCGCGACGGTCACCAACAGCGGCATCATCGAGACGACTGCGAACGGCAACGGCAATGCCGTATCGATCACCACCGGCACGATCACCAACAATCTGGGCGGCATCATCCGCCAGCAGTCGACTGCAAGCGTCTCCACGGTCTATGCGACCGGCGCAGCCACGGTGGTCAACGACGGCACGATCTCGAACGTGTCGAACAGCGGCTATGGCGTGCGGATCAACGGCACCGGGGCTGTCATCAACAGCGGCGGCATCACTGCGGTCAACGCCGCCGTCGTCCTGCTCGGCACGGGCAGCAACACCGTCAACAACTCGGGGACGATCTTCGGCAGCTATGGCGTCGGCGCATCGAACGGCCCGGTGACGCTTACCAACACCGGTTCGATCGAAGGAAGCATCGCCGCGATCGATCTCGGCCTGGGCGCTTTCGACGACACGCTCAATCTCGATGGCGGCACCGTCACGGGCGCTGTCAACGTCTATGATGGCGACGACACGATCAACCTGCGCGGCGGCACCGTCAGCGGTGCCTTCGACCTGGGAGACGGCAACGACGTCTTCAATTGGACCGGCGGCAGCTTTTCCTCGACGGTCAATGCGGGCACGGGGACGGACACGCTTAACGTCAATCTCGCTGCGCCCGCGACGCTTGATCTCGGCGCGTTGAGCGGCTTCGAGGCGCACAATCTGGATGGCGGCGCGCTGACGCTCGGCGGTGCCCTCGCCTCGGGGGACGGCGGCTGGCAAGTGAATGGCGGCAGCCTGAACCTGGTATCGGGCGCCCAGCTCTGGGCGACGGGCCATGGTGTCCAGCTCAACGCCAGCGGCACCAGCGTCACCATCGCCGATGGCGCATCCGTGGTCGGCTATACCGGCTTCGGCGTCACCGCGAATACCGGCGCAAGCATCAGCAATGACGGGCTGGTCCGGTCCACCGGCACGGGGCTCGCGGGCGCGCTGCTCAATGGTGGAACGCTCACCAACCAGGCAGCCGGCCTGATCGTCGCCGAAGAGGATGGCGTCCGGCTAACGGCGGCGAGCAACGTCACCAACGCCGGCATCATCGTCGGGTATGTCAACGGGGTGAACGGCGGCGGCGGTGCGCAGACGCTGGTCAATTCGGGCGTGATCGTCACCGGCCAGGCCGTGGACGCGACCACGCAACTCTCCCAGATCCAGCGCGACGGCAGCGGCAGCGGCGTGACGTTCAGCGCTGGTGGCTCGGTTACTAATAGCAATACCGGCTTTATCGGCGGCAACCATAGCGGCGTCGTCGTCACCGGCGGCGCGGGCACGGTGTCCAACACCGGCATGATCGAAGGCAGCACCGGCCAAGGCGTGTACCTTGGCGCCGGTGGCTCCGTCACCAACAACGCGGGCGGCAGCGTCAGCGGCGGTGTCAATGGCGTCAGTATCGCGGGCGGCGCTGCGACGCTGAGCAACGCTGGCACGATCGCCGGCGGCAGCGGCTACGCCATCTCGGTGAACGCCACCGCGGCGTCGACGATAGACAATCTGGCCGGTGGCACGATCACCGGCGGTAGCCTGGGTGCGATCGAGCTCGCCGGTTCCGGCGACTTCACGCTCAACCTGCGGGCCGGCTCGACGACCAACGGCAACATTCTTGCGACCGGCAGCGGCCTGCGCACGGCGGAGATCTGGGGTACGCTCAACGGCGACTATGACGCGACGCTCAGCGGCGGGTCCGACACCGTTATCCTGCACGACACCGGCTCGGTCGCGAATGTCGATCTAGGGGCCGGCAATGACTATTTCGCCTATCTTGGCGGGACCATCACCGGCATCGTCGATGGGGGCGCTGGCAACGACGCGTTGTTCGCCGATTTCGGCGTCGGCAATAGTTACAATGTCAGCCTGGCCAATTTCGTCAACTTCGAGGCCTTCGGCCTGCTTTCCGGCGATATGACGCTGACCGATGCCAGCGCTAATCCGGGCGCGGCCATCTATGCAGGTGCAGGCGGCGTGCCCGCCGGCACGATCACCTTCACCAATACCTCCAACATCACTGGCGACATCTACGTCAATGGCGGCACGATCCGCGCGACCACCGCGGGCGCCTTTGGTAGCGGGACGATCCACATGATCGACCCGACCGCGATTTTCGCGGCCGACGGCACCTATGCCAATAATATCGACCTGCAGGCGGTGGACACGCTCAACGATCCCGCGAAGCTGCGCAGCGAGACAGGCGGCCTCGTCACGCTCACCGGCGCCATCACCGAGAGCCTCGCCGCCCAGAATCTCGTGTTCGAAGGCACGGGCGGCGCGGGCTTCGTGCTGACCAACACCGGCAACCGCTGGACTGGCGCCACGGTCATCGCCACCGGCGGCGCGCTGACGGGCAATTCGGCCACAATCTCGGGCGCGGCGATCACCAACAACGGCACGCTCACCTACAATCAGGCCGCCAACGGCACGGTCTGGCAGGACATTACCGGAACCGGCAACTTCGTGAAGGCCGGCACCGGCGACCTGACGCTGGCCGGCACCAACAGCTGGGCCGGCACTACCCAGATCGCCAGCGGTGGGCTGATCGGCACCACCGACAGCATCTCGGGCAGCAGCGTCGCCATGTCGGGCGGCTTGCTCTACTTCGAGCAGGCGAACAGCGGCACCTTCGCCGCCAATATCTCGGGCAGCGACGGCGGCGTCTTCGTGAAGGGCCTGGCAGCGGGCAACACGCTCACCTTCTCGGGCACCAGCACCTACACCGGCAGCATCACCGTGACCGACGGCTCGGCCATCGCCTTCACCGGCTCGGTCAACAGCGGCACCGGGGTCAGTGTTGCCCTCGCCGGCGCCGGCGGCAGCGTGACCAATTCGGGCACGATCACCGGCGTCCGCGCGATCGACGCGATGGCTGCGGACACCAGCGTGACCAACCTTGCCGGCGGCACGATCAACGGAACGACGGACAGCGCCGTGGTATTCTGGATGGGCGGCACGCTGAACAATGCCGGCACGCTCACCGCTTCAGGCACCCCTGCCACCGTCTACATGACGGGCGCGACCGGCAGCGTCACCAATGCCGCCGGCGGCATCATCGGCAGCACCGCGAGCGCCGGCGTCAACGTCGATGCCGCCAGCTTCACGGTGGACAATGCCGGCCAGATCAACGGGGTGACCGGCGTGTATATCGGCACGGGCGCGGGCACCGGCGGCACGGTCACCAACCAGGTGGGCGGCACGATCACCGGCACCAGCTACGGCATCCAGGCGACCCGCGCGGGCCTGACGGTCGACAATTACGGCTCGATCTCGGGCGGTACGATCGCGAACACCTCTGCGGTCTATCTGTCCGGCGCCAACGTCACCGTCATCAACGAGGCTGGCGCGACCATCAGCGGCTGGCGCGGCATCGTGACCGCCGGCGCCAACGCCATCGTCACCAACTATGGCACCGTCACCGGCACCGTCGACAACGCGCTGAGCCTCGATGGCGGCGGCACCGGCACCAACGCGCTGGGCGGCATCCTCAACGCCACCGCGCCCGGCGGCTGGGGCATCTTCGTCAACAACACCGGCACGGCGATCAACAACGGCACGATCAACGCCGATATCGGCATCGCCTTCGCCGCCGGCGGCACCCACATCGCCAACAACAGCGGCACGATCAACGGCAACACTGCCGGCGTCGCCACCTGGAACGGCGCTTCGGCGGCGAGCCTGGTCAACAGCGGCACGATCGCGGCGACCACCGGCGCGGGCGTCAACTATGTCTCGGGCGGCTCGGTCACCAATTCGGGCACGATCACCGGCGGCACTGCCGGCTATGGCATCGCCACCACCGGCGCGACCACGATCACCAACCAGTCGGGTGGCAAGATCGAGGGCGGCCTCGGCGCGCTCTATCTGGACGGCGCCGCGGCGATCACCGTCAACCTCAATGCCGGCTCGACCACGATCGGCACGATCGGTTCGATCGGCACCGGCGATCGCATCGTCAACATCAGCGGTACGCTGACCGGCAACTATGTCGGCGGTGCCGGCGTCGATGCCCTCACGATCGACACCGGCGCGACCGTCACCGGCACGCTCAGCGGCGGCGCGGGCAATGACACGCTGGCCCTGGTCGGCACCGGCTCGGCGACGCTCGGCGCCGTCACCGGCTTCGAAAGCGCCACCAAGTCGGGCACCGGCACCTGGACGCTGGGCACTGCCAACGACGTCGCCAGCTGGACCGTTACCGGCGGCACGCTGGCCACCGGCGGCGCGATCGACAATGCCGCCTTGGTCAACCTGGCGACCGGCGGCACGCTCCAGCTGACCGCCGACGAAGGCATCGGCACGCTCTCGGGCACCGGCACCGTTTCGCTCGGCAACCACACGCTCGGCCTGCTCGCCGGCACCAGCAGCTTCGACGGCAGTCTGACCGGCACCGGCAACCTGCTGATCGACGGCGCGAACCTGACCTTCGGCGGCACCGCCGGCTATACCGGCGTCACCCAGATCGGCTCGGGGAGCCTCACTCTGGCTGCCGGCGCGAGCTTCGATCCGGCCTCGACCTTGCTGGTCAGCGCCGCCGGCACGCTCGACCTGTCCACGATCGGCATGACCGTGTCGCAGGCGACGCTGTACGGCACGCTGAACGGCGCCAGCACGCTCACCGCCACCACGATCGCGCTCAACGGCGCGACCGTGAACGGCAACCTGTCGGGCGCGGTGGGCAACACCGGCGGCGTCTCGCTGCTGAACGGCACCATCAGCGGCGGCAATGTCTCGGTCACCGCAGGCACGCTGCGCCTCGGCGCCGCCAACCGCATCGCCGACACCGCCGAGCTCGGCGTGGCCCAGGGCGCAACCTTCGACCTGCAGGGCTATGACGAGACCGTCGCGCTTGCCGGCATCTCCGGCACGCTGGCCGGCACCGGCACGCTCACCGCCAGCCAGTATCAGCTGACCGGCGCGACGGTGAACGCCAATCTCGGCACCGGCACGCTGGTCAACCTGGGCGGCAGCTCGGTGCTGAACGGCACCGCCGCCGGCGACGTCTCGGTCCAGGCTGGCACCTTGGTCCTCGGCGCCGCCAACCGCCTCGCCGATACCGCCATCGTCTCGGTTGCTTCGCTCGCGACGCTGAACATCGGTGCGTTCAACGATACGGTCGCCGCGCTCGCCCTGAACGGCACGCTCGACGGCACCGGCACCCTCACGGCGGGCCAGTACCAGCTGACGGGTGCGACTGTGAACGCGAACCTCAGTGCGGGCACGTTGTTCAACCTCGGCGGCAGCTCGGTGCTGAACGGAACCGCCGCCGGCAACGTCTCGGTCCAGGCCGGCACGCTGACCCTCGGCGCCGCCAACCGCCTTGCCGACACCGCCACGGTGGTCGTCTCGACGGGCGCCACGCTGAACATCGGCGCGTTCAACGACACCGTCGCGGCGCTCGCGCTGAACGGCACGCTGGCCGGCACCGGCACGCTCACCGCGGCCGAATATCAGCTCAGCACCGCCACGGTGAACGCCAACGTCGGCGCCGGAACCGTCTACAACCTTGCCGGTATCTCGACGCTGAATGGTACGGTCGGCGCCAACACCGTCACTGTTCAGGGCGGCACGCTGCGCCTCGGCGCCGGCGAGCGGCTTGCCAACACCGCGACCCTGGGCATCGCCTCGGGCGGGACCTTCGACCTGGCCGGCTATACCGAGACGGTCGGCGGCCTGGCGGGCAGCGGCACGCTGGCGCTCGGCGCCGGCAAGCTGGTCCTGTCGAACACGTCCGAGCAGAGCTTCGGCGGCGCGATCACCGGCACCGGCTCGATCGACAAGCAGGGCCTTGGCCGCCTCAACCTGGCGGGCACCTTCGCCACCACCGGCCGCTTCGACGTGACGGCGGGCACCCTTGCCTTCTCGGGCTCCACCCAGGGCAGCATCCGCGTCCAGGGCGGCACGCTGATCGGCTCGGGCACGGTGGCGGGCGCGCTGACGATCGCCTCGGGCACCTTCTCGCCGGGCGGCCTCAACGGCGCGCTGGGCACGGTCAACCCGATCGGCAGCTTCACCGTCGGCAGCCTCGTCGCCAGCGGCGGCACCTTGCTCTTCGACGTGGGCGGCACGGCGCTGAACTTCGCCGCGGACTCGATCAAGGTGAACGGCACCGCCACCCTCACGGGCGGCACGGTGGCGATCAACGCGCTCAGCGCGGTGGCGAACGATTATCGCTTCAATCAGACCTATGTGATTATTTCGGCGGGCAGCATCAGCGGCACCTTCGCCAATGGCGCAACCTTTGCGGACGTTACCGGCAACAACAGTCTGAAGTGGCGCCTGCGCTACGACCTCGTGCCGAACTCGGTGGTCCTGCAGGTCCAGAAGGGCGTCGACTTCGCCGCCGATGTCGGCCCGGGCGATCCCAACAGCCTGGCCGTGGCCCAGGCGCTGATGGGTGGCGCGGGCTCGGCGTCGGACAGCTGGTCGAACACGCTCAACGCCCTCTCCGCCCTCACCCCGGCCCAGCGGATCGCCGCCTATCGCAGCTTCACCGGCGAGATCCTCGCCGATGTCTCGACGGCGACGATCTCGGCGAACAACCTGTTCACCGACCTGCTCCGCCAGCGCGTGGGCGACGGGAGCGATGCCCTGGTCGGCGGCGGCTTCGCCAGTTCGAGCCTCGCCGATGTCCGCACCACTACCACCGCGGGCAACAGCTTCGCCAGCGCGCTTTCGAGCGCCACCCTGCCGGGCACCGGTGCGGGTGACGACACCAGCCGCGGCGGGATCTGGGGCCAGGTCTATGGCGGCTATCAGAAGCTGCTGGGTGATGGCGTCCATGCCGGGGTCGAGAACACCACGGCGGGTGTCGCGATGGGTGTCGAGACCAGGCTCGACGGCTTCACCCTCGGCGTTGCCGGCGGCGTGGCGCAGATCGACTCCGACGTGAACAGCCGGAACTCGACCGTGAGCGGCAATCAGTATCAGTTGGGCGGCTATGCCAGCTATGATGCCGGCAGCCTGTTCGTTGCCGCCTCGGGCAGCTGGTATTCGGCCGACTTCGACAGCCGCCGCACGCTCAGCCTCGGCGGCACGACCAGCCTGGCCATCGGCGACATCAGCTCGAAGGGCTATTCGTTCGGCGTCACCGGCGGCTTCCGCACCGAGCTCGGCAATGGCCTGCGCCTCGCCCTGATCGGCAGTGCGAGCAAGGTCCACGACGAGCGCGACGGCTTCAACGAGCGTGCCGTCGGCGGCCTCGGCCTGCAAGTCGCCTCGGCCAGCCGCGACCTGTTCACCGCCTCGGGCGAGCTCCGCCTCGGCGCCACGGTCAAGACCGGTGCCGGCGTGGCGATGCCCTGGGTCAGCATGGGCGTGCGCTACAACTCGGGCGACCTGGACACCCTGGGCGCGATGCGCTTCTCGGGTGCGCCGGCTGGCACGGGCGCCTTCGGTGTCGCCGGCACGCGGATCGCACCGGTGCTCGGCACGCTCGGCGTCGGCATCGATGCCCGGGCCAGCAAGAATGTCCGCCTGGGCATCGCGCTGGAAGGAGCAGCCGGCGAGAACACCCGCGAGGGCCGCGCGTCGGTTCGGGTGAAGATCGGGTTCTAACGAACTCGTAGTGTGGCGCGGGTACGGAATCCCATTTGAACCCGCGCCGCATTGGTCGAACTGGCAAGACGAATATGGCGGGCGCCCCTGTCTTTGAAGGGGGCCCTTTGACCGCCATGCGCTTGCCTGGATGCGTTTGCCTTTCAGCCGGCGCAGCGCATGCGCGCCGCCCATCACCGTGATATTGCGCGGCCATCGCGCTGGACGCTGACCGGCGCGTTAGACGGGCGGACCGTCACATCTCCGCCGCCGCAACGACGATCCACGAACTGGCGCGCTTCGTCGGCAGGATATGGACGGGTCGTCGGAACCAATGCCGGACCCGTCGTACCTGCATATGGATGGGTCTCTGGCCCGCAATCTCGGTTTTCGACCGAGACCGGGCGCACGGTCGGCGAAGCGGTCGAGAGCGGCCTGATATAATCGAGTTCGTCTCCATCAAGTCCCGGCTCAGGATCGCGGGCGGAGCTCGCTCTCCAGGGCGGCGAATGTCTCTCGCAGCAGGACCGGCATCGTACGCGCGCCGGCTTCCTGATCGAACGCCTCGGTGGACAAGCGAATGGCGCCCATCGCGATCATCGCGACCAGCTTGAGGGCGGGCTCCCGCTCCGGGCCGGGACAGCGCTCGCGCAGTGCGGCGAGCAACACTCTTTCATGCTCGACATAGCTGGCCTGTTTTCGGGCCTGCACGGTCCCGCTCGATCGCATCAATCGATCGATCGCGAGCATTTCGTCGGGAGGAACCGCGGCGCATACCTGGATGACGGCGTCGCGCACTGCCTCGATCGGTTGCTTGTCAGGGGCGGCTTTCCGCACGGCGTCGGCGATCATCGCGCCCATCCCGCTCTGCAGGGAGAGGAGTATGTCGTCCTTGGACTTGAAATAATGGAAGATAGTCCGGCGCGATATCGCAGCTGCGGCAGCGATGTCGTCCAGCGTGGTCGCGTCATACCCGCGTTCGAGGAAGAGGCGGATTCCGGCGTCCGTAATGCGCCGCATCGTCTCGCGTCGCTTGCGGGCCCGCAGGCCTTCCCCTGACTCACCGGTGGCGGAAGACATCGATAAATTGCTCTCTTGATATATGCACTGAGTGCAAATATTATTCTGCACTCAGTGCATATATATAGGCGGATGCGAAATGCGTAAATGGACGACCGCGGACATTCCTCCGCAGGATGGCCGAACTGCGGTGGTGACAGGGACCGGAGGCTTGGGGTTCGAGACGGCGCTGGCCCTGGCGCGCGCAGGTGCGAAGACGATCATCGCAGGCCGCAACCCGGCTAAGGGGGCGGACGCGGCCGCTCGAATTTCCGCAGAGCTTCCCTCCGCGCATGTGCGGTTCGAGTTGCTCGATCTCGCGAGCCTGGCTTCCGTCGCAGCGTTCGCGGCGCGACTGGCGGATCGGGAGGAGAAGCTCGATCTCCTGATCAACAACGCGGGCGTGATGGTCCCACCAAGACGGGAGGTTACGGAGGACGGGTTCGAGCTTCAGTTCGGAACAAACTACCTCGGGCATTTCGCACTGACGCGTCGGCTGCTCCCCCAATTGCACAGGGCAGGGGACGCCAGGGTGGTCTCGCTCTCCAGTGTCGCTGCGCGGAGCGGCGCGATCGACCTCGACGATCTCAACGCCGAGAAAGGCTACCGGCCGATGCCGGCCTATAGCCAATCCAAGCTCGCCTGCCTGATGTTCGGCCTCGAATTGCAGCGCCGCAGCATCGCGGGCGGTTGGGGCGTGACGAGTATCATTGCGCATCCCGGCGTCGCGCGCACCGACCTCCTGCACAATGCTCCCGGTCGCTGGAGTGGAATGGGCCTGGCACGGACACTGTTGTGGTTCCTCTTCCAGCCGGCCCCCCAAGGGGCGCTCCCGACGCTCTTCGCGGCAACGTCTACCGGCGCCGAACCGGGCGGCTATTATGGACCGGATGCACTGGGCGAGACGCGCGGATATCCTGCACCCGCGCGGATCCCGCCGGCTGCGCTGGACCGGACGGCCGCGCGGGCCCTCTGGGAAGCCTCCGACAAACTGGTCCATGGCGTCGGGAACTGACCCGGGCTGCGGGCGGCAGCCTGCCGCGCGTGGCGGGTGTATCCGGCGCATGGCTACATGCCTTCCGGCTCCGGCGCCTTTGGCGTGACGGAACAGTCGCCATTCCAGAATGTTCTCCCGGCGAACCTATCGCAAGTCGGGGAATGCATGAAAGAGCTTGAGTCGAATGAAGCACGCCTCGCGACACTTTCCGATGATGACTTCAAGGACAAGCTAGCTGCGGCGATCCCCCAGCTCCGTGCCTTCGGGCGGAGTCTGTGCGGCAGTCGGGATGTAGCGGACGATCTCGTTCAGGATACGACGCTCAAGGCATGGGCCGCACGCAGCCGCTTCCAGGCGGGGACCAACTTCAAGGCATGGACCTTCACGATCCTGCGGAACATCTACTTCAGTGCGGCGCGGCGCAAACGCTTCACGGGTGAGTGGAACGAGATCGTCGCGGACCGGGTCCTCACCGCGCCCGCGAGCCAGGACAAGTCCGTCGAGCTCCGGGACCTTATGCGAGGGCTCCAGCAAATCTCTGCAGACCAGCGCGAGGCTCTCGTCCTGGTGGCGGCTGCCGGAATGTCCTACGAAGAGGTGGCCGAGATTACCGGCGTCGCCGTGGGCACGGTCAAAAGCCGCGTGTCGCGTGCGCGCCTCGCGCTCGAGGCGCTCATGGAGGGCGGTGTCCTCAAGACGAGGCGCCACGATTTCGGCAACGCGGAAGCCGCCGTAGTCAGCCTGTTCGCCTATCTGGATACCATCCAGGCCCGCTACCGGGATGACTCTGATCTGGGCGAGACGGCCGCGCTCCCAATCGCGGCCTGATCGACGCCGCTTCCGGCCGGATGCGCGACAGCGGCGCTGCATCGGTCTGCCATAAGCGAACGGTGGCTTTCCGGAGGCTCCTGCGTCCAGCCTGTCCAATCCGCGCCGGCGCGAAGGGGCGCGGTCCGGGGCCGGGACATACGGCCCCGAAACTGGGTTCATGCGAAGTCTGCCGGGTCCGGGATCGGTCGTGGTTCGCTGAGAGCAGTCGGTTGCCGGAGTCAGCCGGCGGCCAGGAGCAGACGGTAGAGGGCGCGAAGCTCGTCGACGCGTTTCTCCGGCGGCCAGTGCTCCATTCCTTCGTCGAGCTTACTGGCCAAGTCGCCGAGCTCCGGTTGCCCGAACATTCCCGCTATTCCCGCCAGCTGGTGTGCGAGCTGCTGGATTTCGTCGCGCGCCACGTCGCCGACCTCGCCCTGGTCGAGAACGATCGCAATCTTGGTCAAGGTGGCGACCTTGCGCGCAAGATAGCGCGCTTCGAGCGATGGCTTGGGCGAGGGCTCCGGCGTTTCCGCGCCGAGGATTTCTGCGCCGCCGCCCTCGTCAGCCGAGGCGAGGAACCGTGAGAGCACGCGTTCCAGCCGCCGCTCATCCAGCGGCTTGGTCAGCTGGTCGTCCATACCGGCGCGGGTGCAGCGGTCGAGATGCGTGGCTTGCGCGCTCGCGGTGAGTGCGACGATCGGGGTCGCACTTTGCGGCGTTTCCAACTCGCGGATCGCCTGGGTCGCGGCAAAGCCGTCCATTACCGGCATCTGGCAATCCATCAGGACCAGATCGAAGCTTCCGTTGCGCACCGCATCGACCGCTTCGGCACCGTTGGTGGCAAGCGACACGTCGAGGCCATAGCGCGACAGCGTGGCGAGCATGAGTTCCCGATTGAGATCGACATCGTCGACCACGAGGATTCGCCTGGCGGAGAAGTCGAGCAAGGGGGCCCCCTCGGTCGTTCCACGGCCTGCGGCAGGGCACCCTTCACGTAAGGGGATCTCGAACCAGAAAGTCGATCCTTGGCCCTCATCGCTCGTGAGGCCTATCTTACCCTGCATGAGCTCGATGAGCTGGCGGCTGATCGCCAGGCCAAGGCCCGTACCGCCGCAGTTGGAGCCCACGGCAGGCCCGGCCTGGACGAACCGGTTGAACAGAGTCGCCGCCTTTTCCGGCGGAATGCCGGCACCGGTGTCCCGAACTTCGACGCGCAGGCGCTGATCGCGGCGCTTTCCGCTCGTCCAGGCCGTCAGCGTGACCGACCCTTCATCGGTGAACTTGACTGCATTCGACAGGAGGTTGAGCACTACCTGGCGTAGCCTTGCATCGTCGCCCTCCATCCAGGCTGGGACATCGGACCCGATCAGGGCGCGTATCTCGATGTCACGCGCCGCTGCCTGCGGCTCCATCAACGCGATGGTCTGTCGAATGAAGTCGTGCAGGTCGAACGACGCGGAATTCAGCTCCAGCGCTTCGGCCTCGAGCTTGGAGAAATCGAGTACATTGTCGATCACGCCCCGCAGGGCCTGCCCGGCATTGTGGACGAGCCGCACGCGTTGCCGCGTCGTATCGCTGAGCTCCGGCGCCTCGTCCAGGAGACGGGAGAAGCCAATGATGCTGTTGAGTGGTGTGCGCAGTTCATGGCTGACATTGGCAACGAAGTCGGATTTGGACTTCACCGCCTGTTCGGCCTTGAGCGTCGCGGCGGCAAGCGCATCCTCCCGCCGCTTGCGGTCGGTGATGTCGCGCACCACGTCGATGAAGCCGGTCATGGCCTGGTCATGCGCATCGTGCAGGATGCCGATGCTCGATTCCAGCCAGATCCATTCGCCATCCGTGCGCTGCGAGCGCCAGCGCACCCGCTCGGCACTGCCCGTGCGCAGAAGCGTCGCATATTCGCGGCGGAGCGCCGGCAGGTCCTCACCGTGAACGAAATCAAAGGCTTGCCGGCCCAGCACGTCGGCTGGGTTCAGGCCCATGATCTTCTCGCACGACGGCGAGATGAAGGTGACGCGCCCGTCGAGATCGGTCGTCGTGATCATGTCCGTCGAATTGCGCGCCATCAGGCGATAGCGGTTTTCCGCTTCGCGCTCGCTGGTGAGGTCCTCGACTTGCGCGATGAAGTGCGGCGGATTGCCGTCCTCTGCCTCGATCATCGACACGGAGAGGCGGACCCACACTTCGCGGCCGGTCTTGTGCAGATAGCGCTTGTCGATCTTGTAGCTGCCGATCTTGCCCGCGATCAACTCGGAGAGCTGGGTAAGATCCGCCTCCAGGTCATTGGGGTGGGTGATCGTCTGGAAGTCCAGCGTGGCGATCTCATCGGGCGAATAGCCGACGATCCGCACAAACGCTTCGTTCACCCGGAGGAACGCGCCGTCGAGAGAGACGATCGCCATGCCGATCGGCGCGTGATTGAATGCGTTCTCGAACTGCTCCGTCCTTTTCAGCCGCTCCGAGATGTCGTGCAGGAGCGCAGTGAATTCCCAGCCCCCGGGTGTTGCCGCTGCGTTGATTGCGAGTTCGACCGGGATGACCTTGCCATTGCGGTGCAGCGCCTGGACCTCGATGCGGCTACCGACAAGCGTCCCTTCACCCGTGGCCAGGAAACGCGACAGCGCGGCGCGGTGGCGGTCGCGCAGGTCGGCCGGGACGATCAGGTCCGCCAGGTCCCGGCCGACGGCCTCCTGTTGCGGCCATCCAAAGGTTAGCTCTGCCTGACGGTTCCAGCAGGTGATGACGCCGGCGCTCGTCATGGTGACGATCGCCTGATGCGCGTTGCCGATAATGCCGGAGAGGCGCTGCTCGTTCGCCCGTAGCGAGGCCTCGAGGGCGGTCCGCTCGCCGACTTCACGCGGGAGGGATTCGGCGGCACGCGTCCGTTCCTCGAGGTCGCGCTCCGTCTCGACGAAGCGGAGCTGCTTGCGCATCTCTGCGGACAGCATCGCGCTGATCAGGCGCACCGCCTGCACGTCGTCCTCGCCAAACCTGCCGGGCGTGGGGGCGCATATCTTGACAACGCCGCGCACCGACTCCGCGCTCAGGAGCGGGGCGCAGATCATCGCGCGCACGCGGGTGCGTGCGCAGGCTTCGCGATCGACCCTTTCATCCTTCGCCGTATCGTTGCTTATGAGCAGCTTGCCGGTTGACGCGCAGAGCCCCGACAGGCTGCCGGTGCGACTCACGCGCAGCCCCAGAAATTCCTGCATCGCCTGGCTGGCAGCCTTGTAGACGAGGGAGTCTCCGTCGATGAGTTCGACTACCACGCCAGCGCCCTCGACGAGGACGCCAAGCTCATCGACCACGACCTGCATGAAGCGATCCAAATCGAGATCCGTTTCCGCCAGCCGCGCCTGGGCGAGGGCCAGGGCTTCCAACCGCCGCACCCGGTCCGGGGCCGGCGTGGCGCGGGTCTCATGACAGTCCGCCGGATCCGGGCTCAGTGCATGATGAAGCATGGAAATCCTGTAAATTCAGTCGGATGAATGGATTGATAAGCCTTTCATCGGTGCAAATACGGATAGCAATTGCCGCAAGAAGCCATCCGGTGGCCGCCATCGCGGCGCGTTGGCCAGGCGGCTTGTGGCGACGGTTTCCAGTTGAACGCGCAAAGTGGCCTGCCGGGACCAGAACGCACCAGCGGGAGCGCGCGCAATCTGTTCGGGTTCGGCGGTGAGAGGCGGCAATGCCGCTCTATGGAGCCAAGTGCCTGGCTTTGCCCGGGGCGAAAGCGGGACCGGCTCCAGCCGGTCCCGCCTGTTCATCCAAGGGCGTGGCGCCGCGCGTCAGCGTAGTGCTGCCAGCACCGCTTCGGCGAGGGGTGCACTCGAGGCCGGGTTCTGGCCGGTCAGGAGGTTGCCGTCGCGTACCACATAGGCGCCCCAGTTCGGTCCCTTCTCGTAGCGCGCGCCTGACTTGCGCAACGTGTCGGCGAGCAACCAGGCGCGTTGTCGGCAGTCCCGAGTTCGACCTCCTCCTCATCGCTGAACGCCGTCATCGCGCGGCCCTTGAACAGCCAATCGCCCTTCGGGTCGCGCGCCGCGAGCAGGGCGGCCTGGCCGTGGCAGACCGGCGCGATCAGGATGCCGGCGCGATCGGCTTCGGCGAGGATGCGCCCCATGTCCGGGTCCCTGTAAAGATCCTCGACCGGACCGTGCCCGCCCGGGATGAGGATCGCGTCGTAGCGGCGGCCGTCGAGGTCCCCCAGCGCCAGCGGATGCGCCAGCCGCTCGGCGATCGAGTCGAGATAGCGGCTGAACTGGTCGACATTCTCCTGGCCCACGACGGCGGGGTTTATGCTGTGCGGGTCGATCGTCGGGGTGGCGCCGCCGGGCGTGGCGATGTCGACCGTGCAACCTTCCGCGATGAACTTCTCGTCCATGACGACGAACTCTTCGGCCCAGACGCCGCTCTGGTACTTCGAGCCGTCGGCGCGGGTCCAGGTGTCGGCAGCGGACAGGACAATCAGAATCTTGGTCATTGCGCGTCTCCTTCATGACTATGCGGCCATAGGGACGGGGCCCCTGTCGGCCGCCGGATGCCGGGGCGATCGCACGTCGTCCAAACGCTTGAACGTTCCGCCGGGCGCACGCCTCTCCCTGCGCGGAAACGCATTCCCCGCGCCTGGAAAGCAGTTGATCCGGTGGACACCTGCCATCATCTCCAGGCAGGTCGGCGTCTCTCTCGACATCCTCGAAATAGGTGAATGCGGGAGCGGCAACAAAGACTTTGCACGTCCGGCTGTCATGCTTAGAAAGCATGACTCATGGAGCTGCGCCATCTTCGTTACTTCGTCGCCGTGGCCGAAACTGGCAGCGTGACCGAGGCTGCCGAGAACAGGCTGCACACGTCGCAGCCGTCGCTCAGCCGGCAGCTGCGCGATCTCGAATTAGAGGTGGGCGCGCAATTGCTGGTACGTGGGCCGCGCGGCGTGACGCTGACCCCGGCCGGCCGCGTGTTTCTCGACCATGCCCGACTCACGCTGGTCCAGGCCGGCGAGGCGGTGGCCGCCGCACGGCGGGCGGCGCGGCCGGTCAAGGCCAGCTTCGCCGTCGGCTTCCTGACAGGTCAGGAGGTCGAATGGTTGCGACACGTCACCCGCCTGCTGCGCGACGAGCTTCAGGCGATCGACTTCCGAGTGACCAGCGACTTTTCCCCCGCGATCGGTGCGGCCGTCCAGCGCGGTGAGATCGATCTCGGCTTCTCGCGGATCGAACCGCAGCCGAACGTCACATACAAGGTTATCGCGCACGAACCGGTTGTCGTCGTGCTGCCGCGCGAGCATCCGCTCGCCGCGCGGCGCGAGGTCGAACCCCGAGACATCGATCCGCGATCGTTCATCGGCTATGCCGATACGCCCCACGTCCTACGAGGGATCGTCGACCGCTATTTCCGCGAGCGGGGCCTTGCGATGATGCCGACGCACTTCCTTGACGGCTATGCGACGGGCATATCCCTCGTTGCCTCCACCAAAGGCGTCACCCTGCTACCTGCCTATGTGGAGGCGCTACTGCCCGCCTCCCTGGTGAGCCGCCCGCTCGCCGGCAATGGCCCCGTGATCGAGATTGCGGCAGGGTATCGCGCCGACAATCCGTCCCCGATCCTGGCGACCTTCCTGCGCAACATCGACCACCTGGTGGCGGCGCGCGCCGCCGAAGCCGACCGACGCTGAGCGGCGCAGCGTCGAGCGCGGAATGTGCATCGACCGGTCGCCAGGGTGAGCTTGCTCGTACTCGGTGGTTGTCCGAGGGTGCCGATGCCGGCCCGATTGAATGGCGGCTATCGTCGCTGGCCGCCCGAAGCGTCTGGTCCGTTAATGGTCCAGAAGCGGCCATGCACGGCTTCACAAGCGGACGTGCAGGAGTGGGCCGCGATCTCCGCCACTTGGGCGATCACCGGCTGGTTCCGCAGGGGCTGAAGCGGCCCGAGGGAACCAGGCCTCCTCAGCGGCGAATCCGTGGCTCAGTCGCCTCGCGCGTGGCGCTTGGTGGGCGTGTTACCGAGCTCGATCCATACCGGCGCGTGGTCGCTGGTGTTCTCCCAGCCCCGGGGGCGCTTGTCGACGTCGGCCGCCACCAGGCGCTTGGCGGCGATCGGATTGAGCAGGAGATGGTCGATGCGCAGGCCTGCGTCGCGTTCGAAGGCGAAGCGGAGATACTTCCAGAAGGTATAGATCGTCTCGTCGGGATGGAGGTGGCGCAGCGCATCGGTCCAGCCCTGTTCGAGGATCCGGAAATAGGCCGCCTTCACCTCCGGGGCGAACAGGGCGTCGTCGCGCCAGCGGTCAGGCGCATAGACATCCCGGTCGGTGGGCATGACGTTGAAGTCGCCGGCGACGATGACGGGCGCATCGAGGCCGACCAGCCCGGCCATGTGCTCGCGCAGCCGCTCGAACCAGCGTAGCTTGAAGTCGAACTTCGGCCCCGGTCTTGGATTGCCATTGGGCAGGTACAGTCCAGCCACCAGCACACCGTTGATTGCGCCCTCGATGTAGCGGCTTTGCGCGTCATCGGGGCCCCCGGGAAGGCCACGGCGGGTCTCGTGGATCGGGCCGATCCGGCTGAGCAGCGCCACGCCGTTCCACCGGCTCTGTCCGTGCCAGATCACGTCGTAGCCGAGATCCCGGATCGGCTTTTCAGGGAACTTTTCCTGCGGCGCCTTCAGCTCCTGCAGGCAGACGATGTCCGGCTTGGCCAGCTCCAGCCATCTGAGCAGCACGGGCAACCGGCCGTTGACGCCGTTCACATTATAAGTGGCGATTTTCACAGGTCCGGCAGTTCCTGGTCGGCCCGGCCCCAGCCGCTGAGCACCTTCGAATCTGCGCGGCGGATCAGCTGTTTTGCGTCCCGGATGGTGAAATGGGAGGGCCTGTCGATCGTCTCCATCTCATTCCAGCTGACCGGCGCCGCGACGGGCGCGCCTTCGCGGGCGCGGACGCCGTAAGGCATGACCGCGGTCGCGCCGCGCTGGTTGCGCAGATAGTCGACGAAGATCCGCCCCTTGCGCTGCGCCTTGGGCAGGGCCGCGGTGAAATGCTCGGGATCGCTCTGCGCGACCGCCAGCGCGAGCCGGTGGGCGAAGTCCTTGACCTCCGGCCATTCCGCGCGTGGGGTGAGCGGGGCGATGACGTGTACGCCCTTGCCACCGGTGAGCATCGGGAAGGTCTCGAGGCCGATCGAGCGGAGGATTTCGCGGAATTGAAAGGCCGCGGTGCGGACATGCTCGAAATCGAGGCCGACATAGGGGTCCAGGTCGAAAACCAGGCGGTCGGCCTTCTCGACATCCTCGATTCTGGCGCCCCAGCCATGGAATTCGATCGTACCCATCTGGACGCAGGTCATCAGGCCCGTGTGCGTGTCGATATAGAGATAGGGCTCTTCATGGCCATCCTTCTCGAGGATGCCGACATGGCGCACCGCGTCGCCGAAGCTGCCGGCATCATGCTTCTGGAAGAAGCACTTCTTGGATCGGCCCTGCGGGCACCGGACCAGGCTGATCGGGCGCGATCCGACCCAGGGCAGCATGATGTCCGCGACTGTCCGGTAATAGTCGGCCAGCTCTCCCTTGGTGATGGCGCTTTCGGGGTAGAGCACCCGGTCCGGGTTGCTGATCCTGACGGCGGGCGCGGAGTCGCCGATGGCCGGGGATCCGACCTCCAGGACCACCGCCTCGGGTTTCTTGTCCTCGCGCACGCCAAGATAGCTGGGATGCCTGAGCGTACCTTCGTTGGTCATCTCGGAAAAGGCGATCTCTGCGACCAGCCTCGGCTTCAGCCAATGCGCGCCGCGGACCTCGGCGCGCGGCGCCTTCACCGTGGGCTTCTTCTGCTCGAGCTGACGCATCGTCTCCATCAGGCGGAAGATTTCCTCCGTGTCGAAGCCGGTGCCGACCTTGCCGGCATAGCGCAGCACGCCGTCTTCATGGACGCCAAGGATGAGCGAGCGGAACAGGCGGGATTTGTCTGAGGGCGTCCAGCCGACCACCACAAATTCCTGGCGCTTGATGCACTTGGTCTTGACCCAGCTGCCATTGCGCGTGCCGACATATTTGGCGGTGGCGAGCTTCGAGATGACGCCTTCGAGCCGGGCGGCGCAGAAGCTGGCGAGCAGCTTCTCGCCATTGCCGGCGATGTGCTCGGAATAGCGGAGCCGCCCGTCCGAAGCGGGCAGAATCGCGCGAAGCTTTGCCTTGCGCTCTACCAGGGGCAGACCGGTGAGGTCCTCGCCGTCCAGTTCGAGCAGGTCGAAAGCATAATAGTCGATGCTGGCGGGTGCGCCCTTGAGCGCTCCCTGCAGCGCCTGGAAGCTCGAGCGGCCGTTCGCGTCGAGCACGACCGCTTCACCGTCGATCAGAGCAGAGCGTACGGGCAGGCCGGCCGCGTGCTCGAGGATCCGCTGGAAGTGGTCCGACCAGTCCAGCCCGGAGCGGGTATACGCACGGGCCTCGGCGCCGCCGACCGCGATCAGAGCGCGGTAGCCATCGTATTTCATTTCATGGACCCAGCGGGAGCCGGTCGGGACAGTGTCGACGAGCTGGGCGAGCTGGACCGGGCGGAAGGCGGGCGGGCGCGTTGCGCCGCCCCTGGTCGGGCTGGGTTTGGCTTTGAGGCGTGGGGTGGAAGTTCGGACCATCGTGTCAAAGACTCGATTGGCGGAAGGATCGTTCCCGATGGTATGGCGGCGGGTGGTTAGGAGAGGGTGGCCACCCGCTTCGCAGGCACCGCGGCTCTATCGGCCGCTGCGCGCCGACCGCGCTCAAGCTGTGCTGGATGCCGGCCCTTGCGATGGCGATCCGCTGCCGGAAGGCCAAGGCGGGGCAGGGTGGAGGTCGGTGGTCCAGAGTTCGTGCCTTGGTTAGCCGCATGGGCTGGGTGAAGAGTTTGAGTTCAAATGAGGGGCTGCAGCCGGAAGCACTGGCTGCAAAGATGAAAAGAGTGGCGGCTTTGCGCTCTAATCTCCACCGTTCGGGTGCGGGCGTGGCAATCCCAGACCCGCCATTCAAGGCTGTTCCAGACGCCCGGCCGCAGCCTCGCGCGCCAGCTCGATGAAGGCGCGGAAAGCCGCGGAAGGATTACGGCGACTGGGATAATAGACGCACAGCGGGGCCAGCGGCGGCGTCCAATCGTCCAGAATGCGAACGAGCCGCCCGGCGGCAATATCCTCGCGCACATCGGATTCCATGAAGTATCCGATCCCCACGCCGTTGGTCACCGCGATCCGTGCCAGCGATGCTTCGTCGAGGGTAAGCGGGCCCTCGACATCGAGCTGCAGCTCCTCGTCCGCCTTCGCGAAGCGCCACCGAAACAGCGCCCCGTTGGGCAGGCGGATGCGAAGGCAAGGGTAAGCGAGAAGCTCCTGCGGCACCTGCGGTACCGCCCGCCCCTCGAAAAAACCGGGAGCTGCGACCACAGCCATGCGTCGCGCAGGCCCAAGCGGAATGGCGATTGCATCGCTGGGTACCAGATCGGCGCTCCGCACGCCCAGATCGAAACCCGCCGCCACCACGTCGACCAGCCGGCCTTCGGTCACGATGTCGATATGCACCTGCGGATAGCGCTGCAGATAGGTCAGCACCAACGGCGCCATGATCTCGCGCGCTGCCGTGGCAAAGGCGTTGATACGCAGGGTGCCGGATGGCGTTTCCTGCTGCGAACGCGCCGTGTTCATGGCCTTCTGAATGTCTTCGAGCGCCGGCCTGATCTGCGCGACGAAGATCCGCCCCGCATGCGTCAGCGAAACGCTGCGCGTGGTGCGGTTGAACAGGCGGACGGAAAGCTCCCGCTCCAGCTTGCCAACGGCATTGCTGATCGCAGTCGTCGATAGGCCGAGCTCGACCGCCGCCGCGCGGAACGAGCCACAGCGAACGATGGCAAGAACCGCTTCGAGTTCGATCAGCGAATGGCGGCCCATTATCCCTGTTTCCGTGACGCGCTATGCTGATTTCTCTCGATTATCGTGATCAATGTCCATCGCTAAATCAGCCTCGTCACCATCGAGGAGATTATGATGTCCATCGAATTACCCCGGCCGATCGCCGATTTCGTCGAGGCCAATGCTCGCCTCGATCTCGACGGTATGATGAAGCCTTTCCTGCGCGACGCGCTGTTCATCGACAATGGCAAGCGCTTCGAGGGCCAGGCGGCGATACGCAAGCTGTTCGAGGAGGAAGTTCTCCCGGTGAAGGCGATCTTCATGCCCGACACGGTGCGGGAAGAGGGTGGCGATGTTGTCGTCGAAGGTCCCGCGGAAGGCGACTTCCCCGGTAGCCCGCTCCGCTTCACCTATCGTTTCACGCTGGTGAACGGCGCCATCAAGACGCTGGAGACCACGGTATGACCATCGTCTCCAACGCGACCGAATTCGCCGGCAAGCGCGTGCTTGTCAGCGGCGGCACCAAGGGCCTCGGCCGCGCCACGGTCGAACGCTTCCTCGCGGGCGGCGCCCGCGTCATCACCGCGGCCCGTTCGATCAAGGACCCGATCGAGAGCGTCGACTATGTCCAGGCGGACCTGACGACGGCTGAGGGCGGCGCAGCGTTCGCCAGGGCCGCGCTCGAGCGGCTGGGCGGCATCGACATCCTGGCCCATGTCGTCGGCGGCTCCTCGTCGCCGGCGGGCGGCTTCGCGGCCTTGACCGACGAGCACTGGCTCGCCGAACTCAATCTCAATCTGCTCGCGACTGTCCGCCTCGACCGCCTGCTGATCCCGCAGATGATCGAGCGCGGCCAGGGCGTGGTGGTGCACGTCACCTCGATCCAATCCGTGCTGCCGCTGCCCGAATCGACGACGGGCTATGCCGCCGCCAAGGCTGCACTCCGGACCTACAGCAAGTCGATCTCAAAGGAGCTCGGCCCCAAGGGCGTACGGGTCAACGCCGTCTCGCCCGGCTGGATCATGACCGAGGCGGTGGACGACTTTCTCGAGATGCTTCGGGCGGCCAATGGCGGCACGATCGAGGATGCGCGTCAGTCGGTACTCGATGCCCTGGGCGGCATCCCGATCGGGCGCGGCGCGGAGCCGGAGGAGGTAGCGGACCTGATTGCCTATCTTGCCGCGGACCGCGCCGCCGCCATCCATGGCGCGGAGTTCGTCATCGACGGCGGCACCATCCGTACGGTCTGAACTTGGCGCTCCGATGTTCGCCTCCTTCATGGGGAGGACCTAATTACTGAAATCGCGCGATCGAAGACTTTGCGCACAGCGGCGGCGTCGCCAGTCTGCGTTCATAAGATGGTCCGACCCCGTGGGCATGAAGCGGTGAAGACGGGCGAGACGTCGCAGTCCCGGGGATACCCCCAATGTCTCACGCCGCCGGCGATGTCGGTAGTCCCAGTCGGATATTTCCCCTGCTTCCTTTTAAGGAAGGGCGCCACGCAAGCACTTGACACATTGTCAGCCACCTAACAATATTATTGGGTGGCTGACAGTAATGATCAACAGGAGCTTCGCTCGATCGCCAAGTGGGCGAAGCGATGCTATTTCGCCGGACGAGCGATGATGGAGGACGCACTTCGCGCCCATGGGCTCGGCGCCACGCAGTGGTACGTGCTGCACCAACTCGCCACCGTTGGTCCGACGAAGCAGCGCGATCTTGTAGACATGCTCCAGGTCGAACGGGCGACCCTGAGCGCGGTAGTCGGGACGCTCGCAGTAAAGAACCTCGTCGAGCAAGTGCGGGACACCGTCGATCTACGGCAGAAGTTGCTTCGCCTTACTCCCGCCGGCGAGAATCTGTGGGACGAACTGCCCGATCTCAGTTTCATTCACGACACGGCGTTCGGCGGCGTCAGCCAGTCCGATGCGGAGATCGTGGTGCGGGTGCTTCGGACGGCCACCGAGCGCCTCGTTCGAAGATCCGAAGGAGAAATTTCATGACGATCCTGTTGACGGGAGCGACCGGGCTTGTCGGCGCGCGCCTGCTGCCCCGGCTCATCCGAGCCGGCACCGCCTGCCGTGCCCTGGTTCGGGCCGGCGGGAACGTTGTCGCTGATGCGAGGGCCTTCAATGGGGATCTTTTCGATCGTGATGCGCTAGTCAGAGCGGTCGACGGGGTCTCCGCGGTCGTGCATCTTGCCGCTGTATTCCGCACCGCCGACACGGATCTGATCTGGAAGAGCAATCTCGAGGGTACGCGAAACCTGATCGCTGCAGTGAAAGCGCAGGCTCCCGACGCACGCTTCATCATGGCGAGCACGGCTCATGTTTACGGTCGAGGCAGCGCTCATCCGGGGCGCGAGGCCGATCCGGTCGATCCGCAGCAGGCCTATCCCGCGAGCAAAGTGGCTGCCGAGCAGGCGCTTCGGGACAGCGGCCTGACTTGGTCCGTATTGCGCTTCCCCTTTGTGTATGGCGATCGCGATGGGCATCTTGAGGCGCTGCCGTCGCACCTGAGCGCGTTTGCCTTCCACCCGGCGCAGCGCATGAGCACCGTCCATCACCGGGATATCGCCGCAGCAATCGAATTTGCGCTGACCGGTGCGTTCGACAGACGGATCGTTAACATCTCGGACGACACAGCGACGACGATATACGAACTAGTCCGGTTCGTCGGCGGGGATATGGATGCATCGTCAGAACCGATGTCGGACCCGTGGTATCTGCACGTGGATGGATCGCTGGCCCGCAGTCTCGGCTTTCGACCGACCGTACGCACGGTCCGTGAAGCGGTCGAGCGCGACCTGATGTAGTGACGTCGCCTTCGGCCATCCCCCGCTCACCGACTGGGAGCAGCTCAGTTTCGGAGGTGCCGAAGGTTTCTCGCGAAAAGGGTGGGCATCGTGCGCGTGCCGGCCTCTCGGTCGAATGCCTCGGTGGACAGGCGGACGGCGCCCATCGCGATCATCGCGACGAGCCTGAGCGTGAGCTTCCGGTCGGGGCCGCGCCTCATGGACATCGGATGATCGCTACGGGACATGATCTGCCGCAGGAGAACGCGCTGCATTTGCCGATGCGGTTCTGACGGTTCGGGGTATGGGGGAGATTGGTTCCAGCGGGCGGCGAGTCCCGCCGAGGCCACTCGCACGATCCCTTCGGTAGAGAGGCGTTCCCGAAGCTGACGGCCAAGCACGGCGCCGCCCACCGCTCCCAGCCCGAAGGCGCCGAGCAGAAGGCCGTAGATCAGGGGGCCGCCCCGGATGAGATCGCGCGCTACCAGTGGCATCAGCGCCTGGAGGGCGCTTGCCGACAGGCCGAACAAGGCGGCACGGGCCAGCACCACGCGGATATGGGGAGATAGCCGGACGTAGCGGACGCCGGCGGCCATGGCGAGGCCGAGCCGCTCGCGCGGCAATTTGCGCGGCGGCAGGTCGGGCTGCCATCTTTTGAGGACGAAAATCAGGCCGATATAGCTTACCGCATTTGCGAGGAAGGCGGTGGCGGCGCCCGCGGTTGCAACGATCACGCCGCCGATGGCCGGACCCAGGCTGCGCGCGATGTTGAAGCCCATCGAGTTGTAGGCGACGGCGCTCGAAAGGAGCGGGCGGGGTACCATGTCGCCGACAGATGCCTGCCAGGCAGGCCCGTTGATCGCCGTGCCGCAGCCGATCAGGAAGGTGAAGACGAGCAGCAGCCAGGGCGTGACCAGCCCGAGCCAGGTTCCGGTCGCGAGAAGCGCCGAGACCAGCAGCATGAAGCTCTGGGCGGCAAGCAAGACCCGCCTTCGGTCGAGATTGTCGGCGACCGCCCCGGCCCACAGCGGGAGGAGCATGATCGGGAGGCTGGTCGAGGCCTGGACCAGCGCGATCATCTGCGGGGATGCACCCAGGCTTGTCATCATCCAGGATGCGCCGACCGCCTGGATCAGGCCGCCGAAATTGGAGCAAAGGCTCGCGATCCAGATTGCGCGGAACAGTGGCAGGCGGAAGGGGGAGGTTGGCTCGGCACTCATAGCTTGGAAATGCCCGACGGTGGCCGGCCGATCCAGTGCAACGCCCCGAATGGGTGGGAAGCTGCCGGGAAGGATTGGTTCGAGCGCAGGTTCGCCGTGGCCTAGTTGCCTTCCGCCAACGGCAGTGTGAAGGAAAGGAGCGCGCCGCCCTCTGGATGATTTTCGGCACGCAGAGCGCCGCCATGGGCTTCTATAATCGTCCTGGAGATAGAAAGGCCGAGCCCAAGGCCATTTTCCTTCGAGGTGAGAAAAGGCTGGGACAAGCGTTGCAGCAGTCCTGGGGCAAAGCCCGGACCATGGTCGCGGACCCCGACGCGAACCATTTCCTCCTCAAGAGTGACAGATATGGTCGGCGGTCCAGCGTCCACCCCGCTCTGCGCCTCGCACGCATTTCGGACCAGATTCAGGATAACCTGCTGAATCTGCACGGCGTCGCAGTATACCTCGATGTCGACCTCCGGCTGCACCCGGGCAATTGATTCATCGCAGATCCGCAGTATCCGGACGGTCTCCAGCGCTTCTTCCAGCAGCACATCGATCGCCACCACATTGCGCTCGCTGGATCCGCGCGCGACCAGTGAACGCATCCTCTGGATGATGTCGCCGGCGCGCTTGATCTGCGCCCCGGCATCGGCGAGGCGTTCGGCAATCGGTACTCCCATCGCATCGGGCAGGCGGTCTGCCAAGAACCTGCCCGTGCTCAGATAATTGCTCGCCGCCGCCAGGGGCTGCGTAAGCTCGTGGGACAGGGTTGCGGTCAAGGAATTCATCGCACCCACGCGCGCGAAATGGGCCAGTTCGGCCTGGAGCGAATCGTGCCGCCGTGCCTCGGTGACATCCTGTGTGGTGCCGTGGAAGCCGATCACCGAACCGTCTGAACCCAGCGTAGGGACACCGGAGACCCGGTATATGCGGTCGCCGGCTTTCGGAAGACGGACCTCGAGTTCCCAGGAGGTTGGCCGCCGTTCGCGGATCAGCCGATCGCGGGCCTCCTTGTTGGCCCTGATCGAGTTCTCGCTGAGAATCGTCGCGATTTCCTTGCCCATCGGGCCAAGCGCTGGATCGCGCTCGTACATTTCGTACAGGTTGGGGGACCAAGTCACGGTCTCGTCGCCCGTGCGATACGACCAGTCTCCCATGCGCGCGATGCGCTGCGCCTCCTCAAGCCTTTCCCGCGCGGCTGCTGCGTCAAGAGCCCGCTTTTCGCGCGCGCTCACCCCGCGCATCAATAGCGAGGCGAGAAGAATGATGGCCGCGGATAGCGCAATACCACCGGCCGCATGGAGTCGCGCCCGCGCGCGCGCATCGCGAAGTGCTTCGTCCTCGAGGATGCTGTAGCTGACGAACAAGGGCTGCCCAGGAATGCGCCGGTGGCTGACCAGCCGCATCTGCCCGTCAAGGGCACCCGGCCCAGCGAAACGGCCGCTCTCGGCCTCACGCTGCTTGCGGAACACGACGCCCTTGCTCACGTCCTGGCCCGACGTCGTGACGCCGCCGATTGTCCTCGAGCGAATGATCCCGTCGAGCCCGACTACCCAGGCAGATTCGGAGGGCTTAACAGCCGCGGCGCCGAAAATTTCCGTCAATTTGGCCGGATCGATTGCCACGATCGAGATGCGATCGGACACGCGTGTGCCTTCGAAGTGCTTTGACAAGAGGAGGATGTTGCGGTGAAGCCTCGGTGAGAACACCGGTGGGCTCACTGCCAGCCCTGATGCAACGGCCTTATTGCGGAGGCTCGCGCTGATAAGCATCGCGGCCTCGCTCTGGCCCTCGGCGCTGCGCTCGGTGGTGGCGATGAGCTGTCCGGTTGCATCCGCGACGTGGATCGCCAGGAAATCCCCATCGGTGGCGACCGCGTCGGCGAGGATGCGCGGCAATCTGCCGGAAGTGCCGTCAATTTCCGAATAGCTCTCCACCACCTCGATGTGGAGCGCCGCCATATTGGCGTGATCAAGCGTGCGCGAGACATATTGCTGGAGCATCAATGCGCGATCGTCATTCTGCACAAAGGCGAGTCGTTCGGCTTCGCGCTGGTCGAACGCAACCTGCCGACCGATCAGCACCCACAATACCAGCAAGATCGCCGCGGCGATCCCGGCCACGAGCAAAAGGGCGGGCAATGCGTTCGGTCTGCTTTCGCCGTTCGCCATTCGGCATTGCTCCCTGTGCAGTCAGGTAGAGAATTGCGCATCGCGGCGACGCTTCCTAGAGCCACCGTGCGAGTTCAAGCTGTTGTTTCAGAAACACTTCATCTCGGCGGGCGATCCGCAAGGGAAGAAGCGCGGTCCTGCTGGTTAAAGTCCGCGGCTGCTCGGCCTTAGGACCCGCGACAAATGCTTAGCCAGGTGACCGGGTTGCTCCCATCAGGACATCGCGCGGGCCGCATAACCGGCGGGCAAAGCACGATAAAAAATCTCGCACAATCCTCTTGAAACCCCGTCTGGAGATTCCAAATCTTCGCCGCCGGATGCGATTTCTCGGTCCGGCAGGACCTGGGGGCACCGGCTCTCGATCCGGTGCGCCTCGTGCTCAGATTGCTCATTGGAGGATTTGGATATGAGGACCGATTTCGATTTTGCGCCCTATCGCCGTTCGACCATCGGGTTCGACCGGCTGTTCGATCTGCTCGAAGCAAGCACGCGCAGCGACAACGGCAGCAGCCCACCGTTCAACATCGAGCGCCAGGGCGAGGATCGCTACAGCATCACGCTCGCGGTCGCCGGTTTCCGGCCCGATGAGGTCGAGATTGTCGCGCAGAACAACCTGCTGAGCGTCACCGGTCGAAAGGCCGAGGATGATGGCGCGACCCAATATCTCCATCGGGGCATCCCGGCGGGTGCGTTCGACCGCCAGTTCCAACTCGCGGACTTCGTGGTCGTCGAAGGTGCGAGCTTCGAGGATGGCTTGCTGCGCATCCAGCTCAAGCGCGAAGTCCCCGAGGCGATGAAGCCGCGACGCATCGAGATCAGTGGCAAGGCCGGCCAGCCGGCCAACGATCTTCTCGAGGGACCCGCCGACAACGCTGAAAGCGACGCGGCCTAATTATCGCCCGCCTCGCTCAAGCGAGGCGGGCACTCTCATCCAGATCAACCCCGAAACGACCTTCGAAAGGAGAGCGGATGTCGGTTCATTATTTTCAGCGGCTGCAAGACCCGCGCGCACTGGTGGGGCATCCCCAGCTCGAGCCAGAGGTGAAACGCGCGATCCTCGCATCCTGGGCATCCGATGCCTTCGCGGTGCGGTCGAAGCCAGCTCAGCGCAAACCTCCCGAACTGCCCGGGCCGGTCCCGGTGCGTGATGTACTGGATGCTCTCAAGAGCCTGGATTCGACGGGCGGACGGACAAGCTGAGCATGCCAATACCGCCTGCGACCATCCCCAGGGAGATCGTCGACTGCATCGCCCAGGCGCGGGAGCCCAGTGTCCAGGAACTGGGCCGTGTAGCCCGGAACATATGGCGCGATATCTGCGGCGACCAGCAAAGAATAGCTGTATTCTCTACCTGCCCGAAGAGCCGGCATCTCAGCTTTCGAGCTGCAAATGCCGCGCTCGCGGGTAGCTATTGAAAGATCATGCCGGGAGGGCGTGCTCGGGCCAATGCCGACATGATCGAATGGTATATGTTCGATGAACAGCACAGCGCTATGGGCGAAAACGAGCCGCGCCTCGCCTATCTGGAGTGCCATGGCGAATCCGACTATCCGGCCAGAAACGTTCGCAAAACCCCTGCAAGGGACGCCAGATCGGCCTCCGAACCGCATGAACGGCTCCCCTTCATAACATGGGGTACTGTCGGCGTGTTCACGCGATATTTTCTGTCTGGGCTCGTGGGGCACATGGAGCACGCAATGAGGGTCGAGAGTGACGTCGAGTATCCGGGCCGCAGGATTGAGGAAGAGCGTGAAAAGGCCGAGCACGCGGACAACCCGGCTGGCTATCGGATGCACACCGACTTTGCCCGGGAGTATGAACGGAGGCTCCAGGCGTTGATCGCCGATCAGCCGGTGTCGGCACCGGTAAACGGTCATGTCGCGTAAGCGCGAAGGTCGCCGTGCAGAACAGGCGTGGGAAGTGCGGATTGCTCAGACGCTGCGGTCGGTCCGTGAGCGCGATGAAGCGCGCCGTGCGGCACGCACCAAGCCTTCCTGGTTGGAGCGCCTATTCAGGCGCTGAGCTATGCCTTCGAGGTGTACGTGATCGGACGGCTTGAAGAGGGAACCTCCCGCAAACGCTTCCGAGGCGATCTGCGCGCCCGGCTGCGGCCTTCGCGCATCGACAGTTGGCCGAAGCCTATACCGGCGCCCGCCTTAGGCGCGGGAGGCGCGGAGCCCGTCCGAGGACGCGATCCCCAGCATGCCCCGGCTCGGCGCTCCGCTGGCCGCGCATGCGTTGCAGGGGCGGAACAAAGCCAATTTCCGTGGATTGCTCCCTGCGGTTTGTGATGCAGGGAGAATTGAAATGGGTTGGATCATCGCGCTGATAGTGGGCGGTATCGCGGGCTGGCTCGCCAGCATGGTGATGGGCCGCAACGCCTCGATGGGCATCGTCCTCAATATCGTCGTCGGCTGTATCGGCTCCGTCATCGGCAACTGGCTGTCCGGGCCGCTCTTCGGTATCCGCGGCAGCGTGCAGGAATTCTCGCTGACCGGTCTCGTCATCGCCTTTGTCGGCGCGGTGGTGCTGCTCGGCATCTTCAACCTGGTCCAGCGCAACCGCGTTCGCTGATTGAGGGTAAGGCCGCCAGAACCAGATCTGGCGGCCTTTCGAGGGACGGTGGTTTGCTGTCCGGTCGTCGGCGTGGCCCGGCCCTGAAACGATCTGGGAACGGCGAGCGCCGGCACATCGTCCGACCAAGCAGCGACTGGCTCGGGCGCGCGCGGCTCCGCCGGCGGCAAGCCTGGCTCCCTATGACACCAGCTCCGCCTTGCGCGCTTCCACGATGCCTAGGTCGTGGCGCCCACCAAAAGTCCGCGCTCGAGGCATGGGGCACGGACACCAATCTCTTCGCACGCGGCGTCGCCGAGTTGGTCACTGACCCGGCATTGTCGGAAGCGCCGCTCCAAGCGATTGCGGGGAAGCGAGGCGGAGCACAGGCCGAGCGAAACTAAGGCACCTCGCGGGGCGCAAGCGGCCAGCGACAGCGAAACGCGGAGCACCTCCGAAAGCGCGCCCGGACCGAGCGGCACTCGACCAGGCGGAGGTAGCGCTGGAGGACGCGGAGCAGGCAGCGAGGCTGGTCGTCGCCGTAAGTTTCCGCGAGCGCGAACGTGCGCAGACGCGGAAGTGCAAATCGGCGAGTGCCGCGCGTCGTGACGCGGAGAAGGTTCGCTATGGCCGGGCGCCGGCACGCTGGCGCAACTAGGCTCTGCGGGTCGTGGCCTCGGGCGCAAAAACCGGCCGGCTCGCACCATGAAGGTGCCGGGCCGGCCCGTTGAAAACGATGTGCCGGTATTCTGGTCGGAAACAATGTTCGTGACGTCATTGTCGTGATCTCGAGGGGATCCACATCGTTCGGGTCGCGGCTTCGTACGACAGGCATTGCGAGGCTGAACAGGCCGCGTTTAGGGTTTGCGCCGCGCTGCCCAGACGAGGCCGGCCACTGCTGTGACGAGCGACGCCAGGCCAAGCAGAAAGCCATCGCTGAGGATAAGCATCTCGGTACTCCTTTCACTGGAGTCGGGATATGTTCACTTAATGTTCCAACATTGCAAGCGAGGTTCCAGCCACTTCCAATCACGTCGGCCAGGCATGCACGAAGGGATTCAAAGGCGTGCTCGGGTTTCGCGCGATAAATCGCATCCCCAGGCACGGACTGAGCCGGTCCCCAAGGGCGGCGCGCCCGGCTGAGCCGGCCGTACTATGATTCGCTTCTGCACTAGGCCGGACGTCACGACCGGGGCGGCGCCCCTGGGCCAGGTTCGCGCCCGGCAAAGCGAATCGTCGGGTTGCGGCAGACCCACTGAACCCGCGAGGAACATCCCGCGTTGTGAAGCGATGTCCGAAAAGATTTCCGAGCTTCGCCGATTGATGGAGGTCGCGGCGGAAGCACTCGATTTCGAGCAGGCGCGCAGACTGCGCGATCGGATCAACCTCTTGCGGGGCGGTGCGACGGCTGCGGAGGTCGAGGATATCGACACCTCTGGCCTCACCCGGCAGCAACCCGGCGCCATGGGGCTTGGCACCAGCCAACAGAAAATGACGCCGCCCGCCGACTGGCGCCCTCCGCCGAAACCCGACCCGATGACGAAGGGCAGCAGTCGCAAAGGCAAGCGTCGCGGCTGACCTGGCCTGCGCGGCGATGGAGAGCTCTAGTCCCCGCCGCCTTGACCGCGCAGATAGGTCGCCACGGCATGTTCGTCGCTACCGACCGCGCTCACCGCTTCCTCCAGCTGTGCGCGCGTCACATTGAACCTGTCCGCCCATTGGTCCACCAGTTCCTCCGAGCCGAGCTCGACCTGGGCGCGGTCTTCCTCGGGGCATTCGCGCGGAGCGGCGGCGGCGGCCGCTGCATCCGACCCGGGCGCCTGATTCCCCTCGCCGGGCGCGCGCCGCTGCCGATCCGGTGGCGTACCGCTCCCCAGACCGGCGCCGCGGTCATCTGTCGGGTCTGTCATGTTCTCAGCTCCTTCCATATACACCAGCGCGGACGCGGCCGGCTTGTTCATGCAACCCCTGGCTGGCCGGCGTCCCAGCGCCTTAGCTCGGCGCGTGCGGTTGGGGGCTCGGTGCACGCGCCCCCAGGTCGAAGCGGTCTCCTTCGCTCAGGACGTGCAGGCGCACATCGTGCATCGAAAGCGTCTTTTCCGGGCTTGCCTCCGAAATGTTCGATCGGGTCACTTCCGCGCCATCGACGATGTAGACGGCCCCGGCGCCGAGTACGTCGAACGCACTGCCTTTCAGGAGGATTGCGGTGTCCTCGTCGATGCCGATTCCGAGCACACGCGGGTTCTGGGCAACTGCGCCCAGCAGGCGCCCGATACGCCCGCGCTCGGCAAAATGCTGGTCGATGATGACGTCGCGCACCAAGCCCAGCCCAGGCGCCATGTGGAGATCGCCGATCCGGTGTGACTCCTGGCTTGCGCCTTTGACCAGCATGGTTTCGCTCATGACCGACGCGCCCGCCGAAGTGCCCGCCACCAGGCCGCCGCGGAGGTGCAGTTCCCGCACCATCTTCTCGACCGGCGTGTCGCCGATCTGGCTCGATATGCGCAGCTGGTCGCCGCCGCTGAAGAAGATGCCGGCGGCGTTGGCGAGGATGTCGGCGGCTCCGGGCTCCAGGGTTTCGCCCCGCTCATGGACATAGAGCTCCACGAGCTCGTGCACTCCCAGCTCGCCGAAAGCCTTTTGATAGGCGTCGAAATAGCCTTCGGGTTGGTGGCTGGCGACGGTTGCGATGACGAGCTTGCCACCTCGCAATCTCTCGGCGACCGCGCGCAGGATACGTTTGTCGCCTTCCTTGTCCTCATGACCGCCGATAATGACGAGGGGGCCTGGCTCACTCGGCATCGAGCAACTCCTCCAGCTCCTCGCGACGGACCGCGCCACACGCGCCCACCATGTTCTCGGCATGGATACCCAGGGCGAAATGCTCGCTGTTGTGCGACACCCCGAAGCGGCCCGCGGCATCGATCGCGACAAGCCCCGCCTCGCCGCCGACCCGGAAAATCCGGGATAGGGCAGTCGCCATCGCCTTGTCCGCCGAGAGTGTCCGCATTGCCTCGATCGCATGCGCAGCCAGCATCGTGCGCATGATGCTTTCGCCATCTCCCGACAATGCGACGCCACCTACCTCGTCATCGGCGTAGAGGCCGCAGCCGGGCAGGGGCGAATCGCCGATTCGCCCGGGATACTTACCGGGAAGTCCGCCCGTGGAGGTCGCGGCGGCGACGTGGCCGGAAATATCCAGCGCCACGCACCCAACGGTATCGTGCGCTTTCGAATATTCCGATGCGAGTGGTTCCGTGGCCAGCATTTCATCGGCGGAACAGAGCAGCACGCCGTGCGCCTGCGCGTAGCGCTCCGCTCCTTCCCCCGCGAGCAGTGCCGGCGTGTCATCCAGCATCGCGGCGGCTGCCAGGATCGGATTGCGTACCCGGGAAACACCCGCCACCGCACCCAGCCGGAGCTTTTCCCCATCCATCAGGGCTGCGTCCATCTCTACATCGCCTGCCGCATTGCGGACCGAGCCGATCCCCGCATTGAAGATCGGGTTGTCTTCGAGCACCCGGATGGCGCACTTTGCGGCCGCGAGCGCGGTGCCACCTTGCCGCAACACGATCGCGCCGGCCGCGGCGGCTTCGGCGCAGCCCTGGCGGTTTCTTTCCAGCAACGACGCGTCGATGGTCTTCGCGCCCCCATGGACGATTATTGCCCAGCGCCTCTTCTTAGCCATAGGCCAGCACCCCGGCCAGCTGCGAGGGCGCGATATCCTGGGCAGGCGTTGTGCAGGGCGGGCGGCTTGCCGTGCGGCTCGGCACGAAATCGCGCACCTGGCTCCACACCGCCGCGACCGACGTCGGCAGTACCACGATCAGGTCGCCCGGCGCACCGCGCCCGAGCGTATCGGCGACAGCCTCGAACTCGTCGACCACGCGGTGGATTTGCTCGGCGGGCATGCCCGCGAGCACGGCGCCACGCGACATCTGCCCATTGGTCTCGCCTGGTGGACGTCCCCGTCCATCCGGCGCTTCCCGAAAGACGATCTCGTCGAAAATGCCGGCCGCGATCCGGCCCATCTCGATGATATCCTCGTCCCGGCGGTCGCCCGGAATGCTGACCATGCCGATTACGCGACGATGCGAGGGGCGCATCTGCACGATCACCTGGCCAAGCGCCAATAATCCCGCGGGGTTATGGGCATAGTCGAGGACGATGCGCATGCCATGCGCATCGTGCAGGTTGAGCCGCCCGGGGCTCTCTTCGAACGACGTGCCGAACTGCGAAAGCGCGCGGCGGATAGTTGCGAGGTCGATGCCTTGGGCAGCGCACATCGCCATGGCGGCCAGCGCATTGGCGATGTTGAATTCCGCCATTCCTTCCAGCGTGGCGGGAATCTCGGCGGCCTTCATCACCTCCAGGCGTTCGCCTGCGCGGTGAATGACGATCGACCCCCCTTGCGCGCCGGGCTCGCGGACTACCGCCAGCCCGCCTTCGGCGATGTGCCGCCGCAACCTGTCGGAGAGGAGCGGGCCGCCGCAAAGCGTGAACCAGACCGCGGTGCCTCCGGCGTGGCGCGCAATGCGAAGGCACATCGGGTCATCGTCGTTGAGGATGGAATGGCCGCGCCGACCCACGCTTTCGGCAACCACGCCCTTGACGTCGGCGAGCTGCTCGAGCGTATCGATACCCTTCAGGCCGAGATGGTCCTCGGTAACATTGAGCACGGCACCGATATCGCACCGGTCGAAGCCGAGCCCCTCGCGCAGGATCCCGCCACGTGCGGTCTCGAGCACCGCGACATCCACTGCCGGGTTGGCAAGAACCATGCGGGCGCTTTTAGGGCCGCTGGCATCCGCTTCCTTCAGCAGATGCCCGTTGAAATAGATGCCGCTCGTAGTGGTCATGCCGACATGGAGGCCGTCCTCGCGAAGGACGCGCGTGACCATGCGCGCGGTCGTGGATTTTCCGTTGGTTCCGGTAATCGCGAAGATCGGTATCCGGCTCGCCGCACGGTGGGGAAAGAGCGCATCGATGACGGGCCCGGCGACGTCGCGCGCTTGTCCGCTCGACGGCTCGAGGTGCATGCGAAAGCCGGGCGCCGCGTTGACCTCGACGATACCGCCCCCGGTTTCGCCTACGGGCCGACGGATGTCCGGTGACAGCAAGTCTATCCCGCACACATCGAGCCCGACTACCGCCGCCGCCTGTTCGGCGACCGCGATATTGGCCGGGTGGATCGCATCCGTCCTGTCGATCGCGATCCCGCCGGTCGAGAGGTTCGCGGTATCCCGCAGGCGCACGACTTCGTGTTCGGAAGGTATAGTTTCCAGCGACTTGCCGGCCTTGCGCAGCACGGCTTCCAGCGCTGCGTCCGGCACGATGCGCGTCAGGATGTTTTCATGACCGTTGCCGCGCCGCGGATCGGCATTAAGTTCGGCGATCAGCTCGCCGATGGTGCGGCAGCCATCCCCGGTGACCTGCGCCGGAACGCGCTCCGCCACCGCGATTACCTTGCCCCCGACCACGAGGACCCGGTGATCGTTGCCCGGGAGCTGGCGCTCGACGATCACGCGGCGGCCATGGGCCGCCGCCAACCTGTAGGCGGCGCGAAGCTGTTCTTCGGAGACCAGATCGGTGGTAACGCCGCGACCGTGATTTCCGTCGAGCGGCTTGATCACGACCTTTCCTTTCACCCGGGCCGCCGCGAGAACGGCCTCCTCCTCGTTGCGGACGACGACGCCCTCCGGCACCGGCAGGCCCGCCTCGGCGAGGAGGCGCTTCGTCAGATCCTTATTGCCGGCAATGTCCACGGCAATCTGCGATGTGTTCCCCGTGATGCTGGCCCGAAGGCGCTTCTGCCTGCTTCCGTGGCCAAGCCGGATCAGGCTTTGGCTATCGAGGCGGGCGACCGGGATGCCGCGACGCTCCGCCGCCTCGACAAGCGCGCGCGTCGTCGGGCCAAGTGCGTTCCGCCGAACCAGCTCCGCCAGTTCGGCGACCGCTTCGGGGATGTTCTGGGAGCTGGAGCGCACAGGAGCCTGCAGCACCGCGAGGCCGGCGACTTCGTTCAGCCCCTCAGGCACAAGCGAGGCAACCAGCCGCAAAGCGTGGGCGCCCGCCGCGAGGCCAACCGCCTCGTCGCGATAGGCGAACAGGATGTTGTAGACGCCTAGCCGATTGCGAACCGAACGGGTCTTGCCGCGGGTGACCGGGCTGCCCGCCAGCGTCTGCAGTTCGAGCGCGACATGTTCCGCCACATGGCCGAGCCAGGTGCCCTCGGCCATGCGGCGCACGAGCCCGCCGGGCTCGCGATAACTGCATCCATGGTTAGCGAGTCCCGGCAGGAGCGCGAGAAGCCGTTCATTGAAGCCGGGCAGCCGGTCGGTGGGCCAGTTCTCAAGTTCGCCCAGATCCAGCTGGATGCGAATCATCGGTCGCGCGCTGTAGAGATGGGGGCCGCGATAGACGGCTCGCTCCAGCACCCTCATCCCGCACGCGCCGGCAGTCTCTGGACGATGCGCAATCGCCCGATGCTCTAACGCAGTCATATATGGTTCCTTGGGAACGGCCAGGACTGGCGCTCCTGCAGGCTAAACCGAGTGATTTGGGAAGCGTTCCACCGCGCTGATCTTGTTTAAGTCATTGCGATGAAATGCCTTTGCAGGATGTCGAGCGATGCTCGGTCGCGGCACGGCTGGCCGGGTGAACTAAACCGAGAGTCGCGCTCGATAGGCCTCGAAACAGCGCGCGCCGCATCGCAGGCGGATCAGCGCGCCTTCGGCCATCGCGGTCGCGCGGCGAGCATCCTCGGTCACGGCGGGCCGGATCGCCTCCTGGTTCCAGTCCTCGCTATGCTTGATGTCGAGAACCGCGTGCAACGTGAAGTATCGCGCTTCCTTGGGTGTTAGCCCGACCCGCCTGAGCCCTTGTGCGACGAGCGCCGAACGCCCCGGCGCGGTCAGCTCGATCACCCCGAGCGCACCTACCGAATGCCACGCATAGCGCCGATTGCCCGCCATAGCGGTCATCGCATTGGCGAGGCACAGGCTCTCCCAGATGGTGTTCTCGATAACAGGCTGGACTTGCAGCGTCTCGACCAGCGCATCGAGCATCGGGCCGTGCATGCCCTTGGCGGTGCCGTGGCCCATCTCGTCCCAGTAATTGCGTGCCAGTTCGAGTTTGGGCCGGACAGGCAACTTTACCTGGGTCATCGCGACGAGATCGTCGAAGCCTGCCTCGCCGGCGGCTTCCTGTTCGAAGAACCAGCGGAGCTGGTCGCGGTCGGCTTTCTCGGCGAGCCAAGGAAAAAGCGGGTCGCCTTGACCCGGCCCTCTGGCCTTCAGTCCTTCGAACCAGGCGAGAAAGCCTTCCGCATCGGTCGGGGCCTCGGCCGCCTCCTCGGCCACCTCCGCGCGCAGTTCCTCGAGAAAGGCGCCTTCAAGCCGCTGCATCTTCACATCGCGCTCGAAGGTCTTCTGCCAGTCGTCAGCCGGAAATCCAGGCTCAAGCCGCTCGCGATTCCAGTGTGCCAGCCCGCGTTGGAAGCTGTTGGTCAGGAATTGCGAATCAAATTTAGTTTGTCGATCTGCAGGGGCAAGCACGTAACACTCTCCATGAACACCGCTTTTCCCGGGAACGCCGGTATTTGGGCGTCGTTCCACCACCCTGGGTACTGCGTTGGCCGGCTCGAACTGAAGGAGCGTGCAAGGCGAAGAGCGACGCCGGGCCTTTCCCGTGGCTGCGCTCCGGCCGCGCTAATCTAAGTTGAGGCGCGCGAGGGCGCCGGCGGACAAAGACCTTCGCGATGCATGGAAAGACGATAATCGAACGCGCCCTCGAACTGGCCAGGACCGGGGATTACCCGCGGCTGGACGCGCTCTAGCGGCAGTTGAGGGCCGAGGGGTTCACCGAAGTGCTGGCCCATCTCGATTCGCCAACCCTGCGGCGACAGTTGCGCGAACTGGGGAATGCCGCCCGGGGAGACCCGCCGCCCGCGCGCCGGGGGCGACGGCGCGCGACGACGCCTCCCGGCTGATAATCCAGATGCCGGCGGTTCAGAGGGGCTGTTGCCCCAGATACAGATAGGCGGGATCGAATTCGGCAACCCGCCTGAGGCCTTGCAGATCGTGGATCTGGACGCGTCGGTCACGAAAGGTGACGAGGCCTGCTTCACGTAGCTCGCGCAGCGTGCGGTTAATATGAACAGAGGTCAGGCCCATGCATTCCGCGAGGTCATATTGGCTGAGCCAGAGCGCGTAGCCGGTATCGTCCGCCAGGCCGACGATCGCCAGGCGGACCTGCAATTCACAGAATAGCGCTGCCACGCGAGCCGCAGCCTTTCGGCGTCCGAGCGACACCATCCATTCGCGGTGGATCGCCGCGTCCAGGTTCGTCGAGAACCAGTAGATGTCGGCCAGCCGGGGAAACGCACGGACGACCGCACGGAGTCTTTCATGAGGGACTTCGACGATCTCGCACGCCGTAAGCGCAAGTATGCCATGATCCAGCCGCTTCAGCGTATAGCTGTGGAGGTCGGCGAAGTCGCCGGGGACCTGCAACTCCGAGATCTGACGCTCGCCCCCGCGCAGGTCCCGGTAGCGGCAGAGCAACCCGCTCAGCAGCATCGTGCTGCGCGTAAGGGGTTCGCCAGCTCGGACCAAAGTCGTGCCCGCGGCGATGCGGCGACGCTCTCCCATCATCCCGCGAATCGCCGTTTCCTCGTCCGCGTCGATCCGGTGCCGGAAGCGCAACCGCGCAAGATGGTTTTCGATCATCGGGAGCCTCGTGCGATTGGCTAGCCCGGCACCAACACCGGCCCTCCTCACAAGTTTCCCGCCCGCACCGCCATCGGCGGCCCGTCCGAGCTTCGCACTGATGCAAATCAACGTGCGAAACCATCACGCGAGATTTCCGTTTTTCCAGAGGCGATGTCTTAAGCAGGGCCTTGGAATGGCACGATATTTCTTTCACCTCTTCAATGATGTCGACACGATCGACGAAGACGGCACCGACTGCCTGAACGACACGGCGGCAATCGCGAGGGCTCGGGCGGAAGCAGTTGCCATGGCTGCGGCGTCGATTACCGCACACCGTCACCTGGTATTGAGTCACAGCGTACAGGTGCTGGATGAAGCAGGGCGGAACGTGGCCACCATCCGGTTTGGGGACGTGGTGACAGTCAGAGACTGAGCTATTCGCGACGCCCCGAGAACAAGGACGGCGTCCCGGGAGATTGTTCCCGGCGCTATGATAATGGTGCAACGCCTGCCCGGGAACTAATTCAGGTTGGCGTCGGCCCCGGGACCATGCGCTATTCATGAGTCGGGCTGGGGGCACATGGAGCACGAGATGACGAGGGAAGCGGATATCGACTATCTCAGCCGCAGGGCGGAGGAGGAACGGGAAAAGGCCGAGCATGCGAGTGATCCTGCCAGCTACCGTGTCACACCGAGTTCGCCCGGCACTACGAACGAGAACTGCTAGCGTTGATCGCCGCACAGCCCGGCGCGCCATTGAATGGCCACGTGACGCCAAGATAGGTCGAGACACGCGCTGCCCCGTTGCCGCGCGGGGACTGCAGACAGGCCGGGCATCACTACCAGAAAGGACCGGCACACTCGAAGGCCTTTCCTGCGAGGCCAGCATCCGCACGCCCAAATTTGTGCTGCACGCGCCGTAAAGGCTTCCCCCCCCCCCCGGCGGAATGCGTCGCTATCAGGCTCCCATGGCCAAGTACGACCCGCTGCGTGATCACCTGATGGCCGATGGCAGCCCGCTTATCATGCTGTCCTTCGCGACCATCGCCCGGATGGTCGGCGGTCTGCCGGAATCCGCTTCCGACTATCGGTCCTGGTGGTCAAATCAGCGCGGCAGCTCGCGCTATGTCCAGGCGCGCGCCTGGCGGGAGGCAGGCTATTTGGCCGATCCAGACCTGATGAACCAGCTGGTGCAGTTCCGGAGGGGCTGACCCCGGTCGGCAACCTGCCCTGTCGCGCGCTGGCGCTGGCCCCGCTGTCTTCAGGGGCGCAAGCTGGTGCGGAGGGTCGTCGGGCGGAGGCCTTGTGTTGCACCGGATCGCAGTGGCCTCGCTGTAATCCTGGCGGCGTTCGGAGGCGCAATCGCACATGCAAATAATGCGAAATTGTTTGTTTACGACTGAAGCCTTCGAGCAGGCGCTTGCGGTCAGCGAAGGTCCACCCCAGCCCACGAAGCTCTTCGGGAGAAACGACAGCAGCGCGAGCGCGAACTCCATGATGTCGTCGAACGGCAGCGTTAGGCGCGCTGTGCGGCCTCCGCGCTCTTGCCAGCGCCGGATCAGATTCGACCTCATCGAATTTTGAATATCCCATCCACGGCGCACCACTCCGCTGGGCGGAGGAGCCGATCGTGCATTATCCGGACGGAATGAACTGCCGCGCGGATCTCGCGGCGCCAATGATCGAGAAAGTCGAACAGCACCGGGAAGCCTGGTGCCAGATCGTACTGCTGCCAGACGAACAGCTGAAGCAGCGAGGGCGCGTCGGGACGATGGTAATGGATCTCGGCGGTCGTGAGCCCATAGCCGTCCAGCTGTGCAATGAAGGCGCTGTCGGTCATCGCGGTGCGGTGCCCGTTTGGCTGTTCGGGGTATCGAGGATCGTCGGAGGCGATGCGGCCTTATCGAGCCGGATCCTTCTTTTTGCGCCTGGCGCTTTGCGCGGCGCCGGCCCGGCTGGGGAAGCGGGGCGGTCCGAGGCCCAACGCGCCAGGCGTTTCACTTCAGGCTCCGGGCGGGGGGATGCGCTATCTCGAAAGGGTGGAGAAATCGGGAGACGGGTTGCGACATGGTCGTCCTCCTTTCCTGCGGTCGCTCCTTCTCTTGGCCGTTCGGCCAGCGAAAAATTTTGGTGTTTGGGATGCCTCTCGTCAAGAGCCGGGCGCGCGCCAAGCGTCACGGATCGCGGGATATTATACCGCGTTGCGAAGCGATAAAAAACTTTGCGCAAGGGGTCTTGAACCGAAAACTCGATGCACCTAATTCGCCGCCGCCCGTCGCTGCTAGGGAGTGCCGGGCACATTGACATCATGCTTTTGCAACCGGAGGTTATGCATGCATTTCCGCCCCTTGCACGACCGTGTGGTCGTCCGCCGCATCGAAGCCGAGGAGAAAACCTCGGGCGGCATCATCATCCCCGACACCGCCAAGGAAAAGCCGCAGGAAGGCGAAGTCGTCGCCGTCGGCCCGGGCGTGCGCAATGAGAACGGAACGCTGGTCGAACTGGCGGTGAGCGCCGGTGACCGCATCCTGTTCGGCAAATGGTCGGGTACCGAGGTCAGGATCGACGGCGAGGATCTGCTCATTATGAAGGAGAGCGACATCCTCGGCGTGATCGAGACCCAGGCCGAACTCAAGCAGGCGGCGTAAGCGCCGTCTCCCCAAGAGCGATCAGAAAGGATAGAAAGGAGGTTAGCCGCCATGGCTGCCAAGGAAGTGAAGTTTGCGTCGGACGCGCGTGATCGCATGCTGCGCGGCGTGGATACGCTTGCGAACGCAGTGAAGGTCACGCTGGGGCCCAAGGGTCGCAACGTCGTGATCGAAAAGAGCTTCGGCGCGCCGCGCATCACCAAGGACGGCGTCACCGTCGCCAAGGAGATCGAACTCGCCGACAAGTTCGAGAATATGGGCGCGCAGATGTTGCGCGAGGTCGCCAGCAAGCAGAACGACAAGGCCGGCGACGGCACCACCACCGCAACCGTGCTGGCCCAGGCGATCGTCCGGGAGGGCTCCAAGGCCGTCGCTGCCGGCATGAACCCGATGGACGTCAAGCGCGGCATCGACTTGGCAGTAGGTGCTGTGGTCAAAGATCTCGAGGCGCATGCGAGAAAGGTCAGCGCCAATAGTGAGATCGCTCAGGTCGCGACCATATCCGCCAATGGCGATGCCGAAGTCGGCCGTATCCTTGCCGAGGCGATGGAGAAGGTCGGCAACGAAGGCGTGATCACGGTCGAGGAGGCCAAGAGCCTTGAGACCGAACTCGAAACCGTCGAGGGCATGCAGTTCGACCGCGGCTATCTCTCGCCTTATTTCGTCACCAATGCCGAAAAGCTGAAGGTTGAGCTCGACGATCCCTATATCCTGATCCACGAGAAGAAGCTCTCGAACCTGCAGGCACTGGTGCCGGTGCTTGAGCAGGTGGTGCAGGCGGGCCGTCCGCTGCTGATCATCGCCGAGGATGTGGAGGGCGAGGCGCTCGCCACCCTCGTCGTCAACAAGCTGCGCGGCGGTCTCAAGGTTGCCGCGGTCAAGGCGCCTGGCTTCGGCGATCGTCGCAAGGCGATGCTCGAGGACATCGCCGTCCTGACGGGCGGCAACCTCGTGAGCGAGGATCTTGGCATCAAGCTCGAGAATGTTACCGTCGGGATGCTCGGCCGCGCGAAGAAGGTCACGATCGACAAGGACAACACCACGATCATCGACGGGGTCGGCACCAAGGGCGATATCGACGCACGCGTCGCGCAGATCCGCCAGCAGATCGACGTCACCACGAGCGAATATGACCGCGAGAAACTCCAGGAGCGGCTCGCCAAGCTTGCCGGGGGCGTCGCCGTGATCCGCGTCGGAGGTGCGACCGAGGTCGAGGTGAAGGAGAAGAAGGACCGGGTCGACGACGCGCTGCATGCGACCCGTGCGGCAGTCGAGGAAGGCATTCTGCCGGGCGGCGGCGTCGCGTTGCTGCGTGCCTTGAAGGCACTCGACGGCCTCAAGGCGGCGAACGACGACCAGCAGTCGGGCATCGACATCGTGCGCCGGGCGCTGCGCGCGCCGGCGCGCCAGATCGCCGACAATGCCGGCGAGGACGGTGCCTGGATCGTCGGCAAGCTGCTCGAGAGCGACGACTACAACCAGGGCTTCAATGCTGCGACCGGCACCTATGAGGACCTGGTCAAGGCTGGCGTCATCGACCCGGCCAAGGTGGTGCGTACCGCGCTTCAGGATGCGGCGTCGGTCGCGTCGCTTCTGATCACCACCGAGGCGCTCGTGGCTGAGCTGCCCAAGGAAGACAAGCCCGCAGCGATGCCGGCGATGGACTATTGAGCGCCTGGGCCCGGCCGCCCAGCCGGGCCCTTTTGGTTGCTTGCTGCAAATGCTCCCCAAAACGGTGCCAGCCACCTCCTTCAAGTGTGATCGTCCACGCAGATAGGGCGTGGATGCAAGAAAGGGGGAAGGAACTCAGCTGCCTCGCCAGGCAGACGAAAGGGCTGAAAAGGCGCAAGGCAGTTAGAAAGCCGGACAGGACACGAGGGCAAACCACGCGTCCTGTCCGGATATAGGGACGGTGGTGACCGGATCCCCATATTTGATGCCGTCCACGTTCAACGATGTGGGACGAGTGTTGGTTCCGGTCGTCGTCGGGCGGACGGCGATAGACATCCAGTGCAGGCGTACCAAGCGCAGGGATCGGCTTTCGGGCTAAGAGACATGTGGAGATACTGGGAAGCCAGGTTTTTTCCGGTTAAACCTATTCTGGGCCAGAGCGTGCCGCGGCGGCGGCTAAGCCTGCAGGCGGCATTCTTCCGCACTGCGGCATAGGCAACAACCAGGCGACCTGTCCTTAAGGGAGGATGTCCGCGCCCGGCGGCGCGGGCTAGCTGGATGCCTGACCAACGGAGGCGCTCATACGGTGTCGATTTCGCTGCTCTGGCTGCGCCAGGATCTTCGCCTGACGGACCAGGCCGCCCTCGCCGCGGCATTGGCAGCTGGATCGGTCCTGCCCGTCTATGTCCTCGACGAGGAAGGGGCCGACGCCTGGTCGATGGGTGGCGCCCAGCGCTGGTGGCTGCACCATAGTCTCAAGGCGCTCGACCTCAGCCTGCGCAAGCGCGGTTCGGCACTGATCCTGCGCCGCGGCGATACGGTCCGCAGTCTGGTCACGTTGGTACGCGAAACCGGCGCGGACCAGATTCATGCGATCCGCCATTATGAGCCCCGGCACCGGCTGGCGGAGCAGACGCTCGCACGCGAGGTGGAACTCCACCTGCACGAAGGAAATCACCTCACTCCGCTCGACATGGTGCGCAATGGCAATGGCGCGCGCTACAGGGTCTTCACGCCCTGGTACCGCAAGCTTTCCGAGGCCCTGCAGCCCTTGCCGCCGCTTCCGGCGCCTGACCGGATCGCGACGCCGCCGCTTCTGCCGGCATCTGATGACCTCGAGGCGTGGCAGCTCCTGCCGCGCAGTCCGGACTGGTCAACCGGTTTCTCGGACTGGTGCCCTGGCGAAAAGGGCGCCTGGCGGCGCTGGCGCGACTTCGAGCGGCGGCTCGACCGCTATGCGCGCGACCGCGACTATCCCGCGATCGCGGGCACCTCGCGCCTGTCGCCTCATCTGCATTTTGGGGAAATCTCACCGCGTGTGCTCTGGTCGGCCCTGGCGGAGCGAACCGGCTCCGGGCCCGCGACCTTCCGGAGGGAACTCGCGTGGCGGGACCACGGCGCCAACCTTCTCGACCAGATGGCGGACTATCCGGACCGGAACGGGCGGGCGGCGTTCGACCGGCTGCAGTGGCGCGGCGATGCTGCGGCGGACGGCGACTTCCTGGCCTGGACCCGCGGCCGGACCGGCTATCCGATCGTCGATGCTGGTATGCGCGAGCTGTGGCAGAGCGGATGGATGCACAACCGGATACGGATGGTCACGGCCTCCTTCCTGGTAAAGCACCTGCTGATCGACTGGCGCCGTGGAGAACGCTGGTTCTGGGATACGCTGCTCGACGCGGACCTGGGCTCCAACGCGATGAACTGGCAGTATGTCGCGGGGACCGGCGTCGACGCCCCGGTCTTCTCGCGCATCATGGCGCCGCATCTCCAGAGCGAGAAGTTCGACATGGCGGCCTATGTCCGACAATGGGTTCCCGAACTCGCCTCTCTGCGGGACGCTGAGATCCATGCCCTGCATTTCGACGGAGGAGGCGCCTTGGGCTATCCGGAAAGACTGGTGGGCCATCAGGCAGCCCGTGCGCGCGCCCTTCGTGCCTGGCAGGAGCTCGGGACCGACTAGCCGGTCCCGGCAACAAGGCCGGCGAGCAGAGTCCCAGAACGCCACGCGGCCTCTGCGCCGGGCCCGATCAGCCAGTCGCCGCAGGCCCCGAGGCCGAGTCGAGGGTTCCAGAGCGCGCCTTCCCCCGCGGAACCGGACAAGCCGAAACGCCAGCGATGAACGTCGCCGGCAGCGATGTCGAGAGCGCCATTCCCGGTCAGACGCGTCAAGGCATCCCGCAGCGCTCGCAGAACCACAGGCGGCGCGTCGTCCAGATGCTGCCGGCTCCAGCTTGGGCAAGCCTGCACCGTCCAGGCCTGCGGCCCGGTCCTTCCCGGCTTGCCTGTTCCGCAGGTGGCGAAGCGCACAATGTCTGTCTTCGAGAAAATAGGGGGGGCGCCGATCTCCTGCCGGAGCGCGAACATCGCCGACCAGCAGGGGGCGGATGGGGTTCCGATCGCGGCGGCTGCCATGCGCATGTCCTGGAGCGCCAGGATCGGCGCGGCCTGCTCGGCGGGCAGCGCGACGATCGCCGTGTCGAACGGACCGATCCGACCGTCTTCCCGCAGCAGATGCCAGCCGGCTGCGTCGCGCGCCATCCCGCGGACGAAGCACCCATTGGTGACACGGAGTTCCTCCGCGATCGCCTTCGGCAAGGCATTCATCGACGGGGTCCCCGTCCAGCTTGCTTCGCCGGCCTCGGGCCAGCGCGCCGCCGCGCCCCTAGTCGCCCAGCCCTCCAGCCAGCTGCGAAATTCCAGGCTTCCGCCATCCAGAAAGGGCGCGCCATGGTCGAAGCTCGCCGTACCGGCGCACGTCTCCAGGCGACGCGTGGCGAGCCTGCCCCCGGGGGCGCGCCCCTTGTCGAACAGGGAAACACAAAGCCCCAGGGCCTTGAGCCGGGCGCCACAGGTCAATCCAGCGAGCCCGGCTCCGATGATCGCCACCCGCATCGACCGCCTCCGCCTTGCCGCGCCCGGGAACAGCCCTGCCATCGGCACGGAAGCCGGCCAACCTGACCAAAGGGGCAATGCTTGGATTGCACATCCCGACACGCTACGTTTTGGTCATGGTGATCCTGGACATGATCGAGACGAGCGCGACCGCCGCGGTGATCAGCAACCCGCGATTGCCCGACAATCCGATCATCGCGTGCAACGCCGCGTTCCTTGCGCTGACCGGTTATTCGCAGGGGGAGGTTCTCGGGAGGAACTGCCGCTTCCTGAGCGGTGCCGCCACCGAACCGGAACTCAGCGAGATGCTGCGTGCGGGTATCCGCTCGCGCCAGCCAGTCATGGTGGAAATCCTCAATTATCGAAAAGACGGGTCCAGCTTTCGCAATGCGGTGATGGTGGCGCCGATCTTCGACGCCGAAGGCGAGGTCGAATATTTTCTCGGCTCGCAAGTCGCGCTGGCCGATCTCGACGGCGCCGGCCGCGTGCAGCGGGACCGGGCACGCGAGCGAATTGCGACCCTCAGTCCCAGGCAACGCGAAATCCTGATGTTGCTCTCGCGCGGCAGGCTGAACAAGCAGATCGCGCACCTGCTCCAGATTAGCGAGCGTACCGTCAAGATGCACCGCGCCGCGCTGCTGGATGCGCTTGGCGTCAACTCGAGTGCGGACGCGATCCGCATAGCCGTCGAGGCTGGCTACTGAGCGACTGCCCCTAAGTACATCTGGCACGCGGGGGCGGCGAATCTAGCATTCGTCCGTTCAACACCCCGCAACGCCCTAGCCGGTCGCTGCGGGCCCTTGGGAATCCGCATGACGCACGACAGCGCCGCGCTGCGCCCAGAAGCCGCCAGCGGCAAGATCCTTTTGCTGGCCAACCCCCGCGGCTTCTGTGCCGGCGTCCAGCGGGCGATCACGGCAGTCGAGGACGCGCTGTCCCTGCACGGAGCCCCCGTCTATGTCCGTCGCCATGTCGTCCACAATCAGCGCGTCGTCGATCGGCTGAAGGCGCGGGGTGCGATATTCGTGTCCGAACTGGCCGAGGTTCCGCCAGGTGCCGTCACGATCCTGTCGGCACATGGAGTTCCACAATCTGTTCTGCGCGAGGGGCGTGAACGCGGCCTTCGGACGCTCGATACGACCTGCCCCCTCGTCGCCAGGGTACATGCACATGTGCTCGATCAATATCATGCCGGCCGCCATGTCCTGCTGATCGGGCATCAGGGGCATCCCGAAATTATCGGTACGCTCGGCCAAGTGCCGCCCGGCGCGATCTCGGTGGTGGGGTCCCCGGCGGACATCGGTAGGTTGCGACTCGCCGACAATATCGCAGTGGCCTATGCCGTCCAGACGACCTTCGCGGTGCACGAGGCGGCGACCATCATCGCTGCCATCAAGGAGCGTTTCCGGGACGTATCGGTCCCCCGCGCGACCGATATCTGCTACGCGACCTCCAATCGGCAGGAAGCGATCGAGGCCCTGGCCGCCCGTGCCGGGCACGTGATCGTGGTCGGTGATCCGTTGTCCTCGAACGCACGCCGGCTTGTCGAAGTATCATTGGCGGCCGGCTGCCGGGATGCTCAGCTCGTCCCCGATCCCGAATCGCTCGATGGCAGCCGGCTTTCGGGGGTGGACGTCGTCGCCCTCACCGCCGCCGCTTCCGCGCCAGGTGAGGCAGTCGATGCCGTGGTCGATCGCCTTCGCACTATGGGCTACGTGCCCGAGGAGGTTGCCGGAAGGATCGAGGCGGCCTCGTTCAAGCCGGTCTCGATGACGCCGATCGAGGAAACCTCGCTGGACGCGCGCAGCGATGCCGTCCGACGCGATCTTGAGCGTTGCCTGGAACGGGTCCTGGTATCGGCCTCGGCAAGCGCCCCGCCGCGGCTATGCGAGGCGATGCGCTACGCCGTCCTTGGCGGAGGCAAGCGCCTCAGGGCTCTCTTGACGGTCCTTGTCGCCGAGATGCTGGGCGCCGAATACCGGCATGCGATCTGGATCGCCGCGGCGATCGAGTGCCTCCATGCACAGTCACTGGTCCATGACGACCTGCCCTGCATGGATGATGACGATTTTCGGCGCGGAAAGCCCAGCCTGCACCGAGCGTATGACGAAGCCACCGCGGTCCTCGCGGGGGATGCGCTCCTTGCACTGGCGTTCGAGATGCTGGCGGACGAGCGCGCCCATCCCGACCCGGCGGTGCGTGTGCGTCTGGTCTCGGCGCTCGCAAGGACTATCGGTAAGGACGGGCTAGCGCTTGGCCAGATGATGGATCTCTACCCCGAAGCCGACGCCCCGGTCGCGGAAATCGAGCGGTGCGAGCAGCTCAAAACCGGCAATCTGTTGGGGTTCTGCGTAGAGGGGGCGACGCTCATTGCTGGCTGCGAGGGTCCGGATCGCGACCGACTGCTCCGCTTCTCCGAGAAGCTGGGCCTCGCCTTCCAGATCCGGGACGACATTCTCGACCGTGTCGGTTCCGCGGCGGCCATGGGCAAGCGTGTGGGCAAGGACCGTGCCGCCGGCAGGCGCACTGCCATCGAGATTCTGGGGTTGGACGGCGCAAGGCGCCGTTCGGCGTCGCTTGCCCAGTCCTGCCTCGAGGACCTCGAGCAATTCGGTGCCCGGGCCGCCCGGCTCCGCGAGATCACCGGTTTCGCGATCTCGCGCACGAACTGAACCCCCTAGGCAATATGCGTTTCCGACCTGGAATTCTCACATGACTACTGCCCTGATCATCGGAGCTGGCTTTGGCGGGCTCGCGCTTGCACTGCGCCTCCAGAGTGCCGGCATCGCGACCACCGTCGTCGAGGGCCGCGATCGCCCGGGTGGGCGGGCCTATGTCTGGCGGCGCGATGGTTTCACCTTCGACGCCGGACCTACGGTGATCACGGACCCGGACTGCTTGCGCGAACTCTGGGAGCTGTCAGGCAGCAGCATCGAGCGGGACGTCGAGCTACTGCCTGTATCGCCCTTTTACCGGCTGCTCTGGAATGATGGTTCGCAGTTCGACTACTCGAATGATGAGGCTGCCCTCCAGGCGGAGATTGCCCGCTTCGAACAAAAGGATGTCGCGGGCTATGCGCGATTCCTGGACTATTCGGAGTCAGTATACCGGACCGGTTATGTCGAGCTCGGTGCGAAGCCCTTCCTCCGCATGGGCGACATGGCCCGCGCAGCCCCGGCTCTCGTGCGGCGCAGGGCTTGGCGCTCGGTCTATGCAGCCGTGAGCGCGCATATCGCCAACGAGAAGCTGCGCCAGGCTTTCTCCTTCCATACCCTGCTGGTCGGGGGAAACCCGATGCGTACCAGCAGCATCTATGCCCTCATCCACAGCCTCGAGAAGCGGGGTGGCGTGTGGTTCGCCAAAGGCGGAACAAATGCACTCGTGGACGCAATGGTGCGGCACTTCGAGCGCCTTGGCGGTAAGCTGATTCTTTCTGATCCGGTAAATCACATCGCCTCTACGGGAAGAGTCGTCACCGGCGTGACGACGCGCAGCGGCCGCCAGCTCAAGGCGGACCTTGTCGCATCCAATGGAGATCTGGTGCACAGCTACGGCCTGATTGCCGACAGCCGCTACGCAGCGGCGAAATCCCGCGCGCTAAGGCGCAAGCGCTTCTCCCCAAGCCTGTTCGTGCTGCACCTCGGGCTTCGTGGCAGCCTCCCCCAGGTCGCGCACCACAGCATCCTGTTCTCAGATCGCTACAAGCCCCTTCTGGACGACATATACAATCGCGGACGTGTGCCCGGCGACCCGTCGCTCTATTTGCACCATCCCAGCGCAACGGACGCCTCGTTGGCCCCTCCGGGTTGCTCGACGCTCTACGCTCTCGCGCCAGTTCCGAACCTCGGCAAGGCGCATCCGGATTGGAAGACCTTCGGCATGTCTTATCGGGAAACCGTGCTCGATCGGATCGAGCAAACGCTCATTCCCGATCTGCGGAAACGGATTGCGACTATCTTCCACTACAGCCCGGCGGACTTCGCGACCGATCTCGGCGCCCATCTGGGCAATGCCTTCAGCCTCGAACCATTATTGACGCAGAGCGCCTATTTTCGCGCCCATAATCGCGACGACCATTTCTCGAACCTCTATTTCGTGGGTGCTGGCACGCATCCGGGCGCCGGAATACCGGGAGTCGTAGCCAGCGCCAAGGCGACGGCGTCACTGATACTAGCCGGCTACCGCCAGCGGGTCTCGAGCTGAGAGCCAGCGTCTGGATCGAGCCATGACAGACAGCCCGAGCACTTCTGAGTACCCAGATCGGACCGCCCCCTGACACGATTGGTCCGCACCGATGCAGGCACTGCCGCCTGCATCGGCCCTGTCCGTGCCAAACTGTATTGCCGTTTTGGAGTTCCAGGCCTCGACGCAACTTTCGGAGAGGATGTCCGGCCGTAGCGCTCGCGATCAGCGTCCGGAAATCAGGAATCAAAACAGCGGCCACTCGGCGGCGTCAGACGACGGCGAGCAGCACCAGTTTGGCATCGTCGAGCGAGTGGAAGCGGACCAGGCCGCCGGCGGGGCCCTCGGGATGCATCGAGACGGGAGGCTTTATTCGATGGTTCTCGATCTCCTCTCGGAGTTTCTCCCATTCCACCGACGTCAGCGAAAAAAGCGTCGATCCGTCACCGCCAATCTGTTTCATCGCTACTCCCTGCTAATTTCCCTTCAATCTGCGCGCCGAAAATAATTGCCGACATTGAACACCAGGACGGCCGGCACGCCCATGACCTCTGCGCAGCGTGTCGCGCTGTCATCGTGACCAGCCATCGGATCGGGTCAAGTGCTCACAAGCCGCCTGGGCCAGCGGGAAAATGAGCCGTGCCGAGTATCGGGCTCGAAGCGCCTCGACTGCGATCGCTCTGCTCTGGCGCTCGCAATCGCACCCTGGTCTGTGCGCGGCAGACGAAGATCAGGATGGCCGCGTCAAAGTCCAAGCCCCGTCAACGCCTCAAGCAACTCCCCCGTGCGGAACGGCTTGGTCAGCCGAGGTAGGTCGGGGGCGATATCCTCGACATCGGCATAACCCGAGATGATCAGACACGGCAGTCCGGGCCGGATCGCATGGACAGCCCTGGCGAGCTGGGTTCCGTCCATGCCTGGCATGAGATGATCGGTCACGAGCACTCCGAATTCCTGACCGGCCTCGAGCCGGCCAAGGGCTGCCTGGGCCGAATCCGCTTCGACCACGTCGAAGCCGCACTCCTCAAGCATATGCGCGGTGCTGGCGCGTACCGCCTGCTCGTCATCGACGAGCAGGACTTTGCCCCGGGGGCCTTGGCCAGTCGGGAGGCCATCGGAGCCGACGGGCGCTGGAAGAACCCCCTCTTCCGCGGCAGGAAGCCAGATCTCCACATTGGTGCCAAGCCCGGGTGCGCTGGAGATGCGAATGCCACCGCCCAGTTGCTGCGCCAGGCCGTGGACCATAGAGAGCCCGAGACCGGTGCCCTTCCCGATGCCCTTGGTCGAAAAGAAGGGTTCGACAGCGCGCGCAAGCGTCTCCGCATCCATGCCGCTCCCGTTGTCGGTCACCGAGATCATCACGTACCGGCCCGGCCGCAATTCACCCTGCTCCTTGTCGTGCACTTCCCGCGCGGCGGCGCTGATGCGGAGCGTGCCGCCATCGGGCATGGCATCGCGCGCGTTCACGCTCAGGTTCAGCAGCGCCATCTCGACCTGATTATAATCGGCCAGAGCCGCAGGCAGACCGCTCGCTGCCTCGACCAGCACCTGAATCTGCGGACCCGTCGTGCTGGCGACCAGATCCCCCATTCCGGCGACAAGAGCTGCCACGTCGATCGCTGTGGGTTTGAGTGGCTGCCGCCGCGCGAAGGCCAACAGGCGCTGCACTAGGGTGCGGGCACGCTCCGCCGACTGAAGCGCGCCTGCTACGAGCCGTTGCTCGCGCTCATTGCCGAGCTGCTTGCGGCTGAGCAAGTCGAGCGAGCCGATAATGGGGGTCAGGAGATTGTTGAAGTCGTGGGCAACGCCACCTGTCAGCTGGCCAAGCGCCTCGACTTTTTGTGCCTGGCGTAGCTGCTCCTCCGCCTGGGCAAGACGACGTTGCTCGGCAATACGCTCGGTGACGTCGTGCACGATCTGATAGGCCCCGATCTGCCGGCCCGAGCTGTCGCGAAGTGGGTTGAAGGTGATTTCGAAGAAGCGACGCTCGCGATTGGGGTCCCCAAATTCCTCGACCATGGTGAATTCCTCGCCGGCGAATGCCCGGCCCCAGGTCCGCCGCACCTGGTCGCGGTGCTCGGGGAGCTCGTCCAGTAGATCGAGCATCGAGGCGCCGACACGGGGGCGAATGCCATAGACCGCCTCAAAGGCCTGGGCGGCCGCGCGATTTACCGCCAGCCAGCGATAATCGAGATCAGCGACGAAGATGATTGCCGTGGTGTTCTCAACCACGTCCGCGAGCAGCTTGCGCTCTGCCAAGCCCTCCGCGACACGCTGTTCCAGCGTCTCGTTCAGCTCGCGAAGGGCACGCTCGGTCCGTTTGCGCGCGGTTATATCGATGGCGGTGCCGATGATCCGAACACACTTCCCCGCCTCGAAGACTCCACGTCCCTTGGCGGCAATCCAGCGGACGATACCGTCCTCCTTGCCGATCGTACGGTATTCGACGTCATAGACGGCGCGCCGCTCCGGATCGGCCGCGGCGGCATAGGCAGCAACAGTTGCTTCGAAGTCGTCCGGATGTAGACCCGCGTAGAAATCCTTCATCGAGACCGGGACATCGGGCGAGATGCCGAACATCGCTTTTAGCCGCGGCGGCCAGAACAGGGTTTCCGCGACAATATCGACGTCCCACTGCCCGATCTCAGCGGCATCCAGCGCCAGGCGAAGTTGCTCCTCGCTTGCGCGAAGATTGGCTTCCGCCGCGACCCGCTCGACATGCGCCCAGGATCGGCTCGTCACTTCGCGCATGACTGTCAGCTCGTAGTCGCTCCAGCGGCGTGGCACCTTGTCATGAATGGCCATCAGGGCGGTCAGGCGGCCATTCTTGACCAGCGGCATGCAGACCGTCGCCGCGACGCCGATATCCTGGAAAGTCCGGGCCTCCTCGGGTGCGATCTCGGTCAGGTTATCGTTGATGACCAGCGGCCTGCCGGCTCCCAGTTCCGAGACGGCCAAGCGTCCAAAATCAGCAAGGCTGTAATGGCCAAGGATCGAAGGCGAACCATCGGCGTGCCAGTTGCCGCGAATGGTGAAGCCATCCGCATCGGCGTCCATGTCGGCATAGGCGCAATTCGTCACCGACAGGTGCGACGCGACCATTTGGACAGTAACCGAGAGGACCTGTTGCGCGTCATGCAACGGCGTTACTGCCTGGCTGAGTTCATCGAGGAAGCGATAAAGCTCTTCGCTCCGCGCAAGCCGCCGCTCGGCGAGAATCCGCTGCGTGATGTCGAACACCAACGCGAGCATTCCAACCGGTTGCCCCGCCGCGTCACGCACGGGCAGATATTCAAGGTCCATCCAGACCTGTTCAGGACGACCATGCCGCCAGAGTTCCAGCTCTTGCGCATGAAAGCTGAGAGACTCGCCCCGCATCCCGGCATCGAGTACGCGCGCATTGAATGTGCGCGCCTCGGGCCAGACTTCGAGCAACCCGGCGCCGAGCGCCGCCGGATGCCGGGGCCCGCACACCTCCGCATAGCCATCATTGTATAGAAGGATGCCGTCCGCCCCCCAGAGCAGGGCCATGGGCACGGGGGAAGCCAGGACGATCTGGACATGGGCCAGCAGTTCGCTCGGCCAGACGTCGAGGGAGCCGAGCGGCGTGGCGCTCCAATCCATCGAGCGAATGAGGTCGCCGCTATGCCCGCCATCAACGAGGCTGGAAGATGTCACGATTTCGCTATCCCCCTCTGGCCGCGGCGACCGCAATAGCCGATATCTGCTTGATATTACAGCAATTTGGACAGTGGCCAGCAATGATCTTGCTGCTGCCGAGGAGGCGGATCAGACGCATATGGCTGCGGCCTCGCCCGCGGCGCTGAGAAGCCGCGCTTGATCTGCAACGTTCCGCCTGTATCGCCATTCGAGCCGGAGACATCAGCCTTCCTTGTGACCGAAGCCTTGTTCGGCAGGACGCTCGCCCGTCGAATGGCGGTCGAGCGCCACCCGGATGCGGTCTGCAAGTTCCTGCCGGCGATAGGGCTTTCCTATGACATCGAGCCGGCTGCCGCGCGGAATGTCGGCGACCAGGTCCTCGTTATAGCCGGTCGTCATCAGGATCGGCGTTTCGGGCCGCAGGGCATGGAATTGCTCGACCAGCTCTAGGCCGCTCATGCCTCCTGGCATCACGATGTCGGTGAACAGGAGATCAACCTGGCGGTCGCCAAGCAGGGCCAGTGCCTCCTCGCCGCTCGATACGACCAGTACCGTATAGCCGAGCGCCTCCAGTTGCTCCTGAGCGAGCGCACGGACATCGTCGCTGTCCTCGACCAGCAGGATCGTCTCGCTGCCGCCGGTGCTGGCCCTGTCGATGCGCGGCGCGGGCGCGGCGATGCTCTCCGTGCCCGCCACGGGGAACAAAAGGCGCACAATGGTGCCGCGCCCGAGCTCGGAATCGATCTCGAGGCGCCCGCGCGACTGCTGGACGAAGCCATGTACCATCGCGAGGCCAAGGCCCGTGCCGCGCTCGCTGCCCTTGGTGGTGAAGAAAG
>Ga0209025_1000204_pt1 | contig 142193 bp, 129 predicted proteins | sample AraplaMF_Col_mLB_FD_184256 | JGI IMG/M metagenome (GOLD analysis project Ga0209025, IMG submission 184256) | Arabidopsis root microbial communities from the University of North Carolina, USA - plate scrape MF_Col_mLB (SPAdes) (version 2) | ecosystem: Host-associated > Plants > Roots >...
CCACCAGTGCGGCGTTGTTGCGCAGGTTCACCGCATCGATCGAGTGCGTGGCAAAGGCCATCTGCGACTGGAAGTCGATCATCACCAGCGTGTGGTCGGTGGGCGTGAGCAGCTTGGCGCCGGCGGTAGGGGTGGCTTGAATGGACATGGGGCTCTCCGTGCGTGGGTGAAAAAAGAAGAAGAAAAAATAAGGGGTCTTGCCGTGCCATGCATCCTCGTTCCGGCGCGGATGCATGTCTTGTCAATTTGTGAGGCTGTTTGGACATTTGCCGTCCGCGCCAGCCGGAGGCGCACAGGCGCTGTCAGAAGGAAGGCAACTCGTTCGGCCGCAGGTCGAACACCAGCACCTCGGCGCCTTCGCCGCGCGCCAGGTCCAGCCGGTCTTCATGGCGGATGCGCGCGCCATCGCCCTCACCCAACCGCTGCCCGTTGACCTCGACGCTGCCGCGCGCCACATGCACATACGCATGGCGATGGGCCCCGAGCACCAGCGATGCGGCTTCGTCGCCGTCGAACAGGCCGGCGTAGACGCGGGCGTCCTGGTGCACGGCGAGCGAGCCGTCGGTGCCCTCGGGCGAAATGATCAGTCGCAGGCGGCCACGCTTTTCCTCGGGTGCGAAATGCACCTGCTGGTAGCGAGGTGCGACGCCCTTGGCGTTCGGCGTGATCCAGATCTGCAGGAAGTGCAGCGGGTCGGTGGCCGACGAATTGAACTCGCTGTGGCGCACGCCGGTGCCCGCGCTCATCATCTGCACGTCGCCGGGGCGGATGACCGAGCCCGTGCCCATCGAGTCCTTGTGCTCGAGCGCGCCATCGAGCACGTACGAGAAGATTTCCATGTCGCGGTGCGGGTGGGTGCCGAAGCCGCGGCCGGGATGCACGCGGTCGTCGTTGATCACCAGCAAGTCCGAGAAACCTTCTTGCGCCGGGTCGTGGTAGTGGCCAAAGGAAAAGGTGTGGCGGGACTTCAGCCAGCCGAAGTCCGCGAGTCCGCGCTCGTTGGCATTGCGAATTTCCAACATGATTCAAGCCTTTCTGATTCGATGAATTCGATTGAATTCACAACAGATCTCGAAGGAAATCTCCGAGGTATGGCTGTATCTTCTTTCTTTGGAAGCGGCCTGTTGGCGAAACTTTTTGCCCTAGACGATCGAATTTTTCGATCATCGTTTTTTCGAGGCTGGGCCTCAGTCGGTCCAGTTGCGGCGCCAGCGTGCCGGCGAGGTGCCGGTGCGGGCCGAGAACACCCGGGTCAGGTGGCTCTGGTCGGCAAAACCGCAAGCCACGGCCACTTGCGCGATCGACAGCGCGGGGTCGCGCAGCAGGCGCTGCGCCGCATCGATGCGCTGGCCCACCAGCCAGGCATGCGGCGTCTGCCCGGTCGTCTGCTTGAACGCCTTGCTGAAGTGGCTGCGCGACAGCCCGCACTCGCGCGCTGCATCGGCCAGCGAGACATCGCCCGCGAGGTGCTGCGTCAGGAACGCCTTCGCGCGGCGCTCCTGCCACGGCGCCAGCTTCTGCGTCCGCGCGGGCGCAGTGCCGGCCGCCACGTCGCCGTAGACATGGACCACATGCGCCTTCAGGGCCAGCACCAGGTGATCCACGAACAGCAGGCTCGCATCCTGCGCGTGCATCAGCACGGGCAGCAGGGCCCGGCCCAGATTGGCGATCACCGGGTCCAGCGTGCCGGCGTCGCAGCGCAACCGGCCGACGCGAGGCATCTCCATCTCTTCGGCGAACGCATCGAGCGTGGCGCGCGGCAGGTGGAAGAACATCGAGTGGAACGGGCTGCTGACGTATGCCGAGGTGCGCTGCGACAAATCGGCAATGTGGAAAGCGCCCTCCTGCTGCAAGCCCAGTTGCCGGGAATCGCCGTCCCGGACGATGCGCCGGCTGCCGCCCGAATTGATTTCCACGCTGAGCAGGAATGCGTCTTCGGTCGGGAGAGGCGCCAGCACGAACAGGTGGGGCAACTCATAGCGCATGCGCGCGACGCCCAGTTCGGAGCCCCAGCGCGACTTGCTCACGAGCGATTGGACTGTGTCGATGCCGTATTGCGATGCCAGGCGTTGGCCGAGTTGGCAGTCGGGGGGGAGGGGGTTCGACATATGGGAACGGCACGCGGCGCCGACGGGTGGGTCGGCAAAAGCTGCATGGTAGCTCCACCTATACATGGCGAGCTTGGAGAACCTTTCGTTGAGCGCCCGCAGCTGGAGTTTTTTTGCCTTGTGAGAATACGCGGGTATGTAGGCGCTCCGTTGCTGAGGCCAAGCCCACAGATCCGGTTGAACCTGCACTCCTCGTCGTCAAGCGTGACAACAATGGCGATCTCACTATTCATCCCGTGTTCGGCCTGTTCGACAAAATCCGAGGTGATTCCCGGCCCACGTGCGAGACCAGCAGGCGGCCGGCGCCCAAAGTAGGCTACCGGAAGGTCGTGCGCTGGCGTCATGCCGTCCGATCTAATCAACGACCTGCCGCGGCCATGCAGCCGGACAAACAGTAGCGCGACGGGCGTCTCGCTGACTTCGTGATCATCTCCCGCAAGGGATTACGCGCTTCCACTGCCCCCACCCGCACTCCATCATCTCTGCCTATCACACAAGGAGAGAGACATGAGGTTGGCTCAAGTTCGCATTAAGGGGTACAGATGCTTCCAAGAAGAAACGACCATCGAAGTGGATAACTTCACAGCAATACTGGGCCGCAATGACGTCGGCAAATCGAGCGTCCTCGAAGCCCTCCAGATGTTCTTCGACGACACATCGCCCGAGGCGGGAGATGTCTGCATGACTTCAGATGAAAAGGAAATTCGCATCGTGTGCGAGTTCGACGATCTTCCACAAGCACTGGTTATCGATACGGACCACCCGACTTCGCTACAGCTGGAACACATGCTAAACGACAAAGGTCGCCTTGAAATTCACAAGGTCTACGACGGCTCGCTGAAATCTCCGAAATTCAAGGGCACATTCCTGCATGCCCAACACCCGTCATCAGAAGGCTATGCAGACCTCCTAAAACTCAAGAACAAAGAGCTAAAGGAACGAGCCCAAGCACTGGGAGTGGACACGGCCGCGGTGCCCAAAACGATCAATACAGCGCTTCGCCAAGCGATCCGGGAACACGCTCCCGACCTTGCACTTGCCCCGACCTACCTGCCGGTAGATGAAGAAAGCACCAAGAGACTTTGGGAGCAACTCAAGGCGTACTTACCGCTCTTCGCACTCTTCAAGGCAGATCGACCGAGTACCGATCAGGACTCAGAAGCACAAGACCCGATGAAGGTGGCAGTGCAGGAAGCGCTAAAGGCCCAAGAAGAAAAGCTGGAGGAAATCAGAAGCGCAGTAGAGGCGGCCGTCCTCGCTGTCGCCAAACTGACTCTCGAGAAGCTCAGCGAGATAGATCCCAGTCTCGCAAAGGAACTCAATCCCACAGTCCAACGGCCGAACTGGGCCACAGCATTCAAAATCGGACTGACCGATGATGCACAGGTTCCTATTAACAAACGCGGGAGCGGCGTGCGCCGCATGATCCTTCTAAACTTCTTCCGCGCCAGAGCGGAGCGAAGAAATGCCGAGCAATCCTCTCCCGGCGTAATCTATGCAATAGAGGAGCCAGAGACCAGCCAGCACCCCAGGAATCAGCGTCTTCTGCTCAAAGCCTTCTTCGAACTCGCGGAAAGCCCCGGGCATCAGGTGCTTATCACCACACACAACCCGGTGCTCGCGCGAGAACTACCAACTTCATGCCTGCGGCTTCTCATACGGGACGCCGAGCAGCGGCGAGTGGTTCTTAGCAACAACGACGATACATACACCTATGCGGTCAAAGATCTGGGAGTACTCCCGGACCACGGCGTGAAGGCATTCATCGGGGTTGAGGGGAGCAACGACATCCAGTTTCTGCGAGGTCTTTCTGCAACGTTGTCGGCAACGGAAGCAGACATTCCAAACCTCCTGGAGGCCGAGGAGAGCGGAAAAGTCATCTTCATCCCTCTGAACGGATCGAACCTTCTGTCCTGGGTGGGACGACTGCAAAGTCTACAAAGGCCAGAGTTCCATCTCTACGACCGCGATACCGAACCGCCAGCCGCACCGAAATATGAGATACCGGCGGCTGAAATCAACCTAAGGGAGGGGTGTCTCGCTGTACACACTGATTGTCGAGAACTAGAGAATTACATTCACCCCGATGCAATCAGAGCGCACTGGCCCGCAATTGACTACCAAAACCATACCGCCTTCACTGACGTGCCGCTTGCCCTCGCTCAGCGACTCGCCAATAACTGGGAGACCCTCGCTGAGAAGGCGCGTAAAGCCGCGGAAAACGGTGTGAAGAACAAGCTCAACTCAATCGTCGCGCATCGGATGACGGCCGAGCAGCTAACCGAAACAGATCAGACGGATGTGATTCGTGGATTCCTCCGCCGCGTTGGGGCGGCGCTCGCCGCGCAGTAGCGGAATACTCACAGCGCCTCATCCAGTCGCACTACAGGCGGATGGGTAAGGATATCGAACTGGCCGAGCGTCGATGAGAGACATCGATCGCTGGCGGAGAGTGTGTCGTTTTGAGAAATGCCCGTCATTGCCCACCAATGACCGTTTCTCAAACGCTGACAACAGCTTAGCTCATCCAAGGAGGCCGCGAATGTCCACCATTCGCCGCCCAAAACCGCACCGCTTTCGATAGCGTTGTCGATAGTCGACGCCCAGTATGCTTGCAGGTTCAACGAGGAGGTGAGCCGTGCGCGGCCCCATCAATAAACTGTCCGACACCAAGATCGAATCGGCGCTGAAAACAGCTCGCAAAGCTGTTGCTGTTGGGACGGGCAAGCCCATCCTACTCGGCGACGGAGGCGGGCTCACCCTACAGATTAGCAAGACCGGTGCTGCCTCTTGGTTGCATCGCTACATGCGCCTGGGCAAAGCAGTCGGCCTTGGGCTTGGCGGCTATCCCGAGGTCAGCCTGAAGCTGGCGCGGGCCAAAGCGGAAGAATGCCGGCGCATGCTCGCCGAGGGTCGCGATCCTCTGACCGACAAGCGCGCCGCTGAGACTGCGGCCAAGCTGGCCCGCGCAAAAGGCAAGACTTTCGACGATTGCGCGACCGAATACATCGATGACCACCGAGCTGAATGGAAGAATCCGAAGCACATTCAGCAGTGGGAAAACACCCTCGCGACGTATGCCTCGCCCATCATCGGCCAGCGCCCTATAGGTGAAATCACCACAGCCGACCTAAAGCGCATCCTCAACCCGATCTGGTCGATCAAGAACGAAACGGCGTCACGTCTACGCGGCCGCATCGAGTCGATCATCGACTGGGCAACCGCCCACGAACTGCGCGCCGGTGAGAATCCGGCGCGCTGGAAAGGCCATCTCGAGCATCTTCTAGCCAAAACCACGCCAGAACAGCGTGCGGACAAGCATTTTGCCGCCCTCCCCCACGCGGATATCCCGACGTTCATGGGAAAACTGGCTGCTCAAGAAGGAATGGCTCGGTGGGCACTGGAGTTCCTCATCTTGACCGCAGCCCGCACTTCGGAGATCACTGGCGCTCAATGGAACGAGATCGACGAAACCGCGCAGTTGTGGACCGTGCCGGCCGAACGCATGAAAGCCCGCAAGGAACACCGCGTCCCGCTGACCGCACGCGCACTGACGATCCTCCGAACGGTCAAAGCATTCAGCGGTAAGACGTTCATCTTTCCCGGTCAGAACAAGGACAAGCCCATGTCGAACATGACCATGACCGCGCTTCTCAGGCGAATGGGACGCAGCGATATCACCGTGCACGGCTTTCGCAGCACATTTCGCGACTGGGTCGGCGAGAAAACTACGCACGACTTTCGCACGGCCGAAGCAGCCTTGGCGCATCAGCTGCCGGATCGAGTTGCAGCAGCATACGCTCGCTCCGACCTATTCGAGAAGCGTTTTGCCATGATGCAGGACTGGGAAAAGTACTGCATCACCACATCAAAATGAACTCTCCAGTCGAACCCAAGATCGTCGATGCTTCAGTTAAAAAGAGCGAAAAACCCAGGGAGACTAAGAACGCGACCATCAAACGTCATCGTGGACTGCATCCGCCGGCGGTTGCGCTCTTGTTGCCGAAAATTCCACTGGCCATACCCGACGTCAACAATGAATCTGCCTACTCGGATCTGACAGATAGCTCTAGTTATGCAGAGTACGCTTGGGCATTTCTTCGAAGAAATCGGTTTTATCAACAGCTCTGCGACGAGACGCACAGCTTCTCGTTGTCTGCTTGGGGGTTTGAGGCCCGACCGGGCGAATGGAGCTACGGGCTTACATCGATCAAGCGCTATCGGGAGCCTTACTACACGGAAAAGCAAAGCTCGGGACCACAGTGGATTGGCATTGACTCTTTCGCTCGACAACTTCAGGCGCTTCCAGTCAAAGGTCCAGCTGGGCGCAACCGTGATGTCTCTATCGAATATCCCGAAGACCAGGTTGGAATTGTGTTTGACCTAGCTTTATTACTCGGCGCTCAGAGCCCAGTAATCGATATCCAACTTCAGTTGGCGCGTGAGAAGCTGCTGGCGATGATCGCGGCGAGAGCGCAAGCAAAGCACCAGTCTGAAACGGTGACTGCAGAGCGAATCAATCGCTCACGTCCGCCGGGGCATCGCCCCTCCAAGATGCTGTTGAGGGCGCAACTGCGCTTGGCCGACCTTCTGTCCGGCCCGATAGCCCTTGCGGCGGCCCAAGAGTCCGATCCAAAATCCTTAGCCGCAAAGGCGGCCGCCAAAGCGCTTAAAGAACTCAGTGGCCCGTACACGCGTGCGAGGAGCACTTCCCTCAAAATCAGCCACATCATCGACTTAGTCCCCACTTACGATCTCAAGCGGGGAGTGGCCAAGTCGCAACCAAGTCGAGCGCAGCGCATCAGCCGGGCATCCGAGTTAACTACCTTGGCCTATCTAAACATCTATCGGTGGCACATGATGAGCTTGCTTCAGTACGATTCCTGGCAGCTAACTCGTAAATAGATTCGGGGGCGCCCAACGGCGACGCGCTCGGCGCCACCTGCGGCACATCGTCCTTCGCTACACAAAACCGACAGCTGGGAAAATTTCTAAAAAAACTTAACTCTGGATTTTCTACACATTCAGATCCCGTGTAATCGTGCATTCTGTGCCCCTGAGCGTCTAAAAAGCACTCGCAGCATTCAATCTCTGGGTTTACCTCCAGAGAATTAACAGAGTTGTCTATCACTCTGTTTTTTCCGTGCACTTCATAGCAGAGTTGTGAAACGCTGACTTTGGAAAACTACGTTCATGCCTAGCGGCAAGTAACGGAGTTTTGGATGTCAGCGTTCGCACCAGCCCCTCAGATCACTACCCAAGCGTCGGGCGCCATCCACCCGGCGGAAACCCCGCGGACCAAGCCAAAGAAGACGGCGTTTCCTGCAAGGGTAAGAGCACTCCCTCATGCGGCGAGCTTGAATAGCGAGTCATCAGAGATCGCCCTTCCGATTCGCCTGATACCGCTGGCTGTTGTCTGCGAAATGCTCGGCCTCAAGCGCTCAGCCGTCCTCGAGAAAGTGGCGACAGGCCAACTTCCGGCCCCCATCAAATTCGGCACCAGCAGGCGAGCGGCAGCACGCTGGATCGAGCAGGAAATCGTGGACTACATCTGGGCCAAGGCAGCCCAACGTCCGGTCTATTCCATCCAAGTGGTTGCGAGGCCCTGCCTTCAGAGCGCGCAGGAGGTGACCCCATGAGCTAGTCACCACCTGCGTGCCTCCATCAAGCCACCAGTGGCTCCCGACTCCCAACCAACCGTTCAATTATCTAGACCATCATGAAGAAGTTTGTCCTTCTCTTTACCCCCGAACACAATCAGACCTCGAGCGTTGCGAAAGCGATCGCTAACGCTCGAAATCGACAGGGCAAGGAGACTCTCGAGTATCACCACTACCTGCCTACCTCCTATGGCGAGATCGAGGTTGCCACCTTGCCCCCCAAGCACCCGCAGACCCACAGCGGCGCTCTGTTGATCACGCTGTGCCCGCCCGAAGTTCTCCCCGGAGGTAAAAGCTTCTCGTCTTATCTGGGCGCGCGCGGTGTCGAGGCGGCACTCCCGGGCATCCGCTGCGCGATGCAGGCGTTTCTCCAACTCGACGAAGAGGATGACCTGAGGGTCGAGCTGATCAACTTCACCGTGGCACGTACGACCACCGAATTCTTCTTTGAAGCCGAAAGCGAAGCACAAGCTACGCACCTTCTGTTGAGCTTGGCGAATCACTGCAAGGTGGTGATGGACTTCGCTTCCCCGATGCCGAACAAAAAGTGGCTCACCCCAAAGAAATCAGTTACGCGCGTTAACTGGTCCAATGACTCGGCGAGGATCGTTGAGATCGCCTTGTCTTTCGCAAACGCACGCGCGTTCATCATGTCTGAAAGTCGCAGTCTGCCGCCCAAGCTCTTGGGCTCAGAGGACGACGTCGAGCGCTCGGAGAAGCTGTCGTACTTGCGCCGATTGCTCTGCATCGAGATCGACGCAGAGATGGCTCTGGTCACTGAAGGTGCAGACCCTAGCTTCCGCCTTCCTTTGCAGTTAGACAAGTGGGCGCCGCGGGCAATGAACCGGAACCCATACGAGTTCTTGTGGGATGCGTTTGCCTGGGAAACATGGCTGAACCTCGATCTGCCACGCACTGACGACGATATCGATGTTGCCGCGGCGGGATTGTCCGAGGAGCAGGAGGAACTGCTGCGCGCCTATTTGAAGGGTGTGGCCCTGCAAACCCATCCCTCGATCAACAGGGAGCACGATCGATTCTTGGCGTTTCGTCGTGCCCTGATCCTCAAAGCAAACGTTGACCTGCTCAATCCCTGGCGCTTCTTTCGCTGGAACTCGTCAGCAACCCTGCGCCCGATCTTGACCTTCAGCAACCAACTGAAGGGAGAGGATTCGCCCATCCTCGCAGATTTCACGCTGACCAACGAAGCAGCTGGGGATGCAACCTCTGCGCTCGAAGAAGCACTGAAGGATGACTGTGGTCGCGGGAACTGGCGCTAGCCAGCTAAGCATGCGGCGAGCGGTCGACCGTCATCACGGCTGGCCGACCGTAATACCGTACAGCTTGTAAACAGTACTAGGCCTACCAGCCCACCAGTGGCAACAGCTACATGGTCTACCCAGCCGACATAGCCGTAGACCGTACTAGCTGTTGATCAGCCTAGCTGGTGCAGGCCTAGCTGATACATGCCGACTACGCCCTCTATGCAGGTAGACCGTGCTGCTTGTGCCATGCACCGCCAGCAGGCCTACCAGCCACACAGCCGACTAGTTCGGTAGATCGACCTTTCTCACGTAGCACCGCCTTCACCGTGTATGCCATCAGCGAAAACTGCTTGGTTGCCACGGTGTGGATCGGTGCGCCCGAAAACACTGGAATAGACATGAATTTCGATGGTTTTGACTTCTCCCACTGCATGATGGTCGACACGCTCGGCCTGCGCGTGCACAACGTGGACCCTTCCCGGCTGCCTAAAAAATTCATTCAGATGGGCAGTGGCGACGAACACCGGTGGGCCAAGGGAAACCTGCAAACGGCCGCCGGCAAGAACTCGCTGAAGGTCACGGCAGTGAAATCTCGCAAGGCCTTCTGCATCGAGGGATCGCCTGCGTTTCACCGACAAGGCCACAACATCGTCTCTTCGGGCGATGTCACTATGCTGGCCTATGCGGCCGTCAAAGACTGCAACCGCGAATTGCAACTTGGCCTCAGCGGTAGCCGCGGGAAATCCTTTGCGAATGGCATTGACTTGGAGGTGACGCGCGTCGATACGCCCGTGTTGTTGCGCAAGCCCGCCGGCCTGTCCAGTGCCGCGGTAATCAACGGTCTCGCCCTCGCCGGTATCTTGGCGGGCCACAACATCAGCCTGTATGCAAACGAGACGGTGTACTTCGACCAACACTCGCAGCTCGATTCGCTGAAAGCCTACGACAAGCTGGTGGAGGTTGAAGGCAAGCGACGCCTGGCGATTCCTGAAACACCGCAGACGGCGGCGCTGATGAACCTTGCGGCTTCGAGCATCAGGATGGAAGCCGTGTTTCGGCAGAAGTGGTTGCAACGCAAGTTCGACAGCGAACTCTTGACACCCAGTCGGCTGACGCCTGATGTTCTGGCCAGCTTTTTCGGCGGCCTGCTAGGGGACTACGACCTCAGGCGACGCATTCGCCGGCCACTCAGTCAGGACGCGCTCATGGTGATCAAGCGCCAATACAGACAGTACGTTCTTCTCTGGGAACACGACTACGACATGACCCGGGTCAAAGCCGAGAACCCCACAGAGTTTTCCCGCGCCTGCAGCTACCTCAAAGCCAATCACTCGATCAACATTGACGGCCCTTCTCCGCAAGTAATCGACGATCAAGTTGAGCTGGGGGACATCCTCTCGCCGAAGAACTTCGTGCCAGTGCCGGCCGAGATCGCGGCAGATCGCGAACTGTTCTTCCAGTGCGACATGGCGCTTGAACGCAAGCACCCTGGCCCTCGCTGGTCGCGCCCCTGGACCGTTTGAGCCAGTCGCTCTCGGTCACATCGTCCGGACTCCCTTGGCGTAGACCGCGAGCCCCTCGCACTCCCCTCTCCCCCAGACCCGAGCTGTAAAGGCTCTGTGTTGGCGCACGGCCAACGCTACTGAAGGAAAGAACCCTATGTCGAAGAATTCACCCATTGAATGGACCCACCATACCTTCAACCCCTGGTGGGGCTGTACCAAGATCTCTGCCGGCTGTGACAACTGCTATGCGGAGAACCTGTCGAAGCGGTACCACTCTGAAGAAATCTGGGGCCCGCACGCGAAGCGCCGCTTCATGAGCCATGCGCATTGGGACACGCCCATCGTGTGGAACAACGAGGCGGCGGCTCGGAACCAACGCGAACGCGTCTTCTGCGCGTCGATGGCGGATGTGTTCGAGGTGCGCGACGACCTCGCTCGCCATCGCTTGCGGCTCCTCACCCTCATCAAGGGAACGCGCAACCTCGATTGGCTGCTGCTGACGAAGCGGCCGCACTCGATCAAAAAGCTGCTCCCGGTGGACTACCAGTTCTCGCGCAACGTCTGGCTGGGCGTCAGCGTCGAAGACCAGGAGCGCGCCGACAAACGCATCCCGTACCTTCAAGCCTTTCCCACCCCGGCTGTGCGCTTCCTATCGTGTGAGCCTCTGCTCGGGCCCATCGACATTCGTCGCTACCTGCAGCCTGGCCGCAATGGCGTGCGCATCGACTGGGTCATCTGTGGCGGCGAGTCCGAACACGGCGCCCGCCCCATGAACCCCGAATGGGCCGAGAGCTTGCTCGCGCAGTGCCAGGAAGCCGGCGTGCCGTTCTTCTTCAAGCAGTGGGGAACCTGGGGACTACAGAGCCAACTCCAGCCCCCGACTGTTGGTAAGCGCCAAGTAGTCGAACTCTTTCGCCAGGACGGCTCACCGGTCGAGCTAGTGCGCGTCGGCAAGAAGGCTGCCGGTCGCGAACTGAACGGCTGCGTTTGGGCGCAGTTTCCATCGCTTCGCGAGACGCTTTAAGACCAAACAGCCGGTGGGTTTCCGGTCCTCCCTAAAGCTCACGGCTGCATTCACTCACATCAATAGGTGGGTGGTCAATTGATCTCTCAGTAAACCATCTGCGCGCTGTCGCGCGACCAAAGGATTGAACATGATGAACAAAAACCGAAACGCCCTTGCTCCCGCTAGATCGGTACGAACACACCCACAACCACGCGATAGGGCACTGAACCTTTTGGAAAAAGCCAGAGAAGAACTCATCGACCGCTCTACTCTTCAACACATCATCGAACTGCTGGCGGTGGGCATGACAAAGGAACCTCGCTGGGAAGCACCGTCCCCATCGCAGAAAGGCCTACTGAGAGTTGCCTGGGTGTACCTCAACCAGTTCGACCGTAGCAGAATCGCGCGAAGCGTACTCTATGAGGAGTTTGGTGGCGACGCGGCGCCCCCGCGAACTGCACGCCTCAATCGGAGCGAATATAGGGTTCCTAACGCAGCCATCTCTTTACGGGGCGTTCTGAAACTGAGAAACGCACTCAGTGAAAAGGAATCGCGAGCAGTCGGAGCGGCTTTGCACGCATTGACTGACGATTCGCCCTATCGGACATGGGACAGCGTTGCGTCGGCCATAGACAGACTATGGTTGACAGGTGTCGGCGTCGATATCCTTAACTACCTACGGATCTACTTGCTGAATCGGATCCCTTACGATCCCACGTTGGAAGTACCTTTCGAATTGCTGCCCGAAGAGATCAGCGCGGTTCGTGCCATTGGAAAATGGTGGAGCTAAAAAGTCAGTCTACTTAGCCGCGGGTTCGCCAGGCAGGTAAGCTGTTTGCGGTGGAATGCCGGGTGACGTGAGCGGTGAGTCACTGGGTTTCTGGGAGGCGATCTCGTACAAACGTCTCTGCACGTCGAAGACGATCTCGAAGCGCTCTCCCGGCCCTACGCCCAGATCGTCTGCAACCTTCGCCAGCATCCGAATCTGGTTACCGCTCTTGATGCTGATCGCTGTACCGGCCTGCGTGGCATGTTCGAACTTGCCTGTAATCTTTCCAGCAAGATAGCTCGGAAGGTACACGACGCGACGTTTGACAGCCACGCTCGATCCGGACTGCGTCACGGTGGTCCGCACCGGCATGGAAAGATCGATCTCCTTGCCCGCATACTCAGCCGCAGGCGTGTGCGCCAGTTGCTCGGCGGTCCGGCGAGCGCGAGCATCGAGCAGTGCTTGCGCAGCCAGTGGCCGACCGCTGATGCCGTAGATCGCGTGGTCGAGTTTGCACAACGCGGAAGAAGTGGCCAGGACATGGCTGACGGCCACGTTGCTCATTCCAAGGTTGCCCATCAGATGAGCGGCCACCTCTGCTCGAGTCGCGGCGCCACCGTGGGCGTCCAGCGCAGCGATCGCGCCCAGCTCACTTTTTGATAGGAACGCTTGCGGGTCCAAGGACTCCTTCGACGTGTACTTGTTGTGACTGTTGGCCTCCAGCCAGCTCCACCCTTGAAAGAGCTCAGCGAGGACATGCAATGGTGGCAACGCCAGAGTGCGTCCGTCTTCTCGGTACAGCCATCGGTCATCGGTCATGAGGGCAGATGCCACGGTATCGATACCGACACTGCCCGTGGCCACGCACATCAGCTTGCGCATGCGGCTTGCCGCAGCACTCTGCTCGCTGTCTGCCAAGGTAAACCAGCCGGAGTCCTTGTCGAGGATACGAAACCCTGGCGCCTTGGAGAAGACAGCCTCAAGGGTTTCGGCGTCCAGCGCGACGCCCTCCTCCATCGCCACCAGCCCCGCGATTCGCACGTAGTTCGTGCAGCCTACGAAGGTGCAATCTCGCCGCGCATGAACCAGTGCTGCATTCACCCATGTCGCTGGCGCTGCCGCCGCCTCGACGATATGGATGGGCTTGCGCCCGGCGAGCGTACGGGCGCCATGCGCGATGCGACGCACAGGGCTTTCGAGCCCCATTTCCTCGGCAAACCCCATGGCCGCCGCCAGCCCCGCTCCGTCGCCAAGGAAACGCGCGAGCTGGACATCGGCCTCTTGCATCGGCAAGGGCATCACGCGCGCCGCCGCGCGTAGCAGCTTCTCCAGCGCGGGCATCTTCACCGGCTGAGCCTTTAGCGAGGTCAGGATGGCGTCGCAGATCTGGCGCACTCGTTCACGCGTGATGCTGAACTGATCTCCGACTGCCTGCAACTCCAGTCCGCGCACGCCGCCATGGCGCGCCAGAAAGATGTCTATCCAGCGCTGGCGAGACTCCTCCGAACCCGGGCGACGTTGCGCTGTCTCGATTGCGTGACTGACTAGATCGGCAAGCTCCTCGGCCCAGCTTGCCTTGTCGGCGGCCAGAAGTCGCTGGCAAAGGTCATGAGTGAGCCCTGAAAAGACCGGCTTGGCGAGCTCGGCGAGAAGCCACTCGGAGTGCTTCTGCTTGTCGGTGCTGGGGAATCGCAGATCTTCTTGGTCTAGCTCATTGATCCAAGTTGATGCCAGGCAAGCCTTCATCCGCTCGGCGAACTCGATGTCGAGGGGGAAATCGGCCAAGGATTGGGGTTTGGCACCCCATTTCGTGCGCCGGCGCCAGGGCTTCTGAATCCAGTAGAGCGCCTCGAGTTTGGCCAGGATGCCAAGCGCTTGTCCCACCGGCATACGCACGCCGTCCTTGAATGCACGCAGCGTCAGCTGCGGGAAGGCTTCCACCGCTTCTTCGGACGAGACCAGGGGCAGAAGTCGCAGGCGCTCCTCGTCGGTCAAGGCTCGACGCCAATGCTCAACGATCTTGACATTGATCACCGAGGTCCAAAGGAGCTCGAAAGAGACGCGGCGACGCCTTACGAACTGCTCGCGCAGCTCTTCTGCAGTCCGCTCGCTTGGCAAAGCCTGCCCCGTCCAAGCAAGCAACTCGGGCCCTTCAATCAGACCAAGCACGGATTCCAACGGGCGAGCCACGAATGCCGCCGCGAAGCTCGGCAAGACTCGCGCATGGCGGGATGCACGCATGCCGGTGTTGCTGTCTGTCATCTCGACTGGATTCCTCGAAGAATCTGCGGCTTGCGGCCGTCACCAGGCATTGACTCATCACTGCAGTTAGGCTCACGAAAATCTGGGCTTTACTTTGCAGCCTTCAGCCTTCGCAGTGCCGCGAGCCCGTCCTTAACCTTGTGGTCACAATGGCGCCGCCGCCCCGGTCTTCTTCGCCATGACCCAATGATCCTGCCAGGCCACGGTGCTACTTTGCGCCCAATCGCTCGGCTACTTCCCTCTTACCAAGCGTTCGCACGGAGGCCAGGCGTTGAAGCTGCTCAGGCTTTGGACGCCCCTTACCCTGCTCCCAGTTGTAAATCGTCTGGCCAGACACACCGGCAAGCTGCCCGTATGCCGCGGCAGAGAGGCCCAGCTTCTCGCGATGTCCGGCCAATCGGGTTGCGCTGAACCTGCGCGCCTGCCCCGACTCGGATGCCTCGGGAGCATCCACAGGTCGGCTGCGCGCGGAACCCTTGGTCACGCGTCGCAGTTCCTTTTCCAATCCACTCACCTGCCGACGCAAATCAGCGATAGAAGAGCGGTGAAGAGCAGAAGCTTTCTTGAGGACCTCGATCTCTGCGCGAACTTCCTTGCGAGCTACGCGGGAGATCTCGGCTTTCAGGATGGATGCGATATTTGGCATGGAGGCATTGTGCCAACTCGCAGGGACTGCGCTGGTTAGTCCACTGAAATAGCAAAAGGGCCCCATCGCTTGAACATCGCGTCCTTCGATCTTTTTTGTTCAGCGCAGGCGAAGCATGAAAATCGTAGCTCTCACAACAGAGATTTCCATGTCACCCGCTATGAAAACCAACCGCTTGAAGAACATTCAAGAAATATTTCTGGGTCGATTCAGTAACGAACCCTCTGCCACCGTTCAGATTTGCAAGCAGTCGAGCGGCGCGGCCGCTGAAAACGAGCGACTACTGAAGATCGGAGAGAGCGAAGTATGGCCGCACTGTAAAACGCGTCTCTTCGTTCTTGCGGTCCAGGATACTGATCTCGATACCTACAACATCTGGGCAGGACGGCTTCAAGCAGGCAAGAACGGGCAAAGTCCAGTTGACGGCGGCTACAGAATGCGTGTCGAGGGCAGGAGGTTTCATCATCTCGGCTCATACACTCGCGGCACGACGTCGCATCTGGACTTTTATGGAAAAAATGCGGCCGCCTCTCGGGTTCTAGTAGCCAACCAACTTGACCAAAGACGAAAAGACATTGACGAGGCGATCAATGATGTGCCTTCACATCTTGTCGACGAAGTTCTCCGGTTAGTGCGTGCGCGTGGTTCCACCCACACGTGGTTCAGGGATCAACTTCGAAAGCGCTGGGGTAGGAAGTGCTCAGTGCACGGTGTGGAATGCAATGGTCAACTGATCGCCTCTCATATCGTCGCGTGGAAGGATGATGAGAAGGCCCGTGGCGATCCAAATAACGGGTTACTTCTCTCGGCCCCGCTTGATGCGTTGTTTGAGGAGGGTCTGATTTCGTTTGACACAGCGGGGAGCATGCTGCATTCAAAGCATCTGAAGAAAGCCACAAAAGAGATTTTTGGAGTTCGATCCGGTCAAAAGATACGCTGGGACTGCGTCCGTGCCTCCGATCAGAAGGAGATGGTCAAATATCTAGCGCAACACCGCTTCCTTCACGCCGCGAAACATGGCTATGCCGACTGACAAGTAGAGTCGAAATGTCTGGTGAGTAACCCAGGAATATGGACTGCGTCTCAAGCATGGGCATACTTTCACTTTAAGCATTCGCATCCGGCCAGCTCAGTTTTCCCGGGCCAGCTCGAACGACTTTCACAAGCTGTGTTTTACCCCACGACCGACCTAAAAGGACACTGGGCTTCGGATCCATTGCAGCTTTCTTGAAAACGGAGACCGGCTGGTAGTCAGGCGTTGCTAACCAAGTGCGTCCGGCTGCCTCGTCCGCAAGGATTCGATACACACCGACGGGTGGGACAGCCTCGTTATCGAGCAAGCGCTCGTAGTGTTCAATGGACCATTTCCGCAAGTCTCCGCCGAGTGCCTGAGTTCTAAAGCGTGCCCAAAGGGCTGCGGTAGCTGGGGTCGGCCAGTCGCCATCATTGGTATACGCCGTAACTTCGTCCGATTCGAGCCAAGCCCGCATCTGCGCTGAAGAGATGAAGACAGGCTCCGCGGTCTCGATGGCAGCCATGGCCGCGCGCCGTGACGGCAGACCCGCACGGATCAGCATTGCCATCATGAATCGCGGAACCCCGGTTTCAACTGCCGCCGCGGCGCCACCCACCACCGTGTCCGGCGACCAACCGAGAGAGATGCGGCGGGTACGAAGGGCTTCTAGTGCCCAAACCAAACGATAGGTGAAGGCTCCTTCGACCGCTCGCATGTTTTGCGGCCCGATCTTGGTGACATCCTCGCCCGATACCCAACTGCGTAGGATGGCCCTCCAGTTCGCGGGCAACGCGCTCGCCTTGTCGGGAATAAAGGGCCTGATGAACAGCAAACGTTCGCCTAGACCGCCGAGCGCATCGACGAGTTCATCGATGTCGCCGCTCAGCGCCGCCTCGTCTGCCCGGTCGAGCAGCTCGGCCAGCTCGTCGGCCATGGCGTCAATAGTGAGGCCCGCTTCGAGCCCGACGCCCATGGCGAAGTGCCCGCGCCGCGCCGACGCCGTGGTGGTTCTCCAGATGAGATCGGCGCGCGCTTCGAACACCTTCTTGTGCAGAGGAGCGACATCTTCATCCTCGCGGGCGATCTGACGAGCCCAAAGTGATCCCTTGAGGGCCTCGTCCAGAAGCTTGGGTAGATCGGCGCGATCAGCGTCCAGTGCTTCGATCAGCCCGAACACAGTCGCGTCGAGGCGTTCGACGAGCTGTGACAGCGGCTCTTCGTCAATGGTTTCCTCCTCGTCCTCGTCCTCGCCCTCCTCGTCCTCGCCGCCCTCCTCATCCTCGCCGCTCGCGTCGGAGTCGTACTCCATGGCGGTGGCCAGCCGCTCAGCCACCTCAGCATCTTCATCAGGGGCTCTCCAAGCCTCGCGGGCGTTGGCGAGATATTCCCAGGCGTCGTCACGATCCAGGACCCCTTCGCGCGACAGACGCTCAAGAATCTCGGCGACGATCTGGATGAGGCCGCTCTTCAGGGTTCGGGCCTTGGCGGATGCGACTAATCCCCGCCACTCGCTCTTTCGCCATTCGAATCGGTCAAACATGACATGGAGGATCAGCCCCTCGACGTCGACGAAGGCGCGTCCGGCACGGCCCGCCACGTTTGCAAATTCCTCGCCTTTAATCTTCTTGCCCGCGCGATACAGTGCGGGCACCATCAGGACGGCTGCGTTGAGATTGAGACCTTGCGAGAGTGTCGGCGATGCAACGATCACCTTCAGGACGCCTTCGGAAAGGAGGACTTCCAGTTCCCGCAGGAACGGGCTCGGCAATCGACCATGGTGGATGGCGACACCCGCTTTCAAGCTGGTCACGGCGGGATGATCCTCACCCAGCCACTCCTTGCCAACCTCCAAGGCGCGGGCGATCGACGCTTCGTCATCTAGCAGGGAGTCAAGATAGCCGCGCCTGCATAGGTCCACGACTTGCTTTCCGTAACTCTCTACCCAGTTCGCTTGAGTGGAGAAGATCAATGTGCGCTTGCCCTGGATCGCAAACTCCCACGCCGCGAACAAAGCGAGGTGCGAATTCTTTCGTGGATAAGGCTTCTTCTCTGCCCCAAGCGCGGGCTTCCCCACGACAAACTTGTCAATGAAAGGACCATCGTCTTCAAGATCAAACCGCAACAGCGCATCTTCACCGCGCCAAGTGAGCGCACCGAAGCGCTGACGCGTGGGACGCCAGTCGGAATGCACTGGCTCACCTGGCTCGTCGGATCGAATCCAGGCAGTGAGATCGTCGAGTTCGTCACCGCTCGGCAAGATCGCGGAAAGACAGACGATCCGGCGTTCGGCCGCATCCGCACGCCGAAGCAGGCGCTGCACGAGCGTCTCGTAGCGGATTTCGCGCTCACTCGGGCCGATCATGTGGCCCTCGTCGAGGACGATCAGGCCGACATCGTCGATCAGTGACGAGTCGCTTCTCAGTGCGAAGTCGAGCTTTTCGGGCGTCGCAATGATGATCTCGCGAGTGCGCAGAGCATCTTCATCACCGGCCGATAGGCCGCTGGCGCCATACAGCGAAGAGACGCCAAACCCGAGGGGCGCGAAGGTCTTCCTGAAGGACCGTTCGGTCTGGGCAGACAAGGCGCGCAGCGGCGTGACAACCAGCACTCGGCGGGCGGAGGACAGGGTCATCAACGCAGCGATCTCTGCCACTCGCGTCTTGCCCGCGCTGGTCGGGAGGGCGACGACCAGGTCGTCCGTGACATCCGTGGAGCGCCGAGCGGCTTCTCGCTGCGAGGGCCAGAGCTCCACCTCCGAAGTCTTTCGGGCGTAGAGCGAGGAGATGAACAACCGCCGCAAGTCAGGGTATTTTTCCTCTGCGCCCTCAGGCGGCTCGGTCGGAAGATTCTGGTGCAGCGAGTGCTCCCACAAGTCATCGATCAGATGGCGGCAGAGGTTCGTGATCCACCACAGTGGGACGTTCTCAGCGCTGTCGGCCAAGCTGACGGCCGTGACGAGCAAGCCCCGCGCGGTTTCGATCGGTTCGACCTCACCCGTCTCAAGCGCGAAGTCGAAAAACGCCAGGGCGCGGCAGATCGTCGTGTTGAGGATTATCGAAAGCGCCTCGTCGAAGTCGGGGTCTTCGCCTCGCAGCGCATCAGCGACCTGCTCATCGCCATGAGCCTCGTCGTTCAACCAGCCGCGAACGAAACCGCGCAACTGGTCGAGATCGCGCAGTATCAGGTGCTGGATCGCCGTTTCGCCCGGCGAGGTGTTGAGGTCTTCTGCCGTCTCGTTGAAGAGCGAATAGGCGACGGCCGAGAAGCCGGCCAGATGATAGGCCGCGGCGGCAATGGTGCGGCGGAACCCGCGGTCGGGCGCCTCTGGGTCGCCGTTGCGCACCAAAGCTTCAAAGGCGTTGGCGGCGCGCTCAAATGCCTTGCTAGTCAGTTCGGAAGCACCGGCCATTGCGCGTAGTGCCATTGCGCCCCGAAGCAGCGCGAAGCCGTGCTCAGCAAGATCGGTTTCGATGGTCGCGCCAAGCGGCGGCGCATTCTGCGGCAACACGCCCTCTTCGCGCATCAGCGACCAAGCCGCGCCGCGATAAAGGAGGCGCCCGAGGATGCCGTCAGCGGTGGCAGTCGTCAGGAAGACGGTCAGTTCGTCAATCGTCTCCAAGGCTTTCTGCCTCCAGATACATGGCCGCGATGAAATCCTGGTGATCTTCGACGTGAATGTTCACGACGTAGTGGTCTCGATTGGTCCCGGTGGCTTCGAGGTCTTCCTTCAGCGAGGCGTGGGGACCATTGCCAGAAATGGTGAAAAGCATGTGGCCGATGTGATCGGCGCGCAACGATTTCAAACCGACCTCGTCGCGCAGGCTGCGCCCCAGTTCATTGTCATCAGGGTCGTCGCTCTCCAGTAGCCGGTTGGCGACAAACAGCAGGGAGTCAGGCGTGCAACGGCCATTGTCGCGGTTAAGCACTTTGCGAGCGCTCTCGACCGTGGCCCTACCGAGTACCTTGTTGCTCTTGGCTTCGCCTTTCAGTAGCCAGAGTTTTTCACCGAAGTAGCCGGCACCGATGAAGTCGTCGCCGCGCATGGCCATGTTGCGGCCATCTTTGTAACGAAGACGACGAACGGGGACACGAAGACCAACCTCTTCCTCGACCAACTCGGTCGCAAGAATCTCGCCGAGATCACCAGAGCGGCCTTTGGGGGTTTGAGGCATCGCGGTGCTGAGAATTTCACTGGCGACCTTGTATCCAAGTCGCTTCACATCCTCGGCGATGCGTTCAAGTCGATCGTAATGCGAGCGAATAATTTCAGCGAGATCCTCACGGATCTCATCGCGACCACCATCACTCTCGACATAGGTCCAGTAACGCTTGCGCTCATCCTCTTCTTTGGTGGGCTCGCACCACCTTCCATATAGCCCCATGGCATTCCCCCATTCAATCGATGTGACCCGCCCGACGCATCAGATCCTGCCAGAGTTGCCCCAGATTTCCGATGACGAGACCCGGACCAGCCCAGACTACCCCCAACTCATGATTTGCACGCTGTAGCGAGTTCTGAATATCACCCAGAGGCACAACGACCTCCGCTACAGCGTGATGGATAGATCCATCACCCTTCCGTTTTCCCCTACGAAAGGAATAGCGAGCCCAAGTCGGATCATCCTCAATCGAAGTGATGGCCTCAACGGCTAGCCGCAAGGACCCAGGAACCTCCCCGACTTTCAGCGCCAAGACCATATCCTCCAAGTCGGCGAGCAATGGCTTCAACTCGTGCGCCCGTCCGACGCGGCTTCGCTGCTCATCGCTTGGATAAGTGGGCGCCGGCTTACCCACCTCTTTGCATAGATCGTGAATCTGGACGGCGAACTGCAGGGCTTCTTTGATCAGGAGCTCCGTTGAGTGCCTCTGCAAATAGAAGATGGGGAGCGCGTGATGGTCTAGATGGCCGTCTTCGCGCGCCTTCCGGAGCAACGTGTTCGCACCAAGGAGATATGCCTGCCCATAGTCGGGTCTACGCCACCCCCCTATCCGAGCCACGGCGGCGGCAAGATCCTTCTCCGTCTGCTCGGGAGATTTTCCCCAGGCCAGAACCCCTGCTGGCTCGCTAGGCCCCGGCAAGTACAAGTCTTCAGGAAATGTCGCCATTGTTTATCTCTCCTCAGATTCTGGGGTACGTTCACAGCCGGCTCCGATTCCGCGTCACGACGAAAGCGCCTCCTCAAACCGCAACATCGACGGACTCCAAGCAGTCGCTCTGCGAGCATTCAAAGTGGCTGACTGCAAACCGTCAACAGGGGTATCTGCAGATTTGATTCCAGACCGCGGTGAGGCAAACTGTTGGCCTTGATCATTTCACTTAATCGCATAAATCTTCAGTGACCCACGTCGTCATTCGGCAAAGCGAGATCCCGAACGGCTATGCCAGCCCTCAGGGCGACAAGCCACTGCGATGGGCCATCGACGCACAAAGCCGTTGCGTAGTGCATATTTCGATGCTGAAGCGCCAGCAGAAAGGGCTGGCCTGTGGCTGCGTTTGCCCGGGCTGCGGAGAACAGTTGGAAGCCGTCAACGCGGGGCGAGACCCCAGCCACTTCTTGCGCCCCAACACCCGAGGACAGTTTTTCCGGCACGGCCGCGGGCATCAGAAGGACAACTGCCTGCTGCTTGCGGCCCGGTTTGCTACCTTGCAGTTGCTCTACGAGCAAGGAGAAATCGAACTTCCGGCAGCCAAGCGATCGGTGACGGTCCAGGGTGTCACTGGCACGTTCTATTCGGGGGACTATGCACGCTCACGCGCCGCGGTCCGCGTCAGAGAACGAGTTTGGATCGATGCACAGTCGGCACGGCTCACCCTGAAAGACGGAAAGGTTGTCCTTCTTCAGTTGGAAAGCTCGTTTCACGCGACCGACGATGGACGGTACGACGGGGTCATCACGATCCGCGTCAACGATCCAGCCATCGCCTCTTGGTCTGCCGAGGACATCTTGAGCCAGATCCGGTTAGGGGGTGAGTTGGCGTGCTGGGGCCGTCACTGGGACGACGGTCAGGCCGAGTTCGACGCGCACGAGCATGCGCAACGCCGAGCGAACGAAGCGCTCGACCTTGATGCCGCCGATGACTCCGCGTTCGAACACCTGACCGCGGCCCAACGTTCGGAAAGCATTCTTCACCGCGCCATCAAGGACATTCTGGCCGAGGCGAGCTCCATCAGTGTGCCGAGGTACGCGGGCTCTGAAACAGCAACGTCATCGAACGGAACAGTCCTAGCCGAGAACTTCAGCATCGAAGGGGGTCCTCTCGGTCTCTCGGATGTCCGGTTGGAACATCACCTCGGCAACATGGTGCCCGATGTCTATTGCGAAGCACACGGATCACCGACAAGCTTCCCCCTGATGATCGAAGTCATCGTCACCCACATGGTGGACGAGCAGAAATTGGCCAAGATCCGCGAGCGAGGTCTCGCATGCCTGGCAGTCGATATCTCCCGTCTGCAGTTGCAGGGGACGATGACAATCACGCGGCTGCGCTCGGAGGTATTGCTCAATCCCCAGATCAAGGCTTGGCTGTTCGATCCGAGACTAGAAGCGCTTCGCGCGATGGCGAAGGGGAAACTGAGGCAGCGGATTGAAGAAGCAGAAAGTCCGATCCGCGCGAGAGAGGAATTCCTCGCCTCCCTGTATGCCAAGGATTCTCTTCAGCTTCCCTACTTCGCGCTCAGTGCAGTGCTTGAGTACGCTCGCGATGCCGAGAGAGGCCTCGAAGCACAGTGCCGCGTCGATCTTGAAGCAATCGGTTTGATCCTTCGAAATGGGAAATGGGGAATCCAGCAACCCGGATTGCTTCTCGCACCAGATGGCATCCTGCGGGCGCTTTCGGCAATTCGTAGCTGCGCCCATGATCCGGCGAGTGACAGGGGCGCCGCGGTGGCGCACCTCACCCATTTCGTCTCCGATGCCGCGCTGCGAAGCTATATCTCGCTGCTCCTCATCGCGTTCAAGGCCTATGCTCCTGCGCTCAATCACGAGCAGTGGCAGTGCTACAAGCAAATCCACCAACGGGTTAGTCACTCACTTGAAGGGCTTGAGTACGGCTTCGCCCGATCCCGGCAGTTCGATTCGCTGATCACAACACTGTTTCCCGAGATGAAGGAGCCGCTCGAGCACCCGCTGGGCACAGCTTCCCATATCAGGGAATTGAGCAAGCAAAAAACGTTGGCGCTGGCGGAGGAGCAAAAGCGCAGGGAAGCACGTGAACGGGCAGAGGCTGCGCGCCGCGCCAGAGAGGAGGAGTTGCGCGAGATTCAGGCCGCGATTGATCGCCTTGCGTCAATCAGCTGGGAGGCACCCGTAGGATTCATGATGGATGCGGAGCAAGCCTTGACAACCTCATCCGTCAAGAATATTGCGAAGTCCATGCAGTATCACAACGTCAACACCGCCAAAGTGTTGCGCTCAGCGTTTGCGGCAAGGGCACAAGGAACAAGCCTGACCGGTTGGGTCCATTCACTATCACCCACATCAACGGAGCAGATTCGCTGCTGGCTCATGGTCGTTCGCGCGGCATGGATGATCATTGACCGGCCGAGGTCGTGATCTGGGACAGCATAGAGACGGGAACAACGGCGGCCTACGTCTGACTCTCGTCTTCCGACAAGAGCGGCTCAAACCAAAGCGAGCAGTCCCTTCGCGCTTCTATCGGCCAGTAGGTGGAGTTGACAGGGCTATCGGCTTTTGCTTACGATTCCCGCGCGGTTCAAGCCGAATCGTGGGCAAGTTGGCGCCCGTCAGTGCACGCACCGGACCACCTCCGGCACGGCAAAGCCAGTTTGTTTGCGAGACTTCATTCCCCGGCTCAATGACCTCCACGTGGAGAGCCGGACAACGCGTGCCGTCCCTCGATGCTCTCTAGGAGTTCATCCATGGCAGCCACAGCTGCGCCGTTAGCGCAACCCACTTCCCCCCAAAATCCCCAGGCCACAGCCGTAGCCCTCTGGACCTTCGTCCACCTCAAAGTCCCGCGCTTCACCTCTGGCGTCGCGCTCAAGGTGGTCGAAGGTCTGCAACTCAAGCCCGACGAGGACCCCAAAGCGCTGGCTAAGCGACTGCGCAAGGCTTTGAGCGATGCCGGCATCTCGCTCAAGCACACGGCGGCGCTGGAGGCAGCCTCCCGCATCCTTGGTCACTCGAGCTGGCATGCCCGCAATCGGGAACCCGCGGTGCCGAAGCTCAAACTCACCGTTGCGGTCCAGGCGCCGGAGGAGCATTTTTCAAGCTGGCACGAGCTCGCGCCAAGGCTGGCCGAATGGCTCGAGGCCTGGCACCAAGTCAAGCCCACCAAGGTGTTCGAAGTTCGTTTCGGACGTGATTTCATCTTGATCTGCGTACCGGAGCCGAGGAAGGACAGTCAGGCCGGCGAGACTGAGATGGTGCCCGCGCTGGCCATCAACCCTATCGGTGAGGCCAGCGGCTGGATGACCGAAGCACCGGCGGCCTTCGAGATGGTCCGCCGGCGGCTGGAAGAAGCCGAGAAGGCCATCTTGGACGGGGTGGCCACCCTCCAGGTTTGCGGGCGATACGGGCCTGAAGTTCTGGCGAAGCTGCCGGCCGTGCCCCAGCCGACTACGCCGGACCACACCTGCAATTCCGAACTAGTTCTCCTTCGGGAGGACAACGAGTTGATGCCGGGCGATGGGTTTGAAATCGCCCGTGGCGATGAGATGACGTGCTGGGCTCAGCTCGAACTGGCCGTCAAAGAAGAGGCGAAGGGCCAGACGCTGGAGATTTCGCTGGAGGATGGGGCCTGGCGCGTGGGCAAGGGCCGCTACGTGTGGCAGATGACGACCTTGCATCCCGACGACTATGTTCCCGGCCAAGCCCACTCGATGCTCACCGAGGCCGAGTCCGAAAAACTTCTGCGTCGCTATCGCCTGGCGAAACGCATCCTCGGCGGAAAAGTTAAGCACCACCACGTTACGAAGCAGCTGAATTACCTGAGCGGCCCAGACGACACCTACCGCGTCGACCTCCGTCGGGTCTTCCACGCACTGAACGACGCCGGCCATGACTGGGACTCGTTCTGCGCCGAAACTGGCCTGGAGCAGGACAAGGTCCCCGAGGTGAAAGTAGGTTTCGTTATGACGCTGACCGAGCACCTCAAGCTCAAGGACCCGAACAAACTCTTTGCTTCGCCGCCTCGAGCGAAGCTGGTCAAGGCCGTCGACGACACCCTCATTCGCTCGCTGATGCCGCGCGTGGACTTCGTGCGCTACCGAACGCCGCGTGACTTGAGTCCCGGCCAGGTCGAGGGCATTCGCGATGCCATCGAGGACTTCAGCGCCTCCATCCGCATCCAGAAGATGCAGCAGTTCGGGCAGTTCATCGACCCCAACGACCCGCTGCCGTACCTCTTCTATGCAGGGGACGGCGAGGAGCTGCGGCTGAAGCTCGAGGCGCTGGGTCTGGAGATGTACATCGGCGTGATGCCGCACCTCGTTCCCGCCAAAGGCGTCATCGAAAAACTGCCCGGCATGTCGTCGTTCGCCTTTGGACACGCCATCTATCTGGACATCGACCGCATCGAGGAGAGAGCATGAGCAAGAAGTCGAAGGAGAAGCTGCAGGCAATGGCCACAGTCGCTGCTGCGGCCCATGTCATCGCCAGCGAGCTGGATGTGCAGCCGGCACTTCGCTTGACGGACATGCAGGCATCCGCGCGAGCGCATGTTGTCAACAAGGCGTGGGCCGAAATTCTTGCTCTAGGCCGTTTGCCTTCGACGGCCATTCACGAGGATGACCGCAAATCGGCCGAGGTGTGGCAACTACGGGCCAAGATTCTCGGCCTCTATCCGCCCGGCGTTCGGTCCCCCTACGACCTGGCAACTGACGCACGCGGGGAGTTTGAGCGCGCACTCGAGCAGTTGGCCACCCGCGTCGATGCGCTGCACACGCTGCCCGAGTTCGAGCTCTACCTCGACACACAGGGCTGGTCGATTGACGGCTGCGCGCAAGCGCTACGTCGACTTTCACGAGCCTGCATGGAGGTGACGAATGTCGATTGGATCCGGAAGCTTCGCGGGCGCGCACTGAGGCTGCTCCGGGCCCAGGAGGGCCTGGGCGAGGAGCTTTCAGCCACCGACCAGCAGACACTGGCCGCCCTTCCAGACCTCACCTTGGCACTCAGCGAAACCTATGCTGCGGCAGAGCAGAGCGACGCACTCGATGAGGAGGGCCGCGCACTCATCAATGTGCTGCGGCTTGACCTCGACCTGATGATGGCGGACCCCTGGGAGTACGCTCGAGTGGGTGATGCGCTTCTCCGGCTTCCAAGCCCGAGCGAGAGCGCCCTCGTCGCCTTGGCGAAGGACGAATCATCGGGAAGGGCTCAACTGCGGTTGACACCACGAGCCTGGGCCTTCATGTGGATGCTCGAACACACCCCCGGCGTGGGCTTCGCCGAACTGCTGCAGCGCTTCCCTGAGCCCCTCGCCTGCGATGCCTGTGAAGGGCTTCGCCGTGTGCTTTGCGCCCTGTCGGCCGCGCCCGCCGACGTGGACAAGCACTTGTCGCTTGCCGTGCGTGCCTTGATGCGGTTCGCCGGTGACGACGCGCATTGGTTCGGTGAGCAGCTGACGATGACACTGGGCGAGGGAGTGCGCGAAATTTACGTTGGGCAGGCAGGACTGCACATGGCATCGGTCGGCAACCTGCTTCTGCGGCTGTACGAGCATTCGCCCGAGGACTTCTCACGGCGAGCCGAGCTCGAAAGCCTTTATCGAATTTTTACCGCCAGTACTCAGTATTCCCCGTTGGAGGACGGGGACCACGGCGACCAGGACATGCCGGGCCTCCCCTGGTTGTGCGAACAGAGCATCTCATTTCAGTTCGCGGCGGCATACGTCATCCAAGGAGTGGCGGGTCGGATGCGATTGCTGCTCGACGCCATGCGCCGCACGACAAGTGCTGGGGTGCCGCCGCCACAGAACTACTACTCAGGAGACCTCGACGGGGAGGACCTCGACGAGCCCGAGGCCGGGCCGTTACTCGACGCGCTGGAGCAGCTTGCAGCGGTACGCGATCAAATGGATGAGAAGACCCAACGCATGTGGCTCGGGGTCGCGGGGGACATCTTCGACGCGTCGTCCAAGCTTGGCGACAAGGTGCGAGCCCGGCTGCTGCCCCTTGCGCGTAAGTTCAGCGATGACCTTCTTCAGAAGGGGCATGCGTTTCGGCTGGCCTACCTCGAGCAGGTCGCGGGCGACCCAGACGACGCACTGCGTTACTACCTCATCGACCTCGACACTGCCGAGAACTTGCCCGAAGTTGGGGTGAAGAACGCCAAGCTGCTTTGGGCTCGATCCGACGACCTGAACCAAGTGCAGCAATTCGTCGACAAGCTCCAAGAAGAAGCAAAGACATCGAGCCGTGCCGACGTGGTGCAGCAGCTCCTGTTCGATGCGAAGGCGCGACTTGCCAGCCTGAACAAGCGCGACCAGTTCGAGCGGACGGCGGTGAGTCGCTGGCCGTCACTGACCGCCCCCGCCCGCAAACTGCTCAGCGTGTTCGCCAGCATCAAGAGCTACAACGGACTTGCGGAGGTGGCCGAGTACGCCGGCATGGACCTGACCTGGGCCGGGCGCCACTACGACAAGCTGGTCGAACTCGGGATGCTGTTGGTCACGGACAAGACCTTCCGCATCAACCCACACATCGCACCGCTGCTTGAACGCGAATCTCAGCATGCAGTCATCGGACGGATTGTTCGCTCGCAGGGGACCAGCGCGGTCAAGCAGGTATTCAATAGCCAGCGCGAGTTCACCATTTATCAGGTGCTGGTGCAGCTGTGCCCAAATCATCTCGTTTTTCCGAACTGCTCACTGCAGAGTGTCATGAGCTATGAGCGCATGAAGGAGCTGGTGAGCGAAGACGACTTTGGCTACTACCTGCGAGCGAGTGTAGACATCGTCGTTGTGTCTTCGACTACGTACCTGCCCATGCTGGCCATCGAAGTCGATTCGGTCTGGCACGACACAGAGCGCCAGCAGCGTAATGATGACAAGAAGGACCGGCTGTTCGCGGCAGCCGGCGTTCCGTTCATGCGCCTTCGGCCAGTCGGCAGCCCATCCGAGAACACCATCCGTGCCCAGGTAGCTGAGCATGTTGACGAGTTGGTGCGGAGCTTGCGCGTCGACCTGCCTGGGTACGACCAAGCGCGCGGATTGCTACAAGACCTGGCTGGTGTTCGAACATGAACCGGCTGCAACGATTAAGGGTTGTCCGACACCTGTCCTTGGGCCGATGTCGTGCGAGGGCTCGCGGTGTCATACGGTGTCGGACAACCCTTAACCGAAGCGGTCATGTCAGATAGCGAGGCATTTGTCCGCTTTGGGTCGACATATTTCTTTCAGCGAATCGGTATGGACTGACCGTTCTCAGCTATCGACAATGTGGCTTATGAGGAACTTGTTCCTATCTCGCCTTCTTGCGCGTAGGTGCAACCGCGCCTGTACGCTTTGCAGCGCAAGCGGACTATCGTTGGCGGAGACTAGACTTCTGAGTTCGGCCAAAAGCTGCCGATCGCTAAGGACTTCTCTACGACCGTTCGATTGCGCCACGAAGCAAGGCTCCGAGTCCCCGGGGGCGGAATGCTCCCTCTGCGAATAGAAGGCCTTACTCGAGTGTCGCCAGATTCGTCGAGGACATCATGCGCAGTATCAGGCCGGATCTCGACCCAATAGGAGTACTTCGTTATCGTGTGCGAGAAGCTCGTGTTCGTAAGTCCGAGCGGATTCCTAAGAAGCGGTGCAACGCTGCGTTCGGCGTCGACGTGGCACCTATGTTCCTCGCGGCACAGGCCCTGCTCCATCGAAACCGCCTGAGCAAAACCAATCGGACAAGGCTAGCGCCTGATATGTGGCCCTCTGCCATGAGTTCTTCTGAACTTGAGAGCATCCCTCCTCGCATTCGTGCATATACGCCTTTATCTGGTCCGCCGACATGCGCCGGGCCATGATCTTTAGCCTGCCGCGCAGATTACCAAGTTCGACCGCAGAATGCGAAGCGTAAAGAGAGCCGAGACCGAAGGTTCGGAAGTGCGCGGCTATCCGTTTCCGCTTTATGTCGTCCCAGTGGCCTGGTGCGCGCACCGAGAAGACGAGCGCAGCGGGGATAGCCTCAATCACCGCTGCATATAGCCATTGTCCATCGTCGAAGTCATCGAAGTATGGGTGCAGCGTCTGCTCACCAGCCTCAGCTGCTTGCCTTGCAAGCTTAATCTTGTTGCACTCAGCACAAGCAGGCACTAGGTTTGCTGACGTAATAGTTAGATTCGGGTGCAGCGACTGCGGTAGGTAGTGATCAAGCGTGGAAACTGTGCGTTGTCCGCACAGGGGGCAAATGTCATTCTCCGGAGTGCTCTTGATCGCGTTGTAAATGTGCCGCGTGCGTACACTGCGTACAAATGTCTGGCTGTAGAGCCGTTCCATTTCATCGGAACTCACTTGTCCGTTGATATCTACGCTACGCAGCGTCCGATAGAGAGCACTCTCGTAAGCAAGCGCCAAGTAGTTAGTCTCGGCAGCGTCAAGCGCTGGGCTGATTAACTGAAGTCGCCCCTTCAACGAGACGTCGCGAATGCTGGCAACGCATAGAGCCAAGGCTTCGCGTGCAGTGAATGTAGGTCTGGCAAGCCGGCGCATGATCAGATTTCGTCGCGCTCCGCCACGAGGGCCTGCACGATTGCTTTAGCCTCCTCTCCTAGCTGACCATTAAATTCGCTCACAATGGCTGTGAAGGTGAGCCCGCGAGCCACTGCTTCGTTAAGGAGTTGATGGTATCCAGAGCGGGTGACATCGAGCCCAAACACCTCTCTTGTCAGGGCGCCTATGTTCTCTCCGAAAGTCTCAAGGGTAGGACGCTCCGCGATTGCAACGGCACCGCTGCGCCTCAATTTCCAGGCGCAGTTGCGTGGCACTTCCTGGAGTACGACTGGAGAGTGTGTCGCGATAATCGCTACACCGTTGCGTTTCACGAGCAAGTCAGACAGACATCTGATAAAGGCAGCAAGTAGTGGAGGGTGAAGATGCCCCTCCGGCTCATCGAGTAGCACCAATGTCTTTTCATCAACCAGCTCAACCAGCCGGGTCACGGTAAGCAAGATAATCTTGTGTCCGGAACTCAGAAGATTGAAGAGGTGTTCTGCGCGCGCTGGCCAGTCGTCGTCCCGGGGGATATCCAGCAGCGATGTCACGTCTGCCTCCGCGAAGAGATCATCCACTTCCAGTGTGGCGACAGCAGCACGCCATCGGACAGCCTTGACCCCCAACCCACACCTCTCTAGGCTTTCGCGGAAAAGCACGGCTGGAGATCGCGGTTGGGGCTGATTTGCTGCTGAATTCGCGCTAGACGACGAACGATGATGGACTCCGACCAGATGAATTCCCAGTCGATCGGTTGGCAGGGGCGTCGGATCGAAGGCGTCAAATGCGCTGAACGACACCAAGACGAGGCCGGCAAAATTCCATGCTTGGCCCCCTACAGACTCAAGCTGAATTGTTCCTGGAGCTCCTCCGTAGATGCTCTGACGACCGAGAAGCGCCTCGGTGAGTTGAACCATACACCGAGTCTTTCCTACTCCATTTCGCCCGATCAGCACATGCACGTTCGTAGGCGGCTGAGATTCTGGGAGCACAGAAAAATCTACCGTTGCCGGAGGAACTGCTGCTGCCTGCGCGAATGCGTAGGAGAACCGAAACTCGGTTAGCTGGGCGTCTCCGTTGGCCAAACGGTGAAGCCGCCCCGTCACATTCTCCGCGCGGATTTCTCGGAGCAGCGATTCAGTCATCACTTCCTCAGCAGCGTTTTCCGCGTAGATTTGTGAATCGAATGCACAGTCGCGCAAGCCTTCTAGAACACGGGTGCCAAGTTCATCGGGCAGGGCGCTCAGTTCAGCGTAGTAGTCTTCGCTTTGGCCCAAAGAGAAAAAATTTTCCGCGAGAGAATCAAAGGCCAACGGGAGTTGAGGCGCTCGATGCCCAGGTGAGATCGTCGAGGCGGATCTAAGACCCGTATGCCCGATCTTTACTGACCCAATATGATGCGAGGCGCCGCTCGCATCCACCACCACTAACGAGAACATAGTGCGAAATTTCCCCCAATCGTCCCATCTGTCTTCGTGGAGAAAAGCACGGCTTCGGCTGCCCACTGGTGCAGACTGTGACAAGGGGACAAAGGTGAAAAACATGGTGGTACGGTGAGCGTTGTGCTTATAAGAAACGTAGCGAGCTTGGCAAGCGCATTCAACGCTCAGAACACAGTCTACATATTCAGCAGCCCACCTCTTGGGCATACCTAGCGGTCAAGAAGTCGTTAGCTCCGGTGCATTGGCAAAGGTCACGACCATTGCCATCACTGGCCGGCCTGCCCGAGAGCGAGATGTTGACCAGTTTCGCTGCAGTATTGCGTGCGGACCAAGATGACGGCTTTGCAAAAGAAGCCCCCGGTCATCCTCGTTCAATGCAAGCGATCGTTTCGGGTAGGCAGGTTCGCGCGGCGACAGATCGCTTTGGGCCCTCTTCGCGAGGGCAGCACGACCGGCGTCAGAGTTTGTCCGGCGCAGAGTGCGCGGCCATTGCCGTTCCGAGGCGGCAGGTGGGTTCCAGCAGACAGGGCCGGGACATTCGTGCGGACGGGGTACATGACCGCCACACGCCAGCGCTGAGCATCGAATGCGTGTCTAGCGCGATCCGCGCCGGATGACGGTGGTGATGGCGTTCGCGGGTTCGAGAGGATTGCCGTCTTCCCCAATGAACTGTTCGGCGTCCGGGTCGTAGAACAGGCCGATCCGGCCCACCGTGCAGTCCAAAAACTCATTGCCGAGAAGCTGGCCGAGGGGCTTGAGCAGCCCGGCCTCCTTCACTAGGCCGTGTCTGCCAGCCCGCTGGGCTGCAGCCTTCGTCGAGCACACCTCGTAGCCGTTCGCAGTGAAGTTCACAACGATGCCGCTACCCAGGCTCTTGTTGATGTCGCGGCACTGCTTGGCGAGGGCCGGATTGGTGCCTTTCCAGTTGGTTTTTGCTTGAAATGGCAGCGCCTTCCTGCGGATCACCTGCCCCCACTCGTCGATGATTTCGATCTGGAAGATGCCGTCAGGGCCATACAGCTTTTCCGGGGCATTCAGACCGCGTCCCCGAAGCTTCACCCAGTCGACCTTGACAGCGTAGTCGGCATTGCCGCTGCTGAACTTCATCTCAGGACGTCGCGAAAGCGCTTGCCCCAGCGCGCCGGTCAACGAATCTTCGTCCGCACGGGCACTGGCAAAGCCTGCTTCAGCGTCTGCCACGCCCGCGAGATAACGGTCCCGCAGGGCGTCGACGATTTCGGAGGGAAGGATGTCTCGCACGAGCCCAGACTATTAGCGCGGCTTTAGCTCGGCGCGCCACACCAATGGCTCGAAGCCGAAGAACTTCTGCATCTCCTTAGCAGTGTAGCGATCCACCTGCGGGACACTCAGCGCATCGGTGACGACCGCAAGTTCCCACAGCGGATCCGACTCGGACTTCTTCAACTCGTTCCGGGTGAGAAAGAAGCCGGGCGCGCTGGCCGCAGTTCCTTTAACTTCAACGTGATAGACGCTGACGCCCGACGCGTTCTGAACATCGAGGTCATAGCCGCGGTTCTCGCTGCTGACGTCTTCAGGATTCAGTCCCTCCTCGATGAAGACGGCCCTCATCTTCTCCATGGACTTCGCCTCAACGAGGTCGCGATGCGTTTGGTCGGGGAACACCAAGCGGGGCGCGGACGAGCTGCCCATATCGGGTGGCTCGGCAGGGTTCGGTATGCCGTCCGGATGATCGATGCAGCCATGGTGGAGAAACTGATCAACCTCCGAGTCGGTCGGCGCCCAGTCGTTCTTACCCCTGACAAGGATCGCCCGCTGCCTGGCCATGTCCCAGCGCGCCACGCGCCAGGGCGAGTCCTTGACGCGATCGTCTGGCTTGGAGGTGATGTCGCGCATCAACTCCTCGTTGGACCGCTCATTCGTCTGCAACACGGCAATGAAAGGCTGCCCGTCGCGGACCTTGCCCATCAGGCGCCGGCGGTCGTTGGTTCGCTGGAGCTGCCCGGCGTCCATAGCCGTGCCCCCACGCAGCGTCGTACGCGGGGCCAGGTCTTCGACTGAGAATATGTAGCCCGACACTGGATGCACCCCGACTTCCTCGGCCCAGATCGTGAAGATGGGGACCCCAGTGGGAACCTCCCACACGTAGTCGTAGATCTTTGCCTTCACGTCCCGAACACCCAGCCGTTCAAGCACCTCGTAGATGTTCTGCTTACCCTTGTCACGCAGGTACGCGTCAATGATGGCCAGGACTTCAGCAGATACTTCGTGTCGCATGTCGATTCAAAAAGTGAGCCTTGAACCAGCTTAGCAGCGGCGGCATGTCAATCGATGAACAGCCTCGGATTCAGTAGACAACGACCGGCTGCATGCCCTTTCGCCTCACCCATGTTCAACGAACGGCCGCTATCGGGGGAAGCAGTCAGATGGCGAGACATCCACCCGCTTTGGGCTGGTACCTTGCGTCCATCCAACAAGCATGGGCTGACCATTCTCAGCTATCGACAATGGTGGTTATGAGGAACCAAGCTTGTTTTTCGAGAGCTGCGCTATCAGCCAATCGGCCGCACCGCGTTCAGCAAGCCCAAAGTCAGGCTCCGCTCCGCGCGTCAGATCGCGACACATGGCATCGCGCAGCTAGAGCATCTGCACCAATATCTGCGACATACCGCGCAGATGGCACGAATCCAACCGCGCATCGTTGGCAGAGATCAGACAAAGCGTGTCGAAGTGTGCTTCGAGTGGCCCTGTGTTCTTCCAGGCACGGCCACCCCGACAAGCCGCACTGGTCGAGCACGTCGACGAGTCGGGCAACGGCGTAGCTCTCCACCTACGCGACGGGACAGTCCGAGAAGCAGAGCACCTGAGTGGGACCGAGCTCATGGCACCCCAGATTCGCGAGGTCGCCGATGCTGAAGACGCGGGCTCTCGGGACGAGGCCGAGGATCTTCAGCGGCTCGGTGGCTGCAATGGCTTCGGCGTTCATGGTCGCTCCCGATCCTGGACAAACGCAACAGCAATCGCGACATCCATCTGTCGCGGTGGTTTCTCGAACGGCGCGCCGGCCAGCGCGGCCCGCATCGCGCTCTCGTCGAGCACGGAATGGCCGCTGCTTCGTTGCACGGCAAGCGATCCCGAGAGGATGTCACCGTTCTCGGTGAGGGTGAAACGGATCGTCGGCGCGCCGACGACGTAGCCCGCTTCGCGCCTCGGCGGGATAGACCAGCCTGTTCTGGATCGCCCGCTTCAGGCTCGCGAGGTACTTGCGCAGAACGTCGGCGTCGGCCTGCGCCTGCTCAAGCCCTTCGACGTGAAGCTCCACTACATGCACCGCCATCGCCTGCCCGAGTCGGTCGAGCAGCATGGCTGGAGCCTTCTCTCCGGGGCATTCGCATTTTTCGACCGTGCGCCCGTCTCCTGCAGCAGGGCGGCTTCGTGCAGCCGCCGCTCAACAACACCGCGCTCACACAGTCGCAGTTCGACGCGCTGGTGTCTGGCCTGCAGAGGGCAAGAGCCCCGTGCGAGGCGGCGGTGTCCCGGAGCCGAGCCGAACTGCTTGGATCATTCGACCTGAGATGGCAACGCTCGCTCTAGGATCGCCACCACATCAACTCCGCGCGGCAATGCTCCGTATTGGTGATGACCACGGCTGTCGAGGCGAGATCTGCAGAATGCATCGGCCACGAAACTCGGCGCAGTCCGGACCAGTTGGGCCGCCTGAAAGGAAAGCGCCATGCGGTCGACGATATCCCGAGCCCTGTACTCAACATCGCTCAGATCGACCAGATCGTTCTGAAGTTCATCGACATACCGATCGAGCAGGGCGTGCTGGCCCCTGACCGCGTTGATCTCACTAAAGAATGCGACCACCGTCTCTGGCTCTTTCCTGAACACACGGACCACATCGAGGCACTGCATGTTTCCACAACCCTCCCAGATGGCGTTCAAGGGAGCTTCGCGATAGAGCCGGGGCATCGGGCCATCCTCCATGAAGCCGCTTCCTCCGACACACTCCATCGCTTCGACTGCATGCTGCGCCGTGCGCTTGCAGATCCAGTACTTCCCCAATGCGGTGCCCAAGCGCGCCATGTGATCTTCATGTTTTTTGTCGCGGTGGTCCAAGGCACGCGCAATTCGCAGCGTCATCGACAGGGCGGCCTCGCTTTCCAGCGCAAGGTCGGCCAGCACGTTCTGCATTAGCGGTTGATCACTGAGGAGCTTGCCGAAGGCGGAACGGTTTCGGCAGTGGTAAAGAGCCTGGGTAAGGGCCATCCGCATACCACCGGACGAGAGGATCATGCAGTCGAAGCGGGTCATCGCAACCATTTCGATGATGGTCGAAACGCCCCTGCCTTCCGCCCCGACCATCCAGGCAAGTGCTCCACGCAATTCCGTCTCGCCAGCCGCGTTGGAGGTGTTTCCCATCTTCTTCTTGAGTCGCTGCACCTGCATCGGATTCTTGCTGCCGTCCGGCCTCCAGCGCGGCATGAGGAAGCAGGACAGGCCGCCAGGCGCATGCGCAAGCACCAGGAAGGCGTCGGACATCGGCGCCGAGACGAAGAATTTGTGGCCGACCAATTCATAGGCTTGACCTGGGCCTTCGACGCCGACGGGAATGGCGCGCGTTGCATTCGCTCGTACATCCGACCCACCCTGCTTTTCGGTCATGGCCATGCCGATGGTCAGGGCTTGCTTCTGTTCCGCGGGTACGTTGCGGGGGTCGTAGTGCTTGGCGGTGATCTTGGGCAGCCATTGCGCGGCAAGATCAGGTTGCATCTGAATCGCACGCGCCGCCGCAAATGTCATGGCGATGGGACAGCCATGACCGGCCTCGACCTGCGATTGGAGGTAGAACTTTGCGGCTCGCGCCACGTGCGCGCCGGCCTTTGGGTCCGTCCAGGGAGAAGAATGCATGCCCTCCTCGAACGCCACCCGCAGCAAGGCGTGGTAGGACGGGTGAAAGCGCACCTGGTCAACACGACGTCCGTGTCTGTCATGGGTATCGAACTCCGGCTGGAACTTGTTGGCGAGGTGGCCCAGTTCCAAGTACTCGGTGGTACCGATCAGTGCGCCAAAGCGGTCGAGATCAGCGGTGGCCCAATCGGCGCCTTCGAGCGCGACGCTCTCTCTCAAGGCGATGTCAGCCTTGAAAAGGTTGTAGTTCGCCAGATCCGTTGGCTGATTCTCGACCACGTGGGTCACCGCGCCGTAGGCGTCGGGCATGGCGGTGTTGTCTTGCAAGAGTACTGGGTTCTCGATGGCGGACATGGATTTGTTCCTAAGATGGACCGCTCTGAGCGGTGATTGCGGGAGTTGAACTTCGCGTTCCCCCCTCGAGAAAATTCTAGGAAGATGTGCCACCTTTGATGTTCGGATTCGGAAAAACATGACTGAGCGAAAGACGGCCGTCGCGAAGCCTCGGCGGAAGCCAGTGCAGTCGCGGTCATGGCAGACCTCGCTGGCGATTCAGGATGCCTTTGTTCAGCTTTTGGTGGAGGGCGAATACGACCGGGTCACGATTCGGGACATAGTGATGGTGGCCGGCGTCGCGCTCGGGAGTTTCTACGAGTACTTCACCAGCAAGGATGAGCTGGCGCGAACCTGCGTCCACTTTCGATCTAAACGGATACTGAAAACGCTGGCGCAAAGCCGAGCGGAAGTTGCTGGGCGGCCATTGGCGCAGGGAATTCAGACGACGGTGCTGACGTTGGTGGACATGGTCATGCGCGACCATGCGCGTTGGGGCCAACACTTCCTGCTCGAGCGTCGCCACAGCGCACTGGCGCAATATCGAGCGGACTATGAACGGTTCACCTCTCAGTGGCAGGCTCTGCTGGAAGCCTCCGAGGATTGGCCGGACGCGCGCGATGCCGCACGACCGGCGCGGACGCTTTCCATGTTGGTTTACGGAGTGCTGGCGCATACCGCCATGTCGGAGGAGGCGAAAGTCGACCGAGACGATGTGTACGAGCAACTGCAACTCGCTGCGATGAGCTATCTCGCCGCTTGGTTGAAGTAGACAACCTCGTAGGCGGCTGCGGCCTCCTTTCGTGCGGAGACGGAGAAGTACGCGAAGATCGTCAAGGTGGCCGGCATTTTGGTTACTTGATTGATGCCATCGTTGCCTCGGAGCGTCCAGCGGGGAATGCGCCCGGCTGTTTTGCATGTTGCCATTGCAAAACATCGAACACATTTGAGAGCCGTCCCGAAACGGGAGAAAGTGCAACCCCGCTGAACATTACAGGGGAAGGTACCCTTCACAGCATGAAGCTCAAACAACTCGACGGATTGATCGCCTTCTGGAAGGTCGCGGAACACCGGGGGTTCACCGCGGCGGCTGCGGAGCTGGAAGTTTCACCATCAGCCCTCAGTCAGACCATTCGACAGTTGGAAGCTCGCCTGGGCGTGCGGCTGTTGCATCGGACGACGCGAAGCGTGAGCTTGACGGAAGCCGGCGAGGCTTATCTTGCGCAGGTCGGTCCGGCCCTTCACCAGGTCATCGAAGCGGGCGATGCGTTGAACGTCCTCCAAGGTCGCCCCTCAGGGACATTGCGCCTGAATGCAGCAAGGATCTCTACCGCCTTGGTCTTGCAACCGATGCTGGCCGGCTTCCTTCGGGAAAATCCTCATGTCCAACTTGAGTTGGCTAACGACGAGGGTTTCGTCGACATCGTGGAGCAGGGTTATGACGCGGGCGTCCGTTTTGGCAAGAGCGTTCACGCAGACATGGTTGCCGTCCCACTTGGCGGGCCGGTCAAGGTCGCGGTGGTCGCCTCTGCGGAGTACCTGCGTCGGTTTCCCGCTCCTGAGCATCCGGACGAACTCGTGCATCACAACTGCGTGCGCCTTCGCTTTGGTGCCACGGGCGTGATCTACAAATGGGAATTCCAAATGGGCGAACGGCTTGTCGAGTACGAGGTCAGGGGCAACCTGACCATCCGCGACACCATGTTCGGCCTGGATGCCGCGCTCGAGGGCATCGGACTGGCCTACACCTTCGAGAAATTGGCATTGCCCTACATCAAGGATGGGCGACTGACGCGCGTGCTGACCTCGTTCACGCCGACATTTCCTGGCTTCTATCTGTACTACTCCAGCAGGCGGGATCAGCCGACGAAATTGAAAGCGCTGATTGAGTACGCCAGTCGGCACCAGTCTTGAGAAGCGCGGTCCTTCGGCGCAAACGTACGATCCCGCCTACCTGAGATCTTTCATCTCTTCTCCAACCGCAGCCAAAAGCTCCTCGCGACTCATCTGCCAATAGATGCGGCCTCGGCGCAGGAAGACATGGCGAACGAGCCGACCGCCGTGTGCCTCGATGCGCTTGGCGAACGCATCGATCTCCGCCTGCTCAAAACGACTGTTGCCGGTCGTGAAGAGCACAACTTCCTTGCCCGTCAGGTCGGTTTGCTCCACGTAGGCCCAGAGCGGCGTCGCCGGCCGGAACATCCAGGTCGGCGAGACCAGGAAGACGCGGCGCGCAGGCCCCAGGTCGATGGGCTCGACCTCGATGCGCAGAAGCGTGTTGTCGGCCGCATCCGAGACGGCCTTTCCCTGGCCGGAGAAATCGAGCGGGTACTCCGCGCTGATCCGCGCAATTGGTGCGTTGAACGTGCGCGCGATCTCGCGCGCGACGGCCTCCGAGTGCCCGGAGCGCGAGTAGTAGACAACCGCGACCTTGCGGTTCGGCTCGTTCACCGGCGCGTAGGTGGCGCTCGGGACGTAGCTTTGATCCTTCACCGCCATGGCGACGAAGGCGGCGATCCCAAGCACGATGGCCGCCACGGCAAAGAGGAGAGCCACGCGCTTGCTCCCGGTCATCACCCTGCGCGCCTCGCGAAGCCAGCCACCGAAGGTGTCCCACTTTTCATATGTCAGATGTTCGAATGAAACGAGCGCCAGACTCCACAGTGCGACCGTGTTCATCGGTCGACGACAGCCATGTTCCCTTCGTCGTGCCGTTCGCCGGCCGCCGGCGCGAGATTGTTCAATCGTTCGATCTGTGCAGCACTCAGCTCGATGCGATCTGCAGCGGTGTTTTCCTCGACACGGGCGACCCGCTTGGTTCCAGGAATCGGGGCGATGTCGTCACCCTGCGCGAGCAGCCATGCGAGCGCCACCTGTGCCGGGGTCGCATTCGCCTCGCCGGCGACGGCCTTGACCCCGTCGACGATGCGCAAGTTGCGCTGAAAATTTTCCCCGGTGAAGCGCGGATTGGTCTTGCGCCAGTCATCGTCCGAGAGTTGATCGGGCGAGCGGATCTCACCGGTCAGGAAGCCGTGGCCCAGCGGTGAGTAGGGGACGAAACCGATGCCCAGTTCACGAAGCAGCGGCAACAGCTCGGCCTCTGGGTCACGCGTCCACAGTGAGTACTCGGTCTGCAGCGCGGTGATCGGGTGCACGGCGTGGGCTCGACGAATGGTCGAGGAGCTGGCCTCCGACAATCCGATCCCGCGAACCTTTCCTTCTGCAACCAGCTTGGCCAAGGCGCCGACCGTCTCCTCGATGGGGATGCCGGGGTCAACCCGATGCTGGTAATACAGATCGATGTAGTCGGTGCCAAGCCGCTTTAGAGAGCCCTCGACGGCAGCACGGATGTTCGCCGGGCTGCTGTCCAGCACTCCGGGGCCTGCGCCGGAGTGCGAGACGAGGCCGAACTTGGTCGCCAACACCACCTGGTGTCGACGGCCGCCGATGGCCTTGCCGACCAGTTCCTCGTTTGCGAAGGGGCCGTAGATCTCGGCGGTATCGATGTGGGTCACGCCGAGGTCCAACGCCCGGTGGATGGTGCGGATGGACTCGGCGTCGCTGCCTGCCCCGATGTTGTAGTAGCCAGACATCGACATCGCGCCGAGTCCGATGCGGGAGACGTTCAGTCCCCCCAGGAAAATATGTTTCATCAGGCGCTTTCGTTTTCGTGTTGGGAGATGTCTGTTCTGTTGACTCGGGTGCCTTCGTGAGTCAGAGACTTCAAACGTGGCTGTTGAACCAATCCAGCATCAGCTTCGGGTTTTTTGCCGAAGTAGTTGTAGCCCTGGAATCGCTGGTCCGTTCCTTCGATCCAGAAGAGCTTCTTGTCGCGAGAGGACAGGGTGTCGTAGATCTCCTAGACGTTGGACGGCTTGGTCAGGAAGTCGTCACGCACCTGCGCAACGAGCGTCTGATCTTTTTGATGGTGTTATCGCTGTGGAGGAGGAACGAATCCTTCGGTGATGACGACCGAGCCTTCAGTCGCAGCAATGCGGAATTTCTTTGCCGCCGTATATTCGGGCGAGTTGTAGAACCGCTGCGCATCCGCCAGGCTCGGAAATTCGGCGATGGCCATCACGGATTTGACCTTGCCTTCCACTGCGACCGCCTTCGTATTGAATACGGTGACTTTCCCGTTGTATTTGGAAGCCAGCGAGCCTGCCGCATCCATGTATTTCTGGAATCCGGCCTGATCCTTGATGTCGTAATTCGCGATCATGTATCCCGGCGCCTGTGCATTTTGCGCATATCCATTTGCGGCGAAAGCGAGGGCGGCGGCGGTAACTGCGGTGCTGATGAGTTTTTTCATTTGGAATGTTTCCTAGGTTGAACTGCAACAATCAAGAGAAAATATTTCGTCTTTCTTTTTGCAATGGACAAACTGTAAGGACGTGCATTTAAAAGAAAAAGCACACGGCACTGAACGCCTTGTGAAGGGTTGCTTCAGGATGAACACCTGAAAATCCGACGGATCGACAGGGTTCTGGAAGCGCTGGTCAGCCCACAGAAGTCCAAGCCAGCGCGGGCCGCTGGCAGCGTCCTCGAAGAGGATGAGCTGGACTTCCGCAAAGACGCCCGCCTGCTCCCGCAGAGCCAACCGCGTCGCCTATCTCTCGGCATGCGAGTTTGTTGGTGCGGCAATCAAACCGATGACACGACTGCGTTTGAACGCTTGGGAGGTTGTGAGCAATGTCGATAGATGCGAGGGCTATCGGATCGTCACAACTACAGCAAGCCTTCGGGCACCAGCGGTGCAAGCAACTCGATCTTCAAGCGCAGCCAGAAGTCCGTTTCGGGCTCTGTGTGCAAGACGGTGTCGGCGGCATCACCCGACGCCGGGCTTACCCACTCGATGGCACCCGCGGGGCCAAGTTGCAGTTGGTAGGCGCCATCGAGTTGGATGAAACCAATCAGGCTGCTGACCTGTTGCGCGATCTGCGGGCTGAAGATGAAGATGCCGACCTCGGTGTTGTGCAGCGTCGAGCGAGGGTCGAAGTTCATCGACCCGAGGAACACGATCTTGCGGTCGATCACTGCGGCCTTGCCGTGCAGTCGGCCATTCGCGGAGCCAAATGTACTGAAGCCCCTGCCCCGCTCCAACCGCTTTGAACTGACTTCGTACAGCGCCACACCCAGCCGCAGCATGTCGGAGCGATAGCGCCGGTATCCGGTATGCGCCAGCGATTCGTCCGTGGCGGCCAGTGAGTTGGTCACGATGCTGTAGCTCACGCCGTTGGCGCGGATCATGCGGATATACGCCATCCCACTGGGTCCAGGGATCAGGTAGGGCGTGGTCTGCATGATCTCGCTCTGGGCTCCGCGCAGGTAGCGCCGCAGGTTGTAGAGCACGCTGTCCGTCGTCGCTTCCGTGGACAGTCCGGGCAGCTCCTCGTTGCGTTCCAAGGCCTTGCCCGGCGCGTCGGCGTACGCCTCGGCGCGTGCCCAGATGAGCGAGAGTGCGCCGGAGTTCAAATCTTTCGAGAGTGGGTTGTTGCCCAGCAGGTCGGTGGCGTTGGGCTCTTCAGGATGCAGCGTCTGCGACCCGCTGGTCAACTGGTCGAAGCGCTCGCGCCAATCGCTGGCGGATTCATCGCCTTTCGTCACCAACGATTCGATCGGATACGCATACGGGCTGTTCCAGTACATATCGAACTGCGACGACAGGGTGGGCACCACCGCCCCAGCCGCCAGCGTGTCGATGTCGATGAAGTTGGAGTCGCTACCGCGCAGAAAATACTCGTTGGCGATGTTTCGCCCGCCCATGACCGCCATCGAGTTGTCAACCACGTACAGCTTGTTGTGCATGCGCAGGTGCACGCGGTCGAAGTCGAACAGCAATGTGCCCAGGCGCATGCCGAGAAGATTGCGTCCGGCCGGGAAGGGATTGAAAAGGCGCACTTCCACATTCGGATGCGAGGCAAAGCTGAGGAAGAGCCGATCGGAGCCGGCGGTGTGGAGATCGTCGACCAGAAGACGTATTCGCACGCCGCGGTCTGCCGCATCGCGCAGCGCGCGCAACAGGTAGCGTCCACTCTCGTCATTCTGCAGGAGGTAATACTGGACGTCGATGGAGCGTTGCGCGCGTCGCGCGAGTTCGATGCGCGCATTCAGCGAGAACTGCGGTAGCGGCAGCAGCCGGAATCCGCTCAGCGGTTCGCCGGCCGGTGCGGCCGCATGCACGAGGCGGCCCAGCATGGTGTCCGAGCCGTCCGCAATGGCTGCCGACGGATTGCGCTTCACCTGAGCGGGCAAGCCGGCGCAACCGAACATGAATAGTGCGGCAAGGGAAAGAAGAAGACGAGCCAGCCACTGGACGAATGGATTGCGGGCAGCCCGTTGCGATCTTCCTGGCATCAGGCGGAATGGTTTCCTGGCTATCAAATCTTGAATCAAGGCTGCTGGGCTCCAACAGGTCATTCAAGCGCCTCGTTAAGTGCAATATCGGGGCCATCGACGAACGTGTGCCCTCGGGGAACGGTGGTCGCCCTTCTCCGGTAACCCCCTGTGCCTCCAACTCGGTTCCGCGCGGTACGAGTTGGCGCACGCAGTGAAGGAGGATGTCAATGTGCGGCGTCGATGCCGTCGAGGACGATCGACGTTCAGGCGCGCAATGCGAGGAAACAACTCGTTGAAGGCTGCTGTCCCAGAGGGCCCCGACGCACATGCGCTTCGCGACCGCCCCCGTGAAAGGCAATGGGAGATGGCGGACTACGCCGCGGCGCCAACCATGCATTGCGACGCCCATCTCTCGTCCACCTCCTGGTGAGACTTGCCTCCCGCGACCTGCGTCGACACGTTCAACCGAACGCCGTTCTTCACGGCCACGACTTCCGCCATGATCGACAACGCAATCTCTGCAGGCGTCTTGCTGCCGATGTACAGGCCTGCCGGCCCATGCAAATTCTGCAGCGCGACTTCGGATAGATCGAAGTGCTCGCGCAGCCGCTCCCGGCGCCGATCGGTATTCAGACGCGAGCCGATGGCGCCAACATAGAACGCGTCTGACTGCAATGCTTCGATCAATGCCAGGTCGTCGATCTTCGGATCGTGCGTCAGGGCCACGACGGCGGTGCGGACATCGGGCTGAAGTTGCGTGATCAGATCGTCCGGCATCTCGCGGCTCACCGACACGCCATCCAGGCTCCAACTCGCACGGTGCTCTTCCCGTGGGTCGCAGACGATCACTTCGAAGCCTAGGCTCAGCGCCATCTGGCACAGGTAGCGTGAGAGGTCTCCGGCGCCGATCACGATGAGACGGGCCTGCGGTCCGAAGTACGTGATGAGCTGGTTGTCATGCAGGCGGGGAACGCCATCACGGCGGCCACTGAGATGGACGACCCGGCCGGTGCGCACGTCGAGCAGTCTTTCGATGCCGAGCCGCTGCTGGCAAGAGAGCAGCAGTTCATCCAATCGACTGTGGGCCGACACCGGCTCGAGCACGAGCTCGATGGTTCCGCCGCAGGGAAGACCGAAGCGGTGCGCCTCGTCAGCCGAAATGCCATAGCGCAGCACGGCAGGCGCAGAAGTAGCGCAAGCCGCTTGCACGCCGCCCTCACGTATGCGGTGGATCAGGTCATCCTCGATGCAGCCGCCCGATACCGAGCCAACGGTCTCGCCCCGTTCGTTGATGGCCATGAGCGAGCCGGGCGGCCTGGGGGAGGAACCCCAGGTCCGGGCGACGGTGACGAGAACCACGGACAGATCTGCATCCCGCCAGCCCAGCGCGGTGCGCAAGACCAGCGTGTCCAGATCTTCCATGGCGTGCCCGCTCATGCCAGGTTGAAGGGCAGTTGGCGCAGCGGCTTGCCGGTCACCCGCGCGATGGCGTTCGCGAACGCGGGCGCCAACGGCGGCAGGCCAGGCTCGCCCATGCCCGTCGGCGGTTCGGCGCTGGGCACGATGTGCACGGCGATTTCGGGCATGTCGGTGATACGGGGAACCGCGAAGTCCCCGAAATTGCTCTGCTGCACTTCGCCGTCCTTCAAGGTGATGGCAGCGCCTGGCAGGCACATCGAAAGGCCCATGAGTGCGGCGCCCTGCACCTGCGCCTCGATAGTCCGCGGATTGACGGCCAGGTTGCAATGCACCCCGGCGGTCGCGCGATGCAGGACCGGCCTGCCATCCTGCACGGAAGCCTCCACCACATAGGCCACGACGCTCGAGAAGCACTCGTGCACCGCCACACCCCAGGCACGCCCGGTGGGCAAGGGTGTCTTGCCATAGCCGCTCTTGTCCACCGCCAGCTGCAGCGCGGCCCGATGGCGCGGATTCTTGTCGCCGAAGAGTTGCATGCGGTAGGCCACAGGGTCCTGCTTGGTGCTCCGGGCGATCTCGTCGATCAGCGTCTCCATCACGAAGGCGGTGTGGGTGGAGCCCACGCTGCGCCACCACAGCACCGGCACGTTGAGCACGGGGTGATGCATGGTCAGCCGCATCGGCAATGGATAAGGGCTTCGCATGCCTTCCGACGCCGTAGGGTCGATGCCGTTCTTCACCCGCCCCCCGAACATGGTGCCGGTGACGATGGACTGGCCTACGATGACATGGTCCCAGGCCAGCACCTGGCCCTGCTCGTCGAAGCCGATGCGCGCGCGGTGCAGGTGCATCGGGCGGTAGTAGCCGCCTTTGATGTCGTCCTCGCGGCTCCAGAGCGTGCGCACGGGCACATTTAGGCCGGCGGTGCGCGCGGCCTTGGCAACCTCACAGCCCAGGACGACGAAGTCGCTGCTGCCCACGCCGCGCCGGCCAAAGCCGCCGCCCGCCGTCTGCACGTTCACCTGCACCTGCTCGGGCTTGAGGCCCAGCACGCGTGCGGCCGCTGCGTTGTCGGCGCCAGGGAACTGGGTGCCGACCCACAGTTCGGCGCGCCCTTCGGACAGCTTGACGGTGCAGTTCAGCGGCTCCATCGGGGCGTGGGCCAGATAGGGGAACACGAACTCGGCTTCCAACTGCTTGGGCGCCGTTGCCAGCGGTGCCATGTCGGCCTCGAAGTGACGCGGGCCGGGTCGACCGGCCAGTTCGCGGTACTGGGCCAGTTGCTTTTCGCTGTCCACCTTCTCGACCGCGGCAGTGTCCCACTGCAGCTTGAGCGCATCGCGGCCGAGCTTGGCAGGCCAGTAGCCATCGGCCACCACGGCCACGCCTTCAGCGCCTCGGTCCAGCGGCACGCGAAGCACGGCCTTCACGCCCTTGACGGCTCGCGCCGCGCTGTCGTCCACCGACCTCAGGCGGGCGCCGAACACTGGTGGTCGTGCCACCACCGCCGTCAGCTGGCCGGGCAAGCGAACGTCGATGCCGAAGTCCTGGCGTCCGCTGCTCTTGGCGCGCGCATCCAGGCGCGTCGTGGGCTGACCGATCAACCGGAAATCCTTGGGGTCCTTCAGCGTGACCTTCTCCGGCACCGGCAAAGCCATGGCGGCCTCGGCCAGTTCACCGTAGCCGAGCTTGCGACCACCCGGACCGATCACCGTGCCGGCTTGCGTGCGCAGCGCGGCCACGTCGACATTCCAGCGAGTCGCCGCCGCAGACAGCAGCATGGCGCGGGCACGGGCGCCGAGTTCACGGTACTGCGTGAAGCTGTTCTTCACCGAGTTGGAACCGCCGGTGATGTGCATGTTGAAGCGTGGATCGAGATACGCTGCACTGCTGGAGCCGTTGCGGCTGCGCACCAGCGCCCAGTCGGCATCGAGTTCCTCGGCCAGGATCATCGGCAGCGCGGTCTGCACGCCTTGGCCGAACTCGAGCCGGTTGATGGTGACAGTGACCTCACCGTTGGGTGCGATCTGCACGAAGGCGGACGGCTGCTCCGTTGGCTTGAGCGCATTTGCCGCAGGGGCGCCCGCCCCCTGCGCGACGGCCAGGTGCGGGAAGGCGCCGAGCGCCAAGCCGACCGCACCGGCCATCTTCAGGAAACTGCGACGCGGCAGCGTTGCACCTTCGTCGGCTTGGTCCCGGGCTTGCAGGTGTTGCAGGACAAGTGGCATCTCGCCGTAGTCGAAATCGGACAGCATGATGTTCCTTTAGGCGATGGCTTTGGCCGCATCGGCCACGGCGGCGCGAATGCGGGCGTAGGTGCCGCAGCGGCAGATGTTGCCAACCATGGCCGAATCGATCTCTTCCGCGCTGGGCTGCTTGCCCTTGGGCAGCGACTTCAGGAACGCGGTCGCGCTCATGATCTGGCCGCTCTGGCAGTAACCGCATTGCGCCACGTCGTGCTTGACCCACGCGGTGTGCACGGCCGCACCGACCGGGTCGCTGCCGTCGGTCGCTGCTTCGATGGTGGTTATCTTCTTGCCCTCGGCGGCGGAGATGGGCGTGATGCACGAGCGGATGGCCTGGCCGTCCAGGTGCACGGTGCAGGCGCCGCACAGCGCGGCGCCGCAGCCGAATTTGGTGCCGGTCATGCCCAGCGTGTCGCGCAGGGCCCAGAGGATGGGGGTGCCGGGGTCGGCGTCGACCGTGTGTTCACGGCCATTGACGTGGAGAGCGCTCATGTTCGGTTCTCTTCAGGTGGGTTGGATCGGATTCACTTGGCGCCGTCGAGCAGCCATTGCGCGAGCGACTGCACGTCGGCATCGGGGACCTGAGCTTGCGGCGGCATGGGCATCGGCCCCCACTTCCCCGTGCTGCCGGCCTTGATGCTTGCAACCAACTGCGCTGCGGTTCCTTTCCCCTCGCCGTACCTGGCACCGATATCTTTCCAGGACGGGCCGACCACCTTGGCTGTGGGCTGATGGCATGCGATGCACGCGTACTTCTGCGCCAGCGCCTGGCTCGCCGCCGCAAGGACTGGCCACGCAACACTCAAGCAGGTACCCAGCGCGACGACGAGATAACCCGCCAGGGCGTGGCGGGTCGAGAAGCGCTCTGCGCTGCGTGGCTGTTTCCAGGTTTCGGTCATTTCTGTTTTTTCCTTTTTCGGCTCGACCCAACGAACCACTGTGGCGAACTGCCCACTCACTTGCCAACCCTCTTTTGCAGGTTCTCTGGATAGCGCGCGCCATGAACGGTGATCCTGGACGCCGCCTCATCGATCTCGCGCAGATCTTCGGAGCTCAATTGCAGGTCTGCCGCCGCCAGGTTCTCGTCGAGCCGGCCTTGCTTCGTAGTGCCGGGAATCGGCACGATCCACGGCTTCTGCGCCAGGATCCAGGCGAGCGCGACCTGAGCGCGGGTCGCGTGCTTGCGCTGCGCAACTCTGCCGAGCAAGTCAACCATGCTCTGGTTGGCTTTTCGGGCCTCGGGCGAGAAACGCGGCACGATGTTGCGGAAGTCGGCGCTGTCGAAAGTCGTTCTCTCGTCGATGCTGCCGGTGAGGAAACCTCTTCCGAGAGGACTGAATGGGACGAACCCGATCCCCAGTTCCTCGAGCGTGCCGAACATTTCGGCTTCAGGTTCCCGCCACCACAAGGAGTACTCGCTTTGCAGCGCCGTCACTGGCTGCACCGCATGCGCACGGCGAACCGTCTGCACGCCCGCTTCCGACAGTCCGAAGTGCTTGACCTTGCCCTGCCGGATCAAGTCCTGCACGGCACCCGCGACGTCCTCGATCGGCACATTCGGGTCGACACGATGCTGGTAGAACAGATCGATGACATCGGTCTTGAGCCGCTTGAGCGATGCTTCCGCAACAGCCCGGATGTGTTCGGGTCGGCTGTCCAGGTCCGACCACTTCGACGGATCGTCCGCCAAGGGCTTGAACCCGAACTTGGTCGCTATCACCACCTGGTCACGAAGCGGCGCCAGGGCTTCACCGAGGAGTTCCTCGTTGGTGAACGGACCATAGACCTCGGCGGTGTCGAAGAACGTGACCCCACGATCGGCAGCCGATCGGATGAGCGAAATCATCTCGTTCTTGTCGTGCGCTGGGCCGTAGGCAAAGCTCATGCCCATGCACCCCAGACCCAACGCGGACACCTCGAGGCTGCTCTTTCCGAGTTTGCGTTTCTGCATCACTGATCTTCCATGTTTGGCGCGACCAGAAGCGATCGACCGGGTTTGAAGCCAGGGCTGTGCGATCGGCTGTCGGTCTCACCCCGGCTGTTTCTGCTCTCACTGCCATTGAGAAACCGCGCCGTCATCAGCACTTGCCTTCGGTTGACCGTTGCTCGTGATGAAAGATGAGTTCCTTGGGTGATACGGGTACTGTAGGACCTGCGATCCAAAAGAATAAGGACCAAATAACGCATACCTTGAGAAGCCCAGCTTCAAAATGCGAAGCTGGCGCAATTGGATGGATAGCGTTCTGGAAGGTGACGGAGCACAGCGGATTCAGTGGGGTGGCGGCAGCGCTCGAGGTCTCACCATCGGCGACACAACGTTCAGCCTGGATGCTGTCCTCGTGAACATCGGGCTGGCCCGCCTCTGGAGCCACTGGCGCGGCCCTGCATCCAGGCCAAGCGGATGAAGTGCGCGCCGGCCTCGTTCTCGCTGACGTTTCCCGGCGCCTGCCTGCTGCCTCTACGGCGATGTGCAGGTGTAGTTCGATTCGAGCGTGGCGGCCTGCGCGTTGTTTGCAGGGCCGGTGTAGCGCGGGTACTTGGGATACTGACAAAGCGGACGGCTGAATGCAGTGGCGCCTGCGACGATCTTCGCGGCGCTCAGCGTTCCGGGCGCAGTGTCCTTGTCGACCCATGCATCCAACGCGCCAAGAAGGTCCGATACGTCGGCACCGGGGCCACCACCACAATGGTTGACACCCGGTGCCAGGTAGTAACGGGTGAATGCGTCTGCGGCGTTCTGCCCGCCCATGGCTGCCACCATGTTGGCGTAGTACTCGGTGGTGGCGCTGTAGTTGAGCGCGGAGTCGTTCTCGCCGTGCCACAGGATCAGCTTGCCGCCGCTGTTCTGGAAGGGACGAAGGTCGACGCTGGTTGCGTCATTGAGCGCCGCCAATGCATAGAGCGCTCCTGCATCTTGGTCCCAGGTATATGCAAGGGAGTCGGCCGCAAGATCTCGCGCCAGGAAGGTCTTGACGGTCGTGTCTTGAAACAGATATTGGAGCGCCGCTTTGGGGTTACCTGCTCCAGTCGTCCATAGGGCGAACGCGCCCGGATCGTCTTCATTGCCTGCAAGCGGCCTACCGGCATCCCTGTAGGTCGGACTGCCCGCGAAGACGGCCGGTGAGGTAATGGCAGTCACCGTCGCCAATTGAGCGTCGGACAAGCAACTGTCGCCGGTATCCGCACCGCCCGAGCATCTGAGTCTCTGCGGATCGAACGTGCAAGCGGCGGGATTCGACACAACGCCATCGACGATCCCATCGTTGGCGTCGCAGGCGTCCCTGACGGCCTTGGCCAGCGTCGCAACCTTCGCGACGCTGAGTGCCCCACCGGGTGCTGCCATCGCTTTCGCCGTTCGATTGAAGTCGCCCATGAACCCGACCCAGTTGTAGGCGGGTGCCCGCGCGATGATTCCGTCGAACAGGTTGGGATAGCGTTGTGCGGTCATCAACGCCTCGCGGCCCCCGTTCGAACAGCCCTCGAAGTACGACCTTGAGGGCGTGGTGCCGTAAGCCATCTTGAGCATCTCCACCACGGAAGACATCACCGTGGGAACGGAGAGGCTGCCGAACAGCTGCGCGGCAGTCGGGTCATTCAGTGCCCAAGAGGCATCAAGAGGGGATGCCTGATGCCCCGAATCGCTGCCGACGGTGGCATAGCCCTTCTTGATAGCGGGCAGACTTAACGTGTCTCCCGTGACCAAGGGTGCAATGGATCCGTCGTAGCCGCCACCGCCGAAGTACTGGAGCTTGTTGTTCCATTCGTCCGGAAGACGCAACTCGAAGTTGAGCTTGGGATCGATGCGTGCATTGACCTTGCAGTAGGTAGGTACGTCGTCGCTGGCCGGGATCACCTCCGCCGTCACGACAGTGGCTGCGCCGACTGTCTTTCCCTGAAGATTTGCACAAGCCTGTTGTGCGGTAACTGGCGGGGCTGGTGCGGGTGTTGGCGGCGCAGGGGGCGCGGCTCCGGCCGGCTGCGCAATGGGCACTGCAACGAACCCACCTCCGCCGTCACTACCACCGCCGCATCCGGCGAGCGAAAGCAGGGCCACCGTGAAGCTGGCGGCCTGGAACACGAACGTCTTTTTATTGCGCATGAACTTGTCTCCTGTTTGACTGCTACTCTTGACGCCGCGTATTCTTCGTCGGCTTTGCCCGGCAGTTTGTACGCGGCAAGACAATGTGAGGCAGCACAAACCCGAGTGCTGTTCAACGCGATTCACACCTTATCTTCGCCCCCTTAGACGACAAGTCGAAGCATGAAAAAAGCAGACAAAACCCTGAGGGCGCTGCTTGATGAGATGCCCGGAACGCGCGTGCTTGCGGAGTCGGTCCGCGAGCGAATTGCCTGCGATGCGTATGACTCGATTCACCAGAAGAACGACTTCGTAGTTCGTGCAGGCGATCCAGTTCATTCCTGGATTGGCGTCGCCGACGGACTGCTCAAGATCACCAATGCATTCCGCAGCGGCAAGGTTGTCATGTTCACGGGAGTCCCCACCGGTGGATGGCTGGGCGAGGGCTCAGTCATCAAGACTGAACTCCGACGCTACGACGTCGTCGCGATGCGCCCGACGCGCGTCATTCACATTCCGAGAGCCACGTTTCGATGGCTGCTCGATACCAGCTTCGAGTTCAACCACTTCATCATCGATCAACTGAACGAACGGTTGGCTCAATACCTCGGTATGGTGGAAGCCGATCGGTTGACGGACCCAGTCGCACGGCTCGCACGCGCCATCAGCGGGATGTTCAACCCCATCCTGTATCCGAACATGGGAGAGAAGTTGCCCATCTCTCAAGAAGAACTCGGCGAGCTCGCGGGCCTGCAACGCCAGCGGGCGAACGCCGCGATCAAGCGCCTCGAGGCCATGGGCTTTGTTCGCGCCGAGTACGGCAGCCTCGTGATTACGGACCTGGTGGGTCTTCGCAACTACCAGGAGCGGGAAGGTTAGGCTGTTCGCCCCACCTCAGGCCCGGTTGCACCGCGATCGTCCCGACCTCGAACGCTCATCGCGTCGTTTGATCGCTTCGCAATGACTTCTATCGGAAGAGGATCGCGCGCGATCAGTGGAGCCGACTTCGCACATGCGACCCGATCGAGCAAGCTCAAGTCGGGCACATCATTCACTGCTGGACAGCAGAGACGGCCGAGATTGAGCCCTCGCTAAACCAAGTGTCGATTGAAGAACGCCTGGAGTTTGGCGACTGCGGGCGTCACATACTGCGGCTTGTCGTACATGTCGATGTGAGTCGCACCGGAAACCAGGAAAAGCTCCTTCGGCTCACTCGCCTTCTTGTAGGCGTTTTCGCTGAAGTACAGGCTATCCGCCTTGGATCCCGCGATCATCAATATCGGCCGCGGCGAGATCGTCTCGATCTGCTCGAATGCAAGGAATGCCATCTGGGACGGAAGGCTGGAGAAGACCGAGCGGGCGGGAGAGTTGGGATGCTGACCTCTCGCCGTTCGGTAGTACTCGTAGCCTTCCCGGTACATGACCGGCGTGTTCGCGGTGAACTTGTCAGTTTCGGGCACGGATGCCGTGAGACGCACCGCTTCGCCCCGAGCCTCGCGAGTCCGTTGCGCAGTGGCTTCCTGCAATAGCTTCACGCGCTCTTCGTAGGTTCGGGAATTGGCCAAACCTTCCCGTCGCAGTCCCCCGATGTCTGCAGCGCTGACTGTCGCGACCGCCTTGACCCGCAACTCGGTCTGAGCGGCATTCAGTACGTAACCCCCGCCACCGCAGATGCCGAGCGAGCCGATGCGATTCGCGTCGACTTGCGCAAGCGCGCTCAGGAAATCGATGGAGTCGCTGACGTCGTCCACGCGCGCGCTAGGAAGTTCCATCAATCGCGGTTCTCCGCCGCTTTCGCCCTGGTAGGAGGCGTCGTACGCCAAGGTAATGAAACCCTGCTCGGCCAATTTCAGGGCGTAAAGGCCTGCGGTTTGTTCTTTCACGCCGCCGATGGGATGTGTGACCACAATCGCCGCATACTTTTTGGCGGGGTCGTAGTTGGCGGGCTTGAAGAGATTCGCAACGATCTTGGATCCGGCATTCCTGCTGCTGTAAGTCACGCGTTCGACATGAACACCCTTGAAATCAGGGTGTCCAATCACGACCGGACTGGTTGCAGTCTGTGGGCCGGCGGCAGCTTTAGGTTGAGCCGATGCGCGGTCTGGCACGGCCAATCCAGCGCTCACCATCGAGATTCCACCCACGGCGACCGCTGACGTGCCTAGGAACTTGCGGCGCTTCACGTTGATTGCGTTCTCGTCCATTGCGAACTCCTTTGTTGAGGTTGTTGAAATATGCGCACCTCCGCCGGTTCGTTCAGCTAGTCGGTGCGTGTCCGGATGAGCGGCAAACAGGTCACCGATACGCGCATGCTCTATGCGACCTCGATATCCTGGCCGTCTTCGCGGCCATCAACGATCGATGGCGGCCATACTTGCTTCGCTGTGACGCTCACCAGTGGCAGGCGTCAGCTTGTTCAGTCGGTCGATTTGTTCAGCACTCAGTTCGAGTTGCTCGGCAGCAGTGTTTTCCTCGACGCGGACCACCCGCTTGGTGCCAGGGATCGGGGCGATGTCGTCACCCTGGGCCAGCAACCAGGCAAGTGCCACTTGGGCCAAGGTCGCATCGGCCTCCTCGGCAACTGCCCTCACCTCATCCACGATGCGAAGGTTGCGCTGGAAGTTCTCGCCGATAAAACGCGGGTTGGTCTTGCGCCAGTCGTCATCGCCAATCTGCTCGGGCGAGCGGATCTGACCGGTGAGGAAGCCATGACCAAGGGGCGAGTAGGGAACCAGGCCGATACCCAATTCACGCAGGAGTGGCAGCAGTTCTGCTTCCGGATCACGAGTCCACAGCGAGTACTCGGTCTGCAGCGCAGTGATCGGATGCACGGCGTGGGCGCGGCGGATGGTGCGGGGCGATGCCTCCGACAGGCCGATGTAGCGAATCTTGCCCTCGGCGACGAGGTCGGCCAGGGCGCCTATCGTGTCCTCGATGGGCGTCTTCGGATCCACCCGGTGCTGGTAGTACAGGTCGATGTAGTCGGTGCCGAGTCGTTTCAACGAACCCTCTACGGCAACGCGGATGTTCGCCGGACTGCTGTCGAGGATCCCCGGCCCGCCATTTGCGTGCGAGACCAGGCCGAACTTTGTTGCCAGCACGACCTGGTTGCGGCGCCCCTTGATGGCCCGACCCACCAGCTCCTCGTTGACGTAGGGGCCATACACCTCGGCAGTATCAAGGTGGGTGACCCCCAGATCCAGTGCCCGGTGAATGGTCCGGATGGACTCGGCATCGTCAGCTGTGCCGATATCGTAGAAGGAAGACATCGACATGGTGCCGAGCCCTATGCGGGAGACGGCGAGTCGGCCGAGCGAGATGTATTTCATGGCGTTGGTTCCTCTATTGAGCTTGAACTGCGTGGGCATATGGTCCAAGGCGAATGTCTCGCCTCGGCGGTATCGAAGAACGGCATGCAGAGATCCAAGGACGGCTGGATCGGGGCTGCCACTTCCTTGGTGTCAGTCGCAGGGCCGTAGGTGGAATTCACCCCGTGCAGCCAAGGCCCATCGCGGAAACTTCCGGTCCGCCCTCAAGCGTCGTTTCATCGTGGAAAGCGATGCCTACAAATTCGCTTGCCAACTTCTTTGAATTTAGACTGTGTGCAGCAAGAAGACTAGACTGCTGAATCGACATAGACTCATAAGTTCATCTAATCAATTGAGGTGTCGCAATCCATGGCACGATTTGACGCGCTGGCGGCCTTTGTGGCCGTCGTACGTGAGCGCAGCTTTACCCGGGCCGCCGCGCAAATGGGTATATCTCAGTCCGCGCTCAGCCAGACGATCCGGGCGTTGGAAGCCAAGTTGAAGCTGAAGTTGCTGAACCGGACGACCCGCAGCGTGTCGCCGACCGAAGCCGGAGAGCGCTTGTACTTGACCTTGGCGCCGCGCTTCGCGGATATCGAAACCGAGCTGGCCGTCCTGGGCGAACTGCGCGGCAAGCCAGCGGGCACGGTTCGCATCACCGCCACAGAAACTGCCGTGCGGACCCTTGTCTGGCCGAGGCTGCAGCCCTGGCTACCCAAACACCCAGACATCAAAGTCGAGATCAGCAGCGACAACCGTTTCATCGACATTGTGGCCGAGCGTTTCGATATCGGCGTACGCATCGGGAGCGATGTTGCCAAGGACATGATTGCCGTGCGCATGGCAACAGACATGCGAATGGCTGTGGTCGGGAGTCCCGAGTACTTCGCGCGCCGGGATCAGCCTCGAACACCCCAGGACCTTACTGATCATGACTGCATCGCTCTACGCCTGCCGACCCATGGCGGTCTGCTGAGTTGGGAGTTCAAGCGCCGTGGAAAGATCACGAATGTGCACGTGAGCGGGCAACTCGTGTGCAATACGACAGAGTTGACCGTTGTTGCCGCATTGGCAGGTCAAGGCTTAGCCCGCGCTCCCGTTAACTTTGTCAAAGAAAGCCTTGCAAAGGGGCATCTGATCTCGGTGCTGGATGACTGGGCCATGGTATATCCGGGGCATCATCTGTACTACGCCAGCCGCAGCGCATCGCCAGCATTGATGCTGGTTGTTCAAGCACTGCGCCACCAGTGAATGCCCATCGTCCTCAGATTGCAGGGCGATGCATGCCAGACGTTCATGTGGCGGGTGGCAAGCCCAGTAGTTGCCGCAACGCTATCGCATCCGTATTTGCTCTGAATCCAGGCCCACCTCGTTGGAAGGTGTGCGCCGTGGTCAAGTCGCCAGTGATGACCGGTTCGCATGCGGTGTCGCGCGCCAACTGTGCGGCAACCTGAAGAGCTTGCTGGTCGTTGCTCGCGATGGGTACGCCCAGTTTTGAACCTTCACGACGTGAGGATGCATCGACGGACGTGGCGTCGACTGCGCTAAAGGCCCGAACCAAACGTGTACCTGGCAGGTACTTGGCCGAGGTTTCGCCAACACCATTGGCATAGGCTTCGCGAGACAGTGGATTGCCTTCATCCGGAGGGGGGTTTGTGGCATCCAGAACTATTTTCCCCCGCAAGGCGGGCGCCAAGTCGCGTCCAAGTTGCGGCAGCGCGTTGTAGGGCACGGCGAGAAAGACTACCGATCCGAACTCTGCAGCCTGTTGCGGCGTTCCTACCGATGCCAGTGGACCCAACTGCTTGGCCATGGGCTCCAACTCCGAAGGCGTGCGAGAAGAGAACATGACCTCGTGGCCAGCTTGCACCCAGAGTCGGCCTATCGTGCCCCCGTGCGATCCAGCCCCGATCACGCCGATGCGTGTCTTTGCAGCATTGCCAGTGCTCGGAACGAGTGCCAAGGCAGACACCGTGCCGATTGCAGTTAAAACAGAACGACGGGTTGTTGACATGTGACGATCCTTTCAAGTGACCAATCACGTTCAATATAACAACACCTATGCGTTGGGAATTGCAGCCAATATCCGCATGCCGTTATTAGGCAAAGTGATAGATGATCCGCAAATTTTGCGCATACATTGCGGATGCCCCGTGAGAAGCTTGATCGATCTTCTCGCAGATGGTGAGCATCACTATCGCGTCATGTGATCTATCAAGCTGCGCGTTAACTCTCACGGATTATTTCGTTGCGAACTCGAATTGGTCATACATCCAATTCGACGATCACCTCGCCCGCGACTCTCTTTCGATCAATCGTCAACGCATCGCCGCTGACGCCAGAAGATGCGTTCTGTCTGCAGCGCGCATCGAAGGCTCCCGAGACTATGGCCAAATCCGATCGCAACCAGTTCTTCGTTCGCGCGGCGCAGCGCGTGAGCGACATCCGCGCTACCGAGGCGCGTGCCTTGGCATGGTCGTGCCTGTACGTCTTTGTCTTGTTTCTTGCCTACTACGTGCTTCGCCCCATTCGAGATGAACTGGGTGTCGCAGGCGGCGTGCGCAACTTGCCCTGGTTGTTTACAGGCACGCTTCTAGCGATGCTGGCAATCAATCCACTGTTTTCCTATGTCGTCCGACGATGGCCGCGTGAACGCTTCATTGCCATCACCTACCGCTTCTTCATGGCGAACCTGCTGATTTTTCTGGTTCTCCTAGAGATTGCGGAACCGTCGAGACAGATCTGGGTTGGCCGAGCGTTCTTCATCTGGGTATCTGTCTTCAATCTTTTTGTCGTGTCCGTTTTTTGGTCATTCATCGTGGACGTATTCAATGCGGAACAAGGCAAGCGCTTATTTGGAATCCTGGCCGCAGGTGCGACCGTCGGTGGCATCGTAGGTTCAAGCTTGACTTCCGGCCTTGTGGCCGTACTGGGGCAGACATGGTTGATGGTGGTATGCATCCTGCTGCTGGAAGTGGCGGTCTTCGCATCTCGACGCCTTGCGCGTGTCAGCCAAGCCTTTGGTCGCCCCGTAGAAGACGACGAAGCGCATCGCGCAATGGGTGGTGGCATTTTCGCGGGCATGAGCCACACGCTGCGCTCCCCTTACTTGCTGGGCATTGCCTTGTTCATCCTGTTGTACTCGGTGACATCGACCGTGCTGTATTTTCAGCAGGCCGCCATTGCTGAGGCCAATTTCACGGACCGTGCCAGCCGGACGGCCTTCTTTGCGGACATCGATTTTTGGGTGAATGTGCTGACGCTCGTTTTTCAGCTCTTCCTGACCGGTCGGTTGCTAAAGAGGCTAGGGGTCACCCTCATCCTTTGTGCCTTGCCGCTGTGCAGCGTGATCGGGTTCACGTCGTTGTCCATGTCGTCGACCGTGGCTATGTTCGTCGCCGTGCAGGTTGCCCGCCGTGTCAGCAACTTTGCGCTGGCCCGGCCAACTCGCGAGGTGCTCTTTACGTCGGTTGCGAGAGAGGATCGCTATAAGGCCAAGAACTTCATCGACACCGTGGTCTATCGTGCTGGTGACCAGGTAGGTAGTTGGTCATATGCGGTGATGTTGGGACTGGGGCTGAGCATGACGGGCATCGCAATTGTTGCGGTGCCGTTGTCGATAGCCTGGCTCTTGCTGAGTGCTTGGTTGGGTCGGCGGCATGAGTACCAGGTGTCTACGTCCAAGAGCTATCAAGAGGGACTCGTATAGACGTGCATCCGTTCTTCTGCGGAGATTGAACTAGCCAGCGCACAGAACTCCAGATTCGGAGAGCAATTGAATGGTTTTCAGCGACGATAGCCGCGGCTTCGCGTTCTCCTGCGAAGACGCGAAGATGTTCATCAGCGCCAGCACGTGGAATACACGCCTGTCGCAAATTGCGCGCGTCGTTGGTCCCATCTTGATAATGACCGGATCACTTCCAGACCCGGAATACATCTCTCGGACTTTGGGCAAGCGCCCGCGAGACATATTCATCATTGCGAACGCCGCCGCACAAAGGGAGGCGAGGATGCTCAAGCTGCGCTTCCCTGAGGTACGGATCGCACTGCATCCCAACAACAATGCTCGGGTCGTGCTTGTGGCGCCGGACACAGTCTGGGTTTCCAGCGCTGATTTTGGCAAGACCACACGGATCGAGTCCGCTATCGGTCTGCATTCAGGCATCGTGTTCAAAAAGACTCGGGAATCTCTTTTCAACAGAGTATGGGCAGAGGCAATCGAAATCGCTTGAGGTGGCTCTCATCCGCATTGCGCAACCAGCTTTCCGCGGCGAGGCCAGACGCTGTAAGCAACGTCGATAAATGCGAATTCCCCGAGGAGCTCTTGGGTATACGTGGTTGGATTTTTTTGCGATCGACATCTGCATCACAATCAGAGCAGACTCCGCACTCGCCGTCTTTCGACGGGCCGGATATAGATATACAGCGTGGCTACGGATGCATGCCGCGTCACTCCCATGATCTCGTCGACCGGCATTCCGATGGTTGCGGCCTCAGTCACAAAACCCGCACGCAGCGAATGTGCCGCAACCGTTGCGGCTACTTCGGGTCCCTTAGACGAGCGAACGGCAGCCTGCACCACTTGTGCAACCGCCTGTGGTGTTAGCCCTCTCTGGCTTACCAAATGATCATGCCGGTTGATCTGCCGGAACAACGAACCTGTAGTGATGCGGGCGATCTCCAGCCAACCTAACAACGCCAGTACAGGGCACCGTTCTTTTGCCTTCGCCATCGGGACGAACACCGTCTGCCCTGCCCCTCGCTGATCAGTCTTCGATCTACGGATCAGCAATTCAACCCCGTGTGCATGTCGCGTGATGTCTTCCGTCGTCAACGCCACCAACTCCGACCGACGCAGCGCTGCAGCCCATCCAAGCAGCAACATCGCTTTGTCTCTCGCGGCCCTTAGCGGCTTGTATTTGGCGACACCGACCAGAATTTCTACGAGGTCATCTTTCACCAATGCTCGAACCCTTCGCGGAGCCACACCGAGGCTGCGCCGGATACCCTCCATTGTTTTCTTCACCAACGGCGCGTTAACTGGGCTTTCCAAGCCTCGATCCTGGTGTGCCCTATGGATAGCGATCAGGCGATGCTCGATGGTCGCGACTCTCAGATGACTGCTGCACTTCGCGATGTACTCAGCCACCATCTTGGCCGTCGCCGGCACCTTCCCTCCCCATGCCTTGAAATGCCGCATGTCTTGTGCATAGCTTCGTTGAGTTGACTCCGACTGCGAGGCAGCGGCATAGCTTTGCACCAGCGCGGAGGACTTTACTTTCACATCGGATGCCATGCTCAATATTCCTCGGGAAACAGCAAGCAGCTACTAGCTCGTTTTCCATCGTCTCCCATCGCTTCAGTGATGACCCAGATCACCACGTATTCCAAGACATATGCGCTGAGGAGACGCGCACCCGACTGAATGGCCTGATCGTTGGCCATCGCGTCTTCGCTGTCCACGTTGCCCCAATCGCCATGCTGATGACGCGACAACAATGCGGCGGGAAGGATCGCGCTCTTCTCAAGATGAGCCAGCACTGCTGGAGTGGCCACTACTTGGCCAAGCTGAAACAGCGGGCGACTCGCCGCGTGCGTTTGAACACGCCTAGTAGGCGCAGGCGTTTGATCGTCGGACATGCAGAACTCCTTTGGGTTGGGCTGATTGATTTGGGCAACTCAGAAACGACAAAGCACGCCGGCCGCACCTGATGGCGCGAGCGGCGTGCTCTGTGGGGGATGCCGTAGATGGCTACGGCGGTGCAACGACTGGTTCTGCTACATCAGCCGCTCATCAAGTACTTCTGAAAGTGGGCGAGCCAGATGTCGTAGCCGACGCGCTCCTTATCGCGATGGCCGCTCATATGGCCACGGAACTTGCAAGCGTCGCGCATTGCGGTGTAGCCCTCCGGCGTGCCTGGAAACGCCTGGCCGGTCGCGTCCAGCACAAACTTGTCGCCAGTGCGAGTGTTGGCGCATTTGCTGGTGTTTTCGGCGCCAGCTCTTCGCAGACGCCACGGTCCGTCGAAGTCGTGATATTCATCCGGGATGATCGTGATCTCCGCACTGCCGCCACGCGCATTCATCCACGTGACCTGCCGCTCGCACTCGGAAGCAAGGGCGATGTCGTCCTTCTCTCCGTGGATGATCAGGAACGGCGTCTTCTTGAACCTCTCTATCGTGTTCTTTTCGATGCAGGACGGGTAGATGGCGGCGACGGCATCGAAGTCTCGCAGCTTGCCCGTTTGCTGTTTGACGATCTGCCCGATATAGGGGCGCACGACGTTGATCGCAGATGCTCCCGACATGCTTTCGCCCATGTAGCCGATCTTGGCGTTCGTCCATTCCGGCATCGCGCCGAACGTTGCCGCAGCCACCATTGCGTCGATGGACATGTTGAGGCCGTCCAGCCCCTTGGTGCGGCCCGTGGAAAGATCGGCTGGCGTACCGCTGGACTGGCCACGTGCTGCAAAGCTGTCGAGCACTACGGCATTGATGTTGTGCTCCATCAGGAAGCGCGCGTAGTCACCATGCCGCTTGTCCAAGCCACCGGCGTTGCCGCTCAAGATCACCAGCGCCTTGCGGCTGCCATCCTTGGCGCGGCCCACATAGGTCGGAATCTGGATCGAGGCGCACTTGAAGCTGGGCGTTTGCCAGAAGCCTGAGCAGTTGTAGCCGGGGATGTAGGACTGTTCGAGCCCCGTAGGCCTGAAGGCGATATCCTGCTGCGGGGCCTGCGCGTGCGAGGCGCCAGACACCGAAATCAGCAGAGACATAAGAAGCGGGATGGCGATGTTCTTCATGGAGTCCTCTTTCGATGGGAGGGGATATGGAGCCCGACCGCAACGCAGTAGGTGCGCGGCCGGCGGGAGGCGGTGTTGGATTGCCCGCTACTGACTCTTGAGCGCGAGGCGAATCTGCTGTGCCAGTACCTGGATGTTCTGTCGCGTGACCGCAAAGGTCTTGCCCTGCACCGTGCCTTCCAGTGGCACCAGCAGCGTGATGCCTTCGGCCGTGTCCTGCCGACCGAGGACAACCTTGACGCTGGACGTGCCCCTGACCTCGAAGCTGTCCTTGGACAACAAGCTTTTCGCGCTGAACCGGAACGGCACGCCGTTGCGCGCAGCGACGCAGGCCATCCCGACAAGCGGTGCCGGAGTCGCCCACTCGATGAGGTACTGCGCCTTCAGCAGGTCTTCGGGAATGCCGGCTTGCTTGCCGTGCGCCGCACACTCCCGAGAATCGACCTGCTGTCGAAGCGTGGCGAGTTGCTTCGCTGAGGCGTTCACCGCAGGCTCACTGCTCGACTGGAAGCGATTGGCCTTCTCCAGCGCCGACACGCTCTGATGGGTCTGCTGTTGCGGTGGTGCAGCCACCAAGGTGCGCACGCTGGCGAGGAACCCGGCCTGCGCCTGACGCTCACGGGCAAGTTCTTCGATGCTCTCTTTGAACAGGGTCGCGCTCGGGCCACCGACAAGTTGTTGGGCCTGAACACAGGCGGCGTAGAACTTCGGCAACTCCAGTTGACTTTGCGGTGACAGCGTCAGAAGGTCGCGGGGCAGTTGGTTCGGCTCGGCGCACGTGATGGTGAACGGCGGCTCATCTGACGCGTTGCCGGCGCGCCGCTGCACATAGGCCCATGTCAGCGCGCCATCGCGCTGGCCGATCTGCGCCGCGCCGCTCTGAGCCACCGCGGTCTGGGCACTGGCTTGCCGGACTTCTTGAGCCACCAGCCGGTCGCGTTGTTGCAGCGAGCCCTTGAGCAACTGGAACTGTCGCAGCGCATCGGCACGTTCGGCATCTTTGAGGGATTGCGGGCCGGGAGCGGCGGCTTGGCATGCTTCGTAGCGGCGCAGGGCCTGGTCGAGGAATTCGGGCTTCCAGTCGCGGGCGCGCACGCCATAGATGAGCCTCTCCAGGCCACCCGGACCGCCGCCGTCGATTTCGGTCAGAAGCTCCAAGCGGACGGGGCAGTTGAACTGAGGCGTCTGAGCGAAGGCGGATGGCGCCAGCGCTGCAAGACTCGCGACCAAAGTAGCTCGAATCAGCATAGCGGGCCTCACGCGAACACCAGCAGGATGTCGAGGGCGAGGAGCACGCACCACGTAATACCGTACAACTTGCTATGCCCGAAGACCTTTGCCCGGCTGAAGAGGTAGTACGGCAGCGTGATGGGATCGGCTAGACCAAGCTGCTTGACTGCATAGCCTTGCTTCTGAAGTGACAAGTAGTCGATGCGCAGGAACAGCCACATGAGCGCCACACGCAGCAGCAAGACCTGAAACACCGTGAGCCAGCCCCAGTTGTCTGGGTTGCCCCAGAGCAGCACTGCAAGGACCGGCACGATGATTGCGGTGAAGAGCGGGCCGAGTGCAGCAACCCAGGCCGTACCGTTCTTGACCTGCGACAGCTCCGGCGCGGCGGGCATCGAGCCACCCTCCTCTTGGCCAACCAGGATGAAAGCGGCGGCCTTGAAGCCATGAGTGTTTGCGGCCATCAGGTCAATTGAGCTGCCATCGCGCAGCGCGAACATCATCTTGGGCGCAAAGCCGTGCTTGCCTTCGGTCACGGAGGCGATGGCAGCCTTCTCGATGGTCTGGCCGCTTACAGCGATGACGAGGCGTTCGTTCGTGACGATGACTTCGGTCTCCTTTACGTTGAGCTTGCTCTTGAGCCAGGTGCCATCACCCTCGAACAGGACGGTTTCCTGCGGGCGTAGTTGGAACTTCATTCGGGTCTTCTCCATTTGTAGATTTATGGATCTATATTCGACGCGCAGTTTGCCAGATATAGATTCATCGTCTATGGATTTATCGTCTATGGCTGAACAGACTTCGATCCATGCGGAAGTCGTTAGCCAAACTGCCAACCAAGGAGGAGGTCCAGGTTGGCTTTGGTGATGCCGTGCGCGCTCTTCGGGATGAGCAAAAGTTGACCCAAGAGCAGCTTGCAGAGTCCAGCGAGATGCATGTCACGTACATCAGCCAGATCGAGCGTGGTCTTAAGAACGTCTCGCTGTTCAACATTCACCGCATTGCTCATGCGCTGAGCGTGCCGCCAGGAGAGCTACTGAATGCGCCCGGCAAGCATCCATCGCGGCGATAACCGCTCCTACTTCGCCTTCCCCTTCGCCGCTGCCCTCGGCGTGATCTCCAAGTAGTAGATCGGCGACTTCGGCGTGATGAGCCTTTGAATCTCGGTCGTCACGAAAAATTTGGGCTCAACAAAGTACGCTGGGTCGATGACGTAGTGGAAGGACTTGACCTTCTCCGTGGCCCTGACGTGATGCCACAAGACCCATCGGCCGAACTGTTTCGATGGGTTGTACTGCGCCGTGATGAGCGCCACATCCGGCAGCGCGTCGATGGTTGCGCATTCCTTCTCTTCTGCGTTGAAGCCGTACTGACGCAAGATAGCCGCCAGGGTCGGCGCATACGGCCAGTCCGGTCCATGCGGTGCAAGGCCGTTCTTGACGGCATCGCTCATGATCGTGTCCAGCGGCTGGTTCGTGATCATCGCGATACAGCTCAGGCCGTCATCGATTCGGATGTTTGGTTGCATCTCGACCCGAGTGAACGGCGAAACGAACCCCTCAGGCAAGCCTCCCTCCGTGGTAGCGCTCTTGGGCGAGGTTGCGGACTTCGCAGCTTTCGTTGCGACTGGGTTCTTGGTCTTGGTTGCCATGGGATAGAGCTCCTTGTTGACTGAAGAAGCGAGCGCCCATGCAGCGGCCCGACCTGCTGCCATCGGCCGCGGAAGGGAATGCAAAGAGGAAGGGAGAAAGTCTGCGAGATTGAAGCTCAGGGCCTCAGTTCGCGTCTTGCTGCACTGCTGTGCGCTCGGTCAAAACCTGGTTTCGGCGAGCGAAACAGCGTTTTGACAACCAAATCATAGCCGCCTGCGACCGCCGGGGGGTGACCAAATAACTTTGCCAGGCAGCAAGCAACCTTGCGTCACAGAGCGTTCTGATCGGGTGCAACATCCAGCAATCCGTGGGCAATCCAACGTCTCGAGCCGGCCTCTCCCCACACAAGACTCAGGTAACACAGTCTCTCGCTTGCTGCCGTCACCTCACGGACCTCAAAGGTGAGCCTGGTTGGTATTTCTGGCACGTCCGTCCCCGGGTAACCGAGCAAGACTTTGCAGGCGTACTTGTGGGCTCGGGGATTCAATTCGGCCGTGCCACAAACCTCAAACTTGCCGGAGACACCATCGGCACCTCGGATCTCAAACTCCAACTCACTCCCCTTTAGCACCAGGGAGTCAACCTTGGCTTCAAAAGTGCCCATGCCTGATGTCAAATCGCCGACTAGGAGCTTGCCGCTATACCGAACCAAAGCCGTTGAACGCAACGTACTTTCTGTTTGGGCAGTCTCAGACTGGATCACCTCGTTTAATGCATTCACGTTGACCTCTTTCGTGTAGACCACGAACCATATCAACGAAAAGCCATTGCCTAGAAACAAAAAAGCCGCAGTAGTTTCACTGCGGCTTTTGATAGTAGCTTTGCTAGTTTATGAGTGGTAAGCTGAAAAGCTTTTACCAATCAACAACTTGCAAGCGTTTTTGGCGGAGAGTGTGAGATTCGAACTCACGGACGGTTGCCCGTCGGCAGTTTTCAAGACTGCTGGTTTAAACCACTCACCCAACTCTCCGGAACCGTCGATTTTATGCCGACGGCGGCGCTTCAATCCCCGTCGGGCAGGAACAGCGTCTGCAAGTCGCTCAGAAAGTCCAGCCCGCGCTCGGTCGGCCACACCCGAAACAGGTCGCGCGCCACGAGCCCCTTGCGCTCGGCCTCCTCGAGACCGCGCTGGATGGACGTCATTGCCAGCCCGGTGCGTTCGCTGAACTGCGGCAGCGTGAACCCCGCCTTCAACCGCAGCGCATTGAGCATGAACTCGAAGGGCAGATCGGCCAGCGCCACCTCGTCGCTCTGCGACACGGCCGCGCCGGCGCGCGCGTTGTCCATGTACAGGCGCGGCTCGCGAAAGCGCACCTGCCGCACGATGCGGTGCGCAAAGCTCAGCTTGCTGTGCGCACCCGCGCCGATGCCGAGGTAGTCGCCGAACTGCCAGTAGTTGAGGTTGTGCGCGCAGCTGTGGCCGTCGCGCGCATAGGCCGACACCTCGTAGCGCGACATGCCGCTGGCTGCCGTTCGCTCGGTGATGCGGTCGAGCATCGCGTAGGCGATGTCGTCCTCGGGCAGCGTCGGCGGGAACTTCGCGAACCAGGTGTTGGGCTCGATGGTGAGGTGATAGACCGAGATGTGCGGCGGCGCGAGCGCCAGTGCCTGCGACAGGTCGGCCTCGAGGTGCTCGAGCGTCTGGCCCGGCAGCGCATACATCAGGTCGAGGTTGAAGGTGTCGAAGGCGCTCGCGGCCTCCTCGACCGCGGCGATGGCCTGTGCGCGGTCGTGCACGCGGCCCAGTGCCGTCAGGTGCTCGTCGTTGAAGCTCTGCACGCCCACCGACAGGCGCGTGACGCCCGCCGAACGGTAGGCGCGGAAGCGGTTGCGCTCGAAGGTGCCGGGGTTGGCTTCGAGGGATATCTCGCAATCGGGCGCGAGCTTGAGGCGCGCGCGCACATCGCCCAGCAGGCGGTCGATGGCCTGGGGCGAGAACAGGCTGGGCGTGCCCCCGCCGATGAAGATCGTGTGGACGGTGCGGCCCCAGACCAGCGGCAGCGCGGCGTCCAGATCGGCCACGAGCGCATCGAGGTACGCGGTCTCGGGAATGCCTTCTGCGTCGGCCGCACTCGTGGCGCGCCATTCGTGCGAGTTGAAGTCGCAGTACGGGCACTTGCGCAGGCACCACGGCAGGTGGATGTAGAGCGAGAGCGGAGGCAGCGCCGCCAGCTGCAGCGGGCCGGGCCGCATCCAGTGCAGCACATCGTTGGCGTGGGGCGCGCCGGCGGGCTGCGCCGGCTGGATCGGGACGACAGTGGCCATGCGTTACAGCCAGCGCTCGCGCATCAACGCCAGCATGGCCCGCGCGGCACGTCCGCGGTGGCTGTTGGCGTTCTTGACCTCGGACGGCAGCTGGGCAAAGGTCTTGCCGAAGTCGGGCAGGTACATCACGGGGTCGAAACCGAAGCCGTTGTCGCCGACCGGCGCTGGCGCAATCTCGCCGACCACGCGGCCGACGGCAATGAGCGGCTCGGGGTCGTCGTGGCTGCGCAGCGCGACCAGCGTGCTGACCAGCGCGGCGCGCCGGTTGGCTGCGCCGTCGAGCTGTTCGAGCAGCGCCTTGACGTTGTTGGCATCGCCCTTGGCGTAGCCGAACTGCGTGGCATAGAACGCGGTGTCGACGCCCGGCAGGCCGCCGAAGGCATCGACGCACAGGCCCGCGTCGTCGGCGATCGCCGGCAGGCCGGTGGCGGCGCTGGCGTGGCGCGCCTTGGCGAGCGCGTTCTCGACGAAAGTGCGGAAGGGTTCTTCAGCCTCCCCCACCCCCAGCGCCGACTGCGGCACCAGGGTGACGGCCAGTTCCGCGAACAGTTGCTGGAGTTCGGCGAGCTTGCCGGCGTTGTTGGAGGCCAGGACCAGTTTCATGAATGAGTCAGATGGGCTGTGACGCCCGCTCGACGGGCGCCTGCAGCTGTCAGTTCGATAGCATCGCCTGCTCTTGCAGGGTCACGAGTTCGCCGATGCCCTTTTCGGCGAGGCCGAGCAGGAGGTTCATTTCTTCGCGCGTGAACGCCACGCCTTCGGCCGTGCCCTGCACTTCGACGAAATGGCCGGCGCCGGTCATCACGACGTTCATGTCGGTGTCACAGGCGGAGTCTTCGGTGTATTCGAGGTCGAGCAGCGGCGTGCCGCCGACGATGCCCACCGAGATGGCGGCCACATGGCCCTTGATCGGCGACGCGGCCAGGGTGCCGGCGGCCAGCAGCTTGTTGACCGCATCCTGCGCGGCAACGAAGGCGCCGGTGATGGCGGCGGTGCGGGTGCCGCCGTCGGCCTGCAGCACGTCGCAGTCGAGGTGGATGGTGCGCTCGCCCAGGGCGGCCAGGTCGAACACGGCGCGCATCGAGCGGCCGATGAGGCGCTGGATTTCCTGCGTGCGGCCGGTCTGCTTGCCCTTGGCGGCCTCGCGGCTGCTGCGGGTGTGGGTGGCGCGCGGCAGCATGCCGTATTCGGCCGTCACCCAGCCTTCGCCGCTGCCCTTCTTGTGCGGCGGCACCTTCTCTTCGACCGAGGCAGTGCACAGCACGCGCGTCTGGCCGAACTCGATCAGCACCGAGCCTTCGGCATGGATGGTGAAGCCACGGGTGATGCGCACCGGGCGCAACTGGTCGGCGGCACGGCCGCCGCTTCGGGTGAAAGCAGTCATTTGTTCAGAGCAAAAAAAGAAAAAAAGGGGCCCGTCGCTTTTCAGCGGCCTGTTCGGGAAACACCGTGGAACCGGCTTCGCCGGGCCACCGGTGTTGCCCCCTGCAAGGGGGTTGGCGCAGCGACACGAAGTGCGCGAAGACTGGGGGTCATCAATTTTTTCGAGCAGCGGAGCGGCGGATGGCTTCGTTGATCTCGGCGATGGAACGCTCGATGGCGTCTTCGTCCATGTCGTCGATCTCGCCGTCGGAGGGCATGCCGGCCTGGATGGTCGAGGCGAACACGCCGTCGTCGATGGTCTCGGTGGAAATGCCGCGGTCCTCGCCCGAGGTTTCGGACATCTCCCACTCGAGCGCGATCAGGGTCACGTTGTCGCTGTGGGCGCCGCCCTTGCGCAGCGCCATCTCGGCAAGGTCGGGCGCCGCATCGGACACCGGCTTGCCGGACGAGAGCGTATGGACGATCAACGCGTCGTCGAGCACGCCCCACACGCCGTCGGAGCACAGCATGATGCGGTCGCCGCGTTGCAGCTGCAGCGGCGGCGAGATGTCGAACAGCGGCGTGGTCGGCGAGCCGAGGCAGGTCAGCAGCAGGTTGCGGTTGACCGGCATGTCCGAGCCATGGGGCTTCGGGCGTTCGGCGTGCGAATGGTCGCGCGTGCGGGTCAGCAGGCGGCCGTCACGCACCACGTACAGGCGCGAATCGCCGCAATGCATCCAGGTGGCGGTCGTGCCCTGGAGCAGGGCCGCGACGACGGTGGTGCGCGGCGTGTCGAGCATGGCCTTGTGGCTCGCGTAGCGCATGATCTGCTGGTGCGCCGCCATGGCCGATTCGGCCAGGAAAGACTTGGCGTCCTTCACCGTGGGGCGCGCCTCGCGCTGGTACAGCGCGGCGATGGTCTGCAGGGCCAACTGGGCCGCGACCTCGCCTTCGGGGTGGCCGCCCATGCCGTCGGCAAGCACGAACAGGCCCGATTCCCGCGTGTAGCAATAGCCCATGCGGTCTTCGTTCTTGAGACGCCCGCCCTTGCGGCTGACCTGGAAGACTGAGAATTTCATGGCGTCATGCGGTGTGCGTCATGCGGGGCGCGTGGTGGGGGCGACTGCGCGGGGCAGGCTCTTCTTGTCGAAGGAACGGATGTTGTCGATCGACAGCCGCACCTTCTCACCGACCGTGAGCTTGGTGTAGCGGCGCTCGCCTTCGCGGCTCAGTTCCTTCTGGAGCGCAAAGACCGACTGCGGGCGCGAAAGCGGATCGAGCGACATGCACCACTCGACCACCTCGATGAGGTTGTCGGAGTACACGCCGCGCAGGCGCGACAGCGAGAGGCTGAGCCGGTCTTTCTCGATGCGCCGCGGCGCATCGTTGGGCGGGTAGCCCTGCATGCAGGCGTAGATGCAGGCGCCGATGGCGTAGATGTCGGTCCACGGGCCCATGGACGAGTCGCGCCGGTACATCTCGGGGGCGGCGAAGCCCGGGGTGTACATGGGGCGGATGAAGATGCCTTCCTTGCTGAGCACTTCGCGCGCGGCGCCGAAGTCGATCAGCACGGCGCGGTCGTCGTCGGTGACGAAGATATTGGCGGGCTTGATGTCCAGGTGCAGCATCTTGTACTGGTGGACGATGCGCAGGCCGCGCAGGATTTCGTCGAACAGCGAGCGGATGGTGGATTCGCGGAACACCTTCTGCCGCTTGAGGTCGCGTGCGGTGACCACGAAATCCTGCAAGGTCGCGCCCTCCAGGTAGTTCATGACCATGTAGACGGTCTCGTTTTCGCGGAAGAAATTGAGCACGCTGACCACCGAGGCGTGCGAAATCTGCGCGAGCGAGCGGCCTTCCTCGAAAAAGCTCTTCAACCCCAGGCGGTAGAGGGACAGTTTCTCGGGCGGTACCTGCGGATGCAGTTCGCCGGGCCCGCGGGTGGCCAGCGAAGAAGGCAGGTATTCCTTGATGGCCACCTGCTGCCCGCTGGGGTCGATGGCGAGATAGACAACGCCAAAACCACCTGCAGAAAGCCGGCGAACAACGCGGTAACCGCCAATGACCGTATCGGGCAACAGGGGCGAAGGCTTGACCTTTGACATAATCCGGGAGTTTCGCCCGAAGGCGATGGTGCGGCAAGCGAACGCTGTACCGACGCCTCGGTGCTTGCAAGCAAAACCACAGTGAGGCGCAATGCCAGTTTACAGCATGACCGGCTACGCCAGCGGCCAGAATGGGTCCGCAGGCAGCCACTCCGAAGCCGAAGCACGGCCTTCCGCCGCAGGCCGACTCGGGGTCGAAATCCGCTCGGTCAACAGCCGTTTCCTCGACCTCACCTTCAAATTGCCGGAGGAGCTGCGCCAGCATGAGACGGCGCTGCGCGAGCTGCTCACGGGCAAGCTCAAGCGCGGCAAGGTCGAGGTGCGCGCCGCCATCGAGAACACCGCCCAGGCGGGTGTCGTCGAGCCTTCCGTCAAGCTGCTCCAGCGGCTCAACGGGGTGCAGGACAGCATCAAGGCCTGGCTGCCCAGCGCCCGCGACCTGAGCGTGGCCGACGTGCTGCGGCTCGCCGGCAGCGACAGCACCGCCCGCGGCGACTGGGGCAGCGACCTGCTCGACGTGACCGGCAAGGCGCTCGAAGCCCTGATGTCCGCCCGGCAGCGCGAAGGCGCCCGGCTCGCCAAGATGCTCGAATCGCATCTGGCCCAGCTGCGCACCCTGGTGCAGCAGGCCGGCCCGCTGGTGCCCCAGCTGGTCGAGCAGCAGCGCACCCGCTTTCTGGAGCGCTGGCAGGAGGCCATGGGCCTGACCGCAGGCACCGGCGGCACCCTGCCCGAGGCGGCCCAGGACCGGGCGCTGACCGAGGCCACGGCCTTCGCCATCCGCATCGACGTGGCGGAAGAGCTCACCCGGCTGAACTCGCACCTCGACGAAATCGAGCGGCTGCTCAAGAAGGGCGGCGAAATCGGCAAGCGGCTCGATTTCCTGATCCAGGAACTGCACCGCGAAGCCAACACCCTGGGCTCCAAGTCGGCAGCCCTGGAGCTCACGCGCATCGGCGTGGACATGAAGGTCCTGGTCGAGCAGATGCGCGAACAGGTGCAGAACATCGAATGACGGGCGAAAGAATGGACTACCCTGGCAACATCTTCGTGGTTGCCGCCCCCAGCGGGGCCGGCAAATCGAGCCTGGTCAAGGCGCTCATGGAGCTCGATTCGGCTGTTCAGCCCTCGGTCTCCCACACCACGCGGTCGCCGCGCGGGCAGGAAAAGCACGGCCGGGAATACTTCTTTGCCTCCCCGTCCGAGTTCGACGCCATGATCGCGGCGGACGGCTTCGTGGAATGGGCCCATGTGCACGGCCACCGGTACGGCACCTCCAAGAAGGCCATCGAGGAGCGGATCGCCCAGGGGGCCGACGTCATCCTCGAAATCGACTTCCAGGGCGCGCTCCAGATCCGCAAGACCTTCGCCAACGCGGTAATGATCTTCATCCTGCCCCCCAGCTGGGAAGAATTGCGCTCGCGGCTCGAGCGGCGCGGCGAAGACAGCGCCGCGGTGATCGAATTGCGCCTGAAAAACGCCGCCGAGGAGATGGCCAGGGCCGGGGAATTCGATTTCGTTATAATCAACGAGTTATTTGAGCGCGCGCTTTTTGATCTCAAGGCGATCGTCCACGCTCAGCGGCTTCGGTATTCCGCACAGCGCCGCGCACGTGCCGACACCTTTGCCGCACTGAACATCCCCTGATCTCCTGCTCACCGACCGAAAGATACCCATCATGGCCCGCATCACCGTCGAAGATTGTCTGCTTCAGATCCCGAACCGCTTCCAGCTCGTCCTGGCCGCCACCTACCGCGCGCGCATGCTGAGCCAGGGCCACGCGCCCAAGATCGAGAGCAAGAACAAGCCCGCCGTGACCGCCCTGCGCGAAATCGCCGAAGGCAAGATCGGGATCGAAATGCTCAAGAAGGTGCCGGGCTGATCTGACGCAGCCCTGCAACGAAAAGGCACCGCAAAGCGGTGCTTTTTTTACGTCTGGACGCGCCCACAGGGCGGTCACGCTAAAGTGGTAGCCATGAGCGCGGTTGCCAAACATCAGTCCCATGCCCCCTCGGGCACGCCGAAGCCGAGTCCGGCGGCGCTGAACGCGGCTGCCGCAAGCTTTGCCGCATTGACGGCGCGCCTCGACTACCTGAGCCCCGAAGACACCGAACTGGTACGCCGCGCCTACCGTTTTGCCGACGAGGCCCATCTGGGCCAGCTGCGCAACAGCGGCGAGCCGTACATCACCCACCCCATCGCCGTGGCGGCGCAATGCGCCGAATGGAAGCTCGATGCCCAGGCGCTGATGGCGGCCCTGCTGCACGATGCCATCGAAGACTGCGGCGTGACCAAGCCCGAGCTGATCGAGCGCTTCGGCGCCCCGGTCGCCGAACTGGTCGACGGGCTGACCAAGCTCGACAAGCTGCAGTTCAATACCCGCGAAGAAAACCAGGCCGAATCGTTCCGCAAGATGCTGCTGGCCATGGCGCGCGATGTGCGCGTCATCCTGGTCAAGCTGGCCGACCGCACGCACAACATGCGCACGCTGGCCGATGCGCCGCGTGAAAAATGGGCCCGCATTTCGCGCGAAACGCTCGAGATCTATGCGCCCATCGCACACCGGCTCGGCCTCAACCAGACTTATCGCGAATTGCAGGAGCTGTCGTTCCGGCACCTCAAGCCCTGGCGCTACGCCACCCTGTCCAAGGCCGTGGCCAAGGCGCGCGGACGCCGGCGCGACCTGATCCAGAAGGTGCAGAAAGAGGTCGAGACGGCCTTCTCGACCGCCGGCATGACGCTGCGGATCGCAGGGCGTGAGAAAACGCTCTATTCCATCTACCGCAAGATGGAGGAAAAACACCTGAGCTTCGCCCAGGTGACCGACATCTACGGCTTCCGCCTGATCGTGCCGAACGTGATCGCCTGCTACACCGGCCTCGGCATCCTTCACCAGATGTACAAGCCGCTACCCGGCAAGTTCAAGGACCACATCGCGATCGCCAAGCTCAACGGCTACCAGTCGCTGCACACCACGCTGGTGGGGCCGGCCGGCGTAAGCGTCGAGTTCCAGCTGCGTACCGAGGCCATGCACGTCGTCGCCGAATCCGGCGTGGCGGCGCACTGGCTCTACAAGGCGGCCGAACCGAATGCGGCGAGCAACGACAGGCTGGGCACCAAGTGGCTGCAGTCGCTGCTCGACATCCAGGACGAGACGCGCGATGCCGCCGAGTTCTGGGACCACGTCAAGGTCGACCTGTTCCCCGACGCGGTCTACGTCTTCACGCCGAAGAGCCAGATCATGGCGCTGCCCCGCGGCGCCACGGTGGTCGACTTCGCCTATGCCATCCACAGCAACATCGGCGATCACACCTCGGCCGCCCGCATCAACGGCGACCAGGTGCCGCTGCGCACCGAGCTGAAGAACGGCGACGTGGTCGAGGTCATCACCGCACCGGTGTCCACCCCCAACCCCGCCTGGCTCGGCTTCGTTCGAACCGGTCGGGCACGCTCGAAGATCCGCCACTACCTGAAGACGCTGGCGCATGCCGAGTCCGAAGGCCTGGGCGAAAAGCTGCTGGCACAGGCGCTGCGCGCCGAAGGCCTCGGCAAGTTGCCCGAGGAAGACGAAGAGCACCAGGCGATGTGGGAGAAGCTGCTGCGCTTCACCGGCAACCGCAACCGCTCCGAATTGCTGACCGACATCGGACTGGGCAAACGCATCGCGAGCATCGTCGCCAAGCGGCTCATGGCGCTGCTGGCCGAGCTGGGCGAGCGGCCCGATGCCCTGCTGCTGAGCCGCGAGCGCTTCATCTCGCACGAAACGGTGTCGCAGGGCGCAGTGACGCTCGACGGCAGCGAGAACTCGTCGGTTCGCTTTGCGCTGTGCTGCCGGCCGATTCCCGGCGACCAGATCGTCGGGTATCTCGGGCATGGCGAAGGCCTCGTGGTGCACACCGAGGATTGCGGCGTCGGCCAGCGGCTGCGCCACAAGGACAGCGAACGCTTCTTCGCGGTCGAATGGGCGGACGAGCCGACGCGCGCGTTCGAGACCGGTGTCGTGATCACCGTGCGCAACGACAAGGGCGTGCTGGCGCGTGTCGCCGCCACGCTGGCCGATGCGGAAGCCGACATCACGCATGTGGAAATGGCCGACGAAACCCCGCAGGATTCGACCGACCTGCGCTTCGTGATCGCCGTGCGCGACCGCTCGCACCTCGACGCCGTGCTGCGCGCGGCACGCCGGACCGCCTCGGTGCTGACCGCTGCGCGGACGGTTCCCGCGCCTTGAGCCTTGAAGAAGAACGGGCTGCGTTGCGTCAGCCCGCGGCCGGACGCGGCGCCGGATAGCTCACCGACAGTATCTCGACCTCGTGCGCCCCGCCCGGCGTCATCAGCTTCACCACATCGCCTTCGCGTGACTTGAGCAAGGCCCGCGCGATCGGGGAGATCCAGCTGACCTGCGACCGGGCGCTGTCCGCCTCGTCGATGCCGAGGATCGTGATGCTGCGCTCGTCGCCGGTCTCGTCGGCATAGCGAACCGTGGCGCCGAAAAAGACCTGGTCGCTGCCGTGGTGCACCGAGGGATCCGTCACTTCCGCGATTTCGAGCCGCTTGGTGAGAAAGCGGATGCGCCGGTCGATCTCGCGCAGGCGCTTCTTGCCGTACAGGTAGTCGCCGTTCTCGGAACGGTCGCCGTTCTTGGCGGCCCAGTGCACGGCCTCGACGACCTTCGGGCGCTCCTCGTCCATCAACTGGAGCAATTCATCGCGCAGCCGCGCGCAACCTTCCGGCGTGATGTAGTTCTTGCTGCCGGCCGGCAATGCAGGCGCGGCGCCATCGGCGCCGTCGTCGTCCGCGTCGCTATCGGTTTCCTTGGTGAATGCCTTGTTCAACGAGAACCCTTCGGATATGAAATGCCGGCCGCTCTCTTCGCAGGCCCCTGCAAGCCAGGAGTTTGCCGCAATCGATCCGATTTTCAACGAAGCCCTCGGCGCGAGCAAAGCGCGCGAGCCAAGGGCAGGCCGCCTACCGGGAGATCGGCTTCAGATAGATCTCGACGCGGCGATTCTGCGAACGGCCCTCTTCGGTTGCATTGCTTGCCACCGGCTGGGTCTCGCCTCGTCCTTCGGCACTCAAGCGCGCTCTCGCCACGCCACGGTCGCCCAGGTAAGCCTCGACGCTCTGGGCGCGGCGCTGCGACAGCGTCATGTTGTGATCGGGATTGCCGGTGCTGTCCGTGTGGCCCACCACGCGGGCGTTGATCCCGGGCTCCTGCGAGATGGTCTGCGCGACGCCGTCGAGCACACCGCGGAACGAGGACTTGATGGTGGCGCTGTCGGTGTCGAACGTCACCTGGCTGGGAATGTTGAGCTTCAGCGAGCCGTCCGGCTGATCGACGATCTGCGTGCCCGTGCCGGCCGTCTGGCCGGAGAGCTTGTTGCGAATGTTGGACCAGTTGTAGCCCACGCCTGCACCGACTGCAGCACCGACCGCGGCACCTATTGCCGTGCTCTTCTTGTCGCGACCGATGAGATTGCCCACGCCTGCCCCCACTGCCGCACCGGCACCAGTGCCGACGGCCGTATGGGTTCCTTGCTCTGTTGCGCAGCCTGCTGCGAGTGCGGCAACGATGGCGAGCGAGATCAGTTTGGCTTTCATAGTCTTCCCTTTCAATGGTTCGGATTTGGATTGGCAGCCCTGGCCGATGAGTGGCCGAGCGCAATCTGCAGAAGACAACTGATGAGTGCGCACCGTGGACGACAGCTCGAACGGTTTGATGCAAACCCGTTTTCTCAAATGTGAAATAGGTCTCGCATGGGGCCACTCGTCACAGGCGAAAAGGCCGATGGGTCAACCGGCGAGCAACGAGTTCGTTGGCTGGACTGCTCTCCAACTCAATCAGGAAGAACCATGCTTCACTATCTCTGGATGTTCGTTGTCGGTATCGTCGTCGGCGCGATTGCGCGGATCGTCATGCCGGGCTCCGAGCAGATGGGCCTCTTGATGACCGGCGTACTCGGCATCGTGGGATCCCTTGTCGGCGGCATCATTGCCGGCTTCTTCAGCAAGCCTGCGGACGGCTCGTTGATTCATCCGGCGGGACTGTTCCTGTCGGTGATCGGCGCGTTGATCCTGCTGTTCGCCTGGAACCATCTTCCCCATTGACCGGGTGGCGAGACGTGCACCACTGTCTTGCAATTGAATGCGTCTCCTCAAAGTCTCCCAATTCCACGGCCATGATCGACCTGCCCGCCAACCTTCCGGCGGCGGGCTCCTCCCTCCAGCCCCATGCAAGTACGGGGCACTTCAGCCCGCCACCGCGCGGGCTGTTTTTTGCCCGATCGTCGGTCGCATCGCGGGCGATGCAGGCTAGCTTGCTTGCAGCAACTCGGCCACTTCCCGCCGGCCCAGATCGCGCACGGAGGCGAGACTCTCGAGTTGCGCTGCCCGGGGACGCGCCTTGCCTTGTTCCCAGTGGTAGATCGTCTGGCCGGACACGCCCACGAGCTTCCCGTAGATTGCCGCGGAAAGTCCCAGCTTGGTGCGATGCGCAGCCAGGCGGGTTGCGCTGAATCGCCGCTTGGGACCGGACTCGCCCGCCTCATCGGACTCATCGGAACGCGTGCGGCGCGCCGAGCCCTGGTTGGCACGCCGCAACTCCTTTTCCAACGCGCCCACCTGCCGGCGCAATGCGGCGATCGAGGAGCGGTGGAGCGCGGACGTCTTCTTGAGCGATTCGATTTCCGCACGAACCTCTTTACGAGCCACGCGCGAAATTTCGGCCTTCAGGATGGATGCAATGTTTGGCATGCCCGCATTGTGCCGATTTCAGGTGTTGCACAGGAATGCATTCGCGCAGTCCGCTTTTCTGGGAGTTCTCAGCTCAAGGATGAATGGGCTGGAACTTCGATCCACCGGTGAAGATTTTTCGGCATCACCCCAGATCGGAGCGCTTGCAGTCGAAGACCACGCCTGGCGCGATGCTTCGCAGGGCGGGTACCTTGTTCACGAAGGTTACCTCCGCCCTGATCAAGTGCCACTCGCCCGACTTGAACAGCCTGAAGAGACTCGTGACTTCATCGCCCGCCAAGGGAATGGCGTTGAAGACATAGATGGGCTCGCCGGACGAGGTCCCCTCCATGCTCACCAGTTCGGCGCGCACCTTGCCCATGGTTTCCGTGTCCTTGGTCCTGGAGCGCACGACGTCCATGTTGACGGTCCGCGAGTGTTCGTCGATGGCGATCCTGCGAATCCAGTTGAATGCGCCAGCCCCGCCGCCCGGGCTCGGCACACATGCAATGGTCCCTGCCGACACCGGGCTCGCTGCTGAAAACAGCAGAAGCAGTTGGCATGCAAGCAGTGTCGTTCGAATGTTCATGGTCGCTCTGCGTCGTTGGACTTGGACAGACTTTAGCGCGCGGTCGCGTGCTCACCAGTCCGCTCCTCGATGAAGGGCTTTGCACGCATGAGAAACACTGATTACGTTTAGACGCAAATCGAGAAATTTCGTGCATCGAGCAGCACCTGTCGCTGCAAGTTGGCAGGCCTCAAGAACTCCGCGACGGATCTGCTTCGATCCTCGGATTAACCAGGAAACGGTCGTACGCAACCACCTCGCAAATTGCATGTGGGCGGAACTGCAAGAACTGGTCGCTGGCCGGCTTGCCTCATCGGGGTTACCCAGTTTCAGGCATGTCGCTGCTTTGTACGCGTACTTACATTGGTTGCTCGCAGTTTGAAATCGAGGGCACGCCATGAACAAGACATTCCGGACCGTTTGGAACCCCACGCTCGGCGCCTGGGTGGCCGCACCTGAAATCGCCCGTGGCCATGCGCGATCGGCCCGTGTGAGCACCGGCCGCGTGGCCGCCAGGGGCGACCTGCGGGCCATTGCCATGGCGGTGCTGCTTTTGGGAGCCGGGCCAGCGTTGCCCGCCGGCGGCGCGGGCGGCCAGCCCGTCGGCGATCCGTCACTGCATGCGGGTGCCGGCGGCAGCAACGGCAGCGGCGGCGCGGGTGGGCTCAACGACACCTCCGTCAATGCGCAGGGGGGCGACGGCGGGTCGTCGACCGCCACCGGCGCCACGGCGGGGTCCGCCGCCAGCATCGGCTCCTTTGGCGGCGCAACGGCAGGCGCGGGCGGTGCGGCCGGAACCTCCAACAGCGTCGTCGTCCCAGGCGTGCTGCAGGGCGCTGACGGCGGCGCGGGCGAATCTCAAACCGGCGATTTCAACAACGGAAATGGGTATGGCGGCGGCGGCGGCGGCGGGTACCCGGGTTTTCCGCTTCCTCCCAACTCCTTTTCCTCCACCGGGAGCTATACCGGCGGCAGCGGAGGCGCAGGTGGAAACGGCTATTGGGCCGCCGGTGGTGGCGGTGCTGGCGGTTACGGTTCGACGTTGATCGCCCCGCTGTTCAACTACTCCGCCTCTGGCTCCTCCACGGGCGGTGCGGGCGGCAAGGGCGGCGACGCCTACTCGCAGGCCGGGGGCGGCGGCAGTGGCGGCGGCGGATTCTTCATGAACCTCACGACGCCCGGTCTCACGTTCACCAACACCGGCACCCTCGCCGGCGGAGCTGGCGGCATCGGCGGGTCCGAGCTGTCGCCGGCCCGCAGCAATGCCTCGGGCGGCGGCGGCGGGGCCGGCGGCCACGGTGTCACGCTGGCCGGCAGCGCCGTGACCGTGAGCAACACCGGACAGATCACAGGGGGCGCAGGGGGCGCAGGCGGAACCGGCGGCGGCGGCGCGGGGGGCACCGGCGCACCGGGCGCCGGCGGCGACGGGGGCATCGGCCTCTGGTCCACCGGCGCCGGGGCGACGATCACCAACGGCGGCGCCATCGTCGGCGGCGCCGGGGGCATCGGCGGAACCAACAGCAACGGTGGTGCGAGCGGCGCCAACGGCGCCGGTGGTGCAGGCGTGATGGGCGCCAACCTGGCCCTCACCAACAGCGGCACCATCTCCGGTGGGCTTGGCGGCGACGGCGCCACCCGCGCGCCGGCCGTGGAATTCACCGGTGGCAGCAACAGCCTGCGCTTGAACGCCGGCTCGTCGCTGCTGGGGGCCGTTGCCATCGGCAGCGGCGCCACCGCCAGCATCGTCGCCGGCGCCAATGGCCTGAGCCTGGCCAATTCCCTGCTGCTGGGCGGCACGGGCACCATCGACACCAACGGCTTCAGCATGGCCTGGTCGGGCCCGATCTCGGGTGGCAGTGGTCTCGTGAAAAATGGCGCGGGCACCCTGACCCTCAGCGGCGCCAACACCTACACCGGCGGCACCAGCCTCAAGGCAGGCCGCCTGAACGTGGGCAACAACAACGCCCTGAGCACCGGCGAGCTGGCCATGGACAACGGCACCACGCTGGGTTTCTCGGCCGACGGCCTCGCCCTGCCGAACAACATCCGTCTGACCGGCACCCAGGACCCGGTCATCGACACCGGCAGCTTCAGCGCAACCCTCCTGGGCACCATCAGTGGCGCGGGCTTCCTGACCAAGGAAGGCACGGGCGTGCTGACCCTTGGCGGCGCCAATACCTACACCGGCGCCACCAATGTCGCCGTCGGCACCTTGCGCGCCGGCGTGGCCAATACCTTCAGCAGCGCCAGCGCCTTCACGGTCGCCGCGGGCGCCACGCTGGACCTGGCCGGCCACAACCAGGCCATCGCGTCCATGGCCAACAGCGGAACCGTCTCGCTGCCGGGCGGCACACCCGGCACCACCCTCACGGTCAACGGCCCCTGGGTGGGCAACGGCGGGACGCTGCGCCTGGGTACGGCGCTGGGCGCAAGCGCCAGCGCGAGCGACAGGCTGATCCTCAACGGCGGCAGCGCCATCGCCAGCGGCACGACCAACGTGCAGGTCGTCAACCTGGGTGGCCTGGGCGCGCTGACCACCGGCAACGGCATCGAAGTCGTCAGCGCCCTGAACGGGGCCACCACCACCGCCCAGACCACGAGGAACGCCTTCGGCCTGACGGGCGGCCATGTCGACGCGGGCGCCTACGAGTACCGGCTGTACCCGGCCGACGCCAGCGGTGCGGGGGAGAACTGGTACCTGCGCTCCAGCACCATCGTCGTCCCGCCGAGCAGCGGTGGAAGCGTCACGCCACCGAGCGGTGGCGGCGTGACCGTGCCCACCTACCGCGCCGAAGTGCCGTTGTACGCGGCGCTGCCCGAGCAGTTCCGCCAGGCCAGCCTGGCCATGCTGGGCAACCTCCACCAGCGTGTGGGCGACGGCAACGGGGCCGGCGTCAACACCGCCACGCCGGAACAAGGCTATCGCCACGTCTGGGGCCGCGTCATCAGCATGGACCGCACCATCGGCCAGGCCGGCACTGTCAGCCCCACCAGCGAGGGACGCCTCAGGGGCTTCCAGGCCGGGGCCGACCTGTGGGCCGACCCTCACTGGCGCGCCGGCATCTACGTCGGCGAGCTCAAGGGCGACATGCGCGTGAGCGGCTTCGCCCGCGGTGTACTGAACTACACGGCCGGCTCCAACGACCTCCGAAGCCAGTACCTGGGCGCCTACGCCACCTGGAAGGACGGCAGCGGCCTGTACCTGGACGGCGTGCTGCAGGCCGGGCGCCACCGCTACACCGCAGCGCCGGCCCTGAGCCTTGGCGGTGAGGGCAAGGGCAACAGCCTGCTGGCCTCCCTCGAGGTGGGCCAGGCCTTTCGCATCGCGCCGAGCTGGACCATCGAGCCTCAGCTGCAACTGGTGCACCAACGCGTGAGCCTGGACAACACCGGTATCGCCGGCGCCCTGGTGCAGCAGAACAGCCGCAACCGCTGGCTGGTGCGCGCCGGCGTTCGGGTCAAAGGCGAGATCGCCACGGGTGCCGGCCTGCTGCAGCCCTACGCGCGGGTGAACGTCTATCGCAGCAGCAGCGGCAAGGACATCACCCGCTTCACCGGCCCGGCGGCGTACACGGACATCGCCACGCGCACGGGCGGCACGAGCACGGAGGCGGCAGCAGGCGCGACGCTGCAACTGACGCAGAACATGAGCCTGTACGGAGAGATGGGCAAGCTGTGGGCTTCGAGTGGCGGGGCCCGCACGAAGAGCGGGCTCAACGGCAGCGTGGGCATGCAGATCCGCTGGTGAAGCGCGAAGAGTCCGAAGCAGGTGAGCGGGCTTGGAATGCCGCTCGCCCCGAGCGGTTCTCGTCTGGACTGGCCGAGAAAGCAGCAGCCCCGGGGAGCAGTTCAGCCGGCACGGGCCGAAAAAGAAAATGGCCTGGAAGGGATCAACCTTCCAGGCCATTTGAGAGAGTGGTGCGGCTGGCAGGAATTGAACCCACGACCCCTTGGTTCGTAGCCAAGTACTCTATCCAACTGAGCTACAGCCGCACAGCTTGCGATTATAGCATCCGTTTTTGGTCCTTTTGGACTTGCATGGTCGAAAGTTGAAAACGCGGCCAGGCCCCTGGAACGGCCGAAGCCATCTGCGCCGAAGGGGTTGTCTGCGGGTTGCTTGCGCACCGTGAAATTCAGATGCTCATAATGTTCGGCGGCCACGTCAGGAGTCGCCTGCCTTCAAGCTCAAGGCTTTCGCCCGGCCAATGCGAGCCGGCCACATTCTTTTTCCTGGCATCACGGGACGACACCATGAGCGTATTGCACATGTTTCTACCGGCATGCGAACCGGCGCGCAGCGAGGCGCTGGCGCAGTTGATGAAGACGCACCACATTCCCCGCCACCTCGTCAAAGGCATTGCGCGCGCAAACCAGAGCGAGCGCGAAGCGGTCAATTCGGTCGGCGCATCGACCCATCGGCAAGCGGCGCCGCCGCAGGACTTTCAAGCACCGCCTGCACTGGAGTAGTCGCCGCAGTCGATGCCGGGGCACCGAGGGGCGGTCGAGGCGATGCGCTGAAGGGGTGTTTCCGATGAACGAGCTCGAGCGACTCGAAGCGATGCTTCGTGCACGACCGGTGTCGCTCTCCAATGAGCAACGTCGGGCGGCGTACGAAGCCCTGGGCGATCTTTTTCCGCTGGCAGCGGACGTCCGTGTGGAACATGTGGCGGCGCACGGCGTTCCCGCCGAATGGACGTCCACGCCCGTCGCAAGCCCCAGCGAAGTCATCCTCTATCTGCACGGCGGGGGATATGCCTGGGGCTCGCTGAAGAGCCACCGGCACCTCGTCAGTGAGGTGGGGCGCGCGGCGACGATGAGAACGCTCGCCCTCGACTACAGGCGCGCGCCCGAGTTCCCGTTTCCGCGGGCCCTGGAAGATGCGGTCAGCGGATACAGATTCCTCATGGATTCCGGCTTCAAGCCTCGGCAGATCGCGGTCGCCGGCGACAGCGCGGGCGCCGGCCTGTCCGTGGCGTTGCTCGTACGGCTGAAAGAACTCGGCATGCAGCAGCCGGCCTGCGCACTTCTTTTCTCGCCCTGGGTCGACATGACGGTGACCGCGGACAGCTACAGCCGCAACGCGAAGCGGGATCCGGTCCTCAACCGCGAGATCATGCAATTCCTGGCCGAGCAGTACCTGAGAGGGCAGCCAAGAGAGACACCTCTCGCGTCGCCGGTTTTCGCCGATCTGAGCGGCATCGCGCCTCTGACGATCTTCGTGGGGGCCACGGAGGCCTTGCTGGACGATGCGATAGCACTCGCCCGCACGGCGGGTCTCGCCGATGTGAGCGTGCGGCTGGAAATTTGGCCAAGGATGTTTCACATCTGGCCCAACTACCACCAGGTATTGGCGCAAGGCAGGCAAGGGGTCGGCAGAGCTGGAAGGCTGCTGCGTGAAGCCGTGGATGCCGCTTCGAGCGGCGAAGGCTGAACGCATCGGCTCCAAAAAAGAAAATGGCCCAGAAGGAAAAGACCTTCTGGGCCATCGAGAGTGGTGCGGCTGGCAGGAATTGAACCCACGACCCCTTGGTTCGTAGCCAAGTACTCTATCCAACTGAGCTACAGCCGCGAAGCCTTGCATTCTAACCTGCCCGCACATGCTCCCCGTAATCTGGCAACGAGAGATTCGCAGCCTTTTCTTGCTATTCGATGGACAGCTCGAGCTGCGCAGGCGGCACGGTTTTTTGTGGTAGGCCGTGATGGGCTTGAACCATCGACCAACGGATTATGAGTCCGCTGCTCTAACCAACTGAGCTAACGGCCCACTGGCCACGATTCTATTCGCCGCAACAGCCTACTTGCGGTGGCTCAGCGCATTGCTGACCAGGCGCGATGTGATGTCCACGATCTGGATCATGCGGTCATAGGGCATGCGAGTCGGCCCGATCACGCCCAGCGTGCCCACCACCTGCCCGTCGACTTCATAGTTGGCGCTGACGATGGAGAGCTCTTCGAAAGGCACCACCTGGCTTTCGCCGCCGATGAAGATCCGCACGCCCTCGGCCTTGCTCGACACATCGAGCAACCGCATCAGCTGGGCCTTCTGCTCGAAGAGTTCGAAGGCGCGGCGCAGTTGCCCCATGTCGCTGGAGAAATCGGTCACCGCGAGCAGGTTGCGCTCGCCGGAGATCACGACGTCGTCTTCCTGCGCCTCGGTCAGGACCTCGGAGCTGACCTGCACCGCCGCCTGCATCAGCGCGGCAATCTCGCCGCGCAGCTTCTCGACCTCGGACTGGAGACGGTCGCGCACCTGCTCGATGGTCAGGCCCGCATAGTGCGCGTTGATGTAGTTGGAAGCCTCGACCAGCTGCGACTGCGAATAGTCGGCCTCCGGGAAGATCACCCGGTTCTGTACATCACCATCCGGCGAGACGATGATCACCAGCAGCCGCTTGTCGGAGAGCCGCAGGAACTCGATCTGCTTGAACACCGAGGCACGCCGCGGCGCCATCACCACGCCGACGAACTGCGACAGGTTCGACAGGATATGGGCCGCGTTGGCGATCACCTTCTGCGGCTGGTCGGGCGCCAGGCTCGGTGTGCTCATCTGCTCGCGCTCGGCGGTCAGCATGGTGTCGACGAACAGGCGGTAGCCGCGGTGGGTCGGGATGCGGCCGGCGGAGGTGTGCGGGCTTGCAATCAGGCCCAGCGCCTCGAGGTCCGACATGACGTTTCGGATGGTCGCCGGCGACAGGTCCAGCCCCGACGAACGCGACAGCGTGCGCGAGCCGACGGGTTGCCCGTCGGCGATGTAGCGCTCAACGAGCGTCTTGAGCAGCAACTTGGCACGGTCGTCCAGCATTGCAAGATTTTAGTGTTGTAATTTGTGAGATATGACTTCCCGCTTCCGTCACGTCGCCCTGATCGGCAAATACCAGGCTTCCGGCGCCAGAGCGCAGGCGGATGCGCGCGACGGCGTGATGGAAGGCATCGGCGCCTTCCTGGAATCGCAGGGCTGCACGGTTTTCGTCGAGCGTTCCGCCGCCGAGGAAGCCGATGATGCCGCCCCCGCCGCCAACACCCGCTACGAGGCCCTGAGCGTCGAGGAAATCGGCCAGCGCTGCGACCTCGGCCTGGTGGTCGGCGGCGACGGCACCATGCTCGGCATTGGCCGGCAACTCGCCTGCTACGGCATCCCGCTGATCGGCATCAACCGTGGCCGCCTCGGCTTCGTCACCGACATTCCGCTGGACAACTACCAGGCCACGCTGATCCCCATGCTGGCCGGCGAGTACGAGGAAGACCACCGCAGCCTGATGCACGCGCAGGTCATGCGCGACGGGGTCTCGGTGTTCGACGCGCTCGCCATGAACGACGTCGTCGTCAACCGCGGCGCCACCTCCGGCATGGTCGAACTGCGCGTCTCGGTGGGCCGCCATTTCGTGGCCAACCAGCGTGCCGACGGCCTGATCATCGCCACGCCCACGGGCTCGACCGCCTATGCGCTGTCGGCCGGCGGGCCGCTGCTGCACCCGGCGGTGCCAGGCTGGGTGCTGGTGCCGATCGCACCGCACACGCTGTCGAACCGGCCCGTGCTGCTGCCCGATGCCGACGAGATCGTGATCGAGCTGGTGGGCGGGCGCGACGCCAGCGCCAATTTCGACATGCAGTCGCTGGCCACGCTCGCGATCGGAGATCGCGTGGTGGTGCGCCGCTCCGAATACCGGGTGCGCTTCCTGCACCCCCGGGGCTGGAGCTATTTCGACACACTGCGCAAGAAACTTCATTGGAACGAGGGAGGCTCCTGAAATGGCGCTGCGACGCATCGCACTGCGCGACTTCGTGATCGTGCGATCACTCGAACTCGACCTGTCCGGCGGCTTCACGGTGTTGACCGGTGAAACCGGCGCGGGCAAGTCCATCTTGATCGACGCGCTGCAACTGGCGCTCGGCAACCGCGCCGACGCCGGCGCGGTGCGCGAGGGCGCCGAACGGCTCGACGTGAGCGCCGAATTCGATGCCGACCCGGCATTCGATACCTGGCTCGACGAAGGCGGCTTCGAGGCCGGCGACGCCCTGCTGCTGCGCCGCACCGTCGACCTGCAGGGCCGCAGCCGCGGCTGGATCAACGGCAGCCCGGCCACGGCCACGCAGCTGCGCGAACTCGGTGACCGCCTGCTCGACATCCACGGCCAGCACGCCTGGCAGAGCCTGACGCGGCCCGAGGCCGTGCGCGGCCTGCTCGACGCCTATGCGGGCGTACGCACCGATGCGCTCGACGCCGCCTGGCAAGGCTGGCGGCAGGCGCTCTCCGCCCTCGAGCACGCACGCTCGGCGCAGGACTCGCTGCAGCGCGAACGCGAGCGGCTGCAGTGGCAGATCTCCGAGGTCGCCAAGCTCGCGCCCGGCGTCGACGAGTGGGAAGAACTGTCGACCAACCACTCGCGCATCTCCAACGCCCAGGCCCTCATCGATGCGGCACAGGGCGCCAGCCAGGCGCTCGAGGACGATGACAACGGCGCCCTCTCCGCGCTCACGCGCGCGGCCGCGCTGCTGCAGAACTGCGAGCACATCGAGCCCGAATTCCGCACGCTGGGCGAGGTGCTCGCCTCTTGTGTGGCACAGGCTTCGGACGCCGCCCACACGCTGCACAGCTACCTGCGCGACGCCGAGGCCGATCCGCAAAGCCTCGCGGAACTGGACGAGCGCATGGGGCTCTGGATGTCGCTCGCACGGCGCTACAAGCGCACGCCGGGCGAACTGCCGGCGCTGCTGGCCGGCTGGCAGGCCGAGTTGCAGGCGCTCGATGCGCAAAGCGATCTCGAAGGCCTGGAGCGCGCCGAACAGAACGCGCAGCAGGCCTACCTGAAGGAAGCCAAGGCACTCGGCAAGGCCCGCAAGCAGGCCGCTCCGCGCCTCGCCCAGGCCGTCACGCAGGCCATGCAGGGCCTGGGCATGCAGGGCGGGCGCTTCGAGGTCGAACTGCAGCCGCTGGCGCAGCCCAGCCGCGCGGGCCTCGAAGACATCGCGTTCCTCGTGGCCGGCCATACCGGCAGCACCCCGCGCGCCATCGGCAAGGTGGCATCGGGCGGCGAACTCTCCCGCATCGCGCTGGCCATCGCCGTGACGACCAGCCAGCTCGGCGCCGCCCAGACGCTGATCTTCGACGAGGTCGATGCCGGCGTCGGCGGGGCCGTCGCCGAGACGGTGGGCCGCCTCATGAAGCAGCTCGGCCGCGACCGCCAGGTGCTCGCCGTGACCCACCTGCCGCAGGTGGCCGCCTGTGCCGACCACCACCTCGTGGTGGCCAAGCGCCAGACGGCGACGGCCGGCAAGGACGGTCCGCGCACCGAGAGCGGCGTCTCGCGGCTTGACGACGACAACCGCACCCGGGAAATCGCCCGCATGCTGGGTGGCGAAAAGGTCTCGCAGACCTCGCTCGCGCATGCCCGCGAAATGCTCGGCCACCAGGCTTCGGCGACGGCGGCGCCATGAACCTCGACCTGGTGCTCATCACCGGCATGTCGGGCTCCGGCAAGTCCGTGGCGCTGCACGCGCTGGAAGACGCGGGCTACTACTGCGTCGACAATCTGCCGCCCGAGTTGCTGACCTCGTTCATCGCGCTGCAGCACGAGCAGCAGGCGACGCGCGTGGCCATCGCGATGGATGTGCGCAGCGGCGTCTCGCTGCCGATCGTTCCGCAACAGCTCGAAGCGCTGCGCCGCGACGGCGTCTCGCTGCGCTCGCTGTTCCTCGATGCGACCACCGATGCCCTGCTGCGCCGCTATTCGGAAACGCGCCGGCGCCATCCGCTCTCGCGCCAGGAAGGCCGCACCGACATTCCGGAGCAGCAGCGCGTGCTCGTGCAGGCCATCGAGCTGGAGCGCGAGCTATTGGCCGATCTGCGCGACGGCGCCGACGTGATCGACACCAGCCTCATCCGCCCCGCCCAGCTGCAGAGCTACATCAAGGCCCTGATCTCCGCGCCGCAGAGCGCGCTCACGCTGGTGTTCGAGTCGTTCGCCTTCAAGCGCGGCGTGCCGCTCGACGCGGACTACGTGTTCGATGTGCGCATGCTGCCCAACCCGCACTATGTGCCCGCACTGCGCCCGCTCACCGGCCGCGACACCCCGGTGATCGAGTGGCTGCGCGCGCACGAGGACGTGGCGCGCATGTACGACGACATCTCGCAGTTTCTTTCGCACTGGCTCGACGCGCTGGCACGCGACCATCGCAGCTACGTCACGGTGGCCATCGGATGCACCGGCGGGCAACACCGCTCGGTGTTCCTGGTCGAGCAGCTGGCACACACCTTCGGGGCCCGCTGGGGCGCCCTGAAGCGGCACCGCGAACTCGACGCGAGCTGAGGCTAAGCCGCGCTGCGGCTCTCCAGCAGCTTGCGCACCGGTGCGGGCAGCCCCAACCGGCCCCACTCTTCGGCATCGACCCAGCGCGCAGCGTCGCCGCGGGGCTGTACGCCTTCCAGCAGCACCGGATGCAGGTGCAGGTCCTTGTGGGTCAGCACATGCACGAAGGGCGGCAGGTCTTGCGCGCCGTGCTGCGCAGCCGGCGGCAACGCGACGAGCAGGTCTTCGCGGCTGCCGAACACGGGCAGGCAATGGAGCCCCGCCCAGATGCCTTTCGCCGGCCGCTTCTCCAGCCAGATGCGGCCCTGCGCATCACGCGCCAGCAGCACCCAGAGCGACTGCGCGCTGCGCTTCAGCTTGCGGGTCTTGACGGGATAGCGCTCCGGCGCGCCCTCGCGCAAGCCCACGCAGATCTTGTTCACCGGGCAGATCATGCAGCTCGGCTTGCGCGGCAGGCAGACCGTCGCGCCGAGGTCCATCAGCCCTTGCGTGTAGCTCGCAATGGCCTCCCGCTGTTCAGCGGGCGGAAGCAGCTGCGTAGCCTGGTCCCACAGCGCGCGCTCCTGTGCCGACGAAGACAGATCGCCGCCGAAGCCCAGCACGCGCGTCAGCACGCGCTTCACATTGCCATCGAGGATCGCCACCCGCTCGCCGAAGCAGAAGGCGGCAATCGCTGCGCCGGTGGAGCGGCCGATGCCGGGCAGGGTCATGAGCTCGGCGGCGGTGTGCGGGAACTCGCCGCCGAATCGCTCGACGACCTCCTGCGCGCAGCGATGCATGTTGCGCGCGCGGCTGTAGTAGCCCAGCCCGCTCCAGAGCCCGAACACCTCGTCTTCGGTCCCGGCGGCCAGCGCCTTCACATCCGGAAAGCGGTCGAGGAAGCGCGCGAAGTAGCCGAGCACCGTCGACACCTGCGTCTGCTGGAGCATCACCTCCGACAACCAGACGCGGTACGGATCGCGGGTGTTCTGCCACGGCAGCTCGCTGCGCCCGTGGCTGCGCTGCCAGCTCACGATCTGGGCGGCGAAATCCGGCAGCGCCTGCAAACCCGCTGCCGCCACGGAAACGGAACGCTCAGGCCGCACGCAGCTCGCTGACGGCGGCCACGACCGGCGACTTTCCCTGCTGCGTGATCAGCGAGGTGAACTCGCGCAGGCGGAGATGAAGCTCGGCGAGGTTGCTCTCTTGTGCAGCAAGCTCGACCAGCCGCTCGTCGAGATTGCCCGCGGCGTTCTGGATGCGCTCGATCGCCTCGATGCGCTTGCTGAAGTTGCGGCGGCGCTCCTTGAGCTGCGCGTCGATCTGCGCACTCGCACCCTTGCTCCAGCGCTCGACCTCGGTCATCGCAGCCTCGTTCACCAGCCGCAGGCGGCTGGCCAGCGCGCGAACCAGCTTGTCGCAGAAATCGGCCTGCGCGAGCTTCAGCAGGTTGCCCACGCCCAGGTAGTGGATGTGGCTGCGCTCGATCTGGCTCAGCTCCTGCTCGAAGCCCGTCAGGTCGGGCTCGGCCGGCGCCTGCAGGGTGAAGCCTTGCTCGGCATTGAGCTGACGGAAGGTGGCGTGCAGCATCGACTGGATCTCGGCCGTCGTTGCCTGCACTTCGCGCAGGTTGTTGCGCAGCGAATCGAAAGTCTCGCCGTACACCTTGCGGACGTTGAACTTGACGCCGGGGCGCTTGAGCGCCGTCGACAGCCGCACCATGTCGGCCTTGAGCGCGGTGCGGCCCAGCACGGCATACACCTCGCGCAGCAGCTTGCCCTGCACCGAGCGCAACGCCAGGATGCGGGTGTTGCTGCCCTCGAACTCGGCATGCTCCTGGTCGATGCGCGAACGCATGTGGCGGATCACCGAAACATTCTTGCCGCGCAGCCCCTGCAGCTCGAGCGCCTGCTCCGACAGGTCGCGCTGGCGCACCTTCAGGATGCGTTCGGCCTCGGTGCGCAGCGCGGTCATGCCGGCGTCGACGGCGAGCCGCAGCATGGTCTCGCGCTTGCCGAGCACGCCTTCGCCCAGCAGGGCTTCGAGCGCCGGCAGGCGGCTGGCTTCAAGCAGCCGGCCGTCGTGCTGGATCTTGGCCTGCAGGCCCTTCTGCGCGGAAACCGGCAGCACCTGTGCGAGCGGCACCTCGAGCAGCCTTGCCGCGCTGTCGCGCTGGCGCTCGATCTGCAGTTCGATCTGCGCGGGCGTGCTCAGCGAATCCCACATCGTGTCGATCTTGTTGAGCACGACAAAGCGCGTGTCGCCGCCGTCGTCCTCGGTGATCAGGTGCTCGCGCCAGATCGACAGGTCGGAACGCGTGACGCCGGTTTCGGCGCCCAGGATGAAGACGACGGCATGGGCCTGCGGAATCAGGCTCACCGTCAGCTCGGGCTCGGCGCCGATCGCGTTCAGGCCCGGGGTGTCGAGAATCACCAGCCCCTGCTCCAGCAAGGGATGCGGCATGTTGAGCACGGCATGGCGCCAACGCGGAATCTCGACGCGGCCCTCGGCGTCCTGCACGGGGTTGTCGTCCGGCGTCTCGTCGTTCCAGAAGCCCAGCGCACGCGCCTCGTCCTTGTTCACCCACCGGACTTCGGCGACCTTGCCCATCGCCTGGGCCAGCTGTTCGGCATCGCCCATCTCGATCGGAATCTCGGTCCAGCGCGTCGGCTTCTCGCGCCAGTGGGTCAGCGAATGCGGCTCCAGGCGGGTTTCGATCGGCAGCAGGCGCAGCTTGGGCGCCAGCGCGGCGTCGTAGCCCAGCTCAGTCGGACACATCGTGGTCCGCCCCGCGCTCGCGGGCATGATGCGGCGTCCATAGTCGGCAAAGAAGATCGCATTGATCAGCTCCGACTTGCCGCGCGAGAACTCGGCGACGAACGCGACCATCACCTTGCTGGTGCGGATCTGCAGTTCGAGCCCCCGAAGGCGCTCGGCCACGGACTGGTCGAGCAGCTCGTTCTCGGTCAGCCAGCGGGACAGCCACTGCAGCCGGTGGGCGAAATTGCTCCGCCAGGCGCCGTGCTGATCGAGTTGTTGGTTGAAAGAGCGGCTCAAGGGAAATATGTAAGAAAGAGCTTACAAATATAGCATCGCAAACCGTGGCGCGCTCATTTGCAGCAGCATTCGGTGGAAAGTGCGCGACGTTACTTTTGACAATGGGGGCAATAGTAGGTGGAACGCTGCCCCTGGCGCAGCTGCCGGATCGGCGTTGCGCAGACCCGACACGGCTCGCCGGCCCGGCCGTAGACGGTCGCCTCGAGCTGGAAATAGCCATTCTGCCCGTCCACGTTCGAGAAATCGCGCAGCGTGCTGCCGCCCTTCTCCACCGCCCTGGCCAATATCTCGCGCACCGCTGCATGCAGCTTCGCCGCCCGCGGCCGGCTGATGCGCGCGGCAGACAGGGTCGGCCGGATGCCGGCCTGGAACAGCGCTTCGGAAGCATAGATGTTGCCGACGCCCACGACCACATCGCCCGCCAGCAGCACCTGCTTCACGGCGGCCTTGCGCCTGCGCAGGCCCGCATGGAAGGCGTCGAGGTCGAACGCATCGCCCAGCGGCTCCATGCCCAGGCCGCCGAGCAGCTTGACGGCCCAGGGCGCGGCCTCGTCGTCCACGTAGACCACGGCGCCGAAACGGCGCGGGTCGTTGAGCCGCAGGGTGCCGCGGTCGGTGACGAGGTCGAAGTGGTCGTGCGCGCCCGGCGGCGGCAGCGCCGCATCGAAACGCAGGCTGCCCGACATGCCCAAGTGCAACAGCAGCAGGCCCTGGTCGAGGTCGATCAGCAGGTATTTGCCGCGCCGGCGCACCTCGCGCACATGCCGCCCGACCAGCGCCTCGGGCACCACCATCAGGGCCCAGCGCAGCGGTTTGCCGATGCGCACGGCATCGACGCGCGCGCCGGCAATGCGGTCGGCAAAACCGCGCCGGGTGACTTCGACTTCGGGTAGCTCAGGCATGAAAGTAAAACTCCGGCGAAGACGAGGCCCCACACGGTGCTCGTTCAAAAGCCTCGATTATTATGGTTGGATGATTCCATCGCCCCGCCGACACCGCCTTGCGGCGGCCGCGTCTCTCGTGCTGCTGGCTTGCGCAGTCCACGCGCAAACGTCCGATCCCGCTGCCCCCGCCAGCCCGGCTCCCGTCATCGAGCGCAGCGCGCCGCCGAGGCCCGCGGTGAAGCCCAGGACCGCCGCCGCCAAGCCGGCGGCCAGCGAGCCCGCTGCACAGGCGTCGGCGCTGACGGCCGACCTGTTCTACGAAATCCTGATGGGCGAGCTGACGACCCGCTCCGGCGATCCTGGCTCCGGCTATGCGCTGGTGCTCGATGCCGCCCGGCGGCTGCGCGACGGCAGGCTGTTCCAGCGGGCGGTCGAGATCGCCCTGCAGTCACGCTCCGGCGACGCTGCGCTGGCGGCCGCACGGGCCTGGCAGGAAACGCTGCCCAATTCGCGCGACGCCCGGCGCATCGAACTGCAGATCCTGATCGCGCTGAACCGCATCGGCGAAACGGTCGAGCCATTGCGCGCCGAAGTGGCAGCCACCTCGCAGATCGAGCGCCCGCTGCTCATGGCGGTGATCGCGCGCAACTACTCGCGCGCCTCGGACAAGAAGCTGGCCGCGTCGGTGGTCGAACGCGCCCTGGTCGACGAGCTCAAGAGTCCCACCACCGGCGGCCTGGCCTGGGCCACCGTGGGCCGGCTGCGCCTCAATGCCGGCGACAACTCCGGTGCCCTGGAAGCCGCGCGCAAGGGGCAGGAGCTCGATCCCGCTTCCGACGCACCGGCCGGGCTCGCGCTCGAACTGATCGGCCCCGGCCAGCCGCTGGCCGAGCCGATCGTGACGCGCTACCTCGCCAGCAATACCAAGGCCACGCCCGACCTGCGCATCGCCTACGCGCGCGTGCTGGTCGAGAACCGGCGCTATGCCGACGCCGCCGCGCAGCTGCAGACACTCACCACGGCACGCTCCGAACTGGCGGAACCCTGGCTGCTGCTGGGCAGCCTGCAGATGCAGGCCAGGCAGGACGCAGCAGCCGAAACCTCGCTCAAGCGTTACGTCGAACTGGCCTCGAACCAGGGCAAAGACAAGGACAAGGACGTCGACCCGGCCGATCGCAAGCGCGGGATGACGCAGGCCTACCTCGCCCTCTCGCAGCTTTCGGAACGGCGCAAGGACTTCAACGGCGCGGAACGCTGGCTGGCGCGCATCGACAGCACCGATGAGCTGACCCTCGCGCAAACCCGCCGCGCGGGCCTGCTGGCACGCCAGGGCAAGCTGCCCCAGGCACGCGAAGTCATCCGCGGCCTGCCGGAGCGCACGCCCGAGGACAAGAAACAGAAATTCCTCGCCGAAGTGCAGCTGCTGCGCGACGCCAAGCAATACCAGGCCGCCTTCGACATGCTGGCCCAGGCCTCCGCGGCCGCGCCCGACGACGGCGACCTGGTCTATGACCAGGCCATGGTGGCAGAGAAGCTGAACCGCCTCGACGACATGGAGCGACTGCTGCGCCGGCTGATCCAGCTGAAGCCCGAGAGCCAGAATGCGTACAACGCGCTGGGCTACTCGTTCGCCGATCGCAAGATCCGGCTCGACGAAGCCCGCACGCTGATCCAGAAAGCGGTGCAGCTGGCACCGGAAGATCCGTTCATTGCCGACAGCCTGGGCTGGGTCGAATTCCGGCTCGGCAACACGGCGGAGGCGATCCGCATCCTCGAGGCCGCCTACAAGACCCGGCCCGATCCCGAAATCGGCGCGCATTTCGGCGAAGTGCTGTGGACCGTCGGCCAGAAGGACCGCGCAGTCACGATATGGAAAGAAGCGCTGCTGAGCGACTCCGAGAACGAGACCCTGCAGGAAACGCTCAAGCGCCTGCGGGTCAAGCCGTGATCAAGCTCGCCCCCAGGCTGCGCGCACTTCGTGTCGCAACGCCCTCCCCCTGCCGGGGGCAACACCAGCGGCCCGGCGAAGCCGGTTCCGCGGCGTTTCCCGAAGGGGGCCGCCGCGCCTTGCTGACGGGGGTCGGAGCGACCCTTCTTTTGATCGCAGGCTGCGCCCAGTTGACGGGCGGCTCCTCCGCACCGCGGGGTTCGGACAGCTGGAGCGGCCGCATGTCCCTGCGCATCGACAGCGAACCGGTCCAGACTTTTTCCGCGCTCTTCGAGCTGCGCGGCTCGCCCGATGCCGGCGAACTCACGCTGACGACCCCGATCGGCAATACCCTGGCCCAATTGCACTGGGCTCCGGGCGAAGCCCTGCTGAAGAATGGCAGCGACACCCGCCGCTACGACTCCGTCGACGCGTTGATCGAAGCCGCCACCGGCGCGGCGATCCCGGTCGGCGCGCTGTTCGGCTGGCTGGCGGGGCGCGACGAGCGCGTGCCCGGCTGGCGCCCCGATCTGGGCCAGCTCGCGAACGGCCGCCTCCAGGCCACCCGCGAATCCCCGGGGCCCCGGGCGGACCTGCGCATCGTGTTCGAACGGTCATGAAGGCCCTCTACGACCTCTGCGCACCGGCCAAGCTCAACCTGTTCCTGCACATCACCGGCCGGCGCGACGACGGCTACCACCTGCTGCAGTCGGTCTTCATGCTGATCGACTGGTGCGACACGCTGCACGTCGAACTGCGGCGCGACGGCCAGCTCACCCGCGAAGACCTGACGACCGAGCTGCCGGCCGACGACCTGGTCCTGCGCGCCGCGCGTGCGCTGCAGGCGCACGCGGCACCCGGCCAGGGCGCCCACATCGGCGTGGCAAAGCATGTCCCGGCCCAGGCTGGCATGGGCGGCGGCTCTTCCGACGCCGCCACCTGCCTGCTGGCGCTGAACCGCCTGTGGAACCTGAACCTGCCCCTGCACCGGCTGGCGCAGATCGGATTGAAACTGGGCGCCGACGTGCCCTTCTTCCTCGGCGGGCACAATGCGTGGGTCGAGGGAATCGGCGAAGAAATCACGCCCGTCTCGCTGCCACCGGCACGGTTCGCAGTGGTCAAGCCACCCGAAGGATTGGATACCCATCTAATTTTTTCTGCGAGTGATCTTCAACGCGCCACTCCTGTTGCTATAATCTCGGGCTTTGCTGCAGCTAGCGAACGAGACGAAGCCCCAAACCTCGGCAACAAGGTTTTCGACTTCGGCCACAACGACCTGCAGCCGGTTGCCCAGCGGCTTTGCCCCGCGGTCACCGATGCCATCGAATGGCTCGGCGACCAAGGATTGAAAGCCCGGATGACCGGCTCCGGAAGTTCAGTGTTCGCAAAGATGCCGCAAGGGCCGCACGAAGCGGAACTGCTCGAAGCCCCCGCGGGCTGGCAGGTTCGTCAGTGCAGCAATTTGGCTGTTCATCCTCTGGTAGGCTGGGCAGCCTGAAATAGTCGGAACGTTTTGCGGTCCGACGCGACATATATCGGTTGATGGTGCAAACCATCGACCCGTGTAGGGGAGTCGCCAAGCTGGTTAAGGCACTGGATTTTGATTCCAGCATGCAAAGGTTCGAATCCTTTCTCCCCTGCCAAATCTTTCAACTGCGGCCTACCGGCCGCAGTGTTTCTTCTGCAGCCCACCCGCTGCAATAATCGGCAGCCTACGGGCCGCCACGACTCAAAACCTTTGGCGGCTTCCTCAAAGCCAATTCGCACTGCCGGGACGCGCTCATGCAGGCTAATCACCCTGACTTCATGGTTTTCACCGGCAACGCCAATCCCGGCCTTGCTGCAGAAATCGCGCACAACCTCGGCACCTCGCTGGGCGCCGCACGCGTCGGTCGCTTCTCCGATGGAGAGGTCACCGTCGAGATCAACCAGAACGTCCGGGCACGCGACGTGTTCGTGGTTCAGTCGACCTGCGCCCCGACCAACGAAAACCTGATGGAACTGCTGATCATGGTCGACGCGCTCAAGCGCGCTTCGGCCGAGCGGATCAGCGCCGTGATTCCCTATTTCGGCTACGCCCGCCAGGACCGCCGCCCGCGTTCGAGCCGCGTGCCGATCTCGGCCAAGGTGGTGGCCAACCTGCTGGAAACCGTCGGTGTCGAGCGCGTGCTCACGATGGACCTGCACGCCGACCAGATCCAGGGCTTCTTCGACATTCCGGTCGACAACATCTACGCGTCGCCGGTGCTGCTGGGCGACCTGCGGGCCAAGAACTACGAAGACCTGATCGTGGTTTCGCCCGACGTCGGCGGCGTGGTTCGCGCCCGTGCGCTGGCCAAGCAACTGAACTGCGACCTCGCCATCATCGACAAGCGCCGCCCGAAGGCCAACGTCAGCGAAGTCATGAACGTGATCGGCGAGATCGACGGCCGCAACTGCGTGATCATGGACGACATGATCGACACCGCCGGCACGCTGGTCAAGGCAGCCGAGGTGCTGAAGGAGCGCGGCGCGAAGAGCGTCTACGCCTATTGCACGCACCCGATCTTCTCGGGCCCGGCCATCGAGCGCATCACCAAGGGCTCGGCCCTCGATGAAGTGGTCGTGACCAACACCATTCCCCTTTCCGACGCGGCCACCGCCTGCGGAAAGATCCGCCAGCTCTCCGTGGCACCGCTGATCGCCGAAACGATCCAGCGCATTGCCAAGGGCGAGTCGGTGATGAGTTTGTTCTCGGACCAGGACAACCTGTTCTGACCTGAGCAAAAAGCGGGCTCCTCTCCTTTTTCGGGACGGGAGCCCTTGTTGAACCGGAGTCGCACTGGTCGCGGTGGACTCTCACAGGAGCTAGTTATGAAATTCGTCGCTTTTGAGCGCGCCAAGCAGGGCACGGGTGCGAGCCGCCGTCTCCGCATCTCGGGCAAGACGCCCGGTATCGTCTACGGTGGTGAAGGCCTCCAGCCCCAGCTGATCGAAATCGATCACAACGCGCTGTGGCACGCCCTCAAGAAGGAAGCCTTCCACTCGTCGATCCTCGAAATGGAACTCGGCGGCGCCACCAGCAAAGTGCTGCTGCGCGACGTGCAGTACCACCCGTTCCGCCAGCTGGTGCAACACATCGACTTCCAGCGCGTCGATGCCAAGACCCGCCTGCACATGAAGGTGCCGCTCCACTTCAAGGGTGAAGAAGAGTCCGAAGCCGTCAAGACCGCTCACAACCTCGTGAACCACGTGATCACCGAGCTCGAGATCAGCTGCCTGCCGACCGACCTGCCCGAGTTCATCGAAGTGGACCTCTCCGGTCTCACGAAGAACGCCACGCTGCACGTCAACGACATCAAGCTGCCCAAGGGCGTGAAGTTCGTGAGCCACGGCAAGAGCAACCCGGTCGTCGTCTCGGCCGTGCCGCCGCTGGTCGCCGAAGAGCCGGCAGCCGCCGCTGAAGGCGCAGCCGCCGAAGGCGCCGCACCGGCAGCCAACGGCAAGCCTGCCGCCAAGACGGCCAAGCCCGCCGCGAAGAAGTAATTCTTCCGCCCCCTGCAAAAGGCCCGCCTCGTGCGGGCCTTTTGCTTTGGGGGCGGCGAGATAATTCCCGCCATGATCAAGTTGTTCGTCGGCCTCGGAAACCCGGGCCCTGAGTACGAAGCCACGCGCCACAACGCGGGCTTCTGGTGGATCGACGCCCTGGCGCGCGACTGGAAACTCAACCTCGCGCCCGAGCGCAGCTACCACGGCCTCGCGGCACGCACGACCATCGGCGGCCAGAGCGTCTGGCTGCTGGAGCCGCAGACCTTCATGAACCTGTCGGGCAAGTCGGTGGCCGCGCTCGCGCGCTTCTTCAAGATCGCGCCCGAGGAAATCCTCGTGGTGCACGACGAACTCGACGTGGTGCCCGGCCAGGCCAAGCTCAAGTTCGGCGGCAGCCATGCCGGCCACAACGGCCTGCGCGACATCCACGCGCAACTCGGCACCGGCGACTACTGGCGGCTGCGCCTGGGCATCGGGCATCCGGGCGTGAAGTCCGAGGTGATCAACTGGGTGCTCAAGAAGCCGCTGAAGGAACAACGCGAAGCGATCGAGGACGCCATCGCCCGCACGCTGCATGCCATGCCCGCGCTCGTGGCCGGCGAGATGGAGAAAGCGACCTTGGTCATTCACACGAGCAAACCGCCCCGGCCCAAACCGCCGCGGCGGGAGCCCGGCGACGGGGGCACGCCTGCCGCCACCTAGCCGGCAACAGGAGCGCAGGAGGGAGAGACATAAAAAATGACAAGTAGCAGAAGAAGAGAAACGAGAGCGGGAAAAATCCGAATTGCTATATTTTTAATAGCATCGTGTGTGTGGTCCACAGGGGCTCCGGCCCAGGCAGGCGCGAAAACCTGGCGCTGCGGAAGCAGCTACGGCGACCAGCCCTGCGAGGGCGGCAGAGCCCTGAAGGTCGACGACACGCGCAGCGAGGCGGAACGCCGGGCGGCGGAGGCTTCCACGATCAGGGCAGAAAACCGCGCAGACCAACTGGAGCGCATTCGCCTGTCGCAGGAAAAGGAAGCCCTCGAACGCGACCGCCGTGCCGCACAGGACGCCCGGCGAGCCACCCTCGACGACCGGCGGCTCGCATCCTCCGAGCAGTTGACGCGAGCCCGCGTCCGGAAGATGGACACCGAGCCGCACAAGTCCAGCGCGCGCTTCCACGGCGCGCCGGATGCCAATGGCGCATCCGCGTCCGGCAGCGGCGGCAGGAAGAAGAAGCGGAAGTCGTCCGGCTCAGACGCCGGCTGAAGACGGCGCCTCGGGCTGCGGCGGCACCGCCGCTGCAGCCTTGGCGGCCGTGAGGCGCTCGAACTTCTGCATCAGCGCCTCGCGGCTTTCCACATACGCCGGATGGATGGGAATGCACGCCACCGGGCAGATCTGCACGCACTGCGGCTCGTCGAAGTGGCCGACGCACTCGGTGCACTTGTGCGGATCGATCTCGTAGTACTCCGCGCCCATGTAGATCGCATCGTTCGGGCACTCGGGCTCGCAGACATCGCAATTGATGCATTCGTCGGTGATCATGAGGGCCATCCCCCGATTATCGGCGGACCGGGCGAACGAGCCACCCGCGAATGACAAAGGCCACATTCGCGGCACGCTGGTTGCAGTAGTCAGTTATGCTGCGCCCCGCCCCATGAGTCTGTTTCTATTCAAGCGCCTCGCCACACTGATCGGCACGTTGATCGGCGCGTCGGTCATCGTGTTCCTGGTGCTGGAGATCCTTCCGGGCAACGCCGCGCAGATGCTGATGGGTCCCGATGCCGCGCCCGAAGCGGTGGCCGCACTCGCGGTCAAGCTCGGCCTCGACCAGCCGGCCTGGACGCGCTACTGGCACTGGATCGGCGGCCTGCTCACCGGCAACCTCGGCGACAGCTACGCCTACAGTTCGCCGGTGCTCGACCTCATCCTCGAGCGCCTTGCGCTCACCGTGCCGCTCGCGCTGCTGGCGATGGCCTTCACCACCGTGCTCGCGCTGCTGGTGGGCGTGACCGCCGCGGCGCGCCACAACAAGCTCGGCGACGTCGGCCTGATGGGGCTCACGCAGGTGGGCATCGCCATTCCCAATTTCTGGTTCGCGATCCTGCTGATCCTGGTGTTCTCGGTCCAGCTGCAGTGGTTCTCGGCCGGTGGCTTCGAGGGCTGGGGCGAAGGCGTCTTCGCGGGGCTCAAGTCGCTGCTGCTGCCGGCCCTGTCGCTCGCGGTGGTGCAGGCGGCGATCCTGGCGCGCATCACGCGCTCGGCGGTGCTCGAGGTGATGCGCGAAGACTTCGTGCGCACCGCGCGCGCCAAGGGCGTCTCGCAGCGTGCCGTGCTCTGGACCCACGTGCTGCGCAACGCCATGATCCCGGTCATCACGGTCATGGGCATGCAGTTCTCCGAGCTGCTCGCCGGCACCATCGTGGTGGAGAACGTGTTCTACCTGCCCGGTCTCGGCCGGCTGATCTTCCAGGCCATCAGCAACCGCGACCTGATCGTGGTGCGCAACTGCGTGATGCTGCTTGCCGCCCTCGTGGTCATCGTGAACTTCGTGGTCGACGTGCTGTACGCCGTGATCGATCCCCGCATCAAGGCCAGCGACATATGAGCAGCGTCACCGTTCCCAGTGCCGCCGCGCTCAAGGTGCCGGGCTTCTGGCGCCGTGCGCTGCAGCACCGCAGCTTCGTGCTCGGTGGCGTGCTGACGCTGCTTCTGCTGCTCGCAGCGGGCATCTCTCTGGTCTGGACGCCGTGGTCGCCCTACGAGATGGACATGGCCAACAAGCTGAAGCCCCCGACGGGCTCGCACTGGCTGGGCACCGACACCTATGGCCGCGACGTGGCTTCGCTGCTGCTGGTGGGCGCGCGCGCCTCCATCCTCGTGGGGGTGATCGCGGTGAGCATCGGCCTCGTGGTCGGCACGGCGCTCGGGCTGCTTGCGGCCGCCAAGCGCGGCTGGGTCGAAGAAGCCATCATGCGGCTCACCGACTTCTCGCTCGCGTTCCCGGCCATCTTGTCCGCGATCATGATGACGGCGGTGTTCGGCGCCGGCATCGTCAACGCCATCGTCGCGATCGGCATCTACAACATCCCGACCTTCGCGCGCATCACGCGCGCCTCGGCCAACGCGATCTGGTCGCGCGAGTACATCGCCGCGGCGCGCGCCTGTGGCAAGGGCCCGTTCGCGATCACGATGCAGCACGTGCTGCCGAACATCTCGGCCGTGCTGATCGTGCAGATCACGATCCGCTTCGCCATCGCGATCCTGGCGGAGGCGGCGCTGTCGTACCTCGGCCTCGGCACGCAGCCGCCGCAGCCCTCATGGGGCCGCATGCTCAGCGAAGCGCAGACGATGATGTTCCAGTCACCGCTTCTCGCGGTGTTCCCCGGCATGGCGATCGCGATGGCGGTGCTGGGCCTGAACCTGCTCGGCGACGGCCTGCGCGACCTGCTCGACCCCCGCCTCGCACGCGCCCGGTAAGCGATATGCCTCTTCTCCAAGTCAAGGACCTGCACATCGAACTGCAGACGCAGCGCGGCCCGGCCGAGGCCGTGCGCGGCATCGACTTCACGCTCGAGCGCGGCGAGACGCTGGGCATCGTGGGCGAATCGGGCTGCGGCAAGTCGATCACCGTGATGTCGCTCATGGGCCTGCTGCCCTCGACTGCCAAGGTCACGGGCAGCATCCGCTTCGACGACACCGAGCTCGTCGGCCGCGACGAAAAGTCCATGTGCCAGATCCGCGGCAACCGCATCGGCATGATCTTCCAGGAGCCGATGACGGCGCTGAACCCGGTGCACACCATCGCGCGCCAGGTCGGCGAGCCGCTGCGGCTGCACCGCGGGCTCTCGGGCGCCGAGGCGCGCAAGGAAGTGCTGGCGCTGCTCGACCGCGTGGGCATTCCCGATGCGGCCTCGCGGCTCGACGCCTATCCGCACCAGTTCTCGGGCGGCCAGCGGCAGCGCATCGGCATCGCGATGGCGCTGGCCTGCGGCCCCGACCTGCTGATTGCCGACGAGCCCACCACCGCGCTCGACGTGACCATCCAGAAGCAGATCCTCGAGCTCATCCAGGGCCTGGTGGCCGAGCGCGGCATGGCGCTGATCCTGATCTCGCACGACCTCGGCGTGATCGCGCAGACGGTCTCGAAGATGCTCGTGATGTACGGCGGCAGCGTGGTCGAGAGCGGGCCGACCGAAGCCGTGTTCGCGCGGCGCGCCCATCCCTACACCCAGGGCCTGTTCGCCGCCCGCCCCGCGCTCGGCGCGCCGCGCGGCGTGCGCCTGGCCACCATCCGGGGCAGCGTGCCGGAGCTGGTCGACCTGCCGAAAGGCTGTCCCTTCGCGGGACGCTGCAGCTACACGATCGACGCCTGCCACACCACGCGGCCGCCGCCCACGATGCTGCCGCAGGACCACGCGGTGCGCTGCATCCGGCTCGACGACATCGCGGCCAAGGTCGCCGTCGCATCATGAGTGGGCCCGCCATCGCCCCGCCGCTGCTGCAAGTCACGGACCTCGTGCGTCACTACGACCTGCCGCGCGAGAAGCTCTTCGGCCCGCCGCCCACCGTCAAGGCGCTCAACGGCGTGAGCTTCACGGTCGAAGCCGGCCGCAGCCTGGGCATCGTCGGCGAATCGGGCTCGGGCAAGTCGACCATCGCGCGCCTCGTGATGGCGCTCGATACGCCCACCGCGGGCAGCGTACAACTACTCGGCCGCGACCTGCATACGCTGCCCAGGGCAGCGCTGCGCACCGCGCGGCGCGATTTCCAGATGGTGTTCCAGGACCCGTACGGCTCGCTCGATCCGCGCCAGACCGTGGCGCGCATCGTCGCCGAGCCGCTGGAGGCGCTGGCCGAGGCCTCGCGCAAGGAGCAGCGCGAGCGCGCCGCCGAGTCGCTCGCCGCCGTCGGCCTGCGCACCACCGACATGGACAAGTACCCGCACGAGTTCTCGGGCGGCCAGCGCCAGCGCATCGCGATCGCACGCGCACTGATCACACGGCCCAGGCTCATCGTCGCCGACGAGCCCGTCAGCGCGCTCGACGTGTCGGTGCAGGCCCAGGTGCTCAACCTCATGCAGGACCTGCAGCAGCAATTCGGCATCAGCTACCTGCTGATCAGCCACGACCTCGCGGTGGTCAACCATCTCTGCGACGACGTGTGCGTGGTGTGGAAGGGCCTGATCGTCGAACAGGGGCCGCCCGGCGACCTGTTCCGCAACGCCCGGCACCCGTACACGCGCACGCTGCTCGATGCAGTGCCGCGCACGCCCACGGGCGGCACGCTGCTCGCGGCCTGACATCGAAGTGTCGCCCACCGTTCGTAGGATGAGTGGGTCATAAGCATCTGGTTGCGCCGAGGCATGCGCCTCGCGGATGATGCCTGCCCCATTCCCGAGGACACCGCTTCATGCTCCAACGACGCACCCTGCTCGCCACCGGCGCCGCAGCCCTGGCACCGCTCGCACTGCCGATCAGCGCATTCGCGCAAAGGAAGAAAGACGCGCTGGTGCTGGCGCTCACACTGGAACCCACCGGCCTCGACCCGACCGCCAAGGCCGGTGCGGAGATTTCCGAGGTGGTGCTCTACAACGTCTTCGAGACGCTCACCAAGATCAATTCCGACGGCAGCGTGACGCCGCTGCTCGCCGAGAGCTGGGAGATCTCGCCCGATCTCAAGACCCATACCTTCAAGCTCAAGCGCGGCGTGAAGTTCCAGAACGGCGAGCCCTTCAATGCGCAGACCGTCAAGTTCTCGTTCGACCGCGCGGCCGCGGCCAACAGCACCAACAAGGACAAGCGCACCTTCACAAACATCACCACGCAGGTGATCGACGACCACACGGTGGTGCTGATCACCAGGGACATCGAGCCCGACCTGCTGTTCCTGCTGGGCCAGGCCGCGGCCGTCCTGGTCGAGCCCAAGACGGCGGAGACCAACGCCACCAAGCCGGTCGGCACCGGCCCCTACCGGCTCGAGAGCTGGGCCAAGGGCTCGGGCATCGTGCTCGTCAAGTGGGACGGCTGGCGCCACGCCGACGCCGTGCAGATCCGCAAGGCCAGCTTCCGCTTCATCTCGGAGCCGGCTGCGCAGACCACCGCGCTGCTCTCGGGCGACATCGACCTGTTCCCGCATGCCTCGGTCTCGCGCAGCCTGCCGCAGTTCCAGAACGACAAGCGCTTCCAGGTGGTGTTCAACGCCTCGCGCGGCAAGACCATCCTCGCGATCAACAACAGGCGCAAGCCGCTCGACGACGTGCGCGTGCGCCGCGCCATCGCCGCCGCCATCGACCGCAAGGCGGTGATCGAAGCCGCCGCGGACGGCCGCGGCGTGCCCATCGGCAGCCACTACGTGCCGGGCGCACCGGGCTACGTCGACACCACCGGCATCAACGCCTACAACGTCGAGAAGGCGAAGCAGCTGCTGGCCGAAGCCGGCGTGAAGACGCCGCTCGAACTCGATTTCGTGCTGCCGCCCCCGCCCTATGCACGGCAAGGCGGCGAACTCATCGCCGCGCAGCTCGCCAAGGTGGGCATCGTCGCCAGGATCCAGAACGTCGAATGGGCGCAATGGATGAGCGGCACCTACGGCAACAAGAACTACGATCTTTCGCTGATCCTGCACGTCGAGCCCTTCGACCTCGTGAACTACACCAAGCCCGAGTACTACTGGGGCTACCAGTCGGCCCGGTTCAACGAAGCCTTCGACAAGGCGCGCAACAGCCCGCGCGCGGCCGACCGCCTGCGCCACCTGGGCGATGCGCAGCGCATCCTCGCCGAGGACGCGGCCAACGCCTTCCTGTTCCAGCCGCAGTTCATCACGGTGGCGGCGCGCAACCTGCGCGGCCTCTGGAAGGACACGCCGATCTTCGCGAACGACATCGCCGCCCTGTACTGGGCATAGCGGCGGGGCCCGGCGCAGGCCGCGGCATCCGGGAACGTCCCGAGGAAAAACCGCCTTGCAGGGTGGGCGCCGGACCGCCCGCTGCGAGAGAATGATCCGCTGCACACGTGGCATCTTTCGTGCTGCGTGTCTTGTCTTTCGTGGCGCTCCCGCCTCCCTTCGGGGCACGGTGGGCGCCAAGCAGTCATTCGGCCCCTGGCCGTTTTCCGGAGATCACCCCGTATGTTGAACCGTCGCACCCTCCTCACCACCGCCGGCGCCACCGTCGCGCTGGCCACCCCGCTGGCCGGCATGGCCCAAGGGCGGAAGGACGCCATCGTGATCGGCATGGCGCTCGAACCGCCGGGCCTGGACCCGACCACCGGTGCGGCGGCCGCGATTGCCGAGGTCGTGCAGTACAACATCCTCGAGACGCTCACCAAGATCAACGCCGACGGCAGCGTCACGCCGCTCCTGGCCGAGAGCTGGGAAATCTCGCCCGACCTCAAGACCTACACCTTCAAGCTCAAGCGCGGCGTCAAGTACCAGAACGGCGAGCCCTTCAACGCGGCCACCGTCAAGTTCGCCTTCGACCGCGCCGGCAGCGAGAAGAGCACCAACAAGGACAAGCGCACCTTCGCGAACCTCGCCACCCAGGTGGTGGACGACTACACCGTCGTGGTCATCAACAAGGAGATCGACCCCGACCTGCCCTTCGTGCTGGGCCAGGCCACGGCCGTGATCGTCGAGCCCAAGAGCGCGGACACCAACGCGACCAAGCCGGTCGGCACCGGCCCCTACAAGCTCGACAGCTGGGCCAAGGGCTCGTCGCTCACCCTGAGCAAGTGGGAGGGCTTCCGCAGCCCCGCCACGGCCAAGATCAACAAGGTCACCTTCCGCTTCATCGCCGACACGGCCGCACAGGCCGCCGCGCTGATGGCGGGCGACGTCGACGTGTTCACGCGCATCGGCACGCGCGTGGTGCCGCAGTTCAAGATGAACCCGCAGTTCCAGGTCATCCTGGCCGGCTCGCGCGCCAAGACCATCCTCTCGATCAACAACAGGAAGAAGCCGCTCGACGACGTGCGCGTGCGCCGCGCCATCCTCGCCGCCATCGACCGCAAGGCCGTGATCGAAGGCGCCGCCGACGGCCTCGGCGTGGCCATCGGCAGCCACTACGTGCCGGGCGCCGCGGGCTTCGTCGACACCACCGGCATCAACCCCTTCGACATCGAGAAGGCCAAGAAGCTGCTCGCCGAAGCGGGCGTGAAGACGCCGCTCGAACTCACCATGACGCTGCCGCCGCCGCCCTATGCGCGCCAGGGCGGCGAGGTGATCGTGGCCCAGCTCGCCAAGATCGGCATCACCGTGAAGGTGCAGAACGTCGAGTGGGCGCAGTGGCTCAGCGGCACCTACGGCAACAAGGACTACGACCTGTCGATCGTTTCGCACGTCGAGCCCTTCGACCTCGGCAACTACGCCAAGTCCGACTACTACTGGGGCTACCAGTCGAAGGCCTTCAACACGCTGTTCGACAAGATCAAGACCACCGGCAACACCGCCGAACGCAACAAGCTGCTCGGCGACGCGCAGAAGATGCTGGCCACCGACGCGGCCAACGGCTTCCTCTACCAGCCGCAGTTCCCGACCATCGCGAAGAAGAACGTGAAGGGCCTCTGGAAGGAGAACCCGATCTTCGTGAACGACCTGTCGGCCCTGTCGTGGGGATAAGGGCCGACGTGTCTTCCTCCTCGTTGAACGAACTCTCCGCCCAGGATCTCTCCGCCGCCTACCGCGACAAGCGCCTCTCGCCGGTCGAGGTCACGCAGGCCGTGATCGCGCAGATCGAACGCTGGGAGCCGCACCTGCAGGCCACCTGGCTGTTCCGGCCCGAAGCCGCGCTCGAACAGGCGCGCGCTTCGGAGGCGCGCTGGCAGCGCGGCGATGCGTTCGGCCCGCTCGACGGCGTGCCGACCACCATCAAGGAAAACATCGCCACGCGCGGCGACCCGATGCCCTCCGGCACGGCCGCCGTCGACCTGAAACCCGCGGCGGCCGATGCGCCGCCGGCCGCGCGCTTGAAGGAGGCCGGCGCCGTCATCGTGAGCAAGACCACCATGCCGGACTACGGCATGCTGTCCTCGGGGCTCTCGAGCTTTCACACGCTGGCGCGCAACCCCTGGGACCTGAGCCGGACACCGGGTGGCTCCAGCGCCGGCGCCGGTGCGGCCGCCGCTGCGGGCTACGGCCCGCTGCACCTGGGCACCGACATCGGCGGCTCGCTGCGCCTGCCCGCCAGCTGGTGCGGCATCTTCACGCTCAAGCCGAGCCTGGGCCGCATTCCGATCGATCCGCCCTACATGGGCCGCGCCGCGGGACCGATGACGCGCAGCGTCGGCGATGCCGCGCTGATGATGCAGGTGCTCTCGCAGCCCGATGCGCGGGACAGCATGAGCCTGCCGGCGCAGGACATCGACTGGGCCGGCTTCGACGTGTCGCCGGACCATCTGCGCGGGCTGCGCATCGGGCTGCTGCTCGACGCAGGCTGCGGCCTCGCGGTCGAGCCCGAGATCCAGTCGGCCGTCGAACACGCGGCGCGCCTGTTCGAAAAGGCCGGCGCGGTCGTCGAGACGATGCAGCCCTTCATGTCGCAGGCCATGCTCGACGGCATGGACCACCTGTGGCGCATGCGCTCGCTGGTGGACATGAAGGCCCTGCGCGCCGACCAGCGCGCCAAGGTGCTGCCCTACATCCGCGAGTGGGCCGAGAGCGCGGCCGAGTTCAGCGGCGAGCATGTGTTCCGCGGCTTCAGCCAGTTCCATGCGACGCGCGTGGCGGCGGTGCAGGCGTGCGCGCGCTTCGACTACGTGATCTCGCCGGTGTCGCCGAACATGCCTGCGGCGGCCGAGGCGCCTTCGCCGACCAACGATCCGCTGCGGCCGCTGGAGCACATCGGCTTCACGGTGCCGTTCAACATGTCGGAGCAGCCGGCTTCGTCGGTGAACTGCGGGTACTCGGCGGGCGGATTGCCGATCGGGCTGCAGATTGCCGGGCACCGCTTCGACGATCTCGGCGTGCTGCGCGTGTCGCGTGCGTTCGAGCAGATTCGCGAGCTGCAGCGGCCCTGGCCTGTGGTGCCTGAACGCTAGGGAGTGCGTGTTCAGGGCGCGCTCACGCCGAGATTCCTCCCGGGCCGGACGCAGCTCAAGTCGCCGCGTAGCGCCCCGGCTTGTGGTTGATCCAAAGAAAAAGCCCCATCACCACCGCGGCCAGCACCGACCATCCCACGCGCTGCGGCGGAATCACGAACAGCGCGAGCAGCACCACCGTGCAGTCGATGCCGATCTGCACCTTGCCGGCGGGCCAGCCGCGCTTTTCCTGCAGGTACAGCGTCAATACGGTCGCACCGCCCAGACTCGCGCGGTGGCGCGCGAGAAACAGGCATCCGGTGCCCAGCAGCAGGCCGCCGAGCACGGCCGCGAAAGCCGGGTGCAGGGAATCGATCGAGATGTAGCGCGGCGCCCAGTCGGTCATCACCGAAAGCAGCGCGATCGCCGAGAAGGTCTTGACCGTGAAGGCCCGGCCCATGTGGCGCCATGCGAACCAGTAGAACGGCAGGTTCACCAGGAAGAACAGCTTTCCGAAGCTCACCCCGGTGGCGTAGTGCAGGAGGAACGCGACGCCGGCGGTGCCGCCCGTGAGCAGGCCCGCCTGGCCGAACAGCATCATGGCGATGGCGACGAACAGCGTGCCCGAAAAGATGGCCTGCGCGTCGTCGAAGCGCGAATGGCGCAGCAAATCCGGCGGGGTCGTGGGGTGAGGCGCGTTCATGGCGCGGGTGACGCAAATCCCGCGCCACCCTGGAGACTTCACACCAGATGCGTCGCCAGCATCTCCCGGGCACGGGTCACGAACGCCGTCTCTCCCCTGCGCCCGGGCAGGAACTGGAACGCGACGCGGGGCAAGGCCGGCAGCCCGTGCGGCGGCGCCACCCGCGCCACCCCGTCGCATGCCGCCGACTCGTTCAGGCAGGCGACCCCCAGCCCCGCAGCCAGCGCCGACTGCAGCCCGGCCACCCCCGAAGCCACATGGGCCAGCACATACGGCACCCGCCGCCGCCGCAACAGCGCCACGGTGTACTGGTGCAGCGAGCAGGTGTCCGGCAAGGCCAGCAGCCGCACCGGCTCGCCCCGGGCCAGCCGCATGCCGGTCGCGGCGAGCCACGCCAGCGATTCGCGCCGGATCACCGTGGCCTTTGCGCCCTGTCCGGACGAAGGCGACGCGCCCGCGACGTTCATCGCCAGCCCCACATCGAAATCCCCCTGCGCATAGGCAGCCCGCAGCGCATCGCTCTTCAGGATGCTCACATTCAGCCGCACCTGCGGATAGCTCTCTCCAAGGCGCCCCAGGAGCCGGGTGAGATCGCCGGGCCGGAAGTAGTCGGTCACGGCGAGCCGCAATTCGCCCTGCAGGGTCTCGCCATGCAGATCGCGAAACGCCTCGTCGCTGAGCGCAAGGATGCGGCGCGCATACGCCAGCAGCCGCGTGCCCGCCTCGGTGGGTACGACGCCTGCCTTGCTGCGCGTCAGCAGCGACTGCCCCGCCCGCTCCTCGAGCTTGCGCATCTGCTCGCTGACCGAAGACTGCGAGAGAAACACCCGGGGCGCGGCGGCGGTCAGGCTGCCCGCATCGATCACCGCCGCCAGGGTGCGAAGCTGTTCGAGATCGAAGGCCTGCATGATCCTATCCATCTGATAAACCGATGAACGTCATCATATCTTCCCGCTTTTCCGATGACAAACGAGCTCCCACAATAGACCCATCGTTCACTCATCCCCAAGGAGCCCTCCATGCCCCACATCGTTGTCCACCTCTCCGGCGAACCCGACGCCGCCCTCACCCGCAAGACCGTCGACGCCGTCGCCGAGCTGACCCAGAGCGTGCTCGGCAAGCAGCTGCCGGTGATCGCCATCACCGTGCAGTACATCGCCGCCGATGCCTGGTTCATCGGCGGCCAGTCGCTGGCCTCGCTGGGCAGGTCGGCCTTCCACCTCGACATCAGCGTCACCGACGAGACCAACACCAAGGCCGAGAAGGCGCGCTACCTGCGCGAGGTGCACGCGGCCATGGCGAAGATCCGGCCCGACCTGCACGAGGTGTCCTACATCCACGTGATCGACGCGCGCGGCGCGGCCTACGGCTATGGCGGCAAGACCCAGGAGTACCGCCACCAGCAGGCCGGGGTTTGAAGCATCGCCGGGGCATGGCACCATGCCGCCATGCCCTCCGGAAATCCGCACGTCGCCGACAGCCTCGGCAATCCCCTCACCCTCGACGACGCCGCCAGCCTGCCGCGGGTCGACGACTTCGTCATGGGCTTCATCTCGACCGAGGCGCGTGCCGTCAACCTGCTGGCGCTGGCCGGAACCGACGCGAGCCCCATCGTGCAGGCGTACTGCGCCACGCTGCACCTGTTTGCCGAATCGCGGGAGGCTGCCGCCAACGCGCGGCCGTTCCTCGAAAAAGCCCGGGCCGGCGCCGCGCGCGCCACGCCCCGCGAGCAGCGCTACATCGCCGCCATCGAGGCCTGGGCCGATGGCGACATCGCACGCGCCATCGCGCTGCATGCGGAACAGGCACGCGAACATCCGCGCGACCTCGTGTCGGTCAAGCTGGGCCAGTACCACTGCTTCAACACCGGCGACTGCCCGGGCATGCTGCAGCTCGCGCTCGCGGCGCTGCCCTCGGCGGCCGAGGTGCCGTACGTGCACGGCATGGCGGCCTTCGGCTACGAGCAGTGCCACCTGATGCGCGAGGCCGAGGCCAGTGCCCGCCGTGCGATCGCGATGTGCCGCAAGGAGCCCTGGGCCCACCATGCGCTGGCGCACGTGATGCTCACCGAAGGCCGGCTCGCCGAGGGCCTGGCCTTCATGGAAAGCGTGAGCGACACCTGGACCGGACTCAACTCCTTCATGGAGACGCACAACTGGTGGCATGTGGCGCTGTTCCTGATCGACCTGGGCCGCGATGCCGAGGCGCTGGCGGTGTACGACACGCATGCCTGGGGCGTGGTCAAGGACTACTCGCAGGACCAGATCGGCGCGGTGTCGCTGCTCGCGCGGCTCGAGCTCGCGGGCATCGACGTGGGCACGCGCTGGGACGACGTGGCCGGCTACCTGCTGCAGCGGCAGGCCGACCATGTGCTGCCGTTCCTGGACCTGCAATACCTCTACGGACTCGCGCGGGCCGGCCGGCCCGAGGCCGATGTGCTGCTGCGCAACATCGAGGCCTTCGCGCCCGGCGCGCCGCCCTCGACGCGCGCCGCATGGCAGCGCGTCTGCGTGCCGGCCGCGCACGGGCTCGTGGCCCATGCGCGCGGTGACTTCGCGGCGGCCATCGAAGGCCTGGGCGTGGCCCTGCCGCGCATGATCGAGATCGGCGGCAGCCATGCGCAACGCGACCTGTTCGAGCAGGCGTACCTCGATGCGCTCGTGCGCACCGGCACCAGGAGCGCACTGGCCGCCGCGCAGGGCATCCTGCAGCAGCAGCGCAACGGCCAGCCCGAATCGCTGCGCCTGCGCCGGCAGGCGGCGGCTGTCTACGCGCGGCTCGGGCTCGATCAGATCGCCTGAACGCGGGCGGGCGATCAGCCATGCCTTCCCGTCATGGGGCGTGGCGCAAAAGGAATTAACGGCGGTGCGGGAGCGGCTCCTAAACTGGCTTCATGCAGAAATCCCTCGTCACGCTCGCCGCCACGGCAGCCCTCGCGGCCCTCGCGCCCGCGCTCCATGCCGCCACCGAAGCGCCGGTCGAACTCGATCTGCTGCTGCGCGGCGGCACCGTCTACACGGGCGACACCGACACGCCGGTCGTGGGCGACGTCGGCATCTTGGGCGACCGCATCGTCTTCGCAGGCAAGGCGGTGCCGGCGCAGTTCAGTGCGCGGCGCGTCATCGACGCGAAGGGCATGGTCGTCGCGCCGGGCTTCATCGACGCGCACACGCACGCCGACACCGACCTGCATTCCACCGACCCGCAGAAGCGCCTGAACATCCCGTTCCTCACGCAGGGCGTGACCACCGCGGTGATCGGCAACGACGGCTTCGGCGGCTTCGACATCGCGGCGCAGACCGAGCGCCTGCGCGCCGCGCCGGTCGGCACCAATGTCGCGATGTACGTGGGCTTCGGGCCGGTGCGCATCGACCAGCTCGGCGAAGCCAACCGCGCGCCGACGCCGGCGCAGCTCGAAACCATGAAGAAACGTGTGAGCCGGGCCATGTGCGACGGCGCACTGGGCCTGTCGACCGGCCTCTTCTATCCGCCGCAGAACTTCTCGAAGACCGAGGAGGTCATCGAGCTCGCCAAGGTCGCCGCGCGCCATGGCGGCCTCTACGACAGCCACATCCGCGACGAGTCCATGTACAACATCGGCCTCAAGGGCGCGATCGACGAGGTGATCCGCATCGGCCGCGAAGCGCACCTGCCGGTGCACGTGGCGCACATCAAGGCGCTGGGCGTCGACGTGCAGGGCCAGAGCGGCGACATCATCCGCCGCATCGAGAAGGAACGCGCCGCCGGCCTCGACATCACGGCCGACCACTATCCCTGGACGGCTTCCAGCACGCGCTTCTCGGCCGCGCTGGTGCCGCCATGGGCCGTCGACGGCGGCCGCGCAGCCATGCTGCAGCGCTTCGACGACGCGGCCGTGCAGGACCGCCTGCGCACGGGGATGCGCGAGAACCTGCGTTTGCGCGGGGGCCCCGACACCATCCTGTTCTCCGCGGGCAGCACGAAGTACGTCGGCAAGACGCTGGCCGACGTGGCCAAGGCCGCGAACGCCGACCCGGTGGACGCCGCCATCGCAGTGCTGCGCGACGGCGACCTGATGATCGCCTCGTTCAACCAGAGCGACGACGACGTGCGGGCCTTCATGAAGCGGCCGTGGGTCATGACCTCGTCCGATTCGTCGCAGGGCCATCCGCGCGCCTACGGCACCTTCGCGCGCAAGTACGCGCAGTACGTCGTGAAGGAGCAGGCGATCTCGATGGGGCAGTTCATCCGCAGCAGCTCGTCGCTGACGGCCGACACGCTGGGCCTGCGGCAGCGCGGCCACCTGCGGCCCGGCTACTACGCCGACGTGGTGGTGTTCGACCCGGCGCGCTATGCGGCGAAGGCCACGTATACGCAGCCGACGCTGTTGTCCGAGGGCGTGGTCACGGTGCTGGTGAACGGCCGGCTCGCGGTCGATGGCGGCAAACCCACGGGCACGGGCGCCGGCGTGCCGCTGCTGCGCACGCCGAAGGCGGGCAGCTGCGGCGTCTGACGCAACTGACGCAGGGCCTCAGCCCTTGTTCTCGAGATGCCGCCGCTGGTCGTAGGTCGGCTGGGGCGGCAGGTCCGCGAGGTGGCGCGTGTCAGCCCAGTCGACGATCTCGATCGCCTCGGGCGCGGCGGGATCGGCAATGCGGATGCGGTTGAAGCCGGCATTGGGAATGTCGCTCTGGCGCGGCCCGCTGAGGCTCAGCCCCTTCGCAGTGCGCCACACCATGTCGAGCACGCCGCCGTGGGTCACGACGATCAGGTTCTGCCCCCGATGGGCCGTGGCGATGCTGCCGAGCGCCGCGACGATGCGCGCGTGGAACTCGCGCGCGCTTTCGCCCTCGGGCATGGCGTGGTCCTCGCGGAACTCGAGCCATTCTTCCCAGGCCCGCGGATGCAGGTTCTGGATCTCGTCGGCCCGCATGCCCTCGACGATGCCGAAATGCTGCTCGCGCAGCGTCACCGAGGTCACGACCGGCAGCGAGAGCTGCAGCGCCGCGGGCGCGGCGGTCTGCTGGGCGCGCATCAGGTCGCTGCTGATGAGGTGCTGCGCCGTTTCGCCCGCGAGCCGCAGGCCGAGGCGGCGTGCCTGTTCGTGCCCGATGTCGTTGAGCGGCACATCCGCATGCCCCTGGAAGCGCAGTTCGCGGTTCCAGGCGGTTTCGCCGTGACGGATCAGGATGAGGTCGGTGGTGGTGTCGGGTTTGGGCGTTGGCATCGGCGTCCATTTTCCACCGTGCGCGTGACGCTCAGGTTCTTGCGGCCGCCAGCTGTTGCACGGCCGCCACCGCTTCGCTCGAGAAAGCCATGCCAAGGCGCGCCGGGGACGGCGTGAGCAGCGCCAGCACCCAGGCGATGACAAAGCCGCCGACGATGGCGCAGATCACCACCACCGCGGTGTACGCGATCGCCTTGTCGGGCGGGCACTTCATCAGCACCGGCAGGCCCAGGTAGAGCAGATAGATGCCATAGAGCGCGGCCAGCGCGCCCAGGACCGACAGCGCGGGCAGCAGGCTGAAGATGCCGCCGACGAAGCCCGCCGTGCTCGCATAGGCCGAGAGCTTGAGCGCGCCGATCTGGCTCTTGGTGCCTTCGAAGGTCGGCGCCATGGCATCGATGATCAGGGCCAGCACGAACACCATCGCCAGCGACAGCACATAGCCCACCACCATGTTGGCGAGCCCCGACACGATCGGCACGCGGAAGCTCACGCCGAAGGCGCCGAGCCCGATGACCGAGAGGCCGATGAAGCTCGCCACCGCCGGAATCAGCGCGAGGATCATCACGTAGTTCTTGTAGAGCGAAGCGGCATCGGCCGGCTCCGCGTCGATCACCGGCCAGGTGGCCTTGGGCTTGAGCAGGATGTCCTGCACACGTTGAACCAGGTTCATTGGTTGTTCTCGGCATGAAGTGGAAACGCGCGCGCACCGTGCGCCGCGCGGCGCCGGGAAGTATGTCGAGCCGGGCCGCGAATGACTGCTGGCCATGAAGCCTATGCCGTTGTGCCGGGTTTGCCGCGTTCGCGCAGAATCTACCCATGCCCAACCTTGTCCTGCTGCCCGGCCTCGCCTGCGACGAGCGCCTCTGGGAGGCCCAGCTGCCTGCCCTTCCCCCCGCTTTCGACGCCCGTGTGAGCGACGCCCAGACCCGGCACGACACCATCGAAGGCATGGCCGCGGCCGTGCTGCGCGAGCACGCAGGGCCGCTGGTGCTGTGCGGCGCCTCGATGGGCGGCATGGTCGCGATGGAAGCGGCCCGCCAGGCGCCCGGGCGCATCGCGGGGCTCGCCCTGCTCGGCACCAGCGCGCGGCCCGAGACGCCCGACATGTTCACGCTGCGCGAAGGCGCCATCGAGTACTTCGAGCGCGGCGAGCTGCGCGAGGTGATCGAGCCGAACGTCTACTTCGCTTTCCATCCGGCGCAGGCCGTCGACGAAGTGCTGGTGCGGCGCTATCTCGACATCGTGCTCGGCGCCGGCGCGACCCAGCTCATCCGCCAGAACCGTGCGGTGATGCGGCGCCCCGATGCGCGCACTCACCTGCCTTCGCTGAGCGTGCCGGTGCTGCTGATGTGCGGCGACAAGGACCGGCTGGCCCCGCCCGAATGCACGCGCGAGATGGCGTCGCTGCTGCCGCAGGCCGAGGTGGTGTGGGTGCCGGAGTGCGGCCACATGCTGACGATGGAAAAGCCCGAGGTCGTCAACGCGGCGCTGAACGCCTGGCTGGCGAAGCAGTTTCCGGCCGCCTGAACAAACGGCCTCAGTGCAGTTGGCCGCCGGTTTCGGCCACGTCCTGGGCCACCGCCAGCGCGGTGGCCACCGCGATGCGCAGCGCCTCGGTCATCGTGGCCAGCGACATGCTCGGCGCACCCGGAAAGCGCGCCGCCTGCTCGGGCAGGTAAGGAATGTGGACGAAGCCGCCGCGCAGGCCCGGCACCGGGTGCGTCGCGATGCGGTGCATCAGGCCGTAGAAGATGTGGTTGCACACGAAGGTGCCCGCGCTGTTCGACACCGAGGCCGGCACGCCGGCGGCGCGCAGGTCGCGCACCATGGCCTTGATCGGCAGTGTCGAGAAATACGCCGCGGGCGCGCCGGGCACCACCGGCAGGTCGATCGGCTGGTGGCCAGCGTTGTCGGCGATGCGCCCGTCGTCGATGTTGATCGCGATGCGCTCGGGAGTGATTTCGGCCCGTCCGCCGGCCTGGCCGACGCACAGCACCAACTGGGGCTTCAGCGCGTCCATGGCGTTCGTCAATGTTTCGATGGCTTCGCCGAAGACGCAGGGCACCTGGCGCGCGTGCACCGTGGCGCCGCCGACCTTCCAGCCATCGAGCGCACGCACCGCCTCCCATGACGGGTTGACCGATGCCTGCTCGAACGGATCGAAGCCCGTGAGCAGCACGCGCAACGGCAGGGAGGACGGGGGTGACTTCGGCTTGGTCATGAAGCCGAAGGTACCGCAAGAAAACCCTTCCCGCCCCGGGAGCAGGCATTTCCTTGGCGCCGGCACGGCGCCATGACGGGTGCGGTTCAGGCGTGAACCGCGATGCCCTCGGCCTCCAGCCGCTCGCGGATGCGGCGTGCAAAGGCGAGCGCATGGGCGCCGTCGCCATGCAGGCACACGGTCTGCGCGTTGACGGCCACGGTGCTGCCGTCGATGGCCGTCACCTGGTGGTCGCGCACCAGCGAGAGGGTTTGCGCGATAGCCTGCGCCTCGCTCTCGATCAGCGCGCCGGGCTGGCTGCGCGGAACGAGGCTGCCGTCGGGCATGTAGCCGCGGTCGGCGAACACTTCCTCGACGGGCGTGAGGCCGGCACGGCGCGCGGCGTCGATCATGTGGCTGCCCGCAAGGCCGAAGAACTTGAGCGAGGGATCGAACCGGCGCACCGCTTCGCACAGTGCGTCGGCGAGTTCGGGCTCCTTCACCGCCTGGTTGTAGAGCTGGCCGTGCGCCTTGACGTGCGTGAGCCGGCCGCCCTCGGCCTTGACGATCGCAGCGAGTGCGCCGACCTGGTAGAGCACGTTGGACACGATCTCGTCGGGCGGCAGGTGCATGGTGCTGCGGCCGAAGTTCTCGCGGTCCGGAAAGCTCGGGTGCGCGCCGATGGCCACGCCGTGCGCGATGGCCCAGCGCACGCATTGGCGCATGGTCTTCGCGTCGCCCGCGTGCCAGCCGCAGGCGATGTTGGCCGAGCTCACGAGGCCGAGCAGCGCTTCGTCGCTGCCGGCGCCTTCGCCGAGATCGGCATTGAGGTCGATGTGCATGGGGATGTTCCTTCTTCTGCAGGGGCCGGCACCGGTGCGGCCCGCCGGCGGCCTGCTCGCACAGTCTATGCCGAGCCCGGCCAGCCTGCCATGGCAAGCCCCAGTGCCACCTGCGCCAGGTAGCGCTGCTGCCCCGCCCATGCAGCGAGCGCTTGCGCCATGTCGACCTGCACGAGGCGCAGCTTGCCGTTGAGCGGCGCCTGCGCGAGCTTCCACAGGTCGGCGCGGATCACCACGCCGATGCGCGGGTAGCCGCCGGTGGTCTGCGCGTCGCCCATGAGGATGATCGGCTGGCCCGAGGGCGGCACCTGGATCGTGCCGGGAATCACGCCCGACGACAGCATGTCGCCGCTGCGCTTGCGCTTGAGTTCGGTGCCGGCGAGCCGGCTGCCCATGCGGTTGCTCTGCGAGGTGATGCGCCATGCCTCGCCCCACAGCACGTCGCGCGCGGCCAGCGTGAACTGTTCGAACTCGGGCCCCGGCAGCACGCGCAGTGCGATGGCCGCGTCGTCTTCTTCCGGGCCCCAGTCGGGGCCGCGCAGGCCGAAGGGGCGGCGCGCGCGCTGTGCGGCATCGAGCCGCGATGCGCCCAGCGGCAGCCGGTCGCCCTTGCGCAGGGCGCGGCCCTCGTGGCCGCCGAAGCCGGCCTTGAGGTCGGTGCTGCGCGAGCCGAGCACGGGCGGCACGTCGATGCCGCCCGCCACGGCGAGCCAGCTGCGCAATCCGGCCTTCTTCACGCCCGCCGAGTTGGCGCCCATGAGCCGGAGGGTCTGGCCTGCCGTCACCGGCACGCTCCAGCAGGGCCAGAGCGGCACGCCGTCGAGTTGTGCGCTGAAATCGTCGCCGGTCAACGCGATGCGCGTGTCGGCTTCGAAGCGCAGCGCGCAGCCGCCCATCGTGAGTTCGAGGCCCGCGGCGCCGTCGGCGTTGCCGACCAGCCGGTTCGCGAGCCTGAGTGCCAGCACGTCGAGTGCGCCGCCGGGGCAGATGCCGAGCTGGCGATGGCCGTGCCGCCCCAGGTCTTGCACCGAGGCCAGGACGCCGGGCTTCTCGACCACGATCATGTCTGCATGCTCTCGACGACGAAACGCACGCGGTCGCCCGGGCGCAGCAGGGTGGGCGACTCGGCCGCCGGGTCGAACATCTCGAGCGAGGTGCGGCCGATCAGCTGCCAGCCGCCCGGCGACACCAGCGGATAGATGCCGGTCTGCTCGCCGCCGATGCCGACCGAGCGCGCGGGCACGGCGGTGCGCGGCTCCGCGCGGCGGGGCGTGGCGAGTTCGGGCGCCAGTCCGCCCATGAAGGCGAAACCGGGAAGGAATCCGAGCAGGTAGACCACGTACTCGCCTGCGCTGTGGCGCCGCACCACCTCGGCCGGCGTGAAGCCGGTGTGGGCCGCGACGTCGGCCAGGTCGGGGCCGTTCTCGCCGCCATACGCAACCGGGATCTCGACCAGCCGGCCTTCGACGGCCTTGGCGGAAAGCTTCGGCCAGGCTTCGAGCACCTGCGCCATGAGCGCATCGAGATCGATCGCGGTCGGATCGAAGGTCAGCGTGAGGTTGTTCATGCCCGGCAGCACTTCGCCGACGCCGGGCCAGCGCTGGGCCTGCGCGGCCAGCGCCCAGATGCGCTGCTGCTGCACCAGCGTGGCCGGTGCCGGCAGCTCGCACAGGAGCGCTGCATCCCCAAGCAGATGCAGGCGGGGTGGCGGAAATCTATCGCTCATCGACGCGCAGCAGCGGCTCTGCGCGGAACACCGCGGAACCGGCTTCGCCGGGCCGCTGGTGTTGCCCCTGGCGAGGGGGAAGGCGCAGCGACACGAAGTGCGCGAAGCCTGGGGGAGAACCTATTCACGGCCGAGGCTGCGGACCTTGGCGGCGAGCATGTGCTCGACGTTGGGCGAGACGAACTTGTTGACCTCGCCGCCGAGCATGGCGATCTCGCGCACGAAGGTGCTGGAGATGAACTGGTACTTGTCGCTGGGGGTCAGGAAGACGGTTTCGACATCGGGCATCAGCGAGCGGTTCATGCCGGCGAGCTGGAACTCGTAGTCGAAGTCGGTCACGGCGCGCAGGCCGCGCACCATGGCCTTGCCGCCGCGCGCCACGACGAAGTCGCGCAGCAGGCCCGAGAAGCTCTCGACCGTGACCTGGTCGCTGTAGGGCTTGACGGCTTCGCGCGCCATGTCCATGCGCTCCTGCAGGGTGAACAGCGCCTTCTTGTGGTGGCCCGCCGCGACGGCGACGATCACCTTGGAGAAGAGCTGGGTTGCGCGGCGCACCACATCCTCGTGACCGAGGGTGATGGGGTCGAATGTGCCGGGGTAAACCGCGATGACGTTGCTGGCCATGGTTGCTTCTTCCTCATGCTGCCGGTGCGGCTTGTTCGGCGGATTATGCAGTCCCCTCCGAGGCCGGCCGCAGCAGATGCGCGTGCACGGCACCCGCCTTCAGGTAACGAAAAACCACAAGGCCGAAAGCGGCCAGCTCCTCGTCGCTCCATGGACGGGGGGCTTCGAGGTACGCGACGCCGCCGGGGCGCAACGTGCGGGCCGCGGCGCGCAGGGCGGGTTCGTAGAGCGTGGTGCTGTCGAAGGGCGGATCGAGGAAGACGGCGTGCAGGCTGCCGGCCGCCGCGCGCTCGAGCGCCGTGACGCCGTTGCCGCGCTCGATGCGCACCGCCTCGGCAGCGAGCCTGGCCTTCGCGGCCTGGAGCTGCGCGACCAGCGCGGCGTCCTGCTCGCACAGCAGCACGCTCGCCGCACCGCGCGAAGCGGCTTCCAGGCCGAGCGCACCGGTGCCGGCGAAGGCGTCGACGCAATGCCAACCGGGCAGTTCGCCGCCGCCCGCGCCAGCCAGGCTCGCGAGCCAGTTGAACAGCGTCTCGCGTACGCGGTCGGGCGTGGGGCGCAGGCCGGGCTTGTCGGCCACCGCGAGGCGGGTGCGCTTCCATTGGCCGCCGATGATGCGGACCTCGCTGGGCCGCGAGGGGCGCTTCGGTGAAGACGGACGGGGGGCTGCGGCGGCTTTCTGGGGCATGCGGCGAGCTTAACGCCGCCGCATCGGGCCGGGCCTCAGAACCCGGTCAGCGCGCGCCGGGCCAGCATGGCGGCCAGCACGAGCATGGTGCCGCCGATCAGCGCATCGAGCATCTGCCAGGCCCGTGGGCGGGCGAACACGGGTGCGAGCAGGCGTGCGCCGAAGCCGAGGGCCGTGAACCACAGCGCGCTCGCCACCGAAGCACCCGCCACGAACCAGAGCTTGAGCAAGCCCGCGTACTGCGCGCCCGCGCTGCCCACGAGCAGCACGGTGTCGAGGTAGACGTGCGGATTCAGCAGCGTGAACCCGGCCGCCTGCGCCACCACGGCCGCGCGCGACAGCGAGGCGCCCTGCGGCCCTGCCGCTTGCAAGGCGCCGGGGTGCTGCGAGCGCCACAGCGCCCTGAGCCCGTAGGCGCACAGGAACGCCGCGCCCAGCCCCGCGAGCACGGTGGCCAGCATGGGCCGGCCCTTGAGTGCCTGCGCCATGCCGGCCACGCCGGCGCCGATCAGCACCGCGTCGCTGGCCGCGCAGAACAGCACCACGGCGCTCACGTGCTCGCGCCGCAACCCCTGGCGCAGCACATAGGCGTTCTGGGCGCCGATGGCGACGATGAGCACCAGGCTCATGAAGAGTCCGTTGAGGAAGGCGGCGATGAGGAGTTCGGCAGGCATGGCGCAAGCTTGCCGCGCGGCGCAAATTAACTCAAACTAAACTTTCTAACTTCAATTCAGTTTTACTTAATCAAGAATGCTCGATTACGCCGCGCTCCATGCCCTGGCCGCCGTCGTCCGCGAAGGCAGCTTCGAGCGCGCGGCCCGGGCGCTGAACGTCACGCCTTCGGCCGTGTCCCAGCGCGTGAAGCTGCTCGAAGAGCGCACCGGCGGCGCGCTGCTGGTGCGCGGCCAGCCCTGCGTTGCCACGGAGGCGGGTTTGCAGCTGTGCCGGCACGTGGAGCGCGTGGGCATGCTGGAGCACGAGCTGCGCGACGCCCTGCCCGGCCTCGGCATGGGCCGCGGCGAGGCCGGCGAGCGGGTCACCGTGCGGGTGGCCGTCAATGCCGACAGCCTCGCGACCTGGTTCATGGCCGCGGCCGCCGCCTTCGCCACGCAGGAAGAAGCCGCGCTGCTCGACCTCACTGTGGACGACCAGGACCACACGGCCGAGCGGCTGCGCAGCGGCGCCGTGCTCGCGGCGGTCACCGCGCTGGCCCAGCCGGTCGCGGGCTGCAACAGCGAATCGCTGGGCACGATGCACTACGTGGCGGCTGCGAGCCCGGACTTCGTGCGCCGGCATTTCGCCAAAGGCGTGGGCGCGCGAACCCTGGCGAGCGCGCCGAGCCTGGTGTTCGACCGCAAGGACCGGCTGCAGGCGCGCTGGGTGCGCCGCATCTGCCATCGCAACGTCGAGACGCCGCGGCACTGGGTGCCTTCGCCGAACGCCTTCGTCGAGGCGGCGTGCGCGGGCATGGGCTGGGGCATGCATCCGGCCAGCATGGTGGCCGATGCGATGCGCGAAGGAAGGCTGGTCGAGCTGGCGCCCGGCTCGACGCTGCCGGTGCCGCTCTACTGGCAGCAGGCGCGCGCCGCGCCCCAGCTGCTCCGGCGCCTGGGCGCGGCGGTGCGGGCGGCCGCGAACAGCGGCCCGCACGCGCTGGCGTAGCGGCTACTTGCCGCCGACCACCACCGTCACCATGCGCTCGGGCTGCAGCTTGCGCGCGAAGGCCGCCTTGACGTCGGCCGCCGTGACCGCGTTCATGCGCGCGGTCCAGGTGTCGAGGTAGTCGAGCGGCAGGTCGTGCCAGGCGATGTTGGCGACATTGCCGATGAGCTTGCGGTTGCTGTCGAGCAGCAGGGGAAAGCCGCCGATCAGGTTGTCTTTCGCGGCCTTGAGTTCGCTCTCGGTCGGCCCCTCGGCCACGAACCTGGCGAGCACGTCGCGCGACACCTTCACGGCCTCTTCCGCCTGGTCGGGCCGGGTCTGGAAGCCGACGCGGAACGCGCCCGCATCGAGCCCCGGCGCAAAGCCGCTGTAGATGCTGTAGGTCAGGCCGCGCTTCTCGCGCACCTCGTTGGTCAGGCGCGAGACGAAACCGCCGCCGCCCAGCACGTAGTTGCCGAGGTTGAGTGCGAAGTGGTCCGGGTCCTTTCGCGGGTAGCCCGGCTGGCCGATGAAGACGTGGGCCTGGGCGGAATCGAACGGAATGCGCTCGTCCTTCGGCGCCGTCAGCGCAGCCACCGGCGCGATCGTCGGCAGCGGCGTGCAGGCCTCGGGGCCGGGCAGGCGCGAGAGCAGCGTGGTCGCCACGGCCTCGGCCTCGGCCCGCGTGACCGCGCCCACGATGCTGAGCTTGGCGCGGCAGGGCACGATGAGCTGCTGGTAGCGCTGGCGCATGGCGGCGGTGTCGATGCGCGCCAGCGTGGCCTCGGTGACCTCCTGGCCGTAGGGGTGCACGCCGTAGACGTCCTGGCCGAACGCGCGGCCCGCGATGGTCGCGGGCTTGGTGTTGGCCTCCTTGATCGCGGCGTTGATGCGCTCGCGCTCACGCAGCCAGACGTCGTCGGGGAAGGCCGGCTCGCCGATCTCGCGCGAGGCCAGCGCCACCGCCTTGTTCAGCAGCGCCGGGGCGGACAGGGTGCGCAGCGAGTAGCTGGTGCGGTCGGTGCCCGCGCTCACGTCGAAGCTGGCCCCCAGATCGGCCCAGGCTTCGCCGAGCGCGTTCTGGTCGAGTGCCGGTTCGCCGTTCTTGCCGGCGCGCACGCCCTTCTCGACCATGGCCGAGGTCGCGCTGGCCAGCCCTGCCTGCGGCGCCGGGTCGCGCCGGCTGCCGGCGTCGAAGTCGACCTGCACGTCGACGATCGGCAGCGCATGGGTCGAGACGAGATAGATCCTGGCGCCGTTCGCGAGCGTCCAGTGCTGGATGGGCAGCGCGGCCTGCGCGCTGGTGAGGCCGAGAACGGCAGTGGCGCCTGCGAACAGGGCGCTCTGCGCCATCTTCTTGAGAGTTTTCATGGCGTCGGGATCTTTCAGTGCAGCTCGCCTGCGGGCGCCGCGAAGCCGCGGCCACGGGGCTTGGCTTCGAGCGGCAGGGGACGCAGCGTGGCGACCGTGAGCTGGTCGTCGCCGAAGTATTTGGCAGCCACGGCCTGCACCTGGGCCGCGGTGACGGCCTGCAGCCGGGCGACGATGCGCTCGCTCGCGTCGAGCGGCAGGCCCTGGATCCAGTTGCTGCCGAGCTCGCGCGCCTGCGCCATCACCGAATCGCGCTTGTAGGTTTCGCTCGCCACCCACTGGGTCTTGACGCGGGCCAGTTCGGCCTCGCCCACGCCGTCCCTGGCCACGCGCGCCACCTGGGCGCGCAGCGCGGCTTCGACCACCTCGGCGCTCTTGCCGGCAGCGGGCACGCCGTCGAGCACGAAGAGCTGCGGGCCGCGGCCCACGAAGCCCGCATAGGCGCCGGCGGAATCGGCCACGCGGTCGGGACCCTGCGTGAGCGCGCGGTCGAGCCGGGCGCCGGCATAGCCGTCGAGCACGGCGGAGAGCACCACCAGTGCCCAGGCGTCGCTGTGGACGTCGTCGATGTTCGCGAGTTGCGGCACACGGAAGGCCAGGGAGACGTACGCCTGCTCGGCAGGCGCCTTGAACTCGAGGCGGCGGATGCCGCGCTGCACCGGCTCGATGCGCGGCTTGCGCGTGGGCACCGCGCGCGACGGGATGCGGCCATAGTATTTTTCGGCGAGCGTACGGACCTGCGCGACGTCGACATCGCCGGCCACCACCAGCACGGCGTTGGCGGGCACGTACCAGCGCTTGTGGAAATCGCGCACGTCCCCGGGCGTCATCGCGTCGAGGTCGCTCATCCAGCCGACCACGGGTCGGTGATAGGGCGAGGCGATGAATACGGCCGCGTTCTGCTGTTCGCCGAGCAGCCCGCGCGGCTGGTCTTCGGTGCGCAGGCGGCGCTCTTCCTTGACGACCTCGATCTCGCGCTTGAACTCGTCGTCGGGCCACTGGTTGTTGGCGAAGCGGTCGGACTCGAGCTTCATCACCTGCTCGAGGCTGCCGACCGGAATCTGCTGGTAGTAGCCGGTGTAGTCGCGCGTGGTGAAGGCGTTTTCCTGGCCTCCGAGCTGCGCCACGCGGCGCGAGAACTCGCCGGGCTTGATGTCCTTGGTGCCCTTGAACATCATGTGTTCGAGCGCATGTGCGACGCCGGAAGTGCCGTCGACCTCGTCCATGGAACCGACACGGACCCAGACCATCTGCACCGCCGTCGGCGCGCGCCGGTCCGGCTGGACGATCAGCGTCATGCCGTTCGCGAGGGTGAATTGCTGGGGGCCCGATGCTGCCGCGGTGGCGGCGGAAGAAGCTGCGGGAGCCGGTGTGGACTGGGCCTGCGCAGGCATGGCCAGGGACGCCATCAGCGCCACCGCCAGCACCGCACCAGACGCAGCACTGCGTGGCGAGAGGTGTTTCATAGAATGGGTCGGATTGTAAAAAGCTCCTGATGTTCAGTTTCTTCAAGAAAAAACCGCCTGCCGAAGCCCCGGTCGCGCCGGCGCCTCCCCCGCCAGCCGCACCCGCACCTGCTGCCGAGCCGGCCCCGGCACGCTCGGTGTTCTCGCCTTCGAGCTGGTTCGGCGCGAAGCCGGCGGCCGAAGAAACGCCGCCCGCTCCGGCCGAAGTGCCTGCGGTGGTTGAGGCCCCGGTTGCCCCGCAGGCGCCCTCCCCGGCGCCTGCGCCAGTCCCGGCACCGCCCCCCATTCCGGCCCCAGCCCCGGCGCCTGCCCCGACACCCGTCAGCGAAGCGGCGCCGACGGCCGAGCGCAAGGGCTGGTTCGACAAGCTCAAGACCGGCCTGCGCAAGACCGGCACCGGCATCCAGGCCGTGTTCGTCAATGCGCAGATCGACGATGCGCTGTACGAGGAACTCGAATCCGCCCTGCTGATGGCCGACACCGGCGTCAAGGCGACCGAATTCCTGCTCGACGACCTGCGGGGCCGCGTCAAGCGCCAGATGGCCACCGATGCGGCACAGGTGAAGCTGCTGCTGGCCGACGCCGTCGCCGACCTGCTCAGGCCGCTCGAGAAGCCGCTGGTCATCGGCCAGTTCACGCCCACCGTGATCATGGTGGCCGGCGTCAACGGCGCGGGCAAGACCACCTCCATTGGCAAGCTCACCAAGCACCTCGCCAACGAAGGCGCCTCGGTGCTGCTGGCTGCGGCCGACACCTTCCGGGCGGCGGCGCGCGAGCAGCTGCTGGTCTGGGCCGACCGCAACACGGTCGAGATCGTGAGCCAGGAAGGCGGCGACCCGTCGGCCGTGAGCTTCGACGCGGTGAATGCCGGCAAGGCGCGCGGCAAGGACGTGGTGCTGGTCGACACCGCCGGCCGGCTGCCGACGCAGCTGCACCTGATGGACGAGCTCAAGAAGATCAAGCGCGTCGTCACCAAGGCCGACGCCACGGCGCCGCACGAGGTGCTGCTGGTGATCGACGGCAACACCGGGCAGAACGCGCTCGCGCAAGTCAGGGCCTTCGACGAGACGCTGGGTCTCACCGGCCTGGTCGTGACCAAGCTCGACGGTACGGCCAAGGGCGGCGTGCTCTGCGCCATCGCGCGCGAGCGGCCGATTCCGGTCTATTTCATCGGCGTGGGGGAAAGGCTCGAAGACCTCGAGACCTTCAACGCGCGCGAGTTCGCGCAGGCGCTGCTCGGGTAGACAAAAAAGAAGCGGCCCCCGCTTTCGCCGGGGCCGCTCTCCACTTTCTTCTTCTCTCCCTTCCCCCTGTCATTGGCTCCGGGTCCCGCGGAAAACGGACGAAGATAAGGCAGGGAGCGAATGCTCACCAGTGCCGAAAGTCACGACATTCGCCGGCTGCTTCAGCGATTGGAACCCAGTGAATACCAATGACTTCACGCATCGATTTCCGCGACTCGAGAGATCGGCTTCGCCACGCCGAGTTCGGCCATCGCCTGGAGCAGCACGGCCGCAACCACCGGCTTGAACAACACCGGCACCCCCGACTCCCGCACCCGCTGCAGGCGGTCGGGTGAAGTTTCCCCCGTGATCAACAGCAGCGGAATTGGAGCCCCGGCGCCTTCGCCTTGTCCCTGGCTGAGACGCAATCCGGCGTCGAGCCCGTCAACACCGTCGGCCAGGCGGTAGTCGCACAGCAGCAGATCGAAGGGACGCCCCTCGCCGTGGGCCTTCCGCAGGGCGGCTGCAGCGCCGGCCTCGTCGGCCACGGCGTGCGCGTCGATCGCGTGGGAACGCAGCAACCCCTTCATGGCCTCGCGGATCTCGAGCTCGTCATCCAGCAGCAGCACCCGATCGGGCAGCGCCGGGGTGATGCTGCGCTGCTGTTCCCGCACTTCGGCGACTTCGGGCGGAAACGACGGGGCCAGCCCTCCGCTCTGTGCTTCGACAGCCGGCAGCACGACACGAAAGTGCGTGCCCCGGCCCGGACGCGAGTGCATCTGTACCGGATGCCCGAGCAGGCGCGACAGCCGCTGCACGATCGACAGGCCGATGCCGAGGCCGCGCGAGCGGTCGCGGCCGGGATTGTCGACCTGGTAGAACTCCTCGAAGATCCGGCCCGACTGCTCGGGCGCGATGCCGATGCCGGTGTCGCGCACCTCGACCCACACCGCGTCGCCGCGCTCGCGCGCCATCACCGTCACGCCGCCCTGCGCGGTGTACTTGAGCGCGTTGTCCATCAGGTTCGACAGCATGCGGTGCAGCAACTGCGGGTCGCTGTGCACCCACAGGCCGCTCGCGCGCACGCGCAGCTGCAGCTGCTTCTGCTCGGCCCGGGCCGAGAAGGTGTGGTTGAGCGGCAGGAACAGCGCGTCCAGCTGGACCGGCTGCAGCGCCGGGGTGATCACGCCGGCATCGAGCCGCGAGACGTCGAGCATGGTGTCGAGCGAGGCGCCCAGCGCGTTCACCGCGCGCATCAGGCGCTCGGCATTGCGGCCTTCGGGGCGGTCGCGCAGCTCGTTCTCGAGCGCGGCGCCGAACAACGCGATGGCGTGCAGCGGCTGGCGCAGGTCATGGCTGGCGGTGCCGAGGAAGCGGGTTTTCTCCTCGCTGGCACGCTCGGTGGCGGCGATCTGCTCGCCGAGCCGGGCGGCCAGGGCCTCGTTCTCGAAGCGCAGCATGAGCGATTCGGTCAGGAGCTTGTGCTGGCCGATGCCCGCGCGCAGGGTCAGCAGCAGGTAGGCCGCGCCGGCCGTGGCCAGAAAGAGATGCAGGCCATCGCCCTGCCACGCCAGCGCGGTGATCAGGCCCAGCGACATGGGCAGCGTGTAGCCGAACAGCGCCGATTTCAGCGGCCAGAGCGACTGCGACGCCCGGGCGCAGCTGCCCACGATCACCGCCATCAGCAGCGAGGTCATCGGCAGGTTGTCGTACGGCACGATGAGCCAGGGCACCACCGCCGTGATCATGCTGACCAGCGTGACCATGCGGGAGATCTTCCGCGCCCAATACGCGCTCTCCCGGGCCGGCCGCGAAGGGGTCCAGCGCGGCGTGAAGAAGACGTAGATGTCGGCCGCCAGCAGGCCGCCCAGCCAGAACAGCAGGCTCGGATTGCCCAGCTGCGAATAGATGATGCAGCCGAAGATCACCACGAACGCCATGTGGGTCAGCGTGGAGGCGCCGTAGGTGTCGTACACCGAGGCGACGTGCTCTCGCAGGACCCGCTGGCCGAGGGCGTGATCGGCGTGCGGATCGTTCGACGCCAAGGCCGGCCCGTTCAATGCAGGGTGCTGATCAACTGGGCGCGCGAGCGCATGCCGAACAGCAGCAGGATGGTCGAGACATGGTTCTTCACCGTGCCCTCGCTCAGGTTCGCGAGCTGGGCGATTTCCTTGTTGGCCTTGCCTTCGAGCACCCACTGCAGCACCTGCATCTGGCGCGGCGTGAGTTCCTGCCAGGCGCTGGCATGGGCGAACTCGGCGTAGCCGCTGAGCGCCTTCGGCACGGCCGGGGGCGGGTGGTCCGCCGCATCGGGGTCGAGCAGGCCGCAGGCGCGGATGAAGCTCACCACTTCCTTCAGGTCGGCCGACTTCGGAAGAAAGGCGCTGGCCCCCAGGGCCAGCACGCCCTGCGCCAGCGTGCTGTTGCCGGTGCCGGACAGCACCACGATGCGCGCGGCCGGGAAACGCAGGCGAAACTCGGCCAGGCCGCTCAGGCCATGGGTGTCGGGCAGCGCCAGGTCCAGCAGGACGAGGCCGATCGATGCCTGGTGGGTTTCGTACAGCGCGAGCGCATCGGCGACGTTGCCGGCCTCGAAGACCTCGATGCGCGCGCCGGAGGAAGCGGCTTGCGCCTGCACCAGTGCGCAGACCCCCAGCCGAAGCAGGTCGTGATCGTCCACGACCAGGATCGCGCTCGGCACGCGGGTGGGCAGGCCGGCCGCCGCGGTCGCGGGCGAAGGCATGGAAGAAGAATCGAAGGGGGCCACGCGTTTGATCTTAGCGGCGCGACCGGAAGGCAACAGTGCCCAAAGTCATGCCATGACACGCCCAGCGGGCCGGAATTGCTACTTTTCCAGTAGCACTTGCCATCGCCAGCCGCCGTGGCACCATCGAAGTCTCGCCGCACCGCACGGCGCTCCCGGAGACTCGCCATGATGGATACCGCAGCCGCCCCATTGGCATCGAGCGACCGCAAGGTCGACCGCCTGCTCGCCCACTACGAGGAAAGCCACCGCAACCCGACCAACGAGCGGATCCACTTCGCGGCCATCCCAGCGATCATGCTGAGCATCGTCGGCCTGCTCTTCGCGATCCACCCCTGGGTGGCCTACGTCTTCGTGGCCGCCAGCCTCGTCTACTACGCCCTGCTGCGCGCCCCGGCCTTCCTGCTGACCATGTTCGCCCTCACCGTGCTGGCCCTGGCGCTGGTGCATGCGATGGGCGGCCTTGTCTTGCCGATTTCAGCGGCTGTCTTCGTGGTGGCCTGGATTTTCCAGTTCGTGGGCCACAGGATCGAAGGCAAGAAACCTTCGTTCTTCGAAGATATCCAGTACCTCTGGGTGGGGCCGCTGTTCGTGCTGTCGAAACTCTTCTTGAAGCTGGGCGTGCGTTGGTAGCCTGGCCGCTTCACGGGCGGATCGATTTGCCCATGAATTCCTGAAATTTCGCCCAGAAATCGGGATCGAAAACCGTCTCCCTGTCCAGGCGCAGGCCGACCGCCATGGCCGTGCAGGCCTGAGCATCCAGTTCGATATTTTCTTTCGAATTCATCAATTCGAGAAAAAACCCTTCGAACGCCATTTCGTATTCGCGGTTTTCCAGATAAAGATCGATTTGCGATCTGGCATCTTCATCGAGCCGGATCGATTTCATTTTTTCATTGAGGAACGTCTCGACGCGCTCGAAAATTTCTTCTTGACTCATGACGCTTCCCGATTAAAAAGGAAATCCGGTGGAAACTTTGCCGGAGTATAGCGGGTGATTCAAGGGATAAAAATCCACCCGTATCCGCACGCCGTCGACGACTCCGATCTTGTAAGGGGAGCTCCATTTTCCCAATTGCTGGGGAATATTCTGATCGCCCGCCACCCGGTTGATGGAATCGACGATCTTCTGGTCGCTCCAATTCGCGGGAAATTCGGTCTTGGCAACGCCGTCCTTGCCGGTTTTTCCGGCCCCGGCCCGGTGCCTGTTCAATATGTGGTCGCGGCGGAATCCGACATAGTCGTACGGCGGTTTTTGTATCACCGTGCCGTCCCGCCCCGCCATCGATGCCCCCCGATTGGCCTCCGCCTGAGAAAGGGATTTTCCGGATTGGTTTCGCTTCTGTGCCGCCTCCTCGTTGCGCACGTTCACATTCAAGCCGCTGGCCAAGCCCCAGGAAAGCTCATTCACATTCGCCACCGTGGTCTCGGGAAATCCCATGGCCCGCGTGGCCATGCCCGGTCCGGCAAACGGGCCCAGGAACCCGAAGGCCATCGTATTTCCCCAAGTCAGGTTCCGGTTGTCCATCCAGGCCTGTTCTGCCGGCGTGATGCCGCCCTCGAATCGCTGTCCCGGCTGATAGATATCCTGAAAAAAATTCAAATCACGGCGCAATTTCAGCGATTGCTCCGGTGACAGCGGATTTTTCCCATTGATGTGATCGACGAGCTGCTGCTGCTTGTCGTCGATCCATGATTTGGGAATTTCATCGGGCATTTTTTCGCATTCGCGCTGGAAATCCTTTGCGGATTGCAATGCGTCGGATTCTTCGAGCCCCGCAGCCCGGCCATTGCTGAGCATCCTGCGCATGAGCCATGAATGCTCGTTTTCCCACGCCGCTTTTTCGCGCTCATAGCGCTCGCCGCAGATCCCCTTGCGGCGCCTCAGCATTCCGGCCGACGCAGGAATCTCGCAGGTCAGCAGCCGCCCGACGGTGCCGTTGCCGTTGAACCCTGGGGAAGGACCGGTTGCCATCAGGCGGCTCCGTTCATCTCGCAGAGATCGCCATGGCGGGCGACGGCGCGGCTCTCCACGAACACCGTGGTCGAGCCGGCCACGACCTTCACGTTGCCGGCGCCCAGCGACACGCCCGAGCGCACGCCGCTGCCCGCGTTGCCGGCCACGCCCTCGACGATGCTCTCGACCATCAGCACCTTCTCGCTGCGCGCGGACACGGAGTGGGCGTACGCGGCCTTCTCGGGCGGCAGGATGGAGACGATGTCGAAGGGCACGACCTGGTCGCCGACGATGCAGAAGTCCGGCGTGACATTGACGACCATGAACCGCGCCTCCGCGTCGGCGATGTGCTTTTCCATGCTCATGCGGGCACTCCCCCGGCGGCCTCGCGCGGCAGCAGGTCCACGCCGACGACGTCGCGCGCCTGGTCCAGCGTCAGGCGCCAGGTCAGGTGCACGAGCATCTCGTCGAGATCGACGTGCACGGTGTCGAGCTTCATGAGTTCGGCCGTCTCGCCACCGTCGCCCGAGCGGCACAGCGCCTCGATGCGCAGGCCGGGCAACCGCATCTCCATCGCGTCGGCCGACGCGAAGAAGCCAGCCAGGCGCAGCGACTCGTCGCCGGCCAGCCCCTGGGCGATCCGCTGGTCGGGCGGCGCGTACTGGAAGAAGCGCAGGTCGAAATCCTCGGCGTAGTCCATGAAGGGCGCCTGCGCATGGCGCTGCTGCCAGGCCTCGTCGTAGGTGCCCGCGAGCGCGAGGCGCGGCTGCCAGTGGCGCGCAACGGGAGCGAATCCCTCGGGCGCCACGTCCTGGTTGCCATGCCGGATCGGCGCATCCATGCGCTCGATCTGCGGCGCGGGCACGGGAACGCCGCGGTCGTGGCGCGCGCCGGCATGGGTGTCGCGGCAGGCCGACCCGAAGCGTCCGCTGCCGCAGGGGTTGGCCGCATGCACGCGCGGCGACGCATCGACCGCATCGCCTTCGTCGAGCCACCAGCCGCCGAAGGCAAGTTCGTAGCGCAGCGGCACCTCGAGCGCCGGTTCCGGGTCGCTTGGCGTGCGCTGCGCGGGATCGTCATGCCAGCACCACGCGCGCGGTCCGGTCAGGCGCAGCGACTTGCCCAGGAGCAGCGTGCCATGCCGCGCGACTTCGAGGCTGGCGAGCCATTCGCGCTGCGGCGTCCAGCCGCGCGCCCGTGCGCTGCCGGTGACGAACACGTCGGCCTCGGGCTTGACCAGCACGAGGTCGGTGGCCGAACGCAGGCTCGAGAGCGTGGGCTGCGCCGCATCCCACGCGGCATCGGCGAAGACCGGGCCGCGATGCGCCGGCGCGGCCTCCAGCCGGCCCGCCGCGAGCACGTAGCTCGCGCACACGATCACCACGTCGTGGAAACGCTTGCCCGGCCCCATCTTGTCGTACTGGAAGTGGCCGAAGGGCGTGCGGTTGCGAACCTGCTGCAGCCGCGGCGGCGGCACGGACGGCTCGCCGCTCATCGGCCCGCCGCCTCCGCATCGAGGGCGGCTTGCGCGGTGGGGACAGGCGCGCGACCCAGGACATCCGAAGCCACCGCGGCCGAGGCCACGCCCAGCACCTGCGCCACCGGTCCGCCGCCGCCCTCGCCGGAGGCCGTGACCTGCTTGGCGATCGACGCAAGCTGCGAGGCCTTGCCCAGCAGTTCGCCGGGGTTGCCGCCCATTACCGCGCCCAGGCTCGCCAGCGGGCTGCCGGGCGGCTCGGCCGGCGGCGCGGTCGGGACCGCCGTGGGCTGCAGCGCGGCCTGGCCGCCCTGGGGGTTGAGCCAGATGTGCTCGCCATTGAGCGTCACGTCGTCGCCCTGCGCAGTGATGTTGATCCTCTTGCCGGTGACGGCGATGGACCCGTCGGCCTTGAGCTGCATCACCGACGCGCCCACGCGCAGCGAGATGGTCTGGCCGTCCATCTCGATGTGGCTGCCCTTGTCCCCACCCACCGACAGCAGGTATTTCTCGCCGACCTTGGTGGTCTGGACCTTGCCGACCAGGGTGTTGTCCGCCATGCCCACAACCGAGTTGCGCAGCATGCCGACGTTGAAGGAATAGGCCAGGCCGATGTTCACCATCTTGGCCAGGCCCACGTTGTGCATGTAGGCCATGCCGATCGTGGCCATCTGGTTGCGGCCCACCTTCTTGCTGCGGTCGCGGCCGACCGAGTGGGTCTCGTCGTGCTCGACCTCGATGTCCTGGTTGCGCTCGGCATGCAGCCAGACCTGCTCCTGGCCCTTCTTGTCCTCGAAGCGGAAGGCATTGGCATTGGTGTCGTTGCCGCCTTCGGAACTGCGCGTCAGCAGCCCGCTCTGCGTGGCGTTGGCCGGCAGCGTCCAGGGTGGCATGTTGTCGGCGTTGTAGACGCGGCCCGTCACGATGGGCCGGTCGGGGTCACCGTTCTCGAAATCGACGATCACTTCCTGGCCGATGCGCGGCAGCTGGATGCCGCCGAAGTTGGTGCCCGCCCATGGCGAGGACACGCGCACCCAGCAGGAGCTGTTCTCGTCGCGGGTGCAGTAGCGGTTCCAGTGGAAGCTGAGCTTCACGCGGCCGTATTCGTCGGTCCAGATCTCGCGGCCCGCAGGGCCCGTGACGATCGCCGTCTGCGGACCCGTGGTGCGCGGCCTGGGCACGGCGGGCGCAGGCGCGCGAAAGACCTTGCTGGCCGGGAGCACCTCGAAATCGACCCGGCACTCGAACGGCTGCTGCGCACTGGCATCGCCCACGTCCTGCAGCCGCAGGTGCGCGCCGGTGACCAGGTACTGTCGGTTCGATTCATGCTGGGGGTGGCGCTCCAGCGCCATCAGGCAGCCCGGCACCACCGCGCGCAGGTTGCCCGAACCGCTGGCGCGCTCGCCCTGGCTGCCGGTCTCTTCCATGCGGGTGCGCACGAGCTGCTCGCCCTCGGACTCGACCACGTAGTCGCCGGGCCAGCCATAGCGTTCCCAGGTGTTCTGGGAGGTCTTGCGCGGCATGGCGCTGACCTGCTGCAGGTCGGCCTTCGGGCGCTTGAAATCGAAATCGTCGGTGACCCAGCGGCCGCTTTGCAACTCCTCGCAGGCGTTGAAGCTGTCGCAGTGCTCTTCCCGCACCGTCGCCTCGGCGGCGTGGAAGGGAATGGTCTGGTAGCCGGCGTGCGCGAAGGGCTGGTGCGAGGCCATGTCGTCGACGATGACCAGCTTGTGGCTGCTTTCCTCGTGCTCGAAGTAGTAGTACAGGCCCCACTCGTGAAGCAACCGGGCCACGAAGTCGTAGTCGGTCTCGCCGTATTGCACCTGGAACTCGCGAGGGGGGTAGCTCCCGGTCGTGCGCAGGTCGAAGGGCTGGCTGTATTTCCCGAGGACCTCCCTCACGATGCCCAGCACGTTCCGGTTCTGGAAGATCCTGTAGTCGCTGGTGCGCGTCGCAAGCGTGGGCCAGGGCTCGATCACGGCTTCGTAGAGCGCACGGCGGTTCTCCAGGCGCAGGAAGCGCACGCGCGTCGCGAGGCCCGAGATATGTCGCCGCGTGGGCCCCTTGCCGGGACGGCCATCGAGCACGACGTGGGCGGTGAGCAGTTCGCCCACCAGCTGCTTGACCGCCACGTTGGCGGCCTGCCGCTCGTTGTAGCCTTGCTGCTCCGGCGTGGCGAGGGTCAGCGTATAGCGAAACAGGCTGCTCAGCCTTTCGCTGCCCTCGATGGAGACGGGTTCCAGCGCCGGCTCGTTGCCGAGCGTGGGCATGGCGGACGAAGTGATGCTGAGAACACGCGCAAGCTGCGCGGAGCCTGACGGCATGGAGCCTCCCTGACGTTCTGGACTGGCAGAAGTGATCGTAACGACCGCACCTTTGAATGCCAATAACACGTTAGATTGCCATGCGGGCCGCATGCAGGCTCGAAGAGCGCTATTCAATTGATAGCATTTCCCGGACAACACCGCTGTTGCGGCAACTTTCTGCCCATCCGGGAGTCTGTGGAGGAGACCAGGAGTCGCCGCACCGAGAATGATGTGCAGATCTGCCCAACGGTAGCCTGCAGCTATCCCACCGATAGAAACTCAAGGGAACCCTTGGTTTAGCACTCCCTCTAATCGAGTGCTAATATGGCCAACACAAAGGAGTTTCCCCTGATGACATCCCTGTCTGGAGCCTCTGCCAACCAGCTGGCCGTCGCCAATCCATGGTCGATGGTGCCCCCGCTGGGTAACCTGGATGCTTATATTTCGGCTGCCAACCGCCTGCCGCTGCTCACGCTCGAAGAAGAGCAGGGCTTCGCACGCAAGCTGCGCGACCAGAACGACCTCGAAGCCGCCGGCGCGCTGATCCTGTCGCACCTGCGCCTGGTCGTCTCCATTTCCCGCCAGTACCTGGGCTACGGGCTGCCGCACGGCGACCTGATCCAGGAAGGCAACGTGGGCCTGATGAAGGCCGTGAAGCGTTTCGACCCCGACCAGGGCGTGCGGCTGGTGAGCTACGCCATGCACTGGATCAAGGCCGAGATTCACGAGTACATCCTGAAGAACTGGCGCATGGTCAAGGTCGCGACGACCAAGGCCCAGCGCAAGCTGTTCTTCAACCTGCGCTCGATGAAGCAGGGCTTCAAGGCCGATTCGGCCGCGGCCGACAACGGCACGCACCGCGACACGCTGAGCCCCGACGAGGTGTCGCAGATGGCGACCCGGCTCAACGTCAAGCCCGAAGAAGTGCTGGAGATGGAAACCCGCCTGTCGGGCGGCGACGTGCTGCTCGATCCGGGCCCGTCGGACGACGGCGACGAAGCCTTCGGCCCGATCGCCTACCTGGCCGACGCCACGCAGGAACCGACCGCCCTGCTCGAATCGCAGCAGCGCGACCGCCTGTCGAGCGACGGCATCGCCACCGCGCTGGAAGCGCTGGACGACCGCAGCCGCCGCATCGTGGAAGAGCGCTGGCTCAAGGTCAACGACGACGGTTCGGGCGGCATGACGCTGCACGACCTGGCTGCGGTGTACGGCGTGAGCGCCGAGCGCATCCGCCAGATCGAGGTCGCTGCAATGAAGAAGATGAAGAAGGCGCTGGCGGACTACGCGTAAGCCGTCCCCCACCCCTGCAGGAAGCCCGGCACCGCCGGGCTTTTTTCATGGCGCCTTGGACAGGGTCCGCAAGGCCCGCTTCGCGATGTACCGCGTCGCGTCCGCGTCGGATTCCGCGAGCCACCGCGTGCACAGCGTCTCGACCCACTCCCCCTGCGTCTTGCTGGCGTCGTTGAGCCAGTTCGCCACCGAGTTCTGCACATAACGGCTGCCGTCGGCCCGCAGCGGCTCGATCAGCGGCAGGGCGCGCCACGGCTCGGCCTTGAGCGCCTCGATCTGCGCGCACCACACGCCGCGCGGACGCGTGAGTTCGCTGGCGAAGCGGCGGATGTTGGGATCGGCGTCCGAGACCCACGGCTGCAGCAGCGCCAGCGCTTCGTCCAGCGAGGCGACGACCGCGTCGCGCACCGCCATCCAGGCGATCTCGCGCACGCCGAAATGCGGATCGGCGGCGAAGCGGCGCACCGCCTCCAGCTGCGCCGGCAAAGGCAGTCCGGAGAGCGTGACCCACTGCGCCGCCCAGCAGCGCGCCACATCGCTCGCGTGCGTGGCCAGCCGGTGCGCGACGGCATCGCGCTCGGCATGCAGCGCCGTCAGGTCGTAGAGCGCCCGCGCGATGTGGCTGTGCCGCTGCATCGGCTTGAAGGCGCCGAGCATGGCGAGCGTGTCGACCAGCCGCTCGCTCGCCGCGTCGAGGCCGATGTGGCCGGCCACGCTGCGCGCCAGCTGCGGCAGCTCGAGCGCCATGAACTCGTTGAGGTTGACGGTCTCGAGCAGCCCGTCGTTGAGGGCGCGCAGCACCTCGGGCGGGATCAGCGCGATGCGAAAGGCGCCCTTGCGCGCCTTCAGGTGGTCGACCGAGGGAACAACGGCAACGGCGGCGTCCATGGGTCCGCCCCTCTCAGGAGCCGAGCAGCGCCTTCAGGTCCGACACCATCGACGGCACGCCGGCGCCATAGCGCGCATAGAGCCGCAGCCGGCCCTGGGGGTCGTAGACGAAGCTCGCGGCCGAGTGGTCCATCGAATAGCTGGTCGGCGTCTTGCCGTCGACCTTCTTGAAGTAGACCTTGAAGTCCTTGGCGGTCGCGGTGAGCTCTTCGGGCGTCGGGATCAGCGCCACGAAGGTCGGGTCGAAGGCGCCCATGTAGGCCTTGAGCACCTCGGGCGTGTCGCGCGCCGGATCGACCGTGACGAACAGCACCTGCAGCCTGTCGCCGTCCTTGCCGAGCTGCTGCTTGGCCTGCGCCATCTCGGTCATGGTGGTCGGGCAGACGTCGGGGCACTGCGCGTAGCCGAAGAACAGCACGACCACCTTGCCCTTGAAGTCGGCCATGGTGCGGACCTTGCCGTCGACGTCTTTCAGCGAGAAGTCCTTGGCGTAGTCGGCGCCCGTGATGTCGACCGCATTGAAACTCGGCCTGGCTTCGCTGCAGGCCGACAGCCCCACGCCCAAGGTGGCCGCCGCGCCCATCCACCCGGCGGTTGCGGCGATCAGTTGGAGAGCGTTGCGCTTGTTCATGGGAGCGGTATTCAATGGAGGTAGTGGTCGACGAGCAGCGCCGCGAACAGCACGCTCAGGTGGATCAGCGAAAACCGGAAGGTCTTGCGCGCCAGCGTGTCGGAGTAGTTGCGCCAGAGCGCGAAGGCGTAGCCCGTGAAGCCGACGCTCACCGCAACGGCAACAGCCAGATACAACCAGCCGCTCATGCCGTAGATGAAGGGCATCAGGCAGGCCGCGAACAGGATGAAGGTGTAGAGCAGCACCTGCAACCGGGTGAATGCGTTGCCGTGCGTGACGGGCAGCATCGGCAGCCCGGCCTTGCGGTAGTCCTCGACGCGGTAGAGCGCCAGCGCCCAGAAGTGCGGCGGCGTCCACAGGAAGATGATGAGGAAGAGGATCAGCGCCTCGGGGCCGACGTCGCCCGTCATCGCGGCCCAGCCGAGCACCGGCGGCATGGCGCCCGAGGCGCCGCCGATCACGATGTTCTGCGGCGTCAGTGGCTTGAGGATCACGGTGTAGATCACCGCGTAGCCGACGAAGGTGGCGAAGGTCAGCCACATCGTGAGCGGGTTGACCGTGAACCACAGCAGCGCCGAACCGGCCGCGCACAGCAGCGCCGAGAACACCAGCGCCTGCATGTCGCTGAGCTGGCCGCGCGCCGTGGGGCGCCAGGCAGTGCGCTTCATCTTGGCGTCGATGCCCTTCTCGACCAGGCAATTGAACGCCGCCGCGGCACCCGCCACCAGCCAGATGCCGATGCAGGCCAGCACGCCGCGCTGCACGTCGGCCCACGAAGGCAAGCCGGGCACGGCCAGGACCATGCCGATCAGCGCGCAGAACACGATCAGCTGCACCACGCGCGGCTTGGTCAGCGCGTAGAACTGGCGCAGCACGTTCGCGGTGCTGGTTTGCTGAACGGGGATCGGGGTGCTCACGCGGCAGCTTTCTTCGGGTTGGGGGTACCGCGTGCATTGTCGTCGGCGCGCACGCTCACGGTCGCCACGGATTCACGGCGGCTCTCGCAGAGCGCCCAGGTCAGCACCACGGCGAGCGCCGCGGCGCCGCCGGTGTGGAGCACGGCCGCAGCCAGGGGCCAGCCCAGCAGCACGTTGCCGAGGCCGGTGGCGAGTTGGAGCAGCGCCAGGCCCGCGAGCCAGCGGGCCTGCGGGCGCAGCGACCCGGTGCGGCGCAGATGCCAGGCCAGCGCGCCCAGGGCGACGAACACCGCGTAGGCCATCAGCCGATGCGCATAGTGGATGGCCGTGAGCGCGGAGAAATCGAGCGGCTGGCCATCGCCGGTCACGCCGAGGTGGCGCCAGATCTCGAAGCCCTGCACGAAATTCATCGCCGGCCACCAGCTGTCCTGGCAGGTCGGGAATTGCGTGCAGGCCAGCACTGCGTAGTTGGTGCTGACCCAGCCGCCGAGCGCGATTTGCAGCACGAGCAGCACGGTGGTTGCGATCAACCCGTTGCGCAGGGCCGGCGACACCGGGGTCGGCAAGCGGTCCGAGGCGGCCTGGCGATACCGGACCGCCTGGATGCACAGCAGAGCGAGCAGCACGATGGCGCCGAGCAGGTGCATCGTGACGATCGCGGGAAAGAGCTTCCAGGTGACGGTCAGCGCACCGAAGGCGCCCTGCAGGCAGACCCAGACCAGCGTCGCTGCCGGCCACCACGCGCTGAGCGTGGCGTGGTCGCCATCCGCCGGTGCCGCCGGCTTGCGCAGCTGGCGCCGCCGCACGATCCAGGTCGCAGCAGCCAGCGCCAGGATCAGCACGCCCACGCCGGTCGCCAGGTAGCGATGAACCATTTCGACCCAGGCCTTGCTGTGCGTCACCGGCCCGGTCGGCTGGGCCGCCTGTGCCATCGCGATCTCGTGCCGCGCGCCGGCCGGGCTGGCGTTGCCGTAGCAGCCGGGCCAATCGGGGCAGCCCAGGCCGGAATCGGTGAGCCGGGTGAAGGCGCCGAACAGCGTCAGGTCGAAAGTGAGGAACAGCGTGAGCACCGTCAGCGCATGCAGCCGCCGCGCCGGACCATGCCCCGCATTGCGGCGCCAGACCCAGGCCAGCGGCCCGAGCGCGATCAGCACGCCGGCGCCCATGAGCCAGGCGATCGGTGTGAGGTCGTACAGCGCGCTCGTATCCATGGGGCAATCAGCGGCCGGGCTCGTCCCACGACGACGAGGCGCGCAGCAGGCGGTCGATGTCGCGCTTGGCGCGGCTCGCACCGGCGGCATCCATGCGGGCCGGGAAACGCATCATCCAGTTGCCCATCGGATCGACCACGTAGAGGTGTTCCGCCAGGGTGTGGCCCGAGACGGGCGCAAGCCATCGGGCCAGCTGGTCGGCCGGCACGCGCAGCACCGTCGCGCCATGCAGGCCGTTGTTCAGGCGCTCGGGCACCGGCGCCGCATCGCTCACGAGCCAGACGCGGTCCATGCGGTCTTTTTCGCGGCCCAGGCTTTCGCGGAGCTGCCGCTGCAGGTAGAGCTGCTGTTCGCACAGTGCATCGCAGGCCGCATCGGCCACGGCGACCAGCAGCCATTGGCCCTTGAGCGTCGCGATGTCGACCGGTGCGCCGTTGCGGTCGGTGGCGGTCAGTCTGGGCAGCTCGCGCTGCGGATCGATCAGCACGCCGTAGACGCTGCGGCCTTCGGGGCGGATCACGTAGTAGGTGAAATACGAGGCGATCACCGGCGCCGCACACATCAGCATCACGGCGATCATCTTCCAGCGTCCGACGACCGTGCGCCGGCCCTCGGCGCCATCGAGCGCCTGGTTGGGCGACGGCATCGAGTGCACCGTCAGGCCCAGCGGTTCGTCAGAGGCGGCGTTCATCGCGTGCACGGCGCCGCGAGCGGCGGAAGGGGGTGATGAATTGGAACCAGACATAGAGGATGACGACGAGGGCCGAGAGGCCGAACCACTGGAATGCATAACCGTAGTGCCTCTCCAAGCCCAGCGCCGGGGCCGGCCAGTCGCGTTGCAGGCCCTCGGAGGCCGGCCCGGTCTGCTGCAGCGACACATCGGTTCGCAGCGGCAACTTGGTCTCGGCACGGAATGCCTCCAGGTCGAGATTTTGCCGGATGGGCGAAGACCCCTCGGCGGCCGGTGCCGGGGCGGCCGCGGACGCGGCAGGGGCCGGCGCGGCAGCGGCGGGTGTGCCCAGTTCGAGCAGGTGACTCGGCGGCGGCTCGATCAGGCCCGTGACCTCGACGATGCCGGCGGGCGTCTCGACCGCGCCCAGCTGGGTCCGGTCGACGAAATTGCGCTGCACCCAGCCGCGCTGGATCATGACCGCCTGCTCGGTGCCTTCGAGGGCAAAGGGCGTCAGCACGTAGAAGCCCGGCACGCCGTGCATCTGGCGGTTGTCCAGGTAGACCGTCTGCGGCGTCAGCCAGAGGCCGCGCAGGCGCACCGGCCGGTGCAGCGAATCGGTGGCTTTCTCGAGCGCCAGGAACGCCGCCTGGTCGAGCGCCGGCTTCTGCTTCTGGGCATCGATGCTGGCCTGCAGCGCCTCCTTCTGCGCGGCACGCGACAGCTGCCAGCGGCCCAGCGAGACGGTGGCAGCCACCGCCAGGATGGCCGCGATGGTGAGGAGCCAGAAGCGGCCGCGGCGGCCACGACGAGGTGGAGCGGCGGTGTCCGGGGGTTCGGGAGTCACTGGAGAGAACGGGGCGTGCGGCCGATAATGCGGGTCATGAAATATTTCGTCGCCCTGGTCTTCGTGGGCATCTTCGCGAGCCTCGCCTTTGCGCTGTACTTCATGCTGAAGGACGGTCGCAACGGGCGCGCCAAGAGCGGCGGCATGGCGCGCGCGCTCACCTTTCGGATCGGCCTCTCGGTGTTTTTGTTCCTCTGCATGCTGCTCGCCTGGAAACTCGGCTACATCCAGCCCACCGGGCTCCCGCTCGGCAAGTAGATGGTGCTCGTTCCACGAGAACCATGAAAAAGGCGCCTTACGGCGCCTTTTTTCTGGAATGCCGCGAGGTTCGCTCAAAGCCAGTAGACCAGCGTGTAGAGACCCAGCCACACCACGTCCACGAAGTGCCAGTACCAGGCCGCGCCCTCGAAGCCGAAGTGGCGCTCGGGCGTGAAATGCCCCTTCTGCAGGCGCAGGGTGATGAACAGCAGCATCAGCATGCCGATGAACACGTGCATGCCGTGGAAGCCGGTCAGCATGAAGAAGGTCGAGCCGTAGGCGCCCGAGCTGAGCTTCAGGTTCAGTTCGGTGTACAGGTGGTGGTATTCGTAGCCCTGCACGCCCAGGAAGAGCATGCCGAGCAGCACGGTGAGCCACATGAAGCGGATGGTCTGGGCACGATGGCCGGCACGCAGCGCGTGGTGGGCGATGGTGAGCGTCACGCCCGAGCTGAGCAGCAGCGCGGTGTTGATCGTGGGCAGCCAGAACGGGCCGACGGTCTGGAACGGCTCGACGATGCCGGCCGGCGAGCCGGTCGTGCCGGCGGCGGTGCTGGGCCACACGGCCTTGAAGTCGGGCCAGAGGATCGCGTTGTCCAGGCTGCCGAGTGCCGGCAGCGCATGGGTGCGGGCCCACCACAGCGCGGTGAAGAAGGCGCCGAAGAACATGACTTCGGAGAAGATGAACCAGCTCATGCTCCAGCGGAACGAGAGGTCGACCTTGTGGCCGTACTGCCCGCCTTCGCTTTCGCCGATGGCGGCGCGGAACCACACGAAGAGCGTGGCGAGCCAGGCGACCATGCCGGCCAGCAGCGACCAGGCGCCCCACTGGTGGCCGTTGATCCATTGAGCCGCGCCGAGGATCACGAAGAACAGGCCCGTCGCGGCCATGACCGGATAGGCCGACGGTCCGGGCACGAAGTAGTAGGGCGTGGTGCCGTGGGTGGTTGAACTCATATCAGCTCCTGGCTTTCTTCTCTCGATTCAATGGATTCTGGTTGTCGTGGGTTTCGTCAGGCACCGGCAACCACATGGCGCACCAGCAGTATCAGCCCGACGACGAAGACGATCACCGCGACGAACGCCACGGCAATGATGTGCAGCGGATTCAGCTTGCCCAGGTCGTCCTGGTAGGCGCTGTTCTTGCGAACACCGAAAAACGACCATCCCACTGCCTTCACCGTGTCCCACAGCGAAGCCTTTGGCTTGTTCGAAGGCGCGGTCACGAGCGCGGCTCATTGGCAGTGGTGCCCGAAACGGCGGCCACGGGCGCCGCCGGCGTCTTGCCGCCCACCTCGAAGAAGGTGTACGACAGCGTGATGGTCTTGACGTCTTTCGAGATCTTGGGGTCGATCACGAAGGCCACCGGCCACTGCTTCTTCTCGCCCGGATCGAGCGTGTACTGGTTGAAGCAGAAGCACTCGAGCTTGTTGAAGTACGGTGCGGCCTGCTGCGGGGCGTAGCTCGGAATGGCCTGCGCGGCCATGCGGCGGTTCTGCACGTTCTGGAACTCGTACATCACGGTGTTGAGCTGGCCCGGATGCACCTCGATGGTCCGCTCGGCGGGCTTGAAGTCCCAGAGGCCGCCGCGCACGTTGGAGTCGAACTCGACCTTGATCGTGCGGGTCATGTCGACCTGCGTGTTGTCGGGCACGCGCACGTTCTTGCCGCCGCTCGCGCCGCCCGGCACCTCGAGCTCGGAGAGCGCGAGGATGTTGATGCCGGTCATCTCGCAGATCGCGCGGTACATCGGCACCAGCGCATAGCCGAAGGCAAACATGCCGCAGGTCACGACGGCCAGCTTGCCGACCATGCGGACATTGGCGCGACGGATGCGTTGACCGAGACTCATGATGCGTGATGCTCGCGTTCGGGAAGACGTCAACGACCGCTGAAGAAGACCATGCGGACGATGAAGCCGATGAAGAAGATCACCGCGATGGAGGCCAGCGTGAGCCCCATGCGACGGTTGTTCTTTCTTTGTTCGGGCGTGGTCATCGTCGTGCGGTCGATCAGCCGATCACCTTGGTGGCGGTCGCGTCGAGCTTGGGCGGGTTCTCGAAGGTGTGGAACGGCGCCGGCGACGGCACTTCCCACTCGAGGCCTTCAGCGGCTTCCCACGGCTTCTGCGGAGCCTTCTCGCCCTTGCCGAGCATGGTGGGCAGCACGATGAAAAGGAAGAAGTACAGCTGGGCGAAACCGAAGAAGAAGGCTCCGACCGACGCCAGGGCGTTGAAGTCGGCGAACTGCATCGGGTAGTCGGCGTAGCGCCGCGGCATGCCGGCGAGGCCCAGGAAGTGCATCGGGAAGAAGGTCACGTTGAACGAGATCAGCGACCACCAGAAGTGCACCTTGCCGCGCGTTTCGTTGTACATCACGCCGGTCCACTTGGGCACCCAGTAGTAGAAGCCCGAGAACATGGCGAACAGCGAGCCGGCCACCAGCACGTAGTGGAAGTGGGCCACCACGTAGTAGGTGTCCTGCAGCTGCGTGTCGATCGGCGCGACCGCGAGGATCAGGCCGGTGAAGCCGCCCATCGTGAACACGAAGATGAAGCCGACCGCGAACAGCATGGGCGTCTCGAAGGTCATCGAGCCCTGCCACATCGTCGCGATCCAGTTGAAGATCTTCACGGCCGTGGGCACCGCGATCAGCATGGTCGCATACATGAAGAACAGCTGGCCGGTGAGCGGCATGCCGGTCGTGAACATGTGGTGCGCCCACACGATGAACGACAGGATGGCGATCGACGAGGTGGCGTACACCATCGAGGCGTAGCCGAACAGGCGCTTGCGTGCGAAGGCAGGCACGACCTGGCTGATGATGCCGAAGGCCGGCAGGATCATGATGTAGACCTCGGGGTGGCCGAAGAACCAGAAGATGTGCTGGTACATCACCGGGTCGCCGCCGCCGGCGGGGTTGAAGAAGCTGGTGCCGA